>Ga0210404_10000006_pt1 | contig 729906 bp, 638 predicted proteins | sample IncBWH28MmetaG_FD_155455 | JGI IMG/M metagenome (GOLD analysis project Ga0210404, IMG submission 155455) | Forest soil microbial communities from Barre Woods Harvard Forest LTER site, Petersham, Massachusetts, United States - Inc-BW-H-28-M | ecosystem: Environmental > Terrestrial > Soil >... | reverse complement strand
AGCTGGTAAACCCGGGCTCCAGTTTTCCTGAGTTGACGGATGTGTACTACATCCAGAATGCGACGAACCAGGAAACCAAGGCGGTGACCAGTGTACTGGTGCGGCGGGGCAATGAATGGCACGGGCCAGACCGCATGTTTCTAAACGAGCGGCACATCGTTCTGGTTGAGCCGGTCGGAACAAATTCGAAAGTGGCACAACTGATCGAAGACGACAAAAGGGGCAAACACTAGTTAGTTTACTGCGGCTTCATAAAGAGGCACCGGAATTCAAGGGTGGGGGCCCTTGCCCGGTGCCATTTTTATTGTGATGGCCAATACTTCAACGAGTGCGGTCTTGGGGAGGTCCCGTCGATGACAACCAACAAGCAGGAAATCTGCGCCAAGCGTTCATCAGAAACACAAAACCAGTCAACGATCTCAACTCGGACCTGAATGTTGCTACTCCCCCTTCAAAGTCACGTTCGCAATACCTTATCTCTCAGAATTTGCCTGCAGAAGATGAAAGTCTCTACCTCGATTTTTGAATCGCCCCGTCCCCCCGTTGGGCTACGCCGACGCACGTTCGTGGTAGTTCGCCAGGCTTCGTGACACGCTATACTGACCATGCCTCGCTTTCCCCAGCCAGGCGCAGATCGGCGTTACTCAAAGGCATTTCAGATCTATGGCAGCTCATGGCGAGCCTCTCGGGGCGAAGAAACGTCTGGATTCATGGAAGGAAATTGCAACCTTCTTTGGCCGGGACGAACGCACCGTAAAGCGATGGGAAAAAGAACGCGGTCTTCCCGTGTACCGCGTACCGGGAAGCGCCCGTGGTGGTGTGTTCGCTTATTCCGAGGAACTCGCGGAGTGGCTCAAGGCCCCCAACCTCTCGTTAGAGAGTGGCGAAACCGCTGCCGCGCAAGTGACCGAATCTTGCGAAGTGAGTGACCGTCCTCTGGCCGACGTCGTCACCATCAAGACTCCCGAAGAGATTGTTCCTCCCGCTTCCCTCCCTGCTCTAAAACTTGTTCCAGCGCCGTCGCGCATCGTGGCGGCGCGAACTTTTCTTTGGATTGCGCCTCTGGTTCTAATCGCCGCCTCGTTTCTTGTGCTCTCGTTCAGCCATCGCCAGCCCCGCCTTAAGCACGCCCTCGCTGCCCCGCACGTCCCCGCGGCAGAAGCTCAGGATCTCTATCTCAAGGGCCGTTACCATTTCGAAAAGCGCACACCAGACGATCTGAACCAGGCCGTGGATTTCTTTACCCAAGCAATCGTGCACGATCCCGGCTATGCGGCGCCTTACGTGGGGCTGGCTGACACCTACAACCTGCTGCGCGAGTACAGCGCCATGCCTCCGCAGGAAGCTTTTCCGCGGGCACGCGCCGCCGCCAGCAAGGCTGTAGAACTTGATCCGAATTCAGCCGAGGCTCACAACTCTCTCGCCTTCGCCACCTTCTGGGGATTCTTTGATGCCGCCACCGCCGACCGCGAGTTCAAGCGCGCCATCGAACTTGACCCCAACTTTCCACGGGCCCACCACTGGTATGCCACCTTCCTGGTTGATCTGCAGCGAAACCAGGAGGCGTTGAAGGAAATTGAGCGCGCCCGTCAGCTCGATCCTTCTTCCACGCCCATACTTGCCGACAAGGGGCTCATTCTTGCCGCAGCGGGAAAAACCGAAGACGCAAGAACGCTGTTAATGCAACTCGCGGCCTCGCAGCCCGACTTCATCCCTTCACACCGCTATCTGGCCGACGCCATTTATTTTGCTGAAGGAAATTATCCCGGTTACTTCGCGGAACGGGCGACAGTTGCGCGCTTGCGTCATGACGTCAGCGCCGGAAAAATTCTCGCAGCGGAACAGAAGGCCTACACCCGCGGCGGCCAGCAGGGATTGTTCGAAGAACAACTGGCAGCCTCGCGAGAGGCCTTCGACTATGGCAACGGGTCGGCCTTTGAGTTAGCTACGCGGTACGCAATCTTGGGACAGAATAGCGAAGCCCTGAAGTACCTGGAAACCGCTTACCAGCGGCACGACCTCTTGCTTACCACCCTCATCTCCAACTCGGCATTTCAGCCTCTTCACCAAGATTCCAAGTTTGCCGAACTCGTGGCCAAAGTCGGCCTGCCCCCAGTGAAGTAACGTGCGCTAGAAGAACCAAAACACCAGGGGCAAAATGAAGATGACTGGCTCTGTACGATCGAATTCTTGCCTGGCGATAATCCCGAAGGCCGACTGCTTAGCGCAGACATCGTCGGTTGTCTCGCTGGCTACGCACAACTGACGAACACACGTGTTCTGGCCCTCATCGGCGATCCTGATGCCAGCGCTTACGAGCTTCTGTGCCCCCTTCGTCTCCAGAGGAGAAAAACGAGCTCCTGGACTTGGGGTTTGTCATCTTCACTCCGCGATCGAAGCTGGTTGCAGATTTGGTGTCAGAATCGTCAGTTCGCCGACTTGTTCCCTCTTCGCGGGACCACACAAGTGGGCGTGATCCATCATCCAAACCTCGGGAATGATTTCGCCGACCAGTTGTCCATGACAGAAAAGTCGGACCACCGAACTCTCAGAGACGACAATTCCCACGGCTTTAGTAACTGCGCTCATGTTGGCGGCGGCGATGTGACGGCTGCCGAGTCCCAGCGGCACGTCCACTTCTGCGGCTACGGCATCAAGGTAGCGGCACGCGGAAAGGACTATTCCTTCGCGACTTACCACGAACCCGCCGTCCAACTGCGCCAATTCCTTGATAGTTCCGCGTAAATTTAGATTGGTGACGTGCCGCGAAGACTCCGGATGCCCCGACAACGGATCCAAAATCAACGGTCTAGATCTCGCGAGCACGGCACTCTCATCCCCGAGTGTAAAAAGCGTGCCTACCCGTCTTCCCTCTCGCCCCTCACGAGCAATTTCCACCGCGAGCCCAATCAGGGACTCAAGGACGTCAGGATCATATTCCGTTACCTGGCAGAGAATGCTCTCAAACATCCATCGCACTCCTCAGTCGAGTAAGCGCCAGCGACAACATAGCGCAGAAGGGCTTCCTTTTGGATGAAAAGCCCACCAGGAAGATTCGGACGCCTAATGACACCATTGGCGCTGCCATTGTTTTTCTAATTGAGCCGTTCACGTTGTGAGGACTGCGCGGAACCGAGCCCTGCCCTCCGCAACGCGTTCATAGGCCTTGGCGGCTTCCGTCAGTGCGTAAGTCTCGACGATTGTTTTGACTTTCCCTTGCGCCACGAAATCAAGAGCTTCGTAGAGATATTCGGGGCCGTTCTGCTGACTGCCAATGACGCGGATGCGCTTCATGATGAGATCCATCAGCGAGACGGAAAGTGGCTCCGCGTCCGCGCCCATAGCGATCAGCCGGCCGTCTGGTCGTAATCCCTGAATGCTATCCACCATGGACTTCGTCGAATTGGAAGTGCTGAGGATGATGACGGCACCTCCCGTTGCGGCGAGGCTCTTTCCATCACGGACAATTTCATCCGCGCCGAGCTCGTGGATCAGCTTGTCTTTGTCAGGGGAGTGGGAAATGGCGATGGTCTCAAAGCCGCTGCCTTCGCATACTGCACTGCGAGGTGTCCAAGGCCGCCGATTCCAAGCACGGCCACGCGCTCGTGCGGCTGAGGATCGGCCCAGCGCAGTCCGCTGTAGACCGTGTAGCCCGCGCAGAAGATCGGCGCTGCTTGGTCGTAGGAAACCTTGTCGGGAATGAGATAGGTTGCGTCGGCGTTCATCAGCATGTACTCGACGTGTTCGTCTTTGCGCGTTCCCTGAAGTCCGCTTGCGAGGGAATTTCTTGAGTACTCATGACTTGGTGGCTCCGGCCTTCGATTTCCGCGACCGAACTCTTGTTTCGAGGTATTCCTCCAGATGATGGACGGCAAGGTCACGAGGCTCTTCCTTCTTCTGCAGACGGCTCACCATTATGCTGCCTTCAAGCGTACTTGCAATCAGCGTGGCCAATTTCGCCGCCTCGACATCAGCACGCACCTCGCCTCGTCGTTGGCCCTCCTCGGCAATTGATTGCAGACGATCAAGCAAGGAACTGAGAGCTTTGCGGGCTTTGGCTCGCAACTGAGGATTGCCATCGTCGGAATCGACTGCCGTGTTCAGCAGCGGGCAGCCTCCCGGCACCAGCCCTGAACGTCGGTCGCGAAAGTTCCGCACGATTTGTTTGAGACGATCAACGGTATTCGGGATCCCCTCTGTTCCTTCGAAGCGCGCATCCATTGCAACTTTCCAAGCGTGGTCGAAGGCGTCTCCGGCAAGCTCTTCTTTGCTTTCAAAGTGCCTGTAAATCCCGCCTTTTTCGAGACCAGTGGCTCGCATGAGATCAGAAAGTGCAGCGCCGTCGTATCCTTTTTGATTGAAGATCGGCGCCGCCTTACGAATAATGTCTTGCCGTGTCTGCTCGCCTTTGCGCACGTTCTGCTCCTACCGATGTCAACTCCGCGATAATGCGGTCGCTGACCGCACGATACAAGTACTTGGATGAGACCGACCGGTCCCAGGTCGCATTTGATATGCGGCCGGTGAGCGAAAGTCGCCATTTTGGACTGCCCACGCCCCCGGTTCCGCTGACACCCCTTGCGATATTCACGACGACTTGTGAAAACCTGTAGCAGCCTCAAGCACATTGAACCTAAGGTCGCCGTCGCTCAGTGGCTCGCCGCTTTGCTGGTGGTCGTAATGATGCTCCAGCACTACACGCGATTCGTTCCATTTCCTGAAGGTGCGCCAGTTCACTGTGCAGACCTTGCCTGTCGCCCCGACCAACTCCAGTGTCCACGCAGAATGGGTCTCGTCGACGACATCTCCAGGAATCGGCGTTTGTCGAACGGCTATTGACACACCCCCGACCTCGGCCATTGCATGAAGGGGAAGCAGGAAGCTGAAAACAAGTGAGCGGACGCCTGCCTTTCCGCGAATCGGCTCTTTCGTCGTATCGCTGCTTCCCTCGACATCGTCGGCATAAAACGCGTCGAAGATATCCAAATATTCTTCGTAGCTTCGGGTGATGTCAGCATGGACGATGGCTGCGTTTAGGGTACCCTCCGCAGTCCGAGATCGTGTGTACGGATCGGGATGAAACTGATCGGCTGAGATGAAACCACTGTGATCGCCCATTGAAATTCTGCGAGGTCTAGGCCTCGCTCTTGCTTCCTCCCATATTGTGCGCCACCGATTACCACCGCGAATGGCAGTAGCTTCCAGAAAATATGGGGACGTTGAGCAACTTGCACTATTGATGACAGAAGGGACCGGTCGGTCGCATAAATTAGCATTGCGCCGCCATGCGTGCGAAGCATCGTTAGCGGGCTTAACAAAGTATGGCTGGACGGCGCTACCACGAGCGAGTCTCGCCATCTAACAAGGCGATCTGAGCTTTTTGCGATGCGGCTTTGGCAAACCCATTTATGCATACCTGGTCTGCAGGGCTTCGACATCAAGGGTGCGGCTATAAACCGCGAGGCGTGAGAAAAATATGAGACCGAGCGGTCTCATAGTGCATCGAACATGAAACGAGATCGAAACGAGGACGGTAAGAATCGTCGTTGAGGTCTTGAAGACCGTCGGGAGAAACTGGAGGCATGCGCGGTTGCGTCGAATGTTCCGCTAAACGCCGTAGCCAAGCAGAGATACGTCCATGTGGATAGTCCGGTTAGCTCTTAATCGCCCGTATACGTTCGTAGTTCTTGCGATCCTCATTCTCTTGCTGAGTCCGGCCGTCATTCTTCGGACGCCCACCGACATCTTTCCGAATATCGACATCCCGGTCATTTCCGTCGCCTGGACATACACGGGACTGAATCCTGAGGATCTGGAAACCCGTCTGACCACTCCGTTCGAGAAGGGCCTCACAACACTCGTAGACAACATCGAGCATATCGAATCGACGACCTATAACGGTACTGCGGTAGTAAAGATCTATCTTCAACCTGGCGCCAGCGTGGACCGCGCGAACTCGCAGGTAGTAGCACTTTCCGGCTTCATTCTGCGGCTTCTTCCTCCGGCCACCCAGCCGCCTGAGATCATCAACTTCAGCGCTTCCAGTGTCCCGGTCCTTCAGCTAGGTGTCTCCGGACCCGGAATGTCGGAACAGCAACTCAACGATCTCTCGCTCAATTTCTTGCGCACTCAGCTCATTACGGTGCCAGGCGCCGTCATTCCTTTACCGTACGGCGGCAAACCACGGCAGGTCATGATCAACATGGATCAGAACCTGATGCAGGCCAAGAACGTCTCGCCCAGCGATGTTTTGAATTCGGTGAACGCGCAGAACCTTATCTTGCCGTCCGGCACGGCAAAGATCGCCGAAAGCGAGTTGGACGTTCGCGTGAACGTCACACCCCGCACGGTCGCGGAGCTTGGTGATCTTCCCATCAAGCAGGTCGGAGCGAAAACGATCTACCTGAGGGACGTCGCTCGGGTAAGCGACGGCTTTGCCCTTCAAACCAACGTGGTGCGACAGGATGGCCACCGGGGCGTGCTGGTCAGCGTGCTTAAGGCCGGGACTGCATCGACTCTGGATGTCGTGGCGGGAATTCGAAAGGTTTTGCCCCGCGCTGCGCTGACCTTGCCGCCGCAGCTGAAGGTTACTCCTCTCGCCGACCAGTCCCTGTTTGTGCGGAGCGCGATCAGCGGCGTAGTTCGCGAAGCGGTCATCGCCGCCGCGCTTACAGGAGTCATGATTCTTCTCTTCATCGGCAGTTGGCGAAGCACGCTCATCATCGCCATCTCCATTCCGTTGTCGATCCTGAGTTCGATTCTGGTACTCAGTTTTCTACACGAGACGATCAACATCATGACCCTGGGCGGGTTAGCGTTGGCAGTTGGGATTCTGGTGGACGACGCCACGGTTGAGATCGAAAACATCAACCGCATCCTCGAAGAAGGTCACGAGACCGAGATTCGGCAGGCCATCCTGGATGGTGCTCAGCAGATCGCCGTACCTGCACTCGTCTCGACACTGTGCATCTGTATCGTCTTTATGCCGTTGTTTCTGCTTGGCGGTGTAGCACGATATCTGTTCGTTCCGCTGGCGGAGGCGGTGGTCTTTGCGATGCTTGCTTCCTACATTCTTTCAAGAACGCTGGTGCCGACGCTGGTGATGTACATGCTCAAACTCAATGAGGGTCGCGGGGAGTCGCAGAATCTGTTCGTGCGTCTTCAAAAGAGATTCGAGCAAGGCTTTGAACAGCTGCGCAATTCTTATCGACGTGTCCTCACGCAGTGTGTCGAAGTCCGGCGGGTCTTCATTCCAGCGTTTCTCGCGATTTGTCTATGCGCTCTTCTTTTGGTGCCCCGGCTGGGCCAGGACTTCTTCCCGCAGTCTGATCCCGGCCAGTTCATACTCCACATTCGCGCGAAGACAGGCTCCCGGATTGAGGAGACTGCCCGCTTATCGGATCTGGTCGAAGACGCGATCCGCGAGAAAGTTCCGCCGGCGGAGTTGGACAACATCCTCGACAACATCGGACTGCCGTACAGCCCGCTGAATACAATGCATGCGACGTCGGGTGTTATTGGCGCGAACGATGTCGATGTGCTGGTCTCGCTCCGCAAAAATCACAGGGCCACGGCTGACTACGTCCGCGAACTGCGCGAAGAGCTGCCGCGGGAGTTTCCCGGTGTGAGTTTCTATTTTCTTCCCGCAGACATCGTGACCCAGATCCTTAACTTCGGGCTGCCTGCGCCCATTGATGTGCAAATCGAAGGCGCGAATGTGCAGGCCAGCCACGAAATCGCTGAGAGGATACTGACCGAATTGCACCAGGTGTCGGGTCTTACGGACTTGCATATTCAGCAGCCACTCGACTATCCGACCCTCGAAATAAACGTGGACCGAACCAAGGCAGCGCAGGCGGGCTACACGGAGCGGGAAGTGGCTTCAAGCGTTCTGAATTCGCTTAGCGGGAGCTTCCAGATAACCCCGATGTTCTTTGTCAACTGGAACAATGGCGTGAGTTACAATCTGGTCGCGCAGACACCGCAGTATCGCCTCCAAACGGTCAAGGATGTCCAGAACATTCCCATCGCGGGCGGCAGCAAAGCCAATCCCGAGATTCTAGCTGACGTGGCTTCCATGCAGCGCTCACGCGAGATGGCCATCGTCTCCCATTACAACATCCGTCGCGTAGTCGATATTTACGGGGCTGTTCAGGACCGCGATCTGGGAGCGGCAAGCCGGGACGTGCAACGAATCGTCGATGCCAATCGAAAATCACTGCCAAGGGGAACGTTTATTACGATTCGCGGTCAGGTGGTAACCATGCGCAGTTCGTATCTTGGTTTAATCATCGGATTGGGTTTCGCGATTGTACTTGTCTACATGCTGATCGTGGTGAATTTCCAGTCCTGGCTCGACCCCTTCATCATTATTACCGCTTTGCCGGCTGCCATGGCGGGCATCGTTCTTTTTCTGTTTTTCACCCATACAACCCTGAGTGTTCCCGCGCTGATGGGAGCTCTGATGTGCGTAGGGGTTGCGACGGCCAACAGCATTCTCGTGATTTCATTCGCGAAGGAAAGACTACAAATCCATGGCGACTCCGTTAAGGCCGCCATCGAAGCGGGCGTCACCCGTTTCCGTCCGGTCATCATGACGGCGCTTGCCATGATGATCGGCATGGTGCCGATGGCGTTAGGTCTCGGCGAGGGGGGAGAGCAAAACGCACCCCTGGGGCGCGCGGTCATCGGAGGCCTGCTTTGCGCCACCGTAGCAACGTTGGTGTTCGTTCCATCGGTCTTCGCTGCGTTTCATCGACGCAAGTCGAATGATGCATTGGAGCTATTGAAGGGTGTTCAAGATCAGGCAAACGCGGAATGGAAAGGCTCCAGCTTATGACAATAAATGAAACAGGAAATCTTGCAGTTGTCACGGAAGTGGCTCCGAACGCTCCAAATTCGAACGATTCGGATCCGAACAATTCGGGGCGTGCATTCAGCAAGCGAGCAATCGCGATTATCGCGATCCTTGCAGCGTGTGCGACCTTGGCGATTGCCTCCGGAGTGCACTCCCGGCTTAAGGCTGAAACCAGGCTACGAGAAAGCGCACAGGCTTCGGCGATTCCTTATGTGGACGTCGTCTCTCCCAAAGCGAGTACAGACGCCGATGAGATCGCGCTGCCGGGGAGTACGTCAGCCTTCAATGACACTCCCATCTACGCGCGGACGAGCGGCTACGTTAAGCACTGGTACGTAGACATCGGCGCACGCGTAAAAAAAGGCCAACTTCTGGCCACGATTGAAACCCCGGAACTCGACCAACAGCTGCGGCAGTCACGGGCCGATCTGGAGAATGCCGAGGCGAATCTCCAGTTGGCGACTACCACGGCTGCGCGCTGGCAACATTTGCTTGAGACCGATTCTGTTTCGCACCAGGAAACCGACCAGGCCGTCAGCGATCTCCACTCGAAACAGGCTCTGGTGAATTCGAGCAAAGCCAACGTCGAACGCTTAGAGCAACTCCAAGCCTTCGAGCGCGTTAGTGCTCCGTTCGATGGTGTGGTTACAGCCCGCAATACCGACATCGGGGCGCTCGTGCAGGCAGGGGACAATTCGGGACCGAAAGAGTTGTTTCACATGGCAGCCATTCAGACGCTGCGTGTCTATGTTGCCGTGCCCGAGGTCTACGCAGCACTTGTGAAGAATGGAGAGCACGCAAAGCTCACGCTCGATGCGTTTCCGGGCGAAACGTTGACTGGCACGATCGTGCGCAACGCCGATGCGATTGATGCGACCTCCCGTACGCTAAATGTTGAGGTGGACGTTCCGAATCCAACCGGGCGCCTGCTGCCCGGCGCCTATGCCTTTGTGCATCTCCGCGTTCCTCCACATCGCGGCTCGGTCACCATCCCGTCAAACGCCTTGCTCTTCCGCGCCGAGGGATTGCGGGTAGGAGTTGTTCGCAATGGTCATGTCGAACTCACTCCTATCTCAATCGGGCAGGACTATGGCAGCACGATCGAGGTGATCTCCGGACTATCGGCGCGCGATACGGTGATTGTGAACCCGTCCGACTCACTTGCAAACGGAGCCGCTGTACAGCTGGTCGCTAAGAACGGTAACGGAGCAAGGCAATGAGAATGAGACGCCATGGCATTGTTCTCGTGAGTGCCGTTGGATTTCTCCTGTCCGGCTGCATGGTTGGCCCCAGGTACGTCAAGCCTACTGTTCCGGTGACGCCGAACTTTGCAGAGGCGCAAGCATGGAAAGAGGGAGACGGATGGAAGGTCGCACAACCAGACGACGACCTTATTCGCGGAAAGTGGTGGGAGCTGTATGGCGACGCAACGTTAAACGAGATCCAAGACCAGGTGGACTCGTCCAACCAAGACCTGAAGATCGCCGAGGCGAATCTGCGTCAAGCCCGGGCAGCGATTCGCTTCAATCGCGCCTCGCAAGCACCGACAATTGGAAGTTCTCCCAGCATCTCCGACATTCGACCTTCCGCTAACAAACCTTATTTCCCGTCCAGCTCGGTCAACAATGGCAGCGGAGACTTCATTCTTCCTCTTGATCTGTCGTATGAGGTCGACCTGTGGGGGCGTGTTCGTCGCAGCGTAGCATCTGCCAGGCAACAGGCCCAGGCCAGCGCAGCTGACCTGCAAACGGCTCGTTTGAGCCTCCATGCCGAAGTTGCGATCGACTACTTCGAGGTTCGGAGCGCCGACGCCCAGGAGAGACTTCTGAACGACACCGTGAAAGCTTATACCGAAGCGTTGCGGTTGACACAAAATCGCTTCGAGGGCGGGGCGTCGCCGAAATCAGATGTCGCGCAGGCGCAGACGCAGCTTAAGGCTGCCCAAGTGCTGGCGTCCGATATCACTGTCCAACGCGCGCAGTACGAGCATGCTCTGGCGATTCTTATCGGAAAGCCTCCGGCAGCATTCCATCTGGCAGTTTCTCCCTTGAATCTTGTGGCGCCCGTGCTGCCTACCATTCCCGTTACTCTGCCAGCGCAGCTTCTTGAACGTCGTCCAGACATTGCCGCAGCCGAACGCCGCATGGCGTCTACCAACGAACAAATCGGCATTGCCAAGGCCGCTTATTATCCGACTCTTAATCTAGCGGCGAGTGCGGGACTAGAGGGCTCTTCGATTTTGAATTGGCTCACATGGCCCAGCCGTTTCTGGGCGGTGGGACCGCAACTCTCGGAGACCCTTTTCGACGCTGGGCGACGCCGGGCGACCAATGAATCAGCCCGCGCAGGATATGACGCCGCTGTGGCTGGCTATCGGCAAACTGTCCTCGATGCATTCCAGCAAGTCGAGGATAACCTGGTAGTTCTGCGCGTCCTCAGCACCGAATCGACGCAACAACAGCAGGCCACCAGTGCCGCGGAGGAATCGCTCAAGCTGTTTCAGAACCGCTATGCCGGAGGCGTCGACACGTACTTGCAAGTCGTGACTTCACAAACCACGGCTTTGACGAACGAGAGAAACGACATCGACATTCTGCGACGGCGCCTCGAGGCGAACGTGCTCTTGATCAAAGCCATGGGCGGAGGATGGAATATTTCGAACTTGCCTCAGTTATAAAGAACAGCTATTTCGATCCGAGGTGGTTTCCGAATGACGACAGCGCATGATGTAAGACAAAAAGCCTACCGGGGCCCGCACATCGTTCTGGAGTGCTCCTTGCCAAGCGAAGTGGCTGTGATTTCGCCCTTCGTGGACAAACTCATGCCCTTGCTCACCAATTGCGGCTGTGTTCCCGAGGGCATGAGCGACGTTGAAATCGCTTTGCGGGAAGCCCTGGCAAACGCCATCATTCACGGAAATCATGAGGATCATCGAAAACACGTCCATGTTACCTGCTGCTGTGAGCCTGACGAAGTCTCAATCGCTGTAAAGGACGAAGGAACGGGATTTGACACTAATAATCTCCCGGACCCTACAGCTCCAGAAAACATTGGGTCGGTTCACGGCCGTGGCATCCACGTGATAAGGGCGTTAATGGATGAAGTTCGTTTCGAGGAAGGCGGAGCCGTTGTTCATATGAGAAAGAGCGCCGGCGAAGCTCCAAAGCTGCTAGCCAAGGATCCACAGGAGAACGAGAATTAGGTTCCCTTATTTAAGAGCCAGAGTTATCTGCCCCAGGTGGTAGGACATGTGGTTGGTCCGACTCAGCAGAACAGCCAATCGGTTCCGGGCCGGATCTTTGGCATAGTCTTCCTCGGACATTGCGTAGTGCCTCTGCAACCATTCATTCGCGGAGAGAGTTGCAAACTGCGAGAGTAGTTTGCCGTTCACTTCGTCCCAATATTTTCTCAGCTCTCCCACAGGGGGCAACTGTGCCCCCGCCTTGTCAGGACTGGAGACGAAGATTGTATCGAGTTCAGGGTGCAGTCGCTCTCCCAGACCGAGAATCGGGAACATGGCGTCGTGAGCGGCAGTGAGGTGTCCCCATAGATAGATGACACGGTTTTTTCCCGGGGCTACTTCTTTCAAAAGTTGGTCGTCCGTGAGATTCGAAAGTGTCTTGTTGACTCTCTCCAAGACAAGTCGCCATGAATTAATTGCCACTTTCACCGACAATTCGTGCGAGGTCACTGTCATAAGCCTCTCTTTCAATCCCTGATCATCCTTCGCGCACTCCCGCCGATCAGCCATCTCCCGTGCGGACGCGCTCATCGACTCTCACAATGGGCGCAGGCAACGTGTAACAGCCAAGCCTCGCTTTCGAGTGCCGAAGCAGATCGCCAAATCCACTCTCCAATAGAGTCGTGAAGAGACCGTTGGTCGCAGAATATTCCGTACGACGCCCTTCAAGAAAAGCGCAACCAAGTCCCTTCAATTCTTAACAGTAACCAGTTCAAGATCATTCGCCGTAAGGATTTCCCCTTTCGCGTTTTGCACTTCCACTCTAAAGGGCTTTCCAGTGCGCTTGTCCAGAACCTGAAGACGTTTCTCGCCGCGGGAGAAGAGATAACCTTCTCCCCACTGTCGTAAAGCAACGATCACCGGGAACAAGTCTCGGCCTTTTTGGGTTAGGGCATATTCCTGGTAAGCACTGCCGTCCGAAGCCGGCACCTGTTTCATGATTCCGCACGCAACCAACTTCTTAAGGCGCGCGCTAAGGATGTTCTTTGCCAATCCCAGGCTTTTCTGAAAATCGGAAAACCGCCGTATGCCTGAGAGGGCGTCACGAACGATCAGCAGAGACCACCATTCGCCGATGGTATCGAGCGAGCGTGCTACGGGGCACAGGTTGGCTTTGAAGGATTTGTGTTGCATAGGTCCTCGTATTTATCCACCCTAAATCTAGTTGCATCATTATACCAGATTCAGACATCTTATTAGTGGTTGCAGCATGCAACCAGAATGGAAGAAGGCAGGTCGAATCGACTGATCCGCCTGCACCGAGCCGAATGAAATACGAGCGCCAAATTGAAACTCAGAGGAGAGAGACATACCAATGAAAAGCGTAAACAAAGCAGTGGAAATCTCCGCACCGACGATGAGAAGTGTGCTCAAAAGAAATTCGATGCGCTTCGCCGCCGCTCTTCTCGTAGCGCTGGCCAGCTTTGTCCCCGCTCCAAATGCAGCTCTGGCTGCCGCAGCCCCGCATCATGATCAAGTGCCGGGCTTCTACAGAATGAAAGTCGGGGACCTTGAAGTGACAGCCCTATTCGATGGTCACGCCGTGTTCGATCCGCACTGGCTGAACGGAACGAAGGCGACGATGGATGGTGTTGCACAGGCACTGCACGAAGATCCGCACATGCTGGAGGTTTCTGATGAGGGCTTCCTAGTCAACACCGGCACGCAACTAGTCCTCGTCGATGCGGGTGCCGGCAGCTGGTGGGGCGGGGGAGCACTCGGACGCCTGGTCGGCAGCCTCCGCAGCGCAGGCTACACGCCCGAAGAAGTCGATATCGTCTTGCTCACGCACCTCCATTCCGATCACGTCGGCGGCCTCACCACTCAGGACGGAAAGCGCGTCTTTCCAAATGCCGAGGTTTATGTCGCGAAGGCCGAAAGCAGCTTCTGGTTGTCGTCGGAAATAGCTGCAAAGGCGCCGAAGGATGTGCAACCATTCTTCCAGAGTGCGCAAGCCATCGCAGCGCCATACATCGAGGCTGGTAAGTGGCACACATTCAGTGGCTCCGAGCCAATCGTCGACGGCATGCAAATCGTCCCGTTGCCTGGTCATACCCCGGGACATACCGGCTATGAATTTTCGTCAAAGGGACAGAAAGTCCTGTTTTGGGGCGACGTCGTCCATGCACAGCGCGTCCAGTTGCCGCATCCCGAGGTTACGGTGGCCTTCGATATCGGCCAGACTGCGGCTGCGGCGACGCGAAATCAATTGCTGGCTGAACTCGCGCGCGAGGATGTTTTGATCGCGGGTCCACATATGCCATTTCCTGCCTTGGGTCGCTTGCGCAAGGAAGAAAGCGGGTATAGCTGGGTGCCAGTGATATTTAACGATCGATGGGACGAGCGCGCACCTTCGCCTCAAAAGTAGCAACTGCTGCGAGCAAGCCGACAGGTCAAGTGGGACATCGGAATTGGTGGACTTGGCCAGTGGCAGTTACTTTGCCGCCGGATTTGGCTGCGAAGTAACTGCCTTGATGGCCGGGTGAGAACAACGCGGCCCGGCGAAGAATCAAGATCGGAGAATTTTATGGAGCGTCTTGCTGTTTGTTCAGCGGTGATCGGTCTTCTAATCTCGTGTCCATCTGCATTTGGGGGTGGTCAGCACGGATTGTTTATTAAGGTGTTCACATCCCCCGACGATCAGTTTTGGACTAACTCCGTCATTATCGAGGGAACAGACGAAGTGATGTTGGTCGATGCTCAGTTAACAAAAACCAGTGCTGAAAGAGTGTTACAGGAAATCAAAGAGACTAAAAAGCCACTATCTATTATCTACATCACCCATGAGCACGCCGATCATTTTCTTGGTCTGGAGGTTTTTAGGGAGGCGTACCCGAAAGTGAGGATTATTGCGAATTCCTCGGTAGTAGACCGAATCAACAAGGTCTATCAAGAGAAGATAAATAAATGGAGAACGATCTTGGGCCCAGGCGCAACCTCTCACGTTGTTGCAATCGAACAATTCGACGGCAACTTTATTACATTTGGGAGCTCACAAATAGAGATCCTCAAAAACATCCAAGGCGACACCGACGAAAACACGATGCTTTGGATTTCTGGACAGAGAATCCTCATTGCTGGCGATGTCTTGTTCAATAACATGCACGTCTACACTGCAGAAACAGACAGCAAGGCTAGAGGGAAATGGTTGAACTCATTAAATAAAATCAGAGAATTAAACCCTTCGGTTGTGGTCCCTGGACACAGCAAGGTCGGCGCTCCCCTTGACGCGAGTACCGCCGTAGATTTTACGGAGAACTATTTGCTAGCGTTTGAAGAGGAACTCAAAAAGGCCAAAGATACCGATAGTTTCATAATCTCGATGAAGGAAAGATTCCCATCCGCCGACCTCCTCTTGGCGCTCGAACGGGGCGCGAAGGCGAATGTCAAACCCTGACCAAGAAACTGACGATTGGTAGACCGAGCCTTCGTTGCTGGCCGAGTCAGTCACCGCGGGATGGATACCAATGAAGAAATACCAAATCGCTGTTCTGGACGATTACCAAAATGCCGCCCTTGAGTCTCCATTGCGCTCCTGATGTCATTAGTTACAGCTTCGATCCTCCGTCGACTGGAATGCTCGCACCTGTGATCCAGCGCGCCCCATCGGAGGCGACAAAAGCGACTACGTCGGCGATGTCTTCAGGCTTGCCGATCCGCTTCAATGCCTGCATCCCCAACGTGACTTCGCGGCCCGCTTCTGTCTTCGTAAAATTTGACATATCCGTGTCGATTACTCCTGGTGCGACAGCATTTACGCGTATGCCACTTGGCCCGAGAATGGCCGCCCAGTGTTTGACCAGCGTCTCAATTGCTCCTTTGGTAGAGGCATAAGCGAGAATTGAAGGGTTTTCCAAACCGGGATTGCCCACCACCGCACGAGCTACAGCGGAAGAGATAAGAACGATGTTCGAGCCCTCACCAAGGATTGGCAAGAGTTGCTGCACCAGGAAGAATGGGCTTCGGACGTTTGTCGCAAAGAGGTTGTCAAACTCCTCTACTGTGTAATCTGCGAGGCGTGCCGCCTTGCTTATCCCCGCGTTGAGCACAAGCACATCCAATCGATCACCGACGATGGAGCGCACCTGTTTGGCAAGCAGCGCAGCGCCGTTCGGTATTCCTAGATCCGCTGAGATCGCATTTGCACGTCCGCCTTTCGCTTGGATCTCGGAGACGAGAGATTCCGCTTCCTTCGCGGAGCGGCCATAGTGGACCAGGACGTGTGCCCCTGCCCTGGCAAGTGCCGTTGCCGTCGCGCGGCCGATGCCGCGTGACGCCCCAGTCACCAGTGCTGTTTTGTCTTGAAGCATAGTCATTTTTTGCATTCCCTCTCATTCAGTTCGTCAACGGCATGCGGCGCAATAAAGTGCAGTCGAAGTTTCGGAAGTCGGTTCGTGAGGAATGTCGATCGGGAAGTTCACCGTGCCCTCGGTAGCAAGTGTCGCGCCGGCAATCCACGAGTCGAAGTCACCGGTGTATCCGACTCGTTCCTGAAAGGCGCGAATCCTATGCTCGATCGCTGCGACTTCGTCGTATGACAGACCTCGCATGACCTGGACTCGATCCCGAACAGCCTGGGCTTGCGCCGTTCCTCGGGCTTCCACGCCTGCGTAAAACCGCGCGGATGCGGTGCCCTCGTCCGCGACGCCAATGTAGTTTTCGATGAGTCTCGTGGCAACTTCCTGACTGTGCAACAGTGACGAGCGAATATTGCCCTGTCCTGTCACGACATTACCCACTCCGAATACATGATCGGATTCGCCGTATTGGGGCAGAGTTTCATGGTTGAAGTCGTAATATTCGCCCCTCATGGCGACGCCAGGAATCTTCTCAGGCACGGAGCCGATCGAAGAGATTACCATTGGCGCGCGTAGTTGGTACTCCGAGCCGGACACGGGTTCTGCTTTTCGCCCTTCCACTCTGGTCTCTGCTACTTTCAAGCCCACCAGCCGCCCATCCTCTACTAAGAGTCCCGTTGATACCCTGCGATCCTGAAACCGAAATAGATATTTGTCCTGAGCTAGGTGAAGCATCTTCTGACGGATCGCTTCTGTTTTCGCAATCTGATCGAGCGTGGCATTTTCTGGAGGCTGAGCCAGCGGCATGTCTTGTCCCCGGCGGCGATAGATCAGTAGGCATCCCTTAACACCGAGGTCCTCCGGAGCAATGCCGTGCATCTTGCAGACGGCGGGGATGCCCTTCTTTTCGAGCTCATACACATCAGTCTGAACACCGCGTGCCCGAAGAGCACGCTCATAGTTTTCGAGTTGCAGAATCTTCGCCACGTCAATCGACGCAAGCCCACCGCCTACAACCAAGGCTTCGTCAGGAGCCTGGTAGCGCGGCCCTGAGTAGTCTTCTTCGTTCTTGTGGTTGTACCAATAGATGAAGGGATTCTGGTAGACCAAGCCCTTACCGATGAAGTTTTCCGCTCCGGGTATCCCCAGTTCTCTGTCCCGCCACGCTCCGTTCGCCAGGATGACCGCGGAAAAGCCCCAGTTGTCGCAAAGATCCTGAAAGTCCAGGTCGCGGCCAAGCCGAGTGCAAGGAAGGAAAAAAACACCAGGCTTTCTCAGACGAGCATCGATGCGGCCGTACTCTTGATTGCGTTGCTCCAGATGCCAGCGCGGTAGGCCATCCTCAATCTTGCCATAAGGCTTCTTGTTCTGTTCAATGACAACCACGTGAATCCCGTTGTCCGCCAATATTTCTGCGGCAACGGAGCCGGCGATCGCTCCTCCAACAATAGCGACAAAGTGATACGGTCTGTGTGTCATCGTCATTCTCGATAGTCTTTTCGAAGCTTTCGCTGATGTCAGCCTGCACGACAGCCGAGTTTATTCGCTGCTATCAGACGGCTGAAGTACGACCCGAACCCAATTTCAAGTCGTCCGCGGTCAAGGGTCCGCCGATCTGCTGAAGATCGTAGTGGTGCTCGTATACAACCTGGACGCACTCCATCTCCGAGTGGCATACCATTTCAAAGTGCACCGTCTCCCTCTTCTCCAGATCCGTGGACAGAGTGTGGAGTAATCTCAGGCATTCATTCCGCCATCCACGGTAAGATTCGCACCCGTGACATAGGAGGATTCCGAACCCGCGAGAAACGCCGCCATTGCGGCGATCTCCTCAACATGCCCATAGCGGTCGAGCGCAGTGGCGGCCTTCTGTGGTACCGCCCAATCACCCGAAGCGGGATTCAACTCCGTGTCGATCGGGCCCGGCTGGATGTTGTTGACCGTGATGCCCCGATTACCGACCTCTCTGGATAACGCCTGAGTGAACATCTTCACGGCCCCCTTCGTGGCCGCGTAGGGCACAAGCCCGGGAGCAACGGCACGCTCGCCCACTGCCGAGCCGATCATGATGATGCGACCACCCTCAGTCATGTGCTTTAGCGCCGCCTGCGTCGCTACAAATACGCCGCGGACGTTGATGTCAAGCACGCGATCCATCTCCTCCAAAGTGGACTCCACGAACGGTTTGGGGATGGCCGTGCCAGCATTGTTGACAAGCACATCGAGCCGACCAAATGTTGCAACGGTTTTTTCGACCGCGGCTTTGCCGGCGTCGGCATCCGCGGCGTCCGCCTGAATGGCAATCGCCTTTCCACCGGTACGTTCAATCGCTTTGACGACTGCCGCAGCCGAGTCGGCACCTTTCGTGTATGTAATGGCGACTTTCGCTCCGTCCGCAGCCAAACGCTTAGCGATTGCGGCACCAATGCCGCGCGAGCCGCCCGTGATGAGTGCAACCTTTCCTTCCAATTTCTTTGACATTGTCCATCTCCTTGAATTAGACATATGCTCATCAGGCATGAGCCAATCCCTCATTGCTCGCCCAAGGCATCCCAATCACCACATTGGATTACGCGGTTAGCCAGTAGTAGCGCATTTGAAGCATACTTTGTTAGGCTTGGAAGCAATGCTTCGCAGGCATGGGGAGTGAGGAATGGAACTACGGCATCTTCGCTATTTTGTTGCGGTCGCAGAGACGGGAAGTCTAACGGTAGCGGCGGCGCTAAAACTGCACACGTCACAACCTTCTTTGAGTCGGCAGATTCGAGATCTTGAGGACGAAGTCGGCGAGCCACTTTTGATACGCCGCGCTCGCGGCATTGAACTGACACCGGCAGGTCGAGCGTTCCTTGATCACGCCCGCGCTGCGCTAGCGCAGGCAGAAGCGGCAAGCGAAGCTGCTCGCCGGGTCGCTCAACCAAGAAAGCCATGCTTCACGATGGGATTTCTGACCGGACACGAATTGACTTGGATGCCCGAAGCCTTGCGGATCCTGCGCGACGAACTGCCGAACATTGACGTGATGATATCGAGTCAATATTCCCCACTGCTTGCGGAAGGCCTATTGAAAGGAAAAATCGATGCTGCCTTTCTTCGAAAGGAGCGAGCGTTGCCAGACCTGGCGTTCCGCCTTCTTGTGAAGGAGCCATTGGTTGTGATCCTGCCTAGTGACCACCGGCTCGCCGCGCTTAAAGCGATCAGTCCAAGGGATCTAGCAGGCGAAACGTTCGTGACTGTGTCCCACACGGCTCCCGTACTGCGTGCAATCATCGACAAGTACCTGAAGCGATCGCGAATCAATGTCACGCCAGCTCACGAGGCGGACCACGTCACTATGGGAATCTCCTTAATAATGTCGACCCGTGGCGTAGGACTGTTACCTGCTTACGCGCAGAACTTTCTCCCCGCGTCTGTAACGAGCCGCCCTCTGAAGGGAGATGCGCCAACTGTCGATCTAGTCCTAGGCTACAAAAAGTCGAACCAGTCTCCGATCCTCACGCTTTTGCTTTCGAGATTGGACGAGTTGGTGGCTCGTGTCTCGAAGAAAGGGCAGTAAGCTTCGTACTTCCTGCCTGGAGGTGGACCGTCTAGTTAAATAGAGAGTAGACATTTCTCTACTAAACAATTGATTTGGCGTCCCCGACGGGATTTGAACCCGTGTTACCGCCGTGAAAGGGCGATGTCCTAGGCCAGGCTAGACGACGGGGACGATGGTGAGGTGGGGTGCTCGAGGCACCAGTTGATCGTAACAACCCTTCGCAACCCTGTCAAAACGCGGGCTGTTCTCTTTCGCAACCATCCCTAACAATTTAGAATCGAATGGCCTGCGGTGCACCCACAATTATTTGAGGAGAACTGTGTCCGACCCACTTTATCTCAGCTTGTGGTTTCCCGATTTCTCGGGGCCTGAAATGTTGCCGCACGCTTTTGCCGTGCTACAGCAGTTCCCTTTTTCCGCCCAGCGTGCTGGGATCAGCTATTTCGCGGTGCATCCTATTTCGTGGGACGAAGCCACCGTGCTGGAGCGGCGATTTCCGGCAGGCATTGATCCCGGCCAGGCCACGCTGATCGCCGCCGAACTGGTTCACGATGACTACGCTTACATCTTCGAAGCTTACTGGGATTTGTGGACACCGGATGAGTCGAACGAGAAATGGGTGCTTCAGCCCGCACTGGTGAAATTCATCGTCCAAGGAGAGGAGTTCGACGAAGGCTCTTACCAGCAGACCGGCCACATCGAAGTCGACTTTGGACTTGACTCATTCTTTCTGCAGCCGGAGACGCCTCTTAGTGAGCAAACCCGCGCCAAGATCCGCGACAATGTGGCCAAGTTGGTCGAGTTCTCGATGAATGTGGAAAAAAACAGCGGGACGAGCGCGCGCTTACTCTGGTCAGAATCAGAGGAAAGCCTGGCGCAGAAACTGATTGCTCGTCTGCAGAAAGTGCAATAGCGGCGTCAGCGGAAGACAAAAATGAACCGGTCAGACATTCCTTCTCACAGATTCTTTCTGGTCCACTGATCGATGCGCTCTAACGCTTTCTGCAGATTCTCCATTGAATTGGCTACGCTGAAACGGAGATAGCCTTCGCCGAAGTCGCCAAAGGCGGTGCCGGAAAGCGCGGCCACGCCTGCATGTTCCAGCAGCGCATCCGCCAACGGCTTCGACTTCCATCCCGTACTAGTGATGTTGGGGAAGACATAGAACGCGCCTTTGGGCATGCGGCAGGAAAAGCCCTTGATCTTATTGAGTCCGGCCACGACCACGTCACGCCGGCTCTTGAATTCGGCGCACATCTGTTCCACCGAACTTTGGTTTCCACGCAGCGCTTCGATGCCGGCCATTTGAGTAAAGCTGGCGGTGCAGGAATTGGAATTTGTCATCAGCCGCGTAATGTGCGCTGCCAGGTCTGGCCGCATTACGCCGTAGCCCATTCGCCATCCAGTCATGGCATAAGTCTTGGAGAAACCGTCCAACAGAATGGTACGCTCCTGCATGCCGGGAACCGACATGATGGAGAAATGTTCGCCTTCAAAAAGCAGGCGGCTGTAGATCTCGTCGGAGAGAACTAGAATGTTGCGGTCGCCGATGCCCTTGGCAACCTGCTCAACATCTTTGCGATCCATGACGCCACCGGTGGGATTGTGCGGTGAATTCAGAATGATCAGCTTGGTACGATCGGTGATCAGCGGTTCGAGTTCGTTAACATCGAGCGAAAAGTCACGCTCTTCGCGCAGGTGAATCGGAACAGCCTTGCCGCCGACATAGTGGATCATCGACTCATAAATGGGGAAGCCGGGGTTGGGATAGATGACTTCATCCCCTTCATCGATTAAAGCGAGGATCGTAAAGAAAATAATGGGCTTGCCACCCGGGACAACGACTACTTCCTCGGGTGCAACTTTAATATTACGCGTTCGGCCGACGTAGTCGGCAATGGTTTGCCGCAACTCCGGTAACCCGGCGGAGGGCCCGTAGTGAGTCCAACCTTTCTGTAACGCTTCGACGCCCGCTTCCACCACGTTGGCCGGAGTATCAAAATCAGGCTCGCCGATCTCGAGATGAATAATGCTCTTGCCTTGGCGCTCGAGGGCACGAGCCTTGTTCAGAACTTCGAAGGCAGTCTCAGTGCCCAGCCGGGACATGCGGCGGGCCAGTTGCAATTCGTGCTGCGTAGTTTGTGCCATGATGCAGGCTCCTGAGGGCCAAACGGCATATTATACGCTGCGAAAGCATTGACTCAGTGTCCGGTGGATCGCAGCAAACATCGAGCCATCGCAGGCCAGCGGGGATTTCCAGCCACTCAGGAATTCTTGAGGCAGCGGGCTACTCCAGCGCCCCGTCCATAAATCGTAAGCCCGGCCAGAAGTCCATTGGTCGATGGGCTTCATCCGTTAATATTCAGAGAGAGGCCTTCTGAGTACAGCTCTGTGGCTTCACTTCAGGAGCAAGGGTGATCACCATGAAGAAAAATGTCTGGAGAGCAGTCATCGAAGTAGGTTTTATTATTTTCCTGTTTTATTCGAACCTCTTGATGGGAGAGTTTGAGCACTCCGGCATGGGACAGAAGAGAGGCCTCACCTGGGCGATTCTCGATATCCTTACTGCGGCAAATTTCGAAATTGCCATCGTAGCCGGAATCATCGGCTACATTCTCTTTGAATTTCTTCGGAAAAGATTCTAGCCGGATCGCAAAATCTGGCAAGACCAAGAGGTGCCCTGTCGCGAGAGATTCAGGCCTTCCCGGCGCTACTTGTAGATTTTGAAAATCACTCCGGCGCCGTTACAACAACCCGTCCCACCTGAGCCCGTGGAGCCATAGAGCGTGCCCGCGCTATCCATAACCAGACCGCCATTCGGATAGATTCCGTCAGCAGTGCCACCCACAAAATCGTGTAACACAGTCAAATTTCCGGAAGGAGCGAGTTTGTAAGCGACGCTCTGCGAGGTTCCGTAGATCACACCAGCCGGGGTTCGGAGCAGGCTGGAATTCGGTTCCGCGCCGTCACTTCCACCTGTAAAATTATGCAGCACGGTGTAGACGCCGCTGGTACTCAAACGATAAATCACACCGCAGCCAATTCCTCCACAATCGGCGAGACTGCCGCCAACGGTGGTTGCGCCATAGAGGTTGCCTGCTGAGTCCAGAATGGGATGGCCGTCGGATCCTCGGGTAAAGCCTCCATCGGAGCCGCCGGTAAAGGTATGAATCACGGTCTCGGTGGTGCCGCTGATTTTGAAGATCACGCCGGCGTTGTAGGTTCCAGCGAACTCCGTGAGACCGTAGAGGTTGCCCTCGGCATCTTCTGCCAAGCCCTGCACGGGCCCTCCACCATCGGCGCCGCCGGTGAACGAGTAAAGCACAGTGAACCTGCGAGCGCTGTCGATCTTGAACACATTTCCCCAGCCGTGTGTACCACCGGCAAAGGTCGTTCCAAAAAGGTTTCCAGCGCCGTCGATCATGATGGCATTGGGCGCGGTTCCGTCACTGCCGCCGTAAAAGGTGTGCAGGATCGTGTAATCAAAGGGCGGGTCGGGATTCACCTTGAAGACCACGCCGCAGCCATATTCAGGGCAGTAATAATCGTAGCTGCCGCCTTGTGTCGCTGTCCCGTAGAGAGCGCCCGCGCTGTCCTGGACCAGACCGGCGAGTGGGACTCCACCGTCCCAAAGATCGGCAAAACAATGAATGACAGTCGCCTCGCCGCCGGGACTGGCTTTAAAAACTACGCCTTCGCCGCCGCAGCCGCCGACAAAGGTGGTGCCGTAGAACACACTTGACGAAGAGTCTCGGATTACACTCAGCGGTCCCGCGCCATCTATTCCACCTGTGAAGTTGTAAATCACGCTCTCGTGCTGCGCCTGGGCGAGAAGAGCCGCGCTGAGCAAGCACGCGAGCACGAAGAGGCCGCGAAGACTGGCCATCGAGTTAGAGCTACTCTTTACTGGTTCCGGCTTCAGCATGGGAAGGTCCGTCCACCCTGGTGCGGTGGTAAACATACTCCAAAGTGACAGGCGCCCACGCTATACCGGGGGATACGCTCCGTCAAGATGAAGAAATTTGCAACGTAGCGGGGGCTATTCGGGGAAGCTATTCCGAGACGCTGTGCTCTTCGTTCTGAGCGCGCAGCACGCGGTCGACGGAGTAGGGCGCGCGATTCCGGGGTTCGTGGTAGTGGCGGACTTGCATCTCGCCCAGCAACCCAATGGCAAGAAGGTTCAATCCCCCAAGCAGCAGGCCCAAAGCCAGCATCATCAGGGGACCGTGAGAGGCCATCACCGGAACCTGACGCATGAATTTCTCCACGCCCAACCACGCGACGATGCCGCTTCCGCCCATCAGGCTGAGCAGGCCGAAGGTCCCGAAGAAATGCAGCGGGCGGGAAAGATAACGAAGGAGGAAGCGAATGGTAATGAGATCGAAGAAGACACGGAACGTGCGGGTGATGCCGTAATGCGAAACCCCGCGCTCACGGTTTACGTTGCGAATGGGCACTTCGCAGATCGATGCGCCATACCATGACGCCAGCGCCGGAATGAAGCGGTGCAACTCACCGTAAAGCGGTACCTGCTCCAGGATCTCGCGACGGTAGGCTTTGAAAGTAGTGCCGAAGTCGTGAATATCGACGCCACTGAGCTTAGCCATCAGCCAGTTTGCGATGCGGGAGGGAATGCGGCGCATCCAGAAGTTGTCGATGCGTACCTTGCGCCAGCCGCTCACGATGTCATAACCGGCGGCAATCTTTTCCAGAAAGATTGGAATGTCGGCGGGATCGTGTTGCAAGTCGCCATCCATGGCGATGATATATTCGCCACGGGCATGGTCGAAGCCGGCAGCCAGGCCAGCGGTCTGTCCGAAATTGCGGCGAAGCTTGACCACGGTCACGCGGCTGTCTACGGCCGCAATCTCGCGCAACATGGCAAACGTGTGGTCTCTCGAACCATCATCCACCAGCACAATTTCAAAGGTTTCGCCCGCTGCCTCCATCACCGCCTTAAGGCGGTCGTAGAGATCGGTGACGTTCTCCTGCTCATTGTGCAGAGGGACGACGATGGAGTATCTTGGCACAGTCTTTTTATTATAGCGTGAAGCCGGTCCGGGGGCACTCTCAAATTCCCCGGTTGGGTGCAGTTTGGTAACAGGGATAAACTGCACCTTCACCGACTACAGAAGCCCCTTAAAGAACATCTAGCCCTGCTCTTTCAGCTTCAGGCGCGACTTATTCTCCTCCAGAAACTTCTTTATATCGTCAGCCGCGCCCAGCAGGCGATTCCATTGCTCGTAATACAGTGTGACGGGAAAGCGGCCCAGGCCGTAGACGCTGACGCCGCCTTTTTCACCGACCTTGAAGATCAGATCGCCACTGCGCTTCTTTACTTCCACTTCTTTTTCTAGTTGAGAGAGACGGGCTTTGAGTTCTTCGTAGCTTGGTTCGGACATACGTTTCCTCGCTTGAGTTTTGATGGCAACTGGCTCACCAGCGTGACCCAGTCGAAAATCCCTTCCCATAGTAACTTGCCAGGTGTTGTGTAAGGCAAGACAACCGTTATAATTGCCAGAGAATCTAGTCCAATGCGGGAACGTATGCGGCTCACTTCGCGATGGTTGACCTGGCTCTGCCTGTCCCTCATGTTGTGGACAGCGGTGGCGGAGTCTACTCATAACCATCCCAACAAGACCGAAAGCGCCTCCTGCTCCATCTGCGTGGTGGCCCACAGCACCACACCAACCGCTAGTGCCAATCAAGCCAGACCCGTATTTGCGGCGATTGGCCTGCTGCAAGAAGAAGAAGTTATCGCGAAAGCCCGGTTGAGTGTTATTGACTTGGGCATTCGTGGTCCTCCTGCCGTCTAGGGAATCCCTCAAGAACTAAAGCACCCGGCATTTCTAGCGCCGGATATTCCCTATTCCGCCATCATTCCAGGAGGATTTGTGCTTACTTCGATATCCAAGCAGTTATCTGTCATTGCTCTCACCATTTCGCTTTTTATAGCAACTACCACCTCCCATGCCCAATCAGCCACTTCCGTGAATGGCACGGTTGTGGATCCTAGTGATGCAGTTGTCCCGAATGCCATCGTCAAAATCCATAACCCAGTCAGCGGGTTTGACCGCTCAGTCACAACGGATGCTTCGGGTCAATTCAACTTCCCTAATGTTCCGTTCAACCCCTACCACCTCACCGTGACAGCTACCGGCTTCTCGCCCTATCGCCAGGAGGTCGAACCGCGTTCTTCGGTTCCGGTCAGTATCAAGATCACTTTGCGCGTTGCCACAGAGGGAACCGTTGTCGACGTCCACGGAGACGCCGGCGATCTGACTGAGAACGATCCCAGCTTTCACACCGACGTGGACAAGAACTTATTCGACAAGGTTCCGCTCGAAAGTCAGTCTTCATCCTTGAGTTCTCTGGTAACGCTGACAACGCCGGGAGTCGTAGCGGATTCGAACGGCCTGTTCCACGGGCTGGGCGATCACGCCGACAATTCCTTCTCCTACGATGGACAGCCAATCACAGATCAGCAAAGCAAAGTCTTTTCGAATCAGATTCCAGCCGAGTCGATTCAGTCCATGGAGGTAATTTCCGGTGCGGTTCCGGCCGAATTTGGTGACAAGACCAGCGTGATCGTCAAAGTGACCACGCGCTCAGGCCAGGGCGTGACAACGCCTCACGGCAGTGTCAAGACTTCCTACGGCAGCTTTGGCACTTCCACCGCCGCTTTCGACCTGGCATACGGCGGATCAAAATGGGGAAATTTCATCGCTGCCAGCGGGTTGAACTCGGGCCGATTCCTCGATCCGCCGGAACTTCAAACCATCCACGACAGAGGAAATGAGGAAAACCTCTTCGACCGCGTTGACTTTCAGCCGACTGGTCTGGACTCGATCCATGTAAACCTTGGCTATAGCCGTTCCTGGTTTCAGACACCCAACTCTTATGACAATCTTAATGCTGGGGTGCCCGACCCAGTCACGGGCGGTCTGGTTGGGCCGACCGATCAGCGCTCGCAGATCAACACCTACAACATTGCACCGGTCTGGACCCACTTGATCAGTCCCACAACCCTCTTCACGTTCGGCGCATTCGTTCGGCACGATGATTACAACTATTACCCTTCTGCAAGCGTGTTTGCTGATGGCACGGGACTCATTCCTGGAGGTTCGTCGGCGACGGTCAATCAACACAGAACGCTAACCAACCTGGGCCTGCGCTCCGACCTCTCGTACGTGAAGGGCATTCACAACCTTAAGGCCGGGATTGTGTTCGAGCACACACTCCTCAGAGAAAATTTCAACTTCGGGATTACCGACCCGGCGCTGGTGCCGTCAAGCACCGATGCGAATGGCAATCCCTGCTTTGTTGGCGGTATTGCACTGGCCGCCCCATGCACCTCCCTACTCCCCATCGACCTAACCAGAGGAGGGAGTCTCTTCCCTTTTCGCGGCCACACCGACATCAAACAGATGGCGCTCTATGTCCAGGACACGATCACCAAGGGTAGCTGGGCCTTCAGCCTAGGACTGCGTGGTGATTTATATCGTGGCATCGTCCGGGACTCTCAGCTGGAACCACGCGTCGGTATCGCCTACAACGTCAAGAAGACGAACTCAGTAATTCGTATCGATTATTCGCGCATCCAGGCTACTCCTTACAATGAAAATCTGATTCTCTCGAGCCTCGGCTCCCAGAATCCGACTGTCAATGCCGTATTCAACGGCGCAAATAGCCAAGCCTTCGCGCCCATTCGTCCTGGGTTCCGCAATCAGTTCAATGCCGGGTTTCAGCAAGCCTTTGGAAGATTTCTCGTGGTGGACGCCGATGTCTTCTGGAAATATACCCATAACGGATACGACTTCAGCATATTCGGCAGCACGCCGATCACCTTCCCGATTGCCTGGCACAATTCAAAGCTCAACGGAGTTTCCGTCCGTGCCAACATACCGGAGCATCACGGGCTATCAGGGTTCGTGGTCCTCGGACACACGAATGCCCGATACTTCCCGCCCCAAATTGGCGGACTAGGCGCTACGGTCGTAACCGGACAACCTTTCCGCATTGACCATGATCAGAAATTCCAGCAGACAACACACTTGCAGTACCAACCACGAAAGACCCTGCCATGGGTTTCCATCAATTGGCGCTACGACAGTGGCCTGGTTGCAAGCAACCCCAACTTGGATGAGTTCGGTCATGCATTGGCATTTTTGGATGCAGACCAGCAAACCGCAGTCGGGCTTTACTGCGTCGATTCCAGTGGCGTCAAGCACACGGCTGCGCCAAATAGTCCTCTGGATTCGACCGCCTGCAACGTACTGGGGCCGGATGGTCTGCCGACCGGTGCGGCAACCCGAGTCGTCTTTCCGAAAGTCGGGACATTCGATTTGGACCATAATCCAACCCGCATCGCACCGCGTCATCTGTTCGACGCTGCAGTCGGCGATGACAACCTCTTTCATGGCGATCACTATCAGTGGAGCTTGCGATTTACCGTCGTCAACCTGACAAACAAGACCGCACTCTACAACTTCTTGTCGACCTTCAGTGGAACGCACTTCGTCAGTCCGAGAACTTATACGGCGGAACTCGGGTTCCATTTCTAGACGCATAGCTTGAACCATTGGGGCGGCCTAGTCTAGGCCGCCTTGTTTTATTTGGCTTGAGAGCCCGAATCGCGACGATTTTGTAAATCAATGTAAAGGTGCGTCGTTGGCGGTGGGAACAGCATCAGACTGATAGAATTGCATAACAATCCCTTGCTACTAACGACTTTTTCATTGGGGGAACACTTGTCACTAGAGGATTTTAAGCGGCCGTTCGCGGCCTTTGTTTTGTCCGCTCTTTTCGCTTTTTCAGCCGGGGCACAGCAAACTTCGCCCGCAACTCCTTCGCCCGCAGACACGCAAAAGCCTTCGCCAGATTCGACTGCGCCGCAGTCATCGTCACAACAAACCAAGGAGGAGACCAAGGACAAAGGGCCGCTCAGCGCAAGCGTCCCTGATAAAGAAAAAGATAAAGACAAGAACGCCGGAACCTCGAACGACAGACTCTTTTATGCCCTGCCGAATTTCCTGACTTTAGAAAGCACAAAGGACGTGCCGCCGCTCACCACAGCGCAGAAGTACAAGGTGGTGGCTCGTGGTTCCTTCGATTACATTCAAATTCCCTGGTACGGATTTCTCGCAGGCCTGAGCCAGGCGCAGAACAGCGAACCAGGGTACGGTCAGGGCGCTCAGGGATATGGGAAGCGCTTCGCATCGGCCTTCGCCGACGGAACCATCGAGAATTTTATGACCGGCGCTGTATTCCCGTCGCTTCTACACCAGGATCCGCGATTCTTCCAATCCGGAAAGGGCAGTTTCACGCGGAGAACCGGGTACGCCGTGAGCCGAATCTTTGTCACCCGGACGGATTCCGGCGGACAGCAGTTCAACTACTCTGAAGTTGTAGGCAGTGCCTTGTCAGCTGCCATCTCCACAAACACTTATCATCCCCGGGCTTTTATCACGAAACGTTACGACCCAGCCACGGGCATGCTGATCTACGTTCACAACCAATCCGACCGTACCTTGACGAATACGTTAAGCGTTTGGGGATCGCAGGTGGGTTATGACACGATCACCATCGTAGTGAAAGAGTTCTGGCCTGACATTCATCGCAAGATATCGCACAAGCATAAGGATGATGGGGCGACGGCCGGCGAAACGAAGCACTAAAACCATACTCCTCTCTGCTTGTATGCCGTGAGAGCGTCTTCGCGACGTTGTGCGGAGGAGTTAGAAAGTCGTCACAGAATTCTCTCATGTGTGTAACCGCTGGCGCTCAGAGCTGAAATCAACTCCGCGATGTGGTCGGGGCCGCGAGTCTCCATGGTGATGTCGATAGCCGTGTCGCCCAGATTCACGTTATGGTAGGCGCGGTCGTAAGAGGTTTCGACGATGTTAGCGCGATGCTGGGCTAGAATGCCGGTAAGACGGTGCAAAGCTCCGGGATAGTCGGGAAGGTGAACGCGTAGACGGACCAAGCGTCCATCTTTGACGAGTCCGCGCTCGATGATGCGAGCCAGCAACGTAACATCGATATTGCCGCCACTCACGATGGCAATGACCTTCTTGCCTGTTGTCTCACGAAGAAGCGGAATACGGCGATTGACCAGCGCCGCTAGAGCAGCGGCGCCCGCGCCTTCTGCCAGCATTTTTTCTCTTTCCAGCAACAGCAGAACCGCGTTCGCGATCTCTTCTTCTTCAACGGTCACAATGTCATCCACATACTTCTGGACCAGAGGAAGCGTGCGTTCTCCGACGCGGCGCACTGCAATTCCGTCGGCAATGGTAACGGCGGATGGCAGCGTTACAGCTTTCCCTTCGGAACGTGCAAGCTTCACCGAAGGAATCCGCGTCGGCTGAACTCCAACGACGTGAATGCCAGAATTGGTTTCTTTCAGCGCGCAACCCATCCCGCCAATCAGTCCACCGCCGCCGATAGGCACAACCACGGCCTCGAGATCGGGATGCTGCTCCAGCAACTCGAGGCCCAGAGTTCCCTGCCCCGCGATCACCGCATCATCGTCGAAAGCATGGACAAAGGTGAGATGATCATGCGCGCTCAAGCGCAACGCTTCCTCGTAAGCTTCGTCGTAATTCGATCCGTGGAGCACGACATCCGCGCCGTAGCCGCGCGTGGCTGACACCTTGATCAAAGGAGTGGGCAGGGGCATCACGATTCGTGCTCGAATACCCAGGTTGGAAGCGTGGTAGGCAACGGCTTGCGCATGGTTGCCGGCGGAGGCCGCAATCACTCCCTGCGAACGCTCGTCATCGGTAAGGCTGAGCAGTTTGTTCAGCGCGCCGCGTTCTTTGTAGGCCCCAGTTCTCTGCCGGTTTTCCAGCTTGAGGTAAAGAGAATGGCCCGTGAGATTGGAGAATGTTTCCGAGCGTGTACACGGAGATACGTGGATTGACTGGCGTACCTTCGCCAGCGCGGATTGTATGTCAGACAGTTGAACCATTGCATCACTGACCGCAGCAGGAATGCCATTCTACCTGAAGAAATTTACTTGCCTTTCACAATACAGGACGCCCTTACCTCGCCTCGGGAAATAGCGCTTAAGCGATGCAGAAAAATCCATTTGTCACATCGAAAATGACGATTGTACTTTGATCAGCTTTAAGTTTAGACAAGTAGAGTATGGGGGAAAGTCGCCTCACATTCTCGGCGGATCATGACGCATGCGGCGTGGGCTTCATGGCTCAGCTCGGCGGGCCAGCATCGCACGCTTTGGTCGAACGAGGACTGGGCGCGCTTGTGCGCTTGGCGCACCGCGGCGGCGTCGACGCTGATGGCCGCAGCGGGGACGGCGCAGGCCTGCTGGTCGGCCTTCCCAAGGGCTTTTTCCGGAAAGCGGCGCGCGCTGATGGCATTCACTTGCCTGAGGAGTTTGGCGTCGGTATGGTGTTTCTTCAGCCCGGCCAAGAATCTTTGGCAGAGGATGCAATTCGTGCCAGCACTGAGAAATTCGATTTGTCATTCGCCGGCTGCCGCAAGGTGCCTACCGATCCTTCTATCCTGGGCCCACGTTCACGTGATTCTCTGCCTGTGGTACGCCAATGTTTCATCGCGCCGCGTGGCAAGACTTCTAATTTAGGCGACGCATCGAGCGCTTCCTCTGCCGACTTTGAGTTGCAGCTTTTCCGCTTGCGCCAGGCCCTTGAAGCCGATTCCAATTCTGGTTATTACTGTTCCCTGTCGTCGAAAACCATCGTCTACAAAGGACTGCTTACTCCGGAACAGCTGGCTCCGTTTTATCTGGACCTGAAAGATCCGGACTTTACCAGCGCGTTTGTGGTCTTTCACCAGCGCTATTCGACTAATACGCAACCGAGTTGGTTGCTCGCCCAACCCTTTCGCTTCGTCGCACACAACGGCGAGATCAACACCATCAGCAGCAATCGTCGTTGGTTTCAGGCACGAGGAGCTAACCTGCGTCGAGAACTCTCTTTGCCAGAAGAATCGCGCATGCTGCAGCCGGGGATGAGCGACTCCGCCAGCTTTGACAACGCATTGGAAGCTTTCGTTAGAAGTGGCTCCAGCTTGGCCGAATCCGCGTTGCGTCTGGTGCCACCGGCGTGGGAACACGACGAACAGATGAGCGCAGGCTTGCGCCAGTTCCTCGCCAGCAGCGCTCCCGAACAGGAACCTTGGGATGGTCCAGCCGCTTTGATTTTCAGCGACGGTAATTTCGTCGGCGCCAAACTCGATCGCAACGGTTTGCGTCCGTTGCGCTACACACTGACGTCGGATGGCTTGCTGATCGTCGGCTCTGAAGTTGGCATTACAGATCTTTCGGACAAGCAGATTGTAGAACGGCAGCGGCTTGGTCCCGGTGAGATGCTCATCGCCGACCCGGTGAGTGGAACCTTTTTCCGTCCGCACGAAATTGCTCAGCTTGTAAGCGCTGAAAATAACATCGCCGCGGCATCTGTCATTCTTGCTGAACACACAGCGGAGTCTGCTCCCGTCGACGCCAATCGTTTAATGGCAGCCTTCGGTTGGACCGAAGACCAGTTCCGCATGCTATTCCAACCTTTGGTGGAACAAGGTCAGGAACCGCTGTGGAGCATGGGAGACGACGCCCCTCCGGCGTTCCTCTCGAGCCTGCCGCGGCCTCTCTGGGATTATTGCAAGCAGCGCTTTGCCCAAGTCACAAACCCTCCTATTGACCCGCTGCGCGAGAGCCACGTGATGTCGCTCGATGTTTACCTCGGCCGGAATGTGAAAGTGAATTCTCCCCTGCTCGATGCCGGACAATTGAATTCACTCACTGGAAGGATTCCGGAAATTCACCGCATCGACTTTACGTTCGAGGCCAGCGGAGGCGTGAAAGACGCGCATGACGGCCTGCGCCGAGTCCGCGAAGAAGCCACGACTGCTGCAGCTAAGGGCCGAATAATCTTGCTGAGCGATCGCAGTTTGAGCGAAACCCGCGCCGCCCTGCCCGCGCTGCTAGCGGTTTCTTCTGCATGGCGAGCAATGACCGAAGCCGGCGCTTGGAATATTCCGCTGATTGTGGAGACGGGGCAGGTTATCGATACGCATCATGTGGCCCTGCTGGTCGCTGCCGGAGCGAGCGCCGTGCATCCTTATCTGGCGATGAGCTTGGCGGCCCGCGCCAATCTCGCCGGGCCTGCACATTATCGAGCTGCGATTGAAAAAGGTTTGCGCAAGGTTCTGGCACGTATGGGTATTTCCACCATGAGCAGTTACCGCAACAGCCAGATATTTGAAACCATCGGTCTGGATGCCGCGGTGTGCGAGGAGTTCTTCGAAGATGCCGGCCATACTCTCAGCGGAAAATCGCTGGACGCTCTCTTGCGGGATTGTATCGCTAGCCATGCCGCCGGTTTCGGATCTTCGACCGCCGAGTTCCGTGACGCTGGCTTATATCGCTTCCGCCGCAACGGCGAGCAGCACGCGAGTTCACCGGAACTGGTGAGGCAAATGCATCGCTACATCAAGTCGCCCACTCCTCAGAATCATGTTGCTCTAGCGGAACTCTCCGGAGAGAGAAAGAATGTTGCGGTAAGGGATTTGCTCGAGATCCGTCAGGGCCAACCCCTTTTTCTGGATGAAGTTGAGAGCGAAGTTTCGCTTCTCAGTCGCTTCAGCACGCAAGCTATGTCGCTAGGGGCCATCTCGCCCGAAGCCCACCAGACCTTGGCGATTGCCATGAATCGCCTGGGAGGACGCAGCAATACTGGCGAAGGCGGTGAGGATCCTAACCTCTATCACGAACGCCCGGAGGCCAACAACCGGGTGAAGCAAGTCGCCTCCGCGCGCTTTGGCGTGACCGCGGAATATCTGGTGCATGCCGACGAAATCGAAATCAAGATGGCGCAGGGCTCGAAGCCTGGCGAAGGCGGTCAACTGCCATCCGCCAAGGTGACTCCTTACATCGCTCGATTGCGGCACGCCATCGCCGGGACATCACTCATCTCGCCGCCGCCGCATCATGACATCTATAGCATCGAAGATCTTGCACAGCTGATCTATGATCTGCGCGCCGTCAATCCGAACGCGCGCATCGGGGTCAAGCTGGTGTCAAGTTCGGGAGTCGGCGTGATCGCCACAGGCGTCGCTAAAGCTGGCGCAGACGTCATCACCATCAGCGGTCACGATGGCGGCACGGGCGCCTCGCCGCTTACTTCCATTAAGAACACCGGCCTGCCCTGGGAGATCGGTTTGCGCGACGCGCATACTGCGCTGGTAAAGGCGGGCTTGCGTGCGCGGGTGAGATTGCGTGTGGATGGCGGCTTGAAGTTTGCCCGCGATGTGGTCGTTGCTGCCGCTCTCGGTGCAGAAGAATTCGGCTTTGGAACCGCCGCTCTGCTCGCTATCGGCTGCGTGATGGCGCGGCAGTGTCATCTCAACACCTGCCCGGTTGGAATCGCAACGCAGGATGAAACGCTGCGAGCTCGCTTCACCGGAAATCCGGAGATGGTAGAAACGTTTTTCCGCGCGCTCGCCTCCGACGTTCGCCAACTGCTTGCAGAGATGGGCGCGGGATCGATCGACGAGATTCTTGGCGCGGTGGACCGCTTGCAGCCACGTTCGCAAGAAGCGGCACAGAGTGTGGCTTCCCTTCTGCAACCGATTACAGATGCGCCTCCGCAATATCCATGTCCCCATGAGGACAGTAGCGCGCTGCACGTTGAATTGAACCGCGTAGTCGACGATCTCGAATCGCTTTCCATGCGTCCTTATCGCTTCGCTATCACTAATGAGGATCGAGCCGTAGGCGCGCATTTCAGTGGCGAGGTACTGCGCCGCATCCGGCCTTCGTTCGGACTTTCGAATCTGGAGATGAGTGGTGTTGACTGCGAATTTGTTGGCACTGCGGGCCAGAGCTTCGGCGCGTTCTTGATTTCGGGCGCAAACTTCCGCTTAACTGGTGAGGCTAACGACTACGTCGGCAAAGGATTGTGCGGCGGAAGCATTGCCATCACCGCGCAAGCCGAAGCGTCGCAACGCGGTGACGTTCTGGTCGGAAACACCGTACTCTACGGAGCGACTTCGGGCGAACTGTTTGTGGCAGGTCGAGCGGGGGAACGCTTCGCCGTGCGCAACAGCGGCGCGCTCGCCGTGGTAGAAGGCGTGGGTCGCCACGGCTGCGAATACATGACGGCCGGAGTAGCGTTGATTCTGGGTCCCGCAGGCGCGAACATGGGAGCCGGCATGACCGGCGGACTGGCGTATCTGCTGCGTACGGATGCCAACGACTACTTTAACGATGACTTTTTGAATCGCGATTCGGTGCGCCTCGCAACCGTTGACCCGAAAGAAGAGCAGTGGCTGCGCCGCATTCTTCGCCGCCACTTGCAACTCACTGGCAGCCCGCGCGCCGCGGAACTGCTGGCCTGCGCCGCGCTGCCGCTCAACCGCGTTGAGCCCCTGGCGCCGCCCTGCACCATCCAGGAAACGTGGGCTTCAATTCTCGCCCGCCTGGCTGCCGAGGAAGCGCGCAGTTACGGAAGAGAGAAGCTCCTCTCTTCCGAAAGGCCGGTCGTGCAGTGAGTAGTGCTGCCTCTTCCGCTTCCGCCCGTTATTTCAATGAAGTTCGCTATAATCTCTTGATCAAACAAGACCAAATAAATGGATTTCGATCAGCTCATCACTTTTTTGGAAGTTGCCCGGCAAGGAAGTTTTTCTCGCGCCGGAGAGAAAGTATTTCGTTCGCAATCCGCCGTCAGTGCCCAGATTCGCCAATTGGAGATCGAGTATGGCGATCGTTTGCTCGACCGCTCCGGCAAATCCGTCAAGCTCACTCCCGCTGGCCAGATCTTCCACGACTACGCAGTGCGCATGAAAAAGCTGCGCGACGAATCCATTGTGGCCGTCGCAGACCATGGTCATACGCCGCGCGGAACGCTGCTGGTCGGGGCTAATGAGGCCACCTGCCTTTACGTTTTGCCCGAGGTCTTTGGAGAATATTGCCGCGAGTATCCCGATGTGCAGATCAGCATCTACCGCAACTTCACTTACAAGATTGTCGAGAAATTGGAGAACGGCTCTCTAGATGTAGGCGTGCTAAGCCTGCCTGTGCAATCTCCCAGCTTGAAAGTTCAAGCTATCTATCGCGACCGGCTGATGTTGATGGTGAGCCCTAAGAATCCGCTGGCCAAGATGAAGTCGGCTCCCATCAGCGAGGTCGTGAAGCATCCTTTACTGCTCCCCAAAACCGGCCACACGCGCCGACTCCTCGACAAACTCTTCCGGGAGTACAACACAGAGTTGAAAGTCAGAATGGAGTTGCCCAGCATCGGGATGATCAAGAGCTTCGTCGCCGCCGATCTCGGCATCTCGCTCATCAGCGAAGCTTTTGCCCGCGATGAAGTCGCCGCTGGCAGAGTGAAGTTGGTTGGACTGGAAGGCCCAGAACTCTGGCGCGAACTCGGTCTTGCCTACCGCCGCGACCGCACCCTGTCGGTCGCCACCAAGTCGTTCGTCAGTGTAGTTCGGAACCTCTCCGACTATCTAAAGAAGACGAACGCTCCAGCGCACTGATCCGTTCTTCACGCGCCCGACTCCGGAGGATCATTCAGCGCCTGCGCTTGCTGCTGCGGTTTGAATGATGTGCAGCCCGCACTCGGTCTTCGACATTCCCGCCCAGCGCCCCGCCCTGGGATCTTCGCCCGGCCGTACGGCTCTCGTGCAATGCGTGCAACCAATGCTTGGATAATCGCGTTCGTGCAGCGAGTTGTAGGGTACGTCATGCTCGCGGATGTATTGCCAAACCTGCTTTGAATTCCAGTCCGCGATCGGATTGATCTTCACCAAACCGAATTTTTCGTCCCATTCAATCTTCCCAGCAGATGCGCGGTCCGCGGTCTGATCGCGGCGTATGCTTGTGATCCACGCCTGCAGTTCGCCCAGTTTGCGGCGCAGTGGCTCAACCTTTCGCAGGTTGCAGCATTGGTCGGGACTCTGCAGCCAAAGCGCCGGACCATGAATTCGTTCTTGTTCCTCCGGCGAGTTCCAGGCAAACACTCTCTCAATCGTGATGCCGTATCGCTGCTCGACTCGGTCCATCAAATTGTAAGTCTCGGGAAACAGAAATTCGGTATCGAGAGTAAAAAGCCGAAAGTTCTTGCGCAGCCGGGACGCCATGTCAATCAACACCACGCCTTCGGCGCCGAAGGCGGACGAAATCGCCACCGTCTCTCCGAAAGTGTCGAATGCCCATTCGAGCACTCGCGGCGGAGTCCAGGCTTCTGCAACTGCCTTGAGTCTTCTAACCTCTTCTTTCATGCTAAAGGCTCCCCTGCTCCCAGCGCTGGCGCAAACGCAGTTTCAAATTCCTGTCGCGGCTCGGGAAGACCCACGCTCTCGATCAAATTGCGATCAGCGAACCTGACTACTTCGCCAACCACCAGCAGAGTTGGAGCTGCCAGCTTCGGTGACCGAATCAGATCCGAAACGGTGGTGCGGTGGATTTGTTGCTCAGGAGTTGTCGCCCGCGAAATGATTGCGCACGGAGTTTCTGCCGCGAACCCGGCGTCTGCGAGCCTCCGGGAGACCTCGCCATACCCAGAGCCCGGCATGTAGACGACCAGGGTAGACTGGGATGCGGCGAATCCGCCCCAGTCTTCCTCTGTATTGCCCGACGCCCGATGACCCGCCGTCAAAACAAGTGTGGAGGATTCTTGCCTATGGGTCAGAGGAATTCCGGCCGCTGCCGCAGCGCCAAGGACTGACGTGATGCCGGGAACAATTTCATATTCAATGTTCGAGCTACGCAGCGCTTCCATCTCCTCACCAGCGCGCCCGAAGATCAGTGGATCGCCGCTCTTGAGCCGAACCACCTGCGAGCCGAGGGAAGCCCGCGTCACCATCAGAAAATTGATCTCTTCCTGCCGGATCGCTTTGCTTCCGCAGCGCTTACCCACGTTTTGAACTTCGGCGGTTGGCGAAATCAGTTGCAGGATTTCGGGCGAGACCAGGTCGTCGTGCAGCACTACATCGGCAGTCCGCAGCACCCGCAGGGCCCTCACCGTAAGCAACTCCGGATCGCCGGGACCAGCACCCACCAGATACACTTTGCCGTTCATTCCGTCACTCTCCTGTCATTTTTCTCCGACTCTTCCTTTACCGACTTCTCGGCCAACGCCGCGTACAGAGCCTGGCGGCTCGCCAGCGAATGCAGCAGTTCACTCTTCTGTTGCGCATCTAGATCGCTGGCCAGCACCAGCTTTCGCGTCTCGCCCAATTCCGCCACCCACGGTCCGTAGGCGGGGCTAAACTTGCGCTCGAGTTGCTGTCTGAGTTTTTGTGCGAGCGACGGGCTCTGCCCATTCGTCGAGATTGCAATCTGAAGATCGCCTCTCCGCACCACGGCGGGATAATAGAAATCGCAAAGATCAGGGACGTCCACCACATTGCACAAAATTCCTCGCCGCTGCGCTTCGCGGTAGATAAACTCATTCAGATTGCGCGACGCCGTGGCCACAACCGCCAGGGAAATTCCATCCAGATCGTCGACCGCAAAACTCCGCAGTTCGAGCGTGATCCTGCCCTCCTGCGCCCAGTGCTTCACCCCGTCGGTTGCATCCGGAGCGACCACGATGATGCGCGCACCGGTGTCGAGAAGGCCGCCAATCTTTGGCTCGCCAACCTTACCCGCGCCGACGACAAGGCACCGTTTACCTTCAAGTTTCAAGAACATGGGAAATAAGCTGCTCATAAGTTTCTCTTCAACCTTCCAGTCCGCTCGGCACGCGTCCCTCGGGTAAATCGCGAGGGACAGCCTCGACAAATTCTCCAGCCAGGAAGTTCCGCAACTCTTCCACGCTGTGTCGCGCAAAAAAGTGGCGGAGATTTTCCCCCAGCGTGCCATCGGCCTGATATCTGCGCAATAGCCGCTCGATAGCTTCCGGCACTTCCGTCGCAGGGCATCGAAACCCCACCGGCCTCGCGATGGCCTGATTCAATCCCAGCGATCCGCCCAGGCAGAAGTAGTAGGCGTCGACCATTTCTCCGTTGACCTTAATCTTCTTGCCTTCAATGCCGATGTCAGCGATCCAGTGTTGTCCGCAACTGTTGGGACATCCAGTAACATGCAGCTTCAGGTGTTGATCAAAGCCGGGGAGCCGCTCTTCGAGTTCCTCCACCAGCCAGCGAGAGAAGCTCTTGGTCTCCGTGATCGCCAGTTTGCAGAATTCAGTCCCGCTGCAAGCCACTGCGCCGCGCCAGAATGGCGACCCACAAACCGGAAGTCCGATCGCACCCAACTCCTTCCCCAACTCGTCCGCCTGAAACTGCGGCACATTGACGATGACCAAGTTCTGCATGTTGGTCGTGCGCAATTCACCGCTGGCAAAGTGATCGGCCAGATTGGCCGCCGCGTGCATCTGCTCCGGCGTAATTCTGCCTCGCAAGACTGTCGCTCCCACATAGCAATAGCCCGGCTGCTTTTGCGCATGGATGCCGATGTGGTCGCGATACACGTCTGCGGGGGGATTCTCGGGTTCGGCCGGATCAAGCTGAAATCCGATACGCCGCTCCAACTCTTGCTGGAAATCCTGCACCGTCCACCCGTGCCGCAGAAAGAGAAACTTCAACCGTGCCCTCTCCCGGTGTTCGCGCAATTGGTCGGAGTCGCGAAACAACTCCGCCACTCCCTTGATCACCGGCAGAACCTGGTTCCAGCGCACAAAAGCATTCAACGGTGCGCCCAAATACGGATCAGTGGAGAGCCCTCCGCCCACGCGTAAGGCAAAGCCAGTTTCAGATTGTCCTCGAAGCACGCGCTTGGTCGCCGTAAGTCCAACATCATTAATCTCTGGATACGGACACCAGACGCGGCATCCCGTGATGGAAATCTTGAACTTCCGGGGCAGGTTATAAAAGTCGGCGTTTCCCGCCAACATGTGGTCAACTTCCAGCGCCAGCGAGGAAGCATCGCAAATTTCATCGGCGTCTACGCCAGCGACCGGGCACCCCGTAATATTTCTGGTCACATCACCGCAAGAGCCTGTCGTGTTCAGCCCAACCTTCCACAGTTCTTCCAGCACCTCCGGCAGAGCCTCGATTGTGACCCAGTGCAGCTGAATGTTCTGCCGCACGGTAAGATCGGCAATGCCTCTGGCATGGCGGCGCGTAAGATTGGCAATCGCGCGAAGCTGGTCGGATCGCAGCAGTCCATTCGGAATTCTTATCCGCAACATGAAGAACGGCAGCGCTTTTCCCTGGCCGTCCTTTCCGGCAATCACCCCGGCCCCGTCGCCCTGCGTGTAAACTCCCCACCAACGGAAGTAAGTGCCAATCCATTCTGGAGGAATCGAATCGAAGCCATCCCGCGCAAAACGGCGGATCTCCGCCAGTCCCTCCCAGGGATTCAGAGCGCGCTTCAGCCGTTCAGTCTTCTGCGCCTTGGTTTCTTTCACCGCCTGTGTCATTAACGGGCTTGCCATGAGTGACTCCCCAACCTGATTTGCCCCAAAAGAAAAACCCACCGCCAGATGCTCTCTGGCGGTGGGTGATAAGTGCTGATGATCTTATGAAAACTCTAAGTCAGGAGCCTCCCTGCGCCAGAACACACGCATGCACAACAACAACATGCACACATGCTGGTCCGGCGGAGATTGCTGAAACTGGTCATGCTTTTTGGATAGTAGGCTCGTCCATCGAAGCCGTCAAGTTACGCATCCTTTTCTTTGGATGAATATTTTCGATGCAACGCATCATAAATTTTAATTCTTCACATCCTGTTGCATGCCAGTGGACATAACAAAACGCCTGAAACAACGGGTACATCACAAATGAATCAAGCGCCGCCAAGCGATGTATGATTATTCACGTCGCTCGGGCTCAAGCCTGAGACTGGACCATGGGCCGCATACCACCTCTCGTGCTGCTTTGCGCGCTGTGCCTATGTCCTTTCCCTGCAGCTCAAGATGCCGCTCCTGTGACCGTTGGCGTTGCTGCCATCACGGGCGCCATGAAAGATGTGCCTGCCATCGAGGCCTGGAATCGGTTAGTGAAAGCGCTCAACCAGCAGAAGGCAGACAAGAAACAGCATTTTCAGGTGACCGTACTGAGGTTGGATGCTGTGCAGGACACTAGCGCTCTCGAAGAGGCGAAGGCGAAAAGATGCCAGTTCCTGCTCTCCACTCGTGTTACGGATATCCAGAACTCTCCGGTTCTGACTTACAGCGGCGCGGCAGTCGGACTGGAGTATGTTCCTGTCTTTCATGCCACCATGGAATACCGTCTGACCCGCACTGCGGACGGGGCCGGGTTCTCTATCGGATCGGGAGAAGGAGAGGATCCTGCATCGCCGCGAGAAGCTGCCTGGCGAGCCATCACACACCTCGCGGAAAAGGCAATGGCCGATCTAGCAACCGTTGGCCATGCGACCAGGTTGGGAAATAGCGCAGCCGCAACGATTTTCCCTCGTCAGATCGAACTCTCGGCCATTGATCCCAACTACTGCGCATGGTTTCCAGCCATTCCCCATGTCGAGGCCTTGCATCGCGTCTGCGAATACTCCGTCAGCTTGCGAAAAACGATGCCGAACTTCATCTGCGACCAATCCGCTTCGCGCTACCGGGGTAAAAGTGATGTGCCGGTCGACCTGATCACTTCGTCCGTACGGTACGAAGACGGTACTGAATCCTATAGCGCTATCAACCAGAACGGCGCGCCCATGCAGACTGCGATTGGACAAGCTGCCGGCCTGTGGTCCACCGGGCAGTTCGGTGGGAACAATCTCCGCTCAGTTTTCAGTCCTCACAACCAGGCATCGTTCACGTATTCGCGGGAAATTAATCAGGACGGCCATCCCGTATGGATCTTTACCTACCAGATTGCGAAGCAGAACGATCCTTTGTGGCGGCTGCACGCAGCGAACCAGGCAATCGCCCCGCCCTACAAGGGTGAACTCTGGGTCGATCAGAAAACCGGACATGCTCTACGCTTCCAATCCGTCGCCCAGGACCTTCCCCCGGATTTTCCAATGACGGCCGCAGAGCTTCAAATTGATTATGAAGACGTGTCCTTCGGAGACGGATCTTCATTTACGTTGCCTACGTATTCGGTTGTAACCATCGGCAATCTAGACAAGGCGCCGACACGAAACGTCATTCAATTCAGAAATTGCCATAAATTCAGAGCCCAAGCCCGAGTCTTGTCCAGCGCGGCACACAACTCATCGGACCCTTCTTCTGAGTTCTCAGCCGACACCACGCTTCTCGAAGCGCTACTCGAGGAAAGCAAACAGATCTACGAGATTTTGTGCGAGCAGGTGATTCGGGAACAGGAAGCACGCCTGGAGCTTGACCAGAGGCAGGAACTGACTGCGGCTACAACTACCGCGCTCTCAAAGCTGGTTGCCCTGGAAAAACAACGGCATGACAACCTCGCCCACCGGCAACCGATTGGCAGGATTATTCCGCCATCCGTCGCGAAGCGTCCGGATGGAGTCACTACTCTTAAGGTCAGAGTCAATCTGGTGGAAGTGAGGATCGTGCTACGGGATTCGAAAGGACACGCGGTGGGCGGGCGGCGCAAAGAAGATTTCCAACTCTTCGATGATCGCAAACCACAGCAAATCACGAGCTTTTCGGTCGAGCAATCCGCGGCAGCCAAACCGGGGCCAGCGCGCCCCAACCAGGGCCCCGCGTCATCTTCGGTGGAAAATCAGGCGGTTGCACCGCCGGCCACTGAGCGCGACGTGGCGTACGTCTTCGACGACGTTCACGGCTCGCCCGGCGAACTGGTCAACCTGAGGGACGCTGCCAAACGGCACCTCGCGGGCCTGCGCGCCGCAGACCGCGCGGCGATTATTACAACTTCGGGCGAAGTGCAGGTGGATTTCACCAAGGACCGCGAAAAGCTCTCGCTAGCTCTAGAGAATCTGCGGGCACATCCGACCACGCTCGCGACTAACTGTCCGCCGGTGAGCTTTTACATGTCGCATTTGATGGTGAACACTGGCGATTCGGATGTCATGGGTTTGGCTCTGGGTGACACGGTCTTCTGTGCATTCGGAGGATTCGGCACGGGACCTGAAAGGGAGCAGGCCCGGCGACTGGCGACCGCCAAGGCCTTCGAGATGCTCAATACCGGAAACCGGGAAAGTCGTCAAACGTTGGGCGTTTTGGCGGACGTGATCCTCCGCACGGCAGCCATGCCCGGTCACCGCAGCATTATTCTGGCGTCGCCCGGATTTCTCACCCTTGAGCCGGACCTGCGGCAGAGCGTCATGGAACTCATCGACCGAGCCATCGCCTCCGACATCGTGATCAACACTCTCGATGTGCGTGGCCTTTACTCCCCCGGCATAGATGCCAGTCGCGGTCATTCGACGGATCCGACCCTGAGACTTCAGCTTGACACCACCGAGGCCGCCACACAGAGCGACGTAATGTTCGAAATGGCCAACGGCACGGGGGGAACGTTTTTCCAGCACAACAACGATCTGGATGAGGGCTTCCGCCGCACCGCCGCTGCGCCCGAATACGTTTATGTGCTGGGATTCTCTCCCCAGAAACTCGACGGCAAGTTCCACAAGTTGAAAAGTAACGTTGGCCGGTGCGGGCAAACTCACGGTGCAGGCGCGCCAAGGTTACTACGCTGCGAAGCCTGCCAATTGATGGAGCGGGAGACCGGGATCGAACCGGCGACATCCAGCTTGGGAAGCTGGCGTTCTACCGCTGAACTACTCCCGCTCACAGGGATGGGCAACTAGCTTAAGACCAACCAGAGTTTAGCATTGGCAGCCACGGGAAACAATCTTGGCTGCAATCTGGTATTTCGTGTCAAATGCCCGGAGTCTTCTCAGGATCGCAAGCATGCCGGCAGCTTCAGAACACCGCGCGCGTCTTTCATTTAGACTGGCTGGAGAAAATTCATGTCCTCCTCATCGTCATCCAGCAGAAAACACGCGGGGCCCGGTGTGGGCAGAGATCAGCCCGCCATCGCCGAGCCGTCTTTCTCCGAGCGTGCACGAACTCTCATGTATACAGGCCGCATCGGCAGCCTTTCCACCATTTCACGCAAGCAGCCGGGGTTTCCCTTCGGATCGGTCATGCCGTATGCGCTGGATAAAGACGGACGCCCCATCTTTCTGATCAGCACCATGGCGATGCACACGCAGAATCTGAATGATGATCCCCGCGCCAGCCTGCTCGTCACCCAGGCCGATGCCAGCGGAGACCCGCTAGGCGCATCGCGAGTCACCGTGATCGGGAATGTTTCTACGATTCCCCATCCCGAAGTTGCGGAGGCGCGCACGCTCTATCTGGAGAGTTACCCCAACAGCAAATACTGGGTGGACTTCGAAGATTTTTCTTTTTACCGCCTTGATGTTGTGGACGTTTATTACGTAGGAGGGTTTGGAGTGATGGGCTGGGTTTCCGCGCCAGACTACAACCAGGCCCAACCCGATCCGCTTGCCGACGCCGCTGCCGGAATCATCGAGCACATGAACGCCGATCACAAAGATGCGCTGGTGGTTTTGGCCCGCGTGTTCGGCGGCGTGGAATCTCAAGAGGCGGCAATGACGGCGGTCGACCGACTCGGCTTTCAAGTACGCCTGAAAACTCAGGAGGGAATGAAAGGGATTCGAATTGCATTTCTGAGGCCTGTGAGCACCCCAGTGGAGACCCGGAAGGTTTTGGTGGAGATGGTGCAGCAGGCGCGGCAAACCGTGTAACGCTTGACTCTTCGCTAGAAAAAACGGCTACAGACAAAAACACCCGGAACTGTTGGCAGTCCCGGGTATTTGTTGTAAGTCAGAAAGCGGTCCTTAGACAGCTTGGACGTTCTCTGCTTGCCAGCCCTTGGGGCCTTTGGTCACGTCGAACTGCACGGTTTGGCCTTCTTGCAGGCTGCGGAAGCCCCCCGCCTGAATCGCGGAGAAATGCACGAAAACGTCTTCGCCATTTTGACGGCTGATAAAGCCATAGCCCTTGGCGTCATTAAACCACTTCACTGTTCCTTGTTCTGCCATTGTTGGTAGTCCTATTCTTGTTTCTTTAGATTGTGCTGAGAAGATTCGCTGCTAGTGAGGGGGTGACGCTGGTTGGCGATACCGACCTTCAATTGCTTGTGAGTCAAACTTAGCTGGATCTAATTGTACACCAGAAGTCAAGCCTTTCGACCGAAATATTGGCATTCGGGGTTTTCTGACCCGCATTGGCTAATTGTGGCACAATACTGGGCCATGTTCAGACTACGCATCCTCATGGCTTCTGTCCTCTTCCTGACCCTTACCCTTCTATGCACTGCCGATGCAGGCGCCCAACAAACGCTTCGTTATTCCATCGTCAGCAATGGCCGGAGCGCGGGAAGCGAGGTAGACACCTTCGCCGCAAAAGGCCAAATCGACTCCACCTTCGAATTCAACGACCGCGGCCGGGGCCCCAAGATCGAGGCGCACTACCTCGTCGATGCCAACGGCTCCCCTCTGCGCACGGACATCACAGGAGTGGACTATCTTAAGGCCCCAGTGGACGAGCACTTCTCTCTCGAAGGCGGTATTGGCCGCTGGAAGAGCACTTCAGAGAACGGACAAGCTGCCGCACCCGGCTTCTATGTCAGCAACAACGGCCCGGCCGGTGAATTAGCGCTGATGGTGAGCGCACTTTTGAAGGCCAAAGGCGCTCCGCTTAAGCTGTTCCCCGCCGGTGAGGCCCGGCTGGAAAAGATGACTGACGTGACCGTCGAGAGTCACGGCAAGAAGATGCACGTGACTGAATACGGCATCACTGGACTGGCTTTCGATCCAACCACCGTCTGGCTGGATGATGATCAGCATTTTTTCGGTTCACCCAGCAAGTGGTTTGCATTCCTCCGCGAGGGCTGGGAAGACACCAACGACCAGCTTTATGCCCTCGACCGCAAAGCCCAGGATGATCGCAATGCACGCCTGGCGACCGAACTAGCTTCTCATCCCAAGCACGACGTCGCGATTCAGCATGTGCGGGTCTTTGATTCCGAGCAGGCCACAGTTCGAGAGGACCAAACCGTTGTTATCGAAGGAGATCGCATAACGGCAGCGGGCCCATCCGCTTCCGTAACAGCGCCCAAGGATGCTGAAATCATCGATGGCTCCGGCAAGACTCTCCTCCCGGGCCTGTTCGACATGCATGCTCACGCCCAACCAGGCGACGGGATCTTGAACATGGCCAGCGGCGTGACTACCGTTCGCGACATGGGCAATGACATCGACGATCTTAAGCACCTCCAAGAACAGTGGGACACCGGGAAAACCATCGGCCCTCACGTGTGGAAGTCCGGCTTCATCGACGGACACGGGCCGTTCCAGGCGCCCACAGGTCTATATGCCGATACTCTGGAAGAAGCCCTGAGTGCGGTGAACCGTTACGCGGATCTCGGGTATGTTCAGATCAAGCTTTACAGCTCACTCAATCCCGAGTTCGTCCCCGTAATTGTGAAGGCGGCCCACGCTCGCGGACTTCGCGTCAGCGGACACATTCCCAACGGCATCACGGCACGCCAGTTTGTGGAAGATGGCGCCGACGAAATACAGCACATCAACTTTATTTTTCTCAACTTCCTCGCCGACAAGGTCAAAGACACTCGCACCCCCGAACGATTTACCGCCGTGGGCGACTATGCCGCCAAGATTGACCTGCAGTCAAAGGAAGTGAACGATTTCATCGATTTGCTGGTGCAACATCACACCACTGTCGATGTAACTTTGGCTACGTTCGAAGGCATGTTCCGGGGACGTCCAGGCAAGGTTTCCCCGGACTTTGCCCCGGTGCTGGACAGACTACCGGCGCAGGTGCAGCGCGGCGCATACTCGGGCGGCCTTCCGGTAACCGCCGAGAACGATCAACTCTATAAAGACTCGTACGGAGCGGCGTTGCACATGACCAAGCGCATGTACGATGCCGGCATTCCCATCCTGGCGGGAACCGACTCGATCGCCGGCCTCATGTTGCATCGCGAGCTGGAACTGGAAGTGGAAGCGGGAATACCGGCCGCCAAGGCCTTGCAGATTGCCACCTACAACGCTGCAAGACTTTTAAAGCAGGAGAAGGACTTGGGCTCGATTGCGGCGGGAAAGCGGGCAGACCTGTTGCTGGTGGAGGGAAATCCTGCCGAAAAGATTGGCGATATTCGCCGTTGCCGCCTGGTAATGAAGAACGGAGTGCTCTACAAGAGTGCCGACCTTTATCGCGCGGTCGGAATCAAAGCCGCGGACTAGCCTTCACTCGGAATATCCGTCGGAGCCGCCGTCATCGTCGTCCTGGTCGCCGGCATCGTCGTCTTTATCTTCTTCTTCGTCCTCGTCCTCGTCCTCGTCATCGGGTTCTTCCCGAAGACGCGCTTCCGCTAACGCGCTTTGATTGGACGCATTCAAGTAGGCGAAAAGCGCTGATCTCATCCGCCCATGGTACGCCTTGCCGCCAAGACTCGCACAGTGAACTGTGCCCCTTTCCCGATTTGAGCGCAATCTGGTTTTCTCCGCGTCCTCCGCGGTTCTTCTCCGCGCACTCCGCGGTTAAAAGCTTTGACCGCAGAGACTCGCGGAGAACCGCCGCGAGATCGCAGAGAAAACCCCACCCCGCATGCATTAGTATGATCGCTTGCATTTGCTGTCATTTTCTCGTCGCCAAGGATTCGCCGATCATGCCGCGAAACAATAACAAGCTTCCTGACAACCGACGCGCTTTCCTCCAGACCACTCTCATCGGCAGTGCGGCCGCAGCCTTCATTCCGCTCTACCCCGCGCTGGGCGCGGCCCGCGAGATCGCTCCTTCCGCGCCAGTTCCTGACCTCAGGCCCTTCGAACTCGCGGAGATCACCATCTCCGCCCTGCAGGACGGAATGAAGTCCGGCAAGTTCACCGCGAGATCCTTAGTCGAGAAATACTCGTCACGCATCGACGAGATCGACAAACGTGGCCCGGCCATCAACGCCATCATCGACCTGAATCCCGACGCGCTCTCCATTGCCGACGCTCTCGACCAGGAGCGTAAAGCCAAAGGTCCGCGCGGTCCGCTCCACGGCATCCCGGTGTTGATCAAAGACAATATCGATACCGCCGACAAAATGATGACCACGGCCGGTTCGCTGGCGCTGGTCGGCTCCAAGCCATTGCAGGACTCCGCGGTCGCGCAAAAACTGCGCGCTGCCGGAGCCGTCATTCTCGGTAAAACGAATCTGAGCGAGTGGGCGAACATTCGCTCCAGCCACTCCACCAGCGGTTGGAGCGGCCGAGGCGGGCTCACTAAAAATCCCTACGCTCTGGATCGAAATCCTTGCGGATCGAGTTCCGGAACCGGCGCGGGCATTTCCGCCAACTTATGTGCGGTGGGAATTGGCACGGAAACGGATGGCTCGATCGTCTGCCCGTCCTCCTCGAATGGACTTGCCGGAATCAAGCCCACTGTCGGCCTAATTAGCCGCAGCGGAATCATTCCAATCTCTCACACGCAAGACAGCGCCGGTCCCATGTGCCGGACGGTTCGCGATGCCGCCACCTTGCTCGGCATACTTACCGGCGTCGATCCCGCCGACCCTGCCACTGCTGCCAGTTCGGGCAAATCGTTCACCGACTACACCCAGTTCTGCGATCCCAACGGACTCAAGGGCGCCCGTATCGGCGTGGCCCGAAAGTATTTCGGCTTCAGCGATCCGGTCGATGCGCTCATGGAACAGGCTCTCGATGCCATGAAAGAACAAGGTGCCACGCTTGTGGATCCCGCTGACATCGAAACCTTGGGCAAGTTCGATGACACCGAACTTCTGGTCTTCATGTACGAACTGAAGGCCGACCTCAATGCCTACCTGGCGCGCCTCGGTCCGAGCGCTCCTGTGAAAACATTGAAAGACATCATTGAGTTCAACGACCGCAATCGCCAAAAAGAGATGCCCTACTTTGGACAGGACTTATTCCTCAAAGCTGAAGCCAAAGGCCCACTGACGGAAAAAGATTATCTCGATGCGCTCGCCAAGAACCACCAACTCGCCCGGACCGAAGGTATTGACGCCACCATGGATAAATTCCACCTCGACGCCATCGTCGCCCCTACCAGCGGCCCGGCATGGCTCACAGACCTGGTGAACGGCGATCATTTCGCGGGCGGAAGCTCGAATGCAGCCGCCGTCGCCGCGTACCCCAACATTAACGTAACCGCAGGGTCGATCTCTGGCTTACCGGTTGGAATTTCTTTCTTCGGCCGCGCCTGGAGCGAACCCGTACTCATCCGCCTGGCGTATGCCTTCGAACAAACTACCAAGGCCCGTCAGGTTCCGCACTTCCTATCTACGATTGGAGCGGGCAATTAGCTGCTATCTAGTACCTAATCGGCACAGGAACCGGCCCGGATCGGCAAAGCTGACTTACAATCGGCTCTAAGAAATCCCAACAACTTGCAATCCCGTGTTAGCCTTACGTGCAAGGGGGTATCAATGATGATGAACAAAGTCGTCGCTTCCCTGCGAAAAGAGTATTCCCGTCTCGAAAAAGAGTTGGGAAGAGTAGGGAAAGCGCTGGACGCACTCGGCCACGCTGGCGGGAGCAAGCTCAAAAGGACTGGCCGTACCTTGAGTGCCGATGCTCGCAAGCGGATCGCTGATGCCCAAAGACTACGCTGGGCGAAAGTCCGAAAGGCTGCCGCCAAAGCTAGTTAAGCCGTAAGTAGAAAGATGTAAAAGATGTAGAGGAGTGCTTTCGCAAGCACCGCAGCCGGCCTCGTTCGTAACTTCTCCCAAAATTTACGGACGGGGCCCAAGCTTCGGGAACCCACTATCCGGTCTAAGTCCATCGGAACCACTTCAGCGCCAGGGCGAACGAAACCCCACCCCACAAGCCCATCACCAACAGGCGCGGCCACTGATGAAGCAGCGGCGTACCTTCCAGAATGCTCGCCCGCAGCGCATCGTTCAAAGCGGTCAGCGGTAGCGCCTTGATCAGCGGCTGAATCACGGCCGGAAAACGCTCGTAAGAGAAGAAAACGCCGGAAAAAATCCACATGGGCATCATCACAAGATTCATGAGCCCGCTCACGCTTTCGATCTTCTGCGCCCGGCTCGCAGTCAGCAATCCAACTCCGCCAAAACACATTGCTCCCGCAGAACCAAGTAACAGGATGGCGAATACCGATCCCAGAACTTTCATGTGAAAGACGATTACTCCAAGGGTCAGCAGCAGTCCGATTTCGATGATCATCAACACCAGCCGGCTCGACAACAGCGCCAGCAAAAAATCTCCGCGGCGCATGGGTGTGCCGACGAACCGTTTGAGCAGCTTGCGTTGCCTCATGTCGACCAGAGCGAATCCAATGCCCCACATGCCAGAGTTCATCAGGTTCATGCCCAGCAAGCCGGGAATCAGGAAATCGATATAGCGGGAACCTGGTTCGGAAGTCGTAATTTCGCTGGTGGCGACAATGTCTTTGCGGCCAGCGGCAGCTTGCAACGCCGCATCCACTTCGGAACGCGCCAATACGCTTTCCGGCCGCGCCGGATCGTAGCGATACCGAACACCGCCCGCGCCGTCAGGCTCAATCACCAGATCGTATTTTCCGAGACGAAAACCCTTCCGCGCCTCATCTCCATCTCTTACATCGATCTTGAACTGTGGACGATGAGACGAACCTCGCAGCAGGCCTTCAGTTTGTTGCGTTCCGGTTCCGGCAACAATCGCAACTGAGGATGAGTCCGCCGGCTTGTTGCGGAACGCGATCCCGAGACCAGTCGCCAGCAGCAGAGGAAACACGAACACCCAGAACACAACTTCCGGCTCGCGCTTCAACTCCAGCATGCGCGCCATTAAAAGATGCAAGTATCCAGACCAGCGCCCGTTTTGGCGCGCCGGATATTTTCGCGGATTCGTCTTTTTCGCGACCGGAGTTTGTTCTGCAACACTCATAGGGATGTGTCTCTCTATCGCGCTTCCGGCTTCCATTTATTCAGGAATTCGAGCAACGCTTCCGGCGTAAGCGAGCGCGCATCCTCGAATTCTCCATTCTTCTGGCTTACCACCAGCTTGCCATCGCTATCCGCCACCGCCAGCACAGGGATGCCCTTATCCAATCTCACCTCAAACTGTTTCACTACGTCGGCATTCTTTTTTTCGTCGATCCCGAGATCGACATGCACCACTTCGTATCCCGCCATCGCCGAAGCGAAATCAGGACGCTGAAATGCCAAATCCAGCACGTGGCAGTCGTAGCACCAGTTCGCCCCAAACACCAGCAACAGCCGCTTGTGCCCGGCTGCTGCGTTCTCTTCAGCTTCCTTGATCTCCGCGTGGGCATCCGCGTCCGCTGGATAAATATTCCGGTTCATGTCCGATGGCTGTTTCAGGTGCGGAGCATCCGCTCGCTCCACGCTGATCAGTTTCCACTGCTCCCCCTGCCTCTTCCACCCTTGACCGTCGGTTACACTCAGGGTCTGATTATTCGGTAACTTCACTTCGGCTCTGAACACAACGCTCATGCCCCAGGGCCGTTCGAGGACTGCGACAGTTTCCCATTGAATGCTTCGCGTCTTCAGGCCTAGCCAGAAACTCACGTCTGCATCCACCGTGGTCACGACGCCATTCGCTTGAACGTGTGCTGCCGGCTCGGTGCTGTAGAGCGCCTTCAACGCCACCGCGTCTCCCGCGACAACCACACTCTTCCACTTTTCCAGCGGAGTGAAACCTGACCTGGTGTCAGTCGCCGCGCTCCCCGCTGTAAGACATTGCCCGCTAAATATCGAAGATGCTATTCCAATTAGAACAATCGTGGAGCGAAAACGTCTGATCACAGTTGTATTCATTTGTGGATCCCTCACGTCACTCTTCCCGCAAATGCCGCCCGGTCAGCCGTACAAACACATCTTCCAGACTGGCTTGCCTGGTCGTCAGATGCTGCAACTCGCTTCCCCGCTTCCGGACTGCATCCAGTAACGCCGGAATCGTCAAGTGCGGCTCTTTCACGTTGAGCGCGACCATGCCATCATCCTCGCGCACCGATTCCACGCTGGGCAGCGCGCGCCAGGTCTCAAGCGCCGCGCCATCCGTATTGCCGCCGATCGCAAACTCCACCACGTGGTGCCCGCCCAGCCGCTCAATCAAATCTGGAGGAGATCCTTCGGCGATGATCTGCCCCTGATCCACAATCGCCAGCCGGTCGCATAGTCGCTCAGCCTCGTCCATGTAATGCGTGGTCAAAAGCACGGTGCCGCCAGCGCGCTGAAATTCGCGGACAATCTCCCACAACTGCCGCCGGCTCTGCGGATCGAGTCCCGTGGTCGGCTCATCCAGAAAAAGAATCTTGGGATTGCAAACCAGCGCCGTCGCCACAGCCAGCCGCTGCCTCTGCCCGCCAGAAAGCTTCCCTACCCACGCATCGGCCTTCTCCGTAAGCTGTAACTGCTCCAGCACTTCATCAGACGAGCGCGGCTCGTGATAAAAGCTGGCAAATAGTTCGACGGTCTCGCGCACGGAAAGTTTTTCCGAAAGCCGCGTCTCCTGCAGCGAAATCCCCAGCCACTCCCGCATCTCGCGCGCATTCTCGCGCCAGGTGTGGCCCAGAATCGAGACCTCGCCCGAAGTCGGCTCGAGCAAGCCTTCGAGGATTTCAATGGTCGTCGTCTTCCCCGCGCCATTCGGGCCGAGCAGCCCGAAGCATTCGCCGGTCTGAATCTCAAGATTCAGCCCGCGCACGGCTTCAACCTTGCCATCGTAGGTCTTGCGAAGGTCGCGGCATTGGATGGCTACAGGCACGCAGAGATTCTACCGGAACAAGTGTTTGCAGAAGCTTGTGGAAGGAGAGTTTTTGGGGCCCTCTGCGCCCTCCGCGAGTCGTTCTCAGCGCTCTCCGCGTTTTAGGGTTTTGCTCGCCGCTACCGCCGCGTCCCAACCATCTCTCCCGGCCCCGAACTCCCCGGAGGCATCGGAATATCCGGCGGCGCAGAGGGGCTAATCGGCGAAGTTCCGTTCGCAGGCTTCGGGGCGTCTTGGGCATCTTCCCCAGGCCGCCGCAGGCTGGGAGCATTCGCAGGACGCTCGCCCGGCTCTTTCCTGGCTTCCTTGTCCTTGTCTTTGTCGGGCAGCACGACCTCTCTCTCGGAGCGCACAATTTTCTCGCCGCTCACTTTCATGGTCTCCACCCGGACCACTTCATCGCCAACGATCCGCACAAAATCCACGTCCGCTGGCGGCTCGCCATAGATCCATTCTTCGTATTCCGTCTCGCCATCCCGCTCGCGCACTTTCTTGGGCGGCTTGCCCCGGGCGTGCAGCACCATCTCCTGATTCATTCCCACCAGCACATGATGCGCCTGGATCGCCTCTTTCGCTTTCGGGGGCACGGTGTCCAGATAGGCTTGCTCCTTATTCCTCGCATTGAAGTCGAGCACGGGCGAAAGTAATTCCCGCAACTGCTGTGCCGTCATTTCTGGAACATATCTATCGAAATAGAGATTCAGGTACGAACCGTGCGGATTCTGTTGAGAATTCTCCTGTCCGCCGGTCTGTACCGGTTGTCCTCCGGCCCCGGAAATCTCAATGTGCTGGTACCACTTTTTCCGATGGACCGGCCCCCCGTTGATCTCGAAATGAATGTGGTCGTTCTTGATCTGGATAAACGAAATGTGCGCAGGATCACCCGGCTTAATGGCTGGCCCCCAGAGACTGAGCGCCTGTTGCAACTCTTCCCGGTTGGTCGTGATAGCGCCGTCCTTCAATTGCAGCCCCTTCATGCCCATGGGAAAGGCGGTGCGCGCATACACCAGTTGAGTCTCAAAGTCGCGGATGATTTGATAGCGCGTCTGCTTCGAAATCTGCTGAGCGTTGGCAGGAATTGGAACAGCGACCGGGGCAGACGGCTTTTGCGGATCGGCATCGCTCACTTGACCGCGAGCAAGGGACAGGTTCAACAACAAAGGAAGGGCTAGGAAAGAGGTACGTCGCAAGCGCAGCATGCTACACCCCAGGGCGCGAAATACATTATATGCGATGGAGTGAAGCCGCGCAGGGTTGCCGTCAAATCAGGCACAGAGTTGATATTGATCCCAATCCTGGGTTGTCATTCGGAACCGGCGTTCTTTGCCGGTGAGGAATCTGCTGCCTGCCGGTACATCGGATTCCCCGCGCGATAAAACCACGCCACGGAATGACAGGGTCTTGAACTATGCTTTCCTGAAAAAAGCTACACCGTCTCCGGTCCGCGCTTCTTATGCTGCTGGCACTTGGTCATGATGGCGGAACGGAGCCGGGAGCGAAGATCGTCGGGCAGTTCGTAAAGCTGGGAGTCGCGATAAATCTCGATAGTTTTCTTTGTGGTGTCGCACACCACGTAGCAGTTATGGCACCAGGAAAGATGATTCTCCAGTTCGACCTTGGTGGTTTGGTCGATCACGCCGTCCAAATAATTGGTCAGCTCGTGCAAAAATTCAGAGCATTTCACTGGTTGCCATCTCCACTCTTGCCGTCTCCATTTCCATTCCCGCGTTTCTGAAAGTACCGCCCTAACCGCTCACGAAGCTGCAGGCGGGCCCGCAACAATCGCGATTTCACCGCCGGCACGCTCAACTCCAGCGCTGCCGCAGTCTCCTCGGTCGAAAGCCCTTCCACGTCTCTCAGCACGAACACGGTTCGAAAGCCTGGGGGAAGGCCTTGAATCGTCTTGCTCAAAATCTCACGCAATTCAGCCTGCGTGTACTGCTGTTCGGGATTGGGGCTCCAATCCGCAATCTCACGCGGAAGAGAATCGTCTTCCGTCTTGATATCTTCGTCGAGTGAGACCGTTCTCTCCGGCTTCTTGCGCCGCAACTTCATCAACGCTTCGTTGACGGCGATGCGCACCAGCCAGGTATAAAACTTCGACTGCTCCTGAAACTTCGCCAGGTTCCTGTACGCCTTCAGGAACGCTTCCTGCACCACATCTTCCGCATCCTCGCGGTTCTGCGTGATGTGTTGCGCGATCCGAAAGACGTTGCGGTCATAGCGGCGAACCAACTCTTCAAAAGCCGAGTCGTCGCCTTTCTTGGCCGCCTGTACCAGGGTCAGCTCATCAGTAACAGGCCCCTCTAGTTTGTTTTGGATTGCTCCCATTGTCTCGACGATGCAGTATTTTCCTTGCGATTTCAAGCTGCGGAAAACGATGGTAACAACTATTCTACTTGGAAGGCGGGGATTTAGGCCAATCGGTAAAGCTCATGTGGGGACGGACTCAACGCGGTCGAGACTAATCTTGACAGCGGAAGGAGAAAGACGTATTTTGTTGGCCAATTGGGGCCAAGAACCCGGCAGGATTTCACGATTAAGTTCAGCCGACCAGGTTCTGAAGTGAAATGGCGCCACATGCTAGCAGGCAGCGAAAAAATGCAGACTCGGCGAGCGCGGCTACGGACGACTCGGAATGACAGAATAAAGACGTCAACGGCGCGGCTCCATCTCAGAGCGCCAGAAGCGGGCGCTCTGAGATTCCCGGAAGCCGCCCCCGTTCAAAGCTGAAGTGCAACGAGTATTTCCGCAGCCTGTTAGTGTGCGTATAAGGAGCAAGGATGATCACGACGGCCCAACTGGACGCGCTGGCAAATACGCTGTCACTGATCTCGATTCCCTCCCCCAGTTTGGCGGGGGTCGTGCAGATCAGTATCACTCCGGACGTGAGCACGCTTTCACTACAGCAGGTTGGTCCCGGGCAGGTGGTTACGGGACTGCTGAAGTTTGTGCGTTTTGCCGATGCGGGCTTGGCGGAGTGGACGGCCACGATCACGGGAACCCAACTGACCGGAGGTTCAGCCATTTACACCTTCTCCGGGGAAACCGGCACGCCGCAGGTTGGTCAAACGGTCACAATCATCGCCTGCAATGACGCAACCTATAACGTCACCGGTGTCATCACTTCGCTTCCCAGCAGCACACAGTTTACGATCGCGATCGCGCACCCTGACCTTGCCTTCGTGGGAGGACAAACGGGCCGGGCAATGGCCACCGGCGATATCGACATTCTCCCTTATGTAGCGACCAATGTCCTCGGTGGGCAGCCGATGCCCGCTTTTCGGATTCCGCTGCCGGGACCTGGACTTCAAGGCGCGCAACTGCCCCCTTCGACGGTAACAACAAACGCTCCGATTACGGGGCCGGGAGGACTGACCGCGGCGATCACGTCCCCGACCGTAGCGGCGAACCCGGCGTCGCCGTCCTTGGGCGATGATTCCGGGCTGACGCTAGGTCAGAGGCTGCAAGATCTGCTGGCTGGCGTACCGGGAATCGTCGCGCATATTGAGCAGCATGCGACGGCAGCCATTATGGCACCCGTAACGGTATCGGTGGAGTGGACACTGGTTCAGGGCAAGATGCAAACGTCACTGCCCGGTGCCGGCGCTCTGCTCAATTTCCTGCCACTGCCTTCTTTCGGGCGACTGGGGACAGCGATGGGCTTCTCTCAGTTCATCATCCAGGCAACAGTCACACTTACGGCGGCTGGTATTACCTCCGATCCGGTCACCCTCGCTCGGACGGTGACTGTTCCGCAAATACCTGTGCCGGCACTGGGAGCGGTGTTTACCTGGCGCTCGTATGGAACACAATCCTCGGATGGTGACACCAATCCGGATGACGACTCGACGTTGCTGATGATTCCCCCCGACTCGCCGATAGGCGACCACGATTCGATCATAGGCTTTCTGAATAACCAGCTTGTCCCCACGCTGCAAGGGCTCGCCTCAACATTTGGGATGGTGGCAACACTGGGAGCAGCGGCAGGAATCGCAACCGACCCGGCCATCACGAGTGTGAGCACGGTAGCCGGCAATCTGTCTGGGGCGGCGGCGGGGAGCGTGGCGCTAGTCAACGCCCTGAATTTCACCGTCACCGGACATGCCGACTATGAGCCTTTTGTGATCTCGCGCGCGGCGGTGAGTGTCAACACCGGCCCACTTGGTGGGTTCGACGATATGTACGACAACGACCTCTTTCGTTTCGACAAGGAGTGGCCAGGGTATGACCACTACCACGACAAGATCAAGAGTGCGATGATCGTGGGGCCTCTGGGAATCGGGTTAGAGCTGGATTACAATCATCCTTACAAGGGCCCCAGTTCGGATGACGGTCAGCTTGTCTTGCAGACCGCGGGCAACCTCAATTCACTAGGCGCACTGTTCGTTGGGGTTCGCGATCTTAGCAATGTGGCGGCAACGACGGATCCAGGGGGCTTGGCATTGGCTAGCAGCGGACATTCGCTGTATACACACACACAATCGATGAGGTTTCTACCTTAACGAGAACCGAATCGATTGGCCATCACCCGCGGGCCTAAGTCCGCAGACATGGAATTCGCGGAATCCGAAATGCGGAAATGCGGGAACAGACGGGCCCGTCACTATTGCCAGCGAGCGTTTCGCACGCAGGTCAAGCAGCGTGCAAGCAAGTTTTTCCACAGCCCCCTTGTGATATCTGACCTTGCGCTCGTTTCCGATTCCTCTCATAATTATTCAAGCAGTAGCGGCGCCATCTGGGTGGAAAAACTCGGAGGAGCCGGGCGAGAAGTCGCCCGCAACTCCTTTGCTTTCTAGATTTTGACCTGTAAGTTCTTCGACATCTAGATTTTACAAGCCAAACCATGCTTAACCCCATGATTCTAAAGATTAGGGGGAGGGGGGAGGGGGGTACCCTGTAATTAAGTAGTGAACGCCACTCACCAACCTGAAACTCCCGCTGCAAATTTATTTTCACGCGGGCCGATAATCTGAACCGCTGGAAAGCAGTCAACACGAGAGAACCTTGCGCGCGGCAAAGATGGGCCGTGCGCGCCCTGCATTCTTCCCGCCGCATGCGCAGAGGAACAATCCTGGACACCTCAATCGAGCTTTGATCCCTCCCGAGTTTGCGATACAGTCGAAGCCAAGACACTGACGCGGTCGAACACGTCCTTGCGTACTCTGGGGCGTTCCTACAAGTGCCGTATAATCAGCACTTAGGGCTCAGTCCGAGTCACGGTGTTACCGGACGGGTTACGTTTCGCGGGATAATGGTTCTCTGGGCATGGCAGATCAGAACGACAAACAGAGCGAAGTCCGGCAGCTTGTCGAGCACGCTGTGGCACAGGCGCTGAAAGACCAGTTACCGCAATTGCAGTCGCAAATTGTGCAGCAAGTGCTGGATGCGCTGCCGACTCAAGCGCCAGCTCAAGCCAGCGAATCACCGGCGCAGTCTGACTCGAGCGCTTTGGTGGAAGCGGTTTCCAGCATCCATGCGGGCTCCACGCAAAAAGAAATCCTGCGCGCGCTGCTCGACGCCGGCAGCGGATACTGCTCGCGCATCGCGCTCTTCGTAGTAAAGGCAGGCGCCGCCACAGGATGGCAAGCCCGCGGCTTCGGCGAAGACGAATCCGTTAAAGATTTCGCTCTAGATCTCACCGCCGGACCCGCAGCCCACTCGTATCAGAATCGCACCGCGACTCCGGGCAACATCACCGAAATGGGCCCGCCCTTCGCCGAACATTTTGGACGTCCTGCCAATGAGCAGGTGCTGGTGTTGCCGCTCGCTCTCAAGGACAAAGTTGCAGCGCTGGTCTATGCCGATGGCGGCGATGCCGGCAAGCTCGATCCCGCAGCCCTGGAACTGCTGGTGATCGCAACCAGTTCCTGGCTGGAAGTGATCTCGCTGCGCAAGCAGGCCGCGGCGAAAGAAGATTCGCCTGCGATGAGCCGCGCGGAAGCCGCACCCGCGCAAACCGTTTCGTCATTCTCCGATCCCTTCGCGTCGCACGCGCCTAAGCACGTTCCGGCCAAATCCGCTCCAGACCCTGAGCCCGCATCCGAAGTTGTGGAAGTAGCAGCGGCCCATGCCAGCGCAGCAGCGGCTCCGGCGGCTGCAACCGACCCCTTGGCCGGACTCTCGCCCGAAGACGCCGACATGCATCGCAAGGCGCAGCGCTTCGCCCGCCTGCTGGTGGATGAAATCAAGCTTTATAATCAAGCAAAAGTTGCGGAGGGCCGGCGCCACAAAGATTTGTACGACCGGCTCAAAGAAGATATCGACAAGAGCCGCGGCACTTTTCAGAAGCGCTACGGCAACACGGCAGCCGCCAGCGGCGACTATTTTCATCATGAGTTGCTGCGCAGCCTGGCTGAGGATGACGTCTCCATCATGGGTTCGAATTTCCACCGCTAATGCTTGTCATCCCGAGCGAAGCTAGGGATGACAAGTCAGGGGTCTCTGGCAGTAGAGTGTCTTTGCGAAAAGCAAAAGCAGTGCGATCGGGTTCAATGAAGTGGTGGGTGCTCTCAGCGGCTCTCTGCGGCTTTGGCGTTCTGCTTCCAGCCGCAGAGGCTCGTCCGCAATCTGCACCAGGTTCCGCGACGAGCCAGAGCGAATCCACTCCCGTGACGCCCGCGGCCAAGGCATCCCCTGACGAAAGCAAGCCGAAGACTTCCGCCAAGACCCCAAGTAAGGCTGCGAACAAAACTCCCGCCGCCAAAAAGCCCGAAGCCAGCGCCGCCAAGCGCCATTCCGTCGCCGCACGAAAGCGTCCAGTTTCGCCGCGCGTCCGCCGTATGCGTCAGGCCTTCGTCGCTTCGGCCAGCCTGCGTCCCATGGCGCAACAACTTTTGCAGGACCGCACACCTCAAGCTTACGCCGGAGTCGATGCCTACGCCCGCGCTCACTCCAAAGACGACGCCGGGGCCCTCGCCTGGCTGGTCCTTGGCTACGCCCACGTGCTCGATCGGGATTTTGCCAAAGCGATCGATCCGCTGAACCACGCCAAGGTTCACGCCGGAGACCTCGGCGATTACGTCGACTACTATCTTGGCAACTCCTACCTGCAAACCGGACGCCTCGCCGAGGCTCTCGCAACGCTCGCTGACTTTGCCACAACGCATCCCGATTCGCTGCTCGTGCGCGATGCTCAAGTCCACTACGCCGACGCTCTGCTGCTGGAGAATCGCGCGGGCGAAGCCGTAGCTTTGCTCGAGCAGATCCGCACGCCAATTCGCTCAGATGTTGAATTCGCCCTAGGCCGCGCGTATGCCGCATTGGGCCAGAATGCGAAGGCCGCGGAGACTCTGGCGAATATCTACTACACCATGCCCGCGAGCGTTGAGGCCGATGGTGCCTACGCCGAGTTGAAAAAGCTGCCGGTTGTCCCTCCGACAGTCGCGCAACGCCTGACCCGCGCGGATGCACTGGCGAAGCGCCATCGTTACGCCGAAGCCGCGGAAGAATATCGCAGCCTGGCCGGTAGCAGCTCGCCTGCGGACCGCCCCGCCATGCAGATCGCTTACGCCGACGCCCTGCATAGGAGTGGAAAGAATCATGAAGCCAAACCAGTCCTCGCGCTTCTCGGCAACGAGACTGGCGAAATCAACGCGCACCGCCTCTTCCTGCTTGGACAGGTCGCCTGGGCCGCCAACGACAACGCTACGTTTTACCGCAGTGTCGATGAACTGCGCCAGGCCGCGCCCGCAAGTACGTGGCTGGAGCAGGCGTTGCTCTCCGCGGCAAATCTGCACTTGGTGCATCACGAATACGACCAGGCACTCGACGCCTTCCGCGAGGCCCAGCAGCGCTTCCCCATCGGAACGCACGCATCCTACGTGCATTGGAAGGCCGCGTGGCTGACTCTCCGCCAGGGACGCAACGAAGACGCCAAGAAGGCTTTCGAAGAACAGATTGCGCTGTATCCCTCGGGCGCAGAAACCCCCGCGGCTTTATACTGGCGCGCCCGCCTCGCCGAGGAAGATAACCAGCCGGCCATGGCGCGCGCCTTTTATCAGAAGCTCTCTGACCGCTATCGCAACTACTATTACGCTGAGTTGGGACGACAAAGGATCAAGCATCTTCCCGCAGCCGCCGATGCAGTCGCGCAGTATGCCTTGCTCGACCGCGTGCCTCCGCTCGATAGTGCGGGCAAAGTCGCTGACTCCGAGCCGCCCGCCGACGAGTTGCACGTCCAGAAAGCACAGCTCCTTGGGAACGGCGGCCTCGTCGATTTTGCCGTACGTGAATTGCAAGCCGCCGCTGCGGCCGATGGCGGCAGTTGGGGTCCGGCAGAAACCGCGCAGCTTTACGATGAGACTGGACACTACGATCAGGCCATCGAGGTCATGAAGCACTCGGCGCCAAATTATTTCGCCCTCGACATTCCCGACCTGCCGCGAAAATATTGGGAAGCACTTTTTCCGAAAGCTTATTGGAACGACCTGAAGCGCTCGTCGGAAGCCAATGGACTCGATCCCTATCTCGTAGCATCGCTCATCCGGCAGGAATCTGAATTCAATCCCAACGCGGTTTCGCGCGCCAATGCTGTAGGCCTGATGCAGTTGCTGCCGAAGACCGGCAAGCTCGTCGCCAAGGAAGTAAAGCTGAAGCGCTATACAGCCAGCCAGTTGTACACGCCCTCCGTCAACCTGCAACTGGGCACAAAATATTTTCGCGGCATGGTCGACAAATTCGGCGGCTTCGAATACGCCCTCGCCGCCTACAACGCCGGTTCAGATCGCGTGGAAGAATGGCTCGGCCAGGGCAAATACCGCGACCCGCAAGAGTTCGTGGAATCGATTCCCTTCACCGAGACGCGCGAATACGTGCAGGCGATCCTGCGGAATGCCAGCGTGTATAAGCAGCTGTACGGGACGCCGTAAACCTCGGGGCGACTTTCTAAACAACTTTATCAGCGGCTTCTCTGGCCAATAGCCGTTTCGCCACCTGGTCTCCACTCGCGGCTTCATGAGCAGTCTGAACAGGATTCTCAATCGCTTCCTTCAGCGCCTGTGCCGCGGCGCTGATTTGAACAGTGTCGGAAGGAGCCCCCGCTTGCGGCTTCGCAGTAGCCTGAGTTGCAGGTGCTGCCTTCGCTGCGGAAGTTGGAGCTGGAGCATGTGGGGTGTTGCTTACGGCGTTGATCATAGGGAGCCTCCACCGTCTTCATCGGCGCGAAGGCTGCACGACTTTAGGCGGGTGGCGGAGGGGTTACGCTGCCTCAACGGTGACGCGGGAACGTGCGTAGGCACTACGCAAGCGAGCGTATACAAGCGCCAACTTATACTTATGATACTCGTGCCAAAGTGGCAAGGAGCGTATTCTAGGAAGCTTGCATGAATCCCATACAAATTCTGAAGTCGATCTACGAAACCTTTGGCGCTCCACATCCACGGATTTCTATGGCCGTTGTTGTCCTCCTGGGCGGGGCTGCAGCGGGAGCACTTTGGCTGTTCGCGGCAAAACAGGTTGCCAAAGATCAGGGCGCTCGGCCCACACCAACTATCTCTGGCCCCGCCTCGACAACCGGCCCGCAAAGTCCGGCCATAACAGGTGACCAAAATCAGGTTCAATACAGCCAGCCCTCGGAGCCGACGAAGAAAACACCGTCTCCAAGGAAGGAGTCAAAACCGTGAGATTTGCCGCCGTCCTACTGCTAGCTTTTGGTCTGCCGTCCTTCGGTCAAACAAGCCCCGGCAATGCCGAAACCAAAGGCACATGCAGCCCGGCTGTTAGCGGGAACAAGAACACTTTTACCATTGAGTGCGGCATAGGCGAGAAGCAAGGGACTCAAATCCTTAAGGTCGTTAACAAACTCTTGGCCAACCAACAAGTTAGCTTGGACGCGGTAGTGACCAAGATAGACGAACTTGCGAAGGCGCAGAGACCGACCGAATATACCTCTGGCAACTCCAGCCCGATTGTTCCTGGCAATGGAAATATTATTACTTACAACAATGTGGGACCGGAAACTGCCACCGCCGAGCAGAAAAAAGACATCCGCATAGCATTGTCTGGCTTTATGAGAGCGGGGGACAAGCTACGGGACAGATGTTCCTCCGACCTCGCCAACTCCCAACTCGAGGCGGAAGCCGATGCATGGTTCAACCAAGTCGTTATGTGGCTAAGAATTCATCTGGATGCCTCATTCGACGCACAGTTCGAGCACACAACTTCGTCACCGCTAGGACCGCCGTCAAACACACCTGCTAGCCGTACTGGTCTGTGGAGGGGGATCGACCAACGTGTCGAGACCTTGAACAAATTCATTGATGAGTTTAAATAGTTCCGTAACCTGGCGTTACCGACGGATTGCCCGCCCTGCATCTTCAGGAGTCTTCGCTCCTAACGGCTAGGCAACATCTGTATGCCAAACTAAGCACCGGCCACTTACCCAAACGGATTAACGATCCGCACCCCATCGATCTCTCGGCGATCTTGCATGTCTTCTGAGAGCAGCACGCTGCAACCGGACTGTTTGGCGGTACGGACGACGAGAGCGTCCCAGAAGGAAAAGCCGTGAAGTCGATGCAGATCGATCGCCCCCAGAATATCCGCCAGGTCCGGGGCGACCAAGTCGAACTCCGCCAGCAGTTCAACTTTGCGGCGGGCCGTAGCCGCATCGACTCCCAGTTTCCGCGTGACTGTGACGAAATATTCCTGCAGCACTTGCATCGAAACCACGCCAGTTCCCGCGCGGCGATGCTCCGTCACCAGGGCCACGGCACGCCTCTGTTTTGCGGGCGCAGCTTTGTCGTCGGCGTAGAGCAGAACGTTGGTGTCGAAGAAACTACGAGCGGGCATCGTCGTGCCGCGAGTGAATTTCGTCGCGATTGAATCGCCAGCCGCGCGAGTTGCCTTTACCCGAGAGATTCCGGAACTCTTCAATGCTGCGCTCGGGATCGTCTACCCCTGCCAGGGTTTGCAGATAGTCCCGAATCAACTGATTCAGGCTCTTCCCCAAGCTCTCCGCTTTTTTGCGCGCGCGAGACACCAACTGCTTATCTACGGAGAGAGTCACATTCATGAACACAGTATATGTGGACACATAACCTGTGTCAATGAGATTCGGTTGAATGTCTTTCGGTTTCCACGCTGGACTTGTGAAACAGAATCTCCAGCACCAGCAACCCCGCCCCAATCACAATCGCGCTGTCCGCCAAATTAAACACCGGCCATTGATACCGCTTGTAGTAGAGCAGCAAGAAGTCGACCACGCGTCCGCGCGCCACGCGGTCCCACAGGTTTCCTAAGGCTCCGCCCATAATCAGCGAAAGGCCAATACCTGTCGCCACCTGACCATGATGATTCTTAAGGAGCAGGACCGAGACCACCACCAGCGCAATGCCGGAAAACGCAATCAGCATCGCCGTCTTCCACGGCGCGGGCGAATCGGCGAACAGGCTGAAGGCCGCGCCCGTGTTCTCGGTATGGGTCAACTGAAAGAAACCCGGAATGATCTGGATATGCGAATAGAGCGCGATGCGCTGCGCCACGATGTGCTTGGACCAGCGGTCCAGCAGGACAACGATGAGTGCGATCAGAAAATAGAGTATGCGCGCTGAATTTTTAGTCATCCGAAATTTTGGCCCAGCAAAACTGGGCCCGGAACCATCTTAAACTGCCAGCCAGAGGAAAAGCTCGCACAAGCCTGGGTCTTCCGGCATCCCTTTCATCTTTTTATTTCCCCTTCCCGCACTTTTTATTTGTCCCACTCGGCCAGGACGTTTATCCTGTCGGTTCGCCTGCACCCGCAGTCTGCTCCATCCATATGTTTGTGAAATGCGCGCATGAAACTTCTGAGACGCTGGAAAGGTCGGACCCTGCTGTTCCTCGCCGTCGTCGGGCCGGGGATCATTACCGCCAATGTCGACAACGACGCCGGCGGCATCCTGACCTATTCGCAGGCTGGGGCGCAATACGGACTGCTTCTGCTGTGGACCATGATCCCGGTAACCCTGGCCCTGATCGTGGTACAGGAAATGTGCGCCCGCATGGGCGCAGTCACCGGCAAGGGACTCAGCGACCTGATCCGCGAAGAGTTCGGCTTGCGCATCACGTTCCTGATGATGCTCGGCATTCTCATCACGAATTTCGGCAATGTGGTCACGGAGTTTATTGGCATCGCCACCAGCCTGGAATTGTTCGGCCTCCCGCGTTACATTACCGTACCGGTTTGCGCGGTCATTGTTTGGCTGATCGTGGTGAAAGGCCAGTATAAGAGCGTCGAGAAAGTATTCCTGGCAGCGTCGTTCTTCTATGTCACGTATATTTTTGCCGGAGCGCTCGCGCATCCTGTATGGAAAGACGCGGTGCTCGCCACCATCAAGATCCCTGCATTGCCCGCATTCCGGCAGCAGGCTTATCTCTTTATGGTCATTGGCGTCGTCGGCACTACGATCGCACCATGGATGCAGTTCTACCTTCAGGCATCGGTCGTCGAGAAGGGCGTAACCGTGCGCGGCATCAAAGCCTCGCGCTGGGACGTGATCACCGGCTGCATTTTTACCGACGTTGTGGCCTGGTTCATCATCGTGGCCTGCGCCGCCACCTTGTATCTACATGGCTACCGTGACATTAAGTATGCCGCCGACGCTGCCCAGGCCCTGAAACCCCTGGCCGGACAGTACGCTTACATCTTGTTTGCGGTAGGTTTGTTCAACGCTTCTCTGTTTGCCGCCTCTATTCTACCTCTATCTACGGCCTACACCGTCTGTGAAGGATTGGGATTTGAATCCGGAGTAGATAAAAAATTTAGTGAAGCTCCATTTTTCTACTGGCTATACACGTTGCTGATCGCGGCCGGCGCCGCCGTCCTTCTAATTCCGGGCCTGCCGCTGGTGAAGATCGCAGTACTCTCGCAGGTGGTGAACGGCGCTGTACTCCCCTTCGTCCTCATCTTCATGTTGCTGCTGATCAACAAGAAAGAATTGATGGGCAAGTACGTGAACACTCCGGTGTTCAACGTCGTGGCTTGGCTGACGACCGTGGTCATGATCGGCCTGACCATTGCGTGGTTCTGGACCCTTCGCGCCGGCGGCTAGACCTCGCCGAACCTCAAATAAACTTCCCCGCCGCCAGATCCTTCACCAGCGACGCATCCGCTTCCAGAAAATCATACGACCCCAGATCCCTGGGCAACGCCCACTGCAGATCCCGGAAGATGCGATTCTCGATTTCGCGCAGATACTCGCGCACAATAAAGAACCGCAACTCCACCGCCATGCCATTGGGATACCGATGTTGCAGCCGCACGATTTCGTCCCCGATGCTGGCTTGAATGCCCAACTCTTCTTCCAGTTCACGGCGCAGGGCATCTCGCGGCTGCTCGCCTTCTTCAATTTTTCCGCCGGGAAACTCCCACTTCAGCGGCATGGTCTGGTGCCTGGTGCGCTGGCACACCAGCAGCTTGCCATCTTTTACAATCACGGCAGCGACCACCCGTTTCATAAATTGGCAGCGCTGCCAACCTGCAAGGCGCTTGCCACCGGATCGATACAGCCGGTAAAAGTGAACGCAAACACCGCTACGCCCTCGGAACAGCGAAGCTCAAGTTCGTGCTCGTTAAATTCGTGGTTGTCCACTAGCGCATACATCCGGGCGGAATCCACGACGATGTAGCTTTCGCCGCCACTCCGAAATCGAACGTCCTTCGTCGCCAGACCAGGCGCAAGCGGCTTCCCATCCTGCAAGACTTGAACTTCCGCCAAACCACCGCGAGGCGCAGCCATCACCAAATTCACCGCCGACGCCTCGTACTTCACCTTCAACGAATGCGGACCAGCTCCCGCCGCCTCAAAGTACTCGCCGGTCGACGCCCAACTTCCATTCGCATAGAAGAAATTCTCTTTCGCCTCGCCAGAAAATTCGTAGCTGGCAATCTGATCTTCTTTGAAGCCGCCATCGTTCCCAATGCGTCCTCGCTGGTGCCCCAGATACAACTCGCCCGAAGGCCGGTAGCACACCGCGCCCAGATGATCCTCTTCGCGCAAGGACTGCATGATTTCCGGCAGCGCCAGCGCCGGATCGATTTCGTGGATCAGTTCCTGAATCGTTCTCTCGCACTCAACATAACCGCCTTCGCCAAAATGCCCGTAGCGCAGGTAGCCATCTTTATCCAGCAGATATTTCGTGGGCCAGTAGCGGTTGGCGAATGACTTCCAGATTTCGCGATTGCTATCGACAACGATCGGATAGGTCAGCCCAAACTCGCGAATGCCCCGCTCCACGTTGGACTCGTACTGCGCAAATGTAAACTCCGGCGTATGAACTCCGATCACCGTCAGCCCTTTGTCGCGGTAGCGCTCATGCCAGGCCTGCACGTAAGCCAGCGTGCGAATGCAGTTGACGCAGGTGTAGTCCCAGAAGTCCACCAGCACGACGCGCCCGCGCAACTGGCGAAAACTAAGTGGCGCGGAATTCAGCCACAAACGGCCGATCTCTGGCGCCCGGACGGTTCCTTTTTCAACCTTCACTGCGATTTCTCCAGCTTCTTCCCCACCTCTTCTGCACAGTACTGGACCAGTCGCTGATCCTCCGCGCCGAACGCAGCCGGAAAATGGCTGTCGATGTCCAACTCGCCGGCAACCTTTCCATTCACAAAAATCGGCACCACAATTTCCGACTTCGTCTCCAAAGAACACGCAAGGTAGCGCGGATCTTTCTTGACGTCGTCCACCACGATCGTCTTTCCGCTGGATGCGGCGGCACCGCAAATTCCCTGGTTCAAAGGAATGCGCGTGTGCGGCGTCATCGCCCCCACAAAGGCTTCCAGAACCAAAACCGGCGGCGTTGCGCCGGGCTCCAGCATGTAAAATCCGACCCAGTTGTACTTCAGCATGCGCTCATGCAATAGCGTGCACACGCCCTGCATAAAATCTTTGGCGGTAGGCGCTGCCTGCGCGAGCGCGGCAACCTCGTTGCGAACCTCTTCGATTCGAGTAGTGACGGGCATAAGAGAATCTTAACCTAGGGCTGCGGATTCACACCCGCGGAAGGTGGAGAGGGGTAATCTGGCGGATTCCTTTCGTGCGGGCAAACAGCTCGGGATGAATGGCAAAAGTAAGCGCATCCAGACCACGCAGCAGCGTTGGTGCGGGCGTGTTCAGATGCTCGTCGGCGATGCAAAAGACGCGGGAAGCGCGAGCAGCGCGGATTCCCTGCCAATTGCGGTCCTCCACAATTTTCTCCAACGGGACACGATCACCCGCTCCGCACCAGGCAGCGATCAGAATATGGGGATCCAGACGGGCAACTTCACCTGCGGAAATCTGCCTTCCTGGTGCTCCGAGAAACTCGCCACCGGCGGCCTCGACCAACTCCGCCACCCAGGGTTGGGATGCGATCAGAGGCTTGCCCCACTCTTCACAAAAAACCTTAGGACGGGGCAAACCCGCCGTGCGAGACCGCACATCTTGAATTCTGCGCTGCATGTGGACGATCACTTCCTCGCCGCGCCCGCTCGCTCCCACAATTCCGGCGATGGTGGCGATGTCGGTGTAGATGTCTGCCAGACTCTTTGCCGCGAGCCCGAGGAATCGTATGCCGGACTTTAGTATCTCGGCGACTGCTTTCTCCTGATAAGGCACAGCGGCGATGACGAGATTTGGCCGCGCGCTCAAGATTTGCTCGGCACTCGCCGTCCAGGAGTCGGCGAGAATCATCCGCGGATGCGCCGCGATTTCAGGAACCACGTCGGCGCAGTACTTGGTGCAGGCCACAACGCGGTCGAGTTCGCCAATCTCCGCAAGAATCACCGTCGCGCTAGGCTGCAGGCAGGCAATGCGTCGCGGAGTGTGGGAAGAGACCATGAATCTTGAATTACGCCGGAATGCGGCTTAGTGCTAAGGAAAGCGTGTCCAGGGCCAACTGAGCGGCATGGGTTGAGCCTTGCGGCAGACCGCCCACGGAGGCGATTAGCGTCTCGCGCCGCAACATGCGTGCGTCATCCAAAGACTTTCCGGTCACCAACTCCGTCAAGGCCGAGCCGCACGCAATCGCCGCCACGCATCCCTTGGCCTTGAACTGCGCCTGCGTGATGGTGCCTTGACTATTTTTCAGCGTCAGCCGCAATATGTCTCCGCACACAGGATTTTCAATTTCTGCCGTAGCATCTGCACCAGGGATATCTCCGGCATTGCGCGGATTCTGAAAGTGATCGAGTAACTGCTGCGAATACATTGGCTCTCCAACGGTAAACTTCACATTTCCTGAGACTTAACTCGGCACCTCGAGACCCTCCGGAAAATAAGTCCGCCAGCTTCTTTGCCGGGCGACTGCTTCCAGATCGGGATTCGGATTTATCGCGAAAGCATGTTTCGCCATTGCCAGCATTTCGGTATCCCAGCGGGAATTGCCGAAGGCGGCGTCAATCTCTTTCATGACCACCTCGCGCAACGCCTCTGGCTTGCCGTGGCCTGACGGTACGCGAATCAGCCGATCCGTGACGATGCCGTCCTCAACTTCCACTTTGGCGGCAAGAATGCGGTTCTCTGGAATGCCGAAATGCTTCATCCCGGCGCGTATCACCCACTCGTTCGAAGAAGAGACCGCCCAAAGCTCGCAGCCATCTTCCTGCAGGCGGCGCACGAGTTCCCGCATCTCGGGAAAGATTTGCTTTACAAAGAATTGATCGAAGAATCTGGTGGCCGCACCCATCATCTTCATCTCGGAAACGCCGCGGTGCATCGTGACCATTTCCCCGCACATGGTCGTTTCGTCCACCTCGCCGCGTTTATACGTCGCGTAGCGCTCCCGCAGTATCGCAACACGCACGTCGGGAACAACATCGCCTGCCCTCAACTCCCAGTCGAAGAAGCGCTCCCCGGCATCGCCCGCCCAAAGCGTGCCATCGCAATCGAATGCGGCAATGCGAGGCGCGAGTTGAAGGACTGATTCCACGAATTCGGTGCCGGCAGCGTTCATCTATTGACGATAACGTGCTCCGAAGGAAACAAGCAACGGCAAGCGGTTCGTCAGTGAATACCTGTCAGATTGTCGTAATCCTCGGGAGTATTGATGTTCAGAGCGACCAGGGGGTCATCCACCGGAACATATTGAATATGCGACTCATGCTGATGTTCGACATCGCGGGCAGTCGAAGCAGCGGGCACGCGAAGAAACGCTTCGATCATTTCGCGCCCCACCAGATAAGGATGCCCGTGTTTTCCAGAATATTCCGGCACCACGGCCCAGACGTTCTGACCGGCCGCTTCGAAAGCATCGCGCAGAACTTGAAGAGTTGCAGGTTTTACCGGAGGCCGGTCGACCAGTGTGACCATGGCGGCATCGCGGCCGCGGTTCAGAACCTGGTGCAGTCCAACCTGCAACGAACTGAACTGTCCGCGGCTGGGGTCCGGGTTCACTACCAGCGAAGCTCCCTCACCGTAGACAATCGGTGCCAAGGCCACTTCGTTCTTTCCGACCACGACCAAAACAAAGTCAGTTGCCCGCGAAAGTAATCGAATCGCCGCTGAAAGGAAAGTTTCACTGGAAGACGCTTGGCCTGTTGCAGGCGGAGGCCAGGGGAGCAAAGCTTTATCCCGGCCCATGCGCGAAGACTCGCCGGCAGCAAGAATCACTCCGGCAAAGCTGGCGGCGCGGGTCATGGTGCGAAGATAGCAGGGAAGATTGAAAATCAGAAATCAACAATCAGCAATTCACTTCTTCGGCTCGAGAGCCTTATCCTTCACGTCGGATGTTTCCAACGCACCAATCCCAGCGCGGAACCAACTCATGTGGGGCAGGGCCGCAGTCGCGTGTCGCCGGATCGCGATCAATTCCGCCGTAATCGCAACTGCAATCTCCTCCGGAGTGATGGCGCCGATGTCGAGTCCCACGGGCGCGTGAACCCGGTCGAAAAGATGCGTGGGAACGCCTTCCTGTTGAAGCGTCTTGAAGATCTCGATCACTTTGCGCTTGGATCCGATCATGCCCACGTAGCGAGCCCGGGTCTGCACCGCCCAGCGCAGAATGCGCATGTCGTCGCGATGGCCGCGGGTGACGATTACGATGTAGGAAGCTTCGTTGGGCTCGAGTGTCTTTATGGCTTCGTCGAAGTCGAGTGCATGCACCTCGAGCGCCGCCGGGAAACGCTCCTGGGTGGCGTAGGAGGTGCGGTCATCGGTAACGATCAGGTCAAATCCGGCATTCGCGGCAACTCGACAAAGGTTTACGGCCACGTGGCCTGCGCCGAAAACATAAAGTAACGCTGGAGGTAATACTGGCTCGACGAAAACCTCCAGTGTTCCTCCGCAGACCAATCCAGTGTCGTACTTGGGATCCTGATTGAGATCGAAACTGAGCGTGCGCGGCTTCTCCGATTCCATCACCTCACGCGCCGCCTGCCAGACATCCGCCTCGACACATCCGCCACCGATGGTGCCGACAATCGATCCATCGTCCCGCACCAGCATTTTGGCGGTCTTAAACGAAGGAATCGAGCCGCGCACGTTGACGATTGTCGCGACCGCGCCCCGGCGTCCTTCGCGGCGGAGTTGAACGATTTGCTCGTAAATGTCCATGGCGCGGTTTGCAGCCTTGATTATCAGTCGGTCAACACGGGGAGTCAACCGCGGCAAAGCAAAAGCCCCGGGTCATCACTCCGGGGCTTTGCGGCAAACCAGTTGAGTACTTGGTCCGTCAAACTCTTCTCATCGTGACTCGATCGGAGTCCGAAGTCAATAGTTATTTCATGAGTGGCCGTACAGAAGGCGGCAGACTCGAACTGCAATGGCTGATGAGCCACTCATTGGTTTGACGGACCAAGTCCAGTACCCACTGGCAACGCCTTCTAAACCCTAGCCCGCCGAGAGCAATCCTACGCTCGAAAGTTACCACCGCTGCTCGCACGCGAAAAAAATCTTCCTTCCACATTCCATATTGGGAATTCCCAATCTGACAAGTATGCTTATCGAGGCGCGAACGTTACAGGAGAACGTCATGAAAGCTGTCCGCATTCATCAGTTCGGTGGCCCCGAAGTTCTGACCTATGAAGAAGTTCCCGACCCGCAGCTCCGCAAAGATCAGGTGCTGGTCCGCGTTAGGGCGTGTTCCCTGAATCATCTCGACGTGTGGGTACGCAAGGGATTGCCAGGCGTCAAGCTTCCGCACATTCTGGGCAGCGACGTTGCCGGAGAAGTGGTGGAAGTCGGCGAATACGTCAGCGGATTCAAGGCCGGACAACGCGTCCTGCTGGCACCGATGCACTATTGCGGACATTGCGAAAAGTGCGTTGCGGGCATTCAGAACCAGTGCCGCGAGTTTACCGTGCTGGGCAACGGAGTGGATGGCGGAAACTGCGAACTGATCGCGTCACCCGCCGCCAACGTGATCCCAATTCCGGATTCGCTCGACTTCAATCAGGCGACAAGCGTCCCGCTCGTGTTTGTGACCGCGTGGCACATGCTGGTCAGACGAGCTGGCATTCGTCCAGGACAAACGGTTTTGGTGCTGGGCGCGAGTTCCGGCGTGGGCGTCGCCGCCATTCAGATTGCCAAACTCTTCCACTGCCGCGTGATCACCACCGCCGGCGACGATGCGAAGCTGGCCAAGGGCCGCGAACTGGGCGCGGATTACGGCATCGATCACTACAAGCTGAAGATTTCCGAAGAGGTCCGCAAGATCACGAACAGGCAGGGCGTCGATATTGTGGTCGAGCACGTGGGCGCGGCTACCTGGGACGAAAGCGTGAAGTCTCTCAAGACTGGCGGCACGCTGGTCACCTGCGGCGCAACCACTGGGCCGAATGTCGGCATTGACCTGCGCCATCTTTTTGCGCGGCAGTTGTCTCTGCTCGGCTCTTATATGGGGACGATGGCCGAGCTGCATGAAGTTTTGAAACATGTCTTTGCCGGGCGGCTGAAACCGGTAGTCGACCGCGCGTTCCCCCTGAGCGAATTACGTGCCGCGCATGAGTATCTGGAGAGGAGCCAGATGTTCGGAAAGATTGTGGTGAATCCGTAACAGGCTATCGTTGAGAACTCGAGGTCGCCAGATTGACGATGGAGTAAAATCGCTTCGTGTTTTTCAAAATCATCGGTCAAATTCTGGACGTTGAGACTATTGCCTCGGGTAAGGGCATCCGAGAAAGAGTTCGATTGCGGAAGTTTTATGGCGGCCGTCGCTGGAGGAAATTGAAAGGGACAGCATCCATCGAACTGGCTGATGGTACGATGTGTCATGCCGAAGTGCATTGGTACGAAGCGCACGGCGTGAGCAAGAAGGAAATCAAAGTCAAGCGCATTTTAGAGATCCAATGAAACGAAGCGAAATGCAATTTGTCGTTTGCGTCAAGAACAAAGACTACGCTGCCTCGCTCGAATTGCGAAAGCTGTATCAGGTCGTTGCGGATGCAACCGCTGTCAAATTGCATCAGATTCGAATCATCGATGAGTCCGGTGAAGACTATCTTTACCCTGCGGACTACTTCGTGCCTGTGCAACTTCCGCAATCGGCGGAAAAGGCCGTGCGGCGCGCGGCTAGCTCCTGAAACCAAACCTAGGAAGATTCAAAGCTCGACGTTCTGCCCAATTCCATTCAGTACCGGCAAGCACAACGCGCAGACATCTCGCGCATGGCCGCCATCTGGGCCATTGAAGGAGACGAGGGCGGCACCTCGGAGGAGCGCATGATGGCTTACTTCGACGGCCAACTTCATCCCCAACATGCTCTTGCGCCTCGCATCATTTACGTAGCTGAGAAGGGCGACGCCATGATCGGCTATATCGCGGGGCATCTCACACGTCGCTTTGCCTGCGACGGAGAACTGGAGTGGCTTTACGTGGTACCGGAGCGGCGGCGGTCTGGTGTAGCGTCAGGCTTGATGCCCTGCCTGGCGGCGTGGTTCAGGCAGCAGAGTGCCTCACGCGTGTGCGTAAATGTTGCCCGCAGGAATACGGCCGCAGTTCGTTTTTATGCCAAACATGGCGCCGAACCGATGAAGCTGGGCTGGATGATATGGAGCAACTTTACGGCATCGATTGAGAAATCCACGAGTACAGCGAGCACAAGAACTGCGGGTGATCTAAAATAGAAGTATGGCTCCCGAACTAAATTTCGGCCCCTACGTCGACATCGAAGACGGTAAGAGAGTGGTTAAAGATCTGACCTTCGGCAACCCCACGCCGGAGGGGGTTGTGCTCTCCACGCTGGATTCAGCGGTCAATTGGATGCGCAAAGGCTCCATCTGGCCCATGACGTTTGGCTTGGCCTGCTGCGCCATCGAAATGATGTCAATGGGCGCCTCGCGTTTTGATATTGCCCGCTTTGGAGCGGAAGTGTTTCGGCCTTCGCCGCGGCAGAGCGATTTGATGATCATTGCCGGGCGCGTGTCGAACAAGATGGCGCCTGTGATCCGCCAGTTGTGGGAGCAGATGCCGGAACCGAAGTGGGTCATCTCCATGGGTGCGTGCGCCACATCGGGCGGCGTATTCCAGAACTATGCGCTGGTGCAGAGCGTTAACCAGGTCATCCCGGTCGACGTTTACGTTCCGGGATGTCCGCCGCGTCCCGAGCAACTTATTTACGCCATCACGCTGCTGCAGGATAAGATCCAGAACGAGCGTGGCACCATCCGGAAGGCGCTGAACCTCAGTTGATCCTTCTGCCGTCCATCGGCGCCCTTCAGTAGTTTCCATCTTTCCTTCCGCGGCTGCGCTGACCGACTGCCAGTTTCAATTCTTTCAAATGCGCTGAATTGAATTAAAACCCAGTTTCCGTCGCTGTTGCGGTACAGTGATCGCCATGGCGCAGCCAGTCGCGCGAAGGAATACGGCACTCATCGCTTCAGGGATCGCCCTGGGCGCGGCGTACGGGCTTTTTCTCCGGTGGGGTTCTCAGCTTTTTCCTAAGAGCCAGGTCTTTGCGGTGATGTCGGTGGGGTTCATCTTCGCCACTCCCTTCGCGGTTGGATTTGCTTCCGTCTATGTGATCGAGAGGCGTCAGCCGCAACCTGTGTGGATGTGGCTGCTGGTCGCCAGTGCCGCAGTTTTGCTGGTCATCGGCGGGACGCTTCTGACGTTGTGGGAGGGCGCGATTTGTGCCCTCATGTTTGCGCCGATTGGTCTGGTTATGAGCATGACGGGTGCTCTGGCGGCGGGCTTCTGGCTCCGGTCTCGGCGCTGGAAAGCTAGCCAGATCCCCCTAGCCTGCATCATGATTCTTCCCTTGCTGATCACGCCATGGGAAGACCACGTGTTTGCCGGGCGCGATCTGCGGACTGTCGAGAACACGATTGAGATCAACGCTCCTTCGTCTGTAGTTTGGCAAAATATCGAGCGGGTCCCTCACATCAGTTCGCAGGAGCTTCAGCCCTCCTGGAGTCATAAAATCGGGTTCCCTAATCCCGTGGAAGCGACTTTGTCCAAAGAAGGAATCGGCGGAGTTCGGCACGCGACTTTCGAAGGCGGCGTACTATTTATCGAGACCATCGACGAGTGGGAACCGCAGCACCGCCTTGGGTTTTCCATTCAGGCGCAAACCCAGCTGATTCCGGCCACCACTCTGGATGACCACGTCACTGTGGGAGGAAAATTTTTCGACGTGCTGCGCGGCGAGTATGTATTGGAGCCGCTGACCAACGGTGCGACCCGCTTGCATTTGATCAGCCGGCAACGAGTCTCCACCGATTTCAACTGGTATGCGCATTTGTGGACTGACGCCGTCATGAGCGATCTGCAGAAAAGGATCCTCTTCGTGGTGAAGAATCGCTCGGAAGGTGTCGCTCCTCGGCACTAGCCATGGGACCGCCAAGCTCGGAGCAACCCATTTACACCATCACGCTTCTAGAGGATAAGATCCAGAATGAGCGCGGGACTATCCGCAAGCCTCTGAACTCTCCCAGGAATCGCAGGAGGCGATCCATGGACGGAACTCGTCATCTGTCGTCTCTTCTCATTTTTGTCCTTGCGCTGGCGCCCAACGCACTGTCTCAAGATATCCCCTCGCATCCCAAACCCGGCGCCGCGGTTTGCGTAGCAACCGTCACCAACATGGGAGCGCGCGCGGCGCTTGTCGACCGTATGACCGAGCGTCTAACAAAGGATCTGAAAGAAGAAAAGATCAGAGCGCTGGCCATGGATTCGCGCACCACCATGGACGCCAAACTTCATCCCACCCAGGAAAATGGCGAAGAGGCCAAGAGCCGGGAATGCGACTACATGCTGCTCACTCAAATCGTAGATCCGAAGACGCATCCCTTCGATCCGCAGAGTCCGCAGATTTCCATTGGAAGAAGAGTTCCCAGCACGGATGCGAGCGATCCATTGGGCGGTTCCTCCGGCCCGGTTTACCGGGACAATGTGCAGATCAGCTTTGCGCTCTTTCCCATGGATCGACTCAAACCCATACTCGATACCGTGATCCTGGCCCAGCCTTCCGGGCACGCTTCCGACAACCTTATGTCTGCGATGGATAACGAGTCGAACCGGGTCACTCACGAACTGAAGAAGAAGTGAGCAAGAAGATGGGTCGGCAGGTTTCCACGTAAGCCGCCTCGCGACTCATCGCAGCTAACGTTGCACACTTTAACTCTCTCTCCGTAACTAGCCCCGCCAGAACGACTTGGAAGTGTAATGGCAGGGAGTCCGCGTCCCACTCGAAGAAACGAAACCATTCTCTGCTCGGATGAATCTAAGGTATTGAGTGTATTTGCAGGAGCAGTACAGGAGGGGGCCCGCACACTCAGAACCAGCCCAGGGAAAAACGACCCGGGTGTGGAAGGTGCTCCAAATGTTTGCAAAAATGATTGACCTGTTTTTCAGTTGGATGACAAAACTGATTGACGTGATTTTCGGCTGCCGGCATTCCCGGTACAGCTTCCCAGTGACCATTCGCGGGTCGGCTCGCCGTCCGCAGGCCGGCGCGTTGACCGGCACGTACGTGGCTTGTCTGGATTGCGGACGAGAATTTCCCTACGACTGGCAGGAGATGAGGGTGATCACTTCGCAGTCTGAGCGGCGCGAGTACGTCGCGTCATTGGCCACGAAGCAAGTCGCGTAAGTTCTACGATTGTCATCCCGAGCGTATAGCGAGGGATGACAAAACTGGACCGCGTTCCTAGCGCGCTGGCACCGTGGACGCTCCACGTCTCTCCATCGGAACAAATTCACGTTCTTCGTGGCCGGTGTAGATTTGCCGCGGCCGCGCAATCTTCTGTTCCGGATCATTCACCAACTCCTGCCATTGCGCCAGCCAGCCCGCGGTGCGGGCTATGGCGAATAGCACCGTGAACATCGCCGGCGGGAAGCCCATAGCCTGATACATGATCCCGGAATAAAAGTCGACGTTGGGATAAAGCTTGCGCTTAATGAAGTAGTCGTCTTCCAAAGCGATGCGTTCCAGTTCCAGGGCAATGTCCAATTTCGGATTGCGTCCCGTAACCTGGAAAACCTGCTCTGACGACCACTTGATGATTTTCGCCCGTGGATCGTAATTCTTGTAGATGCGGTGGCCAAAGCCCATCAGCCTGCCGTGCCCTTCCTTCACCTTCTTTATATACGCCGGCACATTGTCCTTGGCGCCAATCTCATCGAGCATCTTCAACACTTCTTCGTTGGCCCCGCCGTGCAGTGGTCCGGCCAGGGCCGAGGCGGCCGATGCCAAGGACAAATAGGGATCGGTCTGAGCGCTGCCCACGGAGCGCATGGCGTTGGTGCCGCAGTTCTGCTCGTGATCGGCATGCAGAATAAATAGAATGTCGAGCGCCCGGGAGAGCACCGGATTTGCCACATACTTCGGCTCGACCATCCTCCACAGCATGTTCATGAAATTTTCGGTATAGCTCAGGTCGTTGTCGGGATACACGTAGGGAAAGCCCACATTGTGCCGGTAAGACAGAGCGGCGATCGAAGGGACCTTGCCAATCAGGCGAATAATCTGATGCATGCGGTTCTTCGGATCGTGAATCTCACGGGCTTCCGGATAGACGCTGGAAAGCGCCGCCACCGTACTCACGAACATGCCCATGGGATGGGAGTCGTAGCGAAATCCCTCCATGAACTTTTTGGTGGCCTCATGCAGCATGGTGTGGTGGGTAATGTCGTAGACCCAAGTCTTCAGTTCAGACTCGTTGGGTAGCTCTCCAAATAACAAAAGGTAGGCGACTTCCAGAAAGGTACAACGCTCGGCCAGCACTTCGATGGGATATCCGCGATAGCGCAGGATGCCGCGGTCGCCATCAATATAGGTGATGCTGCTGCGGCACGACGCCGTGTTCATGAACGCCGGATCATACGTCATCAATCCGAAATCTTCCGGACCGGTCTTGATCTGCCGCAGGGCCATCGCCCGGATCGCTCCGTCCTCGATCGGGACGGTGTAGGTTTGCCCGGTGCGATTGTCCGTAATGGTGAGCGTGTTCTCTGGCATGGAAGCGAAGCCTCCCCTTACGATATAAGCCTAGCGTAGCCTACCCTAGTTCGATTCGACAATACGGTGCTGTGCCCGGGATCACCCGATGGTGTGAGCGTAGAGCCCATTCTGGTCTTAAACCCATTTACCAACTCCGACGGGTCGCACAGACACAAAACCGGCGGCCACAAGGGCCGCCGGTTCGCTTCTTGCTCGGTCTTAATCATGCTAGTTCGATGAATCATCCCGGCGCTTCAGGGTTGGACGATCATCGTCTTTGCTGTCGCCGGTTTTGTCGTCGGTGGTGCTGGAAGTGCGCCGCAAGCTGGGTTTGTTGGCGTCTTTCTGATCGAGCACCTTGTGACGATTTTCGATCGAAGCCAGCCGCGCCTTGACCTCGTCGAACTCCGAGGTGGTGACAACATATTGCGGCTTCGAGGGCAGGATTTTGCGAATTTCATCCTGCGACTTCTCGATGCGGTCCGCGTTCTGCGGATGAGTGTCAAAAGCTTTTGAGATCGTCCCCGGCTTCTTCTTCTCCAGAGCTTGAATCTTTTCGAAGAAGGAAACGAAGGCCGACGGATCGTATCCGGCGCGGTACATGTATTCGACGCCCAGATAGTCTGCTTCGGCTTCAAAACCGCGCGAGAACTTCAGGATGCCGAACATCCCAGCCAACCCGGAAGCTTCGTAACCGGCATAGCCGATGCCCCCACCCATAAAGATGAACGGGATGGAAGCCATCTGAAGCAGATTCGCGCGAGTTTGGCCGCGAGCCGCGTGGCAAGCCGAAACGTGCGCAATCTCATGCGCCATCACACCCGCCATTTCCGCTTCTTCATCGGCGGCCAGGATCAGCCCGGAGTTCACATAGAAAAATCCGCCGGGCAACGCCATGGCATTGATTACGTCGGAGTCGATGACCTTAATCGTGAAGGGCACCTGGGCATCGGAGTTGCGCACCAGATTCTGGCCAACGCGGTTCACATACTCCGTGATCACAGGATCGTTTACCAGCTTCACTTGCGCCTCAACCTGCTGGGCGAAACGCCTCCCCATGGCGACCTGGCCTTCCACGCTGTACCAGTTCCCCACACCGCGTCCACAACCCACATTGCGGTTCCCTACGGCATCAATGTCAGTCTTTCCACCGTTGTGCTTGATCTGGTCATCGTTCTGCGAGGGAAGCACTGGCGGCTTGGCGGCGGTGTCGGGTTTGTCTTGTCCATCCTTCTGTATATCGCCCGCCTTGGGCTGGTCCTTATCGGGATCGGAAACCTGCGCCAGCGTGAAGGAACCTGTGCTGAAGGCAGCTAACGCAACAGCGATTGCCAGGGAACGGAATTTCATGGGGAACTCCTTTACCGCTACTCTTGCTGACATTATACGCCCGGCGCAGGGACACGAATCCCGGACTTCTAGAGAAGTTAGACGCGGCATAGCGACCCTCGGGTTATCCGGAGAATCGGTCAGCCTATGCAATTTCCTTCATCTTGACGCGTTGTCTTCCGCAAGAACAAGATGTTGACTTCCCGGTGGGTTCGCTCCTCCCCTTGGCTCACCGGCCGCTCGATAATCCTCTTCAGGGAGAACTGAATCATGCCCGCAAAAGCGCTCAGCTTGTCCGTCTGCCTTTTCATTCTCACCTCCGCAGCAGTCGCTTCCGGCGGCAACTCCACCGTTGCCAGCTTGCCGCCGGCGGCGCAGTCAATTATTGCGGCCGCAGTCGCCGCCAACAACAACACTGGATACAACGCCCACTGGGTCAAGCAGGCGACTCTAACTCCCAGTGATCCCCAGGACGTCTACGGCTTCGGCTTGTACTCAGTGGCGATCGACGGAGATACGCTCGTGGTTGGAGTTCCCTTTTATGGCGGCGAATTTGGCGGCTTGTTCGTAAACCAGGGTGCCGCCTACGTTTTCGTGAAGACCGGCGCGAGCTGGACGACGATGACGCAAGCCGCGGTGTTGACTGCATCCGATGCCGCCACCGATGCACTACTTGGCACTGGCGTGGCTATCGTCGGAGACACGATCGCGGTGGGAGTTCCGGCCGCGGGAAATCTAGTGCCGGCAGTCTACGTCTTTGTCAAGCCCTCCACCGGATGGGCGAATATGACGCAAACCGCGAAGCTCACAGCCTCAGACGGCGGGATGGCAGCGCGCACAGTGTCGATGTCTGGCAACACGATTGTGGCGAGCGCCCCGAACGGTACGGTAGCGGGTTATGTGTTTGTCGAACCACCCAGCGGCTGGACGAACATGACGCAGACCGCCGAATTGACATTGACCACTCCCTCCGGGCTGGGTAATCACGGTCCTATCGCTATCGACGGGAGTACGGTGGCGGTGAGTGCCGGAAAGAACATCAACAACAGGAACGTGGGGAAGGTCGCTGTGTATGTGAAGCCGGCCGGGGGCTGGAGTAACATGACGCCGACGGCAGTTCTTTCCCCCACGGATATTGGCGCGACGCTAACTCCCGTCGCCATAAAAGGCAATGTTATTGCGGCCGGCGATGCCGGTGCCGTTACGAATGGTCAGATCGCTGCCGGAAACGTCCACGTCTTCGTGGAGCCCGCCGGAGGGTGGATTAATGCCACGCAAACGGCAGTGCTCACCGCCTCGGACGCGGCCCTAAACAACGAGTTAGGCTACTCTGTTGCCGTTGACGGAAACACGATTGTAGCCGGCGCGCCGGGCACAACAATCAATAAGCACTCGTTCGCCGGTGCGGCGTATGTCTTCACTGCTCCTCCGTCCGGGTGGGTGAACATGACAGAAAGCAGCAAATTCTACTTCCCCGATGGCTACGCCGCAGCCCTCGGCGACGCAGTGGCAATCCAGGGAAATACGATCGTCGCCAGCGCTCCTTACACTGATGAAGGTATTCAACAATATGTCGGGGAGGCACTTGTCTTTCAGCAATAATCGCAGTTCGGTTAGCTTGATCTGCCCCACTTCTCGTGTCCTTTCTGCGTGGAACAGGGGTCTCTGCGAATAGCAAAACTCATCCTTGCTCCTTCTCCCGCGCCGTCGTAGGATAGCGCCTTCCGTCCTCTGTTCACCGGGAGGTGTCTTTTGCTTGATCGACGGCGCTTTCTCACCACTGCCACCACTGGACTTGCTGCTTCCCTCGCCTTCCGCGGAGATCTCTTCGCGCAGCTGGAAAAGATTCCCGCACCGCCCGACCATTCCCTGCTCGACAAGAACGAAGACGCGTACTGGGCGGAGATGCGGAAGCAGTTCCTCATTCCTGAGGACGAGATTTATTTAAACAACGGGACCGTGGGCTCCAGCCCGGCGCCCGTGCTGCGCGCCGTTTTCGACGGCTACTCGAACACCGAGAAAATGGACGCGCAGGATCCAGAAGACTATCCCATCTGGGGCTACGCCGCGTGGAACGAGTTTCGCGATCCTCTGGCCGCGTTCGTCGGCTGCCACCGCGATGAGATTGCTCTGCTTCGCAATGCCACAGAAGCAAACAGCTACATCGCCAACGGCCTCGACCTGAAACCCGGCGATGAAGTGCTTATGACCGACCAGGAACATCCCGGCGGCGAGCATCCGTTTAACTTGAAGGCGAAGCGCTACGGCATCGTGGTGAAGAAGATCACGCTGCCACGGCCGGTGAAGGATGCAGCGCAGGCCCTCAATCTGTTCAATGACGCCATCACTCCGCGCACGCGCGTGATCTTTTTCAGCCATATCACTACGTTCTCAGGCGTGGTGCTGCCCGCGAAGGAAATTTGCGCTCTGGCGCGGTCGAAAGGGATTCTCTCTGCGGTGGACGGGGCGCATGTAGTCGGCATGATGCGGCTGCACATTCCCGATATCGGCTGCGACATGTATTCCTCGAGCCCGCACAAATGGCTGATGGCGCCCAAAGGCTCCGGCTTTTTATATGTCCGCGACGAAGTGATCGACCGCGTTTGGAACACAATCGTGACCGAAGGATGGGACGATACCAAGATTCGCGCCGAGCGCTTTCAGCGTATCGGCAGTTCGAACGTGCCGGCGCTTTGGGGACTGCGTGCGGCGATCAAGCTGGCGAATGACATCGGCCTCGACCGTATCGAGAGCCGGCATCGCAAGCTCGCCGACTACATTCTCGAGGAGATGAAGAAGCGTGGGGCAGAATCGTGGACGTCGCCTGATCCGGCGCTGCGCTGCGCCATTGCGACGGTGAACGTCCCGCCGGTGAAGCGCATGGATCTGGAGAACTGGCTGTGGAAGACGCACAAGATTCGCATCCGTGGAGCGGAGCCGAACAAGCTCCGGCTGTCCACGCCATACTATTTGCAGAAGAAGGATATTGACCGGTTCTTGGAGAAGTTCGAGGAGTACAGGCGAGAGAAGAAGCTGGCGTGATCGCTTAGCTTAAAGGGAGACCGTATATGCCAAAGGAGACCTCACCATATCTCAACAATCCCAATCGTCTGGCGGACGTGATCGCAGGTATTCAAGCGATGGCAACATATCGATTCCATATGTGTGAATTCAGCCGCTGGGCGGATCGAATAAGTGCCGACGAATCCAAAGGAGACTATTGGAAGAAGATTTTTGAAGAACATCCCGAGTTCTTTCGTCTGGATACGACACGCAAAATGGCCTCGCTAGTGTGGCGACGCCAACTACCGAAACGGTTTCATGTCGATCAGGAGCGCCATCTGACCAAAGAGGAGTACGACAGTCTGTCCACCGAAGAAAAGAGAAAGGTGTCGCGGGATCCCTTAACCCCCGGACGACGTTAAGACCTTGATTGATACCGCTATCAATTTGCACTCTCGCGCGTTAGAGCGTCAGCGCGAAAGCAGGTGGTGGGTACCTTTGGCTTGTGCGATCGGTGGGCTGGTTGGGGCCATGTTCGGCGTCTTCTTCAGCCACCATTGAACGCCCTTTTTCGCTTGCGCTTTCCCATAAAGCCGACTATTGTATATACAGAACGGTATCTACGAAGGCTGTTGTGGAATTTACCTGGGACGAGGGTAAGAACCGGGTCAACAAACGCAAGCACCGCGTCAGCTTCGAGACAGCGATCATGGTCTTCGACGATCCGTTCCACATCTCACGGCAGGACCGCGAGGTCGAAGACGAAGAGCGCTGGCAGACCATTGGTTCGATCCAGGGGATTCGGGTGCTCTTGGTCGCGTATACCATAGGGGAAGACGAGGATCTGATACGAATCCTCTCCGCACGAAAAGCGACGCCATCCGAGAGACGCATCTATGCGCAGGGCCACTAAACTTGTCAGAACCAGGCAAACACCGGGACGAGCTCTCACTCCGCGGCAGAGGAAAGAACTAGCCGCTCTGGCATCCCTTCTCGACGACCAGATTGACACGTCGGACATCCCTGAACTTCCGCCGAGCGCGTGGAAGAATGCTATCCGTGGCAGGTTCTATCGTCCCGTCAAGCAAGCGGTCTCCATGCGTCTTGACGCCGACGTGGTCGCATGGCTCCGACGGGCGGGCAAGGGGTACCAAACCCGTGCGAATCGGATACTGAGGGAACGAATGCTGGCCGAGGTTATGCGAGCACAGTCCTGAGTGGCAGCGGCACGACACTCCTTAGTCGTAATACTCCAACCCCAGATGCGTGATTAGTTCCTCGCCCTTCAAATGCCGCAGCGTGTTCTTCAACTTCATCAACTGAATGAACAGATCGTGCTCGGGGTATAACCCTGGCGCTGACATTGGAGATTTGAAGTAGAAGCTGAGCCACTCCTGAATTCCGAGACCGCGCAGTTCAGAGCAGCGCTTCGCGAGATCCATAAGCAGAACGAGGTCGAGCACAATTGGCGCAGCAAGGATTGAGTCGCGGCAGAGGAAGTCGACTTTGATCTGCATGGGATAGCCGAGCCATCCGAAGATATCGATGTTGTCCCAGCCTTCTTTGTTGTCGCCGCGCGGCGGGTAATAGTTGATGCGAACTTTGTGGTACATGTCGCCGTAGAGTTCTGGATAAAGATCGGGCTGAAGGATGTGTTCGAGCACCGACAGCTTCGATTCCTCCTTGGTTTTAAACGACCCGGGATCGTCGAGCACTTCGCCGTCGCGGTTGCCCAGGATGTTGGTGGAGAACCATCCGTTCAGGCCGAGCATGCGGGCTTTGAAGCCGGGCGCGAGGATCGTCTTCATCAGCGTCTGGCCGGTTTTGAAATCTTTGCCGCAGATCGGCGCTTCGTTCTGGCGAGAAAGTTCGAGCATTACCGGCAGATCAACGGTAAGATTCGGTGCGCCGTTGGCGAACGGAACACCTTCCATCATGGAAGCGTAGGCGTACACCATCGAGGGCGCGATCGTCTCATCGTTTTCGCGCAGAGCTTTCTCGAATGACTTCACCGATTGATGCGCTTCACCGGCGACGACGTAAGACTCAGTCGATCCGCACCACATGGTGACCAGACGGCTGGCGCCGCTGGTCTTTTTAAAGTCGCGGATGTCGTCGCGGAGTTGCTCGGCGAGATCCATCTTCGTCTTGCCCTTTTTCACGTTCGGGCCATCAATTTTTTTTACGTAGTTGTGATCGAACACGGCGGCACGCGGAGTTACCGAAGAAAGAAATGGCTTCAACTGATCGAGCAGGCGCTGGTCGAGCACTCCGGCATTCGACGCCGCTTCGTACATGTTGTCTTCGAAAATGTCCCAGCCGGTGAAGACCAGGTCATCGAGTCCGGCGAGCGGCACGAACTCCTTGATCTTAGGAGACCGGCCATCGGTGCGCTTGCCCAGCCGAACGGTGCCCATCTGCGTGAGCGAACCGATGGGTTTGGCCAGGCCTTTGCGAATGGCTTCGACTCCGGCGACGAACGTGGTCGCCACCGCGCCCATGCCGGGAATCATCACACCCAGCTTGCCTTTGGCGGGAGCGATGCTGCCGTTGTTACGGGAACTGCTGCTCTTCGCCGACCTCGCTTCATTCTTCACTTCGATCCGTGGTATTCTCGCCGCCCTCTTCGCAGACTTGTTCCGTGTTGCCATATGTTGGCCGCTTCCTCAGTAAGAATCTTTATGATGTGCAAACCTTGTATGTTCTCGTATTGGATAGGAGTTTGGCAAACGAGTGGGGCTGAACGCGCAGAAAATCGGTTGAATGGGCGCATACACCATCGAGTGGGCCGCTCAGCTTCGCCATCGCGGGAAGGCGGCGTTTGACCGCCTCCTCCGCGATCTGAAATCGCAGGACGCCAAGGTGAAATAGGTGCCCGTCGGCGTATGATGGTCGCCCGTAGGCTGACGCGATGGCAAACCCCGAGCATCTGGCAAAGCTGAAAGAAGGCGTGAAAGCTTGGAACCAGTTCCAGGTCGACCGCGCAGCGGAATTCTTTAAGACGCTGGAGGTGAGTTATAGGGGGCCGAGATCTCAGGACTGGATGGACCGCTCGGCGGATCTCAGTGGTGCCGACCTCAGGGAGACGAACCTTGGGAAGGCATTGCTCGTGCACGTGGACCTGAGTGGGGCGAACCTCAGTGGGGCGGACATCGTTGGCGGCAACCTCCAAGGTGCGAATCTTAGCGGCGCGAACCTCAACGGAGCCAATCTTGCCGAAGCAGACCTCAGCGGCGCGAATCTCGCCAATGCGAACCTCAATAGCGCCGACCTGAGCGAAGCAGATCTCACCGGTGAGGCCGACCTCTCGCAAGCGAACTTCCGAGGAGCGCAATTAACCGATGCAAACTTCACCGATGCTGAACTCAACGGATCAACCTTCCACGAAGCTGGCATCGGTGACACTACCTTTGGTCGCAACGACCTCAGCGGCGTCAGAGGGCTGGAAACAGTTCATCACTTTCATCCGTCCATAATAGGCATTGACACAATCCTCCTCTCCAAGGGAAACATACCCGAGAAATTCCTACGCGGCTGCGGTGTCCCGGACGAATTCATCACCTATGCGAAGTCCCTCGTCGCTCACCCCATCGAGTTCTACTCTTGCTTCATCAGCTACTCCACCAAAGACCAAGCCTTCGCCGACCGCCTCTACGCCGACCTGCAGAACAAAGGCGTGCGCTGCTGGTTCGCTCCGCACGACGTTCAAGGCGGCAAGAAACTCCACGAGCAGATCGACGAAGCCATCCGCCTGCACGACAAGTTGCTGCTGATCCTGTCGCCGCACAGCATGGAGAGCAAGTGGGTAAGAACGGAAATCGCCAAGGCTCGCAAGCGCGAGGTGCGCGACCAGCGGCGCGTGCTGTTCCCCATCCGGCTCGCGCCGTTTGAAACCCTGCGCGACTGGGAGTGCTTCGACGCCGACACCGGAAAAGATTCCGCCCGCGAGATTCGCGAGTATTTCATCCCCGACTTCAGCAACTGGAAAAACCACGACTCGTATCAGGAAGCGTTTCAGCGCCTGATCAGCGATTTGAAAGCGTCCGACATTAAGCAGAAGTAAAAGCAGAGGGCGAGGACGCCCTCTGGACAGCCGGCGGGACGCCGGCGCTACGACCCACTTGACCTCGTTTCAATTTGCACTACACTGTAGTGCATGAAGACCGAAGTCTACAGTTGGCGCCTGTCGGCCGATAGAAAAGCCGAGCTCGAGGACGAAGCCCGCCGCCAAGGCACTTCCGTCTCGGCTCTGCTGGATCGCGCCATGGCCGAATGGCTCACCCAACGCCGCAACGGCCATTCCGAGGATGAAGCCGAGCAGGCGGCAATTCGCAGACGCGCCGCCGCTGCGATCGGCTCCATTCGGGGCGGCGACCCTACCCGTTCCACCCGAATCCGCGAACTCGTGCGCGAAACTATAGTCCGCAAACACGCCAAGGAGTCTCGTGCCTCGCTCCGGACTGCCCGTCGGACTCATTGATACCGGTGCCATTCTCGCTCTGCTTGACCGGGACGACGAATGGCACGAACCCTGTCTTAAGGCTTACAACAGTCATCGCCTTCCTTGGCTGACGACCGAGGCCGTTCTCACTGAGGTGTTCTATCTTGTCCAGCGCAACCTTCGCGATGACCGCGGCGTCTGGCGACTGTTACGTTCTGGCGCAATTCAAATGTCGTCCATTGCAAACGAGGAATTGCCGCAGATTCAAACCCTCATGGACGACTACCCCGACCGGCCCATGGACTTCGCCGATGCCACACTGGTCCATGTCGCTGCCCGCGAGCGACTCAACACGATTCTGACAGTCGACCACGACGATTTCGAAACCTATCGTCTCCCTGGGCGCAAGAAGTTCACTATCCTACCGTCGCCCAGGCCCCGCGATGACTAATTGTTCAGTCCCATGCCCGTCAGCGCCAGGGTTGCCGCGCCGCCCGCGCTGTTGGTGACTGACACCGTTGCGTTGTAAGTGCCCACATCCGGTGGCGTGAACACAACGGTGAAGGTGCAGGTCTGTTGCACGCTGAGTGTCGCCGGGCAGTTGTTGGTTTGGGTGTAGATACCGTTCGCTGGGGAGATAGACGTTCCTGTGATGTTCACCGCGGATGATCCGTCGTTGGTCAGGGTCGCCGTCATCGTGCTCGACGAGCCGGCTACGACGCTGCCGAGATTCAGGGACGAAGGCGAAAATCCCAAAGCAAGGGTTACACCCGTTCCAGTCAGAGTGATCGTCTGGCTGGAGCTGCCGGGGCAGTTGTCCTTCAGAGTCACTGCTCCCGAGCGGGTTCCGGATTTTGTCGGCGTAAATGTCACCGTGATGGTGCAGCTCTGTCCGGCGTTCAGGGTTGCGGGGGTGATGGGGCAGGTATTGGTGTCCGCGTAGTCGCCGCTGCTGGCGATGGAAGTAAAGGTCACCGAGTGAGTGCTGACATTGTTTATCGTTACTGTCTGGGAAGCGCTGCTGAGTCCAATTTGCAGCAGGCCGAAGTTCAGGCTGGTGGAAGAGAAAGTCAGGCTCAGCGGAGTATAAACCGAGGCAGTATTCTCTACCGTACAACAGACGCTTGTAGTCGCAATGCCGCCAGCTTCCATAGCCCGCCCCGAAGTCAGCATCGTCATGGAGTGATACGCCAACGATTGGCTCAGGGTTGCCGTGGCGCTAAAGACGCCTGTGGTTTCGTTGTAGATGTCTACCTTGTTGGTCGGGTCGTAGCCGGTGCAATCCTTTCCACAACTAATGGACTGCCCGATTCCCCCAGCCACCAGCACGGTGCCGTCGGTGAGAAGGTTGGCGGTGTGAGCGTAGCGTCCGATGTTCATGTTCCCGGTCAGCGTCCACGTATTGGCAGTCGGGTCGTAGAGTTCCGCGGAATTTACCGGAGCCCGAGAAGGATTACCGCCAGTTACCAGTACTTTGCCATCCGAAAGGAGAGTCGTGGTGTTAACGTAGCGAGCCGTGTTGGTGCTGGCTGCGGTAGTCCAGGTGCCCTTCGTGGAATCGTAAAGTTCGCAGGAAGTGGTGGTAACACCGGCGCCCGTGGAACCCCCAACGACTAAAACTTTCCCGGTTTTCAACGCCACGGCGGTGTGGAAGGAGCGCGCCGTGTTGAGGCTGCCCGTGGTCGACCAAGTGTTTGACGTGGGATCGTAGAGCTCGCTGATTGCCGTGTGGGTGCCACAGATGTTATCGGAGCAGCCGCCAGCCACCAGCACCTTCCCGCTGGAGAGCAGGGTAGCAGTATGGCCAACGCGTGGCCCGGAGAGGGGACCTGCCGATGTCCACACTCCTGTGGTCGGGTCATATAACTCGGCGGTTCCCAAGACGATGCTGCTCGTACCCAGCCCGCCGGAGACCAGCACCTTTCCGCTCTTCAGCACGACCGCGGGAGAGTATTCCCGGGCCTCCGCCATGCTGCCGGTGAGTGTCCATTTGCCGGTGCTGGCGTTGTAAAGCTCCGCCGAAGCGAGGATGTTCCCGCTTTTGTCGACTCCCCCGATCGTCAGAACCTTTCCGCCGCTCACCCGCACTTGTGCGTTCAGCTCACGAGCGGATTGCATCGACCCGGTGGTTGCCCATTGTCCTTGGGTTTGAGCGAAGAGTGGCTGAAGGCATACAAACAGCAGCGCGAAAAAGGCACACGAGAAGTTCTTCACGGCGATTCCCTCTCCTACATCATCTTTTCTGAGATCAGCGACGAACGGCGCGGGGGCTCAACGTTTGCGAAGTATACAGCCCGAAGGTAAGGGGCGCAAGGGTTAAGCAGCCTAAATCGCCCGCCCATCGCGGCACACGCTCAATCTCACCAACCGACCGTCCGGCTCTTTCCCAATTTGAAACGTGTTCGCTTTTCACAACTTGAAAAAAAATCTGTAACAAAACATTTAACCTCCGTTAGAATGCCAACTATTTTGAGTAGTAGTCTCGCTCCAAAACGCCACCGAGAAGCGCGCCATTGCGGAACGAACGCGCCCACAGATTGAAGCAGGCAACATGTAACATTTCAAAAATCCGAAATACCCAGGAGAGAATCCATGCTTACCCGAAGCCGTACCCCTGACCGGCGCGTGGCGCTGGCCGCGGTTTTGTTGCTGACGTTCGCCGTTCCTCTGCTTCTTCCCACAGCCTTCGCGCAATCCAGCGCCTCATCCGGACCAACCACGGTCCGCCGCGACATGCACCACGACGTTTCCCTCCCGCTCAGCGAGATGATCAAGCACGCTCCGCCGCCGTCGCTCGAGATGCGTGAAGTTGAACCTTTGAAGCGCATCCCGCTGCCCCCCGGTCTCTCGCAGCTCGAGGAAGATCCGGTGCGGCAAGCATCCACCGTCGGTTTGATGACGCCCACTCCCACTCTGAACTTTGAAGGCCTGGGCAATGGCCAGTATGGCTTCAGCATCACCGGCGCACCTCCTGATACCGAGGGCGCGATCGGCGCCACCCAGTATGTGCAGTGGGTGAATACGTCGTTCGCCATCTTCAACAAATCCACCGGCGCTCTGATTGCCGGACCCACCGCGGGCAACACGCTGTGGTCGGGATTCGGCGGCGGTTGCCAGAGTAACAATGATGGCGATCCCATCGTGATCTACGACAAGATCGGGCAGCGCTGGGTCTTCAGCCAGTTCTCGGTGTCGACCACTCCCTACCTGCAGTGCATCGCGGTGTCCACAACCTCCGACGCCACCGGCACCTATAACCGCTACTCGTTCCAGTACACCGACTTTGACGATTATCCGAAGATGGGCGTGTGGTCCGACGCATATTACGAAACTTTCAACATGTTTGCCGGCGGCACCACGTTCGCCGGCGCCGACGCCTGCGCCTACAACCGCGCAGCGATGATGGCGGGAACCACAGCCACGCAAGTCTGCTTCCAGCAATCCACCGCGGTTGGCGGCCTGCTGCCTGCCGATATTGACGGCACCACCGCTCCGCCGGCGGGTTCGCCGAACTACCTGGTGTATTACGGCACCAACAACCTGAATCTCTTCAAATTCCACGTGGACTTCACCACTCCATCGAACTCCACATTCACCGGACCCACGGTGATCAACGTCGCAGCTTTCAATCCAGTTTGCGGCGGAGGCACCTGCATTCCGCAACCCGGCACCACCAACACTCTCGACTCATTAGCTGACCGACTGATGTACCGGTTGGCCTACCGCAACTTCGGAAGCCACGAGTCTTTGGTGGTGAACCATTCAGTGGTTGCCGGATCGAGCGGCGGCGTCCGCTGGTATGAAATTCAAAATCCCGGCGGAACTCCGGTGGTAGCGCAGCAAAGCACCTTCGCTCCCGATTCCAACTACCGCTGGATGGGCTCCATCGCCATGGATCAATCCGGCGACATGGCGCTTGGCTACAGCGTGTCGAGCAGTTCGGTCTCGCCTTCCGTGAGATTTACGGGACGCGTTCCCACCGATCCTGCCAGCACGATGGAAACCGAGGTCAACCTGGTCACGGGATCAGGATCAGAATCCACCGGCCTCACACGCTGGGGCGACTACAGCGCCATGACGGTCGATCCCGTGGACGACTGTACGTTCTGGTACACGCAGGAGTACATGAAGACCACCGGAACGTTCAACTGGAACACGCGCATCAGCAGCTTCAAGTTCCCGAGCTGCGGCGGCACGGCCTCGCCCGATTTCTCAATCGCGGCAGCGCCGAGTTCTCTCACCATCACACAAGGTTCGAATGGAACCAGCACCATCACCATTACGAGCCTCAACGGATTCAACTCGGCAACCACGCTCAGCGCAACTGGCTTACCCAGCGGCGTGACGGCGGCGTTCTCGACGAATCCGGTCACTCCGCCGGCGAACGGCACCGCGAACTCGACGCTCACGCTGACAGCTTCGTCGTCGGCGACAACGGGTACAGCGACGGTGACGGTCACGGGAGTGTCGGGATCGACCACCCACAGCACGACCATCACCTTGACGGTGAATGCAGCGGCATCGCCCAACTTCACCATCGCTGCATCACCCTCTTCCGTGACGGTGACTCAGGGTGGAAACGGCACCAGCACCATCACCATTACGAGCCAGAACAGTTTCAATTCTGCGACCACGCTCAGCGCGACCGGCTTGCCCAGCGGCGTGACGGCGGCGTTCTCCACCAACCCGGTCACTCCTCCGGCGAACGGAAGTGCGACCTCCACACTCACGCTGACCGCTTCGGCCAGTGCAACCACTGGCACTGCGACGGTCACCGTGACCGGCACCTCGGGTTCACTTACGCACAGTGCGACCATCGCTCTGACAGTGAACTCGTCCACGGGAACGCAAACCGCAGTGTATGACTCGACGTTGAAAGCGCCGAAGTGCGTGAACGTAGCTTCGGGATGCGACTCGGGTCCATCGCTGCTGCTCGGTCGCGACAACATGTCGGGCGGAGCTGAGCCTAACCAACCCAATACCATTAACAACTCCTGCGCCGACGGCACTTCGGGCACGTTCCACTCTGACGAGTCGAACGACCGCATCGTCGTCGCCACCACCGACGGCAGCGCCTTCGCCGCAGGCAAAACAGTAAAGGTCAGTGCAACGGTCTGGGCCTGGAGTGGCTTCACTTCGGACCATCTCGACCTCTACTACACCGCCAATGCCAACAGCCCCTCTTGGGTATTGATCGGGACGATCAATCCCACTGTGGCTGGAGCGCAAACCTTGTCGGCGAACTACACCTTGCCCAGCGGCAGCCTGCAGGCGGTCCGCGCCAACTTCCGCTACACCGGTAGCGCGTCGTCCTGCAGCACCGGCTCCTACGACGACCACGACGATCTCATCTTCGCCGTGGGCGCGGGGGCTCCGGGCTTCACCGTTTCGGCATCGCCGAACTCGGTGAGCATGCAGCAGGGGACCAACGCCACCAGCACCATCACGGTCACCAGCCAGAACGGATTCAACTCGGCCACTACGCTGAGCGCATCCGGACTGCCCAGCGGCGTGACGGCAGCTTTCTCCACCAACCCCGTCACTCCTCCGGCCAACGGCAGCGCGACCTCAACCTTAACCTTCACCGCGTCCTCGACGGCCACCACGGGCACCAGCACGGTGACAATAACGGGAACCTCGGGCTCGATCGTCAATACAACTACGATTGCCTTGACGGTGACCGCTCCCTCAACCCAGTTGATCGTGAATGGCGGCTTCGAAACCGGCACTCTGGCCAACTGGACCACGGGCGGCGTCTTCTCGCCGTTTATCGAGACGACGCAGAAGCACAGCGGAACCTACGCCGCGCAACTGAGCGCCAGTTCCGGCAGCGAACCCAACGGCGATTCGTCCATCTACCAGACGATCACCATTCCCAGCACCGCGACCAAAGCGACGTTGACGTTCTATTATTGGCCGTCAACTACCGACACCATCACCTACGACTGGCAGGAAGCCCAGGTGCAAAACACCTCGGGCACAACGCTGGCGCAGATCATGAAGGTGTGTTCGAACGCAATGGCGTGGACGACGGTAACCTACGATCTGACCTCCTACAAAGGCCAGACCATCCGCATTTACTTCAACGACCACGGCGACGGGTACGGCGATCTGACGTATATGTACCTGGATGACGTGACCGTAACCGTGCAGTAGAAGTTGTTGTTTCAACCAGCGGCGCCGCATTTATTGTGCGGCGCCGTTTTTTCTTGCGTAGGGACAGCCGCCTCGGCTGTCCAGGGGTGGAATCCAATTCCTTCCGGCGCTCCAGAGCGTAAAATGCGTATCTCCACCCGCGAGGACCGCGGCATCAAGACCGTCAACCTCAAGTCGGACATGCCCCTCGTGCGCGAAGCGCTGCAGCGCATGGAGCGCGAACTCGCGCTGGCGCGTCACGAAAAAGCCCTGTTGCTGAAGTTAATCCACGGATATGGCTCGACTGGAGCCGGCGGCGACATCCGCATCGCGGTTCAAAAACGATTGCTGGAGCTGCTTCAGAGCGGGCACATTCGCGGCTGTATCTTTGGCGAGAACTGGTCGAAATCAGACGACGCGGCTTGGAAACTGGTGCAGTCGCATCCTGACCTGAAGAGCGACTCCGATCTCGGCCGCGGCAATCGCGGCATCACCATCGTCTTGCTGTAGGAGTTGTAAAGTGATTCTCAAGCTAGCGTGCTTGCCTTGTCTCCTTCAAAGAGCCAGCCTGTTAAACTCTAGCCGACATGACCCTGAAGGATCTCATTAAACAATTAATTCCTCTTGGAATCTGCGAGTACTCGGTACGCCGCCACGACTATATGCGCCTGGGCTTTAGCGCCAGCCGGGCCACCTGGATCGCTCTGTCACTCCGCCACCACCGGGATTTGTGCGAATCCCGGCTTGATCTTGTGCCCGCGCCCATCCTATCGGCTTTGCGGATATGTGTTGATGGCGGAGCGCACGCGGGAAGCTGGACCCAAGCCCTGTTGGACCAGTTTCAGCCTGAACGGGTGATTGCCGTAGAATGCGAACCTCGACTGGTGGGCCCCTTAAAAGCCAAATTCAGCGGCGTTTCTCGCGTGTCAGTGGTCGACGCCGCGCTGGCAGAGAGTGAAGGTAAGGCAAGTTTCCATCAGCTCAGGCATCCGGCAAGTTCGTCACTCTTTATACCTCGCGCGGAAGCCGTCAGGGAATTTAAAGCCGGTTCATGGGACCTGGTTGGAAGCGTGGACGTGCGAAAAATCACCTACGATCAGTTGGTAGCCGGCGAAGAAGAAATATCGATCCTGAAGCTCGATATTCAGGGCGCCGAGATGGGAACTCTTTCTAATTCGCAGGACGGCCTCAGGAAGACCAAGTGCATCATTCTGGAAGTCTTCTTTACGCCGCTCTACGAAAACAACGTCGCATTTGCCGAACTTCACCAACTCATGGCCGGCAAAGGCTTCGGACTCTACCGGCTGTCTTCGCCCTATCATCGCGGGGGCAGAGTTCTGTTCGCCGATGCGGTTTACGTTCGCGAAGACATCCTGGGCAGTCTGCCTCGGGAAAGATAGCCAAGGCATATAATGTGCCGACTCGCAAGATTCGATTTCACCGCAACGGAGGCCCTTGCGCCTATCCATCGACACACGTGAAGTGGGACGCGTCACCGTCGTCTGTTGCAACGGCCGCATTGTTGCCGGCGACGAGAGCGAATCTCTCCGCGCCCATGTGGCGTGGTTGCTGCATGACCGGCGCTCGATTGTGCTTCATCTGGGCGATGTCGTCTTCATCGACAGCAGCGGGCTGGGAACCATTGTCCGCACCCTGACCAGCGTGCGTCAGGCGCACGGAGAGCTGAAACTCTGCAACGTGCCCGAACACGTGCGCAAAGTTCTGGAGCTGTCGCATCTGGCGAAATTGTTTGACGCTCACGAATCGGAGGAGAAGGCCGTCGCCGCTTTCTACGCTCCGAAAGCGCGCTCCGAGGCATTGGCCCCCACCGGACGCAGCGTTCTCTGCCTTGACACCAATGCCAACGTGCTGGCCTACTTGCGCGAGCTACTGCGTCCCGGCTACGACGTCCACACCAGCAGCCACCTGCGCGACGCCTTGCTGCTGATGCGCATCACGCGTTTCGATCTGTTGCTGTTAGGTCCGGACATCCCCGCCTCGGCGTCCGCGCAGCAAGCCTTCCAGTCTGCTTGCGGCAAACTTCAAGTGATTGAGTTGGACAAAGATTTCTCCACGCGGGATGCGGCGGAAGCGGGAGCGGCGTTACTGGAGAAAATCCAAGCGCGGCTTAGCGCAAGTACTGCGTAATTTCCGAATTGAGCCCAGGTTTTCTCCGCGAACTCCGCGGCATTTCTCTGCGTGCCCGGCGGTTAAAAGGTTTTCTCCGCAAAGTTCGCCAAAAAAGACACGAAGGACGCAAAGAAAGTCATCTACGAAACCTGCGTCTCCGGGGATGGAGGTAAAAGCACCGGTGCCGGCTCACTCTCCACCACCGGCGCCACTATTGCTACCGGCGTGAACGTCTGCACCGCGATCGGTTGCACCATATGTTGCTTGTAATAAGCCACCACCACTCCACGTTGCCAAAAACGCGGGATCAGCAACAGCAGCAGGGTCAACTGGCTAACCACGAATGCTCCGAACAAACTTGCGGGCGGCACAAACTTCATCCACACCCAAAGCCCGGCTAATAGAACGATCGCTGCCACCAGTGCAGTCACGATGTAACTTCCCAGCAGCGCTCCCAGATTCCGAAACGTATTGCGGAAGGCCACAACGATGGAGCGGCGTACCGCCCGCTGATCGCTCAGTACCACGTCCACCTCGGCCAGATCGAACCAGATGCGCAGAACGCTCATCACCAGAAAAATCACCGTCAGGCTCGCCATCGAAACGTAAAACGGCAACATTTCATTGGTACTCTGGTCCGCAGCTTTCACCAGCGCGCCGCGAAGCCCGAACAGAACTCCCGCCACAATTCCCATCACAATGCCCGCCACAATCATTAGCCGGATAAAGCGCCATAAATTTCGTCCGCAGGCGCGAAAGAAATCCTCCCGAGGAAGCCGGTAAGTGGAGGCGTAGCCTTGCAGCACACCGGGCAGAAACAAAGCGGTAAGCGCGAAGAAGAGCAAGGCGAAAAACATCGCCGCCGAACCGGAAGCCGACATCGGCCCCAGCTCCGGCCTCGCGAACATTTCGCCCAGCACTCCTACTGAAAAACCGTGCACCAGACGATCGGCCTTCAGGCTGTGATCCAGAATCTCGTGCGCCTGATTGCGGAACGCCGACGTGCCATATTCCGCCAGCGTCAAGTTCAGCAAATAGAACCATGCGATGTAACGCTTGTTATGCGTCACCATGCTCCAACCGCTGCTTAGTAATCCTTGATTTTCTGCCATGAATGGTTCCCTCAATATTTATCCGTACGATGTTCGCTGAAGCCCGAAGCCCGCGAGCCGAAGCCCGCTACACTGCCCACCAGGCCAGCGCCTGGCTCAACCACTGCTCCACGAACAGCCAGTAGTTCGCCACTTTGCGGGCCGGCTTGCCATTGGCCTCGGCGGTATAGCTGTTATTGAAATCGTTGCGGTCAATCTGGGTCGTGTGGTCGGGATCAATCTCCGCCGAGGCAACTTTCGTTTTCTTCTCGTACGGACCCAGCTTGACCCAGCGGCCTACGCCGTCCCAATGTTCGCGCAGCTTGTCGCCGTTTTCGAACTTGATCTCCACATCCACCGGCATCACAAAATCTTCCTTGCGCTGCAACCAGACGTAAGAGCGGTAGAGCGTATTCTTATCGCCCTTCTTCGCGCCCTTTTTCTCGTCCTCGTACCAGTTCACCGGAAGCGAGTCGATGCGCAGCACCTTGTAATCCATCACCTGCGTGCCGTACACCGCCTGGTTGAAATACCAGCGCAAATCTTTTCCTGAAACTTCTTCCAGAGTCTTTAGAAAGTCTTCCTTGGTGGGATGGGTGAAGCGGTACTTCATAAAGTAGACGCGCATGGCCTTGGCCATGGTGTCTTCGCCGATGATACCTTCCAGAGTCAACAGCACACTCGCCGTCTTGCCGTATGTAATTCCGGCATACGAGTTCGAGTTGTAATAGTCGTAGGCGTTTTTCGCCACGGGATCGAGATCGGCCACTCCGGTGAAAAATCGCTGCTCTTCCCGTTCGCTCATGGTCGCACCGGCTAGATTGATAATCGAAGTGTCCTTGCCCAGGATCGAATCCAGCACCTTCACCTCCGTATAACTGTTAATGCCTTCATCCATCCAGGCGTCTTCAAACTCGTTCGTCGCCACCATGCCATACCAATACTGGTGCCCGAACTCATGTTCCACCACGAGTTCCGGCTCGTAGAAACCCTTGGGCATAAACCAGCTCGTCTCGCCGGTAATGAAGGTGGGATATTCCATTCCACCCGCCGCCGAACCGGGCTCAGGATCGACCAGCGTAATCGTCTTGTAGGGATAAGGCCCGTACCAGCGCTCGAAATGATCCAGAGATTCGCGCAGGATTTTTTCGTGACGCTCCACCTGGCTCCAGTGTGCCGGCTGCATAAGAATTCTCATCGCAACCGGCCCCATCTGTCCTTGGTACACGCCGTCTTCTTTCACTTTGTAGCGCGGGCTGGCGGTCCAGGCGAAGTCGTGAATATCGTCGCCATGATAGGTGAGCGTTTTCGTTTTGTCGGCGTTGTTGGCCTCACCGGTCTTCACACCGCTCGCGCCGACAACTTCATACTGTGGCACCGTCAACTTCACGTCGTAGACGCCGAAGTCGGCGAAGAATTCCGTGGTGTTGTGATACTGGTGGCAGTTCCATGCGCCGTGCCAGAACACGCCAACTTTCGGAAACCACTGTCCTCCCAGAACGAAATCGCGCTTCCATCCCGAGCGCGCCTGCGTCTCGGGAAACTTTGTTTGAAAAGCGATCTTGAACTGTACGAACTCTCCCGGAGCAATCGCTTTGCGCAGCGGCAGATCGACCACGGTCTTATCGTCCTTGTTGCCGTCATCGGGAGCAATGTAGTGCAACTGCGCCGTCAGATCACCTTGTCCAACCAATTCGAGGCTCTTGATATCTTCCGAGCCGTAATCCTTGTCATCCCACTTCTCGTAGCCGGTGTCGCGGCTGCCCATGAGCTTGGCTTCGTTCACCCACGTAGCTTTTTGCTGGAAGGCATTCTGGTAAAGGTGGAAGGGAAAATGGTCGAGCGCTTGTCCGGTTACGTTGTGATAGGTAAGCACTTCGGTGGCGTCAACGATCTTCTTTCCAGCGTCATAGCGCGCGTCGATTTCGTAATGCACAATGCGCTCCGACATGGGCTTGTCGGAATTAATGGCGATGGTGGTATTCGGGATCGCCATCCCGGAGGCACTGCTGGAAGCCGCAGTCGCATCAAGGCTGATGGCTGGAGCAGGCTCGATGCCCTTCGGCTGAGCCGCTTTCGCGTTGTGCTGCATCACCACCAGGGAAAGCACCACCACCGAAACTACCGGGAAAAACAAGATCATCCACCGGATCTTCATAACTTTCAGGCCTCAATTTCGCTGTGGGATGAATCATAGCGCAGGCAGTTGTCAGAGTCACCCCCGAGGCTAGGGGATACGCGTACCTGATACAAATTGTTCCAGCTATCGCTAAGGTTATGTTCGCGATCCGCTTTTCAGGATGAGCCGCGGCGCGGATCGGAAGGTCCGCACGATTCCTCCGCCCGCAACAATCGCCAACAAGCGAGTGCATTGCGAGACGATCAATCCCACTGTATCCGCCAACGGCAACGAATGCGCTATTGACCAAAGAAAAGCTATGCCAAACATCGCGGCCAGAACGGCACTCAGCATCAGCGTGGCCACCATCTCTCGTCCTTTGGCCGCCAGCGCTACAACACATCCCACGAACAGCGACACGATGAAGTGGGCCATTAGCATGCCGTCCGTCGCCCAGAACATATAAGTCTTGAAATGCGCCGACCAGTAAAAGAGGTATCGGTCGGTGACCAATGATAGAAGCTTGTCCGGCAGCGGATAGACCAAGCGGCCCAACACAAATCCTCCCGCCACAGCCGCCACAGTCAAAACCGGAGCACCACGAAATCCCGCGAGAAACAAGTGTGCGACGCTTCTCCGCGTCTGCCGCCAATACCAGCACCGTGCGGCAGTGACTCCTGCACTCGAAGCCAGCGAGGAGAATTCTTCCAGCAGATCGCCGGTGATCGATTCTGCCTCCTCTTCAGGAGTGAACAACTTGAGGAGCCAGTTGGCTATGCGCGACGGAGAAACGAAATCTGCTTGAGACGTCATGAGTAACTCCGAATAAGGTCGAGGCCTTCGGTCATGCTGTGCAAGGCGCGTTGTGCCCGGCTCACGGCCGCTACACCTTTCGCCGTAACGTTGAAAAAGCGCTTCGATCTTCCGCCGCGTTCCGGCGTGGGGTCCCCGCGATGCGACTTGACGTAGCCCTTCGCTTCCAGGCGATCCAGCGTGGCGTACACGGCGCCGATGGAAACTTCACGCTTCGTCCGCGCTTCAATCTCCCGCCGCACGGTAACACCATACGCTTCGTCGCCCAGGCGCAGAAGAGCCAGCACGATCATGTGTTCGAATTCGCCGAGATAATCGCGTCCCGACATTATCTATACATTATAGAACAAATCTGACTCAAATCTGAATAATCTCAAGTTTTGCCTTCTTCGCGACCTTCGCCGCAGTTCTTTGCGTGCTTAGCGGTTAAGAGCTTTGGACCGCAAAGAAGCTAAAAACGGCGCACCACCCGGCACAGACACCGCTTGCGCAATCACCTCCCTGCCGACGATACTGGAGTTACACACTAAATCATGAAAACTACTATTTCCCTCTCAACGCCTACTCAACTGGAAACCGAAGCTTTAGTCGCCGTAGTGCTCGATCATTCTGAGCCCGCGCAAAAAGAAAAGAACAAAGACGCCAAACCGCAGCTCAAGCTGGCCACCGGCGACACCGCTGTTCAGTCGGTCGCGACCGACTTGCTGGCCAGCGGTGAATTGACCGGAAGGCCCTTTGAAACCAACCTGTTGCACAAGCCCGCGGGATTGAAAGCCAAGCGGCTTTTGCTGGTCGGCGGGGGCGCGGCGAAGAAGTTCAGCGGCTACGATCTGCGCCGCGTCGCCGGGACCGCGGTACGCACGCTTAAGTCCCGTGGAATTCGCAGCTTCGCCTTCATCGTCCCCACTGGCATTCCCGCCGAGGAGGCTGTGCGCGCGATTGTCGAGGGCGCGCTGGTTGGCAATTTCGATCCCGACTACTACCGCAGCGACCGCAAAGATCAGAAGATTGATGCGCTTACGATCCTCGTCAGCGGCAATAGCGATCAAGCCGCGCTCGAAAAGGCGGCGCACGAAGCGCAGGTTATCGGCGAATCGCAAAACTTCACTCGTGACTTGGTGAACGAGCCCTCCAATCGCATGACCCCGACAATTCTGGCCGACCGCGCGAAAAAGATGTGCGCCGAAGTCGGTCTGCACTGCGAAGTCTACGGCGCGGACAAGATCAAGGAGATGAAAATGGGCGCGTTCTGGAGCGTGGCCCAGGGTTCCGACGAGCCGCCCGCGCTGATCGTGATGAAATACGAACCCGCCGGCGCGCCCGCAAATCCAGTCTTAGGCCTTGTGGGTAAAGGAATTACCTTCGACACCGGCGGCATCTCAATCAAGCCCGCCGATGGCATGGAGAAGATGAAATACGATATGGCGGGCGGCGCCACCATGATTGGCGCCATGCGCGCCATCGCTATCCTGAAGCCGAAAGTAAAAGTGATCGGCATCGTCTGCGCCACGGAAAACATGCCTTCGGGCAAGGCGCAGAAGCCGGGGGACGTGCAGATCGCCATGTCGGGCAAGAGCATTGAAATCATCAATACGGACGCTGAAGGCCGCCTGGTGTTGGCCGACGGCCTCTATTACGCGCGCCAACTCGGCTGCACTCATCTGGTGGATGCGGCGACGCTAACCGGCGCGGTTGTGGTGGCGCTGGGCTACGCCAATGCCGGCGTCTTCGCCAACGATGACGCCATGTACGAGCGCTTCCATAAAGCGACCGACGAAGCCGGCGAGAAAATGTGGCGCCTACCGCTCGATGACGAGTACAAAGAGAACATCAAGTCAGGCATTGCCGACATGGTTAACTCCGGCGGACGCTGGGGCGGCGCGATAAACGCGGCCATGTTCCTGAAAGAGTTTGCCGAAGAGACACCCTGGATCCACCTCGACATCGCGGGCACGGCCTGGATGGAAGATCAGAAGCCCTGGATCGCCAAAGGCCCGTCGGGAATCGCGCTGCGCAGCCTGGTTGAATTCGTAAAGAGCTTCGCCAACTAAGAAACTTGCCACGGATTTTCACCGATCTTCACGGATTCGCATCCAAATAGCGGTCCGTGGACATCGGTACAGTCCGTGGCACATGTCTTTTGAAACTCTGGTTCTGGAGAAAATATGAAACCTCTGCTGCTCGTGGGAGTGGTTGTGCTGGTGCTGGGGATTTTGTCATTCTTCGTTCCGGTTCCGCATTCCGAACAACACGGCGTCAACATCGGCGACGCGCATGTGGGCATTACGACACATGATGAAGACCGCGTCCCGCCGGCGGTGAGCGTCGTTCTGGTGGTCGTTGGAGCGGGACTGATGATTGCGGGCAGGAAAAGCTAGGGCCGCCACAGATTTTCACGGATGCACACTGATCGAACTCGATGAAGCTAATCCGTGAGAATCCGCGCAAATCCGTGGCGTATATCTATTTAGCTGTGGCTCGCTCGAACGCCTTTTCCAGATTTGTGACCAGGGGGCTTTCATTCGGCTGCAGGCCGCTGCGGCCCATCATACGCCACAAGTACTGATTGTCCGGCCAGCCGTGCGCGTCGTAAACCGCGAGAATGTCTTCCGTCGGGCGACTGGTGACCATCAGAATAATATCCGCCTGGCGCGGTTCGTAGACCACGACGAACTTGCCCCATTTCTGCATTGCGTCCTGCACCGTACCGATGGCGCGGCGATCTTCAGGAAGCAGATCAGGATTGAATTGGTCTCCATCGTAACTGGTGACGTAGACATAACGCGCATTCACCAGCGTGCCGGGAAAAGCTGGAACACTTTTCGACGGCTTAGGCGCAGCCACCGCCAGCGTTGTTGCCAGCAACAGCAGAGCGAACCCCGCACTGAAATAGACTTTGAATTTCACGTATCCCCCTGACTCAGCCCGAAATAATTTGCTTCAGGGCTACCTTTTCAATCAGTTAGATGGGGGCAGCCTGCCAAAAGATGCACGAGCCGCGGTGCAGACACCGCCTAAGTTATTGAAATGATTGTAACTATGAGATATTGAGCAAGAAAAGCATGGCAGGCCTGCTGCCAGCGACTTCGACCAGCATCAGGAATGCCATTTGCGGAGCCGGAAACAGCCCTAGGAGCGCGAACAAGCAGCGAGGCGGCCTTGGGGTCGTCGGGAGAAAAAGGAACGATCCTGGAGCATCCTGGCGCAATTCCCGTTTTATGCTATATCTTAAAGATATTGCTCAACGACTTACAAAGATTTTCAATCACTTACACCTGTTTTTAACAACTTGCACGAAATCTCAACAACTTAGCGCTGCCGGATCAGACTCCGAATCTCTCCTCGGCCCGAGCTCTTGCTTTGGCCGCTTCCTCCTCGCGATTTTTTGGAGGGGCGGTGGTTTCCAGAGAACGCAGCAGACGCGCAGATACGGACGCCACTTCTTCCACGGCTTCCTGAAACGCAGCCTCGTTGGCCTTCGATGGTTTGTTGAAGCCGGTGATCTTGCGGACAAATTGCAACGAAGCCGCGCGAATCTCGTCCTCGTTGACCGGCGGCTCGAAGTTGAACAGGGTTTTGATATTTCTACACATGCGGCGAGACCTCGCGCTCGAATCTGAAGGCAGCTCAGAATATTTTGACATAGGAAGCGGCTTCACGGCTTCTGAAACAGACGAAACGCCCAACGACACGTTAGCCGACGTTGCTTTGTGTCCTAGCCGACTGATCGGGATACTTATGTTTTTCGCTTGACGGCGCGACCCGGAGGGCAAATAATTTTCAACCGATTCAGTGGCCTGCTTCCGGAACGCCGCTCCGTTCCCTATCGCCAAGCCACCCGACCGCTGGGATTTAAACCAAAACCACTTTTGGAGGTTTTCTGTGAACACCAAGATATTCAGCACTCTACTGGTGGGCGCGTGCCTGTTGGCAGGGATGCATCCACTTTGGGGACAAAACGCAGCCAGAACGCACAACCTTCGGAGGAATTACATTCCGCAGAGTCACGCCTTGGTCGCGCTTCCGCTCGCCGACAATGCGGCCGCGGAGGAAACCCCTGCAACCACCACCTTCACTGGGACTCTGGTTTTCAACTTCACCATCACGGTTAAAGCGAACATCAGCAGCACTGCCAAGATTCAGTGCACCGCAACGGCCAGCTTGCTCGACAGCAGCACTGCGAATGAAATCATCGAGCAGGATACTGTGCTCGCCACGCGAAGCGGGAGCACCGCGACGTGCTCGCCCACCATTAACTATTCCTGGAACCTGGGGAGCAGTTCCACGGACAAGATCTCGCTCGGCTGGATTATCAGCGCGCCGTCAGAAGCCAGCACATCCAGCGCCCTGCCTTCGCGAGTGAGTGAGCAACTCAACTTCGCGTCGATCTCGGTTCCGGCCACGGGAACGACCACCACGGAAACTTTGACTCCGACTTTCTGAGTCAGGGGCTGAACATAAACGGCGGACCTGAGACAGGTCCGCCGTTTTTCGTTATTCGTTTTCTCTCTATTCGTTGCTGCGGCTGATTCGGGGCTGGATTCCTTCACCGCTTGCACCTGCCGCGCCTGATCCACAACATTACGGACGGCTTCGATCACCAGATCGGGCCGGTCCAGTTGGATGTAGTGCCCGCTATTCTTTGCGATCACGTGCGTGCTGCGGGGTGACAGTTGCGCTAACTCTTCCTGCATCTTCTCCCACGCGTCATTGAAGGGCTTGACCAGGTCTTCGGGTAGATCTGGCTGGGGAGTGTTGGGATCATGCGAGAGCACCACCAGCGGAATATTGCCGAGCGAGCCGGTAGTCGCGGTTTGCGCGGCACTGGTGGCAAATGCCCGCAACTCTGCGACTCCTTCGCGCGCGCTGTGGAAGTTGCACTCCGCTGCCCGGATTTCGGCGTCACTGCCGCAGAATCCCAAAATGCGTGGGATGCCGAAAGGTGTAATGGCCGCCAGGAATTCCTGTTGCCGCAAATCACTGGCGGCTAGATCGTTTACCGCCGGCGGAAAGCGCTTTTGCTGCTCGGGATGCGAAGAGTCGACCAAAACCATGCCAGCAACATCCTGGGGATAAAGACTGGCATAGAGGCGCACATCGAATCCACCCATGGAGTGGCCGACCAGAACGAACGGGGGGGCGATTCCGGCGCGGCGCAGGAGAGTGTGCAGTTCTTCGGCAAAGTTTTGGCTTGTGCGTGGGTGCGGGCTGGCATCGCTGAAGCCAAGGCCCGCGCGGTCGTAGGAACAAACTCGGGTACGCTTCGCGAGTTCGGGCTGCACTTTGTTCCATGAAATGTAGGAATCGCCGAGGCCGGAATCGAGGATCACCGTTGGAGTTCCCTGCCCCGTGCAATTGATGTGCATGGTGTAGCCACCGACGTCGACAAGTTGACCAGAGAGGGGGTGAGCCCGACGGTCGCGCGCGGAGGCGAGAATCTGGTAGATCATTCCTGCGGCAGCGAGAAGGATTGTGATTGCGGCTACGACGATGAAGATGTGGCGGAGCCAGAGATTCGATTGCGTGACTGGGTGAGTGGTGACGGACATCTTCGTTTCTTCGGGCGAGACGCGACAAGAGTGTCCGCGCCACACGATCTTATTTGCCACACAACTCTTACATGACTGGTGGAACCGTGATGCCCATCACTGCCAGCGTACGGATTAATTCGCGGCGGACTACGGCTACTGTGGCCAGGAGAAATTGTTTTCGTTTCTCATCCATCTCACTCAGGATGGGATGGCGATGATAGAAGGCGTTAAACATCTGCGCCAGTTGAAAGGCGTGCTTGGCCAGATAGGCTGGCTCGGTCGTGGCGATGCATTGGTCGACGATGTAGGACGTTTTCGCCGCGGCTTGCCAGAGTTCCCAGAATTCGTGGCCACTTTCGGCCGTTAGAAATTTCGAGAAGTCCTCGGCGGTGACGTTGTGGGCAATGTCTCGGCAGAAAGTGTCGGGATCGATTTCGGCTTTTTTGAAGATGCTGGCTGCGCGCACGACGGCGTACTGGGCGTAGGGGCCGGTTTCGCCTTCGAAGCTGAGCGCTTCTTTGAAGTCGAAGGCGATGACGGATTGCTTGGTGAACTTCAGCATGAAGTAACGTAGGGCGCCGATGGCGATCTGCGTAGCGATGGAAACGCGTTCGGCGTCGGTGAGTTGCGGATGGCGCGAGTCGACTTCGTTCTTGGCGGAGACGATGAGGCGATCGAGAAGATCGTCAGCTTTTACACCAAAACCTTTGCGGCCTGAGACCTCGATGTAAGAGCGTGCCTTGTCTTCTTCGTTGAGCGTATAGCCGAGTTCGGCGGCGCAGCGCGGTGTGAGCGCGACCATCTCGTAAGAAAAGTGCGTGTAGTGGTCGGCGGCTTCGTTGTGGCCCAGTCCGCGAAGGGCTTCAATCACGGTGTTCTGCGCTTCCGACTGGCGGGCGTCGATCACGTTATAGATTTCGGCGACGTCGCCGAAGTGGGGATGATCTCTCTCGCCCTGCATGGCGGAGATCCAGCAATCGTGCTGGTTGGGGTAGCGGTAGAACTTGCAATAGCCGAAATCGCGGCCCAGCAGGCCGAACTTCCACATGTGGTAAGCAATGTCTTTGCCGACGTAGCCGACGGTGTTGTTGGAGCGGACGATGACTTTTTGGTCTTCCTCGGAGATTTCTGATGGGCGGATGTCGACGCCAGGCTTCAAGGGAATTTCCACGAGGAGATCAGTGTCATCCATTGTGTCCGCGCCATTCACCTTATTCTTCGCTCCGGCTTGCGCGGGCGACTCGCCCGCGCCCACACGGTCGGTGCCGGTGCCGGCGCGGCGCATGATCCAGCAGCCTTTGTTCTTGCCTTCGCTCTCGTAGGTGAGGACGCCGGCCTCTTTCAGCTTGGTGAAGGCCGCGTCCCAGAAGTGCAGGTGCAGGATTTCGCTCTCGCGCGGGAGGAAGTCGTATTCGATGTCGAGGCGGTCCATGGTCTCGAGATGGCGGCGCAGGACGGCGGTCGAGATTAGTTCGGCGATGGCCGAGACTTCGCTGCTGGCGTCTTCGATGGCGTGAAGGGTCTGAGCTCTAACCTGCAGATTCGCTTTGTCTTGCGCATACCACTGCGAAACACGGGCGTAGAGGTCCCAACAGTAGTAATCGAAGCGCGGCTGATGGGCGAGCGCTTCAATTTCGGTGCGCGACTTTTTCTCAATGTGCGTGAAACCGACGACCACATCGGCGACCTGCACGCCGGTGTTGTCGATGTAGTTCTGAACATCGACTTCCCTGCCCGCGTAAAGCAGCAGGCGGACAAAAGTGTCGCCGAGAATGGCGTTACGCAGGTGTCCGATATGCGCGGCCTTGTTGGGATTGATACTCGTATGTTCGACCAGAACTTTGCCCGCAGGAATTTCGGCGAGCGGCTTCTGGTCGGTGGAAAGTGCTGCGGCCATCCAGGCGCGGTCGATTTTCACATTGAGATATCCGGGAGGCGCGACCTGCATTTCGGCGATGCCTTCAATGGGTCCAATGCCGGCGCGAATGGCTTCGGCAATCTTGAGTGGAGCAGAACGCAACGGCTTGGCGAAAGGAAAAACCGGAATGGCGAAGTCACCGAGCGAAACTTTCGGAGGCTGATCGATGACAACCTGGGGCAAAGCTACGCCGGGGTAATGCTGGCGCAGAAATTCCGCGATGCGCTGGGCCACACGATGTTCAAGATGACGATACAAGGCTTCCCTCTAAGTGTAAGAAGAACTGCGATTTTAACAGAGCGCGCGGCGTGGCTGGTTTGACGCAAGATGCAGCGTTCCCTATGATGAAAAATTAGTGCTAAACCTACCACGGAGGCACAGAGACACCGAGAAAACATAAGACTTTCTCTGTGTCTCTGTGACTCCGTGGTGAACTGATCCTTTATGCGCATTGCCTACCTTGAGTGTTTTTCCGGCATCAGCGGCGACATGTTTTTGGGCGCGCTGGTGGATGCTGGAGTTCCGGCTACGCTGCTGGAGGAGACTGTGGCGGCGCTCAATGTGGGCGCGCGGTTGGAGATTTCGCGCGTGGTGCGTAGCGGGATTTCGGCTACGAAAGTGGACGTTTGGGTGGATGGGGAGAAGGATTTGCCGCGGGAAGAGTTCTGGAAGCGGAAGCTTGCGCATGCTCATGAGCATTCCGGCCATGGTCCTGAGCACGAGCATCAGCACCATGGGGATCAACATTCTGATCCTGGTGAGACGCGGGCGGGGGCGCCCGCGCCACACGAGCATTCTCACTCTCACGAGCACGGACGGGGGTTGACGGAGATCCGGAAGATTATTTTTGCGGCTTCGATCTCCGAGAACGCAAAGGCAACTGCTATCGCTATTTTCGAGGCGCTGGGCAGGGCGGAGGCGAAGATTCATAATACGTCCATCGAGAGTGTGCATTTTCACGAAGTGGGCGCGGTGGATGCGATGGTGGATATTGTTTGCGCGGCGGTGGGAGCTGAGGCGCTGGGTGTGGATGAGATTATCTGTTCGCCCTTGAACGTGGGCGGCGGAACTGTGAAGTGCGCGCACGGAACGTTTCCGGTGCCGGCTCCGGCGACCGTGGAGTTGCTGGCTGGTGCGCCTGTGTATTCTTCGGGGTTGCAGGCGGAGCTGGTCACGCCTACTGGCGCGGCGATTGTAAAAACGCTGGCTTCGCGCTTCGCGGCCTTTCCGGAGATGAGGATTGAAAAGTCAGGCTATGGCGCGGGGACGCGGGATTTTCCAGGGCATCCCAACGTAGTGCGGCTCACGATTGGCGAGTCAGTCTCAACTGCCTTAGCCGCGAAGACGGCGTCCGACACGGTGACAGTGCTGGAAGCAAATCTCGACGATTTGAATCCGCAAGTGTTTGGATACGTGATGGACCGACTGCTGGAGGACGGAGCGCTGGATGTTTTTGGCATGCCGGTGCAGATGAAGAAGAATCGTCCGGGGATGTTGCTGACCGTTCTGTGCAAGCCCGAGGATACCAGTAAGCTGACGCAGTTGATCTTCACCGAGACAACTACGCTCGGCGTGCGGCGGCGCGAGGAAGTGCGGCAGACATTGGCGCGGCGTTGGGAGAGCGTGAGCACTCCGTGGGGCGAGGTGCGGATCAAGATCGCGAGCATGAATGGGACAGTGACGAATTACGCTCCGGAGTATGAGGACTGCCGGCGGATTGCGGCGGAGCATCGCGTGGCGCTGAAGACGGTGATGGGGGAAGCGGTGGAGGCTTATCGCAGCCGGAGCAAAGAAAAAGCAGATTCCTCACCGGCAAAGAACGCCGGTTCGGAATGACAACCCTTCTAAGGTTAACGCTTTAGAGGGACTTAGAAAGAATGAAGGATGAGCAGGAAGTTTTACATTACGACGCCGATTTACTACGTGAACGCGCGGCCGCATATTGGGCACGCTTATACGACGATTGCGTGCGACACGATCGCGCGGCGGCAACGGCTGCTGGGTGCGGAAACGTTTTTTCTCACCGGCACCGACGAGCACGGGCAGAAGATCGAGCGGGCGGCGCAGGCGGCGGGCAAGACTCCGCAGCAGTATGCGGATGAGATTTCGGCGGAGTTCCGGCAACTGTGGAAGCGGATGGGCATCTCGAATGATGACTTCATTCGTACGACCGAAGAGCGGCACAAGAAGCGCGTGCAGCAGTTGTTTCGCCAGTTGCGCGATAACGGATTTATCTACAAGGGAACCTACACCGGGCAGTATTGCGTGTCGGATGAGCTTTATGTGGACGGAGCGCAGCCGGGCGATCCTTGTCCCACGTGCGGGCGCATCACCGAGACGGTGAAGGAAGAAAATTATTTCTTCAAGCTCTCGTCGTTTCAGGACAAGCTCTTGGCGCTGTATGCGAATCCGGAATTCATTCGTCCGGAAGCGCGGCGCAATGAGGTGATTTCGTTCGTGCGTTCGGGACTGCGCGATCAGTCGATCAGCCGCTCGACGTTTAGCTGGGGCATTCCGGTGCCCGACGACCCGAAGCAGGTGATCTACGTCTGGTTCGATGCGCTTGCGAACTACATTACCGCGATTGGCTACGGTTCTTCCCACGCCGGGGCGCAGGAGGCATTCAAGAAATTCTGGCCGGCCGATGTGCAGATGATCGGGAAAGAGATTGTCCGCTTTCATTGCGTATACTGGCCGGCGTTTCTGATGGCGGCTGGATTGCCGGTGCCGAAGGCGATTGTGGCGCATGGCTGGCTGCTGTTTGAAGAGAGCAAAATGTCGAAATCGCGCGGCAATATTGTGCGCACCGAGACGATTCTCGACGTGATGGGCGCGGATGCGTTGCGTTATTTTCTGCTGCGCGAAGTTGTGTTTGGGCAGGATGGATCATTTTCTTTCGACGCGCTGGTGCAACGCTACAACTCCGACCTGGCGAATGGGTTGGGTAATCTGGCCAGCCGCACGCTGACCATGATCAATCGCTATTTCAAGGGCGAGGTGCCGTATCCTTCGGCATCGGCTTCGAAGACGGCTGCTGAGGATGCGATTGCGGAAACCGCGCGAAAGACGATTCGCGAATTTGGGACGCTGTTCGATCAGTTCCAGTTTTCGCGTGCGCTGGAAGCAGGGTGGGCTTTGATCGCGGCGGTGGATAAATACATTGTGGAGAACGAACCGTGGGCGCTGGGCGAAAAGCAGGATGACGGCAGCCGATCGCGCCTGGCGACTGTGCTTTACACCGCGGCGGAAGCGTTGCGTATAGCAACTGCGCTGGCGCATCCGGTGATGCCGGAGGCGACGGCGAAGATCTGGTCGCAGATGGGATTGGGAGACATAAAAAAATTGGATTTGAGTGCGCTGGCTTGGGGGCAGTTGCCTTTGGGCACGAAGCTGGGCGAGGTGCAGCCCGTGTTTCCGCGGGCGGACAAGAGTGCGATTGAAAGGATGCAGAAGATGGAAGAGGAGCAGAGAACGCCGGTAGTAGAAGCTCCGGCAACCACCACGCCCGCCCAAACGGTACCGCAAATTACGGCGGTGTCGGCGGTTGCAACTCCAGCGGCGGGCGCGGCTTCGGGGAACGACAAAATTTCCATCGATGATTTCGCCAAGATCGAACTGCGCGTGGGGATTGTGAAGGTCGCTGAGAGAGTGCCCAAGGCGGACAAGCTTTTGCGGCTCGAGGTTGATATAGGGACTGAGGTGCGGCAGGTGCTGGCGGGAATTGCGGAGGCGTATGCTCCGGAGACTTTAGTTGGGCGGAAGGTCGTCATCGTGGCGAATCTGGCGCCGAGGAAGCTGCGCGGGATGGAGTCGAATGGAATGATTGTGGCGGCGTCGCTTGAGGGTGGGAAGCCGGTGCTGGCGGGGTTTTTGGAGGATGTGCCGGTGGGGGCGAGGCTGAAGTAGGGCGGCAGCAGATCTGCTGGAAAGGAAGTCAAAAGCCAGCCGAGGCCGCTGTCCCTACATAACGATTTCAATGTTCATTGATTCTCACGCACATCTGGATGGGGAACGGTTCGACGGTGACCGCGAGGCGGTGATTGAGCGGGCGAGAGAGGCTGGGGTGCGGAACATTGTCGCCATCGGCAATGGGGATGGGCCGGCGCAGGTGGATTGCGGCATTCGGCTGGCGGAGAAGTACGATTTCATTTATGCGACGCTGGGGATTCATCCGCATGAGGCGCGGCTGGCGGATGAGGCGGCGTATCAGAACATGGAGCGGCTGGCGCGGCATCCCAAGGTAATTGCCTGGGGCGAGATCGGGTTGGATTATTTTTACGATCATTCGCCGCGCGAAGTGCAGAAAGAAGTATTCATCCGGCAGATGGAGTTGGCTGCGGCCGCAAAACTTCCCATTGTGATTCATTGCCGTCCATCGGAGGCGAACGACGACGCGTGGGAAGATTGCCTGGGGCTGATGCGGGAGCGTTGGGCTGCGAACGGTCTCGGCGGAATTCTGCATTGCTTTACGGGTAATTGGGCGCAGGCGAAGCGGGCGCTGGATATGGGGTTCATGATTTCCTTTGCCGGCAATGTGACTTTTCCGAAGGCGCAACAGATTCGAGACGCAGCGCTGGAAGTTCCGCAGGAGCGCATGTTAATCGAAACCGACTCGCCGTATCTTGCGCCGGTTCCGCACCGGGGCAAGCGCAACGAGCCCGCATTTGTCACGGAGACCGCGCGAAAGTTGGGCGACCTGCGCGGATTATCGGCGGAAGAAGTTGGGGAGCGGACCAGCCGCAATTTCTACAAATTTTTCAAATTGGCTGAAACGGCTGAAAGCAAAATTTCGGCAGTCTAGACCTCGTCTTGCGGGCTTTCTTCTGGTAACCTCAGGGCATATTCCATCATTTCAGAAAGAATTGAAATCCGATGCCCGAAAACACTTTTGACATCGTGAGCAAGATCGACCTGGCGGAGGTTTCAAACGCCATTCAGCAGGCGCTGAAGGAGATCCATACGCGCTTCGATTTGAAGGATTCCAAATCGAACATTGAACTGGAAAAAGACGCGATCGTGCTGCATTCGGCTGATGAATACAAGCTGAAGGCGGTGAACGACATACTCCAGCAAAAGCTCGTGAAACGCGGTGTGTCGCTGAAGGGTCTGACGTATGGGGCGGTCGAGCCGGCGGCAGGAGGGACGGCCAAGCGTAAGGTCACGATGCAGCAGGGCATCGTCATTGAAAAGGCTCGCGAGATTGTGAAGCTAGTGAAGGATTCGAAGAAGAAGGCGCAGGCTTCGATTCAGGGAGATCTGGTGCGGATCAGCAGCAAGGACCGCGACACTCTGCAGGAAGTGATCGCCATGCTGCGTGGGCACGATTTCGGGATCGATTTGCAGTTTACGAATTATCGGACAAATTAAGTCAAAAGCTTTTAACACGGAGAACGCGGAGAACGGCCGCGAAGGACGCGGAGAAAAATACTTTGGGCGCACCGGCCACCATTAACGGGAAAGAAGTCTTTGATCTGCTGCATGACGACCTTGCGGCGCTGGAAGGCGAGTTCGGACAGGATACTGTCTCGGGCGTGCAGGCGATCACCGAGATTGGCGAATACCTGCGGAACGGCGGCGGCAAGCGGATTCGTCCGGCTCTGCTTTTTCTTTCCGCCAGGCTGTTTGACTACCAGGGCCGTGGTGCGGTGAGGCTGGGCGCGGTGGTTGAGATCATCCACACGGCGACGCTGGTGCATGACGACATCATCGACGAGGCCCGGACGCGGCGTGGGCGTCCGGCGGCGAATACTCAGTGGGGAAATTCGAAGTGCGTGCTGGCGGGCGACTGGCTCTACATGCAGGCGTTTAAAGTTGCAGTGCAGGAGCGGAATTTTCGCATTCTCGATACGCTGATCGAGTTGACGCAACAGATGGTGGAAGGCGAACTGTTGCAGATGGAAAAGTTGGGCCAGTTGATTTCGCTGGAAGAGCACTTCGATCTCATTTATCGCAAGACGGCTTGTTTGTTTTCTGTATGCATGCGGCTGGGAGCGATCCTGGGCGGGGCGACCGCCGTGCAGGAAGCGGCTCTGGCGCAGTATGGGCACGATCTTGGCATGGCTTTTCAGATTGTCGATGATGTGCTCGACCTGACCGCGTCCGAAGACGTTTTAGGCAAGCCGGTAGCCAGCGATTTGCGCGAGGGCAAAGTTACCATGGCGGTGATCCACGCGCTGGAGCGCTGCACGCCGCCGGAACGGGCCAAGATTGAAACTATTCTGCGCGACCGAGCTTTCAACGGCGTGACCCATGCGCAGATCATGGAAATTCTGCAGCGCTATGGATCGCTGGACGCGGCGAGCGCTCGAGCCTCGCGCTACGCTGAGTCGGCGCAAAAGGCGCTCGATTCTTTTCCCGACTCCGAGATCAAACGGGCTTTGTTGTGGGCTCCGGAGTTTGTGGTGGCGCGGGAAAAGTAAAGTCATTTATTTACACAAGGATTCGCGGCAACCTCTACCCCCCTTGTGTCCACCAATATTCAGCACCCAAGAATGCGCACCAATCCATCTGTGGCCCCAAACACGTATTTAGGACAGCGGTAAAGATCTGGCCGGGCTTCTAAAAAGACAAAGGAGATTTTCAAATGAAAAAAGTACTGGTTTGTCTGCTGGCTTTGACTTTCACGATGAGCTTGACTGCTTTCGCACAGTACTCAAGCACGTCGCAAGACAACGATATGGCGAAAACCCAGACCGATGCCAAGGCTCCGTTGATGACCCTGAAGGGAAAGGTCAAAATCGACGGCGACAAGGTCATGTTCGTTAACGACAAGGACGGCAAGAGCTGGGATGTGATGAATCCGGAAGAACTGAAGGCGCATGACGGCCACCACGTGCAGTTGAGCGCACATGTGTACGCTGACAAGAGTTCGATCCACGTTATGAGCGTGAAGATGCTCAAGGGCGACTCGATGAAGAACGATTCGATGAGCAAGTAGTATAGAATTCAGAACGAGCGGGGCGGCGGTATCCGCCCCGCATTTTTTGCGGTCGCGCGCCTTCGACCTGTCGGCTTTGCTATATTGAACCCTTTCCTGGTTTTCCTGATCCAACACTGTTTATGAATCTCTTTACGCTGATGGCGCGCCACGGGTACGCCTTAACCTTCGGTCTGTTGTTCGCCGAGGCGATCGGGCTTCCCTTTCCGGCGGCGATCGCATTGGTGGCGGCGGGCGCGGCAGTGGCGGCTCATACTCTCTGGGGGCCTTACGTATTGGTGGCGGCGATGGCGGCGCTGCTGATGGGAGACTCGCTGCAGTTCTGGCTGGGACGATATATGGGCTGGCTGCTGCTGGGATTTTTATGCCGCGTATCGATCAATCCGGAAACCTGCATTTTGCGCTCCGCGGAATCGTTCTATAAGCGCGGCAAGATCACACTGGTGATTGCGAAATTTATCCCGGGCGTGAACACGATGGCGGCGCCGCTGGCGGGGAGCATGAAGATGCGCTTCTGGCAATTTCTGCGGCTCGATTTCGCCGGAGCGTTGATGTATGCCGTCACTTATCTCGTCGTGGGATATCTGTCGCGGGATTTCCTGGCGGTGCTGCTGCGCGGATTTCACGCTGCCGGCGCAGCCGTGGAAGCGGTCGTCGTGCTTGCCCTGGTGGCCTATGCTATTTACCGCGTGGTGCAATACCGCAAGCACAGAATGTATCGCGTGGTGCCGCGGGTACAGGTGCAGGAGCTAGCCGCGCGGTTGGCGTCTGAGGATGCGGGCAAGGTGCAGATCGTGGACGTCCGAAGCCACGGCTACTATGATTCAGGCGGTGCACGCATCAAGGGCTCCATTCGCATTGAGCCGAATAATCTTGAAGAAGAGTTAAAGAATCTTTCCAAGGACAAAGATATTTATCTGTACTGCACTTGAGCGCGCGAAGCGACCAGCGCCCGGGTGGCGCATTTACTGCGGGAAAAAGGATTCAACACGTTCGTGATTGTCGGAGGGCTCACTGCCTGGCGCAAAGCTGGGGAGCCGGTGGAGTCGGTGCCGGAGAATGATTTGGTGAAGCTGCCGACGTTTTCTTAATCGTTGTCGTTAGTCGTTCGCCATGCCGTGGTAGCGGCGTATTCTTCAAGCTCCGAATTGGCGCAGGTGATGGTCGAGGTGTTTGTACATCCCTCTGGCCCACGCTTGCGGTGTAAGCGTCCCGAAGAAGGGATGCGGGTACCTTGTACACTGCGTTTCTCCACCCTGCTGAAATTGCTGGATACGAAGTATCAGTTGCTCCTGCTCCCGGATGAAATCTCGCGGATCGGAAATCACCAGCTTCTTGTCGGTGGGACTGTTCCTGGATAAGGGTTTGTCGTTGGTGTAGATAGGTCGCAGGAATGGGCCGATCAGCCTTCCCAGGAATATGCGCGGCAGGTTGAGCCGGCCGGAAGCCATGTCAAAGGCGGCTGAACAGTGCGCCAACATTTGAGCGACATCCATTTTGCCCCACTGGCGTTGCGTGCTGGGTTGCAGCTTGCCGATGCGTGAGATCACTTCGGCGGTCGCTTCCGGGTGAAACAGATTTTGCATCTCCATAGCATCCTTTGCTGGATCGAACGCCGAAAATAATAGCACCCTGGGTGGGGTGTGCGGTGGACAAATTCCCCGTAAGACCGGCGCGGATGGTAGCATGGTCGGGCTTTGCCACGATGAGTGACGCGCCTCGCCACGATGCTCCCCGCCGGATGTACGGCGTACTGCTGCTGCTGGGCCTTTCCGTTTTTATCAACTATATTGACCGCGCCAACCTTTCGGTTGCGGCTCCCCTGCTGCAAGATGAATTGGGACTCTCCCACGCGCAATTGGGAGTCCTGCTTTCGGCGTTCTTCTGGACTTATGCCCTCATGCAGCTTCTCGCCGGATGGATGGTGGATCGCTTCGAAGTGAAATGGGTGTTCGCGATTGGCTTCCTGGTGTGGTCGCTGGCCACGGCTGCCACCGGCGCTTTGCATACTTTTGCAGCGCTGCTGGTGATTCGCGTGGTGCTGGGGATCGGCGAGTCGGTGGCCTACCCCTCGTATGCCAAGATTTTCGCGAACCACTTCGTCGAGAGCCAACGGGGCTTTGCCAACTCCATCGTCGGCGCAGGGCAATCGCTCGGACCCGCGCTGGGTATTCTTTTCGGCGGGGCTCTGGTGGCGCGTTTTGGCTGGAGGCCGTTTTTTGTGGTTCTGGGACTAGTGAGTCTTCTATGGTTGCCGCCGTGGTTGCGCTGGATGCCGCGCACTGCCGCAGTCGGGGTTCAAGACATGAAGCAAGGCCCGGGGCTGTCGGAAATTATTGGTCATCGATCTTCATGGGGGACTTGGATCGGGCATTTCTGCGCGAATTATTTTTTCTATTTTCTGTTGACCTGGTTGCCGTTCTATCTGGTGCGGGAGCGACATTTCTCCGTCGAGGATATGTCGAAGATTGGGGGCGCCACTTTTTTTCTGGCGGCGTTGTCATCTCCAATCTGCGGCTGGCTTTCGGACCGATGGATTTCCGGCGGCGCCACGCCGACGCGCGTCCGCAAGACGTTCATGGGCGTGGGAATGGCTTGCAATGGGCTATTTCTGGTGGGTTGTGCGGGCGCGCCGGACGGAGTTCTAGTCCTGCTGCTGCTGCTGACGGGCGCGTCGTTTGGCTTGGTCAGTTCTAATCTCAATGCCGTAACGCAGACTCTAGCCGGCCCCCACGCCGTCGGACGGTGGATGGGGGCGCAGAACTTTGTCGCGAACCTGGCGGGCGCGGTTGCGCCCGCGCTCACTGGATTTCTGGTGGGGCGAACCGGACGGTTCTATTTACCCTTCCTGATCACATCGGTGATTGCATGGGTGGGCGCGGCACATTGGGTTTTCGTTGTCGGTCCGCTGGAGCAGGTCGCATGGAAGTTGCAGCCTATTCGGGGGGATTTTCGCACCAGCAGTGGAAGTTCGTCGCCGCACGTGCCGTAATACAATCTCTTTCGATGAGCAAGGAAATCGAGATTAAGTTTCGGGTCGCCGATTTGCGGGCACTGGCGCGCAAACTGCGGGTGGCGGGATTTCGTTTGACCACGCGGCGGATGCACGAGGTGAATACGCTCTACGATCTGCCGGGTGGGGTACTGCGAGCGCGCAAGGAACTGCTGCGGCTGCGCAAGTATGGCGCGGAGTGGACGCTCACGCATAAGTCTAAGAAGGAGACTGGCCGGCATAGCAGCCGCGAGGAATTAGAGACAGGCGTGACCGACGGCGAGAAAATGGATTTTATTCTGCGCGCGCTGGGATATGCTCCGTCGTTTCGCTACGAAAAGTTTCGCGCGGAGTGGACCGATGGGAAAGGGCAAGTTGTGGTGGATGAGACTCCGATTGGAAACTTTTGCGAGATTGAAGGGTCGCCGCGGTGGATTGATGCAACCGCGAACAAGCTGGGGGTAACCGCGACGGATTACATTACGAAGAATTATGCGGGATTGTTCGCAGAGTGGAAGGAAGAGACGGAGAGTTCGGCTGAGGAGATGACGTTTAGGGCGGTGGCGGTTTGAAGTGAACGCAGGCCAGCGTTCGTTGCAGCTTGCGCTCGCTTCGCTTCGCGGGACCTTCGGCTTCGCTCAGGGCAGGCTCACGAATGCGTCCGTCCCCACACGAGTTATGCCCCGTGGCACTTTTTGAATTTCTTGCCGGAGCCGCAGGGACAGGGATCGTTGCGGCCGACTTTTTCTTGGCCACGGACGACTTGTTGCACGGGCTGCGCTTCGCCGCCGCCGGCCATGCGCGCTTGCTCGAGTTCGCGGCGCTTGCGGCGCATGAAGGCTTCTTCTAAGTCATCGGCAGACGTTGCAACCAAACGCGGGGGACGATGTCCATTTCCGCCAGTACCTTGTTGCGCCGGAGTGCCGGGCTGACGACTTTCGGAATCGCCTTCTTGCGGCGCTCTGGGAGCGGATTCCGCAGGACGCTCGATAATCTGCATCAAATAGAGATAGCGGACGGTGTCTTCCTGAAAGCGCTGCAGCATGGCCTCGAACATCTCGAAGGATTCTTTTTTGTACTCGACCAGCGGATCGTGCTGGCCATAGCCGCGCAGGCCGATGCCTTCTTTCAGGTGGTCCATGCTCAGCAGGTGGTCTTTCCACTGCGAGTCGAGCACGCTCAGCATGATCATGCGTTCGTGATGGCGCATGGCCTCGGGACCAATTAACTTTTCTTTCGCGTCGTAACGCTCTTTGAGCTTTTCGAAAATCGCGTCGCCGAGTTCCTGGCGGTTCAGAGCTTCCGGCTTTACGCCTTCCGCAATGACATCTACGCCGAAACGCGTGAAGATCGCATCCTTCAGGCCTTTGATGTTCCAGTCGTCGGCGTGACCCTTGGGCGGACAATATTCTTCCATCAGGTCGCCGAGAATCGCGGAGACGTAGTCTTCGAGGATCAGGTCTTTTTGATCCATGCCCTCGAGCAAGCGGCGGCGCAGGCCATACACGGCCTCGCGCTGCTTGTTCATCACGTCGTCGTACTCCAGCAGATGTTTGCGCGATTCGAAGTGCTGGCCTTCGACTGCTTTCTGCGCGGTTTCAATGCGGCGGCTGATGAGCTTCGACTCAATCGGCATGCCTTCTTCCATGCCGAGGCGTTCGAGCAGCTTCGAAACCCACTCTTTAGCGAAGATGCGCATCAGGTCATCTTCCAGCGCGAGGTAGAAGCGGGAAGAGCCGGGATCGCCTTGCCGTCCGGCGCGTCCGCGAAGCTGATTGTCGATGCGGCGCGACTCGTGACGTTCAGTGCCAAGAATATGCAGACCGCCGACGGCGATCACTTCATCGTGCTCTTTGTCTGTCTGCGTCTTGTAGCGAGTGAGGGCCTCGCTCCACTTGTCGGTCGGCACCGTGTATTCGTTCCCGTTGTAGTAGAAGACGGAAATAGTGCCGTCTTCCTGCGGACCTTCGATTTTGCCCTCGGCCACGCGCAGTTGTTGCGCGATTCCCTTCTTCACCAACTCCTGCTTGGCCATGAATTCGGGATTGCCGCCCAGCAAAATATCAGTGCCACGGCCCGCCATGTTAGTAGCGATGGTGACCATGCCTTTGCGTCCGGCCTGGGCCACGTATTCGGCTTCGCGCTCGTGGAATTTCGCGTTCAGAACAACGTGCTGCTTGATGCCTTTTTTCTTCAACAGTTCCGAGAGGCGTTCGGATTTTTCTACTGAAGTGGTGCCTACCAGCACTGGCTGGCCGGTCTCGGTGAGCTTCTGAATCTCGTCGGCTACCGCGAAATATTTTTCCTTCTCGGTGCGGAAGACTACATCGGGATTCTCCAGGCGCAACATCTGCTTGTTGGTGGGGATGACGGCAACTTCCAACTTATAAATCTTGTCGAATTCGGCGGCTTCCGTCTCCGCTGTTCCCGTCATGCCCGAAAGCTTCTTGAACATGCGGAAATAATTCTGGAAGGTAATCGTAGCGAGCGTCTGATTCTCGCGCTCGATCTTCACGCCTTCTTTCGCTTCAATGGCCTGATGCAGGCCGTCGGACCAGCGCCGGCCGGGCATCATGCGTCCGGTAAATTCGTCGACGATGATCACTTCGCCGTCTTTGATGACATACTCCACGTCGCGCTTATACAAAGCATGTGCCTTGATCGCCGTCTCGACGTGATGTTTGAGCGGCCAGTTCTCCGGGTCGGCGATGTTACCGATGCCGAGCAGGCCTTCGACTTTCGTCCAGCCTTCATCGGTAACGGTAATGTTGCGATGCTTTTCGTCGATTACGTAATCGCCGGTGAGTTGCGCGGGCTCGCCAGGAGCAACTTCGAGTTCTTCGCCCTTCTCGAGTTTGGGGATGATCCGGTTGACCTTGTAATACTTGTCGGTAGATTCCTCGCTGGCGCCTGAAATGATGAGCGGCGTGCGCGCCTCGTCGATCAGGATGGAATCAACTTCGTCGACGATGGCGAAATTGTGGCCGCGCTGCACGCAATCTTTCAGATCGAACTTCATGTTGTCGCGCAGGTAGTCGAAGCCGAATTCGTTGTTGGTGCCGTAGGTGACGTCGGCGGCGTAGGCGGCGCGACGCTGCTCGTCATCTAAGTCGTGAACGATCACACCCACCGTCAGGCCAAGGAAGCGGTACAGCTTGCCCATCCATTCGGAGTCGCGCTTGGCCAGATAATCGTTGACCGTGACCACGTGGACGCCGCGTCCGCTGAGCGCATTCAGATAGACGGGAAGGGTGGCGACCAGCGTTTTGCCCTCGCCGGTCTTCATTTCCGAGATCATGCCCTTGTGCTGCACCATGCCGCCGATAAGCTGCACATCGAAGTGGCGCATGTTGAGCACGCGGCGTCCGGCCTCGCGCACGACGGCGAATGCTTCGACAAGGATCTCGTCCAGTGCTTCCTGCAGAGCTTCGTATTGCTCTTTCTCGAGTTGCTTGGCGCGGTCGGGATCAGAGTCGGTATCCGCTTCCGCTTCGGGTTCGGGCGTCGCGGCAGTGAAGTGACTCAACCGCTCCTGGATGCGCTGCCGGAACTCTTCGGTTTTTGCGCGCAGTTCTTCGTCCGTGAGCTTTTGCATCTGCGGCTCTAGAGCATTGATGGCCCCAACCCTGGGCATCATGCTCTTGACGACCCGCTCGTTCTTGGTCCCAAAGACCTTGCCGATCAGAGTGTTAATCAAACTGTGAAATCCTTCGGAGGGCGGAAAATGCCCAAGCGCATCTCTTTTAGCCTAGCATATTTGATGCGCCGAACAGCCCTAAGAAGCACGCGGCAAGAGTCATCTACCGCCGAGGACGCAGAGAGCGCCGAGATAACCGGGAGGGATTTCCCTTGTATCTTCCGCGATCTCGGCGTGCCGGGCGGTAAATAGGTTTTTCGTGTATATTCCACACGACTCATGCCCACCTTTTACGACCGCTTTGTCGAGTGCGAGGAGCGCTGGCCCGGCAATGTTGCGCTGGAAATCCAGCGTCATGATCGCCTTGAGAGCTGCACCTACGCAGAACTGCGCCGCATGGCGGAATCGGTGGGCCGATGGATTGGTGAAAACGGGTTCGCCCGCGGGTCGCGCCTTGCCATTGTGGCAGATAACCACCCGCGTTGGGTGGCAGCGTATCTGGGCGTCATCGCTGCCGGATGCACGGTGGTTCCACTCGACACAGCGCTGCACGCCGATCAACTTACCAAGCTATTGAAAGACAGTGGCGCGTCCGCGCTGTTCTGCGACGCCAAGCACGCGGAGATTGCGCGGGAAGCCGTGACCGGACTCAATATTGGACTTGTACTTACCGACTCTGACCGCATGACGCAACAGTCTCCTTCTGAACGCTGGCTCGCTAATCTTCCTGCCATCTTCGAGAGCGGGCCGGGGAATTTTAGGCCTGCGCCAGCGGCGGCCGATGATCTCGCTTCGCTGCTCTATACATCAGGAACCACCGCCGATCCCAAGGGAGTCATGCTCACGCACGCCAACTTTCAAGGCGAGGTGGAAGCCGTATTTAACTGGGTCGATCTTGGTCCGACCGACGCTCTGCTGGGTGTGCTGCCTATGTTCCACGTCCTGGCGCAGATGGCGAATCTTCTCCTGCCGTTGGTGAAAGGCTCGCGCGTCGTCTATCTGGAAACGCTGAATACGACTGAACTTTTGCGTGCCCTGCAACAGCGCAACATCACAGGCTTTGCAGTGGTGCCGCAATTTTTCTATCTGATTCACGAGCGCATCTTTCAAGAAGTCAAAAAGCGGGGAACGCTGACGCAGACAATATTTGCGGCTCTCGTGGGATTGAACCGGACGTTGCGAAAAATTGGCATCAACGCCGGTCCAACTCTTTTTAGCAAGGTGCATGAGACGCTGGGCAAAAAGATGCGCTATCTGGTTACCGGTGGTTCACGTTTCGATCCGGAGATTGCAAACGACTTTCACGATCTCGGCATCGATGTGCTGCAGGCTTATGGACTGACGGAGACAACAGCCGCAGTCTACGCCAACTCGCCCGGCAACAACGTGATTGGATCGGTGGGCAAGGCGATGAAGGGAATCGAAGGTAAGGTTGTGGATCCGCAGCCGCAGGAGGATGGCAGTCCGGCAACGGGCGAGATTGCTTTGCGCGGCGCGGTAGTGATGAAGGGATATTGGAATCGTCCGGACGCTACAGCGGCGGTGCTGCGCGATGGATGGTTCTACTCCGGCGATCTCGGCTACTTTGACGACGACGGGAACTTGTTCCTGACCGGCCGCAAGAAAGAAGTGATCGTACTCAGCAACGGGAAAAATATTTATCCCGAAGAAGTTGAGGCCCACTACCTGAAATCGCCTTTCATCAAGGAACTGGCGGTGATGGGCCTGGAAGGCAAGCCCGGTCAGGGCGGGGACCGGTTGCACGCCGTGATTGTGCCCAATTTCGATGTGCTGCGGCAGAAGAAGATTGTGAACGCGAAGGAAGTGATTCGCTATGACATCGAGAGCCTGTCGCAGCAGATTGCTTCCACCAAGCGTTTAGGCAGTTACGAAATCTGGCAGGAGGATTTGCCGCGCACCACGACGCGAAAGATTAAGCGCTTCGAAGTGGAAAAGCACGTGAAGGCGAACCAATCTCGCAAGATTGACGACGATTCCGAGTTGCCCGCGGAACGTCCGTTGACCGCCGAGGAGGCGGCATGGCTCAATCAGCCAGATGTGCAGCGCGCGCTGAATATTGTTCGCGAGGCAGCGCGTACAGCCCCGCCGGTATTGCGGCCGACTCACAATCTGGAGCTCGACCTGGGGCTTGACTCCATGCAACGGGTGGAGTTGCTCAGTAAGATCGAAGAGCAACTGGGCGGCGATGTGGAAGAATCCCAACTCGCCGAGATCTACACTGTGCGCGATCTGGTCGACACCGTGCTCCAAAGCGCGGCCAGCGGAGCCGGCGGCCCGGGCACGCGAACAACATTTGCTGGGTGGAAAGCGATTCTGGCCGAAGAGCCGAATGCCGGGGATGTGATTTCTCTGGTTGGTCCGCAGAAGCTTAAGACTGTTTTTTGGTATTTGGTTTCACGGCTCATCCAGGTAGTCTCGCTAGACCGCTTTGATTTGCATGTCAGCGGAATTGAGAAGCTGCCGAAGAGTGGCCCTTACATTATTTCTTCCAATCATCAGAGTTATATCGATCCGCTGATTCTGGCCAGCATTCTGCCGCGTGAGGTCTTTGAAAGAGTCTTTGCTGTGGGAACCAGCGAGATTTTTGGAGAAGGATTGATGCTGCGCCTGGCGCGTTCGTTGCGCGTTGTGGTTGTGGATCCAGACGCGAATCTTATTCCGGCGATGCGCGCGGGAGCCTTCGGCCTGCGGCAAGGGCGTCCGCTCATCCTTTATCCCGAAGGCGAGCGCTCGATCGATGGCACACCGAAAATTTTCAAGAAAGGTGCGGCCATTCTATCCATTCACATGCAGGCGCCGATCGTGCCCGTGGGCATTGAGGGATTCTTCGAGGCCTGGCCGCGCAACAAACCGTTTCAGGGATTCACGCTGCTGAAAATTGTGTTCGGCGATCCGATTCTTCCACCTCCTGAGAGTGAGGCGTCAGAAGCTGCTTATGAGAAGCTGACTGCGGAGTTGAAAGCGCGAGTAGTTGGAATGTGGGAAAGGCTGCGCAGTCAGTAGCGCCGGCGTCCTCGCCGGCTGTCGCGAGGGCATCTTGCCCTCGCCGCCGGCAGCGCGTACAAGCCGGAGTTTTCAATCCGATGCGAAAAGACGGTGGCCCTACTTCGCCCGCGGATGGGTCTGATCGTAAACCTGCAGCACATGCTTCATCGACAACTGCGTGTAGCGCTGCGTAGTAGCAAGACGCTCGTGGCCGAGCAATTCCTGAATGGCGCGCAGGTCTGCGCCTTCTTCCAGCATGTGCGTTCCGAAGGCATGACGCAGCGTGTGCGGATGCACGTCCGGCGAAAGGCCCTTCGCGACGGCAATTTTCTTGATGATGCGTCCGACGCTGCGCGTGGTGAGACGGCCGCCGCGCCGGTTGATCAACAGGGCAGCGGAGTGTTTGCTGATTGCTCCGAGAACTTTCTGACGCTCAGGCAGATAGATCGCGAGCGCAGTCTTCACTGAGTCACCAAACGGAACGTAGCGTTCTTTTTTCCCTTTGCCGCGGATAAGAATTGCTTCGGCGCTCAGGTGGATGTCGTCAAGATTGATTCCAGTGAGCTCTGAATTGCGGATACCGCATCCGTAAAGCAGTTCGAACATAAGACGGTCGCGCTCGGGGAAGGCGGCCACTTCCGGCATTTGGCCATCGATCACGGCATTCATTTCTTCGATCGTGGGCACGCGCGGAAGTTTTTTGGGAAGCTTCGGCGTTGCGACTAGCTTCGCCGGGTTCTGCTCCACCACGCCCTCCCGCGCCAGCCAGCGATAGAGTGACCGGACCGCGGCCAAGGCGCGCGCAACGGAGACTTTGCTCAGACCGTTTTCGTAAAGTTGCGACAAGAATCCGCGTACAGCGATGTGGTCGATCTGTTTCCATCGCCGCGAACCGGCGTAAGCGGCAAAGAGAGCCAGATCGCGGCTGTAGGCTTTGATGGTGTGCACAGAAGAGTTGCGCTCGCGCAGGTGGCGCAGGAAATCTGACACGGCTCTAGCGACGACGGTGTTGGGTCTGGTCATGGGATGGTATTCAATTGCTGATTGATGATTTCTGATTGTTGATTAAAAACCTATCACCGCCAGAGTTGTGTTCTTAATCAGCAATCGACAATCATCAATCAGCAATTTCCTCATCGTGCCTTGGCCCTCGGATGATGCTTCTGATAAACCGTCCTGAGCCGATCAAGCGCCATATGCGTGTAGACCTGCGTCGTCGAGATATCGGAGTGTCCCAGGATGGTCTGCACCGTGCGCAGATCGGCGCCGTTCTCTACCATGTGCGTGGCGCAGGAGTGACGCAGCATGTGCGGAGAAGCGGGCCGCCCGGAAGCAGCCGAGGCTGTGCGTACCATTTGCCAAATTCGTTGGCGGGTCAGCTTCCGCCCGCCGCGCACGATAAATAGTAATGGCGAATTTCTTGACGACACTGCTGCCGATGCTGCTCTTAACTTCCCTGCCGCGAGTTGCGGACGCGACTGTTTCAGATATTCCGCGAGCGCTTCTTGCGCCGATCTCCCCAGCGGCACCACACGCTCTTTATCGCCCTTGCCGCGCACCAGCATATATCCCGCGTCGAGTTTCAAGTCTTCCAATTTCGCATTGACGATCTCCGAGACCCGGAGCGCGCCCGCGTAAAAAACTTCGAGCATGGCATGATCGCGCGCCGCCAACGCGGCCGAGTCTTTGGTATTGCGCGAGGCAGCAGGACCGTTGGCCCGCTGAAGTGGCGCGGCCAGCATGGTTTCCATTTCGTCGCGAGCCAGCGCTTTCGGCAAGACCTTCCACTGGCGCGGCGATTCGATGTTCAGCGTCGGATCATGATCAAGTTTCTTGTCAAGCAAAAGATAGCGGTAGAGATGACGCAGCGCCGAGAGTTTTCGTCCCACGCTGCGGCCGTCGACTTGATTAGAAAAAAGTTGCTGCAGGAAATCGCGTACATCAATACGGCGTGCAGCCAGGAGAGCGCGCTTGCGCGCCTCCAAGAATTCCGAAAATTGACTCAGGTCGGTGGTGTAGGCGCTGATGGAAAGCGGCGCCAATCCCTTCTCGATCTTCAAGTAGTCGAGGAAGCCCGAGAGCACGCGCGAGTTGGGTTCTGAAGCCATGGCGGAAGATATGTAGTATGCGCGTTATCGGGCGCTGATGAAAGTAGTGAGAAAGATGCGGAGTGCGATCTACGCCGCGCCGTCGTAACGACCCTTTAAGTCCGGCTTAGGCTTCGCAGCAACTCTGCCGCGAATAGAGCCCCCTCTGGCGTTTCCTCGTGCTTGAAGTAAGCGAAAACATCGCGCCCAGCGGCCTTATGCGCTGCGAACAGTTCAACCATACGGCTGCGCTCTTCTGGCGTGTAGTTCGGCTTGCGGAATCGGTAATAGGCAAACGATCCCGTGGCCACATCTGGGGTTGTGCGCTCCTCGGTTTCCGCCACGCACAGCGCCGTACCGTGTGCCTTCAACAAATCCCATATTGAATCGGTGAACCAGGATTCGTTGCGGAATTCAAAGGCCGCAGGCAACGTACGCGGCAGCAGTGCTAAGAAATCCTTCAACAACGCGGGATCGGCTTTCAGATTCGGCGGCAATTGGAACAACACCGGCCCCAGCTTGCCTGCGGCAGCGAGAGGCTCAATCGTCGCCAGGAAACGCGGAACAAAATCCTCCGTCCCCTTAAGCCGCTTGATGTGCGTGATCACCTGATGCGCCTTGATGCCGAGGCGGAAGTGCGGCGGGGTTTGCTCAATCCAGTTCTGGATGGTGCTTTCTTTCACCAGTTGCCGGAAGGTGAAGTTCACTTCAACCGTGTTGAGCTGAGTCGCGTAGTGACTGAGAAATTTTTTCTGCGCGAGTTTCGCGGGATAGAAGTCAGGCTTCCATGTTGGATAAGCCCACCCGGAGGTGCCGACAAATAGTTGAGGCATGGCGAGTCTCGGAGAAAATTCGCTGGCGGACGGGATTATACCTTGCGCCCGGCTTTGCGCGCCCGTGGCCGCTTCCCGGTCGTCTTCCCTGCCGACTGGTGCACGGGTTGCCGCTCTTCGTCATTCTCCGCCTGCGCGGCCAGAGAGATCGCAGGCTCCGCTTCTGGAACCGCTTCTGCCGCAACTTTTCTCAGATCGGGCAATCGTTGCTTCAGTTCAAGGACCGGGGCAAATAAATCCCCCATCTTCTCCACCCGCGCAACCGTTTGCTTCGCTTCAAACACCAGCAGGCCGGCATCTTTCTTTTTCAGAGTGCGCACTACTTCCTCCCACGTGACCGGCGTAGAGACGGTAGGACGCTCCCGCGCCCGCAACGAATACACCGCTACCGTGGTTTTGTGCTCGTCATTCTGGCTCCAGTCGACAAACACTTTTCCTGTGCGGATATTCTTCTTCATATCCGACACAACCATGTCGGGATGTTCGTGTTCCAGCAACTGCGCCAGGGCGTGAGCAAAAGTTTTGGTCGACTCGTATTTTGTGGGAGTGTTGAGCGGCACGTAAATCTGCAGACCTTTTGATCCCGAGGTCTTGGGAAGACTCTCCAGCCCGAAATGCTCGAATATCTCCCGCAACCACATGCCCACCTGGCAGCATTGCACAATGGTCGCCGGCGGCCCGGGGTCGAGATCGAAAACCATCATCGTAGGACAAGTGATATCTTTCGCCAGCGCGAGCGACGGATGCAATTCGATCGCGGCCAGATTCGCCAGCCACACCATCGTTGGCAAATCATCGGCCAGAATGTAATGCACCGTACGGTGGTTGCCCTCGCTCCAGATGGGCGCGGTCTTCACCCAGTCGGGACGATGCTGCGGCGCATTTTTCTCGTAGAAAAATTCCGCGTCCACGCCGTTAGGGTAGCGTTTGCGCGTGAGCGCGCGGCCTGCCAGATGCGGGATCATGGCCGGCGCAATGCGCACGTAGTAATCGATGACCTGCTGCTTGGTGAATCCCGCGGCGGGATATAACACTTTCTCCAAATTCGACAGCTTCAGATCCCGGCCTTGCACTTCCACCATCGAATCCATGGTCGTACACGCTCCCGCAGGCATTGTGCCTGAAAGCTGGCTCAGCACAAAATACACTCCTTTCCCCAAGGCTTCGCTTCACAGCCATGACCCGGTTTGACAACCTCCCCGCTCGACACGTAATTTCAAACTTCTGCCCTTCTTATTCGTCCAAGACATGTCCTTCCCAAGTTTCGGAGGTTCGATGAAGCCAGGTCCGATGAAGCAAAGCATAGTGAAGCCCCTCATTCTGATTCTGCTGATGGCGGCGTTCGCCGGCGCCCAGGATGTTGCGTCCTTTGAGAAGCGCATCACGGTGAAGAAGCTCGCCAACGGCCTGACCCTCGTCATCTGCGAGCGGCCCGAAGCCCCGGTGTTTTCTTTCAATACGATGGTTGATGCGGGTTCGGTGCAGGACCCAATGCGAGCAACGGGTCTGGCCCACATGTTCGAGCACATGGCGTTCAAAGGCACCGACAAGATTGGCACCACCAACTACGCCGCCGAAAAGCCTCTGCTCGAAAAGATAGAGGTCGCGTACGCGGCGTACATCGAAGAACGCGACAAAGAAGTGAACCGCGACGAGGCCAGGTTGAAGGCGCTCGAGAAGGCATGGAAGGACGCGATCACGGCCGCCGACAAATATGTCGCTTCCAACGCGTTTAGCAAAATCATCGAACAAAATGGCGGAGAGGACGTGAACGCTTCCACCAGCTACGACTCTACCAATTATGAATATTCCCTGCCAGCCAACCGGCTGGAATTGTGGGCCTATCTTGAGTCCGAACGTTTTCTGCATCCGGTGCTGCGGGAGTTTTATAAGGAACGCAACGTCGTAATTGAAGAGCGGCGGTTGCGTACCGACAGCAATCCCATTGGCCGGTTGATCGAGCAGTTCACGGCGGAGGCGTTTGCCGCGCATCCTTACCATCGGCCAACGGTCGGATGGATGTCAGACCTGAATACATTTTCCGCCACGGACGCGCAGAAGTTTTTCGACAAATATTACGTTCCGTCGAACATGGTGGTCGCGGTTGCGGGCGACGTGAAAGCGGCGCAGGCTTTGCCCATTCTCGAAAAATATTTCAGCCGGCTGCCGGCGCATCCTCGTCCTGATGAGGCGACTACGACCGAGCCTCAGCAGAACTCGGAGCGCAAGGTGGTGCTGAAGGAAAAATCGCAGCCGCTTTATCTTGAGGGTTATCACCGCCCCGATTACAGGGCCAAAGACGACGCCGTATTCGACGCGATTAGCGATCTGATGTCTGAGGGGAGAACCTCGCGGCTCTATCGCGCGCTCGTACGCGATAAGAAGATCGCGGCATTCTCCGCCGGCTTCAGCGGACTGCCGGGCAACAAATATCCGCATCTGTTTGCCTTCTACGCTTTTCCACTCCCCGGACACACGCCGCAGGAAGTGGGCGACGCCATCCATGTAGAGATTGAGCGCTTGAAGAAGGAAGACATCAGCGACGATGAGTTGAAGATGATCAAAACTCGCACCAAGGCGAACCTGATTCGCGGGCTGGCTGAAAACTCAGGACTGGCGCAGCAACTCGCCTTCTATCAGACGCGCTACGGCGATTGGCGTGAACTATTCCGCTCGGTGGATCGAATCGACAAAGTAACGAAGGCCGATGTTCGCCGCGTCGCCAATGAAACCTTTGTCGATACGAACCGCACTGTGGGTGTGATCGAGACGGTGGCTGGCGGTTCGGGGCCTGCCGAGCACGATCCGGAGCCAGGGTCTGGGAATCAGGGAGGTTCGCGATGAAGAGAACTATCCTCCTGCTGACTCTGCTGCTCACGTCGACTCTCTTCGCTTCAATTCCTCAATGCTCCGCGCAAGCCGCGAGCTGGCAGAAGATTCCCATCCCACCTTTGCCGGCTTTCAAGCCGCAACAACCCCAGCGCATTCAGCTTTCGAATGGCATGGTGATCTTTCTGCAGGAGGATCACGAACTGCCGCTGATTGACGCCTCAGCGCGCATTCGCGGCGGCTCGCACAACGAACCCGCCAGCAAAATTGGACTGACAGAGATATACGGCGAAGTCTGGCGCACCGGCGGCACGAAAGCGCAAACCGGCGATCAACTCGACGACTTTCTCGAAGTCCGCGCCGCCAAAGTCGAGACCAGCGGCGGGCCGGATTCCACCAACATCAGTTTGAGCTGCCTGAAAGGCGACTTCGACGACGTCTTCAAAGTCTTTGCCGACCTACTGCAAAATCCTGAATTCCGCGCCGACAAGCTCGATTTGGCGCAGAAGCAAGCCGAAGACGCGATCTCGCGCCGCAACGACGATATCGGCGCGATCGCGCATCGCGAATCCGTGAAGCTGGCCTATGGTCCGGACAATCCTTACGCGCGCACAGCGGAGTATGCAACCGTTGCCGCCATCACGCGCCAGGATCTCATCGACTGGCACAAAATTTACGTACATCCCAACAACATCATTCTCGGCGTCAGCGGAGACTTCGACTCAGCAGCCATGGAAGCCAAGCTGCGCGCGGCATTTGAGTCATTGCCCAAGGGTCCAGCGCTGGCGAAGGATGAAATTCAGTATCATCCCGCCGCGCCCGGCTATTACCTTATACCGAAAGACGACGTGAACCAGAGCAGCATTCATCTGGTCGGGCTCGGCACCACGCGCGACAATCCCGACTACTATGCCATCAGCGTTTTCAATGAGGCTTTCGGCGGAGGCTTCTCCTCACGCTTGTTCAATGACATTCGTACCAAGCGCGGGCTCGCCTACAATGTAGGCGGCGGCATCGGGGCCAACTTCGGGCACCCCGGCATCTTGCAAATCGCGATGAGCACCAAGAGCCAGAGCACAATTGAGGCGGTGAAGGCAGTTGATGAAGACATCGACGAACTGGCCAAGAACCAGATCACCGAGGACGAAATCACACGCGCCAAAGATGCGATTCTGAATGCGTTCATCTTCCGTCTCGACTCACCCGACAAGATTCTGGCCGAGCGCGAGACTTACGAGTTCTACGGATATCCTCCCGATTGGCTGGACAAGTTCCAGTCAGAAATAAAGAAGGTGACTGCCGCCGACGCTAACCGAGTGGCGGCGAAGTATCTGCACCGTGAGCAACTCGCTGTACTTGTGGTCGGCAATACGAAAGAGTTCGACAAGCCTTTGTCGTCGCTCGGGACGGTAAAGGAAATCGACATCAGCATTCCGCCGCCGCCGGGAGTTAAGAAAGAAGAAATTGCAAAACCTACCGCCTCAAACGATGAAGGCAGAGCACTGGTGGCGAAAGTAGTGGCGGCATTAGGCGGCGAGGCGAAGCTGGCAACGGTCAAAGCCTTGAAGGAACAGCTCACCCTCACGCAGAAAACGCCACAAGGCGATTTCGACATGAAGATGGAAACCGTGATCGTGTTCCCCGATCATTTGCACGTGGATATGCAAACGCCCAGCGGAGAGATGCAAATTGTGGTTTCGCCGGAAGGGTCTTTCATGGCGATTCCCGGGCAAGGCGTGCACGACTTCCCTGCTGGCCAAAAAATGGAAACGCTGGAGCAGATCAAGCGCGATCCCATTTTCATCGCCTCGCACTGGAAGGACCCGAATGTATTCTTCAGTGCGGCTGGAAACGAAAGGGTCGGCGACGTTGACGCCCGCATTGTCGACGTGAATGCCGCGGGCGCAGCCCTCCGCTGGTTCGTCGATCCCAAGAGTGGCCGCATTCTCAAAGAAACCTACATGACGGTGAGCCAGAGCGGCCCAGTGCAGGGCGAAACCGATATGGAGAACTGGAAGCCCATCGGCGGCCTGACGATTCCGCTGGTGCGTCGCAATAAACAGAACGGCCAAGATTCAAGCACTGCCGAGATCACAGCGCTGGAAGTCAATCCGCCAGTCGATCAGAAACTCTTCGATAAACCTGCGGAATAAGCGGCCGCGCGGCTCACGGCAGCAGAGAAACCAGGGAGGATCATCATGGGTTTCTCGCGTGGATCGTGGTTGGACTCATCGCAGGCTGGGATACTGTGTGCGTGATGTCACGATGTACCCCCCATTCCTTGTTGCGACCCCCTGTATTCATACGGTTCCGCGCACGATGACATGCGTCTTACCCGCGTCAAATGCCGGTGGGAGCGTACGCTCTGGAAACTTGAACTGCACGGCCGGTGCGCACATGGACCTTAATACCATGCTATCTTGCCTTCGCTTGCCGGTCTGGTACATGTCCTATTTCCTGGCGTGATGCAACGCGTTTCTCTGCTTGAAGAATCAAGGAGTTCTGCGGGGTAACCTGGGGCGGTGACGAACGGCACATTGCAGCGACCAAGAGCGCATTCTAATGTCCAGTTCAGAATGAACCTGAAACCCGCACATCCCCGCCCGAAATCGCACCGTCCGGACCTGGCTGCTAACGCAACCGCCAGCCGCAGCCAGATCGCAAAACGCCGGAGCAATCGCATGGCGCTCCACGCTTCTATCGGGTTATCCGGGCAAGATCGGCAGAAATGTTCCTTTACGATGCCGGCCAAGGCCACGAAATTGAATAAGCACGGCGCCGCCGTTCGACTCAGTCGTGAGCTTCTGGTGGGCTCGGTCGTCTCCGTAAATAACAGGCACGGCATCGAGCTCTCGGCCCGCGTAGTTGCGCGGTTGGCGGCCCTGGAGGGCGTTTCCACATACGCAATCGAGTTTGTCGAGCAGGACGAACGGGCGGAAACTTTCTGGGGAATTATCTTCCCGCCGAACACCTCAAACGCCTAACCGGCAAGTGTGGCTCCGGCGCCAGCGCCACAAGGGCGCCAAGCCAAGGCGGATCACGCTAAGTTGCAGGAAGAATCACGTCCGCCAAACAGGGAAGTCCTGACTGTTGCTATCAGGCGATTACCCTCAAAATCCCCTTGCTCCCCCCACCCACCGGCCCCAAATCCATACCCGCGCGCCACATCATCCAAAATATCTCCACATGTTTATCATCTAATCAACATGATGTATCGTTCCAAACATCTCTATCTCCTATCCCCTTTTACTCTTGACCCGGGCTGAAACCGGAACTATCATTAGCGAATAAAAGGCGAAACTATATGCCCTCGCTCCCCCTCTTCCCTCTTTCGCAGAAGCCCCCTCTGATCGGCATTGCCAGGCTCGCATCTGAAGGCGAATCTCTTCGCGAGGGGCACAATGTCGAATACTTCACTTTGCCGGCAAAATCCCTGCTGAACCGCTGCATCAGCAACCGGGGCTTACCCTTTACCTGGACCATCAATCCCTACCGCGGCTGTGAATTCGCCTGCAAGTATTGCTACGCGCGCTATACGCATGAGTTCATGGAGATGCGCGACGGCGCAGAATTCGAGCAGAAGATTTACGTCAAGCAGCACACTGTAGATTTGTTGCGGCGTGATTTGCGCCGGGTCAAGCCGGGGGAACCGATTGCGCTCGGCACCGCCACCGATCCTTATCAGCCGGCGGAACGCCGCTACGAAGTCACGCGCGGCATTCTGGAAGAGTTCGCTCGCCATCGCGGACTTGAGCTGGGGATCGTCACCAAATCCAATCTCATTGTCAGAGATCTGGATCTTTTGTGCGCAGTTGCGCGCAGCAACGCCTTATCCATTCACATCACGGTGACCACGATGAACGTCGAACTGGCGCGGATTCTCGAACCTCGCGCCCCGCGCCCCGATCTGCGGATGGAAGCGGTCCGTCAGCTCAGCGAAGCAGGATTAATGGTGGGCGTGAGTTCTTCGCCGGTTTTGCCCGGCATTACCGACTCGCCTGCGGATCTCGAAGCCGTTGTGAGTGCCGCCGCCGCGGCCGGAGCCCGCCACATATTCGCCGGAGCCCTCTTTCTGAAGCCCTGCTCCGCAGCAGTTTTTCTTCCCTTCCTCGAGGAACATTTCCCGCAACTGGTTCAGAACTACCGGGAACGCTATGCGGACCGCGCGTTTCTGCCGCCGTCATATGGCAAACGCATCGCACAAGTCATGGCGCGCTTGCGCCAGAAATATGGAATCGCCAGCGACCCGCGAGGCCGGATGGCCAACAAATGGCCGGTGCAGACGTTCGACGATCAATTGCCGTTGTTCTGAACACACCGCCGTAAAATCACGGCCCGTCGCTTCCTCTATAATCACTTGACCGCCATGGCGACCGCTTCCCCACCGGCCCAACCTGCTTCCGCGCAACGCGTGACTTTCCGCGTTCGGCTGCATCAGTTCTGGCAGAGGGTGACGGAAGGATTGGAACTCACCCAACTCTGGTCGCAGTTCGAAACCGAAGCGCGCAGCAGCTACCGCCTCTATTCGCGCGACGTCGCCGCCGCCCGGACTCCCGAAGGCCTTACGCATCGCGGCCGTAACCTGCATGTAGTCAAGGAATTCTTCTGGGCCGTTCTGGAAAAACTCTCCCCCGCACGCCGCGTCTTGCTGCTGACTGCCTTAGTTATGCTGGTCATTCCTCACAGTGCTTTCAGTTTCAACGGCGAAGGCGGCAAGGTCTATTCGGTCGAATTCGACCTTCACTTCTGGGGCGGCTTGCTTCTTTTCCTGCTGCTGATGCTGGAGATTGCCGACCGCGTGGTGATGAAGCGCGATCTGCAGATTGCCCGCGAGATCCAGACTTGGCTGCTGCCCGGAGCTCCGCCGCAGATTCCGGGAATCTCCGTTGCCTACGTCACGCGTCCGGCAAACACCGTAGCCGGAGATTATTACGATGTTTTCCCGCGCCCTGGCAAAACGAATGAGGACAATCGTGTGGTCTTCGCAGTCGCCGACGTTGCCGGCAAAAGCATTCCTGCCGCCATGCTCATGGCTACCTTTCAAGCCAGCCTCAAAACGCTTTCCACCGCGCAGGTTCCCTTGGAAGAGCTGGCTGCGAACATGAACCGTTACGCCTGCTCTAACAGTCAGGGCGGATTGCGTTTCACCACCGCCTTCCTCGCCGAGTATGACGCCGCCCGCCGCATCTTCCACTACATCAATGCCGGCCACAACAACCCCATCCTGCGCCGCGCCAGCGGATTGATTGAGCGCCTCGACGTCGGCGGCCTGCCACTCGGCATTATGCCCGAAGCCAAGTATGAATCTGCCAGCGTTGCGCTGGCGCCCGGTGACTGGTTGATCATCTTCACCGACGGCCTGGTGGAGGCCGAAAATGCCCGCCAGGACGAGTACGGCGAGACCCAGCTTTTAACCGTGATCAACACAGCGGCTGCCTCCACGCCGGCAGAAATGCTGAAGCGCATGCTGGCCGAGCTCGATCTCTTCGTCGGCAACACACCGCAGCACGACGACGTCACCTGCCTGCTGATCAAAGCGGAAAACATCTAAACCATCGATTCCGGCAGCCCGGCCGCATTCATTGCTTCCGCATACATGCGATGAAACGCGTGTACGCCCTTTTCCTGTTTCACGCTGAAACGTCCGCGGGAGTAGCTTCGCGAGCGCAAATTCTTCTGGACAATTTCGCAGATGCCCACATCTTCGATCTGAATCTGGTGACTGAACTCCACTGAGGCCTTCGCCGCGGGGCTGCCGTGTTCTTTCTCCGGCAAGTACCACTCGAAGATAGCCAGCGAACGTTCCGGCGCAACCGGCAGCACAATATTGAGCGACACGTTGTCTGGATAACAGTTCAGCATCCAGTTGGGAAAGATCCAAAAATAGTCGGTCATCAAATCTTCCTGCGATCCGGCGTACCGCCGCGGCGTCGTGTCCCCCGGCTGCGGCGCGCGGATGGGACTGAACTGCCGCACATATTTCGCGTTCGGCTCCGCATGGGCCTCGACGACGTAGGAGTTGTAATCCAGTTCCCGATTCAGTCCCGGATGCACGCTGGGCAAATGGTAGCCTTCGAGATAGTTATCTACATACGTCTTCCAGTTGCAATTCATCTCGTAGGTGCGGCGCTCGAACAGTTTCATCCCTTCAAAGTGAAACTTAGCGGCTTGCTTCGGCAAATCTCCAAGGCTATCGCGTAGCGGCCGAGCGTGGTCGTCGAGGTTTATAAAAATCAGGTTGAACCATTCTTCTACGCGCACCGGCGTCAATGCAAAGTCTTCAGGACGGAATCCCTCCACGCCTTCAATCTCGGTGGCGCTGATCAGCGATCCATCCAGACCATACGTCCAGCCGTGATAGCCGCAGCGGAAGAGTTTGCGCGAACCGCAGCCTTCGGCCGGAGGTCCGGCGCGGTGGCGGCAAACATTATAGAAACCGCGCACCTTGCAGTCGGCGCCCCGCACAACGAGCAGCGGCTCGCCTACCAGTTCCGTCGTGAAGTAGTCTCCTGGATTCTTCACCTGATCGCGATGCCCCACAACCTGCCACGTTCGTCCAAAGATCAGTTCCTTCTCGGCGGCAAAGACCGCGGATTCGGTGTAGAGAGAAGAAGGCAAAGTCCATGCGCGTGCGATATCGGCATCGACGGAGAAAGTAGCTTTCGGAGGAGCCATAAAAATCTGGACTGACCGGGGTTCGCTTCGCGGGGCTGGAACAGTTCAACCCCGCAGCGTATTCTACGGCACTCGCCCCGCACTTCCCTGCACCGGCCCAGTTTGCCCGTGCCATTTTCCCCGCAAGTGTATGCCTGGCGCGCGTTCTAACAAGGAGCCGGAATGTGCCAAAGTGACACGAATTGTCACGATCCCCGACGCAATTTGGCAGAACTGAGACCCGGAAAAGCTTTAAAATAGGACGATAGTTTGTCCTTCTACTGAAAATAAGGGGGATTGCGTCCTTCCGCCCGGAACCAAGGTAACTGGCGAGTGTGGCATGGCAAGTGCGAACATCAATCCCGACTGAGTCAGACCATGACCAGCAAGAAATCAACGAAAGTCAAAAAGAGGAGAATTCAAGAGATGCGGAAACAACAGAAGGGTTTTTCACTGATTGAGCTGCTGATCGTGGTGGCAATCATCCTGATCATCGCAGCAATCGCGATTCCTAACCTTATGCGTGCACGTATGGCTGCCAACGACTCGTCCGCGGCTGCTTCCGAGCACACCATCATCGTCGGCGAAGTGGGCTACCTCGGCGCTTATCCCGCGACCGGCTACGCCAACCTGGCCTCTTTGGGCGGAGCGGCTTCGCCTTGCGTTCCGGCGGTTGCAACCGGTTGCTTGATCGACAACAACCTGGCGACCAACGGCGCTGGCAACGGTAAGAGCGGCTACACTTTCACCGCAGTACCGGGCGGCACGGCGACGACTGGCTGGAACTTCTACACCCAGGCGCAACCACTGTCCAACGTCACCGGCACCAAGGCTTATTGCTCGGTTGACGACGGCGTGTTGCGTTGGGGCGGCGCTGGCGTGATCGTCGGACCGGGCGCTTACTCGACCTGCCAGGGCTGGACACCGCTCCAGAACTAACCTGACAATCGGCTAGTACCCACACGGGTACGAAGTCAAAGGGCAGCGGATAACATCCGCTGCCCTTATTTATTTCCGCTCTCCTGAGCTGGTAACGAAGATCTGGGCTTCTTCACCTCGACAATTTGTGTCACCTACGACTGAGCTTTGTCATTCGGAACTGCCCTTTCTATACTCCTTCTTATAAAAAGCGGAGGAATCTCAGACTTTAGGCCTTGCGCCAGACCTTTTCACGTTGGACCCCTAGGTGCAACACAGTTAGCGCGCTTATAATTATTCTTTGTTTGCCAATCGAATAGCGACACTCGTGACTCCCGAGGAACATACAAAAAATGCGGAAACGACAGAAGGGTTTTTCACTGATTGAACTGCTGATCGTAGTAGCAATCATCCTGATCATCGCGGCGATAGCGATTCCTAACCTTATGCGTGCGCGTATGGCTGCCAACGACTCGTCCGCAGCTGCTTCCGAGCACACCATCATCGTCGGCGAAGTGGGCTACCTCGGCGCTTATCCCGTTACCGGCTACGCCACGCTGGCTCGTCTCGGCGGAGCGGCTTCGCCTTGCGTTCCGGCGGTTGCAACCGGTTGCTTGATCGATAACAACCTGGCGACCAACGGCGCTGGCAACGGTAAGAGCGGCTACACCTTCACCGCAGTACCGGGCGGCACGGCGACGACTGGCTGGAACTTCTACACCCAGGCGCAACCACTGTCCAACGTCACCGGCACCAAGGCTTATTGCTCGGTTGACGACGGCGTGTTGCGTTGGGGCGGCGCTGGCGTGATCGTCGGACCGGGCGCTTACTCGACCTGCCAGGGCTGGACACCGCTCCAGAACTAACCTGACAATCGGCTAGTACCCACACGGGTACGAAGTCAGAGGGCAGCGGATAACATCCGCTGCCCTTACTTATTTTTCTTCATGAATCTTTCTGGATTTCAACCTAACCAGACATTGTCGCTTCCAAAGTTGATTCTTGCTTGTGCCCGTAACGCGCAACGAGCCTCTCAAAATCAGGTCTTCCCGGACGCCCTGCAACGAAAAGCGAGCTTCTCGCTATGACCAATCGCCTTCGAAATGTGCTTTCACGTAACCAGTAAGCGGTTACCACAGTAACTGACTGTCCAGATCAGGTTGGAGGAACAAGTGCGACAGTTTCTAGTGGCATAGGTGGAGTTCTGCGCAGGCTGGAACCCTTACCAGCCGGCAAAAAGGAACCTAAATGAATTCGATCCGAAGACAAAACGGCTTCTCACTCATCGAACTGCTGATCGTAGTCGCGATCATCCTGATCATCGCTGCGATCGCAATTCCTAATCTGATGCGGGCCCGCATGGCTGCGAATGATTCGTCGGCTTCCGGCTCGATCCATGCCATCAATGTAGCCGAGGCCGCATATTTCGGTTCCTACCAGGCCACCATCGGCTTTCCAGCCACCTTGCTTCCGCTCGGTGGGCCCGCCCCCTGCACCCCCAACATCGGGACCGCCTGCTTGATCGACAACACTTTGGCCAGCAATGGCGGTGGCGTCGGCAAGAGTGGTTACTCATTCGCCGCTACAGGGTTCAGTACGGTAGGAGCTACTAACAACGAGTTCTATGCCACCGCAACTCCCAACAGCAATCTGACTGGAACCCGCGCCTATTGTTCGACGGAAGATATGGTCATTCGTCTTCAGGCCTCGGGCGTCGTTACCCAGGTGGGCAGCTATTCCTCCTGCCTGGCCCTGACGGCTATGAATAATTAGCGGCCACCGACGGTCGATTGCAGCTTTCGATTCTGACTGCAGGATCAACCTTGCAGTTTGACACCTCAGTTACTTGTGACTCTCCAAATTTCCCATAAAATTAGGGAATTGATTTCGTATTGCCGGAAAGCCTCTGTGAGCACCTCTCAGCCGAGAATCGAACCCGATAATCCATCTCTGGGGAGGGCTGCGTTGATGGCTCCGGCCGGCCGTGGCATGACTTGGCTCACTTTGCCTGGCGTTGTCTTTTTCTGCGTGATCCGGCTGGCGTTCGGCGGGTTCCTGCTGTTAACCTCGGTCTATTGTTTGCTGCTGTCGGTGCCTTTCTCGTACTTCGGTTTCATTCACAATCCGCTCATTAGCTGGCTTCCGGCATTCGTACGCCTTCACGGAATTCTCTACGGAGTGCTGCTGAGCACAGTCGCACTTACGCTTATTCCTGAATTGCGCGCGAAGGCGACCCGAAGGGCGGTCATAGGCTTTCTGGTCTTCAACGGAAGCGCCGCCATTTACTTGTGGCGCACGAACGCCTTGGCGGGCCTCCAATTGGATCTCAGAAGTTACGTATGGAGCATGCTTTCGTTGTTCCCACTTTTGTGGCTGGCCGCGCTCGATTTGTCGGGAAGAAGAGTCTGGCTGTCGCCTGATAAGCAAGGCACGCTCGATTTGGCAAGAACCACCTTTGCCGCCGTAATAGTCTGTGTTGTTTTCGCGGCCTCTTCCATCTTGCGGGGCGGTCTCGAGGGCAACATTCTTTCCGTCGGCCTGGCTCTTCGCGGCTTCGGCGCGAGCCTGTGTTTTCATCTTGTCATCTTTACCGCCGTCGGATTCCTCCTAGGGTTCATTAGGTTCGCGGCTGGTATGACTCGCTGGCCCCAAATTCTTACCTTCGTGCTCTCGCGCGTTCTTGCTGCCTTGCTCTTAACCGAACTGCTGCGCTCCATGGTACTTCCCACCATTTCGTTCGAGGGAATCCAAGCTACTATCTTCGCGGCAGTGGTCTCGTCCGTCCTGGTGTTTTCCCTCACTGGCTTCTCGGCGAAGTGGCAATCTCTCGGCGAAAATGCGCGCCTGCCGAATCCTTCGGACAAGGTTTCCATATTCTGGGGGATTTTCGCAGCACTCAGTCTACTTGCCTCCGCCTATGCAATACCTGTGTTGCTCGGCCGCAACGACTGGGATTTTGTGCTACAGCGAATGGCGGTGATCGTCGTATGGTTCTCGGCTCTTCAGCTGGTCTGCCACACCGGAGTTCGCCTGCGCGGCAACGCCGCCAAGGCCGCGGTGTTTCTTGTGCTTGCGGTTGCGGCCGCGGGATTTGTTCGTTACGCCAAGCTGGCGCTCTACAATCCCGAACCTTCGCCTTTGGCGCAGGAGGTCTTTGATTTCTACGCCGGCGCGGACATTTCCTTCAAGACCGCTTATGACATCCTTTCGCGCCCCGTCGATAACCAGGCGTACCGGCAGTTTTACGATTTTCTCAAGCAGAATACGAATCTGGTGCGAGAGGTTACAGTCGGTCCGGCCGACGTGCGCCTGGTTTCCAATCTGCAAGCTACACCCGGCGTCAAGCCGAATATTTTCTTGTTCGTGATCGACAGTCTGCGGCCAGATTTCGTCTCTCCCTACAATCCCGCCGTGGACTATACGCCGGCGATCGGCCGTTTCGCGAGCGACAGTGTTGTGCTGGAAAACGCCTTTACGCGTTACGGTGGCACCGCGCTTTCCGAGCCTGCCATTTGGACTGGCACAATGCAATTGCACAAGCAGTACATTGAGCCCTTCTATCCGATGAACAATCTGCAGAAGCTTCTGGAAACCGACGGATATCAAAGCTACATTAGCGTCGATCCGATTCTCAGCATCATGCTGCAGCCCTCCGCTTCGATCACAGAACTGGACAAGAACACCAAATCCTGGTCCGATTTGGATTTCATTCCTACGCTCAAAGAACTGGAAGCGAAAATCGACGCGCGCTCCAACCCGAAAAAGCCCATCTTCGCGTACACCCAGCCCCAGAACGTGCATACCCTCACCCTAGAACGCTCGAAGATTAAAGGCGGCAGAAAGGCGGCCAGCATCTATGAATTGCGCAGGATAGATGCGGCGTTTGGCGAGTTTGTAGACTTCCTCAAGCAGCGAGGGCTTTACGAAAACAGCATCATCATTCTGACCGCCGACCATGGCGACTGTTACGGAGAGTTTGGCCGGTATGGACACTCCGATTTCCTGGTTCCTCAGGTTGTCCGGATCCCGCTTATCGTCCATCTGCCGCCGCGCATACGCCAACAGTTGGTATGGGACGCGCACCACGTTGCTTTTACCACCGACATCACTCCGAGTCTTTACTACCTGTTGGGACACCGGCCCATTCTCAACAATGAAATGTTTGGACGGCCTATTTTCAGCGAGACCCGGGAGGAACAACTGGAGTACGAGCGTTCTCACTACTTGCTCGTCTCCAGCTATGCGCCGGTCTACGCCGTGCTCGGCGGCGACGGCCGGTCTCTGTTTATTGTCGATGCTGTGAACTCGAGAAATTCCTACTACAACCTGGTTGAAGATCCGACGGCCTCCCGCAATCATGTGACGGTTCAGTTGCGAAATGAAAATGAGGCGATCATTCGCCACCAACTGGGGCTGATCAATGACCTTTACGGCTGGCGTCCAGCGCAGGGCGCACACTGAAGCTCGAAAAGGAACCTCGATTTTGGCCCTTAGTTGCGGTACGTGAGGGGTTTACCTTCGTAACATTGCAGGCTCGGGGGCTCTCTTTACTCCACCTTAGATTTGCATATAATTTTCTCTGGAACGTTTAAGACTCATTCTTCCGTATCGACGACTAGCTTGCCATGCCAGCGATAGAGATTCTGGGATTAGAAAAGACCTATAGCGTAGGCTTCTGGCGAAAGCGGCCGAAGCGCGCTTTGTTCCCGCTACGATTCACCGTCGAAGATGGAGAAGTCTTCGGCTTCCTCGGCCCCAACGGCGCCGGGAAAACCACCACTTTGAAACTGCTCATGGGACTGGTGTACCCAACTGCCGGCTCAGCCCGTATTCTGGGCCGTGAATGGACCGATCCGTCGGTAAAAGCGCAGATCGGATTCCTTCCCGAGCAGCCTTATTTTTACGACTATCTGACCGCTCACGAGCTGTTGGAGTACTACGGACAGCTCTCCGGCGTTCCCGCCAAACAACGCAAGCAGCGGGTGGAAAAGATTCTCGATCAAGTCGGCCTGCGCGACGTGCGGGGAGTGCAGTTGCGCAAGTTTTCCAAAGGAATGTTGCAGAGGGTGGGAATCGGGCAGGCGATTCTTCACGATCCCAAACTCGTGTTCTTCGACGAGCCCATGTCCGGACTCGACCCCATGGGCCGCCGCGAAGTCCGCGACCTGATGGAGCAACTCAAGCACGAAGGTAAGACCGTCTTCTTCTCCACTCACATTCTCTCGGACGCCGAAGCGCTTTGCGACCGCGTGGCCGTCATACACAAGGGAGAACTGCGTGACGTGGGCGCGATTGAAGACCTCACCTCCAGCGTGCTGGGGAAAGTGGAAATGATCTGGCAAGGCTCCCAGGTGCCAGCCTCGATCAAGGCGCTGGGCGCGGAGTGCCACGTCAGCGGGGACCGGGTTCGCGCCATCATTGCCGAAAATCAGCAGGACGCGATCATCGACGCACTGCGCCGCGAGCGGCTACGCTTGATTGCCATTATCCCAGTACGCACTTCCCTTGAAGCTTACTTTGTGGAGAAGCTGCGGCGCGCCGAAACTACGGCTGGGAGCGTCGCATGAGAACCCGCATCGGCTACATTGCCTCCAACACCTTCCGCGAAGCGGTGCGTGACCGCGTTCTTTATAACCTGATTGCGTTCGCGTTGCTCCTCTCGGGCGCGGCCATTCTTGTGGGCCAGATTTCCATCGAGATCGAGAAGCTGGTCGTCATCAACCTGGGTCTGACCGCCGTGTCTCTGTTCGGCGTGGTGATTGCAATCTTCATCGGCATTGGGCTGGTCTCGAAAGAAATCGAGAAGCGCACGCTTTACACCGTGCTTTCGCGGCCAGTGCGCCGCTGGGAATTCATCGTCGGCAAGTTCTTTGGGCTGGCGGGCACACTGGTGGTCAACACGTTCTTCATGGCGATTGGCGTGTTCGGCGCATTGTTCTATGTCTCGCACAAGTTCGTGCGGGCTGACGCGCTGATCTTTGTTGCTTTGTACTTCATCATTCTCGAGTTCCTGATCATCTGTTCGCTGGCGCTCTTGTTCTCGTCGTTCTCTTCGCCGTTGCTCTCGGCCGTGTTTGCGTTTTCGCTGTTTGTCATCGGCAGCTTTGCCGAAGACCTGCGCAACTTCGCGAAGATGGCGCACGGAGTTTCAGGCCTGCTAGCAACGGGCGCAGCCTACTTGGTTCCGAACTTTTCGGCCTTCAATGTGATCACTTCCATTGCCCATGAACAACCGGTCGCGGGACAACTCATTCTGCAGAACTCGCTCTATGCCTTGTTCTACGCCACCATGGCCTTGAGCGGTGCGGTACTGATCTTTGAGCGCCGGGATTTGAAATAGAGAAGATCTGAAGTAAACATTCGATATGAAGGTACGCCAGAAAACCACCATGATCGCCAGCATTTGCCTCGTCGTGTCGCTGGCGGCGAGTTCGTTTCTGCTGCACCGTATCGACCGGCTTCGCCCGCAAGCCACGCTCGACGAAGTCTTGTATCTGAGTTCGCCGAAGGTGATCAAACGCGCGAGCCTGGGTTATGACGGCTTGATGGCCTGCATCTACTGGACGCGCGCGGTGCAGTACTTCGGATACCGTCATTACTACTCTGCGACAAGTTACAACCTACTGGCGCCGCTGCTCGAAATCACAACCCATCTCGATCCTCATCTCGTGGTCGCGTACGAGTTTGGCAGCAGCTTCCTGGCTCCTGCGCCGCCGCACGGTGCGGGGCAGCCTCAAGCGGCCATTCACTTGATGGAATATGGCATTCAGAACAATGCCGACAACTGGCATCTCTATTACGACCTCGGCTTCGTCTACTACATGGAGCTGAAGGATTACAAAAAAGCCGCCGACACTTTCGAGCGTGGATCGCATGTTCCGAACGCGCATCCTTTCCTGAAGATTCTCGCGGCACAGATGGCGCAACATGCGGGCGAGTATCAGACGGCGCGTATGCTTTGGTCCGCAACCTACCAGACTACTCAGGATGAGCAGATCAAGCAGAACGCGGTTGAACACCTGCGGGCGCTCCGCGTGGACGAAGACGTTCAACATCTGCAGGAAGCCGTCACCCGCTTCGGAGAGCGCACTGGGCGCCTGCCGGCGAGCATGGCTGAGTTGGTGGATGCCGAAGGCTTGGCGGGAACTCCGGCTGATCCAGATGGACAGCCTTACAAGTTGACGCCCGAAGGCCGCGTTGAAGTGCGCGTGCCGGACGATTTTCCATTCGCCACGAAGGGCCTGCCTCCGGGATATAAGCCGGCGCCGAAGTTCCACGCTATGCCATAGATGTCCCCGTCACGTCATCCTCATCCTCTGGTAATCGCATATCATGGCGGAGGATGCGCGAGCCTGCCTCTTCCTCTCAAATCAGCCTTACACGTTCGATGCGGCAATGGTGGCAAGACATTGCCGGACGCGAAGGCCGCACTGCAGCTACGCTTAAGCTCGCAGCTGCGCTGTGGGAGTTTGCCCGCGACTCGACTCCTGAGCGAAAACGCCAACGTTACGGAGATGCTGACTATGATTGGGAGCATCGCGTCAACACCACCAGCGCAGCGGTGAATTGGTGTGACCGGTTGCTGGGAGTTTTCCATTCGCCGTATCAGCCGACAGAATCCACGCTCTTCCACGAAATGGTGGACGCGCTGCACCAGCAAACGCATCTGAACTTTCCTGACTTCGTCTTTGTCGACGTAGGGTCAGGCAAAGGACGCACGCTGCTGATGACGTCGGACTATCCCTTTCGCCGTATCGTTGGCGTGGAACTGCTGCCTGCGCTGCATCAGGCTGCGCAGGAGAACCTGAGCAAATACCGGAGCGAGTCGCAGAAGTGCTTCGCGCTGGAATCGACCTGTGCGGATGCGAGTGATTTCCCTTTTCCCGCCGAGCCGCTTGTGCTGTATCTTTTCAATCCGCTTCCGGAAGCGGGGCTGAGGCGGATGATCGCAAACCTGGAAGACAGTCTGCGGGCGCATCCGCGGGCGGTGTATGCGCTCTACCACAATCCACTGCTCGAGCATGTCTTGAGCGAAAGCACGGCGCTAAAAAAAATTGGCGGGACGCATCAGTATGCGATTTACCAATCGAAGTGCTGATCCTTCGAACTGCCGTTGAGAGGGTCAGATTCGAGACAAAAAATTTTCGGATCGATCCCACTAAAATATTGCAACCACAGGGGTTACAAGATTAGATCTTCGCGAGATCCGGCTAAAATCTTCCATTCAAAGGAGTTAGCGGCAAAATCTTCAAAGCAAATGACTTAGCAGTGTAAAAATACGCTGCGACGGCGAAAATCCTTATTTTCAAAGAGCGTGCGCCCCGGCGCGATTCGCGCTCCACAGGGATACTTTGTAGAAGCTTAGCTCAAGGCCGGAAATAAAGATGTGACGGATGAACATGAAAAGGCTGTGGAAAAGTGTGCGCCCTCACCGTTTGATTAAATCCTTGACTCCACCTTGCAGATAATAATAATTGCATTTTCACTATTCCTTCGCCTACCATCAGCTTACTAGGAGGGCGACTATGGCTGAACAAGAGATGGATGCGGCAATCGGCAAAGCGCGGCGCGAGTATCGCGAGGCAAAGAAGGAAATGGATGCTCTGCAGTCGAAGGCCGGTCGGGTGGGCCAGTTCGCGATCAAGCTCCAGAACGCCCTTGGCGATCCCTCCAGTATTAGGTTTTTGAGGGCACTCCAATGTTCACAGCACCGGGCGTTCGAGCCAGGCAGTTTATCGTATTCACAGAGGCAGAGTTCGCCCAAGTGACGCCGTCGAGCATTAGGCAGCTGGGTGAGAGTTTCCGGAGTTTGGAGCAAAGAATCGGGGCACTGCGCAGGCAGCTGGTTGAACTCGAGGGTGAAGACCCAGAGCGGGACCAGTTACCCGCCTAGATGAAGCCAGCCGTGGAGAAATTCCTGAATGCTGAACCAACAACAATGGGATGTCGCTTTTGCTCAGCTCGATGCACTGCACCGGAACATTCCCTCCTTTGTTGACGAAGCTCGGGTTCAGGAATACCACGCCATCGTCCACGCACTGCAGGTTGCCTCTTGCGACGAGAACATCGTCACTTTCCGCGTTCCTGCGAACGAAATCCGTCCGAAAGTTGTCAGTGTAGCACCGGGAGGTCGTCGCTTCCGCGGCCACGTCAACTACAGTGATAAAAAGTATTGTGACAACAACTTCTTCGAGCGTCAGCTTGACGCGCTCTGGAATTATGTCCAGAGATACCAGCATCGGGAGCAGAAAGTGACGACAAAAAAGGACATCGATTACGAGTCGCTCACGGATTTCGATCTGGCAGGCCTTGCCGTTGACCGAAGGCTGGGGGTGAGTGCTCAGAAGAGGAAGCTCGTGGGAAGCTCGGAGCAGTACGAATATGATCGCTCAAGAACAATTGAGGCGCTCGTTCGGCAGGATGCGGAGCGGGCGGTCAGGAGCGCGATACCGACGACTCATATTCTGAATGTCCATAACATGATCGGGTCAAGCATTCAGCAAGGGACAGACGGGTCGACCGCTGCAGTCAACTTCGGAACCGACAGGCAGGAACTCGCGAAGCTGCTGGATAAGATCAAGGATTGCGTCGACAAGATCCCGATCACTGAAGACGCTAAGCAGGAGTTGGTCGCCGATGTACGGACTGCCGAGGCACAGATGTCTTCGCCGAAGCCAAAATCTACTGTGATCGCCAATTGCCTCAGTTCTGCGAAGAATATTCTGGAAATCGCTGCCGGAGATCTTGTCGCATCAGGTCTTGCGCTTGAGATAGGTAAGCTTCTCCAATCGCTTGTAACCCACAGGACGTGAGGTCTATGCAGTTCAAAACACCCGCGGGTATTGCGTTCGACATCCCGGACGAGTGGTGGGCATGTGCAGACATGGACAAGTTCTCGAGAGGCGGGAGTCAGTTCTACCCATGCTGGCCCGGATCTCAGGATGTCCAAATCGTGCCTCTTGCCGAGGTTGAGCCGCCCACCAGAGACGCTGGCATTCCACCCTTCAAGAAATACAAGCTCATTCCAGTGCTGTTCGGCTTCCAGTCCCCCGAGTCCTCTTTGCCTCCGGTCCCGGTTTTGCTAAAGGAGTCCCCTCACCCTTATCGGTACAAGGTCTACAACGGCTATCACCGCTACTATGCGTCCGTCGCTGCTGGCTACCAAAGCTTGCCCGTTGTCTTAATGGAGTCAGTTCCGTAAAGGGAAGGGAACGTTTGCTCACGATAGACTAGAAGGATCATGACCACTACCACCCTCAACTCCCTCGCCCGCGCCTCATCCGCCTACCTGCGCTCCGCCATGCACCAGCCCATTCAGTGGCATGAGTGGGGTGAAGAGGCGTTTGCGGTTGCGCGACGCGAGAACAAACCGATGCTGCTCGACATTGGCGCGGTGTGGTGCCATTGGTGCCATGTGATGGACCGCGAGTCTTATGACGACGCTGAAGTTGCGGCGATTGTGAATGAGCATTTCATTGCGGTGAAGGTGGATCGCGATGAGCGTCCTGATATTGACAGCCGGTATCAGGCGGCGGTGAGCGCGGTCAGCGGGCAGGGAGGGTGGCCGCTGACGGCTTTTCTTACTCCGGATGGCAAGCCGTTTTATGGCGGAACTTATTTTCCTCCGACCGACGGCTACGGGCGTCCGAGTTTTAAGCGCGTGCTGCTCAGCATTGCGGCGGCTTACAAAGAAAAGAATGGCGATGTGGTGGAGCAGGCCAAGATGGTGGAGAGCGCGATTGCGCAGGAGTCGTTTACCGGACGCGGGGGGCGAGTGTCGGCGGGCATCATTAACGCGATTGAGAAGTCGGCGTTCAGCATGTTCGACGCGACGCATGGAGGATTTGGTCAGGCTCCGAAGTTTCCGCATCCTTCGGCGCTGGATTTGCTGATTGAGAGATATGCACGGGCGAAGCGAGAGTCAAAATCCCCACCCTCTCGCGAAGAACGCGAGAAGGGTGGGGCACCCGAGCTTTCAACTTTGATCACTACTACTCTTGAGCATATGGCGAACGGCGGCGTCTACGATCAGCTCGCGGGAGGATTTCATCGCTACTCGGTGGATGAGCGGTGGGTGGTGCCGCATTTCGAGAAGATGTGCTACGACAACTCCGAATTGCTGAAGAATTATGTGCATGGCTATCAGGCTACGGGATTTGAATTTTTTGCCAGCGTGGCGCGTGACATTGTTCGCTGGATGGATGAGTGGCTGAGCGACCGCGAGCGCGGCGGCTTTTATGCTTCGCAGGATGCCGACATTTCCATGGACGACGATGGCGACTACTTTACCTGGACGTTGGATGAAGCTCGGGCTGTGCTGACTGAGGAGGAAACGCAGGTGGCGGCGCTGCGCTACGACATCAACGAAGTCGGAGAGATGCATCACAATCCGGCGAAGAATGTGCTCTGGGTGCGCCTGCCGATCGAAGCCATTGCCGGCAAGATGAAGTTGAGCGAAGAACAGGTCAGCAATTTGTTGGAATCCGCTAAGAAGAAAATGTATTCGGCGCGGCTCGAGCGGCCGACACCCTACGTCGACAAGACGGTATATGTGGGATGGAATGCGATGTGCGTGTCGGCGTATCTGGAGGCGGCCAAAGTACTAGGGCTGGAGGAAGCACAGGGGTTTGCGTTACGGTCGCTGGATAGGATTTTAGCGGAGGCTTGGAAGGCGTCGGCAGAAGCGGGCGAGGGCGCCCGCGCCACACAATCAGGAAGGCTCTTGCATGTGGTCGCGTACTCGGATCCGAAGGCACAGCATCGGGAAGTTTCGGGACTGTTGGATGACTATGCCGCGACTACGCTGGCTTGTCTTGACGCGTATGAAGCGACCGCGGATTTCAGTTACTTCAAGTTTGCGCAGGCGATAGGCGAGGCCATGATTGCGCGGTTTTTCGATGCGACAGGGGGAGGGTTCTTTGATGCAGAACCAGCGGCCGAGGGCACTAGTCTAGGTGTATTGGGGACGCGGCGCAAGCCGTTGCAGGATTCGCCGACGCCAGCGGGAAATCCGATGGCGGCGATCGCTCTGCTGCGCTTACATCATTACACCGGCGATGCTGAATATCGGGACAAGGCAGAGCAGACGCTGGAGGCCTTTGCAGGAATCGCGGAGCAGTTTGGAATCTTCGCCGCGACCTACGGAATTGCGGTGGTGCATTTCCTGGAGAATCCCGTGCAAGTGGTAGTGATAGGCGACGACGAAGCGGACGGCGCGGCTCTCAGCGATGTGGCGGCGGCTGATTTCGGGTTCAACAAGAGTGTGCTTCGGTTGACCACGAGCCAGGTGGCGGCGGAAAATCTGCCTCCGGCGCTGGCGGAGACGATTCCGAATCTGCCGCAGTTGAAGTCCGGCAAGGCGTTTGCAGTGTTATGTTCAGGATTTACGTGCCAGCCGCCGATCACGGAGCCGCAGGAGTTGCTGAAGGCACTGGATGCGGCTCTTCAGAAGCAGGCTTAAGCGGGGACTCAAGCCCAGTTCATTTAGAACGCTTTACGCGGCGCTAAAGCGCCCGCTCTTCTTCCACGTACGTCACGGGTCCTGCGTTCACATATTCACAAAATAATAGCGGCAAAAAACGGGGCTGACGGTTTATGTATGAAGTCCGTCAGCCCGAAGATAGCGAGCCCTAGGTTCGGCCCAAGTTACTGTAGGTTACTTTGGTGACCTTGCGGCCACATCTAGCTGCGATTAACTTCTCCTACATCGGCGGTAAACCACTGCCGGTGCATTTGCCTTGCAGTTGTTGTTGAGGTGGGCACGTTAGAATCGGGCCTCCGTCCGGGGCGGGAACCTGCGGAACGGCGGCTGCAACGTATGTGCCCACTAGTCCTAACATCAGGATCGAAATCCTGACTGTCTGCTTCATGGGGTCTACTCCTTACCGCGCCGTGACTGCCTAAAAATTAGGGCATAGTGGCGCGGAGAGGAATTATAAGGCACGAGTCAAGCCCTTCCGCAACAATTCTTTACACAGAGAGCCTAAGCCCGCCACACAGCTGTCCTATGTACGGTAGCCTACCAAGTGGAATCCTGTAAATACGGGGAATTCTGTAGTGTTTCTAGGGTTTTCGCCTTAGTTCTAAGGGTAGTAACGCGCGGCGGATCTTAGGTGTTAGAGAGATGCGGGAATTTACGAAATCCGAACTAGAGAGCTCTGCAACGGAAAGCCGCGCGGCGAAGGTATGAGGCAAGAACCAGCATCACCGCTTGGATTGAATCCGATCCACCAGGCTGGAAAGGCTCACGCTGCTCATGGAAGCGGCCGCACCTCGCGCCGAAGATCCGCCAGCACTTTCGGGCGCGGCTGCCGGCGATCCCTGGGTGCGCGATAGAGCCCGATCGACCATCCCTTCGAACATCGGAATCAAAGAGTCCCCGGGCAAAGGATGATGAATATCCGACAGACTTTGTTCCCAGCGCTGTGGCCGCAGCAAGGTTGAAGCTGCTTCGCGGGCGGGACTCTTGGCCAAGGTGTAGCCCAGCCAGACCAGCAAAGTCGCATTGTAGGCGAACATATTCACCAGGTTCAGGGCAACGTTACCCAGGTGATCGCCGGCCCAAGAAGCGATGAGCGCTAACTCCACGACAGCAAAGCTGCCGAAGCCCAAGGCTATGCCAAAGCTGTGCTGCCGCCGGCTGACTCCCAGGTAGCGAGCAAAGAACAACAGGAAGAGCACCATTCCGACCTGAATGATGCGCACGCAACGCTGGGCGGTCATGATGGCCTGAACCCACGCTGCCGTCTCCGACGAACTGGTGGAAACCGATACCACCCCAGCGACCAGGAGCATCACCAGGCCCGCCCACTTGAATAGGACGGTACCCAGGTCCCGCAAGGTATGGAAGGGACGGAATACGTCGAGAAACGCTTCGTGAATCACCATGAAGCCTAAAGCGACGCTGACCGCCGTGCTGATCCAGGAAACGTAAAAAGTTGCGGGATAATAAAACTTAAAAGTAGAGAAGACCACGGAAAAGCTCATGATCTGGGTGATGATGTAAGCGAAGAAAAACTTGAAGGCGCGATGCTGGCCGCGGCGGAACATAGAGATGGCGATTGCCGTCTGAAGGACGGGATGGGCAAGCCATAGAGCGTAATAAAGAATTTTGATCTTTTCGCTCATCGCAAGAAATTTCTTGGCACTTCGACGACGCTGACGTTCTGAGCCAGCTTAGATGCGGTCTCCCTCAAATTCGGACGGCAAGTGATTAAGAGAAAGTTAAACCTTTCGGCCCAACTGTTCAATGTACTCAGGTAACCGAAAGTAACGTTACCTTCGGGCCATAGGGAGGGGACACAGCCGTGTGCGGTGGGGAACGCTTTCCGACGAAGAGCCGGAGCAGCATGAGATTAATTGCCATTTGTGCCGGGGCTAGGCGTCGGGCACAGAATGGATGTAGGCACGCATCATGCGCACTTCATCATCCTTTTCGTTCAGGTCTTGCAACAGGATGTCGCGCATCGAGACGATACCGACCACTTGGCCTTCATGGCAGACGGGCAGATGACGGAAGCCGTGACGCCGCATTAGGGCCATGCAGCTTTCCAGTTCCTCATTCGTGTTTACGGTGAGTGGATCTTCGGTCATCACCTCGGCCAGGCAGGTGGTGCGGGGATCGCAACCCTCCGCCACGACGCGTTTCATGAGATCGCGTTCGGAAAAGATCCCGACGAGTTGGCCGTTGTGCACCACGGGAACGGCGCCGATGTTGCGATCCACCATCGCGTGTACCGCCTCCAGCACTGTGGCGTCCATTTCGGCTTGATAGGTTTGCTGACTCTTGATGAGATCGTGGATGCGCATTGTGATCCCCTCGTATCGAAACCTCACCTCTGCGAAAAGCTCCACCGGGGCGAGAGTATACGGCCAAACTGTAGTTATGGGAAGAGGCAAAACGTGAAAATGCTTGAAAAACCGAGACAAAGATCATTATGGGAAAAAGCGAGACCGCGTAGTTCAGGCTCTGGAACTTGTATCGTCCCCAAGAAAAATAAAATAGGAGCAGTTCCACAAAGCGGTTGGCAAGCTGCCGCGCGGGCGAGCAGTCAGAATGATGTTGTACTCGCCCCCGCTGCCTAGGTCAATTGCCCGGAGAACATCCTCCTGAAGAAAACTGGGGAGCGTATTACTGCCTTTCGCTGGCCCGACGTAAGGATTTGATCGCGGCTCGATCACGGCGAGGCGCGCCAGAAATTCGTGTAGATCGGTGCCGCGGCTATAACCGGGGGCCAGGAATGAAACTTCGGCATCCTGGGATGAGAAGTGCCAGGCGAGCGAAGCGGTCAGATTCACAGCTCGCTCATAGGCTGCGCCGGAAATCACGCCGTCGCGGGGATTGTCGAAGACAATGCACAATCTTCGCTCATCTTCACGGCTGAACTCGCGGACCTTCAAGGATCCAGACTTGGCGGTCGCTTTCCAGTCGACGTGACGCGCCGAATCTTCCGGCTGGTATTCGCGAATGCGGTACAAGTCAGAGCCGCGGCCGCGCACAAAGCTCTCCCATTCGCCGCGCACCAGGGGCAGAATTTCAAACAACTCGTCGGGGGGTTCGATTGCGGGATAGACGAGAACTTCGCGCTCCAGAGCGACATCCCGCGTCTTGGTCAAGAAGGCGAAGGGAAAGCGGGTAGCCACGCCAAAACTCGATTCGCGGTAGCGCCCGCGCCGGTCAAAGAGCAGTTGAATGTCGGCCGCCAGATCGGCGCCGGGCGGCAGATACGGAAAATAGATCATGCCTTCAAAGATTCCGGGCGCGGGCGGCAAGGTCTCGACCCGGCGCACGCGCCAGTCGCGCATCCGGACCCACTGATGCTCGGGAGCGCGATTCAGTGGAAAAGCAAAGGTGGCTGGCTCCCACTTCCAGTGCTTGCGGACTTTCTTGTCCTTTCGCGCAGGTACGACGCGAATCGAGAACGAGGGCAGGAAGCGCCGCGGGTTGCGTAGGGCGATGCGTCCCACCACGGGACGTCCGGCGAAGACGTGCTCAGGAAGACGAACGTCCAACTCGAGAGAGCGAAGCACAAGAGCTGAAACCACTCCCGACACCAGAATCGCCGCCAGCATGGCCGCGACCACAATGTAGAGCAGATTGTTTCCCGTGTTGAGGGCCGCGATACCAATCACGAGCGTGACCAGCACGTAGACGACGCCTGCCCTGGTCACTTCGTAGTGAAAGGTCTGCCGTAAACGCTCAATGGCCACACGGCGCGCCAAGTATGGCACCGTGACCAAACCTACGAAGGCCGCCATCAGGAGCGCCACCGAAGCCATCGCCACGGACGCCCACACCTTGCCCGCTTCGCCCAGAGCAGTGGAAAACAGCGCCGCCCCGAAGGCCAAGCCTAAACCTACGAGCGCCAACAGGAACTTGATCCACACTTCGGCGGAGGCCGATTGCAGCCACGTGGCGTGGCCGCTGGAAACTGAGGCTGAATTCACGGAACTGGAACTAGTGTAGGCAGAGGCCACAATTCGAGCCTAGCATCGCCTTGTGAGAACGGGCAATGCTGAAGACCTTGTGGGGAAAGCGTTCGTAACCGGGGAGAATCGCTCCGTCGGCTAGTCGTGAGGGAGCAGGCGGTTCAGCGTTTCCGCTGTTTCGTGTCCCTCAATCCGAAGATTCGAAGCTGCTTATCTCCCGCAACGTAGACCTTGCCGTTCGCGACTGTGGGAACCTGATTGGAATCTCCGCCCTGGTTAGGCCACAAGCCAGCAGTACCTTGGAAAAGAGTTGTCATGGTGCTGCCTGCCGATTCCGGATCGAAGGCATAGAGAGTAATGTAAGGCGACGTCTGCGAAGTCGGACGCGACAGCGCCCAGATGATCGGATTCTTGTTGGCATTCGACGAAACACTGGTAAAGAATCCGCCGTTCTGTCCTGTGCTGAGCGTGGCGGAGTGAGCGACTGCTCTCAGGTCGGGCTTGGGCGAAGTGAGCAGCTTCCACACCTGCACTCGATTGCCGCCGCTGCTGACCACGCGCGCGGCGCCATCTTTTGGATCGACGAAGTACGATTCTCCACACCAGCAATTACCTATCTGCAAAGTGCCGAGGACGCTATTCTTGGTCGGCGAATATCCCCCCAGATTGTCTTCGTTCATCAGGTACATGGCCCCAATTTTGCCTGCGGCCACCGCCAGGTGCGCCGTGGAACCGGGCTGGTCCGGCAGAACCATAACGCCGCCGGAGCCGAAGTCCGCGTCGGTTTGATCGAGAACGTTCTGGTTCAAGGGCGTAAATAAATCGACGACGCTGGTCAGGTCGGGCGAAACCTTCACCACGCTTTCCTGAATGTTACTCACGCCGTCGTAGGTAGTTCCAGAGTAATCGGAGTTTCCCGTGACGAAGAGAATGTTGCCGGAATCGTCGGCGGCAAGTCCGTAGCCGGACATCCAGATCGCGGTCAGAAAGAAACTGTTGGGAGAAGTGGCCTGGGTATCGAAGATGCGGTTGGCCGAAAGCGGCGCGAGCGAGCCGGCGTTCCAGCCCAGCAGCCAGCCCCGCGAGAAGTTGGCGGAGAAATCGCAGAAGCTGCCAAAGCCCGCGTAGATGTTGCCATTCGCCAGCAGCAAGCCGGGGCGTTGCCGCTGATACGTGGCGCTAAATACAAAGGTCGTACCGTCACTGAGAGTGTGCGAAGCGCTCACGACTTGCGGCGCTACCTTGTCCGCCAAGCTACCGAGATCCATGGCATGCAGGCGATAGGCAGGGCCCGTACTATCCTGCGTGTATGCGATCAGATACAGAGTGTTGCTCGTGCTGTCGATCACAGGCGTAGAGGTGATGCCAACATTCGGGCCGTTATTGTTGCAGCCCAGCGGATAATTCACCGGCTTCCCCAGATTCTGGCTGAGAAGCATGGTGCCGTCGTTGGCATCGATGGCGTACACAGTGTCGTTGCCGGTGACCAGGTACGCGACGTCATGCTTTCCCTGATTCTTTCCGGCCGTAATGGTCACGCCTGGAACCACGAGGGGCTGGGCATCGACTTGATCGTCGAGCGCGATACTGACCAACAATCCGAATGAAGAACTGCCCACGTTGGCGGGCGTGAGGACCGTTTCCTTGGAATTCCAGCCGGTGCGGTAATTGTCGTTGTGATAAGTGGTTACGGCGGTCTGCGAAGTCGCCGTGAGCACCCCGGCTAGAAGAAGGGCGGAGAGCAGACTGAAACTTCTGACTCGCCCACAAAAGTGAGCGTGGCGACGAAGCAGCGACATGAGATTCCCCCGGGAAAGCGGCGACTGATTCTAGGGGATGGGGAGAGCGATTTCAATTGGGAAGGAACTCCCGGAGATGGAAGACTCTACTCCAGCTTGGTAAGACTGTTGTTCTTAGTATTCAGACAGTTCCTTCATGGCGCGGAAAAGATCATTGGCCTGCGGCAGGATGGCGTCTTCGAGAATGGGCTGATAGGCGACGAAGGTGTCGGCGGCAGCGACCCGACGAACAGGCGCGTCGAGCTGATCAAAAAGCTGGTCGGCGATACGGGCGGAGATCTCAGCGCCGTAGCCCCAACTTAACGTGTCTTCATAGGCAACGAGTACACGGTTCGTTTTTCTGACCGAGGCGGCAATCGTCTCCCAGTCAAACGGATTCAGGCAGCGCAAATCGATCAACTCGACTTTGACGCCGTGCTCGCGCTCGATTTTTTGTGCAGCTTGCAGCGCACGCGGCACTACGGCTCCGTAGGTAATTACGGTTAGATCCGTGCCGGGATTCACGATTTTCGCTTTGCCGAACGGAATCATGTAATCCGGTCCGGGATAGGGCGCGCGGCCGTAGGTTTCGCGGTACAAGCGCTTGTGCTCCAGGAACAGCACCGGATCGTCGCAGCGAATCGCGGTGCGCAGCAATCCCGCGGCATCAAGGGCGTTCGAGGGAAACACGACACGCAGGCCGGGCATGTGCGTGAAGATGCTTTCTCCGCACTGTGAGTGATAAATCGCGCCGCCCGTAAGATATCCGCCGATTGCGACACGAATGACCAGCGGGCAGGAGAACGCGTTGTTCGAGCGCCAGCGGATCACCGACATCTCGTCGCGAATTTGCATCATGGCGGGCCAGATGTAGTCGAAGAACTGAATCTCGACCACGGGCTTGAGGCCGCGCGTGGCCATGCCCGTAGCTCGGCCCACGATGGCAGCCTCGGCGAGCGGCGAGTTGAATACACGGTCATTGCCAAACTCGTTCTGCAAGCCGAACGTCAGCTTAAAAACTCCGCCTTTGCCTTTGACCAGCTTGCGCTTCAAATACTCTTCGCGGCTACAATCGGCGACATCTTCGCCGAAGATTACGATGCGCTCGTCGCGCTTCATCTCATCGCGCAACGTCACGTTGATCAGGTCGGCCATGGTCTTCGCCGCCGGCTTCTTGCCATCGGCGGAGTCCGGGCCAGCTACTGCGTGCGTGTCAAACGCCGCGGCGGTGGGGTCGATATCGGGCGAATAGACATACGTCAACACGCTTTCAGGGGCGGGCGGCAAGGCTGCCAGAGCCTGATCCACGGCTACCTGTAGCTCTTCTTCAACTTTCTTTTCCAGTTCGTTGATGCCCTTTTCATCGAGGATACCCTCGCGCAACAAGAACATTTGCGTGCGTGAGACAGGATCGCGGGCGGCATCGCGCTCACGCTCAGCGTCTGGACGGTACAAGCGCTCATCATCCGAAAGCGAGTGCGAATAGGGACGGATTACATGAGCGTGCACGAACGCCGGACCGTGCCCTTCGCGGCAATATTGCGCGGCACGCTGGAAGGCCGCACAACTGGCCACAGGATCGGTGCCGTCAATTTCTTCAAAATGAAAATTCGGAAAGCCCGAGACCAGCCGCGAGATGCTGCCTCCGGCGGTCTGCACTTCCACCGGCACGGAAATGGCGTAGCCGTTATCCTGCACGCAGAAAATCACGGGTAGCTTGCTGAGGGCGGCGGCGTTCATCGCCTCCCAAAATTCGCCCTCGCTGCTGGTGCCGTCACCCAGTGAAACGTAAACAACTTCATCGCCATGGAAGGAAACGTCCTTGAACTGGCGATAATCGGCTGAGTCGCCCTTTGCAGGAACGGCGGCAGCCTTCCGATGCTGCGAAAAATATCGTCCCGCCTCGGCGCATCCCACTGCCTGCAGAATTTGCGAGCCCGTAGGAGAAGATTGCGTCACCACATTCAGCCGCTTATATCCCCAGTGCGAAGGCATCTGCCGTCCGCCAGAGCTGGGATCATCGGCCGCGCCCACCGCCTGCAGGAACATCTCGACCGGCTTGGCGCCCAGCGCCAGGCACAACGCGCGATCGCGATAATAAGGATAGAACCAGTCGTAACCCGCTTTCAGAGTCAGCCCGGCGGCGGCGCCGATCGCCTCATGTCCCGCTCCTGACATCTGGAAAAAGATCTTCTGTTGCCGTTTGAGCAGGATTTCCCGGTCATCGATGCGCCGGGAGGTGTACATGATGCGGTAGGCCTCGATCAGTTGATCGCGCGTAAGTCCCTCGTAAGTCTGGGACTTCTTACCGCTGCCTACGGACAGCTTGGGGTCGGTTTTTGTAGTTGCCATCCGGTTCCCTAACAAATATCTGATGAATAATCGCGCGCTAAGATTCGGTGCCGGGTACTAATGGGCAGGTTGCATTGTAAATGGGAACCGGGCTTTGGAAAACATGCAAGTTGCTGCGGGGGGAGCTAATCTTCCGTCTGGTCGACTCAGGAATAAGCCCTCGGAAAACGACTGTTGGAGCAAGTGCGGCGGCGAGTTGAGCGATTAAGAGTCATGGCCGTCCGATGTCGTCGATTTCTTTCTTGAGTGAGAGGCCATCCAGAGTAGACAGTGGCAGGCTCAGGAAAAGACTGATTCTTCGATCCAGCAAGAAAAACGCTTCGCGGTAAGCCCTTTCCACTTGCTCGTGAGTCCCTTGCACAGCAGCTGGGTCGGCGACCCCCCAGTGCGCGGTCATCGGTTGACCGGGCCATACTGGGCAAACTTCTTTGGCCGCGTTGTCACAGACCGTAAAGACGAAATCGAGTTTGGGTGCGCCGGGCTTGGCAAACTCGTCCCAGTTCTTGCTACGAAAACCCGTGACTGGGAGGTGCGCCGCTTCTAACTGCCGCAAGGCCTCGCGCCGAACCGATCCCGAGGGCTGGCTGCCCGCGCTGTAGGCGACGAAGTTTGGCTGTCCTTTATGATTTAAGATGGCCTCCGCCATGATGGAGCGCGCCGAATTGCCGGTGCATAAAAAAAGGATGTTGTAAGGTCTTTGCATCGTTATCCGTCAAGCAGAATTGCGATCGACGATTCCAATCACTGGCAACATGTTGGACCGCAGCACGATTGCTTCGCGGCCGGCTTCACCGCGCGGATGAACGCGCTGAGAAACTTTCCATCCACTTGCGGCGCGATGGCATCGACATCGATTCCTTGCCCCGCGAGGAATTCCCGTGCATCTTCGGCACGGTAGATTCGGATTGGTTCAATTTCGATCTGCTCGAATCCGGATGCCGCCAGCTTATTGCGATAGTCATTCTCTTCCAGCGCACCGGCAATGCAACCCACCCATGCCAAGACGCTCTGGCGAATCTCGGGCAGCATCTCTCCGCGCGTCACCACATCGGATACGGCGAAGCGGCCCCCGGGCTTCAGCACGCGAAACGCCTCCCGCAGCACGCGGTCTTTATCCGCCGATAGGTTGATGACGCAGTTGGAGATGATCACATCCACGAAATCGTCAGGCAGCGGAATACTTTCGATCTCACCCTTCAGGAACTCCACGTTGATGATGCCTGCTTTGCGCTTGTTTTCATTGGCCAGCGCGAGCATTTCGTCGGTCATGTCGAGGCCGTAAGCCTTGCCAGTCGGCCCGACACGCTTCGCTGATAGCAGCACATCGATGCCGCCGCCGGAGCCAAGGTCGAGCACTATGTCGCCCGCATTCAGCCTGGCCAATGCCGTGGGATTGCCGCAGCCCAGCGATGCCAGGAGCGCTTCCTCGGGAATCTGCCCGGCCTGTGCGGCATCGTAAAGATTGGTTGTGATGGGATCGCAGCCACCGATGCTCGCTGTCGCTCCACAGCAGGAACTGCCACCCGATTTCACGCGCAGAGCAGCCTGTCCATATTTCTCTTTGACCACGTCTTTGAGATCCATAGCATCGGTCGTGTCCATGACTGTTCCCCTATTTGCAGATTCGAACGATCTGTTCCGGCTTGAGCGCCTTGTTGCGCGTGCAGCACTCGGCGTAAAGAAATTGCAGCAATTCCTGCAAAGCCCCAGTATTCGCGGTGCAGCGCAGAAACGTTCCTTCCCGCTGCACTTCGACCAGGCCCTCGGTCTTCAGTTTCTCCAGATGGTGCGAGAGCGTCGAGTTCGGGATTTCGAGTTCGGCCTGAATGTCGCCGACGACGAGGCCTTCGGGATGCGCCGTGAGCAGGAGTTGCATGATGCGCAGCCGCGGCTCGGTACCCATTGCCGAGAACATGTCGGCGTATTTGGCGACGCGTTCACTGCTCTTGCTGGGTGAAGATATCTGCATATTTCGATATTACTAGAACTATAGACAGATATCAAGAGGATCGGAGATCTGGAGACATATAAGTTCTTGCCTGGGAATGGGAAACCATAGGCGCAGATTCGGTAGTGGCCTACTTTGAATTTTGCTCCTCAAAGTAGCCCCACTATGCAAATTCCTTCATCTTGACGCCAATAACGGGCCATGGGATATTCGTTGACCTGCGGAAACGGGCCGAGTCCAGTCGTCCCTGCCTAGAAGAGGTCCACTGTGAAAAACATCCAACTGCCAATCGGATGGATTGCGATTGCGATCCTAACCTCAGCCACGCTTGCCTATGCCCCGCGCGCCATGGCACAGCAGGAAAGAGTGGTCTATACCTTTACCGACCGCATCGGCGGCCTCGGACCGCAGGGCGGCCTCGTCTTTGACAAGGCTGGGAACATTTACGGTGTGACCTCGGAGGGAGGGCAGTTTCGCGACGGCACTGTGTTTAAGCTCACGATCAACGCAAGCGGCGGTCCGGTAGAGTCGGTGCTGCATAGCTTCAAACCTGGCGGTCAAGACGGCTTAGGCCCGAATGGAGGCCTGATTCTCGACGCGTCCGGCAATCTTTATGGAACCACCTACAGTGGAGGCAATCGGCCTTGCACGCATTATTCCGGGACGCACGGCTGCGGCACCGTCTATGAATTGATTCCGCAGCCAGACGGCACATGGGCGGAGCAAGTTCTTCATGATTTCACAGGAGGCAGTGGTGATGGGACGAATCCATATGCGGGATTGGTTTTCGATGCGGCAGGCAACCTTTATGGAACGACTTACTATGGAGGCAGCAGGAAAGAGTGTGGAAAAGCCGGTTGCGGGACAGTATTCGAGCTGACGCCCGGCGCGGATGGCACTTGGAAGGAGAAAATTCTTCTTAACTTCCATCCCCTTGCGGGAACAAACCCCGACGCTGGTCTCATCCTGGATGCCTCTGGAAATTTATATGGCACGACCCTTTACGGAGGAACGGGGTTTAACGGCACAGTATTTGAGCTGACGCCATCGACGAGCGGAGAGTGGAACGAGACGGTCCTGCACAATTTTTCCTCCGGTCCGTCGGACGGAGCTACCCCGGAGTCCGGCGTGACCTTTGACGGCGGCGGCAATCTATATGGCACAACGTTTCTGGGCGGAGACGCGGGCTACGGGATTCTCTACGAGTTGACGCCGAGTGGGGGAGGAACCTGGACCGAGACGGTTGTTCACAACTTCCAGCCCAACCTCATCGATGGAGCGCAACCCGGTCCGGGCGCGCTAGTGTTCGATTCCGCCGGCAATTTATACGGCGCGACCGGCACCGGAGGCACAAGTTTTCAGGGCGCGGTGTTCGAGTTTACGCCTTCGGCGGCCGGGGGTTGGACGGAGAGCATCTTGCATAACTTTGCGCCCGGCCCGGGTGGTTACTATCCATCTTCCAGCGTGATTTTAGATGCCGCCGGCGATATCTACGGAACAACCGGGACCTACGGCGGCACTAACAAGTCGGTCTACGAGATTGTGCGGCCGAAGTAAATCGTTGCCGGTCGCAGAATACTTCTGCACTCTTATTTTCTTGCGTTCTGACTTCAGAGCAGAAGGCCGCCAGCGATGGCGGCCTTCTTGAACCTTCCGACGTGCACGAATTAGCGATTTCTACCGCCATCCCGATCGCCATCGCTATCAACAGGCTCGATCAACCCGAACAGCCCGTTTACGTTATTGTTCGGCCCAGCCGCAAAGAAGAGCTGGTTCTTGTTACCGTTGACGGAAGGCCCGGCCCCGCCACCGAAGTCGATGCCCCAAAGTTGATCGATCACAATCGGCTTGCCAGCAGAGTTCTTGACGGTCCCAATGAACTGCCCATTCTTCGGGCTGAAAGCGTTGATGGTGCTGGCGGAGTTGATGTTGTTGCCGATCAGCAGAGCGCCGCCTAGCGATCCGAAATTCTTCGGAGCCATGGCGAATCCCCACGGCTGGTTCAGAGGCTTGCCTTGGGCCAGGCGCTTCACGAAGACTCCAGCCTCGGTGAAGATATCGATGTAGCCGCCGGGTCCGCCGGTCGAATCGGCAAATGAAACGTAGACTTGTCCGTTAATGTCTTGAATGCCGAACGGCGTGAAGTTCGCGGGAAGGGTCGAATCGGTAAACGAAGTCACAAAGTTGAAGCTGCCGTCGTAGATATCCACTTTATTGTTGGCGGTGTCGGCGGCAAAAAGAAAATTTCCCGACGAATAGTTGGTGATGGCCAACCCGGTATAGACCGCGCCCGAACTCCAGTTATTCACGGCAACAATGGCCTGCGTGGGATTCGATTGCGGCGCCCATCCGCTGATCGTCCCATCCAGCGTGGCAAATAGAAAGATCGATGCCCATCCCTGTACGTTGAATTCCTGCGAGCCGTTGTAGACGATTCCGGTCGGCGTGCCGCCGCTGGTACTGTTGAAGGCGGGAACCACGACTTGAAGACCTTGCGGATTTCCCATGCCGTCATAAAGCGTGGACCAGCCCGTGCCTTCGTCGCTTACCCAGAAGGGACCGCCGGGACCGTAAACCAGCCCCCAGCCGTTCACCAGCAAAGGATCTGTATTCTTTGCCTGGCCAGCCTGGTTCGAAACCAGTTTAGCGAGTTTGTATTGCGCCAGAGCCGTGCTGGAAAAACCTGCCAGCAGAAGCCCCAGTGACATCGTAAGAGCGATTGTGCGTCCGAACCAACGTTGCATTGCGAATCTCCTTGATGTGATGGACTGATTTGGGGAGGGCCTGACCGGCTGCTGAAGCGATCTTTGCAAGTCGATCTTTAAGACTCGATCTTCAAGGGTCGATCAGGACTTCTCAGGACCTGCGAACGATCCCATCCTAGGTCGCAGCGGTGGGGTGTTTGTCAGCGGCGTGTCACGAATTTGCACAATTTCTGTCTTGCGTAGCGCCGGCGTCCCGCCGGCTGTCGCGAGGGCACCTTGCCCCTCGCTGTTGAGGGCGCGCACAGCCAGCGAGACGCCGGTGCTACCACTTCATCATTTATCCTGATAGCGCATGATTCACACTTGCCGCGCTTTCGATCCGCGAAGCATCAAGCTGGTGATTTTCGATCTCGACGGCACGCTGATCGACTCGCGCCTCGACCTGGTGCATTCCGTAAACGCCGCGCTGCGCCACATCGGACGCCCCGGGCTGCCCGATGATGTGATTGCCAGCTATGTGGGCGATGGCGCGCCGATTCTGATCCAGCGCGCCCTGGGTGGTGAGGCCGTTGATGAGGCAATCGTGCGCCAAGGTTTGCAGTTTTTCCTGTCGTACTACCGCGAGCACAAGCTCGACCACACCACGGTTTACGCCGGCGTGCAGCAAGCGCTTGCAGCGGTACAGGGCGCTGCGAACGGAACGCCGCGCAAACTGGCGGTGCTCTCGAACAAACCCGTCATCCCTTCCCGCGCCATCGTTGAAGCGCTAGGCCTGGGCCCATTCTTTTCACAAATCTACGGTGGAAATAGTTTTGCTACAAAGAAGCCCGACCCGGAAGGCGCATGCAAGTTGATCGAAGAGATCGGAGTGCGCCCGGAGGAAACCGCCATCGTGGGCGACTCTCATGTAGATATCGAGACCGGCCGCAACGCCGGCCTGTGGACTGTAGGGGTAAGTTACGGATTCGCTCCGCACACGCTGGTTGAGCCGCCGCCGGACATACTCATCGACACGCCGCGGGAACTCGCCGCGATATTCGCGTAAACGCCTCGGGCCGCGTATTCTCCGCTGGCAGCCAGTCGTGTAAACTCATCCGACGATGAGCGCTTCGATGGAAAGCTTCACCGCCTCAGAACTGCGCAAGCTGCGCAGCATGAAAGACCCCCACGGCATTCAGAAGTTTCTGGACGACGCTCCCTATCATCTGGCTGATACTGCATGGTCGCCACGGCGCGTGCTGGCCGAGCGGACGGCACACTGCCTTGAAGGCGCAATCTTCGCCGCAGCCGCGTTGCGCGCCAACGGATATCCTCCGCTGCTGCTGGATTTCGAAGCCGAACACGATACCGACCACGTGATCGCAATCTTTCGCCAGCATGGCTGCTGGGGAGCTGTCGCCAAATCGAATTACACCGGATGCCGCTGGCGCGAGCCCATTCATCGCACCCTGCGCGAGCTGGCACTGAGTTATTTCAATACCTATGTCAACCTCCGCCGCGAACGCACGCTTCGCCGTTTCTCGGTTCCCATTAACCTGAAGCGCTTCGACCGCCAGAACTGGATGACCACCGACAAGCCCGTCTGGTTTATCGTCTATCATCTGTTCGATATCAAGCACTACCCGCTCATCACTCCAGCTATGGCTAAGAATCTGCATCGTGTAGACGAGCGGCTGTTCCAGGGGGAATGTCTGGGAAAGGCGTACAAGGACGGTCGCTAATCGTTGGTCGTTGGTCGAAGGCCGTTCGCTATGCATCCCGGCAGGAACTCTTTGCCCTCTAAGAACGTAATGTCGATCATGATTAAGCCGCGGCTCATTCGCGCCATTCTGTCGATTATTGTGCTGACCGGCCCTTGCGTTTTACCTCAACAGAGTCCCGGTCCTGAAACTCCGTCCGCAATCACTTCCCTGCCCGACTTGAAGCCCGATGCCAACGGCAAGCTCTCGCAGGAGCAGATGCAGCAGTTGTTCCGAGTGGGCGCCGAGAAAGACATCGAGAACGAGAAACGGCTGCGCGACTACACCTACATCGAGCGCGACGAAGAGCGCGACCTCGATGGCAAGGGCGACGTGAAGTCCGTCGACGTAAAAACCTATGAGGTGATGGAGCTTTACGGCGAGCAGGTGCAGCGGCTGATCGAAAAAGACGACAAGGCCCTCGACAGCGAGGACACGGAAAAAGAAGAAAAAAAGATTCAGAAGATCATCGACAAGCGCAAAAACGAATCCGAGGACGCGCGGAGGAAGCGGCAGAAGAAAGAAGAGAAAGATCGGGAAGACGGCCGCAAGTTCGTCCGCGAGGTCGCCGATGCCTACAACTTCCGCTTGGTGGGGACCGAGTCCGTGGGAGGTCGCGATGCCTGGGTGATTGACGCCGAACCGCGGCCCGGATACGAGCCGCACATGAAAGAAGCGAAGTTTTTGCCCAAGTTTCACGGCCGCGTCTGGATCGACAGGAACGAAGCCCAGTTGGCCAAGTTGGATGTCGAATGCATCGACACGGTTTCGCTGGGATGGTTCCTGGCCCGCGTCCACAAGGGATCGCGCATCGTCGTCGAGCAGACTCGAGTGAACGATGAGGTCTGGTTGCCCAAGCACCTCACGGTGAAGATCGATGTCCGCCTTGCCCTGCTTAAAACCTTCAACATGGAAATGGAGCAGACCTACCGCGATTACAAGAAGTTCCGCGCCACTGCAAAGATCGTGGGCGTGGGCGACGTACAGGAAAAGTAGCACTTCGACGCGTCTGAAACCGAACCGTCCTCAGCGTCATCTACTACTCTCAAACTCTTGAGACATTCGTTCGGGAGAAAATATGGCTTCCCAATTAGCACTTCTCTCCGCCGACCAGATAAAACCGATGCCCGCCGAGGTCCGGGCCCAGGCTTTCCCGGTTCTCACTGCGGAACAGATCAGCCGCATACGTCCTTTAAGCAAGGTGCGAAACGTCAAAGTGGGCGACATTCTCTTCGAGCCGGGCGACACGGACATTCCCTTTTTTGTATTGCTATCTGGGAGCATGGAAATCGTGCAGCCGGAACGCCAGGGCGAGCGGCTCATCGTCAATCACGAGGCGGGGGAGTTTACTGGGGAAATGACCATGATTTCGGGCCGCCGGGGCCTCGTCCGCGGCCGCATCACGGAAGCCGGCGAAGTTCTGGAGATGAGCAGCGACGATTTGCGGAACCTGGTCGCGCGCGACGCCGAGTTGAGCGAAATCTTCATGCGTGCCTTCATCCTGCGCCGGGTGGCCTTGATTACCCGCGGTTTGGGAAACGTGATTCTGTTGGGCTCGCGGCACTCAGCTCAGACTCTGCGCCTGCGCGAGTTTCTCACCCGCAATGGACATCCGCACACCTACGTAGATCTCGACACAGATACCAGCTACCAGGATTTGCTCGATCAATTTCACGTCACGCCGGAAGAAGTTCCCGTGGTCATCTGCAATAACCAAACGGTTCTCCGTAAACCATCGATTCAGGAACTGGCCCGGTGCCTGGGGCTGAACGCGCACATCACGGCTACGGAAGTGCGGGATCTGGTGGTCGTTGGAGCTGGACCGTCCGGCCTGGCTGCGGCTGTTTACGGCGCATCGGAAGGGTTGGATGTTTTGGTGATCGAAGCCGAGTCTCCCGGCGGTCAGGCGGGGTCAAGTTCCAGGATCGAAAACTATCTTGGCTTTCCCTTGGGAATTTCAGGACAAGAACTGGCGGGCCGCGCCGCGGCGCAGGCGCAAAAGTTTGGCGCCAAAATGCTCATTGCCAACAACGTGATCAAATTAAATTGCGACCGGCGACCGTACGAATTAAGCGTCGACTGCGGCCAGACGATTCGCGCCCGCGCCGTCGTGATCGCCAGCGGCGCGCAGTACAACAAGCCGAAGATCGAAAACCTGAAGAAGTTTGAAGGCCAGGGCGTTTACTACGGCGCGACCTACATCGAGGCGCAATTGTGCGGCAAAGAAGAAGCAATTGTGGTGGGTGGCGGGAACTCGGCCGGTCAAGCCGCGGTGTATCTTTCGCAGACTGCAAGCAAAGTTCACATGCTGGTGCGATCGAGTCAATTGTCCGACACGATGTCGCGCTACCTGATCCAGCGCATTGAAGAAAATCCGGCAATCGAGATGCACTACCGCACCGAGATCGTTGGCCTCGACGGCGACACGCAGTTGGAGCGCGTCACCTGGCGGGACAACAACACCGGTGAGACCTCAATCCACGACATCCGGCACGTGTTCATCATGGCGGGAGCTTCTCCGCGCACTGACTGGCTGAACGGCTGCCTGGCCCTCGACAACAAAGGCTTCATTCTTACTGGCCGCGATCTGGATCCCGTGATTCAGAACTATCATTGGCCGCTGCAACGAGTGCCGCAAATGCTTGAGACAAGCCTGCCCGGTGTCTTTGCCGTCGGAGACGTGCGCGCAGGGAATGTGAAACGCGTGGCCTCCGCCGTGGGCGAAGGATCGATCTCCATCTATCTAGTGCATCGGGTGCTGGCGGAGCTGTAAGCGGCTGAAATCGAGGCAAGAACCCTCTTTGTCACGGACTGTGGCGCTTCGGAAAGTGTCACAAGCCGTGCTCCACATACAATTCGCCCTCCTTAAGCTGAGTCTATCTAAAGTTAAGGGGGTGCTCCGTGGGGCGTGTTCTGACCGTGCTGGCGATCACAATCACTTGCATGGTGACGGGCTTCGCGTCGGACTCGCCCCAGCCCCTTGCGACGCTCGACCTGTCCCGCCTGCTTTCACCGGGAGCGCTCTCTGTCGAGTCCATTGCTTTCGTCTCGGATACATCGATTGCGATCGGCCTCTGTCAGAGCAGACCTGGCACGAACTGCTCCCTATCCCTCATCCATCGCGACGGTGAGGTTCTTCAGCCGTACGCATTCACTCCTAGATTCATACGAGGCATGTCTATTCATCCGTCCAGCGGGGGACAGATCCTCACAACTCCTGTGGGGATGTTCCCCGCGGTCTTGTTTTCCGCCGACTTGTCTGCAGCCCAGGATCTGCCGTCTTTGCATCTGGTTTCGCAATCGGGAAATACGGCTGTGGAAACATCGGGTCATACGGCTGCAGAAAGGAGGAAGGGCACGTGGAAGATCTATCGGATCCTGCCGAAGATGGAGCTCATCCGGGAAGGGACCGAACAGTTGGAAACCATCTCGGACGAAGTCGTTGTGCTGCGCGAAGGCGACATGATACGCACCGAGACGCTCGACGGGAAGTTGCTAGGCTCCTTCTCCGTCGGGCCGAAAGCAAAGTGCCATGGGAGACCGCACGTGGCGAGTGCCGACAGGCTCTACCTGGGCGGCTATTGCGACGGAGCCCGCACCGTGGATTTCAACGGTAAGAACGAACAACAATTGCATCCCCCAAAGGGCTGGGGCGGTCTCGCTTGGTCAGGAGATGGAAAGCGAATGCTGTTCGACCACTTCAGTCGGCGGATTTCGATTCTCCGAAGTGCGGGCGAGGATTTCGTGGCCTTCGCAACCCTGGGAATGGGTGTCTCAGATGAGCTCGACAACCGCGAAGAGGTTAGGGTGATAGACACATCTACAGGAGGGTGGTGCTTCGACTGGAAACGAAGCTTCCCGGAGGGTAGTGTGGGTTTCGATCGGGGGCACGCGGCCATTTCGCCATCCGGCGAGTTCGTTGCGATAGCCACCGAAGGAACGCTTGCGATCTACCGCCTTCCCGCAGTGTGCGAAATAAACAAGTAGTTCCCTTCAAAAAGCTGGGCACCGGTGGCCTGCACAGACATCCTTCTTTTTTCCCGCGTTATAATAAAAAGATTCTCACTCGACGAAATTGCTTTCTGTGTAGGCGGTATGGCGCCGGACGGTCGCGTCAAGAACAGACTTTGGCTGAGAGCTAACAGATAAGAGCTTCTTCATGGACTTCAAACTCGTTTCCGATTACAAACCGCAGGGCGATCAAGGCCGCGCCATCGAGTCGTTGCTGCGTGGGGTGTACGACCGCGAGCAACATCAGGTCCTGCTGGGCGTCACAGGTTCAGGCAAGACCTACACCATGGCCAAGGTGATTGAGGCGGTGAACCGTCCGGCTCTGGTGATGGCGCATAACAAGACGCTGGCGGCGCAGCTTTATCACGAGTTCAAGAATTTCTTTCCGCACAACGCAGTCGAGTATTTCGTTTCTTATTACGACTACTACCAGCCCGAAGCTTATGTTCCGGCCGCCGACCTGTTCATCGAAAAAGAAGCGACCATCAACGATGAACTCGACAAGCTGCGGCTCTCCGCGACCCGGTCTCTATTCGAGAGGCGCGACGCGCTGATTGTGGCTTCAGTGAGCTGCATCTACGGCCTGGGATCACCCGAGGCCTATTACGGCATGATGCTGTTTCTGGAAAAAGGCCAGAGGATCACGCGCGACGACATTACGCGCAAGCTGGTTGACATTCTTTACGAACGCACCAACGGTGAATTCAAGCGTGGAACGTTTCGCGTGCGCGGCGACGTGATTGAGGTCTTCCCTACTTACGACGACATGGCTTACCGCATCGAGTTGTGGGGAGACCAGGTGGAGTCGCTCTCGCAAGTCGATCCGCTGTTTGGCACGGTCAAGCAGAAGTACATGCGCCTGCCGCTTTACCCCAAGACCCACTACGTGATGAAAGATGAGACCCGCGCGAGTGCCGTCGAGTCCATCAAGAAGGAGCTCGCATGGTGGGAGGTTGAACTCGAGAAGCAAGGCCGCGTTGTCGAGTCGCAACGCATTCACCAGCGCGTGAAGTTTGACCTGGAAATGATCAAGGTGATGGGCTACTGCCACGGCATCGAAAATTATTCGCGGCATTTCACGGGACGAATGCCGGGCGAGCCTCCACCGACTCTGCTCGATTATTTCCCACGCGATTTCCTGATGTTCATCGACGAATCGCACCAGACGATTCCGCAATTGCGCGGCATGCATGCCGGAGACCGCTCACGCAAGGAAACGCTGGTGGAGTATGGCTTTCGACTACCTTCGGCGCTCGATAACCGTCCGCTGACGTTCGCGGAATTCGAGCACCGCACCAATCAGCTAGTCTACGTTTCAGCAACGCCGGGCCCTTATGAGCTTACGAAATCCGCGGGGGTGGTCGTCGAGCAGATCATCCGGCCGACTGGATTGATTGATCCTGAAGTCGAGATACGTCCGGTAAAAGGACAAATTGACGATTTGTTGCACGAGATTCGCGCGCGCGTAGACAAAGGCGAACGCGTTCTGGTAACCACGCTGACCAAACGCATGGCCGAAGATCTGGCCGAGTACTACGCCGAGGTCGGAGTGAAATGCCGCTACATGCACTCGGAAATTGAAACGCTTGAGCGGGTGAAGATTCTCCGCGATCTGCGTAAAGGCGAATTCGACGTACTGATTGGCATCAATCTTCTGCGCGAAGGTCTCGACCTGCCGGAAGTGTCCCTCGTGGCAATCCTCGATGCCGACAAAGAAGGCTTCCTGCGCTCGCAAGGATCTTTAATTCAAACGATCGGTCGCTGCGCCCGCCATCTCAACGGCCGCGCCATTCTCTACGCCGACCGCAAAACCGATTCGATGGCGCGCGCCATAGACGAAACGTTACGCCGCCGCGCCATCCAGACCGCATATAACGAAGAAAACGGAATCACACCAGAGTCGATCATTCGCCCGCTGGACATGACGCTCGCCGGCATCATCGCCGCCGACTACACCGACCTGACCGGCGGAGAAGCCGAGGGCATGCCAGAATTCAAATCGCAGCAAGAGTTGGATGGATACGTCGAGAAGCTCGAAAGCGACATGCGCGAAGCGGCGAAGCGGTTCGAGTTCGAGAAAGCGGCGAAGTTGAGGGATACGATTAAGGAGTTAAGGACCAAGGAGTTTTTGTTCGCGTAAAGTTCATTCAGCTAAACTGGCCGCTTCTGAAGCTGCCTGCTCAGAATCTTTCTTCGCTGCTTCGAATTCTTGCGAGCCTTCGCCCCAAACGTTCATCCAGGCATCTACGAGTTGGTCGCCGTATATTTTGGCCTTCGGTAGTTGTGCGATACTGGCGTAGCTAGCCAGTGCCATCGTCATTGCCCAATGGCCTGACATCATGGATTCGGAAACGTAGTTATGGCTAGGGGGCATGTCCGTGTTGTAGCCGCTCGAATCCGTCTGGGATTCTAGCCCGATAATGTCTCCATGCATCAACTCTGACGAGAAGCGATAGAGATCGTGATATTGGCCAAGCGCCCAGGGCATTTTGCTGGAAGCCTCGTCCAGTTTCTTGCACATATCCAGGAAACTTCCTCGATACCACGACGAGAGGGCTTTGCCTCTAGCGTCAGAAAACCGTGAAATTACGGCATCATAATTCTTCTCTATCTCTTGTTGAAGTTTGGGTGGAACGAGTGATTCACGAGGCGTGCCCTTGGCCTGCTTGATCATTTTCATCTTTTTGACCCAGCGAAAATCTATGAAGTCCTGGATTAAGTCGGGAAAATGATCAAAAGAGGCCAAAACGACGGCAGCTTCGAACATGCTCCGCACAATCTTAAGCGCGTCACAACCGTGCCCATACGATACCAACAGGTTCATGGAGAGGAAGGAATTGGCTACCGTCTGTGCCAAGCATCGGCACATTATTTTAGGTTCGTCTAATGGCGGGCCCGAGGTATCTGCAAATACTTCATTGCAGATATTAGCCGCTTGACGCGCTGATTGAATGTATTCCGGGTGCTTTTCTGCAAAAGATTTCTGGAACTCAATTATGTTCGAAGGAAGTGTCACATTGTGCATGGTACAACCTTCTATGGTGGATTTAGTCTGCGGATAGGATAGTCCGCTGGCGAAAGAATCGTCATTCCCCGCCACGGATACATTCCCCGCAGATCCGCATCACCCGTAATGATCACGTCCGCCCGCCCGTCCAGCGCGACTACGGGTCGTTGGTGATTGGGTTGACTTGGGCCCGCTTTGGGTTTGAGCTTTTAAGGCTATGGATCCGCCCGTATTCTTCGGCAGATACGACTATAGACGCGTCGCGGTTCTTCCGAAGAATGAGTACCGGTCCGTGTTGGACTGCGTCGAGGAGCGCGCCGAAGCGCTTCCGGGCAGCGGTAACGGTAATAGCCTTCATATACCCATCTAATCGACGAAACTGAGCAAACGGTCCAGCCGTGGCGCGGCTGCCGGGCTTTGCCCGGCCGGTTCGTTTTGAAAACACACTATTCTCGTGTTACACTGTTTTCGTGTCGTCAACCAATCGCCTCCGCAACGTAACCGTCACTCTCGAGGAAGACGTCGCCCAGTGGGCCCGCATCGAGGCCGCCAGGCAGGATACCAGCGTCTCCCGGCTGCTCGGCGAGCTGCTGAAAGAGCGCATGGGAGAGCTTGCCGCAAAACCACCCACCGCAGATGCCGCCGAACGACTGGCCAGCTTCGGCAAGCGGCATAAGCTCTCGCTGCGCGGGCTCAGGATCAAAGACCTGATCAACGAAGGCCGCCGGTGAGCCGTTTTGTGGTGGATGCATCGGTCGTTCTGACTTGGTGCTTCCCCGATGAGCATTCTGCGCTGGCTCAAAGAGTCGCCCGAATGTTCCAACACGGCGAGTCGGCGATCACACCCTCGTTCTGGCCGCACGAGGTCCTCAACGCCCTGCTCGTTGGGGAAAAACGCAAGCGGATTTCCCGGGAACTGATCCGGACATTCCTTAAAGACCTGGCGACGCTTCCGATTGCGCTGCAGGAATTACCGGCGGATGCCGTATTTGACCGCATCCAGTCCCTAAGCCGCAAGCACGGCCTGACCCCTTACGATGCCGCCTATCTTGATCTCGCCAAAATCAACGGGCTGCCTCTGGCGACACTGGACCAAGATTTGATCCGCGCATGCAGGAAAGCAAGTGTAGAACTCTTGTGAGGATGGGGATTTCTCGGCTTACCGTCCGTAAGCCGCGCTGGCCGCCAGCGGCTTGCGGTGAAACGTATATCCGTCGAAAGTCTCAGAGCGGAAATTCAGGTTGGTCGGCCCCAGCTTTTCTGTCTGGCTCAGGAAAAGATATCCGCCGGGTTCCAGATAAAGGTGCAATCGCTCCAGGAGCGCGATACGCTGTGCCCGGGAAAAATGAGGCAACACGTCCATGCAGAAAATGCAGTCGAAGCGCCCAATGTAGCCGGGACGCGCCAGGTTCATACAGTTGAAGGTGACCAGGCTGCGCAGGCGCGGCTTTACCAGCAGATGCCCGGTGCTGGCAACACTCACCGCTACGGTCGCTCCTCGTTTTCCGGAACTTCCCCCCGACACCGGGCTGCGGTCTTCGTTCTGAAAATCGTCTTCCACCACTTCCGGCACAATCACGGGCGAACTGAACTTCGAAAAGTAGTTGCGAATAGTCCCCGGCGGCAATCCATCCAGCGCCGATTGCCGATACACTCCGCGGTCGGCGGTTTCGATATTGTGCGGAAGCAAGTCGCTGCCCACAATATGGATCGATACGCCCGCCGCTATTCCCGCGCCCACCGGCCCGCTATCGGCAATGCCGCCATTTCTTGTCCCTGATTTTCCATTTCCACTGCCGCTTCCGTTACTCGTTCCGCCACCGCTGATGCCGGAGCTGACATTGGCAGGATTCATCGCGTCACAAACGGCCATGGCGATTGAATAGGTCTCTTCACCGCTTCCGCACCCAGCGCTCCATATGCGCAGCGGGCTCGGCCCGTCCGCCGATTTGCGCGCGCATAATTGCGGCACCACCTGCCGCGTCAACGCATTCAGTGCTCCTGGATGACGAAAGAATCCAGCATTCACGTTGATCAAGCCATCCAGCAGCGACGACAGATTCGTCGTATCCTGCTCTCCCGAGCGCAGACGTTCCAGCAGAGCGTTCGACGATCCCAAACCGCGCGCCTCCACATAATCGGCGACATGCGAGGCCAAAGCGCTGTTGGGACAATCAAGAACGATTCCGGTTTGGCGCTCCACCAGCAGGCGCAACTCCGACAGTTCGTGTTCCAGGATGGTGCTGGTTGCCATTAGCTTGTGCATAAAAGTCTTTCCGCAAAAACTCGTAAGAGCGAATTCATTCTGATCTCTAGGTACTAGCCTTCAGTCACCGCCCACAGTAGCGACCCGATACTTTCCCGAATCCCGCTCCACCTGCTGCGCCACCACGTTCATTTCTTTTTCCAAGGACGAAAAACGCTGCAGCACTTCATGAATGCGCAGCGTCATATTCCGAATGGTTTCAATCTGAGCCCGCGCTTGCGCCGACAAGCTGCCCGGTTCGATCAGCAACAAATCGGAGTTGCCGAGCAGCGACGTCAGCGCGTTGTTCAATCCGTGGCGCATCTCCAGCATGTAGCGCCCCAGCGTGGCCTCGCGTTGCAGAGTGACGCAAGCTTCTTCCGCTGCCCGCGTGCGTGATTCCGCTCCGGCCCGCAACACCGCTTCGCCCGCCGCCAGAATCAGAACATTCAGCCAGTTCTCGTCCCCGCGCAGTACCGAGGTCCGCGGCCACCGTTGACGCACCAGTTGCCCAGTAGCGGCGTCATTGCATACACAAAATAGCGGCTGATGTGTCGAGTGCAACGGCTCCAGCACCACCGAAAGCAATTCCCGGCGCAACGGCCCCACAATAGCTACCGCAAAATTGTCCACACAGCGCGGCCACAAATCTCCGCTCAGCAGCGTGAACGTAGGCACATGCCGCTCCATTTGCCAGCGCGTCGTGACGCTCCGCGAGAACTCCACGTCGTCCGAAATAATAAGTACGGTCGGTTGATCCACTTGCAGATTCCTTTTCGCCAGCCTTGGGGAATTTGCCGACTTTATTTCCTAATTTATTTCTTGGTCCCGTGTTGCGAATCTTCATCCGGATTCCACTCTTGTCCCGAGATATCGAACTCCGGCGCATCGTCCTGAGGCACAGCAAACTTGTTCTCGGTTACATTTCCGTGGGAGGCTTGCCTCGCCGCATCGGGCTGCGATGCAGATACGGTGCCGCCGGCTCCCGCAGCCGCCGCGGCACTTCGCGGCGCCGCTTTCCCGGACGCGCTTGCCCCATCCTGTTCGGCAGTCTTACCACTCCCCAAAGCCGCTTCCACCGACGCTCGTAGATCCACGAGCATCCGTAGCGGCTGCCCCGACGAATACTCTGCCTGGAACATCACCTTCCACGACTGGCAAATCATGCGCAGGCGAATAATCGGTTCTTTGTCGGAGAACTGCGCCCGCCGGCAGTCGATGGTTTCCACGCCCTGCTCTTCCAGTTCGCCCAGACCATCGAGAATTTTGTTCAGGTCGGTCAGCATCAGCCGGAAGAAAACCCGCCGCATCAAATATCCAAAGCGCGTAAACGCCACTAGCGCGATAGGCAAATAGAAAAGATCGCCAGCCTGGCCCTTCGCTTTTCGTCCCTGCTCCAGCACGCCTCCGTGCAAAAGTTCGTCGAGCGATCGGCAGCGCCGCGCCGCGTCCAGTACCCGGTCCAGCGCGTTCAACCACACCGGAGCCTTCAGTTCCACTTTGCCCAGCACGGGCTCCAACCCCTGCGCCACGTAAGCCAGGTCGGCACCGTTGTCGTCCAAATCGGTCGGAGCGTCCTGGCTGAAATACTGCACCAGCAGGAAATCAATCTTGTCGCGCGAGGAATCGGTGCGCGGCGTCTTGGCCAGAAAATGCTGCACCAGCAGCAGCAGACTTTCGTGGTCGACAACCGCGCTGGTTTGCAGGAACTGCCGCAATTGATGGACCTGAATTTTCGCGTCCATGCCATTCAGCCATTGCCGGGCCTGATCCACCGACTCCGGCGCCGGCGTCTCCACTTTGGCGTCAAGATCGGCGCAAGCAGGCACGTCGATGACGAACTCGCGCGCCAGTTCGAAATAAATGGGATGCAGGCGGCGGGCATTCGCCCACACCGCCGCAAGATCAGGAGTCTGCGATTCAGGTTGTGAAGAAGAAGGTTGCGATGGCGTCATGATTTCACGATCCAGTTGGGAACAGCGGCCACAAAGCGCGCCGCCACAATCGTTTTGCCGGGATGGTATTGCACCGCGACCACGGAAGCTTCCGTGTCCAGCGAGCCGTCGGAATTGCGCAGCCGCAAAATGTCGGCAAACTCCAGCGGAGTACTGCAGGCAAACAGCACTTCGCGCGCCGTGCCAAACTCAATCACCGTGCTTTCCTGCACGAACGCCGCGGCCGTCACACTGCCATTCGTGCTGCTGCGCCGCGTAAGCTCCACCGGAATCCGCACCGGCGTAGCCTCCGGGAAAAAGCGCGCCAGTTCAGCCACCGTGCTGCTCGGCCTCGTCCGCGCTGTCCCCTGCATGCCCATAAATATCTTGTCATTCCGACCGAAGCTTCCCGTTCGCGCAGCGAAGGGGAAGCGCAGGGAGGAATCTGCTGTTCTGTTTGCAACACACAAAATGCGTATTGGGCTCCCCCTCTTCCCGGTTAGGAAGAGCATCGGGGAGCCAGAACACGCGGTTATGGCAGAAAGAGGAGCACGACCAAGACCACAGTGCGGAACGAAGGGATTAGCACTCAGGGGCTAGAGTTTTCAGTGAGTTAGAAGCAGCGCGGCAGCCGCGCAGAAGGCCTCGGCGAGATCACCGTCTCAGGGTGAGACAGAAGTCTCAAGTGCTTTGAACCTTGCAGAAACATTCATCTTGACCGCAGGCACAAACTAGCGGAGCATTCCAGGCTGTGGACGAGTTGACTGGACCGTGATCATGCCTTGCCCGACTCGACGAATGCGTTCGGACCTCAGCGTTCAGCGGCCCCTCGCTGCCGCACTAGCTTTGGCGGTCTCGCTTGCGGCAGCTACTCTCGCCCATCCAGCCCAAGCACAAAAAGAGAGCGTCATCTATTCGTTTAAGGGCGGGGCCAACGACGGAGGATATCCCAGCGCGGGCGTGATCCGCGACGCAGCCGGAAATATCTACGGCACCACTTGGCTGGGCGGCGCTGTCGACTTCGGGACGGTTTTTGAGATCTCAAAACACGGCGAGACACTGCTCCACAGCTTCCGCGGTGGCGCCGACGGTGCGGTGCCTCTGGCGGGCCTAATAAGAGATGCCGCCGGAAACCTCTACGGAACCACCACCGTTGGCGGTGGCCCCTCCTGCGTCGGCACTGTATTCAAGCTCAGCACGACAGGCAAGGAGACCGTGCTCCACTGCTTTGCCGGTCAGCCCACGGACGGGGGCTACCCGCTGGCCAGCTTGATCCTCAGCAAGAAGGGCAACCTCTACGGCACGACCGATTCGGGCGGCACTAACAATGTCGGAACGGTGTTCAATATGGCTGCCGCCGGGAGCGAAACTGTGCTCCATAGCTTCACGGGGGGCGTGGTTGGCGGGACGGATGGGGCCAGCCCCGGCGGAGGCGTGATCCGCGATTCGGCGGGCAACCTCTACGGCGCGACACTAGCCGGAGGTCCCCAAAATGCGGGAGTAGTTTTCAAGGTAGATGCTGCCGGCATGGAAACGGTGCTTTATGCGTTCAGCGGCGGCGCGGCTGGAGCAAATCCGATGGGAAATCTAGTTCGCGATGCGGCGGGCAACCTGTACGGCATCACTAACATTGGGGGCACCGCGAATCGCGGAACGATCTTCAAGATAGACCCCACTGGCAAGGAAACGGTGCTCCACAACTTCGGTTTTCCGGGAGACGGCGGCTACCCGCAATCGGGCTTGGTGCGCGATGCAGCCGGCAATCTATACGGCTCTGCTGACGGCGGCACCTTCAACTATGGAGTGGTCTTCAAATTTAATACTGCTTCAGGCACGGAAACGATACTGTATAACTTTGGTGGCACGACCGGCGACGGGCAATATCCCATCGGATCGTTGGCGGTTGACGCGGCTGGCAATGTCTACGGCACCACTCAACAAGGCGGTAAGTTAGGGTGGGGCACGGTATTCAAAATCACTCCGTGACGTCGCACCAAGTTATTTCACAGAAACCAACAGCCTCGTTGTGACATCTGACCTTGCCTCTCACAGCAATTTGGCCCATCATGGTCGAGGCGAAAGCGGTGATCGCGCTGAGTTGAGTAGCACCTAAGTCCTTTGAGCTCAAGATTTTACCCGTAAACTATTGAAAACAGAGACCAAATTCGTCAGTTGCGCAGTCATCATCGCTCCCACCCGCATGTTTACTGGCGATTCGCAATACAGGGGGGAGAGGGGGGGTATCACTCAAAACCGATCATAGTGTGCAAGATCCTGCAACTCGGCACCTAATTCCAAGTCCTCGACCAAGATTTATTTCTCGCCAGATTTCCTCACTTTAACCGCTCAACCTTTCCTCCCAAGTGAGCACTCAAGCTCAGTCTTTTCTAATCTGAGCAGTTATCGTCAAGCACACTGGGTGAATCACCGTAGAGAACAAATAAATGCGCCAGGGGTTTAAGATCGTGAGTTCGTAATCACGAACAAGGGGAAGACCGTAGATCGAACCGGTTCATTCCGGCATAGACGAACCGGTTAATTCCGGCATCAAACGTTCACTCTAAACTCCGCGAACTCGCGGTTTCGCGTAAAAGAAAGTTGGGCATCGACATATGCATAACTCACTGAAGAAGTTCAGCTGGTGGAGCGCGCTGCTCGGGCTCGTGCTCGCCACCACAGCTTTCTCTGCACGGGCAATTGCCCAAGATGACTATCAGCAACAGGATGATCCGCCGAGCCGCGTGGCTCGCTTGGGATACATGGAAGGTTCCGTCTCATTCCAACCCGCTGGTGAACAAGATTGGGTCGGCGCCGTTGATAACCGGCCGATGACCACTGGCGACAAGATCTGGGCCGATCGCGGCTCGCGCGCTGAACTGCAACTTGGATCGGCCGTGATTCGCCTGTCGGAAAATACCGGCATCTCTTTCCTCAACCTCGACGACCGCACGGCGCAGATTCAGTTGAGCTCCGGCGCCATCAATATTCGCGTGCGCCGGCTGGATCGTGACGAAGCCTTTGAGGTCGACACGCCGAATTTGGCGTTCTCCATTTACCAGCCCGGAAGTTATCGCGTGGAAGCCAGCGAAGACGGCAGCAACACTGTCGTCACGGTCCGCGAAGGAGACGGCGAAGCCACTGGCAACGGACAGTCCTACAAAATCCACGCCGGACAAAGAACCACTTTCAGCGGCACCGATTCCCTCGAAGCCGACATGGAACAGATCGGCGATCCCGACCAGTTCGATAACTGGGCCTACAACCGCGATCACCGCTGGGAGAATTCGCGTTCCGCTCGCTATGTCGCGCCCGACGTCGTCGGCTACGACGACTTGGACGATAACGGAGACTGGCGCGATGAAGGCGACTACGGCCACGTCTGGTATCCGCACGTAGCAGTCGGCTGGGCGCCTTACCGCGACGGCCACTGGGCCTGGATCGATCCTTGGGGTTACACCTGGGTCGATGACGCTCCTTGGGGCTATGCACCATTTCACTATGGACGCTGGGTAAGCGTGGGCGGCCGCTGGGGATGGGTCGCGGGCCCAGTCGCAGTACATGCCGTCTATGCACCGGCGTTAGTCGTCTTCGTCGGCGGCGGTGGCGGATGGGGCGGCAACATCGGATGGTTCCCCCTCGGCCCGCGCGAAGTGTATGTGCCGTCGTATCAGGTCAGCCGCGCGTACGTAGAGCGGGTCAACATCAGCAACACGACGGTCAATAACACAACGATCACGAACGTCTACAACACGACCATCGTAAACAAGACCACGAACATCACGAACGTTACTTATGTGAACCGTAACGTACAGGGCGGGATGACGGCTGTTCCGCAGCACGCCTTCTCCAGTGCGCAGCCGGTATCAAGGACGGCAGTGGCGGTGAATGCGGAACAAATGAGAGCGGCTCCGGTGAGCGCAAGGGTTGCGGTGAATCCCACGCGCGAAGCTGTACTGGGCTCGAAGGCCGCGACTGCAAATCGCGTAACAGCGCCGCCCGCAGCGGTAATGAACCGTCAGGTAATTGCGAAACAGGCGCCACCGCCACCGCCGCCAACGTTCGCTGCCAGACAGCAAGCCATGCAGGCTCATCCGGGACAGCCTTTGCCTCGGCAGGAACTTGCACGCATGGCTCCTGCGGCGGCTGCAGCGGCACCGCGCCCGGTTGTGAAGGTAGCGCCGCCGGCGAAGCCTGCCACTCCGACGACGGGACATCCGATGAATCAACCGGCCAATAATCAGCCCGCTAACAATGGCGCGCGGCCTAGCCAGCCCGCCCCGGGCACCCCGGGAAATCAACCGGCAAATCGTCCCGGCAATCAGCCCGCTGCCAACGAGGGTCCGGGGGCAGCTCCCAACAACCGGCCTCAGCCCAATCAACCTGAGAATCGCGCGCCGGCAGCCCAACCGAATAACCGGCCGACTCAACCGGAGAACCGTCCGCCGGCAGCGCAGCCGAATAATCGACCTAATCAGCCGGAGAACCGTCCGCCGGCAGCGGAGCCGAACAATCGTCCATCTCAGCCCGAAAATCGGCCACCTGCGGCGCAGCCGAACAATCGGCCAAATCAACCGGAGAATCGGCCGCCAGCAGCACAACCAAACAATCGGCCGTCTCAGCCAGAGAACCGTCCACCTGCGGCGCAGCCGAATCGACCCGCTCAACCGGAGAATCGTCCGCCTGCAGCGGAGCCGAGTAATCGGCCGGAAAACCGGCCACCTGCGGCCCAACCGAACAACCGGCCAAATCAACCGGAGAACCGTCCGCCCGCAGCTCAACCCTACAACCGGCCGTCTCAGCCGGAAAATCGTCCGCCTGCGGCGCAGCCGAACAATCGGCCTCCGCAACAGGAAAATCGGCCCCAGGCCGAGCGTCCGCCACAACGTACGCCACCTCCGGCGGAATCCAGACCTGCTCCTCCTCCGAAGAAAGAGCCTGCCAAGCCGCAGACTCCCGAGGAGAAGAAGCGAGCTGAGGAGAAGAAGCCGCCGGGAGCGTAAAGCTAGCGAGACGAAGAATACGTGAATCGTCAAAGCACCCTGAGTTTTCTCAGGGTGCTTTTTTATTTTATTTTTATTTATTGAAGAGCGTGGCTGGATGATCCCGAGCTCGGACTTCCGCTGATGTTATAGCGCTTGAGTTTGCGGTAAAGTGTGGCGCGGCTGATGCCGAGCATTCGTCCGGCAAGAGCCTTATCCCCTTTCACTTGCTCGAAGACGCGCTGGATCGTGGCGCGTTCAATGTCTTCCAGGTCGGTCGTCGAAAGAGGAGCGGTCACGCTCTCGCCAGAGCTCAGTTCGGCAGATGTCGCCAAGTCGGAAACCAGTTCGGCCGCGGATTCTGGCGGCATGCGCGAGGGCGTATTGAATGCGGCAATCGACTGCGGCAGATCGCTCAGGTCGATCATCGTTCCGTCCCCAAGCGCGACGGCTCGTTCCACGCAATTTTCCAACTCACGTACGTTACCCGGCCAATCGTAATTCATCAGAGCTTTCATGGCCGCGTTTGAAACACGAAGATCCGCGCCCGGTGCGTAACGTTCGCAGAACCAGTTCACCAGCATGGGAATATCACTGCGGCGCTCACGCAGAGCGGGAACGTGAACCGTCACAACGTTGAGGCGAAAATAAAGATCTTTGCGGAAGGTTCCGTTTTTGTAGGCGGCTTCCAGATCGCGATTGGTCGCGGCGATGATGCGCACGTCCACTTTGACGCGCTGGTTGCTTCCCACTGGACGCACTTCTTTTTCCTGCAGCACGCGCAACAACTTGGCCTGCAGTTCGAGCGGCAGTTCGCCGATTTCATCCAGGAAAACCGAGCCGGTGTCGGCGGATTGAAAGAGTCCCTGCTTCGATTTCAGCGCGCCGGTGAAGGCGCCTTTTTCGTAGCCGAAGAGCTCGCTTTCAATCAGCGTGGGAACCAGTGAACCGCAATCCACCGCGACGAAAGGACGGTTGGCAAATGCGCCGCGAAAGTGAATGGCGCGCGCGATCAACTCTTTGCCTGTACCGCTCTCGCCGGAGATGAGAACCGCCGTACGCGTGTCTTTGAGCCGCGAAGCGACGCGCAGCACTTCCTGAATCTTGGCCGAGGAGCCGACGATACCATGCACTGCGGTTTCCGAATCCATACGCTGGCGCAGGAATTCGTTTTCCTCGACCAGACGGACTTTCTCCGCCATGCGGCGCAAGAACAGTCGCAGCTCCTCAAGTGGCGAAAACGGCTTGGTGATGTAGTCGTAAGCGCCGAGCTTCATCGACTGCACCGCGGTTTCAATGGACCCGTGTCCGGTCATAAGAGCGACTTCCGTGCGAGGAAGAAGTTTTTTGACCTTCTCCAAGAACTCCAACCCCGACATGTGCGGCATGACCATGTCGCTGAGGACCATGTGAACCGGTTGCTCTTCGAGCAAAGCCAGAGCGGACTCGCCGCTGTCGGCTTCAAGGCAAATGAAGCCCAAAGCTTCGCCGACGGTGACGCAGAGCTTGCGAATGCTCTGCTCGTCGTCCACGATCAGAAGGCGCACGCGCAGGTCTTCTTTATTTAGCGTCTTGCTCAATATGCCGTTCACCGGGCTTTCCCCATGGTTTTTTCAACCGCCGATATCAAGTCTTGCACGCGGAAGGGCTTCTCCAGATAGAGTGCGCCGATCTTGCGCAGAGTGCTGACCGTTTCTTCGTTGGCATAGTCGCCGGTAATGATGACCACTTTATTTTCCAGATCGGGGCGGTTGGCGGAGATCCAGGTATGCACTTGTGCGCCGTCAACGCCGCCGGGCGTACGCATGTCAGAGACCACCCCGAGGAACTGGCCTTTCTCCAGCAGACGCAGGGCCTCGGCGCCTGACTCGATGCACACCACGTCATAACCGTTGCGCTCGAGAGTGGCCGTGACCAGCGCCATGATGGAAGGCTCATCCTCGATAAGCAGAACAGGCAGGACGGCTCGTTGAACGGCGGGAGTTGTCATTTTTGTATCACTCCTGCGGCTACACCCAGAGAAGCAGTGTGAGGCGCTGCGGGAAAGCGGACGATGAAGGTAGCACCCTGCCCGTCCGGATTGTTATGGCAGAGAATCTCGCCTCCATGCTCCTTCACGATGCCGTAGCAGATGCTGAGGCCGAGGCCGGTTCCCTTGCCAACCTCTTTGGTGGTGAAGAAGGGATCGAAAATCTTATCGGGGTGGGAGATGCCGTAGCCGTTATCGCAGAAGGAGACTTCCACAGCATCGCCGGATTTGGTGCTAATGATTTCGATGCGGGCAGGACGGCCCACTTCGTGGACGGCATCGTACGCATTGTTCAGGATGTTGAGAAAAACCTGCTGTAATTGATGAGCGTCGCCAAAAATATCGGGCAGGCCTTCGTCGAGGTGTTCGACGATTTCGACTCCATGACTATTGAAGTCGTAGGATCGCAGTTGGATGGTGCGGCGCAAAATCAGATTGAGTTGGACGGCGTTGCGCTGTGGCGGCATTTGGCGGGCGAAGCTAAGCAGGTTTTGCACGATCTGCTTGGTGCGCTGCGCTTCCTGCAAGATGACCCGCAGATCTTTCACCGCAGTGGCGGGAAGGTCGGGATTTTCCAGGAGCAGGTCGGCAAAACCAAGAATCGCGGTCAGAGGATTATTTACTTCGTGAGCCACGCCGGAGACCAGTTGTCCGACAGCGGCCATTTTCTCGGCATGGACCAGTTTGTCGCGCAGTTCGGCGGAGTCGGTAATGTCGGTCATCACGACGACGATGCTGTTGATGTTGCCCTGCTCGTCGCGCATGGGGCTAAGATTCACCGAGAACTGACCGACATTGCCATTGCCGCGCATGATCTGCAGTTCCAGGTTGTCGACCTGTCCTCCGCGCAGGATAGCCTGGACAGCATCAGCCAGGGGACGGACGTAGCCGGGCGCGGCCAACTCCAATAAAGGACGTCCCAGAAGTTCCCGCTGCTCGAAGCCCGCTTCATACCAGCGGCGGTTGGCGTAGCTGATCAGGCCCGCGGTATCAGCCACCAGGATCAGGCTCTGCGTGTTGCTGAGAATCTTTCCCGAGAAGTCGCGCTCGCGCTGCAATTCCGATTGATAGGTGTGAAGGCCGGTCACGTCGAGCATGAGGCCGCGAATCTGCAGCAATCGCCCCATATTGTCATACATGCCAAAGGCATTGATGAGCACATAGATGGGCGAACCATTTTTGCGGCGAAGGGTCGCCTCAAAATTGCGTAGACTGCCGTCTTTTTCCAGGGTATCGGCGTGGATGTGGCGCTGCTCGGGAGAAAAATAAATCTGGGTAGGAATGTCGACTTGCAGCAGTTCTTCGCGGCTGGAATAACCCAGCATGGCTACGAGGGCATCGTTCACTTCGATAAAGCGGCCTTCCGGCGTGCTGAAGAATAACCCTTCCTGAATGTTGTCGAACAATTCGCGGTAACGGCGTTCGGCCTCGCGGCGGTCGGTGATGTCCTTGAGCACGTGGATGGTTTGCAGGTTTTCGCCAGAGGCGCCGTGCACCCGTGAAGTTGACACCAGATAGGTGCGATCCAGAGCGGGATGAACGAACTCATCACTGTCGCCGCTGCCACTAAGAGAACGGCAGAAGGGGCAGGAATAGAGCGTGGTTTCGCTGGTAAGAGCCAGCAGCGCGCGCATGTTGACGCCGATAAGGTCGCTGGGCGCAACCCCGATCATCGCGGCCAGAGAGCGATTCACACGCAAGACTTTGTCGGTTTCGTCGTGCACCACAATGAAGTCTGTGATGGCATCAAAGATTTCCAGCCAGTGGCGGTTGGCCTGTTCGATGCGGGTGAACAAACGGGCATTTTCCAGGGCCATGGCGGCGCGGCTGGCAATAGCTTCGATCAAGTCGCGGTCTTCGGGGGCAAGCGGACGGCTGCGGCCGGAGAGGCAGAGTACACCGGCAATAGCTCCATCGGAAGCGGGAAGATGCACGACGACGCAATCGCTCCAACCCAAGCTTGAGGCCAGCTCAGGACCAAGTAATTCGATGGCGGAGCCGGAGACAACGGAATCTTTACGTTTTGCGACCAACTCCGAGAGTGCGTGGGCGAAGCGCTGCTGCAGCGCACGATCTTCGAAGCGGCCCGCGGCGGGAAGCCGCCCGGCTTGCTGCAGATTGGAGTGATCGGGAATGGAAGCATCCGAACGCTGCAGATCGGCGCCTGCAGCTGTCGCGGAGGGCAGGGGATGCAGAGCAGCGATTTGGAGCCGGCCATCCTGCAACAGAGCGACCGCGCCGGCATGTGCTTCCGCCAGTTGGATGGCGCGCTCGAGAAATTTACGGGTGAAGTCGGGCACGCGCAAGAGGCCGTCAATCTCACGGGCCAATTGTGCGAGCGCCTCGGAGCGCTTGCGGTGCTGCTCAGAGAGATGAAGATTGTGCGCGACCTCGAGGACTACCGAGACCTGGGCGGCGAGAGCGCGAGCACGGCGGATATCCTGTTGCGAGATGCCGGTATTGTCGGCGCGATCGAGCACGCCGAACATGCCAAGTACGGTTCCGTCAGCCCCCAGCAGCGGAACGGCCAGCAATTGTTTCGCATGATACTGGGCGATCAAGTCCAGATTTGCGCCTGCGAGTTGCCGGACATCGTCCGAGGAGAAGACCTCTTTGGCGCGCAGGGCGCGAGTAGCGATGCCTTCGGGGAAGATGGTGTCGACCCGGCGGGGCTGACCTCGATCAACGCCGTAGCGAACGCGAAACGTTCCGTCCTCAAGCAAGCCGATGAAACATCGTCCATAGCTGAGGAAGTCTGCGGCGCGCACGACAAAAGCCTGCAAGAAGTGTTCGAGATCGCCGCTGGAACTGAGCTCGGAAGAAATTTCGAGCAACTGGTGCAGTTCCTGAGCCTGGCCCTGAGCGGTGGCACAGAGTTCGGCGTGCGCTACAGCCACCGCGCCGAAGCCGGCAATGGCCGACACCAGCGACTTCTCGTCGGCGGTGAAGGCGCTCTCCGGACGTGGATAAACCAGAATCGCGCCCTGCGTGCGCGAAGTACGGAAAGGCGCGGCAATCAGGATTCCGGGGGCGATCAGGCTGCCGAGCGAATGCTGATCGCTGCTGATGGAAATCGTGATGGCCTCCCCGGCGGAGACGGCACGTTGCGCCAGATCGGCAGCAAAGCGGATGGTCTGGCGGTCGTGCCCGGCGCGGAAGGAGTTGGCCATCTGCGGGGTTTCCGCCGATACGGCACGTAACTCGAAGGGCCCTTCGCGGCGCAGAAGAACCGAGACCATCCGCGTGCGCAACAACAGACGAAGTCGATCAGCCAGGGCCTCGAGAACCGCAGCGACATCAGGCGTACCGTGCAGAGCGGTGGCCACCTCCGCCAGAATTTCGGCGCGCCGGTGCTCCTCGCGTGAGGCCTCGCGGAGCCTGGTGGCTTCGAGCAAGCTGCCCAGTTGCCCGGCCAGTATGGTGGCCTTGGCAGCCAGGTCCTGATTAAAAAATTCTTCGTCGGAATCATGAAGAAACGTTACCGCGCCGATGACTTCATCAAAGACCACCAAAGGAGCAGCCATTAGCGACTGGGCTTCAAACTGATGCGCGGCGGGAAAGGTGGGCGTCGATTGCACCCGATTCACGAAGATGGTGCGGCGACTGCGAACGGCATCTGCGGTGACTGCGCTTTGCTGGGGAAGGAGGCGGATGCCGATGAAATTCTCCGCCAGCTTGCCGTCGGCCTGTTCTCCAACAAGTTCGTCGCCCGAGTGGCGCCGCCAGAAATAGACGCCGCTGACCTGGAAAAGCTCTCGAGTCGAGCGGCAGAAGAGTTGGATGAGTGAGGTAGCGTCGGCGCGTTCCGCAGCCTTGCCAGCGATTCGCAACAGGAGTTTTTGAAAGGCATCGTCCGCGATGGGGAAAGGTCCGTCCTCCGGCGACGGCGTCGAATTGCTTCCTACCATCTTCAGAGTGTCACCGTTGGCCGGAACAAGGTTCTTGCCATTCGCACAAGTGATTGAATCTATTGGAAAACTATCTTGTAATCTCAATTTGAGTCAAGGGAAATACAGGTTGAGGTGCCAAAGTGTGAAATCCCGAGAATAAAGAGCATGAGACTGTCTCACGCTGAGAACTGATTGTAGGGTACATCGAAGATGAGACGGCACTCATTTAGTGAGCTGGGTGCTCCGGAGCCCGTATTCGCGGCGTAAGTGATTCAGTTTCAAACACATCGGCAACGTTACCTTGGTTTTTCTGAAAGTGAAGGCGTGGCCACGACGTTGCTCCATTGGGAGCACTGGATTATTGCCAAGGAGGAATTGTGTCTTTGCGGAAGATAGGAACGTTGTTGGCAGTAACGGCAGTCGGGGTCCTTTTAGGAGTCTCGGGAGTGCGGGCGCAGGATGCAAGCAATGAGGTGCTGCGCCGGGCCAAGAGCAAAGTAGCTCCGGTGTATCCCGAACTGGCGCGGAAGATGAGCCTGAGTGGCACGGTGAAAGTGGAGGTCGTCGTTGCGCCCAACGGATCGGTGAAGGACGCAAAGATAGTGGGGGGACATCCCGTACTGGCGGGGGCTGCGCTGGACGCGGTGAGGAAATGGCGTTTTGAGCCGGCATCTGGCGAGAGCACAGGGATTGTGGATTTTAAGTTCGAACCTCATCAATAGAGCCATGGAAAATAAGGCGGCCGGAGGAAACGGCATGACGATCGGAAAGAAGCTGTACCTCAATTTTGGCATCATCCTCAGCATGGTGGTGGTGCTGTTTCTGGTGAACCTGGTGGCGGTGCAAAGAGAGCACGCTGCCAAGGCCGCTGCTACCGCGTCGCTGGAACTGGCGGACGCCACCAATGAAGTGCGCTTCCAGATGATGCAGAACCGCCTTTACCTGAGCAACTATCTGCTCAGCGGCGATACCCGCGAAGTGGAGCGGATGAACGAAGGCTTGCGCACGCTCGCCGAAAAACTGGCCCAGGGCAAGACTCTGGCCAACTCCGAGCAGGAGCGAACTGCGCTCACCAAGGTGGAACAACTGGAGCAGGCCTGGGGCAAAGAGTTTGCCCAACCGCTGATCGACAAGCGCAAAGACGTAGACTCGGGCAATGCGACCGTGGCCGAATTGCAGATCTACTATCTTCAGAAAGACGCTTCGTCGTGGGTGAAGAATTCCACCGATGCGCTCGACATGGCGGATGGAGAAAACCGCAAGCTGGTCGAAATGCGACGCAAATCCGACGAGACCGCCAGCACCTATACGATTCTTGCCGCCATCTTCAGCACGCTGTTCGCTCTCGGCTTGGGCGGAGTAATTGCTTTCCGTACGGCCAAGTCGATTACCGAACCGCTGACCAACCTGATGCATGTCTCCAAGCAGATCGGCGATACGGGAGATCTGGAACACACCATTGACGTGAAGCGCGAGGACGAAATTGGGGAACTGGCCCGCAGCTTCGCCAAGATGGTCACTTATCTGAAAGAGATGGCGGGTGTTTCCGAAGCCATCGCAGGCGGAGACCTGATGGTGCAGGTGAAGCCGCGATCTCCGCACGACACGCTAGGCAATGCCTTCGCCAAGATGGTGGAGGGCTTGGGCAAACTGGTGCGCAGTGTCCGTGACGCCTCGGCGCAGGTAGCTAGCGCCAGCGGTCAGGTAGCGAACGCGTCCGATGATTCCGCCAAGATTGGCCTGCAAGCTTCTTCCGCCATCGATGAAGTCACCAGCACCATGCACGAAATGAGCGTCAACGTGCAGAACATGGTGAAGAGCACGCAGGTGCAGGCTTCCAGTGTGAGCGAGACTTCGGCCTCCATCGACCAGATGGTGGCTTCGATTCAACGCGTGGCCGACACCGCCAAGGTGCTGCTCGATATTTCAAACCGCTCGCGCGAAGAGGTGCACAGCGGCATTACCACCATGGAGAAGGCCACCGACGGTCTGAACCGCATCAATGCCACCATCACTTCCTCGGGAGAAATCATCGGAGCGTTGGGGCAGCGGGCTGACGACATTGGCAAAATTATCGAAGTGATCGACGACCTTGCGGAGCAGACCAATCTTCTCGCCTTAAACGCGGCCATTGAAGCGGCACGCGCCGGAGAACACGGTCTGGGCTTCGCCGTGGTTGCGGACGAAGTCCGCAAGCTGGCGGAAAAGTCGGCACAATCCACCAAGGAAATCTCCGAACTAATCCAGAGCATTCAGAAGGAAGCGCGCAAGGCCGTGGAAAACATGGACCGTTCCACCGGGATTGTGAACGAAGGCCTGGACCTGGGCGGCGAGTTGAACGGAGCGCTGCGCAAGATTTCAAACGTGGTCACCGAGGTTTACAAGTTCGCGCAGGAAATCGGCGCCGCCACCAACGAGCAGTCTCACGGCTCGTCGCAGATTGCGCGGGCTACCACGCGGCTGAACGAAATCACGCATGAAATTAACTCGGCAGTCGAAGAGCAGGCGTCCGGAGCGCAGGCCGTGGTAAAAGCCATGGAGCGCATGCGCGAACTGGTGCAGCAGTCGACTTCAGGTTCAACCGAACTGGCGGCTTCAGCCGAGCAAATGACCAAGATGTCGCGCGGGCTGCTGGACTTCATGGACCGCTTCACGCTGGAAGAAGGTTCGCGGCAGGGCGAGGAAAAATCGCAGACCGCCCGGCGTGCCACGGCCGGTGGCCGCTACTAGGACACGCAGCATAGGACAAATATGAGCCGTGAACTCCATATCGTGGGCTTTCAGGTGGGGCGCGAGACCTATGGCGTGCCCATCACTTCTCTGCACGAAATCGTGCGCGTGCCGGAAATCACTGCGGTCCCCGATGCTCCCGATTATCTGGAGGGTGTGATCAATCTGCGGGGGAAGATCGTTTCGGTGATGGACCTGCGCAAGCGTTTCGGCGACAAGCTGGCGAAGTTGAACAAGCAGAACCGGATTCTGGTGGTCGAGCACTCCGGCAAGCTGGCCGGCCTGATTGTGGACTCCGCGTCAGAAGTTTTGAAAATTGCCGGAGAAGATGTCGAGCCGGCGCCGGCCGCATTTCAAGAAGGCGGATTGAACTGCGTTACGGGACTGGGCAAGGTTCGCGGCCGCCTGATCGTGCTGCTCGATATGACCAAATTGCTGGCCCCAGCCAGCCTGATGCAAGAGGCCGCGACCGCAGAAAACAAGAACGCCAAGACGGAGGCTCGCGGAGCTGCAGCACGTTAACGCGCGATCCACGGCTTCACGGACGACAACCGATGAATTTTAAAGACGGAAGACGAGAGCAAGCATGAGCACATCCGGAGCGGCACCTGCTCCCATCTTGACGGACGCGGAACTGAAGCTGCTTCAAGCGCTCGTGTACCAGGAGTGCGGAATGCACTTCGACGAACGCCGCACGCACTTCCTGCAAGACCGCCTGCTGCGGCGGCTGAAGGAATGCCACGTCGATTCCTTCTACTCCTATTACCGCCTGCTGATCAGCCAGGAGGGCAAGCCCGAACTGGCCAAGCTGGTGGAGAACCTGACGGTGAACGAAACCAGCTTTTTCCGCCACAAGGCGCAACTCGATTTATTCCAGAAATCCGTGCTCGAGGAAATGTTGAAGCGGAAGCAGGCGCACCGCGAATATTCGATACGAGTGTGGAGCGCGGGCTGCTCTACCGGACAGGAAGCTTATACGCTGGGCATGATGTCGGCGGACGCGCTCTCCTATTACTACCTGCGCAACCCGCTTCCACTTGAAATGACGACGCCCAAGCCGCTGATCCCGCCACCATGGCGGGTGGAGATTCTGGCCAGCGACATCAGTTACTCCGTGCTGCGCACCGGCCAGGAAGGCCTCTACAACGAACACCAGATGTCGACCGTCGACTATACCTTTCGCCTGCGATATTTCGACAAAGTCGGCGACCGGTATGCCATCAAGAAACCGCTTAAAGAAATGGTGCACTTCGACTTTCATAACTTGAAAACGGAATATCTCCCGCAGCGCAACGACGTAATCTTCTGCCGGAACGTGATGATGTACTTCGACGTGGCCGAACAAAAACGATTGGTGGAAAAGTTTTACCGCTGCCTGAATCCCGGCGGCTACCTGTTCGTGGGTCACGCCGAGAGTTTGCTGGGCCTGACGGAGAAGTTTCAAATGGTGCACAAAGACAGCGGCACGGCTTACCAGCGGCTTGAGGTGCGCGAGTGACCAATCCTCCCGATGAGCGTGGAGCGGAACTGCGCGAGCTTTTTTTTGAAACCTCGCAGGAACTGCTCCAGTCGCTGAACGAAGAGACCTTGAAGCTGGAGAAGACTCCCGGCGACGAGGAAATCGTGCGTTCCATCCGTCGAACCGTACATACGCTCAAGGGTGACTCCGCGGCTTGCGGGCTGCGCGAGTTGAGCGAATTGGCACATCAGTTCGAAGATGCTCTTTCTCTGGAGAGTGCAGCTTGCCACGGAGCGCTGGCCGAGATCGCTTTCGCGGCGGCAGACGTTTTCGCCGAAATGCTCGCGTCCTACCATGGCGGAGGCCCAATGCCGGATGCGGAGCCTCTGCGGCAGAGAATTAGCGAACTGACCGCGGCACCGGCAGCCAAGAAATCCAGGCGCAAGAAGAAATCTTCCGCCGCCGCTTCGAAATCCGGCGGGGACTGGACCGAAGCTGAACAACGCGCTTACGCGCAGGCGCAGGCCGTGGGCTTGGCCCTGTACGATCTCGTCGTGAAAATCGATGCGCACTGCACCATGCCGATTGCGGCGCGCCAATTGATTCAAACCGCGATCAGCGGCCTCGGGCAAGTGATTGTGGTACGGCCAGACGCTAAGTCGCCCGCCGCCTCCAAGCAGGTGGAGTTCGTATTTGCCAGCGCCCAGGCGAAGGAACAGATCGCCGCGAAATGCCACATTCCCACCATCACAGGCGAAGTCAGCGTCACGCTCATCGAAGCCGCTTCCAACAATAAGACTTCGGCAAGCGTTGAGCAGCAGATCTCTCCCCCGGCGGCGGAGTTTGCACCTTCCCCTGGTGCTCCCGAGAAACAAGCCTCGATGAGTGCTCCGGTCATTGCAGCGCGAGCGACTGCAGAAGCTTCGGCCGTCGCGCCGGAAGCGGCGCTGCCGCAAGTTTCCACAGAAAATATTCTGCGCGTCGAAGCCGGACGAATCGACAACGTGCTCAACCTTGTAGGCGAGCTGATCATCGGCAAGTCGATGCTGCAGCAGGCGCTCACGGAATTCGGCAAGCGCTATCCCAAGGAATTGTTGCGCGGCAAATTCGCCGACGCCATGGCATTTCAAGCACGGGTCCTGAACGATCTGCAACGCTCGGTAATGAAAATACGCATGGTGCCGGTGGACCAGCTGTTCCGGCGCTTTCCGCGCATTGTCCGCGATGTGGCGCGGCAGTGCGGCCGCGAAGTGGATCTGGAACTCTCCGGGCAGGAAACCGATCTCGATAAGGGCATTCTTGACGCCATCGCGGAGCCGCTCACGCATTTGGTACGAAACGCTGTGAGTCACGGCATTGAAATGGCCGAACAGCGGCGGGCTCAGGGTAAGCCGGGGCGGGGAAAAATCCGGCTGAACGCTTATCACCAGGGCAATCAGGTGGTGGTGGAGATCAGCGACGACGGCCGCGGCATCGATGCCCAGAAAATCCGCGCCAAAGCCATCGACCTGGGAATGACGACTGCGGAAGAAGCCGCGCGCCTAACCGAAGCCGAGACACTGGACTTTATCTTCCGTCCCGGATTCAGCACGGCGGAAGTGGTCACCGAAGTCTCCGGGCGCGGCGTAGGCATGGATGTGGTGCAGAGCGTTTTGCAGCGCCTGAAAGCGACGATTCATGTTGAGACTCATATGGGCCAAGGCACCACATTCCGTCTGAAGCTGCCGCTCACGCTGGCCATCATCAAAGCGCTGATGTTCTGGGTGGAGCAGAGACTGTACGCCATTCCGCTGAACGCCGTCAGTCAGATTGCGCGAACGTTTGAATCGGAAGTTCATCAAGTTGATAACTACGAGGTGTTGCAGTTGCGCAACCAAGTGCTGCCGCTCCTCCGGCTGGGACGCGCTTCCGCCCCAGACATCGACCGGAAATCCAGCAAACTCTTTGTCCTGGTGATCACGGTGGGAGAGAGAAAGTACGGCCTGGTCGTGGATGCTCTTGAAGGCGAAGAAGAGTTGGTGATCAAAGCGCTGGACGACCATACCTTCGCGACTGATCTGGTGAATGGCGCGTCAATCCTGGGAGATGGAAAAGTTGTGCTCATCCTGAATTTGCTTGCGGTGGTTGAACATGCGGGCCGCGTGCGTCCGGAAGCTGCCGGTCTGACCAGTTGCGGACTCCTGCTGAATCACGCGGACCGCGCCCGGCTGGCGCTGAGCGCGGCTGGAGGTCAGGCATGACGCGGGAAATGAAAAAAGTACGGGTGCTGGTAGTGGATGACTCCGCCTTGATGCGGAAGTTGATACCACAGATGCTGGAAGCTGCGCCATCGATTGAAGTAGTGGGCACGGCGATGGACGGAACTTTCTGTCTGAAGAAAATCGAAGAACTGAATCCCGACGTGATCACACTCGACCTGCAGATGCCGGGAATGAACGGCATCGACACGCTGAAGGAGATCATGCGCCGGAATCCGTTGCCGGTCATCGTGGTCAGCTCCCACAGTACGGACGGCGCTTCCATCACGTTCAAAGCCTTGGGGCTGGGCGCTTTTGATTTCGTCACCAAGCCGCAAGACGCCACCGCCCACATGGCGGAAACCGCGAGAGAGCTGATCGCCAAAATCAAGGCGGCGGCGGATTGCAAGGTTGTCCGGCCCGGCACCTTTCAAATGGCGGCGCCCGCGGCCAAAATCTCATCAGGCAAGACGGCTACTCCGCCCACAAAATTGGTAGCCATCGGAATTTCCACCGGAGGTCCGCAGGCTCTGGAATATCTTCTGGCGCAAATGCCGCCGGATTTTCCCGGCGCGATTGTGGTGGTGCAACACATGCCTGAAGGATTTACCGAAATGTTTGCGCGCCGCCTGGACGAATTGTGTTCCCTGCAGGTGAAAGAAGCTCAATCCGGGGACCTGCTTCAAGCCGGCCGCGTGCTGATATGTCCCGGCAGCCGCCACATCAAAGTAAAGCGGCTGGCGATGGGCGACGTTGTTGTGCTGAACGAAGATGCGCGCGTGAATGGTCACCGGCCCAGCGCGGACGTTTTATTCCACAGCGCTGCCGAAGAATTCGGTTCGCACGCCGTCGCCGTAATTATGACTGGCATGGGCGATGATGGCGCAGAAGGTCTGGGCGCGGTAAAGCGCGCCGGAGGCATGACTATCGCGCAAAGCGAAGAATCTTGTGTGGTCTACGGCATGCCCAAGGCTGCCATCGAGCGCGGCTACGCCACGCGGGTGGTGGCGTTGGACGGGCTCGCGGCCACTTTGCAGGCTCTTTGTGGCCGAAACGAGGGCCAAGGGGAGAATGGCGGGGCGCGGAAGGCAGTTCGCGCCGGGCGCTAACAATTGTTGGTGATCTAGGTCAGTGACCTGAGTCATCTGGCCGGCGGGAGACCGCCGTGATGGAATAGCAAGGGGAGGTTGTTATGGAGCAGTTCGCAGCAGTCAAACGCAGTAAAGACGGCCAACCGGTGCGCTACTTGATCGTGGACGATTCCGTGTTCGCGCGCAAGAACCTGGCCCGCATGATCGAAACCTTCGGTGGACAAGTTGCCGCCGAAGCTGGCGACGGTTTAACCGCCATCAGCGAATTCGAGCGCACTCATCCTGACATCGTGCTCATGGATATCACCATGCCGCAGATGGAAGGCATTGAGGCCGCCGAAAAAATCGTGCAGGCGCATCCCGAAGCGCGCGTCGTCATGGTGTCTTCCGTCGGCTATCAGGAAAACATTGTGGCCGCATTGCAGCGCGGAGCCCGCCACTTCGTGCAGAAGCCGGTAAAGCCGGAAGTGCTGTACGAAGTCATCAAGTACGTTCTTGGAGAAGATGGCGCTGTGGCCGCTGCGGCCGGCGCGGGGGCCTGATTGCAATGAAGATGGAACTGATCCAGCCTTTCATCAACGCGGCTGACGCTGTGTTGTCGCAAGGCCTCTCGACGTCCACGAAGGTAGACCACCTTTCGATGGAGGAGGAAGGCTATCGCCGCAAAGGCGTGGCCGGAATGGTTGCGCTCTCGGGCGACATTGAGGGCCGCATCATCCTCGACCTCGAAGCGCAAACCGCGGTGCGCGTGGCCAGCCACTACGCGGGCGCGGAGCTGCCGGAATCCGACGCGCTGATTAAAGAGACCATCTTTGAACTCGCCAACCAGGTTGTAGGCAACGCCGTGTGCGCGCTGAATGACCAGGGCTTTCATTTCCGCGTGCATCCTCCGCTGCTGGTCACGTCCGAGGAGAAAGACAAGACCAGCGAAGACGTTGAGGCGCTGATGATCTGCTTTGAAACTTCCATGGGGAAAGTGTTCATGAACGTCGCGCTGCGGCATAATAAACGGCGCATGTCGGATCATGCGAAAGTTGGCGCGTAAGAAGCAGCTGCCAGTTGCCGGTTGCCAGTACCTAGTACCCAGTGCTTGGGTTCTCAATTCTCAATTCTCAGTTTTCGAGTAGAGATTCTTTTCTGAACTTCTCTTATCCACTGGTTCGTTAGAGACCGGCCGTTCCGTTTTGGGCTATGAGTTTATCTTTTGGTTACCCCTACCCCCCTCCCCCTCGATCTTGCAAAATATCTAGAATCAACGACTTACCGTTTTTGACTGTCAAAATTCCCCGCAAAATCTTCATAACAAACAACTTACAAGTCAAAATCTTGAAAGCATGGGACTTACGGCCGATTTCTGGCCTGGAGCTCGCTATCGAAATTGCTGCGTGTGCTGCCTCTGCCGGGACAATGATGGAACAAATCGGAGGCGGTGCGCAAGGTCAGATGTCACAAGGTTGGGCTGTGGAAAACTTTGGGGCCATCCTTGTCCGGGAAGAATAGTGCCAGTCCCGTCTGTCCCCGGATTCCCCCGGGATTCCCCCAGATTCCCAAAGAAGCAAAGGCGGGGCATCCTCAGTTGTGATTGTCCGGCAAAGGTGAGCCAGCCCCCGAAAGAGGGCGTCAATCGTTGACGCCCTCTTTTTTCTCATTTGCGGAGTCTTTTGCTTTTTCCATGTTCGCAGCCGTCTCTGCTGCCAGCCTGTCTCTTTCTTCAAAGCAATTCTGGAAATCTCGCAAGTCCCCCTCGTCGGTGACAACTTCCCATCGGTCGAGCATGATGTCGGTTTTGCGGATTATCGTTCCAGCCGCATCGCGAGCGATCATAAAAGAGTTCCGTTCACCATCTGAACGGCTGAAACGGACCTGCATCGCGTCCCATCCTGCCCCGAGCACTTCGTTGGTACCAGAGACATAGGTAACCGTGGTTGTGAGTTCTGGTTCCATTATGTTTCTGAGAATAGCAGAGACTACTTCTGCGCCGCTGCCTTTTTCTTCTGCCTGACAGACGCCGCCGTCGCCATTGACGCCGCGAGATTTTGAGGGCGGTGCAACTCGACTATCTCAGCTAAGACCGCAGCTTTGTCCTTGCCCGCAACGAACAGCTTTCGTATGTGGTCGAGGTAGCTACAGTAGACGGAAATGTGGTCGAAGTATTTCCCGTCCGTGAACGCGGCAAGGTGCTGAGGATTCTTAACTAGTCCGACTACCATCAACATCGCCGAGAAGGATGCGTGTGCCCCGCTGTTGATCGTGCCCATTGCAGTAAACGCGCCGAACGTGAGACCGGGGTGCGAGACCTCCAGTATTCCCTTTTCTCCGAATATCAGCTTGTTGACCTTCCTGTACCTCGCTGAAGCTGTTCGGCGTTGCGTCTGACATGATGTGCGCCACTTCGCCGGAATCGGCGATGAACATGGCGTAAAGCGCACGGATGTACAGTTCTTCCTGTTGGCGGGTGCGAGTGATAAGCGCGAAATGGCGCCCAGCCGCAATGTCGTCAGCCATCGACTTCCCAAGCTCGGCTATCGACGCGCACGTCCACGCGGCAACCTTTCCTAGATCGGAGAAGTTTTGAACGAGACCCGCGACAACTGTGTCGCTGGTGTGTGGTGCCTTTGCCTTGCAGCCGGGCACCGGGCAGTTCGGGTTCACTTTCTTCATACTCACCCTCGGCTAAAACGCGGTGTTCGTCATCCTTTATTTTCTGACAAAAGGAAAGTTGCGCTCAAGATATTCCTGCATCTCGCAGCCGCATTGCGCCACTGTCCCATAGGCCAAGTTCGGACGAACGAGCGGCACTCCCTCGGTGCCGAACTGAAACGGGGGCTTGGATAGCATCGCGTGAGATCGGACTATTTCCGCGACGTTAGGATGGGCACCCTCGGGGGTTGGCTTCCTTTTTCGAGCGGGCCAGCCACCTTCGTTCTTCCTTTACTCTTTTTCTCTGCAAATCTCAGCGATTTGGTTCCTGAAGACGCTGAGTCCCACATCTCCAATAGGGGACGACCGGCGCGGATACCGTAGCCCTGGGTGTAGCTCAATCTCTATCAATCTTGCGAAGCGCTTCTTTGGCTGCTTGCCTGACAGTGGGATCCTTATCATCCTGAAAGATCTGTCGCAATCGCTCCGATGAAGTCTTGTCGCCTACTTCTCCGAGCATCCAGGCCGCTCCCTTACGAACAGATGGATCAGAAAAGCCAAGCAAACCAACAAACGTTTTCGCGGCTGCCGTCTTCTCAACCCAAACGCTGTCGTGTAATTCCGGGACGGCAGAGTCAAGTACTTCTTGGTCGCGAGTCTGTCCGACGATCGTCGCTAGGGTCACTTCGTAGTTGTTGGAAACGTACATACCATGTCCACGTGACGCCATGGTGGACATCAGAGCGCGGACCGTCTTAGCATCAGGGAAATCCTCCAGCGCCGAGGCGGCCTCTGCCGATTCGTTGCCTTCAGATTGAAGCGCGGCAATTAGGGGTGCTGAGTTTCCTTCGAGGTAAGCCCGGGTCCATGGCCCAATTACAGAAAACTGGACCAACTGCGACCTATACATAGAACTAGTCTTATAGGACTTCACCAACTTCCCATCTCGGCGCTTAAGCGTAATGTTCATCTCGTACGAACCCCAGACTTGTCCATTGGGGCAAGTGTACTGAATCTGGACGGACCCATCGACCCCCCTGCGCACCCGAAGCGATGTCAAGCCCGCTCGTTTCAAGGGCGCGGGCGGCAGCTTGTCGTGCATTTGAGAGTTCGGCCCTGTGTCGCTTCGCGCATGACCTCGGCTCCATTCCAACCCGGAGTCGAACTGCTCTGACTGGAGCTGTTCCGGGGACCAATCCACGCATGGGTACGATGGCAAGGAGAAATAAGCCGCAAATGGCAGGCAGTTTCATGCGTGTCTCTTCGTCTCGTGAGGAACTATACGCCAAACACACCCGAATTGCCCATCGTTCCGCGAACTAGAAAGCGCATCTCGGACGAGAGCGGACGATAAACCCGGAGACGGACGGGACGTTTCCTAATTGTCTTTCCCAATCTGGTGATGGATGTCCATACCGGAGAGCATTTCTTTCGCCCCTCGGGGGCTTGACTTTCTCGTACCTCAGTCTGCCCACGGCTTGCGCCGTGGGCTGCATTCTTTCGCCGCCTCGCGGCTGCGGCGCAGCGCCTGAAGGCGTCTACATAAGAAGGCTCAACGGCACGCATAAATGCGTGCCCTGATTACGAATCACGTGAGCTGATCATTCGACTTGCGGCGGGCAGTCAAAATCCCTACCCCACGCTTCGGGAAAGCTGGTAGGGATGCTTCGACTGCGTGGGATTGTCCGGCGGACAATCCCACTGCGCTCAGCATGACAGGGAATCAAGCGTGAGGTTGGGATTAGACTATTTCCGCGAGGCCATGCCTTTTTCAGTGCTGGTTCGCTCGTAGTAGCCGCATGACCTTCAGCGTTTGTCCATCCTCCCGCGACGTAGTCTGAAATTGCCACGCTCGATTCGCAATGTTCGTGAAGAATACGTTCACCTGCAGAATCAAGAAGCTGCTGCACCATTGGAAATAAGAAATCTCGGCTAAGAGGGGGAATACTCGAATGTCAAACGTAAGCGCTCTTTCAGCGGATACTTTCACCGCCCAAAGCACCAGCCTGACGGGCTGCAAGCAGACTCTGCGCCTCCTGGCCGCGCTCCTGTTCGTGTGCGGGTGCCTCGGTTCGACGGTATCCGCCCAAACGATAGATCATTTCACAGTCACGGATCCGGGTTCGGGTCTTTTGCATCAACCTTACAGCTGTACGTATTACACCAATCCCCCCGGCAATCCTCTTTGCAACATCGGCCCCGGGAACACACTTGAAATCTATGGAAAGGGTTTTACTAGCGCCGGCAATGTCGGTACATGCGACTGCGCAATAGCCACCACCAACATCTGGACAGATACTTATATCAAGGCCACGGTTAACTTCGTAACAACCTACTCCCCGACTGTTTATGTAGAGACCGTAGGGGGTGCATTCAGTACAGCTTACTCGTATGTCGCCCGTACCCCCATCATCGATCAAATTCAGGTGGGACCCTGCACGTCCTCCAGTACCCAGACCTGCTACATCGGAGTTGGCCAACCCGTCAAAATCACTGGCTATTATTTTGGCACTTCTATGTCCGGTTCAGGCCTACAGGTGTCGATGTGTGACTGTGCAAATAACGCCACAATCGACAATTGGACGAACACGCAGATCACGGTGACTGCCACCCAGGTAGCTCCCAATTCCGGCGTCGGGGTAGGCCTCGTGGGTTTAACAGGCTGGAGCAACAGCATTCCGTATTGGTCGGTCACCCTGAACATTTTGATTCCGCCGGGCATCACCACCCAAAACACAGGCCTCATCAATCAGTATGTGATTCCCGCCACGAATCCCTCCGTGGCAGGCGAAACTTTTCAGGTCGAGTGGAGCGAAATCGATCCAGGTCCTCCCAATGGATCGAATCAGGATCCGTATGACTGGAGCTACACCGACGGTCTGTATAAGAACGCACCCGCCGGGAAGGTGGTGAACTTCGTGTTCTGGGCTAACGCCGACAGCGCGAGCAATAACTGCGCGTCGGTTGGCCAGTACGGCCTGTACGGGACTGTCAACGCTAACAACTGCGCGATACCAAAGTATGTATGGACCGCCTTGACACCCTCCAATTACGCGACGGACTGCAAAAACCCGTCAGGTACGCAGTGGATACCGAACTACTTCAACCCAGCCTTCCAAACCAACTACCAGAATTTCATGAAGGCCGTGATCGCGCGCTACGGCACCGGCAGCTATCCCAACATGGGCTACATCCGCTTTGGACTAGGCCACGGTGGAGAGACCATTCCCGTGGCCGATTGGAACTCGGGAGACGATTGCTCCAAGCAATTCGAAACAAATTGGGGCCTAACCATTTCGACGTGGGAAGGTTACCTCAAGACCATGCTGGATTATGAAGCCTCACTGCATTCGCAGGTGCAGTTGATGGTCGGTATTACTCCGATGGGAACAGACAATGGTGTGCCAGACTACGTGGCCAACACTGCTGTACCTCTGGGGATCGGTTTCGGCAGCCAAGGTCTGGAGGAGAAGGATGTCAACAATTGCGCGGGGTCGACTGCGGACTGGTGCACTCTGTTTAACAACAATTTTACGCAGAAAGTGCCGCTGGAATTGCAGACCCTGGCACAGAGTTGTCCCGATAGTACTAAATGCGGTTGTCCCACTAGTATGCAGTGCGCCACCGGATCCCTTGCGACGCTTCTTCCATTTGCGACCGCGAATCACGTAACTGTTCTTGAGCTTTACTATCAGGATTGGCTGGTTGCTCTTGATCCGGGCTATCCGGGCTATCCGGGAACGGTTCCGCCGTACCCGTCGTACGCGACTGTGCTGCAGAATGCGGCGAACGGCCAGTAAGAAGATCTGAGTCTAATAAACCGGGGCGAATAAACCGGAGCCAGGCGGGGTGTTCTCTAATTGTTTTGGCAAATCTGGTAATCGATGTCCATACCGAAGAGCCCGCACAACTCGGGGGCACTGATAGGGATGCTTCGGCTGCGTGGGATTGTCCTGCGGACAATCCCACTTCGCTCAGCATGACAGGGGAATCGAGAGTGAGGTTGGGATTGGACTATTTCTGCGACGTTAGGATGGGGCGCACGGCCGATCGTGAAAACCATCAGAGTTGAGGGTGCTTAATCGTGCGGGGGCGAGGACGCCCCCGCGACAGCCGGCAAGATGCCGGCGCTACGAAGACTCGAAGCAGTTCTACTGCAGGCGCTCCGCGGTAATGAAGAGCTCGTAGGTTCCGTTATCGCCGGAGCAACCCGTAGCTGGGACGGTGTAGGTGATCGGAGAACCGGCTACTGCCCTGACGATCATCGTCTGCGTGAATGCGTTCTCACCAATCCCATAATCGTTCGGCGGCACGTAATTGTTTCTGACGTTTTCGAGGTTCGAAACCGCCTCGGCTCCCGCGTCGTCCGTCCATCCGACGTTGAAGTACCAGGCGCAGCCATTGGTGCCGGGCGTGGTCATCGAGATGTATGCCGACACGCGATACAAACCAGTGGCCGACGCAGTGTAAAGCGTGGTGGTGGGGATCATGGTGGTGCGTCCGGTTAGTTGTCTACTGGCGACAATGGTGGGCGTGACTGGGCCAGCTGGAGTGGCTCCGGCGAAGCGGTTGCCCAGAGTGAACGCGAAAATCGCCAGGAAGAGAGCTGCTGCGCACAGGGTCTTGTACATAAACAAACCTCGTCTGAAATTTTGGGGGAGGTGGAATCCTAGCACGCGGCGGCATGCTGCACAACGGGTGGCGGGCCGTGGGCGTCTCGAATCCAAGCCTGGGTTCACACTACAGTTCTTTAATGGTACTGTTTGACCCTGCGCGGCAGGATGGTTGCGCCCGCCGCCGTGATCTTTCGAGGCAAAGCTGGAGGGGAGAATGAAAGCATCTGTGTTTTATCGAATCGCTGCTGTTCTTCTGCTGTTTTTTGAGGCGGGACATTCATCTGGTTTTCCCTGGTCCGATCCCGCGTGGGGAGTGGATCTTGGCTCCATGCGGTCCACTCACTTTTACATTATGGGGTTTAGCCGGACGTACTGGGATTTTTATGTTGGGTTCGGACTCTTTGTCAGCGTGTTTCTGCTACTGGCGGTGGTGTTGGCGTGGCAGCTGGGCGGGCTTCCTCCGGAGTCTTTGGCGCTGATGCGCGGCACGGCGTGGACCTTCGCCGTCTGTTTTGCCGGCATCACGGTTTTGAGCTGGAAATATTTTTTTATTATTCCCATCATTTTCTCGATCTTGGTTACATCGTGTTTGACTGCGGCGGCATGGCTTTCAGGGAAGGGTTCCGGGCCTGCGGTGCAGCGCCTAAAGGCGTCTTGAAAGAGGAGTGTCATTGCGGCACGCATGAATGCGTGCCCTGATACGAATCGTGTGAGCCGATCATTCGAGTTGTGGACGGGGGCAGTCCTGCGGCGCTGCTGGAAGCCGCGCCCGTTCAAAACATATATTGTGCAAGGCATCTCTGCTTACGGCACGACTGAAGTCGTGCCCTTCCCGAGCGCTCGAACCGAGGTCTTTCTGCCCCTTCAAGCTCGCAGCGGCAGTTGCCTTCCTGAATCTTCACCGGAATCTTCGGCGGGATCGGCAATCTTTCTCAGCTCGGGATACTTCTCGATCAGCGTCGGCGGCGCGGACACTCGCCTGCCGGTGATCATCGCTTTTAACTCCAGCGCGTTGACTCCGGCTTTGCTCTCGAAGTGATTGTTGGCGATCACATAAGTCGACTGCGCGCGCTCGGCTATGCTTTGGATTTTTTCTTTCCACCCTTCGAGTTCGCTGGCTTTGTAGAGATAGTTGTAGCGGTCGTTGCGATTGTCGGAGTCGGAACCTTGATCGGCAAACCACTGCTCGTAGTTGCGGCCGTGCAGGCGGACGTAGCCGATGGCGTTCGTGACGTGCTCTGTCGAAGCCAACGATCGTCCGAGCAGCGGTTGATCGATGTTGCAGAAGCCAACGTCTTTTTGTGTAAAGGAGGCCAGCGTGGAGGCGTCGTTCCAACTGGAATGGCGGACTTCGACCACGCGGGGATACTCGATGAACTGGCGCAGCAGGCGGTCGAGATATTCGCGGTTGAGGGAAGTGTTTTTGAACGAGACGGGAAACTGGATGAGCAGCGCTCCCAGCTTGCCTTCGCTGGCGAGGGCGTCGAGGCCTTCGCGGGTGCGGGCTTCGTCTTCGTCGGTGGGACGGATGCTGGCGGCGGAAGTGGGCTCCATCACGGCAAGAGGCGAGTGCGTGAAGGCGCGATAGAGTTTGGCCGTGAAGACAAAATTCTTGTTCACTGCGGCGACTTTGCGGCACCACAGCTTGGCCCACTCCGGCTTCAGCGGTCCGTAGAACGATGTGTTGATCTCGGTTGTATCGAAAAAGCGCGCCAGATATTCGAGAGGATGCAGTTTGCGATGCGACATTCCTGACGGATAGAAAATGCCGTCCCAGTCTTTATAGGACCAGCCGGCGGTGCCGATGCGGACCTTAGCTGGCTCAATCTGATGCGACTGAACCTGGGGCAAACGAGCTGAGGCTGAGGATTCCATACGCGGAACCGCAGACGGAGGGCTGGCCAAGGTTAGCACAGGAAAGGCTGTGGGGAATGTGGGGCCAAGGAAGGAACTTGCGCAGGTTCTCACCTTGTGCGACATACACCTATGCGCATTCTTTCTACCCCCACACTGCTTCTCTGTCTGGCGGCAACTTTGGTCCTGCCTTCAACGACCCCGACTGCGGCCGCGCAGGACAAAGACAAAGCGGACGCGGACTACATTCGCTCCATGGAATTGAAATGGACGGAGTCGTACAAGCAGCGGCAGGTCGCCATGCTCTCTACCCTGCTGGCAGACGATTTCGTTATCACTATTGAAGACGGCAGCACCTACAGCAAGACTGGCTATATCAGCCACAGCGCCGAACCGGGCACAAAGGTGGAGGTGGCGGAAATGTCAGACCTCAAGGTGCGCATGCATGGCAACACTGCAGTGGTGACCGGCGCGTATCACGAGCGCGGCGAGTCCAACGGCAAGCGCTACGAATATCACGACCGCCTTACGGATGTGTGGATGAAAGTCGCCGGCAAGTGGCAGGTTGTGGCCTCGCATTACAGCGTGCCGGCGAAGTAGAGCACCACCTTCCTTCCACGCAGCAGTTACTTGAACTGCGTTAATCTTTTCGGAAAATGGCACTTTCGTCCCATCCCACTCCCACGATCGTGCCATTCCGGCCGTCCGGAGATCTACTACACTGGCGGCCTCGATCTCCCCTTCTTATCCGTCCACGGCTATTCTGCACAGGAGCGTCCAATGAAAACCAGATTTCTGCTGTTTCTTCTGCTTCTGCCAGCCCTTGCAGCGGCCCAGACTTACACTTTTTCCACATTCCTTGACTTCCCGAAGACGGGGGGGCCCTTTGGCGCCAACCAATTGATCATTGACGCGCAGGGCAATCTCTACGGAACATCTCAGTATGGCGGCATCTACAGCTCAAACGGCAACGGCGGCGATGGCACGGTTTACAGGGTCACTCCGGCGGGCGGATTGAGAGTGTTATACAACTTCGGCAGCACTCCGACTGACGGCATAAGGCCAATCGGACCCCTTACGCGAGATGCGGCGGGGAATTTTTATGGCACCACGGCCTCCGGGGGCGCGAATGGATCGGGAACCGTCTTTAGGCTCACACCCCAGGGAGTGGAGACGGTGCTGACCAGTTTCCCCAACAATAATCTAGGCAACACCGTGCCGGGCGGCGGCGTGACCCTCGACCCGCAGGGAAACATCTACGGATACGTCACAAGATGGGTGTCTTTCAACGCCGACGGCGGTGACATCTTCAAGCTCACGCCGGAGGGCGTCTATTCGATTGTTTACGACTGGTGCCCAGGCGGCCGGTGCACCAGCGCAGAGGGGCCGATTGGGACTTTAGTTCGGAATCCGACAGGTGGGTTTTTCGGAGCGACCATAGGCAACTACACTCCTTCAGGCAACGTGTTCGCGTTGTCTGCGCAGAATACGATCGACGTGCTCCACACCTTCTCCTCTCCGCTCGGAGCGACGACCAGTCCGGTATTAGACGGGGCAGGAAACCTGTTTGGCATTGCAGGGGAGCCGTTTGGCGCCGGCGGCGGCAGTGTGTATGAAATTACTCCCGACGGCGTTGAATCGACCGTCTACACGTTTTCCACCCGGTACGGATACAACGGATACGGTCCTCCGATTCTCGATGCTGCCGGCAACCTCTATGACACGACCGAAATCAACGCACCTTTGGACATTGTATTCAAAGTGAGTCCCTCAGGCGTGGAAACCGTGTTGTACATGGGTCAATCCGTTGACCCCATCGGGGTGGTCATGGACAAAGCGGGGAACCTTTACTCGACGTGCTTTTACTGTGGAATCAACCGTACGGGTTCGATTGGCAAACTGACCAAGAACGCGGAGTGAGGGTTGGGCAGTGATCCTGGAGTTCCTGCAATATCAACTCCAGGTGAGAGTCGAAAGGCCGAGCATCAAGAGTGCTCGGCCTTTCTTCTGGTTGCCGGGTTCAGAGCGGACTCGAAAGCCTCTCAGGTCTTCTTCTTTTTTCTTGAATTCAGTCCCCACGTGGCAATGAGGTAGGACGCTATAAGAATCAATGCAGAAATGGCCAACGCGGCCAAGAACAGCGGAAATCCATGAAGGCCTAGCGACTCCAATAGTTGGATGATCCCTCTTCCCGGTGAGACTGCAAGACTGAACATGGAAGGATTCTACCGCGTCACTCCAGCGACACCACAACCCAATACACGCCCGTAGGATAAGTCTCGGTGCGCGCGTAGCACACGCCCACCGAGAAGCTTCGCAGACTATGGTTGGAGAATACTTGACTAGCGCTTGCGGGCAGCATTTCCGGATGCACGCTGGTGTACGTCAGAACTGTGTAGCGCTGCGCGAGCTGATGAACAGCCGAGGTGCCGAGCTTGTCCGCTTGCGCCATGGAGCAAGCGGCATCGTCGGCGGTGAGCAGGTCGCGGCGGGCGATGTCAGGCTGCTTCGCCTGATGCCGCGCTTGCGTTACTGCCGCCGCAATGCGGTCCTTCACTTCCGCCGCGGAGGAATTGGGGAGGGCATGGCCGAAGTCCTGAACAATATACAAACGGTCTCCGCTGCGGATGACGCCTAATCCGACGACGTTATAAGCGGGGTTGAGCAGGTTCGCCCGGTGCGGAGCCGACAGCATGAGATGTTGATGTCCGCTTTCGGCGGCAATATCAAAAGCGACGTTCTCGCCTTCCTGATCGAGGATCGTGCTCGTGGCGCGACCCAAACGTTGCGCGAGCGATAGCTCACCTTCAAACTGGTGCGAGAGTTGCTGCGCTGCCACCATCGCCTGAGCGTGCGCGCGGGCGGCCCGTGTTAGGCCAGCATCCAGCGTAAGGGGCGGAGCTCCGGCTTTTGCTCTCGACTGATTTGCCAGATCCAAGAGCACCTGTTCGGCTTGAGGATCGTAATCGCTGAAGGGGATGTCGGGAGGGGCTGCCGCCGCCGGTTGCAGAGTCGCATGTCGCACGGGCTTGGCTGCGCCATTGTCGTCTCCCCCGGCTGCCATGACACGCGACGATGGCCGAACCGAGGCGGCGCCAAGCGCCAGAAAAAGCGCCATTACCAACCTTCTATTGACCGCTCTAAGGGCTCTTGGCATCAGCTTGTGCCCACTCATCGCGACCCTGGGAAGGATCTAATTCCGTTCAAATGCACAGGCTCAAACTTGTCTCTGGTGCTACGCTAGAGGCTGGAATCCACTCCGAGTAGTTACCTTCGCTATGGAACCTGTCCTAACCGGGGTCATTGGCCTGTTGTTTGGCAGCGTGATTGCTTGGCTCGCGCTGCGCTCGCGTACTGCCACGCTGAGCGCACGTTTGTCCTTGATGGAAAAGGAATTAGCCGCTGGAAAGGCCGATCTGGCGCGGGTTCAGCAGGCAAACACCGAGCTGGTTGCGGCGAAAGCACGGCTCGAATCGACTCTCGAATCGGAACGGAAGACCAACACCGAAAAGGTGGATTTGGTGACCCGCGCCAGCGAAGAATTACGCAACGCCTTCAAAGCTCTGGCTTCCGACGCGTTGAAGAGCAACAACTCTTCATTCCTAGTCATTGCTCAGGAGACCTTGAAGCGCTTTCAGAGCGAAGCCCAGGGCGATCTTGATAAGCGGCAGAAAGCTGTGGCTGATCTGGTCGCTCCGGTGCGCGAATCGCTGGATAAAGTGGATGAAAAGATTCAGCAGTTGGAAGTGGCGCGTGGCGACGCTTACGGCGAATTGCGGGCGCAGGTGAATTCGCTGATCGTTACGCAAAAAGAGTTGCAGTCGGAGACGGGCAATCTGGTGCGGGCGTTGCGAACTCCGAATGTGCGTGGGCGCTGGGGAGAGATTCAGTTAAGGCGCGTAGTCGAAATCGCCGGCATGCTTTCGTATTGTGACTTTGCCGAACAGGAAACTGTAACCACAGAGAGCGGAAGGTTGCGTCCGGATCTGGTGGTGAAGCTGCCCGGCGGCAAACATGTCGTGGTCGACGCGAAGACACCGCTGCAAGCCTTTCTCGATGCTTTCGAAACCACCGACGAAGAAAAGCGGCGCGCTTGTTTGGCTAACCACGCGCGGCAGGTTCGCGATCACATGAAGACTCTCGCCGGCAAGAATTATTGGGAGCAGTTCGAATCCACACCGGAGTTCGTCGTGATGTTTCTTCCCGGCGAAACTTTTTTCAGTGCGGCGCTGGAACAGGATCCCGCGCTTATCGAACAGGGAGTCCTAAACCGAGTGATTCCCGCGTCGCCGACCACGCTGATCGCGCTGCTGAAAGCCGTCAACTACGGATGGAACCAGGAAAAGCTGGCGCGCAATGCGCAAAAGATCAGCGAACTCGGCAAAGAACTGCATGACCGCCTGCGCCTGCTCGCACAGCACATCTCCGCAGTCGGCACGGGACTTGACCGCGCCGTCGAGTCATACAACAAGGCTGTCGGGTCGCTCGAAAGCCGGGTGCTGGTTTCGGCGCGCAAGTTTGCCGAGTTGGGGGCGTCGGTGGCTGATGACATTCCCGAACTTGCGCCGATTGAAACTACCGCCCGGGCCCTCTCATTTGATTGGGAACCCGATGAGGCGCATACGATCGATGGCGACCAGACATCGGAAAGGAGCGACGAGGTGGCGTGAAGCCGCTCGCCGGCATATTCCGGACGCTCGAAACTTGTCTTTCGCCCTTCCGGGGCTTGTTCATTTCTTGCAGGCTTTCGCGGCTGAGAGACCCCGATGCCAACCGCTATGCAAATTCCTGCATCTTGACGGGCCGCCCTGCCCAGAGCCAAACTTGCACTCTTCCTTCATGGTCGGGAAAGGAGATCAAGTTCCATGACCCCCTCGCGGCGCTCCGGCAGGATTCGATTCTCACAAACGCGAAAACATCTTGCGCTGGCGGTTGCTTTCCTGTGTTGTGTGGCGCCGCTTTCGGCGCAAATGTTCGTTTCCTTCGACGCGCCCGATGCTGGAACCTTGCAAAATCAGGGCACCTTTCCCGTTTGCATCAGCGAGAGTGGTGTCATCGCAGGCCAGTACATCGACGCCGGCAATCTGGTGCACGGTTTTGTCCGTTCCGACAGCGGAATGATCACCGAATTCGACCCTCCGGGTTTGGTCGATAACTTCGTCAATGGCATCAATCGTCTCGGCCAGGTTGTCGGATACGGTTCGCATGTCACCAGTCATGGATCCTCTGTCGTGGGATTCCGGCGTAACCAAAACGGCCAGTTTGTTCCCATTGGCCCGCCGGGCGCGTTGGACACGTTTCCCGATGCCATTAACGACAGCGGCGAAGTAGCAGGATTTTTTGACGACATAAAAGGGGTTGCTCATGGCTTTCTCCGCGATGCCAGCGGCGTCTACACGGTTTTCAATGAGCCAAACGCCTCGATGAAGTTTGGCCAGGGGACTTTTGTGAGGGCGATGAATGCGTATCGTACTACCACCGGATATTACAACGATGCGAGCACCGGCCAACTCCGCGGGTTTATCCTCGATCGGTTTGGCAACTTCACATCGTTTGATCCGTCTGGTTCCACGGGTACTGACTCTAGTGCCATCAACCGGAGCGGGCAGGTTACTGGAACATATAGCGACAGCAGCCAGGTCACTCACTCTTTTCTCCGCGGAGCCTCGGGCAGCATCACTTCGTTCGAGGTGAGTGGTTCGATCGCAACGTTTGCGACCGGCATCAACGACGCCGGCACGATCGTGGGACAGTGGGATTCCAGCGAGAACTCGTTCCTAGGCTTCGAACGCGTTCCGTCGGGTAGCATCACCTCTTTTTCCGCATCACCTCCAAACAATACCACCCCCGCGGCCATCAACAACGCCGGACATATCACCGGATATTATGTCGACTCAAACGGGGTGGTTCATGGATTCGTAAAGTAGAAGGCTGGGGCGAAGGGGTGTTTATTGGGCGCGAAATTTCGATCTCAGGGGATTGATAATGCCTTCTGCCGTTTGCGGTTTCAGAATTCGCTTCTCAGCGGTTAGAAATTTTGTTTTTCTGCTAGTCGTGACTTTGCGCTTAGCGGCGTCGCTGTCGGCACAAACTCACGGCTTCACTACCATCAATGCACCCGACGCGGGCACAAGTTTCAATCAGGGAACAACTGCAACGATCATCAACCAGAGCGGCGCGATCGCTGGATTCTACGCCGATGACAAGTATGCCTACCATGGATTTGTGCGCTCGGCGCAAGGTGTGATCACCGAATTCGACGCGCCGGGTTTAACCAATACTCAAGTCTTCGGTATGAATAACAGCGGTCAGATCGTGGGATACGGCCTGCACCAGTTTAGTGGTCGCGGAGAGTATCTGGGATTTCTGCGGGCTCCAAACGGGTCGATCGGCGGGTTTAGCGCTCCGGGCGCGCTCGCGACCATGCCCGCCGCAATTAACGACAGCGGAGAAATCGCCGGGACCTACTACACGATTGCGGACGTATACCACGGCTTTATTGCCCTGAACCGAGGCGGGGCCTTCACATATACGGTTTTCGACGAGCCAAATGCGACGCACCAACCCGGGTTTGGGACGCACGCGAATGGAATCAATGCGAAAGGAGAAGTCATTGGATACTACGAAGACGCCACCGTGGGAGCGATCCACGGCTTCACCCGCGACCGCAGCGGTAACTTTGCCTCGTTCGATGCGCCGGGAGCGGGGACGGGACAGGGCTATGGAACGATTCCGTTTGCCATCAACCTGAACGGGGAGATCGTGGGCTACTACAGCGATAGCAACCTTGGGTTGCACGGTTTCTATCGCGATGCTTTGGGCAATATAACGGATTTTGATCCACCCGGCTCAACAAGCCAGACCTTCGCTTACAGCATTAACGACAAGGGTGATGTCGTGGGGTACTGGGCGGACAGCCATCAGGTGTACCACGGTTTTCTGCGTGACCCATCGGGGAGCATCACGACCTTCTCCGCCCCGGTGAAAAACAACGCAACACTTCTTCTGAATATCAACAACGCCCGCCAGATGACGGGATTTTATTATGACCTGAATGGCGTCCTGCATGGGTTTCTGTGGCAGGTTTCCCTAGGATCCTCGCAATAGGCCGTCCGCATGTTGCAATTTCCTTCATCTTGACGGTGCCGTTGCCCAGAGCGACACTTACGTCTCGACTCTTCCAGGAGGTCACCCTAATGGCCCCAAGCTCTCGCTCCGGCAAGGCGATTCGTTCGCGCCTTTTTCATCTTTTGGTCGCCGTAGCAGTGTTGTCCTGCATCGCGCCGGTCTCAGCGCAAACTCCCGGCTTCACTTCCTTCGACGCTCCGCATGCGGGCACTCGCGCTAACCAGGGAACCATTCCGGTGAAGATCAACGCGAGCGGCGTGATTACCGGCTACTACGTCGATTCCGGCAACAGCGCGCATGGATTTGTGCGCACCACTGGCGGCGCCATCACGGAATTCGATGCCACGGGATTATCCGGCACCGTGGTCTCGGGCATTAATCGCTGGGGCCAGATCGTAGGCACTGGCCTTCATGCCACGTCGCACGGAAACACGGTGCATGGGTTCCTGCGCTTCCCCGATGGCCGGTTCATTCTGGTCAACGCTCCCGCGGCCAGTGAAACTCTTCCCGCAGGCGTCAACGATGGCGGCGAGGTCGGAGGATGGTATCTGGACTTAGGCAACGTGGCCCACAGCTTCCTGCGCGACACCAAAGGCAACTATACGGTGGTGGACGACCCGGATGCCGTAACCGGGAAGCCGAATGACGGCACCTTTATTACGGCCATCCACAACAGCGGTACGGTCGTGGGATTCTACGATGACTCCGCGAACGCAGTTCACGGTTTCGTCCTGAACCAATTCGGCACTTACACCAATTTCGACGCACCTGACGCCGGCAATTGCGCCAGTTGCGGCACCTTTCCGCTGGCCATCAACGAACTTGGCGAGGTCACCGGCTACTACCGGGACAACAGCTTCGTGACCCACGGGTTTCTTCGCGACAATCTGGGAACGATTACTGAGTTCAGCATGAGTGACGGTTTTGAGACGCTGCCCGAGAGCACGAACAATTTCGAAGAGACCGTGGGGCAGTGGACCAATAGCCTGCACATAGGCCGTGGGTTCACTCGCAACGCCTCTGGCGCTCTTAGTTCTTTTTCCGTGCCGGTGCGCAATGTAGCCACGCTTCCCACCGACATCAACGACAGCGGCAGGATCACCGGTTTCTACATCGACGACAATGCCGCCAACCATGGATTCCTTCAGTAGAGTCGGGACCCTTAGGAACCCTACAAAGGAGATCAATCCGATGTCTTCTTCTATTGTTCGCCAGCGAGTGGTTTTTTTTAGTTCCCAGAGCTTCGTCCGGTTATGGTTCGCCTTGTTGTTGTGCGCCGTCCCGCTCCTCGCGCAAACTCCCGGCTTCACTTCCTTCGACGCTCCACACGCGGGCACCCTTTTCAACACAGGCACGTCTGTCGCGAAGATCAACGCCAGCGGCATGATTGCCGGGTATTACATTGACGAGTCCGGCTGGAAGTCGCATGGATTTATCCGCAAGCCCGACGGCACGTTTACCGAATTCGATGTCCCGGGACTATACAGCGTAACGGTCACGTCGATGAATAACATTGGTCAGGTTGTCGGCTGGGGCGGCCATGTCAGCGGAAACGGCAGCTGGGCGCAAGGATTCCTGCGCTTCGCCAATGGCAAGGTCGTTCCAATCCACGTTTCTGGGGCGGTCTCAACCAGTCCTACAGCCATCAACGACGGCGGAGTGGTCGCCGGATCGTACTTCGATTCGAAAGGCGATCATGGGTTCGTGCGCGACGCCCAAGGCAACTACACCTTGTTTGACGATCCGGAGGTGGTAACCGGCAGGGAGGAGAGGGGAACGTTCGTGACTGGGATCCAGAGCAATGGCACGGTCGTCGGATACTATACTGGCAAGACTGGCACCGGGCACGGATACGTTCGCGACGAGTTTGGCAACTTCACCAACTTCGACGCGCCCGACGCCGGCAACGGATTCCTAATCGGCACGTTCCCGCGAGCCATCAACGAACTCGGCGAAGTGACGGGCTCCTATGTTGACATCATGGGGGAGCCCCACGGTTTTGTGCGCGATGCGCAGGGCACGCTGACTGAGTTCGACCCGCCTGATGCTGACGATAGCAGTGCGTTCAGCAGCAACAATTTCGGCAAGACTGTGGGCCTTTGGGGAGGCAGCCAAGGATCTGGTGGCGGATTTGTTCGCGACAGCTCAGGTGCGGTGACCACTTTCTCGGTGCCGCTGCGCAATACCGGCACGTATCCCTTCGATATTAACGACGCCGGCCAGATCACGGGCTCGTGGGTGGACGCCGGCCAACGGGCCTGGCACGGATTCGTGCAAGTAAATTAGAAGCTGTTCGAGATTTGAGTCTTGCAAGATTGTTTTTCCGGGAGGACTTTTTTTCGCATGACTCCTCTTCGTGGCCGCAAGAACACTATCTCTCACTCTCGCCGTTTTTCTTCGCTGGCGATCGTGGTGCTGTGTTGCGTGGCGACGCTGCCGGCGCAAACCTCTGGGTTCGTGTTTTTCGATGCCCCCGATGCTGGAACCGGAGACCTTCAGGGAACTGTCCCCACGAGCATCGCCGCGAATGGAGCCATCGCCGGATACTACAACGACAGCAAGAATGAGGCGCATGGGTTCTTGCGCTCATCCGCGGGAGTGATTACGGAATTCGATCCTCCGAGTTCGAGCGACAACGCGGTCACGGGCATTAACCTGCGCGGTCAGATTGTGGGATATGGCCGCCAATCGGCTATAGTCGGGTTTCTGCGCAATCCCAACGGCACTTTCGCGAGCATAATCCCTCCCCGCGCCGTAGACACGATTCCCTCCGCAATCAACGACAACGGCGAGATTGCGGGATACTTTTCTGACTCGATCGGAGCCTGGTACGGATTTGTGCGCCGCACCAATGGCAGCTACCTCGTGTTTGGTGTGCCGGGCTCTTCCCACCAGCAAGGCGGGGGAACTTTCGTGTCCGGAATCAACGCTGATAGCGCAGTCGCCGGATACTATACCGACAAGATAGGCCTGGCTCACGGCTTCATTCGCGATTCGTTGGGCAACTTCACGTCGTTCGATCCTCCCGGCAGCGGCGGGACCGCTGTGACTGCCATCAACCTGAGCGGCGAGGTTTCGGGGTACTACAACACGGTCTACGGCGCTTATGGTTATCTTCGCGATGCGGCAGGTAATTTCACCACTTTCGCTGTGCCGAGTGCCGCCGGAACGTTTACCAGCGGCATGAACGACTCAGGTTCGGTCGTAGGAGAGTGGAGCCTGGCCTCGTCGCACTTTGGGTTTGAGCGCGATCCTTCGGGCGGCATTACCTCTTTTTCGGCATCGCCACCGGACACTACCTACGCCATGTCCATCAACAATGCGGGTCAGGTCACAGGATATTACATGGGTACAGGTGGCGCGCTGCATGGATTTGTGAAGTAAATGGGCTGGCGCTCGATGAGAAGAACATAATCTAATAGAGTTCCCATCTTGCGCTGCAATTCGCTGCCCGCTACGCCCACAGAGGCACTACGCTGACATTCAAGAGTCCGTTGATCGAAGGTACACTGCCAGTCCACTTTCGATAGCACGCCGCGTCGTTCTCGACCTAAAGACACCGTTCATCCCGCCGATAACCTAATTGACCAGGCTGCAAGGCAAAACAGAGTGGTCCAAGCCCCTTTTCACAAGAACCTATGCTGAAGGAGTCACTGGCCCCGTGAATCGTGCTCGTTCTCGCGCCTCAGAGGGAGATGACGCCATTCCCTTGGCCCCAAGCCCGACTGGTTCACCGATCGATACCCTGCTCGAACGCAGGGTCTCCTGGGGCTTCATCGTAGCCTTATTGCTCACTATCTTCATGGGCTACTCTTCATGGCGAAGCGCCCGGCTTTCGGCGAATGACTCCGACTGGGTGGTCCATACCTATGCCGTGATGGCGCGACTGGAGAGCGCGCATCAACACACGAATGAAGTAGAGACGAGCGCCCGGGCGTTTGCCCTGTTGGGGGAAAAATCTTTCCTCGCACACTATGTGGACGCGCGGGAGACGCTCGCCAAGGACAAGAGCGAAATACGCCGCTTGACTTCCGACAACCGCATTCAGCAACGACGACTCGACACGCTCGATGTACAGGTGCGGGCCGCAATCGAATACGCTTCCGAAATGGTCGGCCAGCGCCAAGATATGGGTGCGGCTACCGGCACTAGAGAAGCTCTAAAGCTCGAACATCTCACGGACGAGGTACGGGCTACGACGCAGGAGATGCTGGACGAAGAAACGAGGTTGTTGAACGAGCGCTCCCAGAAGACCGAAGCGCAGCGGCGCTCGACAGGTTTCATCGTAACTACCGGCGTGTTTCTGGGGGCAGTACTACTGACAGTCGCATGGTTCGCTGTCAGGCGCGAAATTGGGGTAAGCGCGCGGGGGCGGGTGGAACTCAGTACCCTGAACGCCGAACTGGAAGAACGCGTGCAGCAGCGGACCGCGGCCTTGCAATCCGAGATCATTGAGCGCACGCAGGCTCTCCAGGAAGTGGCCGACCAGAAGTTCGCCCTGGATCAGCACGCCATCGTCGCTACCACCGACGTGCAGGGGACGATCACCTACGTGAACGACAAGTTTTGTGACATTAGCAAATACTCGCGCCAGGAACTCGTGGGCCAGAACCATCGCATCCTCAACTCCAGCCACCATCCCAAAGAATTTTTCCAGCAGATGTACCACACTATTGCCAACGGGCAAGTGTGGCGGGCCGAGATCTGCAATCGCGCCAAGGATGGCTCAATTTACTGGGTGGACACGACCATCGTCCCATTCGTCGGCCCCGAGGGCAAACCGCGCCAATACGTCGCGATCCGCGCCGATATTACCGAGCGCAAGCGGTCCGAGGAAGCGCTGCGCGAGAGTCTTGCCACCAGCAAGGTCGCGCTGAAGGAGCTGGCCGATCAAAAGTTCGCACTGGATCAGCATGCCATCGTCGCCACCACCGACGTGCAGGGGACCATCACCTACGTGAACGACAAGTTTTGTGACATTAGCAAATACTCGCGCCAGGAACTCGTGGGCCAGAACCATCGCATCCTCAACTCCAGCCACCATCCCAAAGAATTTTTCCAGCAGATGTATCACACCATTGCCAACGGACAGGTGTGGCGGGATGAGATCCGCAACCGAGCCAAAGACGGTTCGATTTACTGGGTGGATACCACTGTCGTCCCGTTTCTCGACGCCTACGGCAAACCCCGGCAATACATGGCGATTCGCGCGGACATCACCGAGCGGAAACTGGCGGAACACGAAATCCTCAAGCTGACTGAGGAACTTGAGCAGAGGGTTAGGGAGCGGACCATTCAGCTGGAAGAGATTAATAAGGAACTGGAGGCATTCACCTACTCGGTTGCCCATGACCTGCGTGCCCCGTTGCGACACATCGGCGGCTTTTCCAAACTCCTGGTGGAGGATTTCGGTGCCACCCTCGATCCCGAGGCCCGAAAGTACCTGGAGCGCGTTCAAGAAGGCACCGTGAAGATGGGCCGATTGGTGGATGAGTTGTTGGGCTTAGCGCGGGTTGGGCGGCAGTCGCTGAATCTGCAAGCCACCGGCTTGAGTTCAATCGTTGCCGAAGTTGTGTCCTTGCTGGACCCGGAAACCAAGGGCAGGCAGATCGAATGGAAGATCGCCAAACTGCCCTTTGTCGACTGTGATCCCACCCTGATGAAGCAGGTTTTCCAAAACCTGATCTCAAACGCGCTTAAATACTCTCGGCCGCGGCCGCAAACTGTCATCGAGATTGGCGAAATCCATAAAGATGGCGAGGCCGTTATCTTCGTGCGCGACAACGGGGTGGGCTTCAACATGAAATATTCCGACAAACTGTTCGGCGTATTCCAACGTCTCCACCGCGTTGAAGATTTTGAAGGCACAGGCGTGGGCCTGGCCACAGTACACCGCATCATTCAGAAGCATCAAGGCCGGGTCTGGGCGGAGGCCGAACTGGACCGCGGCGCAACCTTCTATTTCACAATCGGCAGCGTTGACCGCGCTGCCCCCAACGCACAAGCAGCCATTGCAGGAGCCCAACTATGACAAACGGAACTGATATTCTGCTGGTCGAAGACAGCCAAGAGGACGCCGACCTCGCCATTCACGCGCTCCAGCGTGAAAGGCTAGCCAACAACATTTTCATCGCCCGCGACGGCGAGGAAGCCCTAGACTTCCTCTTCTGCCGCGGAGCCTTCTCAGAGCGTTCCTTTGATGCTCCGCCCAAACTGGTTCTGCTCGACTTGAAGTTGCCTAAGGTCAATGGGATCGAAGTCCTCAAGCAAGTCAAAGGCGATCCACGCACCAGCACGATCCCCGTCGTGATTCTGACCTCTTCGAAAGAGGATAAGGACCTCTTAGTGAGTTATGGCCTCGGGGTCAACAGCTACATCCAGAAACCGGTCGATTTCGATCAGTTCCGGGAAACCGTGAAGACCGTCGGACTGTATTGGCTAGTCGTGAACCAGCAGTTGAACGGCGTGAAGAAAGCGGCCGGGCAGGCGTCTTCATGAAAAGCACGGGAACCGCAGCGGCTGCCGAGACCGAGGCTCTACCCACGAGTGCGACCAAGCTGCGGGCCCTGCTGCTGGAAGACAACCCTCTCGACGCCGCGCTGGTGGTGCGAGCCCTGTTCAAAGGTGGGTTTGAGGTCGCCGCCGATGTGGTGCAGGATGAAGCGGCATTCACGAAGGCACTTCGCACGCATCCCCCAGAAGTTGTCCTGGCCGATTACAACCTTCCGAGTTGGAAAGGGATGGAGGCGATTAAGCTGCTGCGCGCCGAAGGTTCCGATATTCCGATCATTGTGGTGTCGGGCGCGCTGGGCGATGTGGCCGCGGTGGAATGCATCCGGCAAGGCGCGACCGATTACGTTCTAAAGGATGGCCTGACGCGTTTGCCGGAAGTAGTCCGCCGAGCTTTGCGGGAGAAAAAAGAGCGTAATTTGCGCCGCCAGGCAGAACAGGATCTGGCGCGGAAAGTCGACGAACTGGCACGCTCCAATGCCGACCTGGAGCAGTTCGCCTATGTCGCTTCGCACGATCTGCAAGAACCGTTGCGCATGGTGACGGCCTATACCCAACTGCTGGCCGAACGCTATGCGGGCAAGCTCGATGCCAACGCCGACAAATACATCGGGTATGCCAGCGAAGGGGCGCAGCGCATGCAAGTGTTAATTCAAGATCTGCTGGCTTTTTCGCGGGTCGGACGAAACGGCTTCACCCACGGAAACGTCGATTGCAATAGCGTGCTGGAAGAAGTTCTTACCAGCTTGGCTCCCGCCATGCAGGAGTGCGGCGCCGTGGTCACTCATGATGCACTCCCCAGCGTATGGGCCGACCGCACGCAGGTAGCGCAGATATTCCAGAACCTGATCGGAAATGCGATCAAATTCCGCGGCCAAGAACCTCCGGTCATTGCAGTGCGGGCCGAACCAGCCGATCCGTGCTGGCGCTTCAGCGTGAGCGACAACGGAATCGGAATCGCGCCGGAGTACGCGGAAACAATTTTCGTTGTTTTCCAGCGTTTACACGCCCGCACTGAATATCCGGGCAACGGCATCGGCCTGGCGATTTGCAAGAAGATCATTGAGCACAATGGCGGCAGGATTTGGGTAGAGCCGCAGGCTGGCTCTGGCTCCAACTTTAAATTCACCCTGCCCGGCCACGGTCCCGATCCGGCAGACGGAGCGCGATCATGAAGCTGTTGCCAGAACTTCTTGTAGTGGATGACAACCCGGCCGACGTGGCGCTGGTCAGCGAGGCGTTGGCGGGAGGCCTGCGCCATACCAAGATCAACAGCGTGGGCGATGGAGTGGAGGCGATGGCTTTTCTAAACCGGCGGGAAAAATACGCCAACTCGCTCCGGCCCGACCTGGTCCTGCTGGACTTGAATCTGCCGAAGAAAGATGGCTTGGCGGTGCTGGCAGCAATGAAAGCCAACCCGGATCTGCGCCGCATCCCGGTCGTGATCTTCAGCACTTCCCAGTTGCGCAAGGACGTCGTGCGCAGCTACGAAGTCGGCGCCAATTGCTATGTCAGGAAGCCGGGAAATCTTAATGAGTTCTTTGCCGCTGTGAAGTCCGTGGAAGAATTCTGGTTCAACTTCGTAAACCTGCCGCCCCGAGGAGAATGATGGATTATCCAACCACGAACGTATTGCTGATTGAAGACAACCCGGGAGATGCGGACCTGGTCCGACTTCGCCTGGTCGAAGGCAAGTCCGCAGTGAACGTAAACTGCGTCAACCGTTTGTCGGACGGCCTTGCTTCCCTTACCCGGGAGACGCCGACGCTGATCCTGTTAGACCTGAACCTGCCCGACAGCCGCGGCGCTGACACTTACCGCCGCGTTATGGAGCACTCGCCGAATGTGCCGGTGGTCGTGCTCTCCGGCCAGGATGATGAGGCGCTGGCGATCAAGGCCGTCCATCAGGGCGTGCAGGACTATCTGATCAAGGGCAACCTCTCCAGCAAGCATCTGGAGCGGGCCATCCAATATGCGGTCGAGCGTCAAGGACTGCTGCGGGCGCTGGAAATCAGTCAAAAGCAGCAACTGGAATTCAAGAACCGCTTTCTCTCCCACGTCTCCCACGAATTACGCACGCCGCTCACCTGCATTCATCAATATGTAACTCTGCTTCTGGACGGCCTTGCCGGAACCATGGCGCCGGAACAATCCGACCACCTCAAGACCGTGCTGAAGAGCGTGAACCAGTTGCACGCCATGATCCGCGATCTTCTGGAGGCAACGCGCGCCGAGAGCGGCAAGTTGCGCATCGAGCCCCGCTGCATTGCGTTGGGAGAACTAGTGGAGCAGGCCGCTGCCATGCTGCGGCCCACCGCCGAGGGAAAAAAAGTGGGGCTGGAAATCGGACTGGACCAGAGTCTTCCCCTGGTACATGCCGATCCCGACCGCGTTCTCGAGGTGCTTATCAATCTACTCGACAATGCCATCAAGTTCACGCCGCCAGAGGGCTCTGTCATGATCCAAGCCTCCATGGTGGAAGCGGACCAGGGATACGTTTACCTTTCGGTGAGCGATACCGGTCGTGGCATCAGCCCGGAGGCCAAATCTCTCATTTTTGAACGTCTCTATCAGGATCCCGATTCTATCGACAACAACCGCTCAGGATTGGGACTCGGCCTGTTCATCTGCAAGGAGATTGTGCGCCAGCATCAGGGACGCATCTGGGTTTCGAGTGAACTTGGGCAAGGCAGCACCTTCAGCTTTACCCTGCCGGTTTATTCGCTCGCCAAGCTGCTGGCTCCGGTCATCACTTATCAGGATCACTTGCGTCCAGACCTTGTCCTGGTGCGCGTGGACCTTACCCCGCTCTCTAATCCTCCACGAGGCAACTGGAAGGAGACCTGGCATGAGTGTCTGAACCTTCTGCAGCGCTGCGTTTATCTCGACAAAGACCTCGTCCTTCCGCCGATGGGAACAACCGGAGCCACCGAGACTTTCTTCGTCGTGGTTTCCACTGACTTGCAGCGCTCCGGCATCATGACGACTCGCATCCGCGAACAACTGGAGCGCGTGGACGAACTCAAGTCCAAATGCACTCTGACCATCACCACGTTTCCGGTGGAATATGCCCGTGACAATCCGGACGCAACCCTGGAGCAGCAGGTCCAAAGCGTAGCCGGCTGCGTAACTCGAATGATCTTGACCAGCCGGGAAGCAAGGAAAGTAAGTGCCACAAAAAGCAAACCGGCTTCCAATTCAGTGAAACCATAAAGGAGAATTGCAATGGCAAAAGCGAAAATTCTGGTAGTGGACGATGATCCCGATCTGGTGCGAGCCCTGCGGCTGCGCCTGCGGGCCAACCAATACGAAGTTACCACCGCCGCCGATGGCTATGCCGCCATCGCTTCCGCGCAAAAAGAGCGGCCTGCGCTGATCATTCTCGATTTGGGCTTGCCGGTTGGAGACGGCTTTGTCGTCCTTGAACGCCTGCAGAGCAGTGACGTCCTGTCCGGCATTCCGGTCATCGTGCTGAGCGCGCGCGATCCGCAAGCCAACGAGCAACGGGCACTGAGGGCGGGAGCCGCAGCATTTTTTCAGAAGCCGGCCGACAATGACGAGCTGATGAATGTGATCCGCGTCAGCCTCGGTTCCGGCACCGAGGCCCCGCAGCGAGCCGCGTGGCCATCGTAGGAGCAGTTCTATGCCCTTGTCCCTGCGTCTTTGCAGGGACAAGGACTGGGCTTGTCGAATGGGCGGGAATTCTTATCTTGAACTCTTGACTGCTTCGTCGCGCCCGATAAAATCTTTTCTGCGCCGTCCGCTGCAACTCCGTCTCCATAACATCTTCCCTCCCAGTCACATACAAGATTCCACACAAACCTCCACAAAAACGTACTTAGTTTCCCGAAAGCCATCTATAATCTTGGAAGTTGCTTTAGATAAGGCACTTAGCTGTCCCGTAACGGGAACCTGACATGGCACCGAAGTTGCTCATTAACGAGGAGTCGGGCACGGATCTGCTGGGCAGCGATTCGCCGAGCGGTGATCTTCCCGTTGGTTATTTGCGGCCCGCCAGTCGCCCTGCCGGAGGGCCGCCGCCGAAACCCATGAACCGGGAAAGTCAAGTCCGATCAGTCGCCGTTCTGCTGTTCCTGCTGACAGTGGCTGCGGTTGTCTTCGCTGGCTTCAATTTCAACTCCGAGTGGAAGGTTCTGGTTCCGGACGATGGGGTCTGGTGGATTGAACACGGCGGCCATTTAAGCGCCGACCGCGTCGACCCCAACGGTCCCGGCGCTAAAGGCGGCATTAAGTCTGGCGACCAACTACTTTCCGTCAACGGCCAGGAAGTTCACAGCATGTCTGGGCTGGAGCGCCAACTGTTCCGTACCGGCGTCTGGTCAAAAGCGGGTTATTCTTTGCAACGGCAGTCAGTCACGCTCGATTCCAGCGTGATTCTGGTTCCCGCCGAGCGCTCTCTGAATAACTTGCTTCGCCTGATAGCGCTCATTTATCTGGGGATCGGAATTTATGTTCTGCTGCGCCGCTGGACCGCGCCCGGTTCCACTCACTTTTATATTTTCTGTCTTGTTTCGTTCATTGCCTATTCGTTCAAATACACCGGCAAGCTGAACGATTTCGACTGGATTATTTACTGGGGCAACATAGTCGCCGGAGTTCTGCAGCCGGCGCTGTTCCTGCACTTTGTTCTTACCTTTCCAGAGAAGCGCGAGTTTGTACGCAAGCGTCCGTGGATTCTGACGCTGGTTTATGTTCCCGCTGCGCTGCTTCTGGCAGCCCATGCCGCGGCCCTGCGCTGGCTGCAGGCGAGTGAACGATTGCGCTGGAACCTGGACCGTATGGAAATGTCCTACGGTTCGGTGTTCTTTATGGCCGCGGCGCTGCTGCTCTGGTACAGCTACCGGCGTGCCAGCACCACCATTCTGCGCCAGCAGTTGAAGTGGGTGACGCGGGGAACCATTTTGGCCATCGTTCCCTACACTTTGTTTTATGTAATTCCCTATCTGATGGGTTGGTCGAATCTGAAGGTGTCAGCGTTGTCGCTGGCCCTTCTGCCGCTGACTTTCGGATACGCGATCTTCCGCTACCGCTTGATGGATGTCGACCTCATCTTCAAGCGCGGCGTGGTTTACACACTTGCGGCGGCAATCGTTGTTGGCCTTTACTTCGGACTGGTGGCGAGCGTCGCTCTGCTGGTACACAACTGGCAGCCCAGTTCGGGTTCCGCGGGACTGATCATCGCTGTCATCGTCACGGCGCTGCTTTTCGATCCCGTCCGCAAACGGATTCAGGATCGAATTGACCAGTTCTTCTACCGGACTCTCTATGACTATCGGAGAACGCTGCTCGAGTTCGGCCGCGAGTTAGGATCAGAAACCAATCTAAACACGTTGCTGTCTTCGCTGGTCGACCGCTTGTCGCGCACGCTGGCGGTTGATCGCATGGCGATTTTTCTGGCGGGTGAGCAGCCCGGAAAATTTATTCTGGCCAAAACGCTAGGCCTTTCCTCCGCGAGCAACGTCGATCTCTCCTTCCTCAGCGTGCCTCGTCCGGAGCCGGCCGGACATCTGTTTTTCGAGAATACTCACCAAGTCCCGCGTGAGACGCCGAGCGCGCAGCAAGCCATCGCGCGCCTCGACCTCAATTACTACATTCCCTGCCACGCCCAGCAGAAGACGATTGCCGTGCTTGGCCTCGGCAAGACTACGGAAGGCGACTTCCTCTCCAGCGAAGATATGGAATTGCTGGAGACTCTGGGCGGCTATCTTGGCATCGCTATCCAGAACAGTCAGCTTTATGCCTCGCTGCAGCAAAAAGCCGCGGAGTACGAACGCCTCAAGGACTTCAACGAGAACATCGTCGAATCCATCAACGTGGGGGTGATGGCGCTCGACATGGAAGACCGCATCGAGAGCTGGAATGCGCAGATGGAAGTGATGTATGCCGTGCCGCGCTGGCAGACTTTGACGCAGCCGCTGCAAGCCATTTTTCCGGCGGAGTTCGTCGAAGAATTCCACCGCATGCGGCAGGACGCGGGTATTCGCAATCTGTACAAGTTCCGGCTGAAGACTCCCGCCGGCGAAGTTCGCACCGTGAACGTCGCCATTGCCCCGCTGGTCACGCGCAAGTTCCAGATTATCGGCCGCCTGATCATCATGGACGACATCACCGAGCGGGTAGAACTTGAAGCCCAGCTTTCGCAGGCTGACAAGCTTTCGTCCATCGGATTACTCGCCGCCGGCGTAGCGCATGAAGTAAACACGCCGCTAGCCGTGATCTCTTCTTACACGCAGATGCTGGCAAAACAACTACATGGCGATCCCCAGAAGTCAGGACTGCTGGAAAAGATCACGCGGCAAACATTCCGCGCTTCCGAGATCGTGAACAATCTGCTGAATTTCTCCCGCACCAGCGGCACTGAAATCGGCGACGTGGACGTGAACAAAGTGATCGCCGACACTCTGGCGTTGCTGGAACATCAATTCAAGGTGGCGCGGGTGGAAGTGCAGAACCAGTTGTCACCGAAGCTTTTGCCGATCCAGGGAAATCCTGGAAGATTGCAACAAGTCTTCCTGAACCTGTTCCTGAACGCGAAAGACGCCATGCCCGGCGGCGGCACGCTGCGCATTGCCACCATGAACGGCGACAGCGTCAGCGTCTCGGTCTCCGACACCGGATCGGGCATTGCACCCGAGCACATTCAGCGCATCTATGACCCGTTCTTCACCACCAAGAACGCGCCTCGGGAAGGCCAGGCGCGTGGAACCGGCCTCGGCCTCTCCGTCACGTACGGCATCATTCAGGAACATGCTGGCAAGATTAAAGTGGAGAGCCATCCCGGCACAGGGACAACGTTCACTTTGGATTTCCCACTCAGCAGGAAAGCAGTACACGCTTAGCAAGTGTGTTTAGAGAGTAGGTCTGGTAAGTATTTTTAAGGTCTTTAATGTCTGACTCCGCCGTCATCTCGCGCAATCTGCTGAACGGAACTCCAGGCCTGGCCGGGGCCGTGCTCATCATCGACGATGAAGCCGAGATTCGCGAATCGCTGCAAACTCTTCTGGAGATGGAAGGCTTTGCCGTCGAAGTTGCGCCCACGGGCGAAGCCGGCCTGCAGCGCATCGGCGAACATCCCTTCGACCTGGTGTTGCTGGATCTCGCTCTGCCGGGCCGCGACGGCATGGAGATTCTGGCCGATATTCGCGCGCACGAAACGCGCCTGCCGGTCATCATGATCACCGCCTACGGCACAGTTGAGAATGCTGTGCGCGCCATGCAATCCGGCGCCGCCAACTTCGTCCAGAAACCCTGGGACAACGAAAAGCTTCTGGCCGATGTGCGCGCGGCCATCGGCTGGCGCCGCGCAGAAGAAGAGAACGTGCAGCTCAAGCGCGCCCTGAAGCAGCGCTATAACTTCGAAAACATTGTCGGCAAGAGCGAGCCGATGCTCAAGATTTTCGACTTGGTGGCCCAGGTCGCGAACAGCCGCTCCACCGTGCTATTGCAGGGAGAAAGCGGCACCGGCAAAGAAGTTATCGCCAAGGCTCTCCATCTGAATTCGCCGCGCCATGACCGGCCTTTCGTCCCGGTCAATACCGGCTCCATGCCCACCGACTTGCTGGAGTCCACTCTCTTCGGCCACGTGAAGGGCGCGTTTACCAGCGCCATCGCGTCCAAGAAAGGCCTGTTCGAGATGGCGGATCGTGGAACGTTATTCCTCGACGAAATCGCCACCATGGGGCTCGATACTCAAGCCAAGATTCTGCGCGTGCTGCAAGACCGCCGCTTCATGCACCTGGGCGGCGTGCAGGAAGTTCAGGTCGACGTGCGCATCATCGCCGCCACCAACGTCGATCTGCGCCAGGCCGTGCGCGAAGGCCGATTCCGTGAAGATTTGTTCTACCGCCTCAACGTTATAACCATCGAACTACCGCCTCTGCGCCAGCGTAAAGAAGACATCCCACTGCTGGTCGATTTTTTCCGCAAGAAATACGCCGAGGAAAACGATCGGCCCGTGCGGAGCATCACTCCGGAAGCCTTGCGGCCGCTTATGTCCTACTCCTGGCCGGGCAACGTCCGCGAACTGGAAAACGTAATCGAGCGCGCCGTCGTACTTTCTTCCGGCAGCGAAATTACTATCGACCTTCTTCCTGACAATCTTCTCGGCCGCGGCTCCTCCTTCACCCTGCATGATCCGCCGACCGATGCTTCCTTGTTCGAAATTGTGGATGACGTGCAGCGCCGCATCATCACCGATATGCTGGAAAAGTGCAACTGGAACCAGACCGAAGCCGCCGAGCATTTTAAAGTGCCGCTTTCCACCCTCAACCAGAAAATCCGGCGATTGAATATCGAGATCAAGAAGAAGACGCGAGGATAGAACTCGCGGCCGGAGTAATCTGACCACGAGCCCCCTGCATTTCCCTCTCGAGATTTTTACGGAATTTACCGCATGCGGCTTTGCACAGGAACTGGCATCTCAGAGATGTGCCAATGAGCTCTGAAGATTCGAAGCCGGGCCGCCTCTGGTCTTCGAATGACCAGGTCCGATTCGATTCCGGTTAAGCGTTTCCGGATTTGCTACCTCTGCCCGAACCATAATTTTCCTTCGCTTCTGTTATAGTTTCGAAAACGAGCGATTGCAGCCCAACGCTCCTTTTCGAACCGCATGGAACTCACTTCGCCTACGTATTTCGCCAAGGAAAAAGTCCAGACGGTTCAGGATTACGTTCTATTCTGCGGCCAGGCTGTCGCAAACCTCTTCCGCAAACCGCTTTATTTCTCCGATATGGTGCGGCAGGCGGATGCCATTGGCGTCGGTTCCCTTCCCATTGTGGTGCTGACCGGCTTCTTCACCGGGGCCGTGCTTGCGCTGCAAGCTTCGAACACTCTGGAACGCTTCGGCTCGATCACGCTGGTGGGACAACTCGTCTCCACTTCCATGGTGCGCGAACTCGGGCCGGTCCTCACCAGCTTAATGGTCGCCGGAAGAAATTCCTCGGGCATGGCCAGTGAATTAGGCTCGATGGTGGTAACCGAACAAATCGACGCCATGCGCGCCCTGGGGACCGACCCCATGAAGAAACTGGTCACACCGCGTGTGACCTCGACTATTTTCATGATGTTTTTCCTGACCATTATTTCCGACCTGGTGGGCCTGACAGGAGGCTTATTCATTGCCAAAGTGCTGCTGCGCCTCGATGCCCGGCAGTACTGGTCGAACGCCTGGGAGACACTGGTTTTTCAAGATGTATTCATGGGACTCCTGAAGCCCGTTCTCTTCGGCTTCATCATTGCCACCGTGGGATGTTTCTACGGTATGAACGCTCGCGGCGGAACCCAAGGTGTGGGCCGCGCCACCACGCAAGCCGTGGTCGCGGCGTCCGTCCTCATCCTGGCTGGAGATCTGTTCCTTACGCGCTTCCTGATGGCGGTACTCTCTTACAACTAGCCTTATGTCTGCTCCAACCTTGCCGCTCGATTCTTCCGCACCGACTAACCAAGAAAATTCCGCTCCAGCCGTCGTTTTCGAAGACGTGGCGTTAGCTTTCGGCGAGAACAATGTGCTGCGCGGAGTTTCCTTTACCCTGGCCCGCGGCGAGACCAAGGCTTTGTTCGGGGTGGCTGGCTCAGGCAAAAGCGTGATTCTTAAAATAGCGCTGGGGCTGATCCGCCCGGACTCTGGACGTGTCATTGTGCTCGGGCACGATATCGCCCAAATGCGGGAAAAGGATTTATTCGAGCTACGCGGAAAAATTGGAATGGTCTTTCAGGAGAGCGCTCTCTTCGATTCTCTCAGCGTGCGCGAAAACGTTGCCTACCGCCTGATGGAAGCTCGTGGCATCTACGATGACGAAATCGACCGCCGGGTGCGCGAAGCCTTGCGCTTCGTGGAGCTTGAGCACACGCTCGATCTTTCTCCCGCTGAACTCTCTGGAGGCATGCGCCGCCGCGTCGCCATCGCCCGCGCCCTGATTACACAGCCCGAACTTCTGCTCTACGATTCTCCCACCGGAGGTCTCGATCCTGTAACTTCCAATACCATCATCGAACTGATTGTAAAGCAGCGTGATGTCTACCACACTAGCGCGCTGATGGTGACGCACCGTCTGCAAGACGCCTTCACCATGGCCACGCATGAGTTCGACAAGCAAACCAGTGCCATGGTTCCCCTGCCGCCCGGGAAGCATTGCGACGTCCCCATGAGCTTTCTGATTCTGCGCGACGGTAAAGTGCTCTTCGACGGCGACGTGCGACAACTAGCAAGCACAGAGGATGAGTACATCAAGGAATATATTTCGTAGCAGGGGTCAGGGGCTAGACAAGGCTTTCTAACCACTGAACACTGCCTTTTCACTTCCCTGCCATCAGCCTCTCTACATCGTCCGCCCCCGAAGGTAGCGCACCACTTAACTTCGTGAGCTTGCCGTCCGGCTCCACGTAATAATCGTCCTCGATTCGTACGCCCAGATTTTCCTCGGGAATATAAATCCCCGGCTCGATGGTGAAAACCTGTCCCGGCCCTAGCGGGACGCTGTAATCGGTCGCGTCGTGTACGTTCAGCCCAACCGGATGCCCCAAGCCGTGAATGAAATATTTCCCCAGCGGCTCGCCGTGCAAATCCTTACCATGCGTATTGATGTAATCGAACGCAACTTTGAACAACGAATCGGGATCGTCGCGCTTCATGTTCGACTTGCCCGAGACGAAGGCCGCTGCTGCCGCGCTCTGCGCTCCCAGAACGATGTTGTAGATCTCACGCTGCCGCGCGGTGAAGCGTCCATTGATAGGTAGCGTGCGAGTGATGTCGGACGCGTACATCGAATATTCGCCCGCCGCGTCGATCACCACCACATCCCCGGACTTCATCACATTGTCATCATCCGAGTAATGCAGCACCGTCGAGTAGTATCCCGAGCCCACGATCGGCGCATAAGCCACGCGCTCGCAGCCACGCTTGCCCCACTCGTACTGCATGAGCGCGGAAATCTCCCGCTCGTTAAGCCCAGGCTTCACCGCCTTAAATGCGGCAAAGTGCGCCGCCACTGACGCATCCACCGCCTTGCGGATCAGTGCTACTTCACCCGCATCTTTGGTAGTGCGCAGCGACGCGATCATCGGCTTCACGTCCTGAAAATGCAGATACGCATTGATGCGCTGGAGAAACGCCAGCGGCGCAGTGGAAGGCGATTTCTCCCCGTGGGAAGCCACGTCGGTATACAGAGCAGGCCGCGCCGAGCTCACGTGCTTCTCAACGTCGGTGGGCAGTTGTCCCATATCTTCCACGTGATCGAAGCCGGTGATCTTCTGCGCCTCTGGATTCTCCGCGCCCAGCTTCGGTCCCGTCCATTTCTCTTGCGTAAGGTTGCGCGGAGGCAAATAAAGAATTTCGGTATAGGCGCGCGCCGGCGTATCCCCTTTGGCCTCGGCCGCAGGCGCAATCAGCAATGCCGATCCCGGCTCGCTCATGCCCGAGAGATAGTAGAAGTTATCATCCTGGCGAAAGCCGTAGAGATCGTTGGGGCCGTCGTTCTCCGTGGCTGCGAAAAGAACCACCACACCTCCCGCTTTCTTCGCCAAGGCTTCCCGCCGCGCATGATAGTCGGCGTTCGGCTGGCGCTCGATCCCAAAAGTCGCGCTGACTGTGGCGAGAAAGAAAAGGCTGGCCGAAAAACATGCCAGAAAGAGAGAAGGCTGCAGCTTTCGCATTCGTGTGATCCGCCCTTCGGTTTGACGTACGCCCACATCGAACGTCATCTGAAATGACGTTGGCTCTTCGGCAAGCATGGCCCGCCTATTTCTGCCCGCTGGTCGCACTCTGCTTTGCCTTCAAGAATGCGTCTACGTTCTGCTTGTCGATGAGGGCAGAACCAGTATCCACGAACGAAGGAATCGGCGCAAAGCTGTCCTTCGACCAATCTGTAACCAGAGACGAAGGCTTGTGGTGATACAGGTTGTCGAGCATCTGCACGCCGATAAAAGCCATGGTGTAGGGCTTCTGCGCGAGGGTGGCGGCAATGCCGCCCTTCTGGATCCACTCCAGCGTTTCCGGGTCCGTGTCCATCGCCATCACGACCTTGCCGGTAACCTTGTAGCTGTTGAGCACGCTGGCGACTTCCTTTCCCGATTGCGCTTCGAGACACACGAAGGCATCGACCTGATCTTTTTCCTTGCCGAGGATTTGCGTGGTGGTGTCGAAGGCGATCCGCGGATCGCCCTGGATGTCGACTACGCGCGTGATCTTGATGCCAGTGCGCTCAAGCGCGTCCCGATATCCCCGCAAACGGTCCTGCATGTTGTGCTGGTCGGGCATGGTGAAGACCACCGCGTTGCCTTTGCCCTTCAACTCCTGCGCCAAGCGCTGCCCACCAGTCACGCCGAGCTGATAGTTGTTGGTGCCGATGAAGAACAGCCGCTTGCTGGCGGGAGCATCCGAATCGATCGTGACCACTGGAATTCCGGCGTCAATGGCCTTGTCGATGCTGTCCTTGAGCAGGGCGGGATCGGTAACGGCGAGCAATATGCCAGAAACTTTCTGCTGCACGGCTTGGTCGAGCGCGTCGCGTTCAGCCTTCGGATCGTAGTTGTTCGGCCCCAAGAAGTCAGATCGTACTTTGAGTTGCGCCGCCGCTTTTGACAAGCCCCCGCCCGCAGCCTGCCAGTAAGGGACCTGGAGGTTGGCGGCCACTAGCACGTAATGTTCATCGGAATCGTGCGCGGAACCGCAACTCAACAGCGAGGTGAACAGCAAGGCCACAGCCACAATAGAAGCCAGTCTGCGGAGCATGGGATCCTCCTTCGAAGCGCGAAACAGGCACGGCGGAGTAAGTACGGCGAGGCAAGTACGGCGGGTTCAACCTGCGCCGGGCCCGACGGAACTTTCAGCGAACTGGATTGTAACTGAGCAGTCAAGCGAAGAAAAGCGCTAGAGCAACATAAGATCGCAGAATAGGATCGACGCCCGTGCACAACGGTACAGCCGCGAACAGCAGTGCCGGCATTTTCGCCGGCTGTTGAGCGGGTGTCGCGCCCGCTCCGCCGCGACCCCATCTCGCTTACACTCCCACCGGAAACGGTTTGGTATGCGTCTCGGCGCTCAGCTCAACGCCCGCAAACCGCCCCTGCAGCAACGACATCAATCCTGTATACCAATATCCCACCACGAACAGCAGCAGAAACGGAATGGTCACGTAGTTCTCATTCTGTAGAGCGTAATACACCGTAAGCGCAAAGTAGGAACCAATTACCAACTCGACCCACGGCACCCATCCCAGCCGCTTGCGGTATTTGGTGGCGCTCACTTTATCTTTCTTCGATCCCACGTTGTACTTGGGTGTCCGGGCGAAGGCGCTCTCCTTGCCGATCAGCGCCTCAATCACCGCCTTGGTATTGGTGATCGTCAATCCAATACCAAGCGCCATCAGAAAGGGCAAGTAGAGGAATGCACGCGGCCAGCTCTTGGGAAAAAGTTCGCGCTGCGAGACCAAATAGAAACTTGAAATAGAAAATGTTGACGCCAGAAAGAGCGGCAGATCGATGAACAGCATCTGAAACCATCCCTGATAAAAACGGATGATCATGGCCGGCAACATCAGCACGGAGAGCACGATCATCAGCGGATAGCTCAAATTCGCCGTCAGGTGATACCAGGCCTCAATCTTGGTGTGCAGCGGAGCATCGCTGCGCATCACGCGCGGCAGAATCTTCTTTCCCGTCTGAATTAGCCCCTTGGCCCAGCGCGCCTGCTGCGTCTTGAACGCCGTCATCTCCACCGGCAACTCCGCGGGACACTCCACATCCTGCAGATAAATAAATTTCCATCCCTTGAGCTGCGCCCGGTAGGAAAGATCGGTGTCCTCAGTGAGCGTGTCGTGCTGCCAGCCTCCGGCTTCGTCAATCGCGGCTCGGCGCCACACTCCGGCAGTTCCGTTGAAGTTGAAGAAGACTCCGCTGCGCGCCCGGCCGGAGTGCTCAAGCACGAAGTGGCCATCGAGCAGAATCGCTTCCACCTGCGTGAGCAAAGAGTAATTTCGATTGATGTGCGTCCACCGCGTCTGCACCATCCCGACCTTCGGATCGGTAAAGTGATGCACCGTACGCAGCAGAAAATCTTCCGGCGGCGTAAAGTCGGCGTCGAAGATGGCAACGAATTCGCCTTTCGCCGTGTTCAGGCCCTCGGCCAGCGCTCCCGCCTTGAAGCCTTCTCGATTCGTGCGGTGATGATAGCTGATCGGATTTCCCAGCGCCGCATAACGTTCCACGAGATTGCGCGCCACTTCAATGGTTTCATCGGTGGAATCGTCCAGCACTTGAATGTCCAGCTTCTCCCGCGGATATTTCAGCTTGCAAATCGATTCCAGCAGCCGCTCAACCACATATTGCTCGTTGAAGATCGGCAGTTGCACCGTGACCCGTGGCAAGTCTTCGAAATGCGCCGCCGGTTCGGTGGTCCTGTTTTTCTTATGCTTGTAGTAGAGATAAACTAGAACGTAGCGGTGCATCCCGTAACCCGCCAACAGGATCAGCACAATAAAATACGGGATCAGCAGTGCGCGATCGAAGCCGTCGGTGTGGTAGAGGCCCTGAAAAGTCTTATCCAGCAGATGCTGACGGAGATAGGGCCCGATTCCCTTTGGGGCAATCCATGCCGCCAGCGTCGAAGACAGGATGAGATCAGGTCGCAGCAAGAAGGTCCGGTCAAAACTTTCATTCTACCGGATTCTGCAAGGGTAACGCTCTAGCACGACGCTGAATTGGGATGCGTCTCGTTCTTCACGCCGACCGTGTCGTTCACGCAGTGCTCCGCCTTGTCCAACAGGATCTCCAGTTCGAAAGCAAAGTCTTTGCGCACCTGGGCTTGCAATCTCCACTGATCCTGCACAGGCGCGCATACCCGTGGAATCAGGTCTTCAAAGCGCTCAACCGCGCGCTCAAAGTATTCGATATCTTTCTTAAGCAGTCGAAGGAATTCTCCGTCGCCCACAGAGGACATGAAACACCTCCAATTGCACTGAGCTTTAATAGAAGCAATTCTCGTGCCAAGACGCGCAATTGCAGTGGAAGAGGCAGAACTCCCTTATTTTCAAATTGCTAGAAGCTCTATAACCTATGTGCTCCATCTTGTGCCGTATAACTTCTACCGACCAAGGTCGCCTTATTCCAGTTGAGCGGCGCATGGAAAACTTCTCCTGTCGGGGCCAAAACGATTTTGTGAAGACCAGCACTCACCATTCGATCAGGAATATCCATTGCCAATGCCACGGCTTTTCTAAAATTCAATTCCATGGATTGAACACTGCCTTCACCGCCGCGAAATGTGAAACGTTGCGGGTGATCAGGGTGAGATTGTGAACATCGGCGGTCGCCGCCAGGAATGCATCCATTACGCCAATCGGCCGTCCCGTGCTCTCGGCGTTAGCCACGGCTCTTCCCCAAGCCTCCGCGATGTTGGGATTAACCGGCAGAATCCGCCCCTCAAAGCGCAGTGGCAACTCCTCTCGCAACCACGCCTCCAGCCGGTGTCGGCGCGCTCCCGCGGCCATTCGCTGCACGCCGTAGCGCAATTCCGCCAGGGAAATCACGCTGAGAACGACGCGATCCTCATCGACTGACTCCATCCAGCGGATCACGCCCGCATTCGGACGCGGCTTCACCCACTCCGAAACCGCATTCGTGTCGAGAAGAAATTTCACAGACTAATCTTTCGCGGGGCGGCCCTCAGACGGCGAATCTTCAAATTCGACCCCCGCAGCGGGGACGCGGCGAAAAACTCCGCCAGATTGCCCGCGCGCTTGGTCTTACGTTCCCACTCGTCAGCCCCTACCACAACCGCGGCAGTGCGCCCTCGTTTCGTGATTGTTTGTGGCCCTTCTGCCGTTGCGCGCTCCAGTATCTCGCTGAACTTCGCCTTGGCTTCGGCCACGGTCCAGTTCTTCAGGCCCTTCCCACTCTCTGCGATCATGTTAGTCATACTGGTCATTATAGTCATTTAGCGAATATACTTCAAACCAAGTTGCCTCTTTGAGATGCCATCTCTCGGGCCGCGCAGCCGAACGCGAGCGCTGGGCCCGTTACGGTTGATCTTCGCCTGGAATCACCTTGATTTGCACGCTCTTCCGCTCCCCTTCGCTCAGTCGCAGCGTCTTCCCTTGCCCTTCATAAAGTTTCACGAATTCAGGACTGTAATACTCCTCGCCCTCCACGCTGTCCCAGGCATAAAGTGTGTAGTCACCCGGAGGCAAGCCGCGCAAACTGAAGCGCCCGCTCTGATCGGTGACCGCTTTGTGATAGCGCTCCGGATGATTCCGAAAGCGCGCTTCCGGAACAGCGATCACCACTACGTCGGCAACCGCTTCATCCTTCCGGCCAGTGACCACGCCTTCCGCAAAAGCGCCATTGTCGCTCGCCAGCACATCGAGCGTGACCGAGCCGCCACTCATACTGAAACCGAAATCTAACCCGTCGTGCCCACCCGCAGTCACCGATTTCAGAAACCAATCCGGCATCGTGCTGGCCTCGGAAATCTGAACCGAATAGTTTCCCGGGGGCACATTCTTCCACTCAAAGCCGCCGTCGGCGCCGACGTGCGCCACCGGCGAGAAACCATCTCCCTCCGCCAGAGCTCCCAGCATCTCATCGTCACCCTCGGCGGAACGCAGCACTAGAAACATCTGGCTGGGATCGGCCTTGCCGTTGCCGCTCGTTTCCATGCGCAGCCGCCCACGGATCGTGCCACCACTCTGTGGAGCCAGCCGCACTCCCTCCACGTTTGCCGTCGTCAACTGCACGGACTGGCGGGCGATCAACGGCGCCGCGCCGTTCTCCACCGTGGCCACGATGGTGTAAGCCCCCGGCGAAACGCCGTGAATCTCAAAGCTGCCATCCTGCTGCATCTCCGCCCCATTCAGTACCAGCCCAAAATCTCTGGACTGAAGCATGATGGCTACGTTCGACCTTGGCGGCAGGTTCACCACCGAACCTCGAATGCTCAAGCTGGGATTGGGCGTCAGCGAAAGGTTCACGGGAAAATCGTCGCCGCCATGCAGTGGAATGGATGCTGCCTGCCCGCGATCCGTGGTCCCGGGATAATACGTAGTCTGATAAGAAGTAGTCGCCTGCGAGTTGCTCGCGGAACTCGCAGCTGCAGGCACGTGGTTCGTGGTTTCGATCAAACTTCTGAAGTCTGGCGGCGGGGTCACCGACACGAAATAGTTGCCGGCGGCAAGTCCTGCAATCCGGTATTCTCCCCGATCATTGGTGCGCTCGGCGCCCACCTGCTCCCATCGGCTGCGTCCTGAAACGAAGGCCTGGCGCAGGACGGCAACCTGTGCCTCCGCCATGGGATCTCCATCTTCGTCTGTAATCCGCCCCTCCACCACCGCCCCGGCCTGCAGGTGAATGCTCAACTCCTTCAATTCCTGCCCCGCCACCAGCATCAGCACGCGGCCTTCACTCTTGCGATGGTGCTTATCGATTTCCTGGAATCCCGCACGCTCAACAAACAGGCGGTAGCGCCCGGGCACAATGTTCTCGATGCGAAAGCCGCCATCCGCGCCCGAAAGTGCGGTATAGTTTCCGCCTTCGTTCTGGCTCTCGGCAATCAACTCGATCAGCGCCTTCTTCACTGGATCGCTCCCCGGCTCCTTCGTAATGACTCCCGCGATCACCGCCTTTGCCGGGTGCGCCACCGCGCCTCCGCTATTCATGTCAGCCGAGCTCTGCGCGAAGACTTCGCAGGGCGCGATCAGCGCAATCAGGAGAGTTATGCAGGCCAATTTCATGAATTCGTCTTCGCAGTTAACCGAGATCGCAATGAGGAAAGTCTCGTTCGCAATGCAGCCGCGAGGATCGGCCGCAACAATGCTCAACCATTCTAACCCGGCGTTGCGTGGCATCCAAGCTCAAATTCGCCAGGAATCAAAGCGCGCCTTCCCAAGACTGGCGGACAACTGATATTCCTATAACGAGGTACGCACATTATGAAACGCATCTGGCTGGTCGCCTGGTCGACGTTCGCCCTGCTTTCGCTGTCCCACGCTCAAGGCATTACCGGAGATTGGCAAGGCACTCTGCATGCCGGAGCAGCCGATCTGCGCCTCGTGCTGCACATCACCAAAAGCGATTCTGGATTGCTGAGCGCCACACTCGACAGCGTCGATCAAGCGGCCAACGGCATTCCCGTGAGTTCGATCACCTTCAAAGATTCCAAGCTGAGTCTTGGGGTAGAGGCAGTCCATGGAACTTACGAAGGCAAGCTGTCGAGTGACGGCGCCACCATCAGTGGAACCTGGTCGCAAGGCCAGCCTCTCCCGCTCGAGTTCAAGCGCTCCAATACGCCTGTGCCTTCTCCCAAGCCCGCCAAGCCTTCCGACATTGATGGCGCATGGATCGGTACGCTTGAGGTCGGCGCAGGAATCAAGCTGCGCGTCGTCTTCCACATCGTGAATACCGAGTCCGGCCTGGTCACCACGATGGATAGTCCAGACCAGGGCATGAACGGCCTGCCCACCACCAAGACCACTCGCGATGGAACGAAGCTGAAGATTGACGTGCAAAAGATCAGCGGCGCGTTCGAGGGCACGATCGACACCGAAACCAACTCCATCGTCGGCACCTGGACGCAGGGCGCCGAGATGCCTCTGGTGCTGCATCGATTGAAAGATCAATCCGAGCTGGAGCTGCGCCGCCCGCAGAATCCCGCAAAACCTTATCCGTATCACGACGAAGATGTTTCCTACGAAAACAAATTGCAGAATGTGACGCTCGCCGCGACGCTCACCATTCCTGCCGGAAAAGCACCGTTTCCAGCCGTCATCCTTATCACCGGCTCCGGCCCGCAGGATCGCGATGAGAGTCTGCTCGGCCACAAGCCGTTTCTCGTTCTCTCCGATTTCCTGACGCGCCATGGTATTGCCGTGCTGCGCGCCGACGATCGCGGCACCGGCAAGTCCACCGGAGACTTCGCCACTGCAACCACCGCCGATTTCGCCACTGACACCGAAGCTGGCATCGCCTATCTGAAGACGCGCGCTGAAATCGCTCCCCACAAGATCGGACTCATCGGCCACAGCGAGGGCGGCATTATCGCGCCCATGATCGCCGCGCGCAATCCAGACGTCGCTTTCATCGTGATGATGGCGGGCTCAGGAGTCCCCGGCGACGAGATCCTGGTCGCGCAAGTGCAAGCCATCGCCGAATCCAGCGGCAAGACTCACGAAGAGGCGGTGAAAACCGCTGCCAAGCAGCGCGAGATACTGGCCCTGGTGAAGAGCGAAAAAGATCCCGCCGTATTGGAGAAAGAGTTGAAGGAAAAGTTATCTGGGGAAGGCCTGGAAGCACAGGCGGGAATCGAGATCAAAGCCCTGACGTCCCCCTGGTTCCGCTACTTCATGGCCTACGATCCCGCCACCGCGCTGCGCAAAGTCACCTGCCCCGTGCTCGCCATCAACGGCGAAAAAGACATGCAGGTCCCGCCCAAACAAAATCTTCCAGCCATCCGCAAAGCCCTTGAGCAAGCCGGCAACAAGCACTTCGAAGTCGACGAACTCCCCGGCCTGAACCACCTGTTCCAGACCGCGAAGACGGGCTCTCCCGCCGAGTACGCCTCGATCGAAGAAACAATATCTCCGGTCGCACTCGACAAAATGTCGAGTTGGATTCTGAAGCAGTAGCTGCTCGTGCACAGCGGACACTCTTGTCCGCTGCTTTTGACTTTGATTTTCAGTTTACGATTCGGCCCTAAGCCGCTGGGTGTTTTAGAACCTCCGCCAGCGCGCGCATTCGCGCAGCATCGGCTGGATTCTTCGCGTCATCTGCGCTTTTTTCCAGCGAAGGAGCCATACCGTTCAACTTCTTCACGTTGTTCTGGCTCATGTGTGACTTCTCTGCGCCTTTGATCGCCTTCTGCATCTTGTCAATGCGGCCTGCGGGCAGAGCCTGCGCTCTCGACAGTTGGTCCAGGTACGCTTTCGCTACTACCAACTTTGCTGGCCACTCGATCTTTTGCTGGTTCTGTACATTCAGGGTACCCACCATCACCGTCTTGGCCGCGTCGATCTCGTTCTGCGTCAAGAACTTGCTAGGCGTCAGTTGAAACACATCCAGGCCGCGTGCAATCTCCGAACCGTAAATGTAGCCGTTGTACCAATACGCCGACCACTCCCCTCCCAGCACCAACATCTTCGGATCAATCGGCCCCCGATCGAAGTAGGCAATCTCGAAAGGATTCGCCGGATCCGTGAAGTCCATCACCGAAATGCCTCCCTGATACCAAGCCTGCACTTCAACATCGCGGCCCGGAATCGGAATCAGCGATCCATTGTGCGCCACGCAGTTTTCCGTATCGCCCTGCGCCGCCGGAAGCTTGTAGTAGTTCGCAAAACTGAGCTTCTCGTCTTTCAGCCGGAAGATGGCGTCGGCTCCCCACTTGTTGGGATCATTCGGACGGCAGCGCGCTCCCAACCCACCGCCCCACTCGTCGGTGAATACGACTTTGCTGCCATCGTTTGAGAACGAAGCGGAATGCCAGTACGAATAATTTGGATCGTTCACCGCATCCAACCGCTTCGGATGCACCGGGTCCTTAATATCCAGCACGATTCCGTTCCCGGAACACGCACCCGCTGCCAAGCCAATCGCTGAGTACACCGTGATGTCGTGGCACTGGTCGGTATCCGCTGGCTTCTCTGCGCCCTTCCTGCCATGAGTGCCGCCGTTATTCAGGCCGTTGATCGCGCCCGTGCGCGGATCGATAAATACCCGCGGGCTCGAAACGACCTTCGCCTCCTGCGGAGCAGCCACCGGAACTTTGATTACGTCAATGCGGAACAGCGCCGTGTTTGGATCTTTGTCCGGTTTTTCTCCCGAGCATCCCTCCAGTTCTTCCGGCTGACGCACAAACGAGGTCCCCGAGACGTAGATGTAAACATTGTCTTTGTCATTCGGATCAGTGACCAGAGTATGCGTGTGCGATCCGCGGCAAGTCTGCACTGCCGCCACCTGCTTCGGATTCTGGATGTCGGAAATGTCGAAGATTCTTACGCCACGGAACCGGTCTTTCTGAGCCACCGGAAGGCGGCGCTTTCTTTCCTTGGCTTTTGCCTCGTCTTTTGCTTTGTCGGGATCTTTATCTTTGTCTTGATTTTGAGCCTGATCCTTATCCTTGTCGGTATCTTTAGCTTTGTCTTTGTCTGAATCTTTAGCCTTGTCTTTGTCTGAATCTTTATCCTCGTCGGCCGGAGCAGGCTCCGGCGGAAAGCCTTGAGAACCGCAATCCAGCCGTCCATTTGGCATCTCTACCGACATGAACAGCAGGTTTTTGTATACCGAAACGTCGCCTTGTCCCCCTGGACAGATCAACGAGGTCAGCAATTTCGCCTTCGCCGGATCGGCGATGTCGTAGATGCTCACGCCGTAAAAATTTCCCAGAAACAAATGGTTCCCCTGGAAAGCCAGGTCCGAGTTCGCAAAGGCAAGTTGCGCAATCACCAGGTGCACGGATTTTGGCAGCTTCTTGTTATTTCCCATGCCGAGCTGTCCAAGGATTTTCTCCACCTTCGGATCGTCGGGATCGGTGGCCCCAAGTTGAAACGCGTCCGGCTTTTTCACCAGCAGCAGATGCTCAATACCCATCGCAGCTACGCCCGCATCATAGAGTCCCGGTGCAAGCTTGAACCGCGGATCATTCGTGTCTGACCCCATCATGCCCGGCGGCAGCGCGGGCGCAGGCTCTGGAGCGAACGGGTCCCGTCCTTCGCCATCCTCAGCCTTTTTCGCATCCTTATCTTTCGCATCTTTGTCCGAATCTTTCGCGTCTTTGTCCGCAGGCGGGTTGGCGGGCTTCTCCACCTGCCCCTGTGGCGCAGCCGCGGGCGCCGCATCTTGTGCCAGCGTTCGGTTCACAAACAAAGAAGAAGTCAGCGCAATCCATCCCAAACACATGGCAACACGGCCCAATCGATTCATCGTTTCTCCTCGAATTTCTCTTTCTTCAACATGCCATCCATAATCGTTATCTCGGCCCGTTGCGTATTGTCCGCATCGGTGGCAAAGTCAAAAATTTCAGCATCCTGTCCGGCGCCCGCGGTATTGAATAGGTCCTTCACCATGGTCAATGCGCCGTTATGATGTTGTATCATCCCGGCCAGAAATAAGTGGTCAAACCTGGCGCCCTTCGCTTTCTGCAGCGCTTCCATCTGCTCCGGCGTCAGCATTCCCGGCATCAGCGCCGTCGCATCGTGCGGACTCTTATGCGCTTCGTGCATGCCGCGAGAGCTTTCGTGGGAACCATCCATGCCGGGCATCTCCGCCATTGCACCGGGAACTGCCTCTCCCCGGGCCGCCAGCCAGCGTTTCATGAACTTGATTTCGTCCGTCTGCGAGCTGCTGATGCGCGCCCCCAGGGCACGCAGATCTTTATTCTGCGTATGGGAGGCAATCATCGCCGTCATCTCCACCGCTTGCGCATGATGCATGATCATGCCCTGCATGAACTCCACGTCAGCCGCAGACAGTGGTGGCAACACCGCCCGCGTCGACGATGGCAGCGTCTTGCTCGGACTGCCCGGTGCTCCCGGCTGAACCACAACCGGCTTTGCCGGATTAGACTGTTGGCCCCCGGCAGCGCAGCAGAGAACGACTGCGGAAAAGGTCATGGCGAATACCGACCGCAGCCTTGAGTGATTTGTGTCCGGGAAAATCTTCATTTTGACGAGAATGGCATCTTTTCACAAAATAGTAAATCTTCAAAGTCAGGCCAGGGCCTGGCGTGAAGCAACCTACAGCCGCCTCCTCCAATATCCGGGCTTTCGCTTGCTGTGAGCCACGGCTACGATGTTCACAAATTCCGCAGCATCTAGATAGACGATTGAGAATGGAAAACGTCCAAGGACGAAGCGCCGGGTTCCGTGAAGGTGTTTGGGCCAACGGTGGGGAGTTTTTGCTACTTCCCTGACAGCGCCAGAAACTGCGATACGGAATTCGGTCGCTGCATTGGGGTTTCTGTCGCGATACCACAGAATAGCTTCCCTGAATTCTTTCTTCGCCTCAGGGTGAAACCGAAACAGCTTAGTGCTCATCGGGAAATTCTTCAGCGAGTTCGCTGAGTACTTGCTCTCCGGGAATCATTTCGACTTTGCCGGACTGAATCTCTTCGACGCGGCGCTTGATTTCCTCGGACCAAGCCGCCTCGACACCTTCTTCGGCCGGTTCGTTGTCGAGGCTTTCGATGAGGCGGTCGATGATCAAGCCGCGGTCCTGGGTTGAGAGAGCCAGCGCCTTTTTAAGAACTTCGGAGACTTGCGGCGTCATTTGCGGCATGGACACCTCGCTGAGGCTATTTTATCGCGGAGTAACTTGATTTGTGGCGAGGATGTCTCGAAAATGATGGTGACCTTGAGAGGGTACCGATTTATCGGTTCTCAGCGACGGCCTCGGGGATTCCCGGGGCCGTTTGCATTTTCAGACGGCGGCGAAGCGGCGAGAAGCAGGGCACTCCGGAATTGTCAGGGGTCGCCGTAACGGTTGATGGCAGACTCTCTTGATGACAGACCCTGCAATTCTTGGCGCAGCGAATCCTCGAGATGTTTTATAGACTTGTACACAATGCATCGCTGGCCTCTCACATCAAACTTTAGGTCGCTGGCATCCTTTGCAAGCAGAATCGTCGGAACTCGGCAACCCCAGGCATATCCCACTTCCAGGTAGACGTTCGGATTTGCCGCGGAGAGATCGGCAACGAGCAGTGTCGCGCTTGAGATTCTTTGGCGTACCCAACTCATGACATCGCCAGTAAAAGTGGAAAGATCGGCCCGCTCGCAGAGAAACCCGGCGGTATTCACAGCACCCTGAATACCATAGTGGAATACGTCGTCCATGGACTCTGCGAAAGGCATGGCGACGAAGACATGAGGCTTGGCGTCCGACGAGTAGCCAGCTGTGCGAAGCGTATTCTGCGCCGATCCCTCCATCGCCCTTAACGGTCCGCGACCGTCCAGCGGCAGAATCCCGCCAGGCAGAACCTTCATCAGCGAGGCCGAAAGTCGACGCGCACGCCCGGAATTCCTTTCCACGAAGGAGATGATCGTCAACGCGCCGGGGAAGTCCCCACTCGTTACTGCGTCGACTATGCCCGCCAACTCCGACTCGAAAGCCTCCGTCTCATCAAGACCGTAACCGGGCCCGTGAATCGTCATCGCTACGTGCTTCGCGCTAGGCGCCTCGCCGGCAAGGGAGAGCAGTGCCTTTTTGGCGAATTCGCGTATTTCCGCATACCCAAATTCCCTTAGCGGCTTTACGCCAACAAATAAAACGTGCTTGGCCGCAATCGATCCCCGAGCATCGTGAAACGTGAACCCCGAGACCTTTGGCAAGCGTGGTTGGGGCGAAACGCTTTCCAAACGTTCATAAACCGCCCTGTCGGCACCGTAAAGGTCTTGCGCGTACTTCAAGACTAAAACGTCAGCGCTGAAGTCCAACACATCTCCGACATCCACCGATATCGAAATGTCGCGTCTCATATCGACCGCTCTGACGCAGTTGCTCGACGCCAATCGACCGGGCTGCTTGGGTGAGCTAATGACGGGCGACCCTAGTTAGGAGCAAACCGCAGACTGAGGGACTAAGGCATTATACGGCGGACCAAGGCGCTCTTGCTCCTTCTTTTATGTCGGCACATAGTAGGTGACAAGTTGTGCCGCTGCCACAGCCTAGAAACCATAGCGACTTGTGCGATTTACATTGATACTCTCCAACCAATGCCACGAAATCTTTGAAAGACCTAGGCTTTTCGGTAGGAAGCGACGGCATAATCATCAATCTTGCCGGAAAACGATAGGTACTGCGGATTATATATCTGTCGCACAACGCTTCGCGTGGATATATCTTCGCGGGTATTGACAATTACCCGCAATATGGAACAACATGTCGGCCATTATTGCGAAGCAGTAGTTGCTGACTATATGAGGGGAGACAATCTATGCGCAAGCTGTCGATTGAGACTATTCAATGGACTTCATTGGCTGACATCGATGAGGTCGAAGCGGTCAGTGATAGTGACTATGCGGTGCTCGATGAGCTACGACGGGTTCTCGTCAGGCATGGGTACACTCATCGTTTTGGTATTTGTCTTCTGCATAAGCACTTTGATCTCGCGAATGACGAAGTGCTTATGGAAACCACCGACGCTAATGCACGGCGGTCAACGCTCGTCGTCGAACGCCGTGGGGAACAGCTAACAAACAGTATAGAAACGATGTGGAAGTTTTCGGACAAATCGGGTCCCCTGGTGGTCACAAAATGCGTCGCCAGATGCCACTACGACAGTGGTCACCGTCAGGTTCACGTCAAAGAAGGCTATTAGGGCGGTGTGTTTACAACCGTGTCCCAAAGGCTTTATTTGTGGAAACTGGAGAATCCGCGTCTTAATTCAGGAAGTACTGCCGATACAGCGTATCCCTCTGCGCAGGCCGGAATCCCGCATCGCGAATAATCCGGCGCAGCTCTTCTTCCGTCGTGCAGTTGGTTACCCCTGCGGCTCGCACTACATTTTCCTCCAGCATCACCGAGCCTACGTCATTGCCGCCGAAGCGGAGGCCCATCTGGCAGACTTTCAGGCCTTGCGTTACCCAGCTGGATTGCACGTTCAGGAAGTTAGAGAGATAGAGGCGCGAGATGGCGAGGACTTTCAGGTATTCGACGGCAGTGGCTTCGTCCCAGTGGCGGCCGCCAAGCGCGGTATTTTGCGGCTGAAAGCTCCACGGGATGAAGGCGGTGAAGCCCCCGGTTTCTTCCTGCAAGTCGTAGAGTTGCTGGAAGTGGTCGACGCGGTGTTCGTAATTCTCGCCTACACCGAACATCATGGTGGCGGTGGTGCGCATGCCGATCTGGTGGGCGGTGCGGTGGACGTTGATCCAGTCACCGGTGAGGCACTTGAGCCTGGCGATTTTGTAGCGGACTTCATCGTCCAGAATTTCTGCGCCACCTCCGGGGATGGAATCGAGTCCGGCATCGCGCAGGCGGAGGATCGTGTCGCGAATGCTGAGTTCGCTGTACTCGGCAATGGCGATGATCTCAGAAGCAGAGTAGCAATGCAGATGAATCTGCGGGAAGCGCTCTTTGATTCCACACAACATTTTCTCATGCCAGTCGATCTTCAGGTCGGGATGGAGGCCGCCTTGCATCAGCACGCCGGTGCCGCCGAGTTCGACGGTCTCGCGAATCTTGTCGTAGATGGTGTTGAAGTCGAGGATATAGCCTTCCTTCGCGGCGGGGCCTTTCAGCGGGCGGTAGAAGGCGCAGAAGGTGCAGTATTCGGTGCAGAAATTCGTGTAATTAATGTTGCGGTCGATGATGTAGGTGACCGTGCCCTCAGGATGCAGCTGGCGGCGGACAGCGTCGGCTTCCATGCCGATGCCAATCAGGTCATCGGAGTGGAACAGGTCTAGTGCTTGGGACTTGGTGAGGGACATGTCTCGCATTAATTCTAATCGAGTGGGGCGGGTTCGGCCAAATTCAACAGCTTTTAACCGCCGAGGTCGCCAAGAAAAGCCGCGAAGGTCGCGAAGGAAATCCGGCTTAGCCTTTTTTGTAACGCAGATATTGAACGATCGAGAGCACCGTGCCGATTACGGCTAGGCCGATCAGGATAGTAAGTGCGGGCTTGTAGTAGTGCGAGAAGAAACGGAGGATATGGCGACCGTAGTGGAAACCGAGGAAAGCAGCGATGGAATAGCGGACGCCGCGTCCGAGCGTTAAAGCGCCGAGAAATTTTTGCCGCGGGTATTGCATGGCACCGGCCACGATGAGGAACGGCACAAATGGAAACGGCGGAGGCAATATCGCAGGGACGGCGACGGCGAAGAATCCACAGCGCTCGAATGCGCCGGAAAACTGCCTCGCTCTTTTCCTTGAAAGCTTGCGCTCCATGGCTTCTTTGCCGCCTTTGCGGGCGAGCGCATAAGTAATGTAGCCGCCAATCACCGCGCCCAGCGTGGCCATGGCCGCGTAAAAGGGCCAAGGATGAAGATGGCGGGCGGCGAGCCAGATGGTAAGAACATCCATGCTGCCGGTGAGCGGAATGACGGAATTGTCGGCGATGCCGAGCACAACGAGGCCGGGCCCGCCCATGCGGCGCAGATGCTGCCATGTCGTCACGGCGAGCCAGGGATGAAGGTGGAGAAGCATTCAGGTTGAGAGAGTTTACAGGTTGAGCGCGACTTAGGCTACACAGGGTTTTGGTTCGCGCAGAAACTCGATGCGGGACGCGGCGGGCAGCGCTCCGATTTCGGCGGCATAACGATAGAACAGTTGCAGACCTTCGAGACAGGATGCGTCGAGCTGGTAATAAATGTTTTCGGTGAGATAGGTGCGGATCGCCGACTGCGGGAGGCCGAGTCGAGGGGACCATTCGCTGACGATGTGGTCGAGGCTGGCGGGAGCCAGTCCGTGATCGCGGGATTGCTGGAAAATTGCTGCGAGATCTTGTATGAGCTGGGCTGCTTGCAAGGCATCTTCCTGCACAGCGGATTCTTGCAGAGCGGCCTGGCGCACAGCCCAGAAGGCGAATACGAAGGGCTTGCCTGTATAGCGAATCCATTCTTCGGCAAGATCGAGCGTGATGTAGCGGGAGCGGTCGATTTGCAAAGCGGGGTCGCCAATAACGAGTGCTGCGTCGTTGGCGGCGAGCATCTTGTCGAGATCGGGGTCTGCGGAAGTGAACCTTCTGCCTCCCCCGAGCCACTTCTCGAACAGAATCTTGGTCAAGGCGACCGAGGTCATCGAAGAGGTATCGAGCGCGACGGTGCGAATCTTATCGACTGGAACTCGGCTTACTAAAAGGATAGAGCGCACAGGCTGGCGCGACGCGATGGCAACGCCGGGCAGGACCGCCAAGCCGGGGATTTGCGCGTATGCAGCGGCTGGAATAATGCCGATATCGGCAGTTCCGGCTGCGAGTACACGGGCGCAGCCGGAGGGCAGAGTGTAGGAAATATCGAAGTCGCAGGCGGCTTTGCCGCGTTCGAAATCCCACATGAGGGGAGCGGTATTGAGGTAGGAAATCGCAGAGATGCGCAGACGTCTCATTCCTATTTTGATTCTAGCAGAGGCTTTTTATTGCGACATTGTGACGGGTTTCCTTGACAGGGCTTTCCGGGAATGACTACAGTCCGCGCAGTCTCTCTCTGCGGTCCTGTAAAGGACGGTTCCGTAAAGACTGGAGTCGCCGTGACCAATGCCGTTGCCGCATCCGCATCTGTAGCTTCAACTCATATTCTGGAATGGCTTGCTATTTGGCTGACGCCTGGATTGGGACCAACGAAAGCCCGCAAACTGGTAGAGCATTTCGGCAGCGCCGAAGCGGTGTTTCACGCGTCGCTGACGGAACTGGAAGGCACGGGAATTCAAGCGGTCTCGGCACAATCGATCGCTACGGGAAAGTCGGCGGAACTGGCGCGGGAGGAGATTGCGCGGTGCGCCGCCGCGGGCGTGACTGTGGTTTCTGGCGAGGACGCATGCTATCCGCCGCGGCTCAAGGAAATCTACGATCCGCCGCTGGTGCTGTATGTTCGCGGGAATCCCGAGGTGCTGACGCAGCCCGGAATCGCAATAGTGGGGACACGACATCCTACGCCATATGGATCCGGAATGGCGGAACGGCTGGCATGCGACCTGGCTTCGCAGGGGCTGGTGATTATCAGCGGGATGGCTCGCGGGGTCGATACCGCCAGCCATCGCGGGGCGATCTCGGCAAAAGGCAAGACGGTCGCGGTGTTTGGCACGGGAGTGGATGTGATTTATCCGAAAGAAAATTCGCGGTTGTCGGAGCAGATCCTTGCGCTGGGCGGTGCGCTGATTTCCGAGTTCGCCATGGGCACGTTTGCCGCTCCGCAAAATTTTCCCATCCGCAACAGAATCTTGAGTGGAATGTCGGTCGGAGTGTTGGTGGTAGAGGCGGCGGAATATTCTGGAACGCGCATCACGGCACGTTGCGCGCTCGAGCAGAATCGCGACGTGTACGCGGTACCGGGAAACGTGACGAACAAGAATTCATGGGGTCCCAACACCTTGATAAAGCAGGGCGCAAAGCTGGTCGCGACTTGGGAAGACGTGTGGGAAGATCTGCCGCCCGAGGTCAAGTTGGCGCTGACCCCAACTTCCTCCCCTGAATCCGGGAAGGAATCTTCCGCATCTCTATTCCCGGACGAAGGGCTGCCGCCGCATGAGAAGCGGATTTTGAGCTTGTTGAAGGCGGATGAAGCTACGCAAATTGACGAAATAGTTGAGAAGCTGGAGGATGAGTTATCTTCCTCTGAGATTTTTGCAGCCCTGTTTGAATTGGAGTTGACGGGTAAGATCAAACAAATGCCCGGGAAAAATTTTGTAAAAAGCTTTTAGCTGGCTGTCGCACGCGGTCACACGATGAGCACCGGGAGAAGTTTCCAATCGGACCGCAGACAGAGTACGGACTGTCGGCTTTTATCATGGTGGCGACGTTATCTACCACTTGGAGACCGCGCCCGGTACGTGGCATGAAGGCGTCCTCGATTCTGATTGAGCCACTACCGTTTCACCCGTAACTTGTTGCTTTCGTCCCATTCGTGCTAGGTTCAAAGCGAAATCCTGAGAATTGAGGTTCCATTGTTAAAGAGTTTAGTCATTGTCGAATCGCCGGCGAAGGCGAAGACCATTCAGAAATATCTGGGAAAGGGATTTACCGTCGAGGCCTCGCTCGGCCATGTGAAAGATCTGCCTAAGAGCACCCTCGGTGTGGACACCAACAACGACTTTGAGACCGACTACGTCGTCATTCCCGGCAAAGAGAAGGTGCTGGCGAAACTGAAGAAGCTGGCGGGACCGATGGATGCGATCTTCCTGGCGCCTGACCCGGATCGCGAAGGCGAGGCCATTGCTGCGCATCTTGCGTTTGAACTGGGCGACGGAGCGTCGTCGAAGAAGAAAAAGAAGAAGAAGGAGGAGACGGACGGACCTCCCCGTATTCAGCGCGTGACGTTTAACGAAATCACGAAGCGCGCAGTGCAGGCGGCATTCGAGCATCCGCGGGCGATCGATCAAAATCTTGTGGACGCGCAGCAGGCGCGGCGCGTGCTGGATCGACTTGTCGGTTATCAGGTTTCTCCGCTCTTGTGGGATAAAGTCCGGCGTGGACTTTCGGCAGGACGCGTGCAAACCGTCGCTCTGCGCCTGATCGTGGAACGCGAACGCGAGATCAAGGCGTTCGAGAAAAAAGAATACTGGACCATTGACGCTCATCTGGCGGCGAACAAACCTCCCGCGTTCGACGCGCGCTTCCTGGGCAAAGGCGAAGAGAAGATTGAGGTTACCAACGGCGAGGACGCAGAAAAGATCCGCGCCGCGCTGGAGTCGGCGGATTGGATCGTCCGTACCGTCGAAAAGAAAGAACGCCGGCGGAATGCGGCGCCTCCTTTTACTACCAGCAAGTTGCAACAGGATTCTTCGCGCAAGCTCCGCTTCAGCGTGAAACGAACGATGATGATTGCGCAGCGCTTGTATGAAGGCGTGGAACTGGGGGAAGAAGGCCTGGTCGGTTTGATCACCTACATGCGTACCGACTCAACCCGGGTTGCGCCTGAGGCGATTCAGGAAGTGCGCGAATACGTGACCAAGGAATATGGGCCCGCCTATCTGCCCGAGACTCCCAATACATATAAGGAGAAAAAGGAAGCCCAGGCGGCGCACGAAGCGATTCGGCCGACGTCGGCGATGCGGCATCCCGACTTGGTTAAGCAGTATTTAAAAGAAGATGAGTTCAAGGTCTACAAGCTGATCTGGCAGCGCTTTGTGGCGTCGCAGATCATGCCCGCGGTTTTCGATCAGACAACGGTCGACATCGATGCCAAAGGAAAGAGCGAGACATTCTGGTTCCGCGTAACCGGATCTGTGCTGAAGTTCGACGGATTCCTGCGAGTCTACGAAGAGTCGAAAGAAGGCAAGGACGAGGAAGACGAGGAACTGAAACACAAGTTGCCGGCGTTGGAAGCTGGACAGAAACTCACGCTGAAGGAGTTGAAGCCGGAGCAGCATTTCACCGAACCGCCGCCGCGCTACAACGAGGCCTCGCTGGTGAAAGAACTGGAAGAGCGCGGAATTGGCCGTCCGTCGACCTATTCGGCCATTCTGTCAACCATTCAGGAACGGCAGTACGTGCAGAAGTTGGGCGGGAAATTTTCTCCGACGGAGATTGGGCTGGTGGTCACCGATCTGCTGGTGGAAAACTTCCGCGACATTTTCGACGTCGCGTACACGGCGAGCCTGGAAGAAGAACTCGACCAAATCGAAGAGGGCAAGGAAAAGTGGACCGACACGCTTGCCGAGTTTTACAAGAAGTTTACCAAGGACCTCAAATATGCCGAAAAGCATATGGAGAACATCAAGCGGATGGAGAAGCCCACGGACGAGAAGTGCGAGAAGTGTGGCGCTCCGCTGGTGATCAAGTGGGGCCGGCACGGATCGTTCTACGCGTGCAGCACCTACGATAAAGAAGATCCGAACACCTGTACGTTCACGAAAGAAAATCCGATCAACCTGCCCGACCTTGATTCCGCCGACGTGCAGGAGACCACGCAGGAAGAATATTGCGAGAACTGCGGGCGCGTGATGGTGCTGAAGCGCGGACGCTTCGGCCAGTTCATGGCTTGCACGGGCTATCCCGATTGCAAGACCACTCGCCGGCTTGATCAAGGCAAGAAGGTTCCGGACATCCCGCTCGATGAGCCTTGCCCGAAGTGCGGTCGGAACATGATGATCCGGCACGGACGCTATGGCGAGTTCACGGCTTGCAGCGGGTATCCCGAGTGCAAGTATGTGAAGCAGAACTATATTGGCGTGAAGTGTCCGGAGTGCAAAGAAGGCGATCTGGTTGAAAAACGGGCGCGCAAGGGCAACACTTTTTACGGCTGCGGAAATTATCCGAAATGCAAATTCACTTCAGCGCATCGGCCGATTCCCGAAAAGTGCACCAGTTGCGGCAGCGAGTATCTAGTGCAGAAGTTCCTGAAAGACGGCCCCGTGATCGCTTGTCCGAATAAAGAGTGCGATTACGAGCGTCCGGCGCCGGAGTTGGCGGCGGGGACTAGCGCCTAAACACTGGCAGGAGCGTTCTTCAATGAAAGCCAACCTAGCCCTTCTCTCCGCCGTGGGTTGCGCGTTGTTGATGTCCACAGCCTTCGCTCTTGGGCAGGAGACCGATTGGGACCACCTCATCGCCGATGGTGATGCCGCCGCGGCGAAGAAACAATATCCACAGGCCGAAGATGCCTATCGGCAAGCACTCAGTTTCGCCGAATCCCACTGGAAAAAGGACGCACGCGTCTCCGGCGCGCTCATCAAACTGGCGGAATCCTGCAATGCGCAGGGCAAGAAGGAAGATGCCGAAGTCTACGCAAACCACGCAGTCGCCGCTCTTTCTGAGGCTCGTAAAGCTCACAAGCCAAAGGATGCTTCCGAGCAATACCTGCAACTGGACGTTTCAGCAGCAACGATTGATAAGGCAGGCGATATATTCGCCGCGAATCAGAACTACGCGGAAGCTGAAAAAATGTATTTGGAAACGATCAAGATCCGGGAGGACTACGCCACAGAAAAGGAGCCCGCAAAGCCGACCAACGAGGATTTCTTTCGGTTCTTGGCACAAAGTTTGGGGAATGCCCGGGCTAAGGTTGCAGACTCTGAAGACAAGCTTGGGCGGCTGTATGTTCGCGAGCGTAAGTTTCAGGATGCCCTGCGACAATACGAGAAATCAGAGGCTATCAGAGAAAAGCAGTTTGGACCCGATCGGCCTCCGGTGGCGCAGAGCCTCAGTGACATCGCTATGTGCTACGCTTTGCAGGGTCAATATGACCGGGCGGAGCCGCTCTACAAGCGCGTAATCGCCATCCTTGAACACAACAACTTTCATGAAAAGCAAGAAATGGCTGTCGCTCTGGAGAACTACTCGCTTGTGTTGAGGAAGACAGGGCGCGACGTTGAAGCCAAGACCACATTAGAGCAAGCGAGGGAAGTCCGATCTAAGTTGTCAGAAACTTCACACTGAATCAGGAGACACTTAATGTCCAAAAAAGCAACCGCTACTGACGCCCAACTGATCATGCAACTTTACGACTTGCGGCGCGAGCCGGAGATGCGCAAGGCCCGCAACTGGTGGGTCGGCGAGTTTTGGCCGCAGAGTGTCGACGACATTCTCAAAGTAAGCGGAGCGATGGGCACGCAGGAAAATAACTGGCTGCGCCAGGTCGGCGGATACTGGAGCATGGCTGCGGCGTTTGTGCTGCAAGGTGCTCTGAATGAAGAATTATTTATTCAACCTGCGGTGAGCGGAGAAATGATGTTTGTCTACGGCAAGGTGCAGCCTTTTCTGAAAGAACTGCGGGAGAAGATGGGCGATCCGAACATGTTTGGGAACATCGAGAAAGTCATCATGGGCTCCAAATTTGGTCGCGATCGGCTGAAGTTCACGCTGAAGCGATTGGAGATGATGCGCGAGAAAAGGGCCACAGCGAAGGCCAGCTAGTGGCCACGCAGTAAAAATACGTTCACGCGTAGGGCGGACGCAGCCTGCCCTGAGCAACGCCGAAGGGTCCGCCCCGCGAGCGAAGCGAGCGCACAGAAGCCATCGCGCGCAACGTACCCCAGGACGAATGCGTCCGGGGCTACGTAGCCGGCTACATGCGCCGGTTCCCTCTTCCCTGCGGATCATCTGTTATCCTAAACCGTTGTGCGGATGATCTGGTGGTTCCTGATCCTGGGTTGCAGTACGCTGGTCGTGGTGTGCGTAGCGATCGCATTGTATATGCGGCTGCGGCGTCACCTGCAAGCGGCGCATGCGGCGCGGGAAGGCAGCTCCAGCGAGGTGGAGCACGAGCGAAAGTCCGGAGACATTGAACACTAGTCTCTGCGCTCAGATCGAGAGAGTTTTCCATGGCCAAATTGGCGACACAAACATTGAGCGGTTCGCAGGAACGCGGTCTGGGAGTTACGGGCGGTGTTACGGGAGAAGTGGCGCGGCAAGTCGCACTGGTGGTGGGCGGCAGTCTCGTCGTTGCGTTGTGCGCGCGCATTACGATTCCAATTCCGGGCACGCCTGTGCCGCTGACGGTGCAGAACTTCGGCGTGCTGTTGGTGGGACTGATGCTGGGCAGCCGGCGCGGCTTTGCGGCGCTGGCGCTGTATTTGGCCGAAGGAGCGATGGGCATGCCGGTGTTCAGTCCCGGCGGCGCGGGAGGGATCGCGCAAATGCTTGGGGTCACGGGCGGATTTTTGCTGGCTTATCCGCTGGTCGCATGGTTAGCAGGTTTCGTGATGGAGTGTGGACCAAAAAGTTTCTTCCGCGCCGCACTGGCCGGATTGCTCGCCGAGATTGTACTTTTCACCAGCGGGTTGACGTGGCTAGCGGTGCTCACGCATTCGGTGGCGCAGGCTTTCCGCTGGGGACTTTACTGGTTTCTGTTTGCCGAAATAATAAAGGTGATGATGGCGGCGGGAATTGCGGCGCGCTGGCAGCGGCGGTCTCAAGCATAGAGTACGCAGCAGTTCACGGTTGGGAGTTCAAATATGACAGTTATTTCGGAACAGGAAACGAAGCATTCCGGCGGGAATCCGTCGTCACAGGTGCGCGAGATCAGCATTGCGCATAGTCCGGATTCCGACGATGCGTTCATGTTTTACGGGCTGGCTACGAATAAGGTACGAGTACCGGGGCTGCGCTTTACGCATACATTGTGCGACATCGAGACGCTGAACCAGAAGGCGCGCGAGGGCGTTTACGATGTGACCGCGATTTCGTTCCATGCCTATCCTTATATTCAGGATTTGTACGCGCTGATGTCGTGCGGCGGCAGCGTGGGCGAGGGTTACGGCCCGATGATCGTTTCGCCGCGTCCGTTTACGCAGGTTGAGATTAAAGATAAGCGCATTGCCGTTCCGGGCACGCTTACCACGGCGTATCTTGCTTTGCAACTTTTTGCGCCCGGAGTTGAGACTGAAGTCGTGCCCTTCGACCAGATTATTCCGCAAGTGCTTGAGGGCAAGTACGAAGCGGGGCTGATCATCCATGAAGGGCAGTTGACTTACGACAAAGCGGGACTGCACCGCATTGTTGACCTGGGAAGATGGTGGCAGAAAATGACGGGACTGCCGCTGCCCTTGGGTGGGAACGCGATCCGCCGCGCGCTGGGGCCGCAGTTGATGTCCGCCGTCACGACTGCTCTGCGCGACAGCATTCAGTACGCGCTGGAGCATCGCGAGGAAGCTTTGTCTTACGCCATGCAGTTTGCCCGTGATCTGGATACGTCAACCGCGGATCGCTTTGTCGGCATGTATGTGAACGAGCGCACGCTGGATTACGGTCCGGATGGACGTGAGGCCGTGGTGCGGTTGCTGGATATGGGACACAAAGCCGGAATTATTGGACCTGAGGCGAGAGTGGAGTGGGTTTAAAAAGCTTCTAGCTTCTAGCTCCTAGCTGTCGAGGGGGCACTCTCCGTTTTCGTAAGATTCCGGAATATCTAATTCGCGATACAAAACTCCAATAGATATTGGTTCGCTAGAAGCTAGGAGCTAGTAGCTTGCCTCTCCAAACCCTTCTCATCGACGCTGACGACACCCTCTGGGAGAACAACATCTACTTCGAGCGTGCGATCGCGCGCTTCATTTCGTTTCTCAATCACCACGAATTCTCTCCCGAACAAGTGCGCGAGGTACTGAACGATGTGGAGCGCGAGTGCGTGGTGAAGCACGGCTACGGGCAGCATAGTTTTTCGCACGCCCTGGTAGATACGTTTGAACGGCTCAGCGTGAATCCGGTTACGCCAGAGTTGCATGCGCAGGTCAGCAGTTTCGCCCACATGGTGTTGGACCATCCCATTGAATTCTTGCCGGAAGTTCCCCAGACTCTGCAGTATCTTTCGCCGCGACACCAGTTAATTCTGGTGACGAAGGGTGCTCTGGAGGAGCAATCGGGAAAGATCGAGCGCTCGGGGTTGAAGGAATATTTTGAGGCGACGGAGATCGTGGCGGAAAAGAATGCCGCAGCGTATCTCGAACTCGTGGAAAAACATAGTCTCGCGCGCGAGTCGACATGGATGATTGGGAACAGCCCGCGGTCGGATATTAATCCGGCACTGGCGGCGGGGTTGCACGCGGTTTTTGTTCCGCACGGCGATACGTGGATTCTGGAACATGAAGAAGTGAATGCGGCTATGCCGCCGCAGCGGTTGTTGCTTGTTGGGCGGTTCGCGGAGTTGCGCGAGCACTTCTGAGCTCCAGACGGCATAGCCGAAAAGACCGTGCGAAGTGCCGTGGAAGAGCGGCGCTTCAGCGCCGCGTCAAGCCTCTTCATTGAACGCCGGGCTTCAGCCCCGCTGAGTTATCCAACGTGCTATTCCGCACCAACGGCAGCACCAAACTAACCAACAAGCCAGGCTCCCTGCGCGTGTTTTCGCGTGCTACGCTCGTTGTGCGTATATTTCTTTCGCACCATTCGTCTTGGCCGTGGAGACAAATAATTTCCGCAGGCTGTTGCGCACCGTTGAGGCTCTCTCCGAACTCGGTCCGGAGCTGACGGCGGAGCGCGAGTTTTCTGATACCGCGCGGCGAATGCTCGCCGCCGTAATGGAAGCAGCCGGGGCGCGTGAAGGCGCGCTTTTCGTCTTCAACGAGAAACCCACCATGTTGACGTCGGTGGCGGCGGATGGATTCGCCATGTTGCCCGAGCCGTGCTTCATTCCTCTCTTGCCCAAGCATGCGCACGCGCTCACTGCGGCGCGCGGGCCGATTGTGCTGAACGCGTCTACGTATTCCATTTTTCTGAGCTCCAATGGCAATGTGGCTCCCGAGCTTTTCAAATGTATCGCTCCTCTAAGAGCCGCCGGAAAACTGGCAGGCGTGGTTGCGCTCGGAAGACGGCCGGGAGACGTGCCTTACGAAGAAGCGGAACTGGACGCGATGGATTTGCTGTGCAGCTATATCGGGCTGGCGGTGCAAAACCATGCGCTGTCACAAACGCTCGCGCAGCGGGTGACGGAAAACCTGCGGCTGATGGCCTCGCTGCACGGCTTTTACGACACAGCTCTGGAAGCATTCGCAACCGCGATTGATGTAAAGCACGTTAACATTCATGGCCACTCGTTGCGCGTTGGGCGTTATGCGGCGGCGATTGGCGAGGCCATGGGCGTGGACGCTGGCGAGGTGGCCGCGTTGCGGAGCGCGGGATATTTGCACGACATCGGCAAGGTTGCGGTAGACCGCCGGCTGTTCAGTAAAGCGACAGCGCTGAATCCCGAGGAGTTTCAGGAGATGGCGGACCATACCGTGGTTGGCCACCAGATTGTGAGCAGCGTGGAATTTCCCTGGCCAAAGATTCATGAGGCCGTGCGCTGGCATCATGAGCGTAGCGATGGCTCGGGCTATCCGGACGCTCTGGCGGGAGAGGAATTGCCGATGCCCGTGCGCATCATGGCGCTGGCCGATACGTTCGATGCGATGACCAGCGTGCGACCTTATCGCGAATCGCTGTCGCTGGGCAGCGCGTTGAGCGACCTGGTACGCATGGCTCCGCAGAAATACGATCCCAATGTGGTGCAGGCTTTTCTGATTCAGGTGCGACGCGACGCCGTGGGGAGCAGTCGAACTCCGTTGCTGGCGGACCATATGGCGGTAAATATTTCGCCCAGCGATGTGGATCAGCTAGCCGCAACTCTGCAGCATAAGGTGTCGCGGGGGAAGATGTATTTGACGTAGAGTTTGGTCGTCAGGCTTCGCTTGGTGGCGTCTTAAATCCTCACCCGAACACACTCCTCTTCTTTAGTAACCACAGGGAGCAACCTTTTTCCTTCTTTCGGGTTGATAATCAGGAGAGTCCGTCGCCTCATCCCGGGGAGTTGTCATGGGTTTGGACCGCGCGAAATTCGGCATTGCTCTTGTCTGCCTCAGCCTGGCGTGTGTGGCGCCGCAGGTGCTGGCCAAAAAGGATAAGGATAAAGACAAAGCGGCCGCCGCGGCGAACGATCCGCGGCGCGCGCTGCATGCACTGAATCGGTTAACCTTTGGCCCTCGTCCCGGGGATTTGCAGCAGGTAATGGCGATGGGCGTGGATCAGTGGATCGATCTGCAACTCCATCCCGAGAAGATCGACGACAGCGCCGTGAACGCCCGACTGGAGCCGCTGCGCACCATCCGCATGAGCACCAAGGAGATTGCGGAGGACTTTCCCGACCCGCAGGAAATCAATCAGGTGATGAATGGGAAGAAGGCGATGCCGTCGGATCCCGTGCGGCGCGCCGTATATCAGGTGCAGGTGGCGCGGCTGCAAGAGCGTAAAGAGCGCAAGGAAGAAGCGGGAAAGATTGCGGCGGCGGAGCCCGTGAAAATGAATGCCGGGCGGCGTGGCAATGGACCCGCGATGACGCCGAACGCGGCGGCTGACGCGAACGGGAGCGCAGACCCCACGGCTGCTGACAATCGAACTGTCGACAACTCAGCCATGAACAGCACAATGAGCGGCGAGACGAATTCCGCAGACGCCCGTGAAGCTGTGGCTCCGCGCACCCCTCCAGCAAGGTTGACGCCGGAAGAACAAGAGCAGGCGCGCCGCCGCGAGGAGGCTCTTTACGCCGATCTTGACGTGCAGCAACTTCCCAGTTTGCCTCCAGACCAGCGCTTCAAAAAAGTTCTGAGCATGTCGACGCAGGCACAGCTTGCCTTTGCTGATACGTTGCGCGGAGGCAAAGGTCAGGAATTTCTGGAAGGGTTGACTCCAAAGCAAAAAGAAACGCTGCTCGCCATGAATAATCCGGCAATCGTGGTGATGAGCGAGTTGATGCAGGCGAAGATGCTGCGCGCCGTCTACAGCCAGCGCCAGCTTGATGAAGTGATGACCGATTTCTGGTTTAACCACTTCAATGTGTTCATGGAAAAAGGGCTCGACCGGGTGCTGGTGACCGGGTACGAGCGCGATGTGATTCGTCCACACGCACTCGGCAAGTTTGAAGATCTGCTGGTGGCGACGGCGAAGAGTCCGGCGATGTTGTTTTATCTGGATAATTTCCTGAGCGTGGGGCCGAACTCGCCGCAGGCTCTGGGATTACCGGCGCGCCCCTATGGCCGTGGGCCTTATGGGCGGCGGTATCCTCCGATGAGGCCGCGGCCGAATCAGGGCAAGCGTTCGAGCGGACTCAATGAAAATTACGGCCGCGAGTTGTTGGAGTTGCACACGTTAAGCGTGAACGGAGGCTACTCGCAGCACGACGTGACAGAAGTCGCGAAAGTTTTTACGGGATGGACGATCGACAAACCCGCCGAGGGCGGCAGCTTCAAGTTTGAACCGCGCATGCACGAGCCGGGGACAAAGTATGTGCTGGGCCACAAAATCAAGCCCAAGGGCGAAGGCGAAGGGCTGGAGCTGCTGCACCGGTTGGCGACAAGTCCGCAGACAGCACATTTTATTTCGCTGAAGCTGGCGCAGCGCTTTGTGGCGGACGATCCGCCGCCGTCTCTAGTGGACCGCATGGCGCAAACATTCCTGAAGAAAAAAGGCGACATCCGCGAAGTATTGACCACGCTGTTCTGTGCGCCCGAGTTTTGGAATGACGCCAGCTACCGTACCAAGATGAAGACGCCCTTGGAATTTGTGGCCTCGGCGGTGCGCGCCACGGGCGCCGAAGTGGACGACGCATTACCGTTGTCGCGGCAACTGAACAATATGGGCATGCCGCTCTATAGCGCGCAGCCGCCCACTGGCTATTCCATGAAGGCTGAGACGTGGGTGAGTTCATCGGCGTTATTGAATCGCATGAATTTTGCTTTAGCTTTGACCAGCGGCAAGATTAAAGGCGTGAAAGTGGATTCGGCTCACGTGGGCGCGGCGAATCCCGCGCCGGATGTGGATGGCGCGCTTTCCGCTCTCGAGCAGAGCCTGATTCCCAGCGGCATCTCGAAGCAGACTCACGATTCGATTGCGGCGCAGGTCACGGGTGACAAGAACGGCGGGCGCAAGCCTGACCCAGTTAAGCCGCCGGATGTGAACACCATTGCGGGGTTGCTGTTGGGCTCGCCGGAGTTTCAGAGGAGGTAGCTTTTAGCCAATAGCTCTTAGCCTGAATCCTACGGCTGCGTCTTCCGAATAAACGCCAGCTTTGGTTTTTTGAGCTAAAAGCTAAGAGCTAGAAGCTAGGAGCTGTTTTTATGTCGCTTACTCGTCGGGTTTTTCTTCGCAACAGCGCGCTGGCCGTGGTTGGGACGGCGGCAGTGCCGAGCTTTCTGGCACGTGCGGCTTTCGGCGCAACCGAAGCAGGCGGACGCACTAAAAGGCTGGTCGTGATTTTCCAGCGTGGGGCGGCGGATGGTTTGAACATTGTGGTACCACATGGTGAAGCGCAATATTACGCCATGCGGCCCAGCATCAACATTCCCCGCAAAGCGGTGCTCGATCTCGATGGATTTTTCGGACTGCACCCCTCGATGTCTTCGTTTCAGCCGCTGTGGAATCAGAGGCATCTTGCCATTGTGCATGCGGCGGGATCGCCCGATACCACCCGGTCGCACTTCGACGCGCAGGATTTCATGGAAGCCGGCACTCCGGGTGTGAAATCTACGGAAGATGGATGGCTGAATCGCTCGCTTCGTAACTTGCCGCAAGCCGCGACCAAGTCGCCGTTCCAGGCAATGGCCATGGGGCCTTCGATCCCTCGGATATTGAGTGGGCTGGAGCCGGCGATTGCGCTGAATAACATCAACGACTTCGCCGTGGGCGGGCGGAATCCGAAGGGCTCTCCCGCTGCGACTGCGTTCGAGGCCATGTACGACCACTCGGTGGATACGGTGCTTCATGGAACTGGCGAGGAGACGTTTGACGCGGTAAAGATGCTGAAGGCGGCTGATCCGGCGAAGTACAAACCGGCGGCGGGCGCTGATTATCCCAAGGGGCGATTTGGTGACAGCCTGCGGCAACTGGCACAGTTGATCAAGGCGAACCTGGGCGTGCAGGTTGCTTTCGCTGATATTGGCGGATGGGACCATCACGTGAACGAAGGATCGACCGACGGCCAGATCGCCAATGTGTTGCGCGACTTCTCGCAATCGCTGGCTGCATTCTGGACCGATCTAGGAGAACTCGGCGAAGACACGGTTGTGGTGACGATGTCGGAGTTCGGGCGCACGGCACGCGAGAACGGCAATCGCGGCACCGATCACGGGCACGCCAATGTGATGTTCGTTCTCGGTGGGCCGGTGAAGGGCGGAAAAGTTTACGGGCGCTGGCCGGGGCTGGAGCAGTCGCAGCTTTACGAAGGGCGCGATCTGGCGTTGACCACGGATTTCCGGCAGGTGGTCGGCGAGGCTGTCTCGAAGCACATGGGAAATAAGAATTTGAATGCGGTTTTTCCGGGATACGAGAATCAGCCGGGGAAATTCTTGCACTATCTCGGGTGAGCCGATCCCGCAAACCTACTACCCGCGAATCGATTGCTCTGCCGCGCCGACTTCGAGCATGCGGTGTCGGGTGTAATCGATCCAGGCTTCCGCCGCGAAAAATGTCATCGTAAATCCCATCCAAAACGCAATCCCGAAGAATTCATGGGGTGTAAGCTTGCGGAAGGCAAAGAAAATCCCCACGATCGGCCTGGTCGTGGCCACCCCCAGGCCAATCGCAAAGGCTCGAATCATCCACTCGCGATGCTGGGCAACTTCTTTGCGACGGATGTGCCGGTAGGCCTTTATCAGGCAAAACAAGAACAAAATGCCGAACAATGTGGTCGCCGCGGTTTCATTGGATCCACCAATATTCATCGTGAAGCTCATCACCAGCGCTGAAACTCCAATCACCAGTCCAGTCACCACCAGAACTCTGCCCAGCCAGCGATGTACCTCCAGATGCCTGGCTCGGATGCTGGGAACAAACTGCAGCAGGGCGAGCATGAGGAATAGGGCGCCCGGAATGATATGCAGCAGCGTCAACGGCATATGCCGGGCAAACCCCGCATCTAAGGCCGCGGCGGGAGGATATTTTCCAGCGAACACTGCGGGCCAGAACAAGACCAGCGCCCGCCGGGTTGCGGCAGCGACCCCAATCGCTGCCAGAGAAATTACTCCAATCCAGATGAGGCGAGTCGCTCGTTGTCGTATCACCACGAATTCCTCCCGATTCAGTGCTCTCTCTTGAGGACGGCGGAAGGGCTGCTGTATTTTAGGTGGATGCTATATTTCTGAAAAATCGGTGGCAGATTGTGGCCGAAGGTACCAATCCAAATGGAGCGAGCTAGATTTCGATCAGCACATCCCCGTTTTCAATCTTCAGCGGATACACGGCAACTTTCGCGCTGGGATTTTGTACGGCCTCGCCAGTCTTAACGTCCCACTGCCAGCCGTGCCAGGGGCAGACTACTTTCCCGCCTTCGATCATTCCCTGCCCTAGCGGGCCGCCGCGATGCAGGCAGACGTTGTCCATGGCGGTGTAGGAGCCGTTTACGTTCGCGACACAGATGGTTTTCGCGCCACAGGGAAATTCTTTCGCCTCATCGGCGGCAGGCAGTTCGGATTGGGTGGTGAGCTTGGTGAAGTTCGGCGTCATGAGACTCGATTGTACCGGAAGAAAAGTTGGTCAGTCTAATGTTTGCAATAGCTTGCAGATATTATCAGTAGCTTACGGAGTTTTTCAACAACTTACACGGAATTTCGCATTAGAAGCGATTTAAGCCCCAACTGACTCGCGGACGGCCTTCGACTCGTCCAATTCGCTCGGACGCGTTCTGGGATCAATTCTGTGCGTTTACGGGGCATCCTGTGAAAGGTTCGATCCCGATCTGGCGCGGCGGTTCGACACTGCAACGCATTATCAACACCTTACAAATGCGGCACTGAAAACAAAGAACTTCCGGCGTTAGCGAGACTCCCGCCGACTGCTTTCAGTCGATAACTTGCAGCTAACTCACTGAATTCACAGTCCCAAGCCGTGTGGAGCAAGGCCTCCCTCAACCTTAATAGTTCCTGAAGCTGAGGGCTGAGGGCCGACAGCTATTTCGGCTGCAGCGTTTGAGCGATCATGACCTGGCGTTTGAAATTTTCCAGCATGTTCGGATCGAGCCGAACTTCTGTCGGCCTCTTGGCCAGCGTCATGGTGTCGATTTTGTCTTGTAGCTTGAGCAGCGCGTAGAAAAGATTTTCGGGACGCGGCGGGCAGCCGGTGACGTAAACATCGGTCGGAACAATTTTATCCACGCCCTGCAACACGGCATAAGTATTGAACGGGCCGCCCACCGACGAGCAAGCGCCCATCGAGATCACCCACTTGGGGTCAGGCATTTGATCGTAGATGCGCTTTACTACCGGCGCCATCTTCAAGGTCACGGTGCCGGCGACGATCATCAGATCGCTCTGGCGCGGGCTGGGACGAAAGACTTCCGAGCCGAAGCGGGCGATATCGAAGCGCGCCGTGGAAGACGCGATCATCTCGATCGCGCAGCAGGCGAGACCAAACGTCATCGGCCAGACGGCGGATTTGCGCGCCCAGTTAAAGACGTAGTCCACCGTGCTGATCATGAAATTCTTTTCGAACTTGTTTTGCAGCCAACCCATGAGATGTCCTCAGTCGCTACAATTATAGGGCAGATGGGCCCATCAGACGTTGGAAAAGCGTCGAGTTTTGCGGGGGTGGAGAGTCTGGGGACATGCGACTTGACACTCACTCAGGTCACATGTATGGTCTGAAAATCCGACGACGGCTGCTTTCCCCCAGTCACCGGAGGCCTCCCTCCCCATCGCTCACTTCATCGCTTGCGGCCCCGGCGGAGTAATTTCTTCCGCCGGCACTGGGACTTGACCGTCAACCCAACCAGAAAAAGGAGGCAGTATGAACAAGTTCAGTCTCGCCAAAGTGATCTGTCTCGTGTTTGTCGTCTGCACTGCGACCGCGATTTGTTGCCCAGCACAAACTTTCTCCACAATCTCCAACTTCAACAGTTTTAATGGTAGCGATCCCTTTGGAACGCTGGCCCAGGGCTTAAACGGGGACTTCTACAGCACGACCTTAGGCGGAGGAGCCAACAGTGACGGCACGGTCTTTCTGGTCACGCCTACTGGCACGTTGACGGTCCGCCACAGCTTTGACAAAACCGATGGCAGCGCGCCTAACAGTGGAGTGGTGCTGGGCGCCGACCGGAACTTCTACGGAGTTACGCAAGGCGGTGGCGCCAACAACCAAGGTACGATTTTCAAGATCACGCCGTCCGGCCATCTGACCACGCTCTATAGCTTCTGCCCGCTGGCGGGCTGCGCCGACGGTGACGATCCGCAGGGGACGTTGGTGGAAGCCACGAACGGAAACTTCTACGGCACCACTTATGGCGGCGGCCCGAACAACGTTGGCACCATCTTCGAGATTAGTCGAACAGGTACGTTCACCTCACTTCACAGTTTCTGCTCCGAGGCAAACTGCGCGGACGGCGAAATCCCGCAGCAGGGGCTGGTGCAGGCCAACAATGGAAATTTGTATGGCACGGCTCCCTACGGCGGGACCAACAGCGGCGGCGTGATCTATCAGCTAACGCCTTCCGGCACCTTCAGTGTCATTTACAGCTTCTGCGCTCAGACAAACTGTGCCGACGGCTCAACACCCTACGCTGCGCTGATTCTGGCGGCGAATGGGAATCTGTACGGAACTACCGCAGGTGGCGGCACAAACAACAATGGCACTGTCTTTGAAGTCACTACAGCGGGGCAGCTGACCACACTCTACACTTTCTGCCCCAACACCGGTTGCGCGGACGGGGCGAACCCAGAAGGCCCGTTGGTGCAAGCTACCGATGGAAAGCTTTACGGGATGACTTTCGCCGGCGGTGCCAATGGGAAAGGCGCGATCTTCGCGATCACACCTTCGGGTACTTTCACCACGCTCTACAGTTTTTGCTCCCAGACCAGCTGTGACGATGGCGAGGGTCCTTATTTAACCGGACTGCTGCAAGCGACCAACGGCACGTTATACGGCACCACTCCGCAGGGTGGAAACAAGACGTACGGCACGGTATTCAGTCTCGCGGTTGGTCTCGGCCCGTTCGTGAAAACGGTTCCCACTGCGGGCAGGGTCGGAGCCGCAGTCACGATACTGGGCAACGGGCTTACTGGCACGACCGCCGTGAGCTTCAACGGTACGGCGGCGACATTTACAGTGGTCTCGGACACCGAAATCACGACAACCGTGCCTACGGGCGCCACCACGGGGAGGGTCCAGGTGACGACCCCCACCGGCACACTGAACAGCAACGTAAGGTTCCGGGTGCTGTAGCGCTTCAGGCAACGGGCGTTTGGCTCAGATCCTTGATCACGGTCAATTTCGGCGGCACATGGGCGTGGAGCACTTCGAGGGTGTCGGCTATTTCTTCCCGGTCGGCGGTGAGGGAAATATCGGAATACTTCGCCGAGTTCGGGTCCTGCTTCAGCTTGTTGCGGAAGCGGTGGAAGCGCCAGACCAACTGCGCGAGCTTGATGTGCTTGTACACCAGGTTGCCGACATAGCGCGGATAGAAAACGAAATGGGCTTTCGACCGGCAGAGTTGGGCGGCGGTCTTTGCGGTACTTGCGGCGCAGGTAGCCGCCCTGCAGCGGATCGATGTTCTCCATGACGATGCAGAAGTGGAACCAGATCAGCAGGACCATCATATTGTCGATGCTGATGCCGGTGGCGGCGGCGCGGCGCAGCACGGTCTCCATGTGCTCGAGCGTGTAGAAGCCTTTCCAGGCATCGCGGTAGAGCTTCTCCCACGCCGTTCTTTGCAGTCGAGAGCCAAGCCGTGGACTACTGCTAGAGAATTTGAGGGAATGGCGGAACGAAGCTACTGAATGACGTAGCCGTCATCGTCAGAGTGCGACGGCTTGATGAGTAGGACCGAGAATCTTTGTTTTACGGGCACGCTCCCGCAACGCCAGAAACCTCAACCCCGTCAGAATGCGGGTAGATTACCATAGCGCCACGCGAAGCGGCGGGAATCCGGGTTAGCAGTTGGGAGCCCGGCCAGCGCCAGGTTGCCGCTGGGCTCCCACTCAGCTACAAATAGAGATTCATGAAATCGCAACCTGCCGTTGCCGCCGGCCGCGGACGCGCTCTCACTGCGCTCCTCAACACATGGGCTCACATCCGTACCTCGCAGTTCTGGATGGTGGCGATCGCGCTGTTTCTGCGCGTGGCCTGGATCATCGCCGGACACACCTACAAGTTCAAGAGCCAGGAGCAAAACTTCGGCTTCGGCTTCGAGATGGGACGCATCGGAGCGGCGATCGCCTCGGGACATGGCTTCAGCAATCCTTTCATAGGGCTGACGGGGCCCACCGCCTGGGAACCGCCGCTTTACCCCTACTTGATCGCTGGAGTGTTCCGTATTTTCGGCATCTATTCGCGGTCGTCGGCATTCGTGTTGCTCAGCATCAACAGTCTTTTTTCCGCCCTGACCTGCATTCCGATTTTTCTTATCGCGCGGCGAATGTTTTCCGAAAAAGTAGCCATCGGGTCGGCCTGGACTTGGGCGCTGCTTCCCTACGTAATGTATTGGTGCACGCGCTGGGTATGGGAGACGAGTTTGTCGGCGCTGTTATTGGCCCTGATTTTCTGGCTGACGCTGTCGATGGAGGAACGCGAGGGGATGAAGCCGTGGCTCTGGTTCGGGCTACTTTGGGGGATTGCCGCTCTGAACAGCACGGTGTTGCTCTCATTCCTGCCAGCCTCGGGGCTGTGGGCTTGGTATCACCGGGCAAAGCGGGGCAAGCCGTCGTTGGCCGGCATCTTGCTGGCAGCGACGGTTTTTGTCGCCTGCATTGCGCCCTGGACGGTGCGCAATTATCAGACATTTGGGAAGTTTATTTTCATGCGCGACAATTTCGGCGCGGAATTGCGGCTTGGAAACGGCACCGGCGCCGACGGCACATGGATGCAGTATCTTCATCCCACCCAGGATCTGTACGGCATGCGCCAGTTCACCGCCATGGGCGAATTGGCTTATGTCGAGATGCGAAAGCGGCAGGCGCTGGAGTACATCAAGGCCGATTACGGACGATTCACCGTTCTCTGCCTGAAACGGTTCATCTACTACTGGAATGGACCGCCGAAAGTGTCACAGATCTGGTGGCTGGCAGAGTTTAGGAACTCGCTCTTTCTGGCTTCGTCGGTGCTGATGTTCTGGGGACTGGGGCGCGCGCTGCGCCGGCACGTACCCGGCGCCTGGCTGCTGTTCTGGCTGATCCTGCTGTATCCGGCCATTTACTACGTGGTGTTTCCCATGCCGCGTTACCGGCATCCGATTGAGCCGGAGATTATGATTCTCGGTGTTTATTTGCTGACCGAAGCAAGCAGAGAGAACCGCACGGATGACCTACCCGCGGCTCGAGGTTGAAAGACGTCCAAAGAAAGGTCTGAAGAACTCTTCTCTGCGGTTGCTACAATCGCACGACAATGTCCGGTACCGTCCGAGTAACTCAGTATCCCGCCCGCGCGGCGGCATGGCGGGTCAGCTTCCATCCCGACTGGATTGCCGCTATCGTGGTGGCGGCCGGTTTCCTGTGGCGGCTATGGCTGGTTCACGCAACATTCTTCAATAGTGACGAAGCCTGGCACTACTCGCTGGCCAATCAGCGTTCCCTGTATCTCGCCTACAAAGCGAGCCTCACGATCCCTCATCCCCCGCTTCTGGTGTTCGTTCTCTATTTCTGGCGGAGCCTCGGGACTTCGAACCTTTGGTTGCGGCTTCCTTGCGTGATCGCGGGGACCCTGTTCTGCTGGATATTTTGGAAGTGGCTTACTGCTCTGGTGGGAAAGGCAGCGGGCTGGGCAGGACTGATCCTTGCGACATTTCTTCCTCCCATGATTGCCTTTGCTGCCGATTTGCGGCAGTACCCGTTGATGCTGTTGTTCATGGTAAGCGCTGCGTATCTGCTGGAGCGTTCGCTGGCGCAGAACTCGGCGAGTCGAATGATCCTGTCGATGGTCTGCGTTTATCTGGCAATGCTCTCCTCGTACTCAGCCTTTTTCTTCGCCGCAGTCCTCGGCGTGTATGGCATTCTGCGAATTCTCGCCAAGCCGCCGTCGGGAAAGGTGATCGCCGCTTGGGTGATAGGACAGGCTGCTGGCCTGGGACTGACTTGGTTTCTCTACTTATCGCACATTGCAAGAATCGGTTCGCTGCAGGTCCCGTGGCTTTACGACTATTACTTTCATCCTGGCTCCGCCCGGCTCTTGCCCTTCCTTTACCATGCGACGTTCGGGGTTTTCCGCTTCGTCTTCGGGCAGATCACCGTTGGAGGCGCCGCCACCCTGATGTTTGTCGCGGGAGTGCTTCTGTTGCTGTTCCAGAAACCGGCATCCGAGGCCACGCGTCCCTCCCGCCTGACCGGAATTCTTTTTCTGCTGCCCTTTGTTTTGAATGGCGCGGCTGTGCTTGCGGGACTTTATCCGTACGGGCGGACACGGCAATGTGTTTTCCTCACGATCTTTGCGATCGCCGGGGTGAGTGTCTTCCTGGCGAGAATTGCAAAACAGAAGCCTGGACCGGCTGCGGCTCTGGCGATCGTCATGGTTGTCTTATGTCACGTTTTCGGAACTTTACAAGGGCGGGATATGCTGCCGCTGGCTGAGCAAAGACACCAACACATGGACCGAGCGATCGAGTTTATTCATCGGGAAGTCCAAGCGGAGGACGTGATTTTTGTGGATGCAGCTACCAGACTGCAACTGGCGCACTACCTTTGCCGGCAGGAACAGGTCGACATCGATCGTTCCGTAAATGGCTTTGAGTCCTTTCAGTGTGACGGATTCCGGGTGATCTCGACTGGTCCGAATGAAGGTGTTCTAACTGCAGATACATTCGCGAACAGGTGGCAGGAGATGGTACGCAGCTTCTCTCGCAAACCCGGAACCAACGTCTGGGTCTTTCAAGGAGGATGGGCATCGGGACTGGGCAAGGCTCTGCGTGACCGGTCCCCAGAGTTTTCGGAGATACAGCCCCAGTCCTTCGGTCGCTACCTCGAGATATTCAAACTCAAGGTTGGGCCACTCCCGGAACGCATCGCGTCAGGCCCTCCACTCAACGAGGCGCAATCTCGCGCGTATCCACAGCCGTCTTGAACTGAAATCGGCTGGCGCGCGGACAGGTCGAATAGCCTGCAGGCCGGGTGGAATCCGAGTTGGGGCTTTCACGGGTGACGCGGTAGGTTCGTAGCGTGTAACACACTGGCTGGTTCTCTTCGAGCGTGAGAATCCGCTGCCTGGTGAGATCCTGCGGAACTTGCGAATTATCTTTGCTGTCGGCGGCAGGAACCGTCGGGCGCAGTTCTATCCCGCGAATGTCGAGGGGCTGAAGAAATTGGAGAAGATCTGCGGTGGCCTGCGCGTTCGGCGGCAATGCTGCCTCTTTGGTCAAGGACTGTGCCGCAAGGGGCGCAACGCACACAGCGATGAGCGACGAGAGAAAAAGAGGACGGAAGACCTGCATAAAAACCTCCGTTGGGGGAAGTATAGAACCGGCAGGGCAGATTTTGAAAGCGAAAAGACGATGACCAGTGAGTGCGGTTTTTTTGCGTCCTTCGCGATTGGCTTCACGCGATTGGTGATCAAAAGCTTTTAACCGCGGAGATCGCAAAGGAAAGCCGCGGAGGTCGCAGAGAAAACCAGCGTTCGGCGTGAAGCCAGGAAGTTCACAGTCAATTTTTTGGGTTCTCCAGTTCGATCTTGAGAACGTGAATCTGTTTAAGTTTGGGGTCAAAAACACCGGAGACTTTTACCCTCTGTCCCTCGAAGCCGTGGACCAGGTCGGAACGATCAAGGCGGAATACGTCATTCCCGGAAGACAAAACCAGATACCCTCCCATGTGCTCAATACAGTACACCGAGCAGGTGTTAGCGGTGCCGCCCATGGATTTGGATTTGAGCATCTCCTGATGAGAGCGGGTGAGGGAGTGAACGTTCAGCGCGCACTGGCTGTCGGAAATTTCGCCGCGGAAAACTCGTGGGCTTTGGCTGTAGGTTGCGCCTGCCAGTGCCAGAATTCCCGCCGCGCAAAAGATTGCCGCTCGATTCATAGCTGCTCCTTGCCTCTATTTCTCAAGGCAGCACAGTAAACTTCATGTGCATGCCTTCGTGGTCTTCACTGCAAATCACAGTGCAGACCACGACATACTCGCCCGGCTCGGCGGGGGCGGTCAGTTGGAATTCCTGCTTGCCCGGCTTGAACAGCAGGTCCCATCCATCCACCCTGGTTCGATCTTTGGCCCGTAGCAGAGAGAAGCCGTGGATCGATCCATCGCGGTTCCACGATTTACCTCGTCGAGCCGTCACCCGCAGAAGCACGGGTTCGCGCGCTTTGACGGTAATCTCCGGCGTGCGTTCTCCAGCGATCTTGTAACGGCTGTCGCTATCGGCCAGCAACTCGATGACGCGAGGCTGGGCGGAAGCGCCCGGCGAGACACTATCTTGCGCGTGAATGGAAGAGAATCCGCTCAGCGCAGTGCTTGCCGCCGCGAGCAGCAAAAGAGTACGACAAAATCTGTGAGATGTTGTCATGGAAAAGTCTTCGGGCAGTTACATTCCGGGTTACTGCGACATGTAGAACAGTACCAGACGCATGTCTTCGTCGGTAATGGTGGCACGCACGCGCATGTGGCGCAGCACCGTTGCCATCATACGGGGAGGGAATTTTTGGGGAGCGGCATGACAGCGGGCACAATTGGCTCGATAGCGCTGTTCGCCCTGAATGCGCATGGCGTCGGCATCGTAGCTTTGGGAGACCGTGGGGGTGGTTGCTTTTCGGAGCGTTGGTCCTTCGGCAGAGGCTGACTTCACATAGATGATCGAGGCGAATGCGAGCGCTGCCATCAGCAGTATGATTCTTATTTTCATTGTGCCCCCGTTCGTCCCAGAGGAATCAGGAAGCGGTAGGCGATGCCGACCGTCCAGAGGTTCTGATTTCCGGCGGAACTGAATTGCCGGCCATAGCTGCCCAGGACCTTCAACCCATCCTTGGGGTAGTAGTTCAAGCCGAATTCGCCTTCGCGGGTGTTCGCCGTTGAAAGTCCGAAGGCCGCGGCTTCGTCGGAAGTGATGGAACCCAGGAAGAATTGTTCGGCTCTGCCGGCAAGTTCGGTGCGGCGCATGGCTTTCTGCCAGAAATGGAGTTGGCTCAGGCGATAGGCGCCGTCGATCCAGTATCCGCTGCCGCGGTTGGAGTGGGCGTACTCCGAGTGCACGTTAAGCGGGAGTTGCGTCGAGAGCCAGGTAAAGTGAAATCCGAAAGCATTGGAGCGCTCGTCCTGCAAGAGCTTTTGCCAGGAGGCGCCAACTTCAACCCGCGGGCCAGGCAAAAAGACACTCACGCGGCCACCGACATTGCGATTTGAGCCAAGGTTATTGTGCCCGGTGCTGATCGCCGAAACGTAGACCGCATAAGTGAAGTTGGCCTTGGCATTCGCGGGGAAACCACCGCGCAGCATCATGCCGTCGCTGGAACCGGTGGCGATCGGAAAAATTAACGGGTCTTGTTGGAGGCTGCGAATCCAGATGGGATATAGCCGCTCATTGAAGATTCCAAATGGCGTGAGAAAGCGTCCCATAGTGAGGGTGAGATAAGGATTGGCGATGTAGTCAGCCTGAAGGTAGTCGAGGTTTTTGCTGACGGGACCGCCGTAAGGGCCGCCATCGGGAGGACGCTGGAATGCTCCCTGAAATTCGGCTCTGCCCTCCACTAGCCAGTGATCGCCGAGAGGCAAAAGCAGGACAGGATTAATCTGGGCATCGAGCTGTTGCTGACTGGCGGTGACGAATGAGAAAGTACCGGCGGTTCCGGTGAGGATCGGAATGGGCCTTTCTGAATCGGGCAATTGCGCAGATGCACTCGATGCGGCAAAATAAAGCGCGACACATGAGACAAGTAGTGCTGCACGGCCACGGGCACACACAGTTTTCCGGCGCCGCAAACCTGCTTTTTTCGACAAGTACACCGGGACCAACTCCATAGAACGTTTGCTTGGATTGTCCTTCGGTCGGGGGAACCGGGGGAACGTCACGGAGGTAACTTTCGTATCTACAGGTGTGCGGGCATGTTTTCTAGTCCGGAAGACCTCACCAATTGAAAGCCGCCGCGTCTAAGGTGTTGAAACGGAGGGAAGCTATGAATCGCCAACGCCAATTCCCGGCATGGTCCGGTGCCGCTTTGGGAAGCATTTGTGCAGTGTTTGTTTTGGCCCTCGGAGCCTATGCCTCCGACAGCCACGCCTACACCGAAGAATTCCATCAGACTTACGCCATTACTGCTGACGGGCGGCTGGAACTGGATAACATCAACGGCGCGGTTCACATCTCCAGTTGGGACCGGAATGAAATAAAGGTGGATGCGGTGAAGTATGCCGGCACGAAAGAGCGGCTCGACGAAGCGCGCATTGAAGTCGACTCCGGCAAAGACTACCTTTCAATCCGCACGAAGTATCCCGACCACGATTTGAATTTCAATTGGGGTTCGCACAACAATCCAGCCGGGGTTGAGTACACGCTGACAGTGCCGCGTATGGCACGGCTGGACGAAATCAAGCTCATCAATGGATCGCTCGACATCACGGGTGTGAGCGGCGAGGTGCGTGCGTCCTGTATTAACGGCAAGCTGGAAGCGCACAATCTTTCCGGACGCGCCGAGCTCTCGACCATCAACGGCCACCTGGATGCGCGCTTTGACCAGATCTCCGAAAAGTCGGTGGAATTAAATTCGGTCAACGGGTCCGTCGAGTTGACGATCCCTTCGGATTCGAAGGCCAGGCTCGAAGCCAGCACTGTCTCCGGTGGAATTGAAAATGATTTCGGGCTGCATGTAAATCATCACCGGTACGTTGGCCACGACCTGCGTGGAGAATTGGGCAACGGCGGTCCGCGCATCAAGCTGGCGAATGTCAACGGACGGATCGAGATTCGTCACGCCTCCGACGGGCGGGCGCTTAGTCCGGTGAAAGACCTGAGCCATCGGGACCGGGATAACGATGATGGGGATGACAGCGAGATCTAGGGCTTCAGTGACGGGCGGATCGCACAGCTGCCCAGGCAGTGTTAGAATCCAACGGATTCTGCCGATGCCATATGGACGAAGGTGCGAAGAACAGACTCGACGGCTGGCTCAAACTTGCGGAGTACTGGGCATCAAGGCATGATGGGCGCCGGGAATTCGAGGGAAAACTCACTCTTGCATGGTGGGGACTCCTAGTACTTGCGGTCCATTACGTACACTCCCCCTCTATACAAGCTATCAGCCGATGCGAATATATTGGCCTGTCCGCATCCTTCACCCTGGTTCTGCAGTTCTGCTTTGTCGGGTTGTGGCTTTATCCACTCTGGCGGGCCAACACACGGGATAAGAAAAAATCGTTTGCCGCTGCAGATAACGCGGAATTGATATTGCTTGGCTCCGAAGTTCCAGACAGGACTGACCAGGACATCGATGTCTCGCTCAGAGAATTTACCAAGGACTGGTCGATGAGGTTTCAAGCCTTCACTACGCTTCTGCTTCTGACTGCGCTGTGCATCGCGGCCCGCTACTAGCCCCTGCGCCTCCATCGAAGGTGCACGCCTTCTCGGGCAAGCAGACCTATCACTAAATTAGGACGAGGGAGCGAGCACGTAGCGCAGCCTCGACGCCAGGCTTAATAAATTGTGTACCCCGGCCCCGGCGTGCGTAAATCGGGCTTTGAGGCCATCAGCAACAACGCACCCTCGCGCTTGAACGCACGCAAATCGTCGAGGCTGTGGAAGGATTTCGTTTTGTAGTCGTCGGGCGTGGGGGTGTCATCGGGGACGCGGATCGCCTCCACATTTTCGAAGGCATGCTTCTTCAGCAGCTCGATGTATTCTGCCTCCGAACGCACGTGCACGGGAACTTTCAGCTTGTCCACCCACTGCAGCGAGTACTGATTGTCCTTGTAGAGATTGATCAGGATAAATAGCTTCCCACGCGGCGCCATCACGCGGAATAGCTCCATCAAGGCGCGGTCCTGGTCGGCGTAGTAATAGAACGATTCCACCGAGAGAACTTTGTCGAAGAAATTTTCTTCCCAGGGAATTTGCTGCGCCGATCCCCAGACGTAGAGCACGTTTTCGAAATCTTTCGAAGCGGCGCGGGCCTCGCGAATCATCTCATCGGAGACATCGAGGCCAACCACCTGGCCAAATCCGTCCGGGCCTTCGCCCACCAGCCGCGCCAGCAGCCGCGTTGCCCATCCCGAACCGCAGCCCAGATCGAGCACGCGCTCGCCGGGACGAAGATTCATCCGGCGAATGGTTTTCGCCGTGATGTCGAGATGGTGGTTCTCCATCTTCGGGCCTTCCCCGGCGGTGGCCCAGCGGTTGAATTCCTGTTGCAGTTTCTCGTCGGGAGTAAGCGGTCTTTCCGGCATGCCTTTTATTTTAGATGTATTATGCGAAACATCCCAACACAGGAGCTAACTCATGAAGCGCAGTCTCGCCCTGGCAATGCTGACCATGTTGCTATTTTTCACTGGAGTGTCGAAGCAGACGGAAGCATATGCACAAGACGAGACAATTGCCTCACGCAGCGCGACCGTTGATGGGGCCAAGCTGCACTATTTGACTGCCGGCCACGGTACGCCACTCATACTTCTGCACGGATATGCGGAGACGTCATTGATGTGGAGGCCGATTATTCCCTCGCTGGCCAAGCATTTTACCGTGATCGCTCCGGACCTGCCCGGCATTGGCGACTCGGATATTCCCGCCGACGGCCTGGATATGAAAAACGCAGCCATTCGCATTCACGATCTGGCCAAGTCGCTCGGCGTGCAGAAAGCGGAAGTCGTCGGACACGATATAGGACTGATGGTCGCTTACGCGTATGCAGCGCAGTTTCCCGCGGAAGTCACGAAACTTGTGCTGATGGATGCGTTCCTGCCTGGTGTAGCCGGTTGGGAGCAGGTTTACAACAATCCTGCGATATGGCATTTCCGTTTCAATGGACCGACTCCGGAAGCGCTGGTGAAAGGCCGCGAGCGGACGTATTTCGATTATTTCTGGAATGACTTCGCGGCCGACAAGAATCATTCGATTCCCGAGGCTGCCCGCCAGGCCTACGCAACGGCGTATGCGCGGCCGGGACGCATGCATGCGGGATGGGCGTACTTCGTTTCCTTCCTACAAGCCGCCAAGGATTTCGCTCAACTCTCTCAAACCAAGCTGACCATGCCGGTCCTGAGCATCGGCGGCGAGAAGTCGTTGGGAGAGGCGTTAGGGCAGCAAGCTAAACTGGTCGCGACCGATGCCACCGTAATCGTGCTGAAGAATACGGGGCACTGGGTGCTTGAGGAAAACCCTAAGGAAACCACGGCGGCGCTGGAAAAGTTTCTGTGAGGTTCGCAGTGTCCGGTCCCTAATCCAACAGGAGGTGGGACCATGCTTCGACTGTTGGCGGCTCGCGGCTGTGGTACATTTTCTTCCTCATGATTTCAGCCTCTGCGAACCCGCAGCCGAAACCCGACCCCGCTTCGCTTTACTGCCCGAACTGTGCCGAAGAAGTAAATGATCCGCTGACTTGCGGCGATTGTTCTGCCGTCATCTGCCGGCGCTGCGGCACTCCTTTGGAATCTTCCGACGAACTCGGTATTGGATGATGAATTCTACTTCCACCGTCGAAGCGCCCGAGGAGACTTCAAAACCCACTTTGTTTCGCGGGCTCAGCCTGCTTGATTCGGTGCTGCTGCTGGTCAGCGGCATCATCGGCTCGTCGATCTTTCTCACGGCCAAAGATATTGCCGGGCCCCTGCCACAGCCTATGCTGTTTCTGCTGGTGTGGGTGATTGGCGGCGTGGTGTCGCTGTTTGGATGCGTCGCCTTTGCCGAGCTGGGATCGATGTTTCCCGAGTCCGGCGGGCAGTATGTCTATCTTCGCGAAGCTTATGGCGACCTCGTCGCGTTTCTGTATGGGTGGATGCTGTTCGCAGTCGCAAACGGTGGCACCATCGCGGCGCTCTCGGTGGCTTCAGCGGCGTATACGGGACAAGTCTTCCCTATCGTTTCGCAGGAGCACATCGTAGTTTCGCTCGCCGGGATCGTTATCACGCGCGCGCATTTGTTCGGGCTCTTGCTGATTGCGATTCTTACTTGCATCAACGTCGTCGGCTTGCGCTGGGGCGCGCTGCTGCAGAATCTTTCCACCTGGACAAAGTTCGCGGCCATGGCGGCATTCGTGATTTTGGGATTTGCCATCGGCAAGGGCGATTGGTCGCATTTTCGAGCACACGGCGCCGGCCTATCGATGGGACTTCATCCCACGCAACTGATCTCAGCCATGGGCATCGCGCTGATCGCGGTTTTCTGGGCGTATGACGGATGGGTATACATCACGTGGGTCGCGGGCGAGGTGAAAGAACCTCGGCGCAACGTTCCGCTGGCCATGGTGCTGGGTGTGATCGTGGTGGGCGTGATTTACATGGCGATGAACATGACGTATTTGTACGCATTGCCGATACAAGAGATCGCCCAGCACGAAACCATTGCCCACGCCGCCGCGGCCGCATTGTTCTCTCCTCACGCCGCGATGTGGCTCTCGCTTACGATCGCGGTCTCGTGCTTCAGCGCCGCCGCGACTTGTACGCTCTCCGGCGCGCGCGTGTCTCTGGCCATGGCGCAGGACGGCGTCTTCTTCAAGCGCATGGCGGTGATCCATCCCAAGTGGCGCACGCCTGCTTTCAGCCTGATTGCGCAAGGCGTTTGGGCGGCACTGCTAACCCTTAGCGGCCGCTACGACCAGCTCTACACCTATGTGATCTACGGCATGGTGCTCTCCTACACGCTGACAGTAATAGGAATGTTCTTGCTGCGCTGGAAGCGGCCTGAGATTCCGCGTCCGTATCGCTGCACGGGCTATCCTTGGGTCCCGGCGATCTTCGTATTGGTGGGTACAGCTTGGACGCTCAACACCATTGTTACCCGCCCCACCGAGGCTTTCTGGGGCACGGCGATCGTGCTGATCGGAGTCCCGGGATACCTGTACTGGAAATGGAGCGCTCGCAAGGCTGGCAGAACGGAGTAGAAGATGTTTGAGCGTTTCACCGAGAAGGCGCGGCGCGTAATTTTTTTTGGACGCTACGAAGCCTGCCAGTACGGCTCGCCGGTGATTGAACCTGAGCATCTGCTCCTCGGCCTGCTGCGCGAAGACAAATCTCTGCACCGTTGGCTGCCGAAAATGAGTGCCGGAACCATCCGCCAGGAAATCGTTGATCTTTCGTCAAAGCAACCACCAACATCGACGGCCGTCGATTTGCCACTTTCCGACGCCGCAAAGCGCGTTCTGAAATATGCCGCGGACGAAGCTGACCGCCTGGCCAATAAACATATCGGAACCGAACATCTGCTGCTCGCCCTGCTCGAACAAAAGGAACGTGTTGCGGCCCGGCTTCTGCACGCTGCCGGAGCCGATGCCGGGGAAATGCGCCTTTACTATGCCGCGGAATCCAACATGCCCGCCAAGCCCTGGTCGTTTCAGCGGGCTTCGTATCGCGATCTGGGATTCCGCGCCCTTTCCGCGGAGACGGTCGAGATCCACGGCTCTCGCTGGAATGTCGATTATGTCCGCGACGCAGTTCACCTCTGCCGCACTTACAACTGGCATTGGCACAAAGCAGCGTGGATGCCGCGAGATGTCGTGATTCACCGCAAGACTGGCCGCGTCTCGTTTGAACTCGGCCTGGCCAGCGATCTGGCGAATTTCGTTCTGGTCAAAAAGGGTTGGAAGAAAGATCACTGCTTCATTTGCCACTGGGAGATCTTCGAATCGCAGAACGACGCCGAGCACGGCACCGGCTACACCAACGGCCACGACTGGCTATGCCTGGAGTGCTATGCGAAATTCTGGGAACGCCCGGATTTTTTCTCGTCCTCATACTCCGATATCACTTAGCGTTTGAACCAGCCCAGCCACGTGACTTGAACGTAAGTTAGCGTGAGCGCAAACGAGTTGTGGCAAGATAGGCAGATGCGTAGAGTGTCTGGCCTTTCCGAGCAAATGCTGTGGCACCTGCGAAAGACGACTGCAGTTGCGGTAATCACCCTCCTTCTCGCTCTTCCTGGTTGCGGCACTCATGCAGGAACTTCCTTTACCAGCGGACCACCTCCACCGCCCACGAACCTTCAACCGTTGGTCAACCAGCCACCGGACGGCGCCGGCATTGGTTTCCTTATGACCGATGGCACCGTGATATTTCAAGGTGGAGGCTTGTCTGACTGGTTCCGGCTCACACCCGATAATTCTGGAAGCTACCTCAAGGGCACGTGGGCGCAGATTGCCAGCCTGCCCGCCGGATATCTGCCGCTCTACTTCGCCTCTGCTGTTCTAGCCGACGGGCGCCTTGTGATTGTGGGCGGCGAATACAACAATGGCAACTTCACACTGACGAATCTTGGTGCAATTTACGATCCCGTGGCCGATTCCTGGACCGCGCTGTCTGCTCCAGCAGGATGGGACTACATCGGGGAGTCGCCGTCTGTGGTCCTGCCCGGCGGTCAATTCCTGGTGGGAAGAAAACTCACTACGCAAGTGGCCGAACTCGATCCCGCCACTTTGCAGTGGACCGAGCCGATGTCCACCGGAAAAAGCGACTTCAACGCTGAGGAAGGCTGGACGCTTTTGCCCGATGGCACAATCCTGACGTTCGATGTATTGAAGGCGCCGAACTCTGAGCGCTACCTTCCTCCGCAGGCAAGCTGGATCAGTGCCGGCAGCATCCCCGTAGATTTGCACTCGCCGGGAGATGGGAAGTGTCTTAACTATCCTGGAGGCTGTTATCTTCCGCCGGGGGAAGTAGGGCCAGCCGTGCTTCGTCCCGACGGAACGGTATTCGCTACTGGTTCAAAGTCGAACACCGGCGCCGGTCACACGGCCGTCTACACGCCACCGGTAGTTCTCACTGATGCGGGCACATGGGCCACAGGCCCTGACTTTCCCAATGGCGACGATGCCGGTGACTGCTTCGCGGTGTTGCTGACCAGCGGGAACGTACTGGTCGAGAGCAATTCCGGGAGACTCTACGAGTTCAACGGCAGTACGCTCACCTCGAACTCATCTGTTGCCGCCGGCAGCAGCTTGCTGGTGCTGCCTACTGGCGAAGTAATAGTCGGAGGCAATAGCGTACAAATCTACATTTCCACTGGAGCGCCGTCGGCAGCGTGGGCACCGAGTATCACTACGTTTCCAGCAAATGTAACGCGCGGATCGACCTATGTGATCTCCGGAACGCAGTTCAACGGCTTGTCGCAGGCGGCCGGTTTCGGAGATGAAGAGGAAACCGCGACGAACTATCCACTTGTGCGCATCACGAACCAGGCTACAGGCCATGTCTTTTATGCGCGAACTCACGACCACAGCACCATGGCGGTCGCCACGGGTACCGCCCTGGTTTCCACAAATTTCGATGTGCCTTCGATCATGGAAACTGGACCAAGTTCGCTGGTGGTGATCGCAAACGGTATTGCGTCGGCGAGCGTCAGCGTCACTGTTAATTAGAAGGGGTAGTGCGCAGCTTAGATGCAGTGCCCCACCCGACGAACGCGGGTGGGGCAAATTTTGTGACCTGCACAAAGACAATCGCAAGTTTCTTTACGCGGCCTTCGCAGGCAACGGACTTCCCTTCAATGCCTGCATCTGCTCCTCCAGTTGCTGCATGCTGAGGCCTCCCGGAGTTTTGCCCGTCGCGTCGGCCCAGTCTTGATCTGCAATCGCATAAACTTCGTCCACATACTTGGCGAAGAAATCCCAGGTCATCGTGTAATACGATCCCCAGGAAATGACCCGAGCTCCGCTCGCGTCGTAGCCCGCCAGCACCACCGCATGGCCGCCCACCATCTGAGTATTGTTGGGATCGACTTTCCAAACCTTCGGTGGTTCCTGCCCCGGCGGCATAAGCGACGCCGGAACTGCAAAACCGATATAGGCGACGCCGCAATTCCAGATTGCGCGTTTGACGTCGTCGGTATTGCGCGGATCAACCTCGACAAAGGCCGCGATTTTATTGCACGTGCTGCCGCTGGGACCGCAGGGCGCGCCGTGCTGCAGCAAATACTTGAGCACGTGTTGCTCGTTGCCGCCCGGACCTTCGCCGGGCGTTTTCGGGTTGTAGCCACAGGCGAGTTCGTACAGTTTCTCCACATCGCTGTCCGGCTCCGTATCCATGTTCTTGCCGCCGCTCGAGTTGAAAGTCCAGACCTGGATGGCGTGGTAGACGGCGGCGCAAGTGCAGTCTCCCAGCGTATCGTTCAGCATCATTCCCAAATCCGCTGGCATCCCTTTTGTGTTGTCGACCGTCGCCGGTGGAGGCGGGAGCGCTGGTTTCCCCGCCATGAGTGCGCTCATATGGGGTACGCGAGGATCGTAGGTCCGCGCCGTCCGCCCAAGCCTAAAGGTTCGCTTCGCTTCTGCCATAATCATTCTCCTTATTGAATGTTCAAGTGTTGCCTAGCCCGTGCCGGCACAGGTTGCGATCTTTTCTATCGGTATGCCAGCGATGTTTCTTCGCCGCGTCCGGCCTGAACTGGTATGGGGAAAGGAACGCTGGCGAACCCGCGTTCTTAAGCGGCTGAATTGTACAACTGCGAGGCAACAAGTTCAGTAAGACGGATCTGTGTTCTGATTTCGTAAACTGGCGGGCGGGGTTGCCAAAAGCCCGAACGGACAAACCTGTTGCCAATACTGGACTTTCCGCGAGGTCTGGAAAAGAAGACGAGGGCTCTAGTCTCAGCCGACCAGTCACTTCCACTCGGTTGTTGTTACGAAAACCGGACAGGTCTTTGCTGCCGCTAGCTTCGCAGCTCTGACAACGCCTTGCGGGCCTCGGGGTTATTGGGACTGATCTTCAGCGCGCGTTCCAGTTGCTGCCGCGCTTGAACGGGCTGGTTGGCTTTCTGATAAGCGAGGCCCAGATGGAAGTGGACCAGGGGGTCATCGGCTGCGCCAGCCTTTTCGTTCAAGCGTAGAGACTCCTGGAACATATCGATAGCAGAGCGGTATACACCCTTCTGAAAATACGCGAAGCCGAGGGTGTCGGCCGCCTGCGGCGAGTCTGGCATGCCCCGGCGCGCCGTTTGCGCCATGGCCAAAGCCACATCGACATTACCGCCCTGTTGCAACATCAGGTAGGACAGGTTGTTGGAGGCCAGAGGATTATCCGGCTGAATGTTCAGCGCCTGCTGATACATGCTCTTGGCCTGGTCGAAATTGTTTTGCGATTCGTACATCATGCCGGCAAGAATATAAAAGGAAATCTCGCGCGGGTGATCTTTGATGGATTGCTGGTAAGTGGCCAGCGCCTGGCTGGCCGAACCTTCTGCAGCCTGGGCTTGGGCCAGCTTCAACAATGCGTCGGAATTGTTCTTGTCGAGATCAATTGCCTTGTGAAAAGCGGCATCGGCGCCAGCGTAATCCTTTTTTTGAAACAGCGCCGTACCCAGCAGGTCATAGAAGCCGCTGACGTTGGGCGACTTCGCAATCTGGACTTTGGCCGCAGCCACTGCCTGGTCAAGTTGCTTCTGGACAATGTAGGTGTTCATCACGCCCTGCAAGGCGTCGGTGGATGCCGGATCCTTGTCGAGCGCCTGCTGATAAAACTTGATGGCTTCGGGATATTGCTTCTGCAGTTGGTGAAGGTTGCCCATCTGCACGTAGGGAGCAGGATTTCCAGGAGCAACGTCAGCCGCTCTGCGCATGTCCTGCTCGGCGTCGGAAAATTTTTGATGGTTCATCTCCGCCAAAGCCCGCAGCAGGTAACCATCCGGTGCATTGGGAGCAGCAGCGATAATCTGGTGCGCGGTCTGCGTGAGCGCGTCGAAATCTCCGCGACGCAGTTCCAGTGTGGCCAGGGCGCGCTGCGCGTCGGTAAGATCTGGACGCAGGCCCACTGCGTCGCGCCACTCCGATTCCGCCTGCTTTTCATTGTGCTGCAAGTCAAGAGCACGGCCCAGGTGATAGTGAGCTACGGCGCTGTTGGCATCGATCTTCAGAGCCTTCTGCAGGGAGTCCACCGCGCCCGCGGCGTCGCCTTGCTGAAGCTGTATCTGGCCGCGATAGTCCAGAGCGTCGGCGTCCTTGGGATTCGCCTTCAGCACTTCATTGTTCAGCTTGGTGGCCTCGTCCATGCGGTTCTTCAGGATCAACAACTGCACATAGTTTTTCTTGACCTGAATGTCCCTAGGATGCTCGCCGTACAGGATTGAGTACTCCGAGGTCGCTTTGTCGAGTTCGCTATTGGAGAAATAGAAATCCCCCAGCATGCGGTAGCCTTCGGAATTGTCCGGGAGATCGTTCTTGGTCTGGCGGAGGAATGGCTCCACCTCTGATTTTTTGCCCGCGGACATCAGCAGGCGGACATAAGCGGCGCGCGGAGCAGGATCCTTGGGATCAACATCAATGGCGTGTTTGAATTGTTGTTGAGCTTCTGCCATGCGGTTGCGCGACTGGTAAAAACCGCCCAGCGCCAACTGCGCGTTCATCGATTTCGGACCTATCTCCGCGGCCTTCTTGAAGTTGATCTCCGCCTGGTCGGGCAGCTTGGCGCGCAGCTGCAGCAGGGCCATGCTCAAATAAGAGTCCGGGCGATTGGGATCGGCGGCAATCGCTTTCTGCATCTCCTGCAAAGCGGCGCTCAGATTGTCCTGAGCGGAATAGTAGTTCGCCCACACCACATGGGTATCGGGGCTATCGGGCTGCTTGTCGTGGAGAATGTCCAGGTGGCTCCGCGCCTGCTTCATGTACTCTTGAAAATTTTGGCTTTGGGAACCGTCAGGATTGTGCGCAGCCGCGAGCAATAGATTGGCCAGCTCGGTGTGGGCCGCGTAATTCTCGGGCGCCAGGTCAACGGTACGGGAAAGTTCGGTGAAGGCGCGGTTACCGTCCTTCAGTTTGAGATAAGTTTCGCCCAACTGGAAGTGCGCTTCGGCGAAGCGAGGGTCAACCTGAATGGCGTTGGAATACTGGATGGCCGCTTCGCGCAGCTTGCCCTTGTCGCGGTAGCGGTTGCCGCTCTCTAGAAACTTTTGCTTGCGCACATTGGGATCGCGATTGCAGCCGGTGAGCAAAGCTGGGACAAGAAACCCGACGAGCAACAAACGGATGGCAACAGAGCGGCTCATAAATTCTCCAAAGCAGGCGCAAAGACGCGCACGGCCACGCACGGTGGTCTCTCTACCAAAGGTACTGCAAGACGGAGGGGAAGAAAAGTGACTGGGGTCATACCGAAGTACGCACCCGTCGGAGCACAATGCTGCTCGCTCAGTCGGCGGCCACGCCGTGGTCGGCTGCATCCTCAGTCTGGGGCCGGCGGGGCGCGCGGTTCGAAGGCAAGCCGGCGTCACGGATCTTATACAGCAAAGCGCGGTAGCTGATGTTCAGGGCGCGGGCTGCGCTCTTGCGGTTCCAGTGATGGTGTTGCAGAACTTTCAGGATGATCTTGCGTTCCAGTTCGCGCACGGCCTGGCGCGTGATTTTTTTCAGCGAGATGGGACCCTCGACCGAGATATCGGCGCTGAAGAAATCCTGCTCGCGCGGATGCAGATCGCCGGAGATTGCTTCTTCCGCTCCCAGGATCACGTAACGCTTCATCAGATTTTCCAGCTCGCGCACATTGCCTGGCCAGTGATATTTCTTCAACGAATTCATCAAATCGGTGGAAGGATGGGCCGCGCGCGCGTTGAATTTCCGGTTGTAGTATTCCAGGAAGTAGCTGACCAGTTGCGGAATGTCGGAAGCTCGCTCCCGCAACGCTGGCATGTGCAGGTTCACGACATTGATGCGGTAGAACAGGTCGGCGCGGAAATTGCCGGCGGCGATCTCTTCTTCCAGATTTCGATTGGTGGCGCAAACCACGCGCACTTCCACTTTCTTGTCTTCCTGCGCGCCAATGCGGCAAAACTGGCCATCCTGCAGAAGTTGCAGCAGCTTGGACTGCAGCGCCATATCGAGCTCAGAGATCTCATCGAGGAACAAAGTGCCGCGGTGCGCCATCTCGACCCGGCCGGGCTTCATGCCATAGGCGCCGGTGAAGGCTCCCTTTTCGTAGCCGAAGAGTTCGCTCTCCAGCAGCGTTCCCGGAATTGCCGGGCAATTTACCTTGACCCACGGCCCCGTTTTCCACGGCGACGCAGTGTGAATCATGCGCGCGATGATGTCTTTGCCCGTGCCACTCTCGCCGTGAATGAGTACCGGAACGTTAGCTCCGGCGATTTTGGCCATGCGTTCGCGGAGAGCCTTCATGGTATCGGTGCTTCCGAAAATGACTGCATCGGGAGGCATCTCGCCCAGGGGCTGGATCAACGCGCTGACTGGATTTGAAGTGCTCATAAGTATCCCTGGCTTCGTTGCACAGGGGGTACAGTCTGGTGTGCAGTCGGAGCACCAAACGCAGGGGGAGAAAGACTTATTGCAGTAGCCTAGCCTATCTGATTGATGAAAAGCAACTTACTAAAGATTGCGGGGGTTCCCACGAGGTAATCGGCATGAGGAGTGAGGCCGCGCCAAGTGAGGGAAAAGATTTTCACACCGAAGAAGTGAGTTTCCGTCGCGAAGGCTTCGATACGGGGCCGCTGACCAGAGGCCGGGAAAACTTCAGCGCGACCAGGTTGTAGCCTTCCCCGTGCTGCATGCGTAACACCTTGGCACGAAGGTTTCGGGTGACCGCGGGGAGTTCCGCCAGCGCCGCCAGCGGAGCGCTGGGAATCTCAAGGGAGACCTGAGCGGACGAGGGTAGCGAGCGGCGAACCGCGACCAACATGCCCCCAGCGGAAACATTGAGGGCGGTGGCAAACTCCAGGAATTCCTTCTCCGCCTCGGCATGACTCCTGACAAAAACGGGGATAGCCAATGGAAGCCTCGGCCACCGTCGGCGTTCTTGCGTTGGAACCTTGCCGTTCACACTCACGCACACCCCTTCCTGCCGGGTTTAACCCAATCTTTTTAAGCATCTAAGGGGCCAAAGCCCAGGCCAACGGTAAGATTCCAATCATAAGGCGGCCCAAACCCATTGAGACCCGGCTCACTCAGGCTGATGGTAGGCTTAAAACCTATAAATCCGTACTTTTCATCACTTTCCGCCTTGGATGAGTTCTAATTAAAGGGTGGGGCGATGAGAAACCCGATTGGTCGAGGAGTGCAAGGTTTTGCCACACTTGGGTAATCACGTTGCATTTTTCGTTGACAAGGAAAAGAGTGCTGACATACGATTTTGTTACAGCATTCTTCTCTGAACCAGTCGAGTGCGTCCCCCCTCTGTGCGAACTGCCGCGCCCCTTATGGCCACCGTGCAAAAGAATATGTGTGCTCCAGAAACAGGAGAAGCCAGCGTGGAATCCATTCCCGCGTCTCCCTCTTCCGGAGAGGGAATACCGGGCCCGGCTGATCTGCCGCAGGCTTACTCCGAACTGCAGCAGCGGTTTCAGCGTACCACCAACGCGCTGGGCTCCGCCGCCCACGACTTGAAAACACCTCTGGCAATTCTGAATGGCTACGTGGAATTGCTGCAGAGCGAAAAACTGGGGCCACTGAACGCGCGTCAGCGCGAAGTACTGACCGATATGCGGTCCAGCGGCAAACGGCTGCAAACCTTCATTCAAGATTTTCTGACTTACAGCGCACTCGAAACCGGCGGCCTGAAAATGCGGTATGAGACCGCCAACCTCAACGATTGCCTCTCCGATGTCTGCCGCTTGTGGTCGGCGCGCTTTCAGGAAAAAGGATTAGCCCTTTATTTTCTGGCGAATGACAAGCTTCCGGTGTTTCCGCTCGATTCACCCAAGCTGGAGCGAGTGATCTCCAATCTTCTGGAAAACTCCTTCAAGTTCGTTCCGCCGGGCGGCACCGTATGGCTGCACGCGGAGCCCTATATGTGGGAGCGCCGCACCGCGAGCCAACCGGCAACCCTCAGCGATAGACGCCGTTTGGATATTGCGCAACCAAACTCGGTGAAGGTCAGCGTGTCCGATACCGGACCGGGCATTCCGGCGGAGTTTCATCAGGAAGTCTTCGATGATTTCTTCCGCCTGCCGACGAACGAGAATCAGGAGGGTATGGGTTTGGGACTGTCGATTGTACGCCGTCTTGTGCAGGGTATGGGCGGAAAAGTTTGGGTGGAGAGCGACCCGGGGGCAGGCTGCAAATTTTCCTTCCTCATTCCGTTCAAACCATCATCCAACCCCGCTGCTAAAGGAAAGAATCGATGAAAGAGACCGCCAAGATTCTTCTAGTCGATGACGAACCGGCGATGCTGCGGTATATCCGCACACTGCTCGAAGTCGACGACTACAAAGTGGAGACTGCGTCCACTGGCGAAGAGGCTCTGCTGCGCGTGGACAAGGGTCTTGAGCCGGATTTGGTTTTGCTCGATGTGCTGATGCCGGGTATCGACGGCCTGGAGACGCTCGAACAACTTCGCCAAAAGCGGCCCGGGGTCAAAGTCGTAATGCTCTCCTGCGTCAACGACACCAAGAAAGTCGTACAGGCTATGCGCCTTGGCGCCCACGACTACCTGACCAAACCATTTCAAAAAGCGGAACTGGATGCCGTAATCGATCAGTGCCTTGGCCAGGGCAAAATGACGGTGGGCGGAGAAGCCGAGGAAGTTGGAGAAGACACATTCTTCATCGCGGCCAGCCCCGCCATGCGCAAGATCCGCTCGCAAGCTGCCCTGGTCGCCCATGTGGATATTCCAGTTTTACTCTTGGGCGAGAGCGGTACCGGCAAAGAAGTCCTGTGCCGGCTGATTCACAAACTTTCGCCGCGGGCCCACCGCACATTCCTGAAGGTGAATTGCGCCGCCGTTCCCGCAGATTTGCTGGAGAGCGAACTGTTTGGTTATGAGCCGGGAGCATTTACCGGGGCAACGCACGCCAAGCCTGGCAAGTTCGAACTATGCAATCGCGGCACCATCCTGCTCGACGAAATCGGTGAGATGCCGCCGCAGTTGCAGGCCAAGCTGCTGCATGTTCTTCAGGATCAACAATTCTCGCGGCTGGGCAGCCGCTCAGTCATCAAGGTGGACGTCCGCATCCTCGCGGCCACCAATATCGACATCCCGCAGGCCTTGGCGGCCAAGCGTCTTCGCGAAGATCTTTATTACCGTCTCAACGCCTTTACGTTACAACTGCCGCCGCTGCGCGAGCGCAAAGAGGAGATCCCGATTCTGTTGAAGCATTTCATGACGCGCATGGCGGAGCGTTATGCGCGGCCTCCGCTCCCGCTATCTCCGGCGCTGCTCGAGGCATGCCAGGCACATTCCTGGCCGGGGAATTTGCGTGAGCTGAACAATTTCCTGAAACGCTATCTGATTCTGGGCGACGAAAATCTGGCCGTCGCTGAATTGCAGCCGCGCTATGACGGCAACGGCGGCGGTGGCGCGCGCGGAGATCATTCCTCGAGAGGCGGCGATGCCGGCGGTGGACTAAAGTCGCTGGCACGCTCTGCCAAGGACGAGGCTGAAGGAGAGGCCATCCGCCAGGCGCTCGAGCAAACCAACTGGAACCGCAAGCAGGCTGCGGCGCTTCTTCAGATCAGCTACAAGGCACTGCTCTACAAGATTCGGCAATACGGAATCGCCGAAGCCAAGAGCCATCACAAACTTTCCGCCGGCGCCTAGAGCCGCTCGCCACCAATCTCATTGCAACCTACGGCGTCACTGTGAGGCTGACTCCCTTGGTTTGGCTGAATGAGCCCGAGGTTGCGGTCACTGTCAGCGAGTAAGTGCCTGTGGGTGTTCCGCCGACTGTGGCCGGAGTCTTGGCGCTGCTGCACGAGGGTTGCAGCAGAACCAGCGCGAAGAGCGTGCCCAGAGTCAGCACGCCCAGCAGGCGTCTGATCATTCCTCCAAAGCCTTTCCTGCCCGCACGTTTTCCGCCCGCACCCCACCCCAGTACAGCCATCCCTGGAATCATCAGCCACAGAGCGAAACGCGGACTTCCCCATGCCGCGCTCGCCGTATTTACAGGCTGTGGCGTCGTCTGCAAATTCATAGTCAGGGACTGCGCTCCATTCGTCAAGGTCACGCTGCTTGACGGGGTGAAATTGCAAACCGTCGCCGCCGGCAGCGAACCGCAACTAAGCGAGACCATGCCTCCGAAGACGGGACTTGGGTTCAACTGAACGGAGTACGTCGTCAAATTTCCTGCGCTCACGTTGCGCGCTGGAGGGTTGACGCTCAGGTTAAAGCCGCCCGCCACGAACGAAGCGGTGGCTGAATCCGGTTGATTCGAACTCGTGTTGTTGGCGCTCGCCACTGTCGCCGTCACCGAATAATTCCCGGTGCTCCCGGGCGTCACCGCAAACACCACTGACGAAGTCGACCCCGACTGCAGCACAGGGATGGTGCACACGGCGGTGCTTCCACTAGGAGGGCTGCAAGTTCCGGAACCCGCTGTGGCGGTCGCAAACGTCATCCCGGAAGAAATCACTCCGGTCACGGTGATAAAGCTGGCCGGGTCGGGCCCTTCATTGGCAATCGTGAACGTGGTCGTCACCTGGTTGCCTGCTGGTACCACTCCCGCGGGAGAGATGGTTGGCGTCTGGATGGCTAAATTGGCCGCCGACCCCAACTTTACGACGAACGCGTCCTTCGTTCCGCTGAAGGTTGTTCCGCCCGCCCCGGTCAGGGGATCGACGACCTGCAAGTTGGTCGAAGTAGTATCGCCCGCAAAATAAGAGTTCTGGTTGGCATCCACCGCGATGCTGGTGCCGCGATCGGAGCCGTTGCCGCCGAAATAGGTAGAGTATGAGCCCACGCCGTTGTTGCCAATCGTCGTGGTGGTATCGATTTGGGCAAAGAAAGCGTTCTGCGTTGCGCCGGTTCCAAGCTGGCTCTGGATTGCGCCGGTGGTGACGGGAAAGTTCGTCGAATCGGTTGACCCCGTCAGCACCACATCACCAAGTGTTGTGGTCGACGCATTCAATACGCCGATCGCCGATCCATTCTCAGTCCCAGAACCACCCAGGTAGGAAAAATAGGTCAGAGCGACGTTGTTCGGAGTTCCGGTGCCGCTGAGTGCTGGATTACTCAAACGCGCCACGTAGGCGTCGGAATTCCCCGAAGCCGCGGGACACGGCAGCACATTGGGCGGAGGCGTATCCAGGCATGACTGAAACGCTGCAGTCCCAGTGGGCAGAACGATGTCGGTCGAATTTGTGGCTCCCGTGACGTAAATGTTGGCTGCGCCGGAATCAATCGCAATTGCGGTACTGGAATCCGTATTCAGGCCGCCGAAATACGTCGAGAACAGCAGTTGCGAACCTGCGGCTGCGTTTGGATTCAGCTTGGCCACGAAGGCGTCGGTGGGATACGGCGTCGCCGGAGTTGTACAAGGATTGGAAATAGTACGGGTGACCGGCGGAACCATGTCCAGGCAAGGTTGGTACGAGTTGAGGATGGGAAAGTCGCCCGACAGTCCGCTATTGCCGAACTGTCCCGCGCCGCTGTTGAAAAAATTCGTGGTCCCGCTGAAGTAAATGTTCCCGGTAGAGTCGACTGCGATGCCGCCGCCGTTGGCGATGGGAGGAACGGGTGACGCGCCTCCGAAGTAGGTGGAATACGCAATGCCGCCAGTGCTCGGCACAATCGTATTTACTTTCGTGACGAAGAACTGAATGCTGGAAACCGACTGGGTTTGAAACGGCACGGGCAAGAAGGTTGCGGGAAAGGCGTCCGTGATGCTGGGAACGTCATTCGAAGTGGTTGTCCCAATGATGAACACATCACCTTGGCCGTCGATCGTCATCCCGCTCGCCAAATCATTCCCGTTTCCAGAAAGGTACGAAGAATAACTCAGGGGAGCAGCTCCAGAGGAGTTCAGCACGGTGAGAAATACCGACGAGCAAGTAATCGACGCGCACTGCGAACCCTTCACCGCAGGCGAGGTCTGATAGCCGAGCACGTTGGTATTGCTGGTCGGGAAATCGGTGGAAGTAGTGTTCCCAACAATGTAGGCTTTACCGCCGTTATCGACCCCAACGCCGACGCTCGTGTCGGTCCCGCTGCCGCCAAGAAAAGTCATATACAGCACGGCGGGTGGTTGTGATGGCAGGATCTTCGCTACAAAGATGTCGGCGCCCGGTCCAATCTGTGTGCTCGCCGTTCCATTGAGCGGGAAGCCACTGGCCGATGTGGTGGACCCGACCAAATAAATATACGGACCATTCACCGCCACGGAAGGCGAACTCACTGACCCGCTGCCGCCGAAGTAGCTGGAGAACTGGAGCACAGGATCGATCACCAACTCGCGGCTGTGGTCATACGCACCGATCTCAAAACCCACATGATTGTCGGCCCGCACAACAAAGCGTCCGGCTACGGGCCGGCGGCGATCGCCATCGCGCTGGTAAACCTGCGGAGCCTGCAACCGCAAGCCACCTGCATCCGCGGCAGTAAGAATCAGGTCGCCACCGCTCAACTTCAGTCGACCTGCGCCATCAAACTGCAATTCAGCCTGCGACGGGTCGGCGCCCGGCGCAATCTTGAAGTCATATTCCAATCGGCCCTGGCTGCCGTAAAAAATCAAATCGATTCCGGGATAAACATTCGCATAGTGCACGCCGGAGAATTGCGGCACGTCGCTATGCCATTTCTTCGGATCGTTCCCAATCACGTAGTTGCTCTTGCCGGGAAGTAGATCAGTGCCGCGAGTGGCCGCCGCCGGGTTCGCACCAACCAGATTCATGCGAACGAAACTCTGGCTGTTAGTAACTCTCGAATTCGGAGCGTTGCGCAGCGCCAGCACAGCGCTGGTGGGCTCGAGGAAAAGACTATATCCCGCACCCCGCGCGAGGAATTTAACCTCGGAGTCCGCCTGCCCCTGGTTAGGCTCGAAGATCAGAGGCAGCTGGCCAAGAATGGATTTCGCCTCCGGCTTGGCGTGCAGCGAAGCTGGGGAGAGCGAGGCTCGGGAGATGGTCGCAATCGGAGAAACAGGAAGCGGAGAGGCCGCTCTCTGGGCATGGCGGAGTGAGCTCAATCCCAGCAGCGCACTACCCGCCAACAACAATACAATCATCGCCCCGAGGGCTCTTCCCAAACTTCTTCCCGGTAAACGGCCATTTCCCATTACGCATTTCCTCCGATTCACGTGATCACATGGAGAGTAGAACCCGGGCGCGAGTCAGTACTTTTCCCGGCGCCGGCGAAAACCGCCCGCTGCTGACGTTCATTTAAGACTGGCGGAAAACAAACAACTACTTAAACATCTGACGGATAGCCAAGTCAAGCGAGCCAAGACAAGCGAGCCTCCGCCGTGACCTCCCCCGCAGTTGTCTGATGCGTCCGGAGAACCGGAAAGATGCCGCAACCTGGCCCAAAAGTGGCGTGAAGGAATTTGCGGTAATGGCACTCGCTGTACCCGGACATTTACGGAATCAGTTCCCGGAGTCTTTTTGTTCTTGCAAACCGCAGCCATTTCTATACATTGGAGAGTGTTGAGGCGCTTGCCGGGGGCGGCAGGTGTCTGGCATCCCCAGCCTGAGTTAGTCCTTACTGCCCTGGAGCGGTTCTCTGTTTAGGCAAAGCTGTCATAAGTAGGCGCGGCGTTCAGGAAAATGCTGTCCGAAAGCACACCACGGATGCAACCGGCCTCTGACGAACGGCGGATGATGCGGCGCTTCGATATGCGCCTGCCGGCCATTGTTCGTCTCGATCAGGAGAATGAATTCCACACGGAAACCCAGAACGTGAGCGCGCGCGGAGTTTTTTTCTATCTAGACAAATCCGTTCCGGCCGGCACCCGCTGCGAAGTCACTCTCACCTTCCCGCCTCATATCACGCTCACCGACGCCGTGCGCGTACGTTTCACCGCGCGCGTTATCCGCGTGGAATCTCCTTTGCCCTCTTCGCGGATCGGAACTGCAGCCTTGATCGAGGATTACGAATTCCTGCGCTCCACCGGCAGTTCAGACTTCCTCGGCGCGCTTTCCCGCGAAGCGGCGAACTGAACTGTAGTCTTGGTCTTCCCCGTGACTGGTCGCTCCGTGCTAACTTAAATTAGCAGGTCGCGTCTCATATTGGTCGCTCTTGGGAGCCGTAAATGAAACTTATTTCTAATTTCTTAAGTTCCAAGTTCTCACGATTCGCCGTAGCTTGTGCTGCAACCTCCATTCTCGCCTTGGTTGTAACTGCCTATGCGCAGGATGCGCCCGCGCAGCAGACCCACGGCATCGCCGTTGCCAACATGGACCGTTCCGTGAAGCCCGGTGACGATTTTTATCGCTACACAAATGGCGAATGGATCAAGCGCACCGAAATTCCCGCGGATCGTGGCGGCGTCGGCGTCTTCAGCGTGCTGGACGATCTCAGCAACAAGCGCACCGCGGGATTGATTGAGGAGATTGCCAAATCCAACCCCGCTCCTGGCTCGGGCGCACGCAAGGTCGCCGATCTCTACAACTCTTACATGAACGAAGCCGCCATCGAACAAAAGGGCCTGTCGCCTCTGCGCCTCCACCTCGAAGCCATCGCCGCCATCCACGACAAGCGCGAACTGGCCCACACCCTGGGTGAGACCCTGCGCGCAGACGTGGACGCTCTCAACAACACCAACTTTCACACCGCGAATCTCTTTGGACTCTGGGTCGCACCGGGTTTCAATGATTCCGACCACTACGCCACCTATCTACTACAGGGCGGACTGCAAATGCCGGATCGGGAATACTATCTTTCCGACAGCGAGCACATGCGCAAGCTTCGCACCCAGTATCAGGCACATGTCGCAGCCATTCTCAAGCTTGCAGGATTTTCCGATACCGACGCGCGCGCCACCCGCATCCTCGAACTCGAGCACGCCATAGCGCAAACTCATCGCAGCCTGGAAGACAACGAAGATATTCACAAGGCGAACAACACTTGGTCGCAAGCTGACTTCACCACCAAAGCCCCTGGCCTGGATTGGGCGGAATATTTTCGCGGCGCAGGGATCAGCCAGCAGGATAAGTTCATCGTCTGGCAACCCGAAGCCTTCAAGGGCGAATCTGCCTTGGTGGTGTCCGCTGCTCTGGATACCTGGAAAGACTGGCTCGCCTTTCACCTCGTCGAAGCCTACGCAGGAGTTCTTCCTAAGGCTTTCGTCGACGAGCGCTTTTCTTTTTTCGGCAAGGCTCTTTCCGGCACGCCGCAATTGCGTCCGCGGTGGCAGCGCGGAGTATTTATTGTCGACGCTCAGTTGGGCGATGCCGTGGGCCAAATCTACGCTCAGCGCTATTTCTCTCCGGAAGCCAAGGCTCAGGTGCAATCCATGGTCGAGAACCTGATTGCCGCCTTCCGCAAGCGCATCGATGCTTTGGCCTGGATGGACCCTGCGACCAAGGCCGAAGCTCAAGCCAAGCTGACCACACTTTACGTTGGAGTTGGTTATCCGGAAACCTGGCACGATTATTCATCGTTCGAAGTAAAAGCGGATGACGCCTTCGGCAACATCTGGCGGGGCAATTTCTCGGATTATCGCCGCGAGGTCGCCCGCCTCGGCAAATCGGTGGACCGTCACGAATGGTCAATGACGCCACAAACCGTTAACGCGGTGAATCTGCCGCTGCAAAACGCGCTCAACTTTCCCGCCGCAATTTTGCAGCCGCCATTCTTCGACCCCCAAGCACCCGCTGCCGTCAACTATGGCGCTATTGGCTCGGTGATCGGACACGAGATCAGCCACACCTTTGACACGGAAGGCAGCACCTTCGACTCCAAAGGCCGCGTGCGCAACTGGTGGACCGCCGCCGATCTCGCGCACTTCGAAGCTTCCACGGCACAACTCGCGGCACAGTACGACACCTACAAACCCTTTCCAGACTTGTCAGTAAATGGCAAGCAAACGCTGGCGGAAAATATCGCCGACGTGGCCGGGATCTCCGCCGCCTATGATGGCTATCGCGCTTCGCTCGCAGGCAAGCCTGCGCCGGTGCAGGATGGCTTCTCCGGCGACCAGCAGTTCTTCATCGCATTCGGGCAAAACTGGGGATCGAAGACGCGCGAAGCAGCACTGCGCCAGCAAGTGCAAACCGATCCGCACGCCCCGGCCGAATTCCGCGACGCCACCGTCCGCAACATCGACGCCTGGTACGCCGCCTTTAACGTGCAACCGGGAGAAAAGCTTTACCTGGCTCCGCCCGACCGCGTGCGGATATGGTAGAAGAAGCTTCTCGGGCGAACTACAAGAGGATTCCGCGTAGCGAGGGCAGTGCTTGGAGGGTTAAGAGGATTCACGAACGCAGGCAGTGACGTGGAAGAGCGGCCCTTCAGGGCCGCGTAAGGCTCCTAAAAAGAGTTGGGCTTTAGCCCCCGGAGCCCTTCCCCAACTCTTTCCTCTGCTGCCGCAACTTGCTATACCGCCGCACCAAACTGCCAATATAAACCACGTGGATCACCCACGTCGCCGTGTACGCCGCATACAAAAACTTGATCGATCCCGCGGAATTCATCGCTGCCCCCGCCCAATCGGAACTCTGGCCTTCGAAATTTGCGCCGCCGATCCCCCTGGCTCCATCAACGATTCCATCGCCTCGGCTTCATCCACTTCGCGCCGCATCTTCTCCAGCCGGAATCGCGACCAGCACACCAGAAACGCGAAGCACAAGAACGCGATCCAGTTCATGACCAACACATAGAACATTCGCGGATCCATCGAGCCGCCGCCCCCGATCACCGGCTGCGGATGCTGCGTGCGGAAGAACCAGATCGAAAAATAAACCAGCGGCACATCCAGCGCTCCAAACACAGCAAGCACCGCCGCTAACTTTTGCGTCTGCGCGCTATCCGAGAATCGTCGCAGCACCAGATAGCTCACGTAGATCAGCCACAGCACCAGCGTCGAAGTCAGCCGGATGTCGCCCGGAGCCCACCAGATCCCCCACACCGGCCGCGCCCAGATGGGTCCCGTAATCAGCACGATAGTGCAAAACACCACGCCCACTTCGGCAGAAGTCACCGCCAGCACATCAGCATCCTGCCCGCGAAAAAACTTCCCCACCAGAAAATACAGTCCGACAAGAATCAAAGCGGTAGTCGCCACCGAGCTCGGATACATTCCGCTTGGAATCTGAGCTTTTACCTGCGGGATAAAGGGCGCAACGAATCCCACCACGCCGAGAGCCACAACAATCCACTTCACCGCCTGCTTCGACGAAGGCTTGGCATCCGCCAGGTAATGCACCGACGCCATGAAGTTAATAAAGAAGAGCAGGAAGGCCGTCCATGCCGAGGGCACGTGGTAATAAATAATGCGATAAACTTCGCCCTGCGCAAAGTCGGTGGGTGCAACGAACATCGCCTGGTAGAAAGCATATGCCAGGAAAATTGTCGTCAACACCGCCAGGATGGGAAATGCTTTTTTCATTCCGCTTGTAACACCGTTTCAAACAGCCCGATACAAGCTGTAGTAAACACTACATCATAAGTGAGAAGCAATACGATGTAGAAGTGGGCCGAGTTCTCTCCCGTAAGAATCGCAGTGGTCGCCGCCACCATGCTGATCACCGCAGGAATCGACACTGGAAACAACAGCAGCGGCAGCATTAATTCGCGGCTGCGTGTGCGCAGGGACATCGCCGCGAAGAACGTTCCATTCACCACCAGCGCCCACGTTCCCAGCAGCGCCACCGGAATCAACTGCCACGCTGGACCCAGCACCCGCAGGTTGTAGAAGATCACGAACAGCGGCGCCATCAGCGCTTCCAGCAGACTGACGAAAATAAAGTTCCCCAGCACCTTGGCCACAAAAAGCGCCGTCGCCGGAGCCGGGGACACGCGGTAAGCATCCAGCACCTGGTTACGCAATTCCCGCGCCCAGGTCTGGTTCAGCGCCACCACCGAGGCAAATAAAAATGCCACCCAAATCAGGCCGCCAACAATGTGTCGCGACTCCTCCGCCAGCGGATCGAAAGAAAATACAAAAATCACCACTACCAGCAACGAGAAAAACAGCATGGCGTTGAGCGCATCTTTCGAGCGCCACTCCAAGCGGATATCTTTGGTCAGCGTAGCCAGCGTGATCGCCCAGAACGATCTCATGCCTGCCCTGTCCGCGTACCGTCCCGCTCTAGTCCACGTGTACGATCCACAATCTGCCCGCCCTGCATCCACACAAATTCATCCGCTACACCCTCCAGCAGCGCTGCCTGATGCGTGACCACAAAAATAGTTTTGCCCGCGTTGCGCATGCCCTTCAGCAATCCCACCATCCCCCGCGCCGAGTGCACATCGACGTTCGAGAACGGTTCATCCAGCAACAATATTTTTGGATCCTGCAGAATGGCGCGCGCCAGCGACATGCGCTGCCGCATCCCCTGCGAATATTTCCCCACCGGCCGCGACAACTCAGGGTCAAGCCCCACGGCCCGAGTCACTTGCCCGCATCTTTCGTCACCGGCAATGCCGTAAAGCCGCGCGAAGTAGCGCAAATTCTCCATCCCGCTCATCTCGTCGTACAGCAGCGACGGATGAGCCATATAGCCAATGTCGCAGCAAGCTTCCTGCGGACTCCTGCCCAGGATGGAGACCGTGCCTCGCGTGGGATGCGCCAGTCCGGCCAGCGCACGCAACAGCGTAGTCTTCCCTGCCCCATTGTCACCGAGAATCACATGGAACTTGCCCGCATCAAACTCCGCACTCACGCCGCGCAAGGCGGCGAACCGGCCAAATTGCTTGACCAGATTGTTTACGTTCACCAGAGCCGGATTCGAAGAGTTCGCTTCAGTCACAGGTCGTTACGCCAGAACGAATCTTTTCATTTTCAAGGTGATTTGCAAAGTCCCCAGCGAGACCCCTGACATTTCCGAACCGCATTGTAGACAAAAACAAAAAGACCCGGCGCCGAGCCTTACTTCGCTCGTCGCCGGGTCTGCCTTGAAACTACCAGCGTTCCCGTGATTTTGTTGGAGCTCACATCGTTATAATCAGCCGTTCCGGCGCTGTCCCCGTACGTCACCACCGCCTGTTTAAGGAAAACTCCGTAGAGCCGCTCGGGACACGGGATTACGTCGAACTTAACGCTTCAGTTCGAAGACATCGCGGGCCGCTGCACCTGTGTCATGCTCTTCGGCGCGCTCGCCGGAGTTCCACCCGCCGGAGTCCCCGGCTGCGGCGCGTACTTCGAGGCGCACTTGGCCTGCAGTTGCTTGGCATGGAAGACGCCGTCCCGCCCAAAGCTGCCATCGGCCAGCGCCTGTGAATCGTCTTTGAACGTATCCGGCGGAGCTTCCGTCCCGCTGTAATCCACTGAGAGCAACTGGTCCTGCTCCATCAGCGTGAATTGCACGTGCGTCCCAGTGCGTTTGATCGATCCCGGCTGCACATTCCCCGCCACCCGCAGCCGCTTGCTGTAAGCGGTGTTCCCCATCTTGTGCAACTCGCTGATGGTAACGTAATAACTCTTGCTGTCCTGCACCCCGGTATAAGCGAGGTAGCCGAGCAGGCAAACGATAATCACCGTCGCCGACCCGAATTTAAGATACGTTTTCACCTGGCTGGACATAGGGCACCACCCGCGGAAAGAATCTCCCGTTCATCATGACTCTACGCGAGAGTGGGGTCGGAATCAAGATTCCGAAAGGAGAACTGGGTGTCCCAATCATTCTCCAGAGTGCAGCATTGCCCAGAGTCAATCAGTTTGACTTTCGTAAGCCCCCACGTCGCAGCCGCCCGTATCCTCTTTGTCTGGCCTGGGCTGGCCGCGTTGATCGGTCTTAAGCAGTCTGCCGTGATTGTCGGTGCAGCCACTCGGGTTGCCCGCATCAATGGCCGGACTACCAGTCGGCAGAGACATGGTCTGCGTCTGCCCGCCGTTATTCTGCAAGGGACCAAGCATAGGGTCTGTGTTATTCAGGTCGCCGGTATTGCCGAAACTGCAGGTCCCGTCACTGCTCAAATTATGGCCATTTGAGGTTGCGCCGCCATAGCAGTTTCCGCCCGCGGTACTATTCGCCACAATGCTGTTTTGCAGTGTCACCGCGCTTCCGCCGTTATAGATCGCGCCACCGTTGGGCGAGCCGCTATTTCCGCTGAACGTGCTGCTGCTGATTGTCGCCGTCCCCGCTGCAACGTAGATACCGCCGCCCCCGCCCCCGGTAAAACCGGACGCGCTATTCCCACTGAGCGTACTGTTATTGATCACCAGCGTGCCGTCCGTATAGATACCGCCGCCATACATGAAGCTCGAGCCTCCGGAATTCCCGCTCAGCGTGCTATTGCTGATGGTCAGGGTTCCGCTGTTGTAAATTCCCCCGCCGGTAGCGGAGTACGAACTCCCTGCAGCATTCCCGCTTATGGCGCAACTCGTAATCGTCAGGTTCCCCCAGTTGAGAATCCCCCCGCCGCCAGCCGCGATCCCATTCCGAACCGTCAGCTTGTTCAGCGTGACGACGGCGGCGGTATTCTCAATCGCAATCACACGGTTGATGCTTCCACCGTCAATGATCGTCTTCGTGGGTCCGGCGCCGTTCAGCTTCAAGTTAGTGGTGATGAAGAGATTCTCCACATACGTCGCCGCAGCGATAGTGATGGAATCGCCCGACGCCGCCAGCCCGATGGCATGCCCAATCGTCCGGCAGGCGTGCAGGCTGGACTTGCAATCGTTGCTGTCCTTACCGCTCACGCCGTTGACATACCATGTCGTGCCCGCCAAGGCCGCCGGAGCCATTGCCAGGGAAAGAACGATTAGGAACAACTTGGCATTCAGTTTCATGACCATCTCCGTCCTGGAATTTGCTGCTTGGGGTTGGAACGAACTCTTGGCAAGAGGCTAATTCAAGCGTCCCGCAGGAAGTGCAAGCAGGTCCGAAGACCCACCTCCTTGGTGGACGAAGTTTTGCACCGCTCCCATCCTTTGTCAACAAGAAAGAACCGTGGTAAGGGGGCGGTCCCCTACTCCAGCGGCCTATCGAACTGCCTTCCCCAACGCCGCCACCGCCTGAGCCGGACTCAGCCGAACCTTAAATCTATCCTCGTGTCCGCAGCTGATGACCGTAATCTCGCCGGGATACTCTCTGACCCAAACTACGTGCTCGGGATTCACAAACACTTCCATGCCGTCCACATCTTCAAACATTACGTATTCCACGTCGCCTCCTTTGGTGGTTCCTGATTGTCCTTAGAGGAATGACGATGTTACCGCGCCGTTTCGTCGCCTGTGCAAAAAATCCTTCCTGGCCTCGCTGGGACCGAATCGAGATTACTCCAAGATTACGGGTCTTCAAACCCGTCATTCGCGTCCGGGAGCGCCGATCCTAGCGCAGCCATTCGGTGCCCATGTTGTCGTCGGTAATGATGCGGGCAGCGGCGGTGCGGGCGCGGATGTGATCGGCCGATTCGAGAGTGATCGTCGGGGGAACATCACGGTCCACGGTTGATGGCGTGGACATGACTTCGTTGAGACGTCGGCGATGTTGTTCCTGGGAAAGATCGAAAACAGGGTTGCCGTCGATTTTGTAACTCGACAGGACCTGGCGCCAACGGTTGGCGTCGAGTTGCAGTGGCGAGTCGCTGACGACCAGGCAACTTCCTATGCGCATTCCGAAGGGAAAGACGCTGAGGCCGGTAGCCATGACTTCCGGCGAGTCGGTGGCGTTGTAAAGGAGAATGCCGCCTGGATTCAAGTGCCGGCGGATAAGCTTCAGAAATTCCACCGAAAGCAGGTTCGACACGCTGGAACGCCAATGAAACGTTGAGTTCATAACGATAGCGTCATACTTGCGGCTTGGATTTCGTACCAGCCAGCGGCGGCCATCGTCGATGTCGATGTGAACTTTAGGGTTATGCAGAATGCTGCTGACTTCGGCATGCTTCTGGATGAGGCGCAGATATCCGGGATTGATTTCAACGACCGTTAGGTCCTCGACCTGAGGGTGGCTGACGACGACCTGGGCCCATGATCCCGAGGCAATCCCTATCATGAGCATGTGCCTGGGATTGGGATGAAAGTAGCTGAGGGCAAAGGGGCGCAGAAGTCCGTTGGAATCGTTGATCAGGCTGACGTTAAAGCGCCCGTCGTAAATTCCTCCGCCATGCACCACGCCGGTTTTTGTGAGGGTGATGACCCCACTCTTGGTCTCGACGGTTTCGACGATCTGTCCGCCGAGGGCGTGGATGGGGAAGCCGCCTTTCAGCAGCATCTTTTGATACATGTCGCGGTACAGAGGCTCGGCGGCTCGCAGCACAAATAAGGATGCGGCGAGAACGGCGAATGCCGAGATGAGAAAGCCGCGCCTGCCGAATTGTGCCTTCACGATAAGGACAGCGCCCAGCGCGAGACCGAGAACAGCCAGCACCACGTTGATATTTCTTAAGGGTAGAAGATCCATGAGCACGGAGCCGGTGAGATAGCTGCCGAGGGCCGAACCCACGATATTGCTGAGATAGAGATAACTCATGCCCGCGCCGGCAGATTCGTCCGGCGGAATGGCGATATGGCAAAGCAGGGGAAAGACCGCACCGAGACAAGCGGCGGCCAGACCGATGGGTACGAGGGTCCAAAGGTAAGAGGCGTGAATTACCAGGTTGAAGAGAATAGGCCCAACAAGAAAGCCGAGGATGTTGGCTGCGAATACGGCCGCGACCAGGAAGCGCGTGAAACTGCGCGGCTTAGTGATCTGGCTGCAGATGCGATTGCAGGCGAGTGATCCGGCGCCGATGCCGACAAGGTAGGCTCCGAGCAGGAAGGCGAAACTTTTTGCCGCTCCACCGGTGGTAAAGGAGAAGAGGCGATACCACACGATCTCGTATCCGAGGGAAATAAATCCGGCGACAGCAGCGACCAGGATCGCCAACGGAAAACCGATGCCAGACGGCATGTCAGATGCAGGGTTGGCAGCAGGCTTTTCCTGGACCTCGGCAGAACTTCGTTTGATGCTGAGTGGCTGGCTCGAACCGGATGCAGAGTAACGAGCGAAGTGCCATGCCAGAACACTCGCGCCGACAAGGGCGTTCAATGCGGCAGCCAAGGCGACGGTTTTCGATTCGCCGAGCCAGCGCATGAGAAAAAATCCCGCACAGAAACAGGCCGAAGCCGAGCCCAGCGTGTTAGCCGCATAAAGCGCTCCGACCGAGGTGCCCACGTTGTGTGAAATACGGACCGCATAAGAAACCAGGATGGGCAGCGTGCAACCCATCAACACGGTTGGTAGAACAACCAGGGCAAAAGCAATGAGGCCGGTTTGAAGCGGTGGCAAACCGGCGGTAAAGTCGGCGGCCCAGTGGAACACCCGCAGAGAAACAATTCCGTACGACGCGATGAGCAGTTCAACTACTCCAAAGACCGGCAAGAGCGGCAGACGCTCAGAACGCGAGACCATTCCGCCCAGCAGACTGCCCAAGCCTAATCCCAGCATGAAGGCGGTGACCACCATGGTGACCGACTCGATGTTCACCCCGTAAAGCGTGAACAAAGCCCGCTGCCAGACGATTTGATAAAGGAGGGCGGGAAATCCGGAAACGAAGAAAAGTAAATAGGGCCACGGCGCCGATTTGGGCAGTGGCTCGTTTTGAATTTTGGGTTCGGCAAGGGCGCGCGCGGGAGCGGCCGCAGTGGATCCAGTCATTTTTACTCCAAAGAAACCGGGAACGGTAGCGGCCAATTTGCCGGAAGTCGGCGGCCGCTGTCGAAAGTCTAGTTGCCTGGTGGCGGATACCGATCTGGAGATGGGTGCGAACTGAAACGAAAGTAACGATGCAGACTCTCCCGTGACCCGCGTGGCGGCAGGTTTGTGTTCGATACGGCGAACGAAGACCTGTTGACGAGCCTTCCGTCACCGGTTCACGTCGCGGGTGCGACACGTCGTCATCGCGTTGGGAGTCCAGAGACAAACCGCGGGGTGGCGATCACAACTTCGTAGTGCCTCCTGATGCTATTGGCAATTTATAGGTGAGCTAGTTCGCCATTTACATAGTAAAGGTAGTGGTGCAGTTTGGTTGTCATCCTGAACAAGCGTTTTTTGCGCAGTGAAGGATCCGGGCGAGCCGCGCGACGGGTCGCGTTCTTTGCGACCCATAAATCGCGCGGTTGGCTCGCTTCCCTATCAAACTACACCACCACCTAATAAAAGGACTGCTTGTTCCGGTAAGCCGGGAGTTCTACAATCTGAATCGTCTACTTCGAGGAGCGGCGGCCCGTACCAGATCGGTTATAGACCGTGGCAAGCACAAACCTTTGCCATGCCAAACCATGCTCCTCTAAGTAACCAGGAGGAATATATGCGGTCTTTGCAAAGAAGAACTAACCGTCAATCCCTCGAAGCGCGAGGTTGGTGTGTCGCGATTCTTTCCCTGGCCGCGCTGGTATTAACATTTACAGGCCGCAGTTACAGCCAGCTAAGCATGCTGCATGCCAGCGGGCTGAATGTGGTTAATGCGAACGGTACTGTCGTCCCTCTTCGTGGGGTCAATCTGGGCGGCTGGTTCATCATGGAGAAGTGGATGTGCCCGTTGACCAGCGATAGCGAGCCCGATACTTACACCGTCATGCAGACGCTGGACAACCGTTTTGGTGTTTCCACCGAAGAAAGCTTAATTAGTTACTATCAGCAGCACTGGATCACAACCACTGACCTGGATAACATCCAGAGTCTCGGTTTCAACCTGATTCGCGTCCCAGTATGGTATGGCCAGTTTTACTATCTCAATAACATATCGAATTCAGGCTGGCGTCCTGATGCTTTCACCGAACTCGACTGGGTTGTAAGCAACGCGGCCCAGCGCGGAATCTACACCATCATTGACATGCATGGCGTGGTCGGTGGCCAGAGCACGTCGGACGACACCGGATATGCGGGGCAGAACCAGTACTGGTCAAATTCCAACGACCAGGGAAACACCGCCTGGATGTGGTGGCAGATTGCCAGCCATTACAACGGCAATGCAAACGTTGCCGGCTATGACTTAATCAATGAGCCGGTGGGCGCTCCCAACACCTCAGCCGTGTGGACTGCCTACAATAGTCTTTACAACAGCGTTCGCTCGGCCGACGCCAATCACATGATTATTATGGAGGGCACATTCGGCAACTGGAACTGGAGCATGCTGCCCGCGCCCTCGCAGTACGGCTGGACGAACGTGATGTATCAGATGCATTCGTACTGCTGGAATTGCAGCGCATCCCAAATACAGGCCAGCGCCGACGCGCAGGTAACCGACTTCAGGAACCATTCCTACTACAACGTGCCGGGATACATTGGCGAGTTCAACGACTTCGGCACCGGATCGAGTGTCTGGCAATATTCGGTCAACGCCTTTAACAACGCCGGCCTGAGCTGGTCGCCGTGGGCATTTAAAGCTACGCACGGATTGGTGCCCGATAGCTGGGGCTTCTACGATCCTTCCTACTGGCCGACCACGCCGAATATTTCCGGCGACTCTTCTACAACAATCCAGAACGATTGGGGGCAATGGGCCACCACAGTCTCATTCGCCTTCAATAACACGCTCGGAATTACGGGCGGCGTTAACGGCGGCGGGGGAGGCGGCGGGATCAACAGCAACGCGTGGTACGAAGTGATTAATAAAACCAGCGGCTTCTGCCTCGACGCCGCGGGCTGGGGCACCAGCAACGGCACCAAGCTGCAACAGTGGGCTTGTGGCAGCCAGCAGTCCAATCAGGAATGGCAGTTCCGCGCGGCGGCCACTGGAGGTTACGATGCGGTCTACAATCGCAACGCGCCTGCGCTGGTATGGGATGACTCGAACGGCTCTATGGCGAATGGCAACCCAATCCAGCTCTGGAGCTACGGCTCCGGAAATTCCAACCAGGAATGGCAGCCGCAGTCTTTAGGCGGCGGCCTGTGGAGATTCGTGAACTTGAAGAGCGGCCTTTGTCTGGACAATACCGGTTCCACCGCCAACGGCGTGCAAATGACGCAATGGCAATGCGGTTCGGGCAATACGAATCAGCAGTTCACGCTGGTCCAGGAGCCTTAGCCCGGTTCATCACGGAGACTGGAGTCTTCCTCCAGTCTCTTCTTTTTTTGTTTTTCTTGCGCGCTATCAGTTTTTGCAGACGCACTTAAATTCCTTGTACGACTGAGGGGCTCGCGCACATTTGATTTATGCCGGCGTAAAAAACTAAGTGCGTGTGTTCCGTAGCTTCAATGCCCACTCTGGTAGCGCGTGTGCAAATCACAACCTATAATCATCATCACTCGGCTCCTTTCCTCCGAGCCTTGGTTGCTTCAGCGCTCACAAGTCTACTCGTCCGCGAGGAACCGACACGGTTATGTCATCAGCCCACGTCGTTCATGGAAGTCGCGTCGTAACCGCGCTGCTGAAACAGCCGTGCGGTGCGCAGAATTTCCTGCCGGGAGTCAACCACGGTCTCGCGAGTCATCGGCTGACATGGTAAGTAAATAGTTGTCGGCGGGAATGCCAATGGACGTCTAGCTTCCGTCCCCAGGCTTCTAGCAGAACCTTCAGCGGAAGGGCGCGATATACCAAGCGTAGTAGGTCCCGACGCCGGTGATCACAACAACTAACCAAAGCACAAACTCGGTTCGCATCCATCGCTTCCATTTTCTGAAGCGCAGCCACACCGGAAGAACGTTAGTGGCCGCCACAAGGACTATATAGAGTCCCAGAAGCTCAGCCGCCACTCCCAGAGCGGCATGAATCACGGGCACAGCGTAATACGAGCGATGAAACGCCCTGGCAAACCTTGGAGTTACTTGTCGCCGGAACGAGGGCCACATCACGAGTCCGATCATCAACAAGTTGAGGAGCAGAACCGTGGTCTGACAAATACCGTGTGCTCGGTAACGTTTTTGTTTTGCAAGAAGGACCCCCGCAACCAGCGCCACTGCCATCGCCAACTGCACGACGAGGTTGAGATCAGCCTCGAAGGTGGCGCCGGTCCCCAGGAATCCCTTGACTGGCAACGAGACAACGCAATCGATGAGCAGTTCCATCCCTCTGTCAGTAACCAGCGAACTCCTCCGTCCGAATGTCGTCGTCGTCCACAGCAGCTTCAATGAGTGCGCTTCTAGCTGCGGCGACCATGGAAGATGGTCCGGCAATATAAAAGATGGGGCCTTGCAGCTTGCCGACACGCCGGGAAAGCATTTCCGGGCTGATATGTCCGGTCTCGCCTTTCCATTCGCCAGGATTGTTGTTCAGCCTGGTGAGAGTGGGAACAAAGGAAAACCGAGGATTGGTCCGCTCCATTTTCCAGAGCGCATCAATGAACGCGGCATCTTCGAGGAAACGGTTCGCGTAGAACAGAATGATGCGGTGGCGAAGGCCTTCCTTTCGTGCGTGATAAACCATGCTCAAGAATGGTGCGATGCCGATTCCACCGGCTAATAAGACAGCAGGTTTTGCGGTATTGTTGTGAAGCGTGAACGAGCCTCTAGGGCCGTCGATACGGACCTCTGCACCGATGGGCAGGCTGGACAAGCGTCGCTTGAAGGCTGTATCTCGCATGCGGGTGACGACCATGATCTCGTCTTCGGAGGGATCGCCGGCAATCGAGAAAGTGTGTGTGAGTTGGGTTTGAGGCTCCCGGCCTGCCGCCAAAAGGATCAAGTCAACCGATTGCCCTGCTCTGAATAAAAAATTGTTCGGCCTCTCAAACTGGAACGCAGTTGTATCTTTCGCAACCTCTGTGCGGCCGAGTAATCGGCTCGGGTAGCCGATTACTCCGGTCGCTAATTGTTGATCGTGTGTGCTCTCCGTTTCGTATGGCATCTGGCTCCTTCTGTACAGGTTGAGACTCTAGAAGCTATAACCAGCAACGCAGAGACGGCCCTGTTGCATCACCCGCCCTGCGAAACAAGCGTTACCAGGGATGGCGGGCTTTCCTATTCCTCCTTTTCCTCCTTACGCAGGATTCGGTTGTCGACGGATTCCGCTACCTTCCTGCCCAGAATCTTGCCCGCAATGTGGTCCGTTCTGAAATGTTGACCCGCGAAAATTCGGCTCAGCCCCGCTTCTTCGGCCGCTGCAGAGAAGCTGGTGAAGTGGCGCGTCACTCCTGCCAACGATTCGGAAGTGACATCAAAGGTGAACTGATTACCGAAATAAGAGGTGAGCACGGTCGCACCCGCCCTGCTGATTGCGCTGTGCGCTCCGGGGTACGAAGGATCGGGAGCAGTCTTCGGGCTGAGCGGAAGCCATGCTGGATTCGGGGTGGTCTGCGGATTTCCGTCCGTACCCGCCAACTCCACGGCCGTGACCGGACGCCAGAAGTTGTAGGTATATTTGGCGTCGAAAAATGCGATCGCGGTGTCGGCCAGACTTATGTTCAGCAGCGCGAACAGCCGTGCGCTCTGCTCCAGGCTCAGGTGATGGGCAAGCGCGGCAGTCTGCGCGATCTCGTTCCAGAAGTCCTGGATGTTGCCGTTCCAGAACATGCCGATCACAGTTTGGTCCGCGGTTCGGGTGGTGCTGGTTACGAGCCCCAGAGCCTTGACTTCGTTGAATACGTCAGTGTAAATCTCGCTGGTGAGTGCCGGAGGAGGGCCGGGGCGAAACTCATCGGCTCTCTGCAAGACAAAGGGAACGACATTGGGCCACTGGGTAAAATCCGCAGGTGCAAAATTCGGCGCAGTCAACTGGTAGTCGCCCGGCTGGGTTCCCGGAATATACGTCGGTTGAGGTGCATTCGCTCCATCCACGCTGCGTAGAGCGAGCAATAGGCTGGCTACCTCCCGCCCAACGGTTATGCCCTCGGCTTTCCGCTCATTATCGCGAAGCGCCGCCAAGTCCTGTTGCAGCTCGGTGTCCAACGATGCTTGAAACGCAGGGTATAGGGACAAGAGGACATCATGGGCCGCCTGATCGGCCGCGGCGATCTTGGAAGCACTTGGGGAAACGTCGGGAAGACGCACAACGTAGGGACTGAACTTTGGCTCGATGTTATTGACTGCGTCGAAAATGGCGGCGTGCAAAATTGCGAAATTGCGAGTTGAGTGAATTGTAGCGGGTTGAGCGCCGGGAGTGCGAACGATCGCCAGAAGAGTTCGATTCCACTCGATGACTGCATTGACCTGCTGAGCCGGATTCTGTTCTCCGTTTGTCGCTGCGTTCGCAAGGGAACCGACCTGCAGGAAGACGCAAATTAACGCGAGTATGGCCGAGAATCGAGACATAACTTTGTAACCTCCATTTTGTTGTTTGTTGTTTTGTGCGAAGGCCGGCGCTTACTTAGGCGAGGGACCAGCATGCTCCGGCTTGCTTATCCTTTAAACTGGAGCACTACAGGAAATATTCCTGGTGAGAGAAGAAAATTTAGAGAGATTGACGGGGACGGTCCCGCGCGAGCGAGAAAAGATTGGGAATCAGGGGACGGAAATCAGGGGACGACGGAAATCAGGGGACACGGGACTGACCCTATTTCCTCGCCCGATCTGGGGGACAATGCGGGGACAGACGGGGGACAATGCGGGACAATACGGGGACAGACGGGAGTGCCACCATTTCTCTGTGACCAATCAGCAACAAGCGGAGCTGGCGAAACTTTTATTCTTAACGTTCTCCTTGTTTTCCTCTGTGCCTATGTGTCTCTGTGGTGAAAAGTTCCAGGGCGGGTGGGCGACCCTTCGTTCTCTGAAGGGTGGGTTTCCACGAACGCTTCATTCGTGGGATTCCGAGTCCGATTAAATCCTGGCACTGCAAGTTTTCCACAGCCCCGTTGTGACATCTGACCTTGCGCTCGCTATCGCATTAGCGTAATCATTGTCGAGGCAGTGACGGTCGCGAGAGATCGAATCAGGCCATATTAAGTTGTTTGTTATCAATATTTTGCTTCTAAGTTCTTTGAAAACAAGATTTTGCGAGATACGGTTTCCTGAGATCCGCGCCCAGCAAGGCTTTAGGCGGCACTAAATTAAAAAAAATGCGCCGGATTCGCCCCGGAGCCCCAAAAAGCTCTCCTCGCAAGATGCTCGCCAAACTTTATTTTGGTATGGAAATCCACACTCAGAACCAGCGGCTCCGCTCAACCTGGCCAGGAAGAGCAATTGGGTTAAGTCAAGCCAGTTGTCAATAGCTAATAGCTAACGGCCAGAAGCTAGCCGCCGCCCCTCCGCTACAATGAACTCATGATCCATCCCTGGCACGACGTAACTCCCGGCGACAAGCTGCCGCAGGAGTTCGATTGCGTAGTCGAGATTCCCTTTGGCTCGAGCGTGAAGTACGAACTCGACAAAGCCAGCGGACTGATCAAGCTCGACCGTATCCTGTTCTCCGCCGTCTACTATCCCGCGAACTATGGCTTCATCCCGCAGACACTCGCCGAAGATGACGATCCACTCGACGTGCTCGTGCTCTGCCAGGAAACGGTCGTGCCGCTCACCATCATTCACGCCCGCGCCATCGGGCTGATGACCATGATCGACTCCGGCAAGCAGGATCACAAGATCATCGCCATCGCCACCGAAGATCCCGAGTTCAACTCCTACCGCGAGGCCGCCGAGATGCCGCCGCACCGCCTGCTCATGCTGCGCCGCTTCTTTCAGGACTACAAGCTGCTCGAAGGCAAGGCTGTCGAGGTCGATGAGATACGTCCCGCCGCCGAAGCGTATCCCATCATCCTCGACGCGCTGCACCGCTATAGCGAACAACGCCGCAAGGGCTTCGCACCCGCGCAGCACTGAGACGACTACATCTTGAAGACGAAGCTGATCTCTTTCGTCTCGTTGCCGCCGATCGTCACCGTCTGCGTGGACGTCCCCAGCTTCTCGTGCCACACCTTGATCGTGTACGTTCCCGGCGGAAGGCTGCTCAAGTCGAAGCTGCCATCTTTGCCGGTCACGGCGAAGAAGGGATGCTTGAACACCGCAACGTAACCGTGCATCCAGGGATGCAGATTGCACTTCACCGGTATCGCGATCTCCTCACGGGCAAACGATTCGTCCACGCTCGCTCCCGGAGGTTCCGCCTTGTTCCACTCGCGGTTGTTCGCCGGCGTGGGATGGATGTTGTGCGAAGTAGGATCGTCGTTCACCACATGCAGTGGCTGGTTCGCGCGCATCGCCAGCACATGCGGCTGATACATGCAGCCTTTCTGCTCCACGACAACAGGCTGGGTTGGAGCTTCAAAGGTGCGATCACCCAAGCCTTCAGAGACGAACACGACCACATTCTGCAGATCGCCCTTCGCATCAGTCACGACCTCCTGAGGGAATACAGGAGACGCATACTGCTTTGCGCAGCTGGGATCAGCCGACATGCTGATCGCCTTGGGCTTCGGCGCCGTGCCTTCGAACTTCACCACGCCCCTTACGCTGGCTCCGCCGGTGCTTGGAGCGGGAGCACTTCCAGCTTTCACCGCGTAAGGTGTAGAGAGACTGATCACAACAGTTAGAGCAAATAGGGAAAGCAACTTCGTACGCATGATAACTTCACCTCGAATCGGAATTCGTTGTACTTCTTCTTCGTGAACCTGCGGGCTCTATTCGGTCGAACGGTCACGCTCAGCCTTCGCCGCGGTCAGAGTTTCGTCATATCCGCGGCGATAACCGGCCGCAAACTGGGAGCGGTCCTGCTGGGTAGACCAGCGGCCAATGGCAAGCCGCGACTGCTGCCCGCCCTTGGCGGCGAGTTTGCCCAGGTAGAGTCCGTCGCGGAATGCGCCGTTATTCGCCAAGCGCGCCTCGGAAGTCATGTTGGATTTCGCACTGCTGGGACTGATGGCAAGCGTCGCGCTTACGCCCAGAGCAAGGACAATGGTTGTACTGGTAAGGAATCGCGTCATGTGTTTTCTCCTGTGTTTCAGTTAGCCGTAGTCCGCCGGACGAGGTTCTGCGCCGGCTTGGCCGCCGCTATACCGGCGGTCGCTTCGCTATCTGTTTTCGCAGGGGTTATTCGCTCGAGATGAACCGAGCTTAAGCGAGGTTCAACTGGGGAATGTCACGGCGAGGTCAATCATGAGTCATTTGATCGTCAATGGATTGTCAAAGATTTGCTATCGGGAGGAGACTCAACCGGACTCTTCCGTCCCTACGATTTTGTGCTTGACAGAATTGTACTAATACACTATAACACTAGTGTATTACATGACTGCAAAAGCCAATTCGCCGGCTGCAAGGCTTCCCTTCCGGTTTGCCCTGAACCTGCACAGCGGCGTTCCCGTTTACCGGCAGCTCATCGACCAGGTCCGCAGCGGCATGGCCTTGGGAGCGCTCGCTTCGGGCGACCAGCTACCGACCGTGCGGCAAATGGCGGTGGACCTTGCCATTAATCCCAACACTGTGATGCGCGCCTATCGCGAATTGGAACTCAGCGGTTTGCTCGAAACCCATCAGGGCACCGGAACCTTCGTCGCAAACAAGAAACTGGAAAGAAAGGATGCCGAGCGGGAGCGGCAACTCACCCAGTTAGCCAACGAATTCGCAGCCCGCGCCGGGGCGGCGGGATTCACAGTGGAAGAACTGCTGGAACGGTTGGGCGAGTTAGCGCCTCCGTCCAAACAAAGGAGATAGCATCATGACAAAAATCGAAATCGGTCAGATCAGCGGCATTGGAAGATCGCTGTTTGTCATCTGCCTACTGATAGGCGCGATTATCACTGCGGCCATTCACCACCCTGCGGGAATCGTTGGCGGCGCCGTACTGGGCATTTATCTGATGTTTGCCATCAAGGTGGTGCAGCAATGGGAGAAGGTCGCCGTGCTGCGGCTGGGGCGCTACGTCGGCCTGCGCGGGCCGGGACTGTTTCACATTGTTCCGATCGTCGAGATGTTAAGCCCTTATGTGGACCAGAGAGTACGCGTGGCCAATGTTTCGGCCGAATCGACGCTCACGCGCGATACCGTTCCCGTGAATGTGGACGCGATTGTGTTCTGGATGGTGTGGAATGCCGAGAAGTGCATTCTGGAAGTGGAAAACTTTATTGAAGCCATCAACATGAGCGCGCAGACGGCGCTGCGGGAATCGATTGGGCGGCACGAACTGGCGCAGATGATTACTGAGCGCGAGACGCTGGGACGCGAGTTGCAACGCATTCTGGATGAGAAGACGAATCCGTGGGGCATTACGGTGCAGTCGGTCGAGATTCGCGACGTGAGAATTCCGCAAGGGCTGGAGGACGCGATGTCGCGGCAGGCGCAGGCCGAGCGAGAGCGGCAAGCACGAATTATTCTGGGCCAGGCGGAGACAGAAATTTCCAACAGCTTTGTGCAGGCTGCGGCGGCTTACGCGGAAAACCCCGTGGCCTTGCATCTGCGCGCCATGAACATGCTGTATGAAGCGATTAAAGAGAAAGGCGCGATGGTGATCGTGCCTTCGTCGGCAGTGGAGACGATGGGGCTGGGCGGAACACTGGCCACCGCGTCGCTCGGTGGAGCGAAACCAGCATAGGATTTCACGCGGATGCTGCCCTCAATGAACGGAGAAATTATGAAGCGATTATTTGCATTGTGTCTCTTCACGATAACTCTCTTGTTTAATTCGGTTGGTTATGCACGAGAGTCCGCCTCTTGGCACGATCCATCCAACCACCGAGTGCAGTTCGTAACCGTGGATGAAGGCGTGCAGTTAGAGGTTTTGGATTGGGGAGGGACAGGACGGCCGCTTGTTCTGCTGGCAGGACTTGGATGGACAGCGCACGTGTTCGACGATTTCGCCCCGAAATTAACGGATTCGTATCACGTATACGGAATTACACGACGCGGTTACGGGGCTTCCAGTAAGCCCGCTTCGGGTTACACGGAGGAGCGATTGGCCGAGGATGACCTGCGGGTGTTCGATGCTCTTAATTTGACTGCGCCGATTGTGGCCGGCCATTCAATAGCGGGCAATGAACTATCGACGCTGGGCATTCATCATTACCGCCGCATAGGAGGGCTGGTTTATCTCGATGCCCTGAATGACGGTGCGGATGATTACACCGATTACGACTCCCTCTGGACGAAAATGCCGGAGTCGATGCGGAAATCGCCCGAGCCTTCTCCCTCCGATAAGAAATCCTTTTCGGCGTACCGCGTTTGGCGAATCAAGGTGAGTGGGATTGCGATTCCGGAATCCGAATACCGCAACCAGTTTGCCCAGAATCCGGATGGAAGTGTCGGTGACTATAAGACACCTGAATTCGTTTCGAAGGCCATCATGGAAGGCAACTGGAAGCACGATTACTCGCAAATTCGTGTGCCGGTACTTGGCTTCATTGGCTACGATACGCCGGATGGGCCTCCGCAGGAACAGATACGGAAATATCGAGTGACAAATGCGTCAGAACGCACCGTTGTTGAAGCGGTGTACGGCACTTATATTGGCATGGCCAGAATTCGAATAGACAGAATCAAACGGGCAGCCGGGGGTGCGCACGTGGTTGAGTTGTGGGGCGCGCATCATTTCGTATTTCTCTCGAACGAAGCGGACGTGCTAAGCGAGATCCATATGTTCGTAACAGGTTTGCGATAGGCTCACGCGTATGAGGGCCTCGGGCGGCTAAAAGCCGCTGTTAATTTGGTGGAAGGCTTAGACGGCGCGGCTGAAGCCGAGCCCTTTCAAGGCGGACGGCAGCAACAGCGGAGGACTTATGACCAACACACGTTCTATGCGGAGTCCGGAAGCTGGACACGGCTACCGATGGCTGACTGCGGCCGTTTCCTTAACCGTGGGCGCGGCGTTTTTCAGTCTATGGTTCTGGCTGCTCCCGGGCTGGCTTGGTTTCACCGTGGAGACAGCAGGCGCGGCTCGTTGGCGATGGCTGGCTGCGATTCCCTCAATCCTAGGATTTGCGGTGGCGCTGCGTTGCGTGTGGGATTTTGGATGGACGGGGCGCGGAACTCCGGCCCCGGTCGCTCCGCCGCAGCGATTGGTTGTAGTTGGCTTCTACCGCTACGTGCGCAACCCCATGTATGTGGGCTTCGCGGCGGGGTGGATTGGGCTGTGGGTGATTTTTGGGCATCCCGATCCCAGGGCGATTGCTGCCGTCGCGGCGGTTGCGCTCGGCATCCATCTGTTCGTCGTCTTTTATGAGGAGCCGACGCTGCGTGGGAAGTTCGGGGCCGCGTATGAAGAGTATCGCCGGAATGTGCGCCGCTGGTGGCCGCGGCTGCGGGGCTGGGATCAGCCGCGGTGACTTTATTTCGGGGGCGGGGTTGGCCCAACCGGCATCATCTTTTGGGATCCCATCATTTTTTGCATTTCGTTCGGGTCATAGAAGAACGGGTTGTAATCGCGGTCGGAGATTTTTTCAGGATCGGCCTGATCGGTCACCGGTCCGGGTCCCATGATGGCCGCTCTTCTCTTCATTTCGGCCATGTAATCCTTGTTGAGGAAGATCTCGGCAGGGTGCGGTTCTTTCAGCATCAAATCGCGCGGACCAAAATAGAGATAAGCGTCCGCCATTTTTGAGAAGGGAACGCCGCCGGAGTCCACGGGAGTCTCGGTTCGCTTGCCGTCCTTTCCAACCCGGAACATCACGGACACACCCCCGAACGAGTGAGTCTTGTCCAGCAAATCCGCCAGCCACGTGCCGGGCAGATCTTGCACCAGCGACGGGACCGGCCACGCAGCCATCCGCGATTCGAACTCGTCGTTGCACTTCTCCACCGGAGAGTAACTGCCAAAACCCGTGTGGTCGGCGATCACGAGGGTCACTCCCGGATAGTTCTTCTCATACATTTCCACCGCCGACACCGGGAACATTGGTCCACCGTGATTGTGGTAAAGGTGCCCAGTACCGAAGAGCATGAGCGCTTTGCGGTGCTTTGAAAGCACTTCCTTTTCCATCACGGAAGCGATCGCGGGATCGCGATTCATAAATCGCCATACAGTTGTCGGTTCTGCTGGGTCGCGCGTTACATCGGCGCGGGTCTTGACCTTGCTCCAATCAATGGGAGGGTCGCCGGCCAGCATGCGGAATTTCTTTTGCGGCGGAAGCTTCTGGTTGATTTTTCTGACTAACGGAAAAAGTTCCTCATAAAATGCCGACACACCGCACATGGGCTGCGTTGTATTGCGCCAAACCTGCCGCGCTTCGTCCAGCGGGACGTTGTCGCCCGCTATGTACCGGTCGAGGATCGGTTGGTATAGCGAATTGCCGCATTCCACGACAACGTCGTTGATCTTGCCGAGAAGCTCAGGGTTTCGAATCAGATTGAGAATGAAATCGTCGAGATCCTGATTACCGTGTGCTGCGCCCATTCCCACGACTTCATATTTGTCAAAGGCAGCGAGAATCGCCCTGGCCGCATCCTCTGGCTTGGGATTGCCTCCAGTGACAGTCGGGCGAGGCACCTCGACCATTTCCTGTCCGGGTCCGGGTCCCGGTATTGGCATGGTCTTTTGCGCTAAGGCAGACCCACAGTAAGCGAACGCGACCAGCAAAATCATCAGCCAGAGCGCTGCACACCGGGACCACTTCATGGTTTGTCTTCTCCTTGAGGCTAACGAAAAGGCGCCGGGTTTTCTTGATGTACTGCGACTCACCACACGTGGCAGGCATTCTCCGCCACCATGGGCTGTCCGGCTCTGCATCCCCAGGCTTTCTGGAACTCGGGCATGTTCTGCACCACACCGTTCACGCGAAACCTTCCCGGCGAATGAGGATTAGTCGTGACTTGCATGCGAGCGTATTCGGGACTGCGCTTTTCGCACCAGACGCGTCCGAAGCCGAGGAAGAAGCGCTGCTCGGGCGTGTAGCCATCGATCTTCTGGCCTTCCTTTCCGGTCTGGTCGTCGGCGATCATGTGCTCGAGCGCCCTGAGTGCGATGCGAGCGCCGCCGTTGTCGGCGGTGTTTTCTCCAAGGGTAAGGCGGCCTTTCAGTTTGAGATCGTCGACCACGACAAAATTGGAGTACTCGTCGGCGATGCAGCTGACGCGTTTTTCAAACTCTTCTCCATCTTTTGCAGTCCACCAATCGTTCAGGTTGCCTGTGGGATCGAACTTGCGTCCCTGATCGTCGAAGCCATGCGTGAGTTCGTGGCCGATCACCAGGCCGATACCGCCGAAGTTCACCGCGTCGTCCATCTTTTTATCGAAAAATGGCGGCTGAAGGATTCCGGCAGGAAAAACAATCTCGTTGCGCGCCGGGCTGTAGTAGGCGTTCACCTCAGGCGGCGTCATGCCCCACTCGTTGCGGTCGAGCGGCTTGTTAATCTTGGCAATCTGGCGCTTGGATTCAAACTCGGTAGCACGCTCGACATTGCCCAGCAAATCGTTGGGCTTGATGACCACGGAACTGTAATCGCGGTAAACATCGGGATATCCAATCTTGTTGCGAATGGCCTGCAACTTGACGTTGGCCTGCTTCTTGGTTTCGGGGCTCATCCAATCGAGGCCCTGGATGTCTTCGTTCAGCGATTTTTCGAGGGCATCCACCATTTTGAGCATGCGCTGCTTGCCGTCCGTGCCAAAGGTGAGTTCGACGTAGCGCTGACCCAGAGCTTCGCCCAATGAACCGTCGACCAATTCGATGCAGCGCTTCCAGCGATCTTGAATCTGCTTCTGACCGGTGAGAGCCTGCCGCATTTTAAAGTCGGCGTTCACGAAGGGCTGGGAAAGCCACTCTGCAGAATCGCGCAGCACCTTCCAGGTCACGTAGGTTTTCAGGGAATCCAGCGATTCCGCCTCGACGACGCCGTTGATTTGTTTGAAGAAATCCGGGTTGCCTACGTTGAGTTCCGTAAAGGCGGGCGCACCCACGCCAGAGAAGAACCGATTGAGAGAGAGGTTTGGCGCCAGCGCAACGGCCTCATCGCGCTTCATCTTGTGGTCCCGCTTTTTAGGATCACGGCGCTCCGTGCGGTCCATTGCGGCTTTGGCCAGTGCGGTCTCGATGCGCAGGACAGTGCTGGCGGAATCGGCTGCTTGCTGCGCGGATTGTCCCGCCAAGGTAAACATTTCCGTCACGTAAGCCACATAGTGCTTGCGCATTTCGACCATACGCGCATCGTCCTTAAGGTAGTAATCGCGGTCGGGAAGAGAGAGTCCACCCTGGTCGATGTAGGCAATCTCGGTATTGGCGTCGTGCAGGTCGGAGTTGGAATAGAAATTGAACAGGGGGCTGGCACCTGAAAGGTGCACGTGCGCAACTTCATCGATCAGCGCACCTTTGTCTTTGACGGCAGCCACACGATCCAGTTCGGGCTTGAGGGGAGCAATTCCCTTCTCGTTGACCGCTTTTTCGTCCATGCAAGAGCCGTAGAGGTCACCAATCTTCTGGTCGATGGCGTTACGGGTTGATCCGCCGGCGGCAGCTTTTTCGAGAATGCTGCGTTCGATGCCCAGGTTGCCTTCGTCGAGTTCGGAGAAGCTCTGCCAGGACGGGCGGTCGGCGGGAATCTCGGAGTTCTTCATCCAGTTGCCGCAGGCGTATTGGTAGAAGTCCACGCAAGGGTCGGCGCTCTTATCGATGTTGTCGAGGCTGAAGCCGGGACCCGGCTTGGTGGACGATGAAGTCTGGGCAACACCGCCGATGGCAGTGCAGAAGATGAGGATAAGCAGCAAACGGAAACATCGCATCGAGGAAATCTCCTAAAGCTGATGATTCGAGAATGGAACCGCGATTTTATTCCTTCCACGGTTCAAACGACAAGAGCTTCGACCAACAAGAGCTTCGACGGCAAGAGGCGGAAAAGGTGAGGAAGCGAGCTGCGGAAAAATAAGAGATTAGCGAGCGCAAGGCTTTTGCTCATGTTAGCGCCAGGTGCCGTGACAAACCGTCAGATCGGCTCTATCTCGTTGAAAAACAAATTGCGCTTCATTGGCTTCGAGGTTGCACGGGAGGCTTGTATCGCCAATACCAGCGCTGAGTGCACCCACCGCGACTGCCCTGGGCGATGACATCCTGAGGAGATTCCATTTTGAAAACCGCCCGCCTGCTCGTTCTAATATTTCTGACCGTTGTTACCGCCGCGGCCCAGGGTCACCCGCCTTACGGAGTTGCCAGAGAAAGCGACCACGCAAACCCTGAGGATGGAAGCGGTGCGATGCCGCCCGCTTCCACCGCATCTCTGCCGGATGCGCCCGCACCGCACCGGGTAGTCGACAAGAAGTTCGTGTTCATCATGGCCGCATTGGGCGGCGCTGAGACGGTACGCTTCACTTCGCGAAAGCTTGTGATTGACCATGAGTTTGCCGCGGGCGCTCCCTGGGTGACTCGGGTTCCCGCAAATCAAGACCTGGTGGCAAAATACGCGGGATTGTACGCCGCCGAACTAGCGGCCGCTTATGAGATGAAGAAGCCGCACTCCTGGCTCCCGGGCGACCGGATCGTCCGGAAGTTCTGGTGGGCATATCCGGCGGTGATGGCTGCGATTCATGTGAAGAACGGCATTGGCAATATCAACACGCAGGGGCCGGGGGGATGCACATCGGTGGAGTGCGCGATGCAAATGCAAACGCGGTAAATTACGTCCGATCCGAGGAGTCCGTTCATACCATCCCGCTGCGCATCCGCGTATAATCGGCCCTATCAACTCCCTTTTGAAGGCTGATTCCGACAATGACCCCAACGAATGGCAATTCCGGCAACGGCAGTAATGGCTACAGCGCTCCCAAGCCTCGGGCAGATTGGCTGGCTCAGCGCAAGCGCGCCAACACCGATGGAAACTTTTCGCAGATGCACTACGCGCGTCAGGGTGTGATCACGGAAGAAATGGGTTATGTGGCGCATCGCGAAAAAATCGCGGCGGAGTTGGTGCGCGATGAAGTGGCCCGTGGGCGGATGATTATCCCCGCGAACATCAACCATCCGGAACTGGAGCCGATGGCAATCGGCGTGGCGTCGCTGTGCAAGATCAACGCCAACATCGGCAACTCCGCAGTCACGTCGGAAATTAAAGAAGAACTGAAAAAACTGCATACGGCCGTGCACTACGGCGCGGACACAGTGATGGATTTGTCGACGGGCGGAAACATTCATGAGATTCGCGAGGCCATTCTGCGCAATTCGCCGGTGCCGATTGGGACCGTACCGATTTATGAAGCCATTGCGCGGGTGAAGCGCGTGGAAGATTTGAACGCTGCGGTGATGCTGGAAGTGATTGAGGAGCAGGCGGAGCAGGGCGTGGATTATATGACGATTCACGCTGGAGTACTCATTCAATATTTGCCGCTGATTTCGAAACGCATTACCGGGATCGTGAGCCGCGGGGGCGCGATTCTGGCGCAGTGGATGGCGTACAACCACAAGCAGAATTTCTTGTATGAGAACTTTGAAGATATCTGCAAGATTTTCAAGAAGTATGACGTCAGCTTTTCATTGGGCGATGGTTTACGCCCGGGCTGTGTGGCCGATGCCAGCGACGAGGCGCAGTTCGCCGAACTGAAGACTCTGGGCGAGCTGACGAAGATCGCATGGCAGCACGATGTGCAGGTGATGATCGAAGGTCCCGGCCACGTTTCGATGGACAAGATCAAAGAGCAGGTAGAGAAAGAAGTCGAGCTTTGTTACGAAGCTCCGTTCTATACGCTGGGGCCGCTGGTCACTGATATTGCTCCCGGCTACGATCACATTACGTCGGCGATCGGCGCGGCGATGATCGGATGGTACGGCGCGGCGATGCTGTGCTACGTCACGCCGAAAGAGCATTTAGGACTACCGAACGAGAAAGACGTGAAGGACGGCATCATCGCCTACAAGATTTCCGCCCACGCCGCCGACATCGCCCGCGGACGCCCCGGCGCCCGCGACCGCGACGACGCGTTGAGTTACGCGCGGTATAAATTCGATTGGGAAAAACAGTTTGCTTTGTCTTTGGACCCAGAGACCGCGCGTTCGATGCACGACGAAACTTTGCCCGATGACTTCTACAAAGAGGCAGCCTTCTGCTCCATGTGCGGCCCGAAATTCTGCTCGATGAATTATTCCTCGAAGGTGGACGAGTACAACAAGCAGGTGCACGGGATTGAGAAGAAGGATTACTCGGAGCTGGTGGAGAGGCTGGTCTCGATTAAGTAGAGCGCGCCTAGCGGGGTTCGCCTAGTCGTCAGGACATATTGCGCAGATAGGGGGATATCCGCATAGCGCGAAGATTCTCCGACGCCAGCCCAGTGACTCCAGAGGTCTCCGCACCGATAGCACGGAGATCCTCTAGTAGGTCGATGTAGACACGGAGATGTAGCGTATCCCAGATTGATATCCAGTAACGAACTATGAGCGGATCCTCAATCGGAGACAGGCGCGTAACTTTGAAGCCCGGACCAAAATCGAAGATCTTAGCGAACGGCGCTAGTGGCTCGGGTACGATGCCGCTGGCCAAATCAACTGCTGTACCTACCCCATAGGGACCCTCTACAAACCTTGCTTCGATCTTGTGCTCGCAGACGCGGGCGATTTTCTCCGCAATAATGGAAAGGCTCGCCCATGGAATCGGTACTGCCCAGGGAGAATTCTCGTAAGGCCCCAAGCCCGGGATAGCTCCAGGCCGTCCCGCAACATCCGCGTAAGGAATAAGCTCAGATCTAAGTTTGGCTCGCAGACGTTCCCGATGAGTCTTTTCTGTCTCGGATAATCCGTCGGCATCGAGACCCAACGAGCGGAGCACCTTGGAAAACAACCCGGAAACCGCTTCCTTTTTCGGATCGATGCATAGCACAACTCGGATAAGGAGATCTTTTTCAAGCCGTCCTAACTCACCGTTACATTTTGGGCAGCTTGGTGCTGTCCAGCGCTGCACGCTATCCGGCGTCGTATCGGGATACCAAGAGTCCGGAAACCCGTGATCTGCTGTTATTGATTCGCTAGGACGGAGGCAATGTACACATCGTCCTGTTTCTGGAGACGTCTTTGCCATGCACTCTCTCGATCAACTGTTTCTACACTATTTTCTATTCCCGCGAACCGTTGGTCAAACAGCCGACTGCCCCATCCTTCCGCGCTCTTCGCGAAAGGTCAAGAGCGCGCACCACGTGCCCGCCTCACTCCTTCTTCTCCCAATGCACAGTGACTGCGTTCGGCTGCTTTGAGGCTGTCTGCTTCTCCTCTGCTGTCGTGGCCTGTTTGATAAGAGCTTGTCGCTCCTCATCTCCGAAAACACTTGCGCGCTTTTCGTACTGACAGCCTTTACCCCCGAAGGGCGCGTGCATGAAGTCGCAGTCGAGCGGTCTTTTTTCGACCGTGATGTTTGCGAATCCCGCGTCGTACCTGATTGAGTACCACACCTTGTCCGTCCACCGATCCGGGCCAGAGCCGGACCAGTTCTCAAGCAGGAAGATGAAGAACAGGATCAAGAGGAAGCCGGACGCCTCGGACCGGGACCGCAGTGTCGCTAGAATCTCTTTAAGTGTGGAGTGAGCGCTTTCGAGCTCCCGAAACGTCCTCTCTTTAGAATCGTCGCTACTATCAGAATTGTGGCCAATATCCTGTGGCGCGTTGTCGTACCCGGCTGGGGCCTTCAGCCCGCAAACTGGGCATACCCCTACGCTTCGCGTGTCAGCGCATCGGTAGCACCACCATGCGCGATACCCCTCGCTATGCAGCGTTGCAGGCATACGCTACTCCGTTGGCTCCCACTGATTGCCACACCGGGCACACATCCAACGTCTGTCTCAGTTGGCTTGAGCGTTAGTCAGCTGGTCCGCTGGCTTCTTTGCGCCGATTCCACCCAAAAAGAACAGGATACCGACCACTCCAAGGACCACGGCAAGGCCTTGTGCGCCCTTCTCGTTCGAACCAACGAACAACGCAAGGAACAAGCCACATACTCCAAGAAAAATACAGAGATATGCGCCCCCATTCGAGGGACGTTGGGGAAGACCGGAAACCAAGTCTGACTTGTAGGTGCTGGTCGAACCCCACATCGAACGCCGCGACATTCCTACGGTCTTACGACGACGAGTACCCGTGGCAATCGCGACCGACAGAGGCTTCGTCCTACCCGACCCACACTTTGGGCATTTGAACTTGTCTGCCGTCGTTGTTGCCATTCCGCTTCCTTTGGTGGTCAGAATCCCAAGGCTGGGCCGGCCCAGCCTTTCGCTCCATTTTATTCCCGGTTTGCCCATGCCGGGTGCCCCACTTCTCGCTCCCTCTGCGAGCAGCGGCGATCAGTCGCGCCGACCACACCATCCTGTTCGACAACTCAACGGAAGAGGGTTACCGGCTGATCGCGGTTCTCGGGCCGTCTGGGAGTGAGTGGTTCGAGCCTGTTCCAGACTGGGCAAAACCAAGTCAGAGGTAGGCTTCACCGCAGCTTTCCCGCGCGTGCCATCTCTTCTCAGGCCTATCCCGTAGACGGCAACCTGCCTTCCCTCCGATTCATCTTATCCGCCGACCGCTTGGAGGGAAGTATGTTCCGCTTGCTTTGTCTGCTGCTGTGTGTCTCTTCTTTCGCCCTCGCACAAAGCTCAAACACTCAAAGCAGTGGCTCGGCGCCATCCCCGGCTGTGCAAGTCGTCTATACGATCGACGGCTCGACTCTGACCACCTACAATGTCGATCCGCAAACTCTTCAAGCCACCCAGGTTGGGACCATCGCCCTTAGCGAATCGACCTATCCCTACCTGATCACATCGCCCAACGGGCATTTTCTTTACTACGAAGCGGTTCAGGATTACTCCGGCGCCGGCCGCAATTTATACGTTTACGACACAAACGCCTCGGGCCTGCCGGGCGCAACGCCCGTACAAAAAATGAACGCCAAATGGTTGTTTGGGATGGCGGCGCATCCGAACGGCCAGTTTCTGTATACCGTGGCGCAAGGCAGCAGCTCAAGCGGCTTGATACCCTACGCCATTGTGCGATACCAGATTGATCAAAACAACGGCAAGATCACTCAAAACGTCACCGAGGCGACTTACCACCTTGAGTCAGGCACCAGTTTTTGCAGTCCGGCGATTCTGGGGTTCGATGCCGCCGGCGCCACCATGTATGACGCGGTTTATTGCAGTTACCCGCACGGAACCAGCGCCGCGACGTATTACGCGCGCTCGGTCGACTTGCAAACCGGCGCATTGGGGCCGGATCGGCAGCTCTACACCTGGAACTATTACGCAGGCAGCGGCTACGAGAACGTTCAGTTCAGAAACGATCTTATGTTCGACTTCGTCCAAACTTTGTTCTCCGGCAATTGGGTGAATATTTATCGAGTGCAGCAAAGTCTGGGCACGCCGCTGGTGAACTGCACCTCTTCCATGTGGGCGGAGTGCGGCAACCCTGTCTATGGCCTCGCGCATCCATCGGGCGAGTATGTTTTTCTGTTTGATTCCACGACGAACATCACCGACATCGGTCAGGTCAATCTGAGTACGCAGCAAATCGCGCAGACCAGCTCGATTCCCTACGAGGTTCAGCAATTCAGTCCGGACGGCACGATCGCTTACGGTGTCAACGATGTGAACGGCGCACTGAACATCGAAATTTACGGATTCAGCGTAGTCTCAGGTCAGGTTACTCAGGGCGGCACCATCAGCGTGCCTTCGGATCTGGATTCATGGTTCGCCGCGGAACGATACTGAACGGGGGCTTGGCCCATCTTTGCCGACATCACGACAACTGAGGCTTCCCCAGCTTTCGCGGCTACCCGAGTGGATTACCTCCCCTACCCTCAAAGGGCACTGAACGATCTCGCCCGTTACTGCCGCGACGCTTTCGTCCAGTCATCAACTTTCAGCTTTTTAACGCGGGTAAAGGCGTGATCGTTGGTGACCAAGACCGCACCCACCGCAAGAGCGTGAGCGGCGATCATGACATCCAGGTTTCCCATCGGCTGCCCTTCGCGTTGCAGGGTGGCGCGAAGCTGGCCGTACTGCCGGGCAGCGTCTGAGTCCCATGGAAGGATCGCGACGCACAGGAAAAAGTCCTCGATCAGCGCGTGCAAGCGTGCGGCATGAGGGAGCCGTGCCGCTCCGTACCGCAACTCGCCTTCAGTGACCGCGGATATGGCGAGCTGTGCCATGGGAACTTTCACCAACCGGCGATCAACCGCTGGGCTGTTCCCTTTGATAATGCAGCTCGCGATGTTGGTATCTAGCAGGTAACCGATTGCCATCAGAACAATTCGCGCTTCTGCGGGACTTCATCCTGACGATCGGCCATGAACTCGTCGGGAACATTTACTTCCTGGCGGAGTGTGAAGAAGCTGTCCCAGGACTCAGGACGGCGCGACAGAACCACGTCGCCGGTAGCTTGGTCTTGCCGGACGAAGACCTCACTGCCTTCAAAGCGAAAATCGGCGGGCAGACGGACCGCCTGGCTTCGGCCATTGAGAAAGAGTTTTGCGGTGCGCGGCATCGGAGCGCCTCCAAACAATATATACCATGATATATCACATGAAGTCAACGGCCGAATGGCCCCTACTTCCCTTCCAGATTTATATCCCCCACGCCGACGTGCGCCCGCAGTTCATATTTGCCGTCGCCGTGGTATTTCAGGGTCTTGCCTAACCAGCCGCTGGTTTCGCCATAGCCATCGCCGTTTACGTCGCCGATGCCGGAACTGGCGCGGACCAGGTGATAGCCCGTGCGCTCGGCTGCGACCCAGATGTCGCCCACGCCGAGTTCCAGATCCTTGTCGCCCTCGATGTTGTCGACGGTGAGATCTCCGACTTTCTCATGGACATCAAGGCTGGTGGTTTGCGGAACCTCGAGTTCCACGTCGAACTGAGTATTGCCGCCGCTGGGAGCGTGAAATTCGATGTGAGCGTCGCGGCCGTGGATATCGATGTCCACGTGCGACTCCTTCAAGCGGCTTTCACGGCGCGATTTGACCGTGTAGTGCAGCCGGATCTGGTTGGTGTCGCCGCGCTTGATGTGTACGTCGCCGACACTCAGGCGAACGTGCAGCATGCCGCCAGCGACAAAGTCGCGAGTCTCGCTGTGCGTCTCTTCGTAGTCCCAGTGGTCCGATGCGGCACAGAAGGGGACCAGCAAGAAACAGACTGCGATTGTTTTGTAGAGCAAAGCGAGACGGGTGGAAGACTTTCCGGGCATGGAGAACCTCCGAGGCGTATGAGTTCCTGTTGGTGTTACGAGCGGGATGCCGCTGTGGTTCCCTGACAATCCATTTGAAGCCGGCCACGCCTTTCATACCAGTTGGACGGCGATGGGCAGGATCAGGAAGCCGAAAACCTTGTTGATGGCTCGAACGACGCTGGGTCAAGGCGGCCGGGCTCGGGTTTCGCCGTTATCTATGACCATGGTATAATGACCATGATCGAAAGGATGTTTTCCTCATGAAAACAATGGCCGCAGGCGAATTTAAAGTCCATTGCCTGAAAGTCATGGATGAAGTTCAGGCCAAACGCCAGGCTGTGTTGATCACCAAGCGTGGCAAACCGGTAGCGAAGCTTGTCCCAGTGGACAGTGCGAAGGACGATATATTCGGATTTTTTAAAGGTAAAGGCACTATCACGGGCGACGTCGTCTCCCCCGCACTCACTCCGGAAGAATGGGGCGATCTCTATTGATTCTGCTTGACACCCACGTTGTCATCTGGCTAGGGCTCGATCCAGCGCGGATTTCAAAAAGCGCGAGGGCGGCCATCGATAAGTCGAGGCAGGAAGGGGCAGGGTTGGCTGTCTCCTGCATGACACTCCTCGAAATCACTTTGCTCTCCGGCAAGAAACGAATCAACTTCACTCCCAGCCTTGAGGCGTTCCTGACGGATGTTGAAACCCGTTTTACAGTTCTTCCAATCGACGCGCGCATATGCGTGCGATCGTCTTCGTTACCGTTGTCTTACCCCAACGACCCGGCAGACCGAATCATTGGGGCCACTGCACTTTCCGGGGGCCTTTCGCTGATCACTGCCGACCAGGCAATTCGAAATTCGCGCGTGGTTCCGACCATCTGGTGAACCCGGGTCATCGGTCGGCTTTTCTCCGCGTTTTTAGCGTTAAGGGCTTCCCTTTCTCTTTCCCCGCGAATCTGCTTAAATCAAGGTCAGACGCAACCTGCACCGAACGCTTGGGTTCTTATAAATCGTGGTCGACATTCATTCCCACATTCTTCCGGAAGTAGACGACGGTTCCAAATCCTGGGAGACCTCCGTTGCTATGTGCCGCATGGCCGCCGCCGACGGCATCACGCACCAGGTCGCCACGCCTCATGCCAACGACCGCTACCACTACGACCGCGAATATCTTCAAGGACTAATAGCTCACTTGCAGGGGCTCGTCGGTGATTCCCTCAAGCTCAGCCTGGGTTGCGATTTCCATCTGTCCTACGACAACCTGCAGGCGGTGCTGGCCAATCCTGCCCGTTATGCTATCGAAGGCTCCCATTACATGCTGGTCGAACTCAGCAATTACAGCATCCCGCAACAGATCTCCGACTGCTTTACTCAACTTGGCGATAGAGGGATCACCGCCATTATTACGCATCCTGAGCGCAATCCGATTTTGCGCGAGAGCCTGCAGCGCGTCGCAGAGTGGGCCGAGCAGGGCTGCGTGATTCAGGTCACCGGATCTTCGCTGACCGGATTTTGGGGAGACCGGACGCGCCGCGCAGCTCATTGGCTGCTGGAACACGACGCCGTGCACGTGCTGGCCACCGACGCTCACGATACCGAGAAAAGAATTCCCGTGCTCTCAACGGCTCGCGATGCCGCCGCGGAAATCTGTGGCGAGGACGTCGCCGAAGCTTTAGTAGAAGGCAACCCGCAAGCCATCGTCCACTCGCAGCCGCTGCCTTACTTCCCGCGGCCCGTGCTGGGTAGTTACCGCAAGACTCACGACGCGTAGGATATCCCCCGTCCCCAAGCATTGAACAATCGGTTTTGGATGGTTTACTGCGGACCCGAGGCATCGTGGTCGGAGCTTGGAGCGGGCACGTGAGCATTTGTTGCGGGTGCGTTGACCTGTGCACCCGGACTGGCGCTGTGGGACACGGGCGTCAGGGACGCCGAGCTTGTCGGAAATGGCCCAGTCACCATTGCACTCTCCGGATTCAACAGATGGTCATGGCTCGGTCCAAGCCCAAGGCTGATCAGCGCGCGCGAATCAGGAACCGTCTTCGACTGCCAACCGTGGTCCGCCTGATAACGCCGCATGGCTTCTTCGCTCGATTGATTCCAGGTTCCATTTGCCTGGCCGCTCAGGTAGTGCTCGCGAATCAGGGCTTCCTGAATTTCCTGCGCCCGCTGGGGATCAATTTTCTGTTGGCCTCGCGCGGTTCTGCGCTTGCTGCTCTTGCCGGAAACAGTCCGCCGGCTCTTGCTGTTGTGAGCTACAACGGTGGTGCTCGATTTCGAATGCGTCCCTGAAGCGACGTGCGAGGTGCCATGCGCTTTGGTTGCAGACGTGGAAGCAGCCCCCGACTTGGCATGCTTTCTAGTACTTGTTGTTGCGGGCTTCGCTTTAGCGGTGGTGGCAGGCTTCGAAGTAGCGGAAGTCGTTTGCGCCAGAGCCGCGCGCGGAGAAATGCAAGCAGAGATCAGCGCCACAGCGCAGCCCGCCCCCAGCCATCTCCGCATTTTCGGTCTTCGCTCGTCCAAAGCACGCTGTTCCAAAAGCACTCCTCAGCCGACCTGCAGCAATATACTCCAAAAAACACAAAGCCCAACTGAAACTGGCAGTTGGTATCATCCTCCATCTCTGGAGCCAATGCCAGTTCCGGTTGGGCTGGTTGAGGTTACGGAAGTGTTCCGGCCATAAAGATGGTTCCATCCTGCCGCGTTGAACCCCGTGGACGCACCAGGAAAACCGCATCCTGGCCGCTCTTCAGGCTCGACTCGATCTTGGCGAAATCCTCTTCGTTGTTCACCGGTTGCTTGTTCACCTCCAGGATCACGTCTCCGCGTCCCAGGTTAATGTCTTCGGCAAACGAGCCCGGCTTCACATCCTGCACGATTACACCCTTGCCTGCCGGCACGTCGAGCCGGTCGGCCATCTCCGGCGTCAGCTTGCGCACCGTAATGCCGAACCTGCTCTGTTTCGGGGAATTCTCGTCGCCGCCCGCATCGTCTTCGTTCAGGCGTGCCGCGAACAACTTGGCGCGGTCTGCCACTGTAACCGTAGTATCTTGCTGTTTGCCGTTGCGCAGAAAGCCAACTCCCACTTTCGCCCCCGGCTTGCGGGCCGCAATATCGGCTACCAGTTCGGCCCCCTTGGTCACCTTATGTCCGTCGATGGTATTGATGGTATCGCCCACTTTCAATCCAGCCTGATCCGCCGGACTGCCTGCCACCACGCTCGATACCGTAACTCCCGAGCCAGCGCCGTAAACGCGCGTGATTGCAGGATTCTCGACCGCGTCGAACATGATGCCGATGGAACCGCGCGCCACGCGGTGGTCAGGTCCAATCAGCTGGTTATAGACCTGCACTACCGTGTTCGACGGCAGCGAGAAACCGACACCCGCGTAGGCATTGGTCTCGCTTAAAATTGCCGTATTAATGCCGATGACTTCGCCGTTCATGTTGACCAGCGGTCCGCCCGAATTTCCCGGATTGATGGCAGCGTCGGTCTGAATGAAGGTCTGAAACTGGCGGCCGGGCACAATGTCTCTGCCTTTGGCGGAAACAATTCCCGCCGTCACCGTGCCCACCTGACCGAAGGGGCTACCAATGGCGAGCACCCAATCGCCAACTTCCATGCTGTCCGAGTTTCCCAGCTTCGCCGAAGGCACGGCGCGATCCAGACTGATCTTGATGACCGCTAGATCGGTTTCGGAGTCTTCGCCAATCACCTTGGCATCGTGCTGCACACCCGGCGGATCGTCCTGCAACCGCACACGGATGCGATCGGCCTTCTCCACCACGTGTCGATTCGTAACGATGTAGCCCTTCGCATCCACAATCACGCCGGAACCTAGCGAACGCTCCCGGATCGGACCGTCGGGCCCAACGCCGCCCTGTCCTCCGGGACCACCGAAGAAGCGGTTGAAGAAATCATCCATGCCACCGCCGCCACCATTTTCCTGGTCGTCGGGATTTTGACCGCCCCGACGCCGCCCATGCGGACTCTTAATCGTCGATTCCGTGTTGATGTTCACTACGCTCGGTCCCAACTGCTTGGCGATCTGCGAAAAAGCATTGGAAAGTTGTTGCGGCGCAGGTACGGAGAGGGGAGTTGCATCGGAAGAAGAAGCCTTCTGCCCTTCCTTGCCTTTCACCCCGTACGAAACTACTGTGCCAATCAGAATACCCAAGGCCAGCGTGGTCACAATGCTGAACGAATATACCCAGCGATGGGTCTTCAAGCGCACCCAAATTCCCTGCGAATCCATATGCCTGCATTCCTCCGAAAATTCGATGAACCCTTAATTATACCCGTTTGCCAAGCCTCAGCCCGTCTTAAGAAGGCTCGTGGGATTTCAAGATCACAGCGCTGACCGTGATGTATTAGACGCATGAACCTGCCATTTCGTTTGTTGAGAAGGAAGGAATTAACGCGCGCAAACGATTGATAAAAAGACGATTGCCCTTAACGCTCCAGACCATGACTTGGGGAAAAATCCAGCTACTTTCCCTCGAACACTGTCTTTCCGCCCACCACGGTCCGCAGCACCCGAGTCGCCAGCAGCTTTTCCGGAGACGCAGCCGTCACGTCGCGGTCCAGCACCACAAAGTCAGCCAGCATCCCCGGCGCCAGCTTGCCCTTCTCTTTTTCCTCGAACTCCGCGAAGGCCGAACCCGTCGTGTAAGCCGCAATGGCCTGATCCATGGTCAGCTTCTGCTCGGGGAAAAATTCCTGCTTGCCGTTCTCGCTCTTGCGCGTGACGGCCGCATACAGTCCGCGAAATGGAGTAACCGGTTCCACCGGATAATCGGTGCCAAAGGCCAGGGTCACGCCTTTGTTTAGAAATCCGGCCCATGCGTAGGAGGTGGCAGCACGCTTCGGCCCGATCCGGTCGCCTACCCACCGCATGTCGGTGATCAAGTGGCTGGGCTGCATGGAGGCAATCACTTTCAGTTCCTTAAAGCGAATGATCTGCGCGGGCGTGGTGATCTGTGCGTGTTCCACTCGCAGGCGGAAGTCGTCGCCGCCATTCGCAGCTTTCACTTTCTGCTCGCGCGCGGCCTTTTCCGATTCGGCAAAAGCATCGAGAGCCATCTGTATACCGCCATCGCCAATGGCGTGAAAACCAAGTTGGAAGCCGGCCAGTGCCCGTTCCTTCGCCATCTCGTTCAGCTTCGCCGCATCGTAGCGAGGCAACCCGGAAGTCTTCGGATCGTCCGCATACGGGGCAAGCAGCGCCGCGGTGTGCCCACCCAGCGATCCATCCATGAAGGCCTTCAGCATGCCGGTGTGCAGCATCAGATCAGTTTGGGGATGCGAGTCACGCTTCTTTTTCAAATCATCAACGGAATCGTCAAAGGGCAGCCACGCCGAGATACGGGCCGTCAGCTTGCCTTCTTTTTCAAGCTCTTCGTAGATCTGAAAATTTTCCCAAACCGGTGAATAATCCTGCGCCGAGGTCACTCCGTGTTCGGCCAAATCGGACAGAGCGGCTTCAATGGCCTGCCGCCGCTTTTCGTGCGTCGGATTAGGAATCACTCCCAGCACCGCCTGCTTTGCCACATCGCGCAGTACGCCGGTGGGCTGTCCGTTCTCATCGCGATCAATCAACCCGCCTTGAGGATCCTTACTGGCAATCGTGATGCTCGCCAACTGCAACGCCCGCGTGTTGGCCACTGCAAGGTGCCCATCCACACGATCCAGAAATACCGGATGCCCGCTCGAAACCTCATCCAGATCCCATCGGCTGGGCAAAGTCTTCACTGGAAACATAGTCTCGTCCCAGCCTCCGCCAAGAATCCAGTCGCCAGGTTTCGCCGTCTCTACCTTGGCAAGGACGCGATTGCGAAACTCCTCCAGCGTCTTTACTCCGGTCAGGTCAACGTTCAGCTTCTGCAGCCCCGCATCCGCCAGATGAAGATGCGCGTCATTAAAGCCCGGCATCACGAAATGTCCGCCCAGGTCGATAACCTGAGTCTGCGGACCTTTTAACTTCTCGATCTCAACATTCTTGCCCACCGCCTGAATGCGGTCTCCGCGCACCGCAATGGCCTCCTCCCGCTGCGTGGAACCGAACTGTGAAGTCGTCGGCAGTCCGGTATAAACATTGGCGTGGATGAAAATCACGTCGGCCTTCGGCTTGGATTCAGTCGTTGCAGGAGTGGCGCTTTGAGCCGGCCCCTGCGCGCTGGAAAAGATGCTAACGGAGACAAAGAGAGCGCCACAGAGGATCGAGTCACGAAGTGACGGCATGTGAAAGCCCGGCACGGCAGTGCCGGTTATCGCCGAAAAAAAGGGACCAGTCCCGTTGGGACGGCACAATTCCGGCCGTGTATTTCCCGCTACTCGTGACGCTGCGAATTTTCCCATCACTCCCCCGCTCCCGCCAATGCGAGCATCGTCAACAAAATCCTCTTCAGTCCCAACTCGCGCCCATTGCTGTCAAACCATTCCTGCAGCGTATGCGCTCCACCACCCGAACCGCCGCCGCCAATGGCAATCGCCTCCAGCCCAAGCGATAGCGGAATGTTTGCGTCGGTCGACGCCCGCTGCACTTGCGCTGCATTGTTCAACTGCGCATCAACCGCCCGGATCACATGCAACACTCGCGCCCCTACCGTCAACTCTCCTGCTGGACGGTTTCCAATCGGCACTACTTCACAATTCACTCCTACCGGGCGCTTCTGCATATGCGACCGCATCTCCGCCGCCAGCGTCTCATCCTCCACGGCGCGATTCAGCGCCAGGCGCAGTGTCTGCTCCAGCCGCTCCATCTCCGCCATCGAGGTCGAGCGGATGTCCACTTTCATGCTGGCCGACTCGGGAATCGAATTCACCGACGTGCCTCCGCGAATCACTCCGATGTTGAAAGTAGTCTTTGGCGTCGCGGGCACCGGAATGGAAGTAAACGTATCGATGGCGCGGGACAGGATCACAATTGGATTTGGCGCGCCAAAATCGCTCCACGAGTGCCCACCAGGACCGCGCACGATTACTTCAAAGCGCCGGCTGCCCAGCGCCTCGGCCACAATCGTGTCGGAGCCTGCGCCGTCCAGCACCACGCTGTAAGCAACCGAATCCTTCCACCGCGGCGTGGAAAAAATATGCCGCATGCCGCGCAGGTCGCCCTCGCCCTCTTCCCCCACGTTGCCAATAAACACAAACGGCAGCGCATGCCTTAGCCGCACCGTGCGCAGCAGAGCCGCAATCGCCAGCATCGCCGTCACGCCCGCGCCATTGTCGGAAACTCCCGGCCCATAGAGCCGGCTTCCCTGCTGACGGATATTCAACGGCGTGCTGGCCGGAAACACGGTATCAATATGCGCGCTTAGAGCCACATAACGCGGCCCAAATCCTGGATGAATTCCAAATACGTTCCCCACATCGTCGATGCGGACATCGTCTAGCCCGACTTCGCGAAAGCGCTCCGCCAGCCACGCGCCGCGCGCCGACTCTCCAAACGGAGGCGCTGGAATCCGAGCCATCTCCATTTGCCACTGCGTCAGTTGCGGCTCCTGCGTGCGCAGCCAGTTGAACGCCGAGCGCACCTCGGGCGACGCCGCCAGCCGCGCCACGTCTTGCTGCACGGTAGGCGCAATTTCCGGTATGTCCGCTCGTGGGGGAGTGGGGCTCATGGGAAGTATTTTGCAAGTCTACAACGCGGGGAAAAGAAAGGGGATTACCTTCGGCGGGACTGACCTCACAACAGACGAAATGGAGTTTATCCCCTGGATTCGATGGCAGGTGAACGTTCGTAACCTTCGCGACTTACCTCCAGAACCAGACCAGCGACATCTCACCCTCGTCGCGCTTCCGCCTCCGCCAGCCAGCCTCGGCGCAACTTCTCCGCCGGAATGCTCGACAGCAAAGGTTTGATATCGAGAACAGGCGTTCCCTCGAGCATGTCGACACCGCGCACGTGCAGTCTGCCACCATCGCGGCGCAGCAACTCAACAATCGTCAGCCCAATCGGATTGGGACGCCGCGGTGAGCGTGTCGAAAAAACTCCATGCGCTCGATTGTCCGAAGGTGGCATGCCCATCAGTTCGAACCCTTGCGCGCGATCAAACTCCCACAGCACCACGAGATGCGAGAAGCCTTCAATATCCGTGAGCCCCAGTTCAAACTCAGGCATGATCGTAATCACCCCATCGGCGTCATGCCGGACCCCAAGCCCTTTGGGAACCTGGCTGGCATCCTTGTAAGGACTGCTCACAAATCCAATCGGCCGCGAGGTGAACATTCACCAAGTCTCCTGGGCTTTTAGTCCCGCTCTCTTTTCCACCGTCGCGACCAGCTTCTTCGTCCCAGGCACTTCAATCCCGTGCCGTCGAGCCCCGCGCAGAATCGGACCAGCTATCGCTTCCAGTTCCGGAGCCTTGTGCTGTTCCACATCCTTCTGCATCGAGCTGCGCATGCCGGCGGGCATCCCCTTCACTCCGGTCAACACCTTTTCAACGTCAACCTTCGCTCCCTCGGCTACGGCAATTGCGCACGCTTCCCGCACGCATGCCTCTCCCTGCGCCCGCCACTGCGGATCGGACATGATCTCGCCCACCGCCTTGTCGGCCGCGGTTGTGGTTAGCGCAAAAGGCGCCAGAAACACCAGCTTGCCCCACATCAGCGTCGGCTCATCCTCGATAAAGCGGCAAGTGAAGCCGATCTTCTGCAACTGGTCGAGTGAGGTCCCCAACAGCGCTTGCCCGGCGGACAACACATTCAACCTAGCGAAAGGAGATCGATGGACAATGTATCCCGGCCTCACGCGTTCCGTCTCCACCGCAATCGTCGCCGGAATCACACGCTCGGCTCCGTATTTTCCACGCAGCACAGCAACATGATCAATGCCGTTCAGTAGCGGGACCATCGCCCGAACCGCATCTGGATTCTTAATTGAGCTGAGTGCCGTCTCAAACTGCGTAGCCTTCACCGTGATCCACAGCACGTCGCAGGCCGGAACTTCCGCAGTGACAGAAACGTCGACATCGAAATTGCCGTAGGGACTTTCCAGATGAAGTTTTTTTGGATGTTGCTGAACTGTCTCGGGTCGTACCACGAGCGTGACCCCAGCCCCAGCATGCGCCAGGCAAGCGCCAATCAGTCCACCGACGCCGCCGGCTCCGAGGATCGCGTGCCGCGTTGGTCGAGAGTTGTTTTCCGACATGCAACCTTAGATTCGAGCGAGGTCAGTTTTGCTTCAATGCCGCCGGCAGGCACTCCGCAACTTCGGCGTCGGTCAGCGTGTGGTCGCTCGTCTTGGCGCGTTGGTAGATGCGGTCGACCAAATCGTCGGTCGCCGGAATGCCGCGCCGCTCCAGCCAGAACAACACATTCGACTTTCCGCTCATGGGCCCGACGTCGATGATCTGCTCCATCCCGAACTCGTGCGACGGCACACCCGAGTAAACCGTATTGGCCAGCATCACGTCATTCTTGCGATACGCCTTGATGATCGCGGCCGCATGCACGCCAGTAGCAGTGCGGAAGGCATCTTCGCCAACCACCGGATAATTCGCGGGAATCGGCACGCCCGTGGCCCGCGAGACTGCCTGGCAATACTGCTTGAGCTTGGTCAGGTCTTGCTGGTCCCAGGGCGCGACGCCCATCAACTTCAAGTTCACCAGCATCTGATCCATCTGCGTGTTGCCCACGCGCTCGCCAATGCCGATAGCGCATCCATGAACGCAGTTTGCTCCGGCGATCAGCGCGGCCATCGAGTTGGCAATGGCCAAGCCGCGGTCGCTGTGTCCATGCCAGTCCACGCGAATCTTCTCACCCGAAGGCTTCACTACTTCTTCAATCACGAACTTCACCAGCGCCAGAGCACCCATGGGCGTGGCATGCCCGGCCGTGTCGCAGATCACGATGGCCCGCGCGCCGCAGCTAATCGCCGTCGAATACAGCCGTTTCACCGTCTCCGGATCGCAGCGCGATGTGTCTTCGGTGACGTACATTACGTCGAGCCCGAGCGAGACGGCATACTTCACGGCTTTCTCGGTGGTCTGCAACAGGAAGTCGTCGGACCATCCTTCGGTAAATCGGCGAATCGGGCTGGACCCGATGAAGGTCGCTGCCTCGATCGGCAGGCCGGTCTTCTGCACGATCTCGGCGATGGGACGAATGTCGTTCTCATGCGTGCGCGCCGCGCAGTTGGCGCGTATCTTCATCTTGTTCGAGGCGATCTCCTGCGCCAGAGCTGTTACGTGCTCGACTGCTCGCGCACCCGCTCCGGGCAATCCCAGATCGAGCGAGTCGATGCCGAGTGCTTCCATCAAATGAAGGATTTCCAGCTTCTCCGGAATCGAAGGATCGCGCACCGAAGGCGACTGCAGTCCATCGCGCAGGCTTTCGTCATTGAGCAGCACCGGCCCCGCCGGCTTCAATCCCGGCGCGTGGTTCTGGTTCCAGTCGTAGATGAGTTCGGAGGTATTCATGAAGTGCTAGTACCCAGTACCTAGTGCCAAGTGAACCTCTGCTTTCTCTATAGCTTCATACTGGGTACTAGGTACTGGGTACTTTTTCCTTGGGAGGCAACGTCAGCCCGAACACCGACTTCATTCCCTGCCCAGCGACATTCACCTTCGCCTCCGCCGGATTCGGCAAATACAGCGTCTGGCAATGCTCGCAGCGGTAGACTTCGGCGTCGCTTCCCCAGGCTTTTTCCGCATCGCCGCAGGCCTGCTCGACCACATCTTCCGAATAGAACCAGCGCTTTAAATGTCCGCCGCAGAATTTGCCCTTCTCGTTCTTCTCGTTGCAGGCGCGCTGTCCCGCCTTCTTGATCTTTACTTTGTGATGGGGAAGCTGCGGAGGAGTCTGCGTGCTCGGAGTGATTTCGCCAGTCGCCAAAGGAGTTACCCTCGTTCGTGCGGCGCAAGCACCGCTGGATTCGGCATTACGAGGCTCATTGTACTCGAAGGCTAAAGCGAAAGGCCAAGTCACCCGATGACATATGCTAGCGTAGTTTCGTTCGCGGCGATTCACTAACAGAGTGAGCAACTATGAATCATGATTCGTTTTCCATCAGCAAGACGATCTTCGAGAGCGCAGCCACTCTCGTCATATTCGGACTTCTGTTGGGCGCAACCTCCGCCCAGACGAATAAGAAGTCGACTCCTTCAGTTGGTGGAGTTCCCCAGGCTCATGCGCAGCAAGGCAATGTGGAGCAGGAACTGGTGCGCATCGAAACTGGCTTCTTCGAAGCATGGAAGACAAAAGACCCGGCCTACTTTCGCGAACACATCCCGGAGAACGGAATCTTCTGGGGCGAGTACGGAATTGCCTCCCGCGACCAGCAACTCGCGGCGCAGGAAGGCTCGGCAAAGGTCTGCACTGTGGAGGGTTACGGCCTCTCCGATTTCGGAGCGCTCCCGCTTGCGGCTGGCGTCTACTTGCTCACTTACAAGGCCGAGCAGTACGCCACTTGCAATGGAGAAAAGGTTCCCGTCCACATGAACGGCAGCTCCGTCTACATTCTCAAGAGCGGCCGCTGGCAAGCCATTTACCGGGCAGACGTGCCGGCGAAGAACTGACCCGAACTAGAATTCGCGCTTCGGCTTGGACTGCTCTGCGCCAACGCGCCCTAGCGAAATGTCAGCCTCGTAGTAGCTCTCACTCTTCATCGGCTCGCCTCCAATGCGGCGCAGCATGGCGATCTGTCCCACATGAGTGAGCGCGTCGGCCACCGGACCTTGCAGCAGTTTTTCCGGCGTAGTGTGCACAGGTTCTGCTGATGCCAGATAGTCGTCGAACTTTTTGAGCTCCGCGAAGAAGCGCTCCACTTCTTTTTCCCACGCCAGCGGCTTGGAGTCGTGCCATTCTCGCTTGCCCACTGCTATCGACAATGCCCAATCCATCAGATCGCCAATGTGGGCCAGAATTTGCCCCGGCGCTCGCACGCCCTCATCCACATGAAATACGGCAAAACCCTCGGGCGCGTTGCGGATCGCTTTGCCTCCGCGATAGGCCAGCGTCGCCAGCGCGTGGCGCAACATTTCACGTTTTGGATCGGAAGATGAAACAGGATTTGCCGGAGTGCTCATAGCAAACTAAGATTACACCGGTCCGCCGGGAGTCGAAAAGCATGCCACGAGATACCGCCCATCCATCTTCAATAAGCCGCGCCAACGCCGAGCACTATCGTTAGGGAAACGACTGCGACGGCTGGCATCTGGTAAAGGACGAACGCCTCAGCGTCATTGAAGAGTTCATGCCTTCCGGCGGACACGAGGTTCGCCACTATCATCAGAAAGCACAGCAATTTTTCTATATTCTTTCCGGCGAAGTGATCATGGAAGTGGAAGGACGAAACACACTGCTTGCGGCTGGAACCGGCATGCGCATCCTGCCAGGAATGCGTCACCAGATCAGCAACCCGTCATCCGGTCCCGCGCGTTTTCTGGTAATCTCGCAACCGCCCAGCCACGGCGACCGGATCGCAGAGTAATGGGATGCTTTTCGGCACCCCATTATTAGCTTATAGATAATTTTGCGATTAGAGGCGGTCTGAGCGACGAGGCGGGTCGGAATGACCTTCTGGGCTGCCTCCGGGGGCGATCGTCGCTGTACGGACTTCCTAGGCTCGGCAAATGGCATTCTACGCGGCAATGGAACCCGCAAAACCACCGTCCCGGGTTAACCCTTCCCTTGCGTAATCAATAGCTTAGAGATAACCTATTGATTCTATGCGTGTTACATAATGGAATACACGACTAGCATTATCAATAACTTACAGGCAAGCCGTTGATTCGATTGAGGCACTATAATTTCTTATGGCGAAGCACTCCGACCGCACGCAGCGCCCCGCGCAACCTCTCCACAAATCGCATCGCAAACTGAAAGTCGATGAAGCCTTCCATCTGCTGCGCAAAACTCATGCCGTATCCATACCACCAGAGTTTCTTCATGCCCGGCATGAGGTCTGAATCCACATACTTCAGGCGCACCATTTCTTCGAGCCCGAAGCGTCCGTGAGCGCGGCCAATGCCGCTGGATTTTACGCCGCCGTGCGGCGCCTCGCTGATGCCGAAGCAGGAAACCACGTCGTTCACCATCACCGTTCCCGCGCGAATGCGCCGGGCCAGCCGTTCGCCACAGGCGTTGTCGCGGGTAAAGACACTTGCCGCCAGCCCAAAATCCGAGTCATCGGCCAGACGAACCGCCTCGTCGTCGCTATCGAACGCCATCACTGGAAGCACTGGGCCGAAGGTTTCCTCGCGCATGATGCGCATCGCGTGGGTCACGTCGGCAAGGACGGTTGGATGGTAGAAGTTCGCACCCAATTCTGGAAGCCGCGACCCTCCGATTAGAACTCGCGCTCCGCAGGCTATGGCATCGTCCACATGCGATTCGACAATCCGCAACTGGCGTTCGTGAATCATCGGCCCCACATCGGTGTTGGAGTCCAGCCCAGGGCCGACGCGCAGCTTTTTCGTTTTGTCCACGCAGGCTTTTAGAAACGGCTCATACAAACTGCGATGCACGTAGCAGCGCTCCACCGAGAGGCAAGTCTGGCCGGCGTTCACAAACGCTCCCCACACGGCGGCGCTTGAGGCCACGTCGATATCTGCGTCGTCGAGCACCAACATGGCATCTTTGCCGCCCAACTCGAGCATTATGGGCAGTAATCGTTCCGCTGCCGCGCCGGCAATTCGCTTCCCTGTCGCCACGCTGCCGGTGAAGACCAGCTTGTCGATTGGCGAATGGATTAGTGCAGTCCCGGTTGCGCCATCGCCGACGACGATTTGAAAGATGTCTGGAGGCACGCCGGCTTCGTGAAGCAGCGATGCCAACTCCAGAGCGACCAACGAAGTAAACTCGGAAGGCTTCAGCACGACCGCATTTCCCGCCACCAGAGCCGCAAGTGTCTCGGTTGCGGGAATGGAAAATGGATAATTCCAGGGCGAGATAATTCCGACCACGCCGTAAGGCTCACGCACCAAGCGTCCGCGCTTAAGCTTAGTTGCAAGATTGCCATGCGGCACCGGCTCATCGCGCAGTACGCGGTATGCGTTATCGATCAGGAAGCGCGCTGCATCGAGGACGACCAAAACCTCCGTGGTTAGAGCTTCAGCCACGGGTTTGCCGGCTTCACGGGTGATGGCTTCGGCGATTTCTGATTTTCTTTCGTGCAACCTGCTTTGAAATTGGCGAAGCACTCGGGTCCGCTGGCGCACGCCGAGCGCAGCCCATGCACCTTGCGCTGCATGCGCCCGCGCTACTGCAGCTTGAACTTCGGCGGCGCTGGATGATTCGAATTCGCGAAGAATTTCGCCGGTCGCCGGATTTACCGAGACAACCTTGTGCGCCGCGACTGGTAAATCAATCTCCATAGCTCAAGCCCGGAATACTAATATTCCACACCTACCAGATACAGGCCGCTAGCCGGCGCGGTTGCCCCAGCGGCCGACCGGTTGCGTGCTTCCCGGATACGCGCAATGTCACCGGCGTGCAGGGTGCCTTTGCCCACCAGAATAAATGTCCCCACAAGATTTCGAACCATGTGATGGAGAAAGCCCGATCCAGTCACGGTGTAGACCAGCTCATCTCCCTGACGCTCCCAGTTCGAAGAGAAAATCGTTCTAACATTCGACACCGGAAAACCTTCCTGTCCCCGCTCCGGATCAACCGCTGCAAACGAGGTAAAATCGTGTTTGCCCTCCACCAGCGCGGTCGATTCCACCATCGCCTGCTCGTTCAATGGAAAAGGATAATGCCACACGTATCTCGCCAGAAACGGCGGGCAGATTCCCGCGCGATAAATTCGATACCGGTAGGTCTTAGCCTTCGCAGAATGCCGCGCATGGAAATCAGCAGCTACCTCTTCCACCTCCAGAACCCTCACCGATGCTGGCAAAATATCGTTGAGCGCCTTCACAAAATTCGCTGTAGGTACGGAAGACTCCGTAACAAATGTCACAACTTGCGCGAGGGCATGCACTCCCGCGTCGGTCCTTCCAGAGGCCTGTGGCAATACCTTTTCGGCGGTGATTCGTCCAATGGCTGAGGCGAGCGTGCCCTGTACGGTCAGCGCATCGGGCTGCACCTGCCAACCGGCGAAGTCGGTCCCGTCATAAGCGAGAATCAGTTTGAGATTGCGCATGCGATGTTTCGAGTCCGAAGGAGCCGCAGGTTCATCCAAGTTATTTCATTGGGCGGAATATTGGGAAATATTTGAATCGACGCCAGAACTGTATCAGTTTCGTCGACACGCAAGCTCTGAAAGAGAGGCCTTTGGCGTCGGATATACTGGTTTGTTTCTCCAGGTTTTTACCAGGCTGCCGTTTTTTCGGAGCTTTTCAGGAACTCTAGCGCCTCGGGTTGCGTATCCATGACTGGGTAACTTTCATTGGGAGCGGTTTCCCGGGTAGCGGTGTTTCGCCACAGAGTCTTGATCACTGGTCGCAGTGAGCTATTTTCGCACCAGCATTTATTGAACGGAGATGAGTAGATGCCATTCGCACGCTTAAACTCGAACACCCGGCGGATTTCCGCCGTCGTCGCTTTATTCGCAACCTTGAGCATCACCGCTTGGGGACAAGACCCGCCCGCCGCGCCCACACCGCAGAATACGCCAGAGACCCAGCGGCTGCCGGTCCTGAACTATACCAAGCCGGCGTCGCATTTTCCCAATCTAATCGCCCCGTATACGCCACGGCACCTGCCGGCGCCGAACCTGGCCAATACGGCTCGTATCGATGGCCTGATGCGCGACGGGAAACTTTATCTCTCGCTCAACGACGCCATCGCCCTCGCGCTGGAGAACAACCTGGACATCGCAATTGCGCGCTTCAACCTGAACATCGCCGACACGGACGTGTTGCGGTCGAAGGCGGGTGCTTCCATTCTTGGAACTCCGGTGGGACTGGTTCTCAACACACCGGGAGGGGGAGTCGGGGGGATTGGAGCGAATTCAGGTGCATCGACCGGGGGCACCAGCCTGGGAGCAGGCGGCATCGGCGCTGGCACCAACGGCTTGGTCAGTTCCACTCTTGGCTTTGGACCGAACATCACCAGCTTTGATCCGGTGCTTGTCGGTACTCTGCAAAGCGATCGCTCCCATATCCTCCCCACCAGCACCTTTAGCCCTGCGTCACCACAGAACACCACCACTGGCAACTTCTCTTACACGCAGGGATTCTCTTGGGGCACGAACTTGCTAGTGGGCTTCAACAACACCCGCATCGCAGCCGGTAACGCTCCTTTTACCTCCTTAAGTCCACAACTCAACTCCAATTTCAGGTTCGAGTTGACGCAGCACCTGCTGCAGGGATTCGGTTTCGCCGCCAACACTCGGTTCATCAGTATCGCGAAAAACAACCGCGAACTCTCAGACGTTGCTTTCCGCCTGCAAATCATCGATTCTCTGGATCAGATCGAAAACATCTACTGGGATCTGGTTTACACCTACGAGAACGTCCGCGTGCAGAACGAGTCGCTGGCTTTTGCCCAGAAGACGCTTTCCGACACCAAGAAGCAGGTGGAGATCGGGAGCCTCGCTCCTATCGAAGTCGTGCGCGCCCAAAGCACTGTGGCGCAAGACCAGCAGTTGGTGACGAAAGCTAACACCGATCTGCAGTTGCAGCAGTTGCTGATGAAGAACGCCCTCACGCGGACATTGAAGGATGCAGTGTTGGCCACTGCGGAAGTCATTCCCATCTCGACCATGGACGTTCCGTCAGAGGAGCCGATCGTCCCAACCGAGGACCTGATCAACGAAGCTTTGCGCCATCGCGCCGAACTCGTCGAATCTCGTATCGACCTGAATAGCCGCGATTTGAGCAACAAAGCCGTCCGCAGCTCCCTTTTACCCACCCTCGATCTGTATGCGTACTATGGCGGCGCGGGATTGGGCGGCTCGCAAAACCCAACGAATCTCTGCGCGAATCAGCCGCTGGAGGAGCAGAAGTCAGGTTTTTGCGCGGGACCAAATGGCTCCACGACCCCTCCGGGACAGACGCTAATCCCAATCTCGCCGAGTACGGGTTACAGTGGGACTCTCAATCAGCTCATCAACTCTAGCGCGTCCGATAAGGGAGTCGGTATCAGTCTTAACATCCCTCTGCGCAACCGCGCCGCACAGGCGGTGCAGATTCGCTCCGAACTGGAATACCGCCAGGCCCAGATGCGACTTCAGCAGATCGAAAACCAGGTAGGCGTCGAGGTCCGCAACGCGCAATACTCCGTGCAGCAAAACCGTGCCAGCGTGGATTCCGCCAAAGCAGCCGTAGAGTTGGCGAAACAGTCGCTCGATGCCGAGCAAAAGAAATACCAATTCGGTACGTCGACCACAACGCTTGTGCTGCAATATGAGAGCGGCTTGGCAACGTCTGAGTCGGCCCTCGTAAATGCCATGGTCGCTTACGAAAAGGCGCGGGTTGAACTGGATCGCGCTACCGGACTGCTGCTCGATCATAACGGCATCAGCATTGACGACGCGGCGCGCGGCCAGGTCAGAAGACTGCCCAACGTGCCTTACATAGCGCCCCGGAAGGATCTGCCTTCCGTGGCCCAGCCTGCGGCGCAGCCAACCACCCCGCAGTAGTTCAAAGCAGGTTATCAAACTGAGAGGCGCGGCCAACCAGCCGCGCCTTTTCTTCTCTAACAATTCTTTACAAACTCCAGCCGCGTTTCACGCCCACTCCCGCTAAGATGAAGTGACCCTTTAGTGTTTTTCGCATCCAACCTTCCGAAATCGACAATGACTTCACGACGATGCACGACCCTTCTCACTCAAGGAGACGAACCATGTCTTTGCCCTTGCCTCGAATGAACGCAGTGAATCAGCGCCTGACTCTGTTCGTTAGCGTTGCGGCCTTTGCCGTACTTGTCTGCACGCAGGGTTCACCATCCCTGCGTGCGCAGGACGTTCCGGCAGCGCCAGCGCCACAGACTGCGCCAGCACCCGCCCAGCCGCAACCTGTTCATTTGCAGGACTATTCCAAGGCGCGCAAAGCGTTTCCCCACCTGCTACTACCCTACCTGCCTCAGGAGTTGGCGCAGCCGAACCTGGGCAACTCCGCGCGCATCGATTCGCTCATGCGCGATGGCAAGATTTATCTTTCCATCGACGACGCGGTGGCGCTCGCGCTGGAGAACAACCTCGATCTTGAAATCGCGCGCTACAACCTGAACATTGCGGCCGCAGATTTGCTGCGCGCCAAATCGGGCGCCAACATTCTCGGCATTAATACCGGCATTGTGCAAAACACACCCGGCGGAGGCGTTGGCGGCCTGGGCGGCACCGTAGGCTCAGGCACTGGCGGGACTACCGTGGCGGCGGGCGGCGCCGGCTCCGGCACCAGCGGCCTGGTAAGTTCGACGCTGGGCATCGGCTCGCCTATCACAAGCTTCGACCCTGCCCTGACCGGCACGCTGCAACTGGACAGAAACGACACCGAATCCACCAGTGCGCTGAGCCCTGTGCCCATCATTGCCCAGAACACTTACACCGCCGATTTCGCCTATACCCAGGGTTTTCAATGGGGCACCACGCTTACTGGAGGATTCAACAACACCCATGTCACCACCAACAATCCCACCAGCCTGTTGAGCCCTTCGCTGGCGTCGAACTTTCAACTACGCGTTACGCAAAATCTATTGCAAGGCTTCGGGGCGTTGCCCAACACCCGCTTCATTCGCATTGCCAAGAACAACCGCGAGATTTCAGACGTGGCTTTCCGCCTGCAAGTGATCACCACGGTGGACCAGATTGAGAATATCTATTGGGATCTGGTTTACGCCTACGAAAACGTCCGCGTGCAGGAAGAGGCCATCGCTTACCAGCAAAAGGCGCTTGACGACGTGCAACGTCAGGCCAAGGTCGGAACTGTGGCCCCCATTCAGGTCGTAAGCGCACAGAGCACGCTTGCGACTGGCCAGCAGAACCTGATTGTGGCGCAGAACAATCTCCAGTTGCAGGAATTGCTGATGAAGAATGCGCTCAGCCGCAGCATTGAAGATCCGGTGCTCGCCGAAGCCGACGTGATTCCGACTTCTACCATGCTGGTGCCGCAGGAAGAACCGGTTGTTCCTATCCAGGACCTGATCAACGACGCGCTGCAGCACCGGGCGGAACTGGCGGAGTCACGCATCGACCTGAACTCCCGCGACCTGAGCAGCAAGGCCGTTCGTAATGCTATGCTGCCCACGCTCGATGCTTTTGCCTACTACGGCGGCTCCGGGGTCGGGGGAAATCTGGCGTTGCCCGCCTGCAGCATTACCGTCACCATGGGTTGTTATCGATTCACTCCGCCACCGTTTCAGAACACGACCTCGGTGGGCTACGGTGGGACGTTAAATCAGCTAGTCAACTCCACAGCACCTGACAAAGGGGTTGGCATAACGCTGAATATTCCCTTGCGCAACCGCCAAGCGCAGGCCAATCAGGTGCGCTCGGAATTGGAATATCGCCAGGCCCAGGTACGGCTGCATCAGCTGGAAAATCAGGTGCGTATTGAAGTCCGCAACGCGCAATTTGATGTAAAACAAAATCGCGCCGCCGTGCAGTCCGCGCAATCTGCTGTGGATTTGGCGCGGCAGACGCTCGATGCCGATCAGCAAAAACTTAAAGTGGGTCTCACCACTCAGACCGCCATCCTGCAGGATGCGTCAACTCTGACCGGATCTGAGTCGAATCTGGTGTCGGCAAAGGCGGCCTATGAAAAATCGCGCATTGAACTGGATCGCGCCACGGGATTGCTGCTCGACCACTCTGGAATCGACGTAGCCGACGCCACGCGCGGGCAAGTCACGCACTTGCCGAACGTGCCGTATGTTGCGCCGCGACAGGATGTTGTTCCAGGAGGGCAGCCGGCACAGCAACCTCAGATGCCGCAGACGCCTCCATCTTAAATTTTTCGAATACGTTTTGAAGAGCTATGGGTTGCGCGTCAGTTCGGCCGCAATCATGCGCCAGCCCTCCGATTTTTTCTGGAAGACCAAAGTTACATGCACCTGTTTGCCTGGGCCGCCAGCAGTATTGATCACGCCCATCAAAACCGCGGTATCACCAAAAACTCTTACGTTCGTGTCGCCAGGCGTCGCTCCGGCAAAACCGCCGGTACCGGCACGCTCCGGCACAATGTCCTGTTTAGATAGCACCTGACCCTCGAAGTTGCTGCCGATGAAGTCATCGGCGATGATGCGACGTAGGGACGCGACGTCCCCTTTTCCGTCTGCTGCGAGCCAATCACGCTCCAGTTGCCTTACCTGTTCCTCGGGGCTGTTACTGGAGGCGGTGGTTTGCCCTCGAGCGGGGCCGATCATTGTGGCGAGACCAACTATCAGGATCAACGTGAGTCTGAGAGGTAAAGAAGTCATGGCATCCTCCGGGAGAAGATGCTACTAGGGACACCAACCCATCTGAATGGTTCCAGGGTTGTGCTCACTGCATCAGCCACGTTTCAGACCTGCTAAACTCCCCGTTGATGGAACGAACTCCGTTGCCTGCCATCCCGCGATCCGTGCTGTGGATGGCGCTGCTTTCGTTTCTTCTGCAAGTGGCGGCCATTGGGATTGCCCGCCAGTACCGAACCCGCCCCGGCGAGGATAACTTCGGCTTTGGCTTTGAGATGGGGCGCGTGGGGCGAGCGATCGCCTTGGGGCAAGGGTTCAGCAATCCTTACGGAGGGAACACGGGCCCCAGCGCATGGGAGCCGCCACTCTATCCCTATCTGATCGGCGGCATCTTCAAGATTTTCGGGATTTACACTTACGCCTCAGCGTGGGTTCTGCTTTCGATCAACAGCCTCTTCGCGGCACTCACGACCATTCCTGTCTATCTGATCGCCCACCGAACGTTTAACCCCAGCGTTGCCATCTGGTCGGCTCGCGCCTGGGCATTCAATCCCTACGTTTGGTACTGGTCCGTTCACTGGATTTGGGACACAACATTTACGCCGCTCATGCTGGCGCTGATTTTTCTGGTCGCTCTCGAAATGCAGGAGTGGCTGGGATGGCGGGGATGGGCGCTCTTCGGCACTTTGTGGGGGGTGGGCGCGCTGGCCAATCCCGCCATGCTGTCATTCCTTCCTTTCTGCGGCCTATGGATCTGGAGGCAAAGATTCCGGCGCGGCCGGCCATCCCTGGCAGGCGTTATACTTTCGTCTTTCATTTTTTTTCTGGTTCTCTCGCCCTGGCTGATACGCAACTACGAAGTCTTTGGACGCATTGTTTTTATCCGCGATGACTTCGGATTGCAGTTCCGCCTGGGCAACAACAAGCTGGCAGATGGCATGTTGATCGCAACCCTGCAACCGAATTTGAATGAATCCGAGTTTGAAAAGTTTGCGCGCCTGGGAGAAATCGGCTACGAGGCGGAGTGCAAGCGGCTGGCGTTCGAGTGGATCCGGGCAAATCCAAGCCGGTTTGCGGTCATCAGCATGAAGCGTTTTTTTTACTACTGGAACGGTGTGCCCCGGCCTTCGGACAGCCGGGCTCCCTGGGACTTTCGCAGTTCGCTGTTCTTAGCGTCGTCATTGCTGGCGCTGTGGGGCATGGGCCGCGCGCTACGGCAGAAGCGGCCGGGGGCATGGCTTTTCGCCGGTCTCGTCGCAACCTATCCCACGGTCTATTACTTCGTGTTCCCGCATGCGCGCTATCGCCATCCCATCGAGCCGGAGTTGTTTACTCTGGCAGTGTTCTTATTATCCGAAGCGCGGAGTCGTCAACTTCATCATTCAGCAACAAACATCACTGATTCTTTATGACACTTTCTGTGGCCATCGTCGCAATGGATGAAGAGGGCAACATCGGCCGCACGCTCGCTAGCGTGCGTTGGGCCGATGAAATCGTATTCGTCGATTCCGGCTCGAAAGATCGCACCTGCGAGATTGCACGAGAGCACGGTGCGCGAGTGATCGTGGAACCGTGGCGCGGTTACGTAGCGCAGAAACAGTACGCGATCGATTGGTGCACGAAAGAGTGGGTGTTGCTGATCGATGCGGACGAAGAGGTAAGTCCTGGACTGGCGGAAGAAATTCGCGCCGCGATAGCCGATCCAAACGCTGTCAGCGGGTATTGGCTGCCGCGCAAGAATCTGTTCCTGGACCGATGGATGCGTCACGGCGGTTTTTACCCCGATCCCAAGCTGCGACTGTTCAGGCGTGGCCAGGGTTTCGTCACTGGTCATGATCCTCACGACCGCTGCGAACTGAAGCCGGAATTACCGGGAGATTCCCCGCAACAGACGCGGCAGTTCAAGAACGCGTTAATCCACTACACTTATCCCAATCTGACGCTTTACCTCGGTCACATGAATCGTTATTCATCGTTGGGCGCCCAGTTAGCCCTGGCCAAAGGACACCGGCGCTTCAGTTTCCGCGACATCGTGCTGCGGCCGCTGGTCACCTTCGTCTACAACTACTTCATCCGCCTCGGATTTCTCGATGGCCGCGAAGGACTGTTGCTTCACCTCTATCACGCTGGTTACGTCTCGTGGAAATATTCGAAGGCGTGGGAGCTGGGACGAGAGAATTCTTCTCATGGAAAGTGAGTTCTTAAACTTCTGCAGCTCGCATCGCTGACCGACCGGTCGTTCTTAGTACATTTGCCTCTCTTGCCCGTTGGCGTGCGCTTCCCTATCATCAAAACAGACAGTGGGGTCACTGATGCCAGAGAAGAAACCGAACAAGCCACAAGTTGCGGAAAGTCCCATTGCAGACGTTTTCGAAGGCCGCCATCCGTTGGCGGCAGAGAAGAAATGGGCGGAGAAGACCCTTACCCCAACGCTGGAGAAGTCTCCGGAGCGGCCCATTGGCGAAGCGAGCGGCATCAATCTCGACGAACACGGTAATGCGCGCTTCACTACGATTTCCGGCGTGCCCATCCGCCGCCTGTACACGCAAGCCGATCTGCCCGAGGATTGGAGCGAAGAGAAATACCTCGGTTATCCCGGCACGCCGCCTTTCACCCGCGGCATTCACGCGACCGGATACCGCGGCAAGCTCTACACCATGCGGCAGTTCTCCGGCTTCGCCTCGCCCGAGGAAACCAATCAGCGTTACAAGTATCTTCTCGAACATGGTGGCGGCGGCCTCTCGGTCGCTTTCGATCTACCCACGCTGATGGGTTACGACTCCGACCATCCGGCCAGCGAAGGCGAAGTAGGCAAATGCGGTGTGGCCATCGACTCCCTCGAAGACATGGAGATCCTCTTCAGCGGAATCGATCTGGAAAAAACGACCGTATCGATGACCATCAATTCTCCCGCCTCGGTGCTGTGGGCAATGTACCTGGTGGTGGCCGAGAAACAGGGCGCGGATTGGAAAAAGATCTCCGGCACAATTCAGAATGACATTCTCAAGGAGTACATCGCGCAGAAGGAATATATCTATCCACCAGCGCCGTCAATGCGGCTGGTCATCGACACATTCGAGTTCGGATCGAAGTTCACCCCGCGTTTCAACACCATCTCGATCAGTGGCTATCACATTCGCGAAGCGGGTTCGACGGCGCTCCAGGAGTTGGCATTCACCCTGTACGACGGCGTCGAATACGTCGAATGGGCGCGACGGCGCGGGCTTGATGTGGATGATTTCGGTCCGAGACTGAGTTTTTTCTTCAACGCACACAACGATTTTTTTGAGGAGATTGCCAAGTACCGCGCGGCCCGCAAGATTTGGGGCAAGGTCATGCAGGAGCGCTTCGGAGCGAAAAATCAGCGCACTTGGCTCATGCGCTTTCACACGCAGACGGCAGGCGTTTCCCTGCCGGCGCAACAGCCGATGAACAACATTGCCCGCGTTGCCCTGCAGGCTCTGGCAGCTGTGCTGGGGGGAACGCAGTCGCTGCATTGCGACTCCTACGACGAGGCGCTGGCTCTGCCCACCGAGGAAGCCGCCCGCATCGCTCTACGCACGCAGCAAATCATCGCCTATGAGTCCGGCGTCACCCAAACCGTCGATCCACTAGGGGGCTCGTATTTCCTGGAGAACCTGACTCTCGAAATGGAAAAGGGCGCCTTCGACTACTTTGGCAAACTCGACTCCATGGGAGGCATGGTGAGGGCCATCGAGCAGGGCTATCCGCAGAAGGAGATCGCCGAGGCTTCCTACCAGTACCAGCGCGCTGCCGAGGCGAAAGAGAAGATCGTCGTAGGTGTAAACCAGTTCGTGATCGAGGAAGACTCGCCGCACATTCTCTATATTGACGAAAGTGTGGGCCGACAGCAGTCGGCAAAGCTCAGCAGGTTGCGGGCGCGGCGGTCGAATGATGAAGTGCGGCGCACACTTGATGCATTGAAGAAAGCAGCCGCGCAAGAACCGAAGGCGGGCGCAACTGGAAACGTCTCTCCGGCCAACACGATGCCCTTCATCGTTGACGCGGTGCGGGCATATGCGACCGTGGGCGAGATTTGCGAAGCCTTGCGAGAAGTATATGGAACTTATACGGAAGTGAGCATCACTTAGGGGGCGATCCCATCCCGCCCGAAATGGGAAATAAGGCGAGTTTTCGTTGCACTCGGCCGAAACTCTCGCACTTGTTGGGCTATGATTGAGGTCGCAAATTGCGACCTCAAATGAAAAAGAAAATGAAAGCAACCTTGCTCAGGATGCCGAAACAGCGGGCGGCCTTCGCTGCTTCTGTCGAGTCACGTATTTTATTTCTACGACGTCAACGAGTCATCCTCGATGTCGACATTGCCCGACTCTATGGCGTACCCGTCAAGCGGCTCAACGAGCAGGTGAAACGCAATCAGGAAAGGTTTCCTTCCGATTTCATGTTCCAGTTGAGCGAAAAGGAGCATGCCGCTTTGAGGTCGCAAATTGCGACCTCAAACAAAAGCCGCGGCGGACGCCGATACACGCCGTATGCGTTCACTGAACATGGAGCGATCATGGCCGCAACGGTGCTTAATTCAGAGCGGGCGGTGCAGATGAGCGTCTTCGTGGTGCGCGCCTTTGTACGCCTGCGCGAGATGCTGGCCACTAACCGGCGGCTCGCCGGAAAGATCGACGAGTTGGAGAATCGTTTGGATACGCACGATTCCGTGATTCAGGAATTGATCGAAGCCATTAAAGAATTGATGACTCCCGAGGAACCTTCGCGCGCACGAATCGGGTTCCAGCTTCCGGCCGGCAAGGCCAGGTAATCGAAAGCAACCGGCCCTCCGGCGTTGCAGCCCAAGTGACATTCCTCATACTCAAGCAACCGCGATGACTTGTGATAAATATAGAAGATCGTGCGAAAAGCGGTTCGTCATTTAAATAAAGCTGACCCGGTCATGCGGGCGATTATCAAGAGCATTGGCCCGTGTCGCATGGCGTTTTCCTCACCCGAGTTTCATCGTCTCGCTCAGTCGATCGTCTATCAGCAACTGAACGGACGAGCTGCAGAGACGATTTTCAAGCGCGTTACGGCGCTGGCTGGCGAACCGCTTAAGCCGGAGAGCGTTCTTCAGTTGAGCGAGCAACAGATGCGAGCCGCAGGATTGTCCAAACAGAAGTCGGCGTACTTGAAAGACCTTGCGGCGAAGACGGCAAGTGGAAGTCTCAATTTCGCGCGACTTCCTACACTTTCCGACGCGGAAGTGATCGAGCACCTGACCCAAGTGAAGGGCATCGGCGTTTGGACAGCCCAGATGTTTCTGATGTTTACGTTGAAGCGTGAAAACGTCTTGCCGACGGGGGACTATGGAGTCCGCGCCGCGATGTACAAACATTACCTCGCCGTAGCGAGACCCCTGACGAAAATAATAACTCCCGCCAAAAAGAGCCGACTGAAACCAGTCAAGTTGCCGACCCCCGAGCAAATGGAGAAGATTGCCAAATGCTGGGAGCCCTATCGTAGCGTGGCTTGCTGGTATTTGTGGAAGAGCCTGGATACGAAAACGCTTTAGCCCGCAAGCCAAACGCAAACGCTGTGCGCGCCCCTCCCCTCTGTGATTAAATGTAGGGCAATGGCTGATCTCAAGATTCGAGTGCTGGTGGCGAAGCCGGGGCTCGACGGGCACGATCGCGGAGCCAAGGTTATTGCCCGCGCACTCCGCGATGCCGGCATGGAAGTGATTTACACGGGCCTGCGGCAGACCCCGGAAATGATCGTCAGCGCTGCTCTGCAGGAAGATGTGCACGTCATCGGACTGTCAATTCTTTCCGGCGCCCACAATGCAATCGTTCCCCGGGTGATGGACCTGCTCAAGCAGAACAAGATGGACGATGTTCTGGTGCTGGTTGGAGGGATCATCCCCGATCAGGATATCGCAGCCCTTAAAACGCTCGGCGTGGCAGCCATCTTTCAACCCGGCACAGCGATGGATGAGATCGTAAAGTTCATTCGTGCGAATGTGAAGGGCGCAGGCGTGCCTGCCGTTGATTGAGCGATTGGACAATCGGGTGATTGTGCAATTGCATACCCTATGTCTTGCTTTGCCGGATTACGCGACTGCGCAATTGCCTGATTCTTCACATGCCCACTCCTAATCCGACCAGCGTGCGGCAACAGCTAGAGCGCACAGTTGGTCCTGCGCCCTGGTACTGGAAGACCTTTCCGGCGTTCCAGTCGGGGGCGGGGCAGCGCTTTGTTTGGACCCATCAAGGCGACCAGGAGCCCGTCGCTTATGTGATCTCGCTGGCGCTAAAGCAGGAACCGGATAAACCCCGGCTGGCGTTGAACACTTACTGCCGGCCATTTATTGTGTCGCCGCAGTATCTCGGGATCTGGGCTCCGGAGGGGCGCAACATCCGTCTTGCCTGTTTCGATCCCGACCAGCTTAAGGCGTTTGACCTGGTTGAGATTGCGGGATGGTTCAAACAATCATCCGACCGTATCTATGCCAAAACGCCGCCAGTGGCTGACTTCGAACTGTCCCTCACACTCGCGCCGGGCATGCACAAGATCGACGTACCCCCTGAATTGGCTTCCGTTGACGAATTGATTGTCCCAACCAGCTATAAGGCCATGTCGAATGACGAGCCGGCATTCGCGTTGTTTGTTCTCTACCTGCAGGCGGGACTGGCGGAGGTGTTGCCGCAGAAATGGTTCACCGCTTCGCAATATCAGGTGGGAAAGCAATGGATTTCGCGCGCCGCGCGCGATCCGGAATCGCATCGCATCTTCGGAGAATGCTTTGGTGCAGGAACGTTTCTGCTGGAAGAAGATGGCTGCCGCCTGGCGGAGTGGATGGAGAAGCTGGCTTAGATCAGTGCTGAGGCACACCACCGTGGGACGCTCGCCGGTGATCAATACCGCCTTCTTCTCTCTGCAGGATGAGGCCGATGGGTTTTTGGTTGCGCCTGGGCTCCCCTGATGGAACAAACCGTCTCACGCGCGAGCGCCTAGTCGCTTTGCAATCGATCATTGAGCAAATGAGTAGCGAGGCGCGGCCCGCTGGTGATAACTGGAAATGAAAGATTCTTCTCTGCGGGAGCGGAACTCAGGGAGATCGCGTCATTGAATGGGCCCGCGGCCTATGAATTCTCCAAGATGGGCCAAGCGCTGATGCGCGCGTTGGAAGAGTTCCCTTCCCCGGTATTTGCCGGAATCTCGGGATATTGCATGGGCGGAGGTCTGGATCTAGCACTGGCCTGCCATCGGCGGATCGCCGCGCCAAACACAGTGTTTGGCCACCGCGGTGCTGCTCTGGGACTGATCACCGGATGGGGAGGAACGCAACGGTTGCCGCGCCTCGTGGGCAAAGGGATTGCGCTCGAAATGTTTGTCGCGGCGGAAAAATCGATGCGGCGCTGGCTCTGGGACTGGTAGAAGCGATAGTTGAAGATCCAGTAGCCGAGGCTTTTCGAAGGATCGGGCTTCTTCGCGCAATGCGTTGAGTATCGTCTCGCCGCGTGGCTAGTTCGGCCCGGCTGGGTGACGACAAGTGTCTTTGTTGTGTAAAGTGTTGGGCTGACGCATGCGGCACTGATTTGGATTACGTGGAGGCAATCTTGAGAAACAAAATGATTTCTTACTCGATCAGCATCCTTGCAATCGTGATTTCGCTGATCGGCAACCCGATCTTGGCCGCGGCCCAATCGCAGCCGGTCGAGGCTCACAAAGTCGCGGCCAACCTGGCCACGGGCGTCGACATTCCCATTCCCGATATCCCTTATACAAAATTCATACTGAAGAACGGGCTCACGGTCCTAGTGCACGAGGACCACAAGGCTCCCATCGTGACGGTAAATACCTGGTACCACGTTGGATCGAAGAATGAGAAGCTGGGCAAGACCGGCTTCGCCCATCTATTCGAACATCTGATGTTCAGCGGCAGTGACGACTTCAATCACACCTACATCAACGCCATGGAACGAGTAGGAGCCACCAACCTGAACGGCACCACCAACAACGACCGCACGAATTATTTTGAAAACGTTCCTACCTCCATGCTCGACTACGTTCTTTTTGCCGAAAGCGACCGCATGGGTCATCTGCTCGGCGTGCTCGACCAGAAGAAGCTCGATTTGCAACGCGGTGTGGTGCAGAACGAAAAACGGCAGGGCGAAAACCAGCCTTACGGCGTCACCGAACAGCTTATTGTGGAGAACACCTACCCGGTGGGCCATCCCTACTCGTGGACTGTGATCGGCTCCATGAAAGATCTCGACGCGGCCTCGCTGAGCGACGTTCAGGAGTGGTTCAAAACCTATTACGGTCCGAATAACGTCACTGTGGTGGTGGCCGGCGATGTGACCCCGGAAGTGGCGAGAGAGAGAGTCGAGAAGTATTATGGCGAGATTCCAGCCGGGCCTCCCATCGCCAAGCAGGAAGTGTGGGTTGCAAAACGAAGCGGCACGCATCGCGGATGGGTGCAAGACCGCGTCCCCCAGGCTCGCCTCTATCGTATATGGAACGTACCGGAATTCGGCTCTCCCGAACAGGCAACGTTGGATCTAGCGGCACAGGTGCTGGGCCGCGGCAAGACTTCCCGGCTGTATAAGCGGCTGGTCTACAAAGATCAAACTGCGACCAGCGCTACCGCATCGAATGATTCCAATGAGATTGGCGGACAGTTCGATTTCACGATTACCGCTAACCCGGGCGAAGAACTCGACAAGGTGGGGAAGGCTGCGGACGAGGAGTTGCAGAATTTTCTCAAGAGCGGTCCGACTGCGGCCGAACTGCAACTGGCCAAGACGCAGATACTGGGAAACTATGCCCGGACTGTGGAGCGGATCGGAGGCTTCGGGGGCAAGAGCGATCTTCTAGCGCGCTGCCAGACCTACACTGGCAATCCCGATTGCTACAAGGAATATCTGAAGCGGGTTAAAGCCGCCACGCCGGCCGCGGTAAAGAAAGCCGCCGATGATTGGCTCAGCGACGGCGACTATGTTCTCGAGGTCCATCCGTATCCCAGTACCTTCAAGACTGACGCCAAGCTGGACCGGTCAAAAGAACCTGCACCGGGCGATGCCATGTCGCTCAAGCTTCCTCCGTTGCAGAAATCCGCGCTGAGCAATGGGCTGAAAATCGTGCTGGCGGAGCGTCACACAGCTCCGGTCGTGAACTTCACGTTGCTGATCGATAGTGGATATTCTGCCGACCCTGCGGGCGCAACGGGCACGGCCAGCTTTGAGCAGCGCATGTTGGAAGAAGGTACGCCGACGCGTGATTCGCTGAAGATTGGCGAAGAACTGGAATCGCAGAGCGCCAACTTCACCGCCAGCGCCAATCTCGACTGGTCCCTGGTCAACCTGAATACGCTAAAGAGCACCATGGACAAGTCGCTGGACATTTATGCCGACCTGATTCTGCATCCGGCGTTTCCTCAGAAAGAATTCGAGCGTCTGCAAAAAGAGCGCATTGCCGGCATCCAGCGCGAGAAAGTCACGCCTCAATCCATGGCATTACGCGTGGTGCCTGCGCTGATCTATGGAAAGAACCATCCCTACGCCGTGCCGTTCACTGGTACCGGCACCGAAGCCAGCGTGAAGAAGATGACCCGCGAAGATCTGGCCACGTTCCACGACACGTTCTTCAAGCCCAACAATGCCACGCTGCTGGTGGTTGGTGATACCACGCTGGCCGAAATCAAGCCCAAGCTGGAAACGCTGCTGGCTGCCTGGAAGCGGGGCGATGTTCCCAAGAGAACCGTGCCTCAAGTCGGGCAGCCCGAAAAAGATGTCGTCTACTTGATCGATCGTCCGGGATCAGGACAGAGCGTGATTTTTGGAGCGCAACTGGCGCCTCCGCAAAATGATCCGGATGCCATTGCGCTGCAACTTGCGAACGGCATCTTTGGCGGAAAATTCAGCTCGCGCATCAACATGAACCTGCGCGAAGACAAGCACTGGTCATACGGCGTGCGCGCGGTGTTGCCCGCCGCCCGCAGCCAGCGTCCCTACATCAGCATCTCAGCAGTGCAGACGGACAAGACGAAAGAATCGATGGTTGAGTTGGTGAAGGAATACCACAACATCGCCGACGAAAAACCGATCACGGCGGAGGAACTGAAAGACGAGCAGAGCAATACCACGCTCGGACTTCCGGGCACTTTTGAAACCGTACAGCAGCTCAGCGGCGCCTACGGCACCATTTTGCAGTACGGCTTGCCGGAGGACTATTACAACACCTTCACGCAAAAGGCGCTGGCGCTAACGCCCGAGAGTGCCAATGAGACTGCCAAGAAATACATCCTGCCTGATCATTTGGTTTGGGTGGTCGTAGGAGATATGAGCAAGGTCGAGGCAGGAATACGCGAACTGAACCTGGGCGATGTCCACAAGATTGATGCGGACGGCAACCCGGTGCAGTAACAGCCACGAGACGGGTGAACTGCCCTCTCTGGGCGCGAATGGCATCGGGGAGGGATTCGAAGCTCCCCAGCTTGAGTTTCTCAGGCTTGACGAAGTAGTTTTGCCCTCTCCCTCGAAAACCTCTGAGAGTCAAACTGGAAAGCTGCGAATCGTCCCCCCGTGACCCTGCTTCCCGCTCCAGCCGCAGGTTTTCGGCTCGTAAAATTGAGCGGGAAGGCCAACTGCGGTGCTTGCGAAGCACCCAAGGTATCTTGTTCAGGATGTCTGGGAGGAAAGTGGCCCCCACCACCACGTTCGGGCCCTAGCAAGCCTCCGCATGGCTCGGCTAGACTTTCAGACCGAACGGCCTCTCTGGCATCCCAAGACGTGCAGCAGTAGGCAGTCTGACGCACGGTTCGCCGGGAAGTCGTTAGCAAACCTCATTTTTTTGTGAAGATTTTCTCAAATGATTAAGGCAGTCAGGCACCTGTACGAATTTGGGCCCTTTGTGTTGGACCTTGGAGAGCGGTTGGTCCGCCACGGCGCATCACGGATGGAATTGCCGCCCCGGGCCTTCGACACCCTGGTCGCGCTGGTCGAGAACAACGGCCGGTTGCTCGAAAAAGACGAGCTGATGCGAACCATCTGGGGGGATACGTTTGTTGAAGAAAACAACCTGAGCCAGGTCATCTACCTGCTTCGTAAAGCTCTCCGGGATGGCGAAGATGGCGCCCGCTACATTGAAACCGTTCCCAAGCGCGGCTACCGGTTTGTAGCAGAGGTGCGGGAATTCGAATCTACTGGGGGAAACGGCAAGAATCGCCGCGCGAGTTCCAACTTAGCTTCTTTGCCTCCTTTCAGTAATACGGCCAACCGCCGGACTTCAATCCAGGCCTCGGCAATCCCCGCAGCGAACCCGACTGAGTCTACTCGCCTTCCAGTTGCTGAACTCCGCAACGCTGATTTTGATTCCCCAAAACGAAACTCAGGAGCACGCCGCGGCTGGATCCAAGGGCTGGCCGGCGGATTGGCAATCATCGCCGTGCTGGCGGTGCTGCAAGGTGCAGGCTGGAAGCCGCGGCTGTTCGGCGCAGCGGACCTGAGTCCCATTCGCTCGGTCGCGGTACTGCCACTGCAGAATCTCTCCAACGATCCCAGCCAGGAATATTTCGTCGACGGGATGACCGACGAACTGATCACCGATCTGGCGCAGATTCGCGAACTCAAGGTTGTTTCCAAGACTTCCATCATGCAATACAAGGGAACGCGTACTCCACTCCCTCAGATTGGGCGCGATCTGGGAGTTGACGCTGTGGTAGAGGGCTCGGTGCTACGCTCGGGCGAGCGGGTAAGGATCACGGCACAGTTGATCCGGACGGCGACGGATCGCCATATCTGGGCGGAATCTTATGACGGGGATTTGAAAGACGTGCTCTCGCTTCAGGCTCGCGTGGCGGAAACAATCACCAGCCAGGTGAAACTCAACCTGACGGCGGAAGAGAGCGGACGCCTCCGTCGGGCGGGCCCAGTTAACCCCGAGGCCCTCGACGCCTATCTGCGCGGCCGCTATGCCTGGGACCAGAGGAATGTAGCCAGTTTTGAACGGGCGATCCAATTCTTCAACCAAGCCATAGCCAAGGATCCCGGCTTCGCGTTGGCCTATTCCGGCCTGGCAGATTCCTATACCCTGCTGAACCTATACGGAGAGAGCACAGCCAACGGAACCGAGGCAAAAAACGCCGCCGAGAGAGCTTTGCAACTCGATGACACTCTGGCCGAGGCTCATACCTCACTCGCCGCCGTAAAGATTCTTCACGATTGGGATTGGCAAGGCGCGGAACGCGAGTTCCAACGGGCGCTGCAACTAAATCCCAATTTCGCGCAGGCCCATCACTGGTACGGCAATCTTCTGCTCGGTCCTCAGGGACGCCACGACGAAGCGATTGCGGAACTGAAGCGGGCGCAAGAACTGGATCCGCTCTCGCTAATCATCAATGCCGATACTGGCTTCGCCTACTACCTCTCCGGACGCTACGACCTGGCGCTGCAGTCTTACCATAAGGTGCTGGCCACGAATCCTAATTTCCTGCCAGTGCACTTCTATCTGGCGAAATATTACCGTCAGATGGGCCGCTACGACCTGTGGCTCAAGGAAATGGTGGAGGATGACCGTCTAGCGGGCTTTTCCAAACGAAACCAAGCCTTGCAAGAATTTTATTCCCGGCACGCCTTCCGCGCTGCCATGGAGGACTTTGCAAAACCCCCAGGATCAAGCCGCCTTGTCGGCGCAAGCGATTTTCGCGCGGCTTCATGCTCAATCGCGGAGGCCAATGCCGTCCTTGGAAGAAACGCCTCAGCCTTGGACGCGTTGGAGAACTGTTATAGCTGGAGCGGCGTCGCGTTGATCTACCTTAAAGTGGACCCAGTCTGGAGCAATATTCGCCCTGAGCCGCGGTTTCAGGAAGTGTTGCGGCGCTTGCACCTACAGTAAGCCTCGGGCAATTTCTCATCTGGTTGCGGACTTCCCATCTTCTGCGCATCTGTTAGGCCTGCCTTCCGTTGCACGTTTTAGCGCGAGTGGTATACCGTAAACAGTCCGACCTCTATACCCATGGCTGACCGCAGCGAAGCTCCCACCGAACCGTTGTCGCAGGCGTCGAACGTCCTAACGACGAAAGTCGACCCCACCTCGGCACGGTATGAGGCCAACATGCGCTTTCTCGCCGACCTCATGTCCCAGGTGCGCAATGAGGGCGAAAGGATTTGCGAAGGCGGCGGACCTAGGGCCGTTGAAAGCCAGCACAACAAGAAACGCCTGACGGTTCGCGAACGCATTGACTTGCTGGTCGATCCTAAGACCTTTTTCGAGCTGGGACTTTACGCCGCTCATGCGATGTACGAAGAGTGGGGTGGAGCTCCCGCCGCCGGTGTGGTAACCGGATTGGCGCGAATCCATACGCGCATGGTGATGATCATCGCCAACGACGCCACCGTAAAAGCGGGCGCATTTTTTCCGATGACCTCGAAAAAGGTGATTCGCGCGCAGAACATCGCCATCGAGAATCGCATTCCAACCATCTACCTGGTGGACTCCGCTGGCGTTTTTCTGCCGCTCCAGGAAGATGTATTTCCCGACACTGACGATTTTGGACGCGTCTTCCGCAACAATGCGGTCATGTCAGCTTTAGGCATTCCTCAGATCGCCGCTATCATGGGCATGTGCGTGGCCGGCGGCGGATATCTTCCGGTGATGTGTGATCACGTTCTGATGACCGATGGCAGCGGTCTATTTTTGGCTGGTCCGGCGCTGGTGCAGGCGGCGATCGGCCAGAAAGTTTCCGCCGAGGATCTCGGCGGAGCAGCCATGCATGCGGGCATCAGCGGTACGGTGGACTTCCGCGAACCGGATGATCCTTCGTGCCTGGCGCGCATTCGCTCCATCGTTGAGAAGTGGGGATACCGGCGGCAATCTCCGTGGGACCGAAAGAAGCCTGTCGAGCCAGCGCTCTCCGCCGAGGAGATTTACGGCGTTTACGATTCTTCTCCCGCGCGTCCTTACGACATGAAAGAAATCCTCGCGCGCGTCCTCGATGGCAGCCGCTTTGACGAATATAAAGCGGAATACGGCAAGACACTCATATGTGGTTACGGACGCATCGGCGGCTTCGCCGTCGGCATTGTCGCCAACCAGAAGCTGCACGCGCAACAAACCGATCACGAAGGCCACAAGCGCATCGAATTTGGCGGCGTTATTTACACGGAATCGGCGGAGAAAGCCGCCCGCTTCATCATGGACTGCAATCAGAATCTGATTCCGCTGATTTTCTTCCATGACGTGAACGGATTCATGGTGGGCCGTGACGCGGAGTGGAGCGGCATCATCAAAGCGGGCGCGAAGATGGTGAATGCGGTATCGAATTCCGTGGTGCCGAAGATCACCGTGATTGTGGGAGGATCGTTTGGCGCGGGACATTACGCGATGTGCGGCAAGGCATTCGATCCTCGGTTTGTGTTTGCATGGCCGACGGCCCGTTACGCCGTGATGGGCGGCGACTCGGCCGCAGGAACGTTGGTCGAAATCAAGGTGAAACAACTGGAGCGCAGCGGCACGAAACTGGGCGAGGAAGAAAAGAAAGAACTCTACGAAGCGACGAAGCGAACCTACGACGAACAGACTGATCCGAGGTATGGCGCAGCACGGCTGTGGATCGACAAAATTATCGATCCGATAGAAACGCGCGATGCCATTACGCAAGCGCTGGAAGCGGCGGCGCTGAATCCCGAAGTGGCTGAGTTTAAGGTGGGAGTGCTGCAAACATGATTGGCCACGGATTTTTACGGATTAAGACGGATAAGAAAAACAAGGGTCTGGGTCTGGGTTTGGTTTTTCTTGTTTAAGGTTTTGATCCGCGAGAATCCGTGTGATCCGTGGCAAGTTTTGTTATGTCTGAGACGGTGAAGCTTATCGAATGTCCGCGGGACGCATGGCAGGGGCTGAAGGGACAGATTCCTCCTGACATCAAGCGTGCCTACTTGCAGGCGTTGATCAGCGCAGGATTTAAGCACATTGATGCCGTCTCGTTCGTGTCGCCGAAGGCTGTGCCGCAGATGGCTGACTCGGAAGAGGTGTTGAAAGAACTCGATCCACCCGACGACGTAGAGATCATCGGCATCGTGGTCAACGAAAAAGGCGCGCAGCGGGTCATCGAGACGCACGCGGTGCACACACTTGGATTTCCCTATTCGATTTCAGAAACCTTTTTGCAGAAGAATCAGAATCAGTCCGCCGAGAATGCGCTTGAAGAACTGGAAAAAATCCAGAAAAAGGCCGACGACGAGGCACTCGATGTAGTGGTTTACATCTCGATGGCATTTGGCAATCCCTATGGCGATCTGTGGAGCATAGATGAAGTGATTGAAGCCATTTCGCTCATGGAAGTCGACAACATGCGGATGATCTCTCTGGCTGACACCGTTGGCATGGCCACTCCGGAGCAAGTCAGCGACTTGGTAGGGGCGGTGATGGCGAAGTACGATTATCTGGAGATCGGAGTTCACCTGCACAGCCGCCCGGAGCACGCGGCAGCAAAGATTCTCGCGGCTTACGACGCCGGTTGCCGCCGATTTGATTCGGCCTTGGGCGGGCTTGGCGGCTGTCCTTTCGCGCAGGACGCGCTGGTCGGGAATATTGCGACTGAAAAAGTGATTGAGGCTCTTCAGCAGCGCGGCGCTGAGTTGCCGCCGTTGAAGCCGCTGGATACTTTATTGCGCGCAACCGCCGAGTTGGGTGCACGGTACACGAATTCGATCGATGATGAATAATTTTCTATCGACAATGAATTACAAGACGATCCAACTCGCATATGACTCCGGGGTGGCCACCATCACGCTGAACCGCCCCGACAAGCGCAACGCCATCAGCTTCGAACTGATTGACGATCTGCTGCGCGCGCTGGAGGAGGTTGAAACATCAGACGCGATCGTGCTCATCCTGACCGGAGCGGGCAAAGCTTTCTCCTCGGGCATGGACCTGGAGAATTTTAAAACTTTGATCGGACGCTCGCCGGAACAGAACCTTCAGGATTCGCAAACCATGGTCCGCATGTTCCGTAGGCTTTACGAATTCCCTAAGGTCACAATTGCTGCCGTGAACGGTGCTGCTATCGCCGGCGGCACCGGACTGGCTTTGCTCTGCGACTTCACCCTGGCAGTGCCGGAAGCCAAATTCGGCTATACCGAGGTGCGCATCGGCTTTGTGCCTGCTATTGTTTCAACTTTCCTTCTGCGCCAAGTAGGAGAGAAGCAGGCGCGCGATCTGTTGCTGACCGGAAGAATTATTGGAGCCGAAGAAGCCGCACGCATGGGACTGGTCAACGAAATCGTCGCACCGGAAAACCTGATGACCCGGGCCCGGGAGCTTGCCGCGCTGCTGATGGAGAACAGTCCAGCCTCGTTACGAGCGACCAAGAAACTGCTGAACGACCACGCCCGTGCCGAACTCGAGTTACAGATCGAGGCTGCCGTGCGCGAGAATGCCGCCATCCGCACCACCGCCGACTTCCGCGAAGGCGTTACATCGTTTCTTGAAAAGCGCAAGCCGGTTTGGAGCGGGAAATGAATTCGAATCCACAGGCGGTCAACGAAACCCGGCTCCGCGTCCGCTATGCGGAAACCGATCAGATGGGGGTAGTTTACCATTCCAACCATTTTGTCTGGTTTGAGGTGGGACGCGTCGAATTGCTGCGGCAGTTGGGCTTTTCCTATCGCGACATGGAAAGCAGGGACAACTGCTTCTTTGCCGTCGCCGAGGCCAAGTGCCGTTATCGAGCTCCGGTGCGCTATGACGAAGAAGTGCTGGTGCGCACGCAATTACTGAATGTCCGCGATTCGGTGGTTCACTTCGGCTACGAATTACGTCGCGTGGAAGATGGAGCGCTGCTAGCCGAGGGCGAGACCACACACATTGTCACCAATGCAGAGATGAAGATTACCGTGATTCCGGATCCATATATGAAGGCATTCCGCACAGCGGTCGGAAAACAGGATAGGAAACGCTCTTGAACGCTCTTCACATCAGCGGTAACGATCTAACTTTGGAAGCGGTGCGCGAAGTCGCCGCTGAAAGAAGACCAGTGCTCTTATCGGCCGATGCGCGCGAAGGCGTGAATCGCGCGCGCGCAGTAGTTGACGACATCGTCGCCAGCAACAAACTGGCGTATGCGATTACCACGGGCGTCGGAAAACTCAGTGACGTGCGCATCGCTGGCGATCAGATTCGCGAACTGCAAGTGAATCTCGTACGCTCGCACGCGGTCGGAGTCGGCGAACCGCTCTCCGCCGTGGAAACCCGGGCCATGATGCTTCTCCGCGCCAACTCTCTGGCCAAGGGATTCTCCGGCGTGCGCGGAGTCGTCATTGATACGCTCTGCGAAATGCTGAACCGCGGCGTCACGCCTTTCGTGCCTTCGCAAGGCAGCGTGGGCGCCAGCGGCGATCTGGCTCCGCTAGCGCATCTCGCGCTGGCCTTGATCGGCGAAGGCGAATGCTTCGATGCATCCGGCAAACGCGTGGCCAGCGCTGACGCTTTGAAGCAGGCGCAAGTGAAGCCTGTGGTGCTGGAATCGAAGGAATCTATTTCGCTGATTAACGGAACGCAGGCCATGCTGGCAGTGGGCACGCTGGCGCAACTAGCCGCGGAGATGCTGGTCGATTCCGCCGACGTTCTGGGCGGACTGTGCTGCGATGCCCTGAAAGGCACCGATGCAGCCTTCGATGAACGCATTCACAAAGCTCGTCCGCACAGCGGACAGATGAAGACAGCAGCGAACCTGCGCAAGATGCTCGAGGGGAGCCAGATCCGCGAATCTCACCGCAAGTGCGGCCGCGTACAGGATGCGTATTCACTGCGCTGCATCCCTCAGGTACATGGCGCGGTCCGCGACACGCTCGCCCATTGCCGCGAAGTGTTTGAGATTGAAGCGAACTCCGCGGTGGATAATCCTCTCGTCTTCATTACCGATCCGGAAAATTTAGAAGGCGACGTAATTTCCGGAGGAAACTTTCACGGCGAACCACTCGCCTTCGCTCTGGATTTTTTAGGCATCGCTCTCAGCGCGCTTGCCGGCATCAGTGAGCGCCGTATTGAACGACTGGTAAATCCCGCTCTTAGCGAGGGCTTGCCGCCGTTCCTGGCGCAAGGCGCAGGACTGAACTCCGGTTTCATGATGCCGCAAGTCACCGCCGCTGCGCTGGTTAGCGAGAACAAAGTTCTGGCCCATCCTGCGTCGGTGGACTCGATCACCACATCGGGCAACAAAGAAGACTATGTCTCGATGGGAATGACGGCTGCGATCAAACTGAAGCGCATTATTGAAAACACGCGCAACGTTCTGGCGATTGAAGCCATGGCTGTGGCGCAGGCGATCGACTTCCTCGCGCCGATGAAGACCTCCAGACGCGGACAAGCAGCGCATGCGGCGATCCGGTCGGTTTGCCCAACGATGGAAAAAGACCGCGTCATGTACAAAGATTTCGCTCGGCTGGCGGAGTTGATCGCCAGCGGCAAGGTAGCTGAAGCGTTGCGCTAGGAAGTTCCTACCAGCCTTTTCTCTCCCGCAAGTTCGTAATGTGGGCTACGTGATGTCGCCCATGCCAGGCGTAAAGCGCTAGATTCTTCTCGAGCCGCACGAGGCCTAGTTCAGGATGCCGAAACGTACGCTTCCAGTCTTCCGGCTGGAGCGAGCGCAGCAGCCGGACCCAGCGATCGTGCAGCGAATCCAGAAGCGTCAGTGAGACTTCCACGGGAGTGGCCTGCGTATCGGCCAGCTGCGCCCAGCGATCTTCAGCATAAGGCTTAATGGTCGGTTCATCTTCCGTGAGTGCCAGTTTGAAGCGGATGTACGCGTTGAGATGACTGTCCGGGACGTGATGCGCGACCTGCCGTACGGTCCAGCCCTCGGGACGGTAGGGTGTGTCAAGTTGCTGCTGTGAGAGCCCTTTCACGGCGGCGCGCAGGCGCGCGGGTGCTTGTTCGATATGCAGGAGCAGTTCCTGACGCTGATCGGGCGTGGGCGGTCCGTCGTATTTGAACTTGCCGACGGGGTAGCGAAGGTCAGTCATTTCCTTTTCCTCACGATAGTTATCTCACAGATGATCAGCACCCTGGTAAGGTTCAAGGAGGAACAATGCGTCGGTCCAGAATCCGAGGGTAGATTGCCGGTACTGAACCCTCTCAGTTAACTACAACCCCTAGGGCTTAGTTTCACCCGACCCCATTCCCTCTGGCTTCGCATTTCGATTCCTCGTGCCCTAAGATTTGTGCATCCAAGGTTGGTTTGTAGGCTAAACTCGCAATTCTGAGCCGGTTAGACGGTTTGTGGATCACTTGCCAGGGGTGGTAGCATCCCGGTGAACGAGAGGGATTATGGCAGCTTCGGTCTGGTCTGGACACTTAACTTTTGGGCTTATCTCCATGCCGGTGCGCTTGTTTTCCGGGGCGCGCAGTTCGGGCATTTCCTTCAACATGCTGCATCGCACCGATAAGTCTCGCCTGAAGCAGCAGTACATTTGCCAGGCGGAAGGCGTCGTCGTCGATCGCGCTGACATGGTCAAAGGCTACGAGTTCCGCAAGGACGAGTACATCGTCATCGAGCCGGAGGAAATCAAGAAGATCGAGCCGCAAACGGCGAAGACCATGGAGATTCTGGAATTCGTCAAGGCGGGCGACGTCGATCCAGTGTATTTCGAGTCGTCGTATTACATGATGCCGGAGGAGGCGGGGCGGCGTCCATATGCCCTGCTGACCAAGGCTTTGGAGGAAAGCGAGTATGTCGCTATCGCCAAGATCACCATGCACAACCGCGAATACACCGTGTTTCTGCGGCCGCACGAAGGCGGTCTGATGCTGCACACGATGTACTACGCCGAAGAAGTGAAGAAGGTGGAAGGCTTTGGTGCGCCTGACGTGGAGTTGAAAGAAGCCGAAGTGAAAGTGGCGCACCAACTCATTGAGGCGCTGGCCGATGAGTGGGATCCGGAAAAGTACAAAGATAATTTCCAGGAAAATTTGAAGAAACTGATTGAAGCCAAACTTGAGGGCGGTGAGGTCGCGGCGGTGGAGCAGCCGAAGAAGCTTGCGCCGGTGATAGACCTGATGGCCGCACTGAAGCAGAGCCTGGCGCAGATGGAAGGCAAGAAGAAGCCGGCGGCGACCGCGAAATCAGAGGAGCCAAAAGCGGCGGCGGTCGGCAAACCGCGGCGCGGGCGCTAACGAGGAACGCCCTCATCTCGTGTCTTCGCGCACCGCATGGATCGGTCCGTCCAACTTACGCGCTCCTTCACGCATCCCAGCAGTGGGCTATCCGGCAAAAACCCGCGTTTAATCTTTAAAGGGGTCGCCCACTGGCGCAGATTGTGGCCAGCCGTTAGAATGTTGAATTCCTCGCAGATGTAACCATAACTTCCCTTTGGGGTGCAGATGAGTTTTCGACGCTTGGGCCGATTGGCGGCCATGGTGATTCCCACCTTGCTCTGCCTGTCGTGCGGTCAGGTCTATCGGCCGGTGGTAATTCCCTGCTCGGCGGGAGGCGGAATTCCCGGCTGTCCCGTATTGCCGCCTCCGACTCCGGCGAGTTTTCATGCCGTATTTGGCATCAGCCTGAACGCTCCGAACAATCCGGGCGGGGCCATGCAGATCGACGTCTCGGGAGACTCGATCATCGCGGAGACGTCAGACGCCGACCCGAAGTTTGGCGACGAGCCGACGCACGCCGCCATTCTACCCAACAATACCCGGCTGTTTGTGGCCAGTGCGGGCAGCATCCTGGGCGGCGTGGACACAGTTTCAGCCTTTTCTCCTGCATTGCAGACCACGGGCACGCCCAGTTTTGGTCCCATAACGGCGATCAACTTGCCGAGTCCAAGCGCCAACATTTCCACGATCAGCGAGTCAGGCAACACGGTTACTGTTACGCTCACTGCGCCTTTGACGAACGCCCTGGCGGGCTACACCGTCGTCATTGCGGGCGTGGCGATTCCGGGTTGCACTTCGCCTTGTAATGCGAATGCCTACAATGGCGCTTTTACGATTTCTAACATCAGCGGCACGACCTTCACTTACACGAACCCAGCAGGCCCACTGTCTGCGGCAACTGGCGGGACAGCCACGTTTCCGCCGCAGCCTGTCTTTCTCAACAGCACGCAAAATAACGCCATGTACGTGGCCAACTACAACTCCAACTCAGTTTCGGCGATCAACACGACTTCCACCTTTGTAAGCAATACCGTGCCAGTTGGAGTGCACCCCGTGGCTCTGGCGGAAACGCCAAACGGCAGCAAGATTTACGTCGCCAACCAAGGGGACAACACAGTCAGCAGCTTGAACGTCGCCAGCTTGTCGGCGAATGTTCTAACTGGGTTCACCGGAATCACACCTGTCTGGGTGACGGCACGCAGCGATAGCCAGAAAGTCTACGTGCTAACGCAGGGAGATGGAAAGCTGGTCACAATTGACACGGCCAGTGACACCGCAGCGACCCCGGATTGTTCTGTGACTCCGACACTCTGCGTTGGAGCCGGGGCCAATTTCATCTTCTACGATCCGCACCTGAATCGTCTTTACGTTACCAATCCTGCCAACAGCACGGTGTACGTATTTTCCGATACCGGCGGAGCGAATGACACACCGGTGCAACTGGCAGCCATTCCATTCTCGCTGGGATCGGCAACGTGCCCTAGCGGCCCCAGCGCTTGCTTGCCCACTTCAGTAACGGCTTTGGCCGATGGCAGCCGCATTTATGTGGCCAGCTATCAGACGGCAGCTTCGGGTTGTCCTGATAATCTGGCTGGGTCGGCCGCCTGCGTGATCCCAAGCCTAGCTGTCTTTGATGCAAATAGTCTGACGTTAAAGACGACCATGACGCTGTTGGCGGGTCCGCAATTTGCGGCGGGGCAATATGCCGTAGCCCCGGCCACGGCCTGTGGAACCGTTCCGCCTAACCCGCTGGCTTTGTATGCCCCGGGAGCAACGCGCTTCCGCGTTTTCACCTCAGCCGCCGTGGATAGCAGCCACGTCTACGTGAGCATGTGCGACGCCGGCGCAATCGCCGACATCGTCACCACGAACAGCAATGCCAACGGCACGGGCGGCGGCGCAACGCAAGCCGATACAGTGATCGCAGACTTCCCGACTGCCTTTGCCAATGGGCCCACACAACCGAATGGCTTTCCACCAAACCAAAATGCGATTTTCTTGCTGACGGGACAGTAGAGAGTCAGTAATGAAGGCAGCTAATTCCTTGCCGCTACTTCTTCCCCTTGGGCTTCTCGCGCCGCATAGTGGGAGTCGACATACTGGTCGAGGATCCCAATGAACTCTGCCACAATGCGATCGCCCTTGAGCGTGGTGAACAGGCGTCCATCCACGTAAACCGGAGCCTTCGGCTCCTCGAAAGTCCCTGGTAGTGAAATGCCGATGTTGGCGTGCTTCGACTCGCCGGGGCCGTTGACCACGCAGCCCATCACAGCCAGCTTCATCTCTTCTACTCCCACATAGCGCATTTTCCAGCTGGGCATCTGCTCGCGCAGGTAGGTCTGAATTTGTTCGGCCATCTCCTGGAAGAAAGTGCTGGTGGTGCGTCCACAGCCGGGGCAGGCGGTGACTTGCGGGGTGAAGCTCCGGATGCCCATCGACTGAAGAATCTGCTGCGCCACGCGGACTTCCTCGGTGCGGTCGCCTCCGGGCGCCGGAGTCAACGAAACGCGGATCGTGTCGCCGATACCTTCTTGCAGAAGTACGCCCATCGCCGCGCTTGAAGCGACCACGCCCTTGGCTCCCATGCCGGCCTCGGTGAGGCCGAGATGGAGCGGGTAGTTGCAGCGGGCAGCGAGTGCGCGATAAACATCGATCAAATCCTGGACGCCGCTGACCTTTGCGCTAAGAATAATCTGATCAGGACGGAGGCCGAACTTCTGCGCCAGGTCAGCGGAGTGCAGCGCACTGACGACCATCGCTTCCATCGTCACCTCGCGGGCGTCTTTCGGTTCAGCCAGCGCGGAATTCTCGTCCATCATGCGGGTTAGCAGCGATTGATCCAGTGAGCCCCAGTTCACGCCGATGCGCACCGGCTTCTGATACTTCACCGCGACTTCGATCATGGTGCGGAAGTTCGAGTCGCCGGTCTTGCCAATGCTGGCGTTGCCGGGATTGATGCGGTACTTGGCCAGATCGCGAGCGCATTCCGGATACTTAGTGAGCAGCATATGGCCGTTGTAGTGGAAGTCACCGATGAGGGGGACGCGGATGCCCTGGCGGTCCAGCAAATCCACGATACGGGGAACGGCAGCAGCCGCCTCTTCGTTGTTCACCGTCACGCGGACCAACTCAGAACCGGCGCGCGAGAGAGCGGCACACTGTTGCACGGTGCCGAGGATATCCGCGGTATCGGTATTGGTCATCGACTGCACCACAATCGGTGCATCCGAGCCAACGCGAACACCGCCAACGACGACGGTAACGGTTTTTCTGCGTGGAACGATAGCCATGGGAAGCTTTATTTTATCATTACGGCGCTGCAACGCGCCAAATCCGGTACTCCGCCACCTCTTCATCAGCCGAAGAGTTCATGTGTGAACCCATGCGGACCAGTTGCAGGGTTTCGCTATCGGGCTTGCGATAAATCAGCAGCAGATCGGGCTTGAGGTGACACTCGCGATGGTCGCTCCATTCGCCGGACAGTCCGTGATCGCGGTTCTTCTCGGATAGAACTTTGTCGTCAGCCAAGCGAGAAACGATCTCAGAAACGATCGCGTCAATGTCGCGCCTGTGATTTCCGCGTTTTTCGCGTTTGAAGTCGCGGCGAAATGCGCTGTGTACTCAATCTTCCGCATTTAAGTCATCCATCAGTGTGGACACACTGCTAAATGACGGAAGACTCCCCTTGCGTGCTTGCTGCATGGCTGCCACAGTCTTAGGATTGGGAACTTTGACTTCGAACGGGATCGCCTTTTCCACTGCCACGCGTGTCAGCAGCACACGCACCGCGTCGGAGACGGACAATCCCATGGCAGCCAGAGTCTTCGCAGCTTGCGTCTTTATCCGCTTTTCGATCCGAACATGGACCATTTCGGTTGCCGGCATTTCAAAACCTCTAGAGTACACATTGTATCTCATGGAGGGTATGCGTCTACACCCGCAACTCTACGACTGGGCTCACCTTAGTTAAAATCAAGAATGGAGATTACATGCACCATCGCATCCAAGCAACCGCGAGGGCACCGAAGGCGAAAGCCCTGCCGCAAGCCGGACCACCCGCGCCGCAGTGGCCCAGCTATCAAGGTACCTCTCAGTTCGTAGGAACCAGTTCCAACGGGCGCGTCACGGTATACATTGACCCCACTCTCGGCGCGCCGGCTCTGCAAAACGCGCAAGATCTGGTGAGCGATGCTGACCGCGTCGCCAGCGCCAATGACGCCATCTTTGGCACAACCGGAGGATCGGTGAGGGTCATCATCTTCGCTCTTGGCGGCGCAACCGACGGCACCGGAGGCGCCGACCACGGCGGCTGCGACTACAGCACGGGAAACGCAATCGAACTCTGCGCGTCGTTCGGAAATTCGGCCCGGGTATCGGCGCTGTTCGAGGCTGAACTCAGCGAATGCTCGATGGGCGGAAATCTCTGCGGGGTAAGCACCGGAGAAGCGCTTTCGCGGTGGTGCGCTGCGGTGGTGGGCAACAACGCCTTATCAGACTTTGCGACTGCGCCGACTTGGGCGCAGGATGGCATGCCGAACTTCGTGGATAAGACCGATCCCACCGATCAGAATGCAGACAGCACCGGTTGCGGGATGGCTTTCCTATCCTTGCTGATGCGCCAAGGCTACACTCTGGGCCAGATCGCTCAGGCTATGGTTGCACTCGGAGCCAGCGGAACGCTGGCGCAACTCTATGCCAACCTGACGTCGTCGCCGGCCAGCAATGCGTGGACGGCATTCCAAGCAGATCTGAATGCTCTACCCAACGGCGTCACCAGCGACGATCCGTTTGGCGGAGGCAGCTGACGTAGAAGTCCGAAAATTTTTTCTGACTTCGGCAGACTCTACGGCAACCGGTGCATAAGCCCCGGCAGAGTCTTCATCAAATCGTTGTAGATAACCATGACGGCGAACAGCACCAGGAAAACGAACGCGGCCTGGTAGACGCGCTCTTTGATGCGCAGGCTGACATCGCGCCGCATGAGGCCTTCGATGAAGAGGAACAGGATGACACCGCCATCAAGAATAGGGATGGGCAGCAGATTGAAGATGCCGAGATTCAGGCTGATGCCGGCAGTCAACTCCATCAGCGGAGTCCAGCCCTTTTGCCGGGCCGCGTACCCTGCATCCTGCGCGATACCGATAGGGCCGGAGACGGCCTTCGGAGAGACTTTTCCCTGCACAATCTTCTTGGCCAGCTCAAGAATGAGCAACGAATACTTTTTATTTTGCTCCAGCGAAAGACTAAGCGCCTGACCGAATGGCAGGGTGCTCACCTTGGTTTCACTCTTAGGTACAAATCCCAGCCGGTATCTCTGTTGTTTCTGGTCTTCCGTCTTCGCCAGCACCGGGCTCAGGTGAAAATTGATGGTCTGATTGCCGCGAACCACTGTAAGATCGACGGGATTTTCTTTGGTTTGCTGCAACCGCTCGATCATGGCCTCAATGGAAACGAGGGGCTTGCCATCTAGAGCAACGATTCTGTCATCTTCCTTCAGCCCCGCTGCGACGGCGGGCTTGTCACGCTCGAGCTGGCCAATGATGACGGGATCCTCTGGAAACCATCCGGCGGAACCTACTTCGGAAGAAGTGACTGCCTGCGGCACGATTGTCTTGTCGAATGTCTTGTCACCGCGCTGTATGGTAACGGTGAGCGGCTGATTCGCACTCAGCCACTCACGGGGCTGCAATTGCTCCCATGTAGGATTCTCAATGCCATCGACCATCACGATACGGTCGCCGGGCTGCAGGCCAGCCTGGGCCGCCGGAGAGTCATGCCTCACTCCCTGGATCACCGCCGGCTTCTCGAGATACGTCGCCTGTTCGTAGTGCACCATGTAAACGACTGTGAGCAGAAAAATGGCCAGAAGAATGTTCATGGACGGGCCGGCGATCGCAATCAGAAAGCGGTGCCAGCGGGAGTGAGACATGAACTCGGCGGGATCGCCGGTGCGTTCGTCCATAGGATTCTCGCCGCTCATCTTTACATAGCCGCCCAGGGGAATGGCGTTAATGCGATAGTCGGTCTCGCCTTTACGGAAGCCGATCAGACGCTTGCCAAAGCCAATGGCGAACTGCTCCACCCGCACGCCCAGCAGCTTGGCCACGGCATAGTGGCCGAACTCGTGGATCAGGATCATGAATCCAAGGATTACAGCAACGGACGCAAGTGCGATCAGGAAATCAGACATATAAAAGAAGAACGAAACAACTCCCCCATTAGATTCAACTTACTAGACTACCGATGTTGCTCGATTCCTGCTCACTCGCAAAACCCGCTCATGAGCATATCGGCGGGCCTCGGCGTCGGCTTCAAGCACCTTACTGATAGATTCCAATTTTGCAGAATTAGATGCTGACACCGCGTCTTCTATAATTCTGGGAATGTCATTGAAACCAATACTGCCGTCCAGGAATGCGGCCACCGCAACTTCGTCCGCTGCGTTCAGGGCAACGGTCTTAGCCCCGCCTGCCACAGCTGCCTCGTACGCTATACGCAGACAGGGAAATTTTTTCATGTCTGGAGGCGCGAAGTCCAGATGACGCAAGTTACCCACCGGAAATCGCATATCCGACTGAATCCGCTCGGGATATGTTAGAGCGTACAGAATCGGCAACCGCATATCGGTGACGGAAAACTGAGCAAGTATACTGCCATCCACAAACTCCACCATGGAATGAATTGTGGATTGCGGATGGACAATCACTTCCACTTTTGCCGGGGGAATGTGAAACAACCTGCACGCTTCGATCACTTCGAAACCCTTATTCATCAACGTCGCCGAGTCGATGGTGATGCGCTTGCCCATCTTCCACGTGGGATGGTTGAGGGCCTGCTCCACCGTGATGGCGTCAAATTCCGCTCTTGGAGTGTTCAAAAAAGGCCCGCCCGACGCGGTCAGCCAGATGCGCTCTACTTCCTCCATGCGCCCGCCGCGCAAGCACTGGTGAACGGCGTTGTGCTCGCTGTCGATAGGCAGGAGCGGTTTTCCTTGACGGCGCGCCTCGGCGGTGATCAACTCGCCGGCTGCGACGAGGCATTCCTTGTTGGCCACTCCGACGCTCTTCCCCGCCTTCACGGCTTCATAAGTGGCCTCGAGCCCGGCCACGCCCACAATGGCACTCACTACAAAGTCGGCCTCGGCGTGGGTCGCAACTTTCACGGTGCCGGCCGCTCCGTGCACCACTTCGACGTCGCTTAGGCCAGCTTGCTTTAGACGAGAACGAAGGACATTGGCATCGGCTTCGGATGCAAGTGAGATGATGCGAGGCCGCCAGCGACGAGCCTGCTCGAAAGCAGCTTCCAAGTTGGAGCCCGCTGCCAGCGCGATGACATGAAATCGGTCGGGATAGGACTCCGCCACGCTGAGCGTGCTCCGACCGATGCTGCCGGTCGATCCCAGGATGGCGATGCGTTTCATGCGACGAACTCTTATTTTACGCGTTACCAGGGGCGGGCGGGGGGAAAGAGCACTGCCGCGTAGAACCATAGTACCGGCGCCGCAAAGAGCAGGGCATCGATGCGATCCAGCATGCCACCGTGACCGGGGAGGATGTTTCCCGAATCCTTTACTCCGGCTCCTCGCTTGATCAAAGATTCCACCAGATCGCCAAGCTGGGCGGCGATGTTCAGGACGACCGTCAGCAGGATGATCGGCCACAGTTCGGGCTTCTCCAGGCCAAACAAGCCATCGCGGCGCTCGATCAGTCGCAGCCTCAGCAGAAACGTACTGATCTGCAGGGCGTAAGTAAAGAGCAGGCTTCCGACAATCAGGCTGGCGGCGAGCGAGGCAGCTGCGCCCTCCCATGTTTTCTTGGGACTGATGCGCGGCGCCATCAAGTGCCGTCCCACAGAGCGGCCGACGAAGTAAGCGAAAATGTCTCCCGCCCAAACCACAAGAAGCAGGTAGAGCAGCCAGAATGCTCCCGCCCATTGCTGGCGCAATTGCACCAGCATCGCCATGGGCAATGCTATGTAGACGAACGAGAAGGTCGAGGCCGCCGCTGCCGGATACGCGCCGGCGAGTTGCGACCGCCGCATGGCGATGGTTAGAAAGATAAAGGGAGCAATCGCAGAGGCAAAACCAACTGCCAGCACGAATTTCAGTGAAGAGAGTTGGGGCGTTTCCCCGGCCGCGCTGACGGCCAGCAGCAGAAATAAAAGTCCCGCAAAAATGTAGGCGGGAAGGCGCAGCGGTTGCACGCCATAGGATTCGGTCAGCTTCAGAAATTCTTGCATGGTGACCAGCCCCACGGCGGCAGCAAACACCGCAAGCACCGGCACTGGCGCGCGCAGCACCAGCAACATCACAATCGGAATCAGGACGACCGCGGTCGCAATGCGCTTTAGCAAGGTGCGTCCATCTTAAATCTAATTCTTGTGGCTCGCAGGTTCGTATCAGGGCACGCCTTCAGGCGTGCCGACCGCGTCGCCTATAGAGTCCGCCTTCAGTCGCAGGGGCCAAAGCCCGTTGAGTCTTCGACCTGTGGCACGGCTGAAGCCATGCCCTGATACGAATCTATTCTTATGAGTAACTACCGATGGGCCTTCGCTGGATCGGCGTGCGAATCGCCATGATTCAGGCCGCCGTATCTCCGCTCCCGCTTCTGATATTCGGCAATGCCTTCGAGAAGATGCACCCCGCGAAAGTCCGGCCACAATGTCGGCGTCACATAAATCTCCGCATAAGCCAATTGCCAGAGCAAGAAGTTGCTCAACCGCATCTCACCCGAGGTGCGCACCACCAGATCGGGATCGGGCAAGTGTCGCGTATAAAGATGTTCGCTGACTTTATCTTCGTCGATGTGCAAGTGCTCGATGCCGCCATTCTGCGACGCGGCATGCACCATCGAGCGGAAGGCATCCACCAACTCGCTGCGCGCGCTGTAGTTCAGCGCCAGCGTCAGCACCGTGCCGGTGTTGTGCGAGGTGCTGGCGCGCGCCCACTCCATGCGCTCCTGCACATCATCCGGGAGTTGCTGCTGCCGGCCAATATACTCCAGGCGGATGTTGTTCTCGTTCAACGTGGGGACTTCCGCTTTCAAGTAACGGCTGAGCAGCCCCATCAGAAAATCGACTTCGCTCTTGGGACGCTTCTTCCAGTTTTCTTCCGAGAATGCGTACAACGTAAGCGCGTGAATGCCGATGCGCGCCGCCGTCTCCACCGTCGAGCGCACCGCGGCGACTCCGGCGCGATGTCCGGCCACGCGCGGCATGTGGCGCCGTTTCGCCCAGCGCCCGTTGCCGTCCATGATGATGGCGATGTGTTTTGGGAGCCGCTCTGGATCAAGATGCCGGTAGACTTCCACTTCCTTGCGATCCAGCCCGGCGGGAACTTTGTGTTGCAAAGTGATCCCCTTCGGATAGAGGCTAACACGGCGGGAAGAAGGCTTGCAATGAGGGGCCGGTGCCAAAATGGGCACTCTGTCCGCTGTGGCGCGAGCGCCCTCGCCGGCGAAAAGCCGGCAGCGCAAGCCGCACGGAGGAAACGAGATTCGTATCAGGGTATGCCTTCAGACATACCGTAGCTGCACAGATCGGGAAGGGCACCGCTTCAGCCGTGGCCGCCAGAGCCAAGTAAAGACTCGGGCTTTAGCCCCTGAGGGACGCTAGCATTCGTCTGCGCCTGGCGCGGACTCTGGCGGCGATCCGATCGATACCTTCCTCCGCTCGGCGAAACTCTTCGCCCGTCATCCGTTCCTTGGCCTCGTCTCTGCCCCTCATGCGGAAACCTCCGACCGCTTTTGCTCTACTAGTGAGCCTTGCTCTCCGAGGAGTCGCGCATGTCTCAAGAACATCCCACATCTAGGCTGCTGTTCCTAATCCCTCACCGACCCAGAGAAGACATACCCTGGGGTCGCCACTGCTCAAAACAGCACCGTCTACCTTAGTAGACTTGACGGGACCACGCCCTCTGCCCAAGACTAATAGGTTTCAGTAATGCTCTTTGACACCAAACGCACCCACCTAACTCCTTACGGCTCAAGATTTTACCCGTAAGTTGTTGAGCCCCATAGATTAAATCCGATTTTCACGCTAAAGCGTTGATTCCAATATACCGGGGGGAGGGGGGTACCCCTCCAGTTATAAAATGGTAAACACCCCTCTTCCCAAACAGGGAAGACTATTTTTATGACTCTCTTTAATTGGTTAACAACAAGGAATATGAACCGGTTCTCAGTTCGCCGCTTCCTCCGGCACGATCTTCAGCTCGATCTTCTCCGTGTGCCGCAGCACCGTCAGCGAGCAGCCCGCGCGAATGTCGGCGAGCAGGCGATGCAGATCGTCTACGCCAGCGACGGGCTTGCCTTCCAGCGCGATAATGATGTCGCCATCGCGCAGGCCCGCACGCTTCGCCGGACTTTTTTCTTCGACCGACAAGACCAGCGCGCCCGACTCTTTCGCCAGATCATAGAAGCGCACCACGCGGCGATGCACTGGGACGGTCTGCGCCGAGACGCCGATGTAGCTGCGGCGGATGCGTCCATCGCGCAGCAGGCGGCTGGCCACGAACTTCGCGGTGTTGATTCCTATGGCAAAGCAAATTCCCTGCGCCGGCAAAATCGTCGCAGTATTCACGCCCACAACCCTACCTGCGGAATCTACCAGCGGACCGCCGGAGTTGCCGGGATTGAGCGCGGCATCCGTCTGGATTACGTCATCGATCAGACGGCCGGAATACGAACGCAGAGAACGTCCCAACGCGCTGACAACACCTGCCGTCACGGTGGATTGAAATCCATACGGGCTGCCGAGCGCGACCACGAGCTGTCCCACGCGAAGCTGTTGCGAATCGCCGAGCGCAGCGGCGGTAAGTCCCGGCTCATCCACTCGTACGACGGCGAGGTCACTCGCCGGATCGTCTCCGATTGCTGTCGCCGGCATACGCCGTCCATCGGACAAAGTCACATCAATGCGGCTCGCGTCGTGTACGACGTGGCTGTTGGTGAGAATCAGGCCATCGGGAGTGAATACAAATCCCGAGCCTCCGCCGCGCCTCTCGTGCGGCTCGCCCGAGCGGGTGCGTCCTGCGGACTGATGCACTTCAATATTGACCAGCGATGGGCTGACGCGGTCTACTGCGCCTATGACGGCGCGGGAGTAGGCGTCGAGCAGCTTATCGTCGGCGGCGGCCGACGCTGCGCCTGGATCGGCTGCAGACGACGGTCTCTCGCCCCAGCCTATCGCTTCGGATTGATTCACTCCCGCAGGGTAGACACTAAAAGTAGAAACGACACCAGAAACTTCTTCCGGACTCATGCTGGATAGATGTGAATCGATCTACTCGGGATTCATGGGGCAGAAAGGACAAAAAAGCCAGGACCAAAAAAACTGGTCCCGGCATTGAGTTGGCTGGTCGCCCGGATTAAATTCTGTGGAGAGAGCAGCCGGGCTTTGCCCGGCGGACAGCCGAAGGGGCGGCTGTCCCCACATTAAAACCTAGTTCTCTTATGCGGTCCTTCGCGGCCTTATCGTCAAATCCCGCAACTGGGTCAGGACGCTCGACATCTGCATCCCGTTCAGTTGCGAAACGAACGGCATGATTTCCGCGATGAACTGATCTTTCATCAGTTCGCTGATTTCGTCCTGCCGGTTCTTTTCGCCGCCACTGAGCAGTTCGGGCACGGTCACCTCCAGCGCTCGCGCCAGCCGCTCCAGCGACGACAATGTCGGCGTGGCTTTTTCGTTTTCGATCTTGGAGACATAGGTCCGCGGCACGGACATGCGCCCCGCCAATTGGCGCTGGCTTAACCCGCTGCGCAAGCGCAACGAGCGGATCGACGTGGCCAAGTTGAGATGCCCACGGCCCATTCCAGGCATCGGCATCATCACCGGAGGTGTCATCACCACCGGCTCAGGCTCGGGTTCCTCGTCCAGGGACGAGTGGCAGCGTCGGCAATTGTTATTGACCGTACGGAATTGAACCAGCAGGCAATGATCGCAACGGACGACTTCCCTAGAATCTACTGGGGCAAGAGTCGTAGCCATCGGGTTATGGGAGTGCCAGAGCCGGCTCTCCTTACTACTCGCAGCGGAAACATCAAATGGGGGAGAGGTTTTCGCCGCTGTGACAATCTGCGGCACAAGGCCTGTGGATGTCAAGGTAAAAATGCATAGAGATCGGTGCAGTAGAATAAAAGGTCAAAACGAAGCAGTGGAACTCCGCGGAGGACAAGGCAAGAGCATGATTGATCGCGAGAACGCGTGGTGTTTACTAACTGAGTTCACCCAATCAGAAAGTTTGCGCAAGCATGCGCTGGCGGTTGAGGCGTGTATGCGCGCGTGCGCGGGAAAGTTTGGGACCGGTGCAGAAAGCTCCGGAGCTTCGGCTCTTGGGTTATCTGAGGAAGACTTGTGGGGCATCGTCGGACTCATTCACGACTTCGATTACGAGAAGTATCCTAGCCTTGAGGATCATCCCTACAGAGGCAACGAGATTCTCAAACAGCGTGGCTGGCCTGATGTGATCACACGAGCCATCATGTCGCACGCCGAATACAGTGGCGTGACCCGCGACACGCCAATGGAGAAAGCTCTCTTCGCCTGCGACGAACTGGCGGGATTCATCACAGCTGTCGCCCTGATCAAGCCGGGAAAGTCGCTGGCCGAGGTGGATACCAAGTCCGTGCGAAAAAGGATGAAAGATAAAGCCTTCGCCCGCAAGGTGAACCGGGATGACATCGTGAACGGCGCCGCCGACCTGGGCGTCGAGTTGGACGAGCACATCAGCTTCTGTATCGCAGCCTTGCAGGGGATCGCCGGCAAGTTGGGATTGGATGGGAGTGCGGTGAAGCTCACCTAACGGTCAAGAAGTTCATGCCAGGCTCGGAAGCGGTGGACACAAGGTGCGACCACAGGGCTAAAGCCCGTATCAATTTGAAGCTTTACGCGGCGCTGAAAGCGCCGCTCTTCCACGTTCCGGGCGCATTCTTAACTCTTTCCGCAAACTCTGAAACCACAACAGTCTCACGACATGCCCAACTTCCACACCAAATAGCTGCTCGCCTCCCGCATTACCGCATAGGCGCGCTGCACAACGCTGTGCGGCCGGGAGTCAGGCCTGGGCGCGACATACACTGGTCCGATGCCCTCGTGCTCGAGCAAGCGCCTGATGCGGAAGACGTGATAGGCGTCGCTGACGGCCACACAGCTGTGCAGTCCATTGGCACGCATGATCACCGCCACGCGCACGGCGGATTGCGCGGTGTCGGAACCCTGGGTCTCGGCGATCAGGTTGCGCTCGGGAATTCCGCGACGCTTTAGATATGCGCTGCCCACGCCGCCTTCGCTGAAGCTTGGGTCGGACGCAGCGCCGCCAGTGGTGATAACTACGGGAGCGATCCCCTGGTGAAAGAGATCAAGGGCGTGATCCAGCCGTGCTCGCAGTACCGGCGAGGGACGGCCTGCATATTCGGCGGCCCCGAATACAACGATGGCATCGGCCTTATGCAGTTCCTGGAGGGAACCTTCATGCGCGATGCGAACTGCGGTCAGCACCAAGAAGCCAGCCAGCGTGAGAAACGCGGCCGCCTCAAACCACAGCAGCCAGCGATATCGCGGATGCCGGGTTGATGAATCGAGGTTCATCCCTTGGCAAAGAAAGTGGAAATCTCGTCCGCCGCAATCGCACCTTCGCGCATGATGCGCCAGCGGACGGTCTCATCGCTGAGATCAATAATCGTGGAGGCGACGTCGCGCGGCGAAGTACCCCCGTCGACGATGATGCTGATGCGTCCCTCAAGCTGGTCGCGCACCTGGTTGGCGCTGGTACATTCCGAAGCCCCACTCAGATTAGCCGACGTAGCCGTGATAGGAATAGCTGCCGCCACGACAACCGCCAGCGGGATCTTTGCATTTGGCACGCGGAGCGCCACATTACCCGTGTTGGCTGTCACCTTCAGCGGCAAACGCGATCCCGCTTTTACGATCAGCGTCAGAGGTCCCGGCCAGTACTTCCGCGCCAGAGCATAAAACTCCTCGGGCAGGGGCTTGGCCAGCTCTTCTGCCTGATCCACGCTTTCAATAAGCAGTGACAGGGGTTTGTGACGCGAGCGCGTCTTGATGTCGTACACGCGATCGACCGCGCGCAGGTTGAAAGGATCGGCGGCGAGCCCGTAGAAGGTATCGGTGGGCATGCCCAGCACTTCGCCGGCACGAATCTGATCGGCGGCGTACTTCACCAGTGAAATCTCCGGAGTCTCACTATTGATTTTTAGGATTTCCGCGCGCACGGCGCTCCCCTCCTGCATGATTCCAGTTGGAATATTTTGCCCGTGGAACCTACCATAATACGGCAAACGGCTTCAAGGCGGTAAGCAGCGTATCATTTACTAACGATCTCAGTAACGATCCCAATGAAAAAATTCCCAGAAACTACCTTGAGCACCCAGGACAGGCTTCGCCGCATTGAGGGACGCCACAACCCGCTGGTCAAGCAACTGCGCCAGGCGTTTTCCCGCGCCGAACTTACCGATGCCGGAGAGTGTGCCATAGAAGGCTTGCGCATCCTGGAAGAGGCGATCCGCAGCGGCCTGCGTTTCAGTGCTGTGTTCTTTCGCGAATCCGCCCAAGACCGCGCCGAGCGTTTGCTGCCCCAGATTGGCGCCCAGGTAGAAACCCTGTTACTTCCCGACAAGTTATTCGACAGCCTTGTGCCCAGCGAATCGCCTCAGGGCGTAGCCGCGTTAGTACGCCTCAAAGAGTTCTCGCTCAACGATCTCAAGGAACGACTGCAAGTCGGCCCGATCGTTGTCCTCGCCGGTCTGCAAGATCCCGGCAACCTGGGCACGATTCTGCGCTCATCCGAAGCTTTTGGCAGCGCTGGCGTGGTGCTGGGTGAGGGCACGGTCAGTCCTCTCAATTCGAAAGTGGTGCGAGGGTCAGCCGGATCGGTATTTCGCCTCCCTGTAGTTCACGGCCATGGGAAAGCGCCCAAAGTGAAGCTGGAGGAAGTTACAGAGAAGTTGCGAGCGCAAGGGGTGCGTCTGATCGCAACCTCCTCGCACAAAGGAACGCCCCTTGATCAAGCTGACTTCAAGGGAGCGGCGGCCATCTTCTTCGGCAACGAAGGCGCTGGACTGCCCCGCGACGTGCTGTCCCGGATGGAGGAACTCGTCTCCATCCCGCATACGGCACAAGTAGAATCGCTCAACGCCGGGGTCGCGGCGAGCATCGTATTGTATGAAGCCGCGAGGCAAAGAAAATAAGAAAGTGTTCACCACAGAGTCACGGAGACACAGAGAGAAACCAGGAGAATATAGGTATCCATTGCTAGCCAGGGGCATCACTAGAACGGTTTTTTCCTGTCTTTCGGTTTTCTCTGTGACTCTGTGGTGAAGAATTTTTGCAAATGGGACTCTTTCAACCCACTCCGAACATCGACACCACCACCGACCGCACGCGGCCGCTGGCGGACCGTATGCGTCCGCGCACGCTTGAGGAGTACGCGGGGCAGGAACAACTGATCGGTCCCGGCAAGCCGTTGCGCACGCAGATTGAGCGCGACGACACCGGGTCGCTCATCTTTTGGGGACCGCCGGGGACAGGTAAGACTACACTCGCGAAGATCATGGCCCGCATGACCAAAGCGGAGTTCATCGAATTCTCCGCGGTGATGGCCGGCATCAAGGAAATCAAGCAGGTCATGGCCGACGCCGAGCGGGCGCGCCAGTATGGCACCCGCACCATCGTCTTCATTGATGAAATTCACCGCTTCAACAAAGCGCAGCAGGATGCCTTCCTGCCTCATGTGGAAAAAGGAAACATCCGGCTGATCGGCGCCACTACGGAGAATCCGTCGTTTGAGATAAACGGCGCTCTACTATCCCGCTGCCGTGTTTACGTGTTGCTGCCGCTTACCGAAGAACAGATCGTGCAACTGCTCAAGCGGGCGCTGGCGGACGAAGAGCGCGGGCTCGGCGCAATGAAGCTGCGCGCATCCGACGATGTCCTCAAGAAAATCGCCAGCTATACCAGCGGCGATGCGCGTAGCGCCTACAACGTGTTGGAGGTCGCCGCCGGCCTGGCGCAGTCTTCCAGCGAGCCTGCGGAAATTACCGATGACATCGTTCGCGACGCCCTGCAAAAACGCACTCTCCTCTACGATAAGGCTGGAGAAGAACACTACAACCTGATCTCGGCGCTCCACAAATCCGTGCGCAACAGCGATCCCGATGCGGCTCTTTATTGGCTGGGCCGGATGGTTGAAGCCGGAGAAGATCCGCTCTACATTGCACGACGCGTGGTGCGCATGGCGGTGGAAGACATCGGCCTCGCCGACCCCAACGCGCTTTCCCTGTGCATGGCCGCGCGCGATGCCGTCGACTTTATCGGAATGCCGGAAGGCAATCTGGCTCTGGCGCAGGCCGTCGTCTATCTTTCTGTGGCACCTAAATCGAATGCGCTCTATACCGCTTATGGCGCGGTGCAGCACGACATCGAAGAAACCGCCGCCGAAGCTGTCCCTTTGCATCTTCGCAACGCGCCCACCGGACTGATGAAGGGATTAGGGTACGGCAAGAATTATCAATATGCTCACGACCTTGAGAGCAGAGTCGCCAACATGCAGTGCCTGCCGGATAACTTGCGCGATCGCGTGTACTATCAGCCGACCAGTGAGGGCATAGAGAAGCGCATCCGCGAGCGCATGGAGGAGATCAAGAAACTGCGAACCGTTACTCCTCAGAACAAGCATTCGCGTCCCAGTAAAGAATCCCGGTGATACTTCGCCGCATCCTATAAACACTGGACGTTGCATGCCTTGCGCCCGCCTGGGCAAGGAGGAGTAACTTCCCATGGCCACATTTCCCAACGCCGCCGCAGATGCTGTTCTCGTTCACTCCCTGCACGCCGGCCAGGTCGAAGACCTGCAACGGCTGCAGAAAGCTGCGCAGAAGATTAACTCCATCCTCGACCTTGATCAACTCATCGACAACGTCGTCAATGACGTAGCTCGATCCTTCGGCTGCGTGGAGGCCAGCATCTATCTGCACGACGAAGAACGCCGGGAGATGGTGATGGCCGGCGTACACGGCTGCAGCGTGAACCACAAAGGACATCGTTTGAAGATTGGCAAGGAAGGTATGGTCGGCTACGTTGCATCAACTGGCCAGATGCGTTATGCACCCGACGTACGCAAGGACGAGTATTACATCGGGTGCGAACACGATACGCTCTCCGAGGTGGCGATCCCCCTTCATGCTGGCGAGCGTCTCGTCGGCGTCTTCAGCGCATCCCATCCCGAACTCGACGCCTTCCCTCGTCAGCAGTTGAGGATTCTGCAGGCGCTTTGCGATCACGTTGCCGTTGCCGTGAACAACGCGCGTCGCTTCCAGTCGGAGCGTACCGCGCGCGAAGCCATGAACCACGAGGCCCAGGAAGCGCGGGTGATGCAGCAAGCCCTATTGCCGAAGAGTTCACCCTACATACCCGGCTTCGTCATTTCCGGTCTCAGCATTCCCGCGCGCGCCGTCGGCGGAGACTGGTACGACTTTATCCCGTTTCCCGATGGGCGTTGGGGGTTGGTGTTAGCCGACGTCTCCGGCAAAGGCACGGCTGCCGCGCTCTTGATGTCCGCTACGCGGGGAATGCTGCGGTCTCTGGCAGAAGCTTGCTGCACCCCAGGCGAGGTGTTGACCAAGCTCAACGGCTTGCTGGTGGAAGACTTTCCCGCGGGAAAGTTCGTCACTTTAGTGTATGGCGTGCTTGACCCGGCAACCCGCACTCTTACTTTCGCCAACGCGGGACACTTGCATCCACTCTTTATTGATGACAAAGGTGCACGCTACGTGGACACCGAATGCGGTCTGCCACTGGGATTGAGCTGCGGAGACTATTCAGAAACAACCGTGGCGTTGTCTCCCGGATCTCGGCTTGTCTTCTACAGCGACGGCATTACAGAGGCGGCGAACGAGGCGGAAGAGGAGTATGGATTGGATCGCCTGGCTCGCCACGTTGCCAGCCGTAACGCCTCCGCGGTGAGCGTGTTGGATGATGTCCGCGGCTTCGCCAGCGGCATGAGCCTGAGCGATGACGCCAGCGTCGTGTTTGTCGGAGTCAACCGCTAGGTCAGGGCTCACCGGAATCGCGCGCGGTGTTCCTTAAGAATGCAGCTGTCCATCACTACAAAGATTCCGGCCTGGCGCGCCTTCTCGGCAGCCTTTTCGTGAATCACATCTTCCTGCATCCAAACCGCCGGAAGTTTCAACTGAATCGCTTGATCCACAACCTCTTCAACGAACTCCGGCCGGCGGAAAATATTGACCAGGTCGATCTTATCCGGCACCTCGAGCAATGAAGGATAAGACTTCTCGCCCAGACAAGATTCAATCTGCGGATTCACCGGAATGATGCGGTATCCCTGGCTCTGCATGTATGCCGAAACCCCGTGACTGGCGCGCCAGGGATCGTTGGAGAGACCAACCACGGCGATAGTCTTCGTGCGTTCGAGAAGATCGGCGATGGGATCAGGTTGAGGAAACGAAGCCATGTAGTCCTATTTTATTTCCTGTTCGCGGAGTCCAGCTTCTGCTTATACATTTTCATTGCCAGCTTGCGGACCGTTTCCGATACTTCCTTGTTGGCGGAGATGTTTTTCAAATCCTGCACCATCAAATGCTTCATCAGCCCTAATCCAAGATCGAGCGGCGTGCGCGGATTCGACACCAGATTGCGTACCACGATGTAATTCTTCATAAAGCGGCGTTTCAGCGGAATCTGCCGCAGCACCGCTTCCAACACATTTTTTTGCAGCGCGAACTTTTCCACTTCGCCGTCGGAGATCTTGGGAGCATCCAGCACCGCCAGCGCCACTACCTTCGTGCCGTCGCGAATCAGAATTGAGCGCTCTTCTTTATTGCCCTTCATCGCCAGCTGGATACGCCCTTTCACATCCAGGCGATTGATCTTTTGCACAGTGTTGTCGCGCTGGCCAGGAGCAGGACCCACAGCTTTAGCCGCCGTTGCAGCAGTTGAAGCCACAGCAACAGGTGCAACTGCTTCGTCCGTGCTAGTGGCTATCTCGGTCATGGTTTTGTTCTCCGAAACTGGGAAGTAGTTCGTACCCAGCAAATCCACGATGCCGCCCACTGGCTGGAACGGCTTGTCCTGCTCAGCCGCGATTTCGTTCGCGTGTTCCGTCAGGTAAGCCGAAACCGCCTCATCCGGAACTTCTACGCCTTCCTCGGTGACGTCCGCTTCCTCGGCAGGGTCGCTCGTGTTCGCAGCCAGCGCATTACCGGACTGGCCCGGGGTAGCCTCAACAGGAGTCGAGGGCAGTTGCTGCTGGTTCGGCCTCAGCAAACTTGCAACCAAAGCCGACTGCTCCGGCTTTAAGTACGGATTCGATCCAAGGACATCCAGAACCCCAGCGGAAGCACGCACCCGCGTACTCTGCAGCATCGCGTCAATCGATTCCTGCGACGCGGAAATGGCAAACTTTGCCAGTTCACTATTCTGAACTGACGGATTTTCCAGCAACGACGGTAACAATTTAGGCCGCAGATTCTCGGGGGCAATCAGGTAGTCGAGAACTTCTTGTGGCGTCTTCGGATCGGCAGCGGCAACCAAAGAAGCCTTCTCGTCCCATCCGGCCAAAGTCATCCGCGCCAGATCGCCGAAGACCTTGTTGTGCTTGGCCAGGTACACCAGGATCTCGATGTTTTCATCGGGTGGAACCGACAGCGCTCCCTTCGCCGCAAACTGCATCATGTTCGATGGCAGCTTGGAGGCGCGAATTAGATCGATTGTCCGCGACATATGTTCAACTCCTGGATTGTTGCGACGAACTGCGAGTCGCGCCTCGTTCCGCGAGCGCCTCCAGTTCGCAGATCGTGGTTTCCAATTCTCGAATTAGCCGGTTGGGCTTGTCCCGGAGGAATTCCTCCAGCAGCGTTCGGTAATACCAAAGAGTTCCCTCGCGTCCGCCGCTGAAGCGCGCCCACACGGATTCTCCAACCTCACGGTAATCGGCAACAATTGCGCGCACATTGTGAAGTTTGTCGGCGGCTGAGACCAGCCTGGTTTCCGCATCGGTGGCCTTCAAGTGGCGGATGTAATTCTCTTTGCGCTCCCGCCACGGCGGCTTGGGATGCGTATCGGAATCGGTGCAACCCTCCACGATCTTCGCCACCCGGGTTCCGAACATTTGCTCCACTTCCTTCAGCATGGGCGCGCCGCCGCAGTCTTCCACCACATCGTGCAGCAGCGCCGCGATCGCCATATCCTCATCGCCACCGAACTCCAGCACCAGCGCGGCAACTCCCATCAAGTGCGCGATATAAGGAACTGAGGAAGCCTTGCGCGTTTGCCCCGCATGTTTCTCGAAGGCATAATCAAAATGCCTGCAAGAATCTGTCGCCAAGCTTCACCGCCGCTTGTTTCCCCGTCGATTCCATTCCTGGCTTAGTGGCCACTTATTGCTTCTCCCCACGCCGAGCCGACAAATATGCGCGGATGAACGGTTGCAAGTCTCCATCCAGCACGCGATCCACATCGCCGACCTCAGTCTTGGTACGGTGATCCTTGATCATCCGGTAGGGCTGCAGCACGTAGGAACGAATCTGCGAGCCGAAGTCATTGTCGAGTTTTGAGTCTTCAATCTTCTTCGTCGCCGCGCGCTTTTTCTCCATCTCAAATTCGTACAGCTTGGAGCGCAGCATGCTCATGGCGCGTTCGCGATTTTTGTGCTGCGAGCGTTCGTTCTGGCAACTCGCAACCAATCCAGTGGCAATGTGCGTAATGCGCACCGCCGAATCGGTCGTATTGACGTGCTGCCCGCCCTTGCCGCTGGAACGGTAAGTATCGGTGCGAATGTCTTCCGGCTTGATGATCACTTCAATGCTGTCGTCGATCTCGGGAGAAACAAACACACTGGCAAAAGATGTGTGCCGCCGCTTGGCCTGATCGAAGGGAGAAATCCGCACCAGGCGGTGCACGCCGATCTCGCTGCTCAGAAGTCCAAAGGCATATTCGCCATTCACCGCAAACGTTGCCGATTTCAGGCCCGCTTCTTCGCCCGGCTGATAATCGTAAAGAACAGTTTCAAATCCCTGCCGCTCTGCCCATCGCAAATACATCCGCAGCAGCATGTCGGCCCAGTCCTGCGACTCCGTGCCGCCCGCTCCGGGATGAATCGTCACAATCGCGTTGAGCGCGTCGTTGGGGCCGGAGAGCAGCGTCTCAGTTTCAAGCTTATCAACCAGTTCTCGCAGAGAATCAATTTCGCGGCGCAGGTCGGCGTCGACCGTTTCGCCCTCTTTGCCCAGTTCGAAGTAGGCGGCAATGTCCTCAGCGCGGCGGGCAAGGTCTGCGTCCGTAGTGAGCAGATATTCCAGCCGCTTCTTCTCCCGCATCACCTGCTTGGAGCGTTGCGGATCGGACCACAGATTCGGGTCGGCGGATTGCTTCTCGATTTCGGCTAGCTGCGGACGGAGCTTGTCCGCGTCAAAGATACTCCCGGAGTTCGCGCACCTTCTTGCTGAGAGATCCGTATTCCTGCTCGAACTCTTGATTCATTGGGAGCCCTTTGCTTTCCGAGAAAATATGAAGCGCGTGAGCAGCGCTCCTGCTGAAATTATCGCACACAGCCATGCGAACCAGTCGCCATGCCGCGTGTAGAACGTAGTTACGGAAGTGAGGGCGTAGGGAGCAATCAGCGCGCCCCGCTCCTTGCGTGGTAGCCGCGCCACGATTCGCCCATAAGGATCGATCGAGGCCGTCACTCCGGTGTCGGTTGCACTCAATATCCAACGGTCGTTTTCAATGGCCCGCATACGTGTCTGGTTCAGATGTTGCGCGTATGCGCCGCTATCTCCGTACCAGCCATCATTCGACAAATTCACCAACACGTCAGCGCCCTGCGCAGCAAACTCCCTCACTTCGCCGGGAAAGACAGACTCGTAGCAAATAAAAATTCCCAGACGCGAATTTCCGGCGGCCAACGGCGCTCGCGATCTTCCGGCTTCAAACTCTCCTACTTCTTTCGTCAGTCCGCCGGCAAAGGCGAACAGGCGAGGGAATGGCAGATATTCTCCGAAGGGCACCAGATGTACTTTGTCGTAGCGCGCGGTCCACTCGCCATCCGGACTGATAAGCATGGCCGAGTTGAATACTTCAGAGTGCTGGCTCTCGTTCTGCATCGCCGGCGTAGTGCCAATCGCGCCGGTCACCACCCAAGTCTGAGTTGTTCGCGCCATCTGGCTCATTGGATCCCGAAACAAGGGATCGCTAGTGAAAAATGGCGCGGGAGACTCCGGCCACACGATCAAATCCACTTTGCCCTGCGTGGAATTCTTTCCGTTGGAGGCTTCTCGATTCTTGTCGACGGTCAGGTCAATCAATTCGTGGAGCGTACGCTGGAAAGTATCCCGCGTCCAATTTTCATCGACCGGAATATTTTGCTGAACCAGCAGCGCGGAGTGATCCGCCGCCAGCGGGGGAGCATCCACCAGCCTTCCCGCCTGAAGCACCACAGCCGCCGTCAACGCGGCGATTAGCAACATGTTGCGTCTTTTCTTGTGCACCAGAAAAGCCGCAGCCACCGCGACATTCACCAGCATGATTTCGAAGGAGACTCCGTAAACCCCGGTCAGGGTGGTGATGCGGCTCAGTGAAATGTTATCGACCTGCGCAGTGCCCAGAAGCTCCCAGGGAAAACCGGTAACGCGTGTCCGCGCCAACTCCACCGCGACCCACAGAAATGGCGCGGCCACCAGGGCGCGCCGGTGGTCGCGATCAGGACCGACCGCCACACTCAACAGCCAGCCGAACAGTCCGTGATAAAGCCCCAGATAAAGACAGAAAAGAAAAAGGGCGAGAGAGGCTGCGGGACCGCTCAAACCGCCATGCTCGCGCATGGTGTTATAAATCCAGTAACACGTCCCCGCATACCAGAGAATTCCGGAAACGTATGCCAGCAGAAATGCCTGTCCCGGCTTTGCAGGCTGCAGCTTGACGGCGCCCTCCACCTCCAGCGCTCCCGCAGGCCGTGCCTGTAACAGTGCCACAATCAGCGGAGCGAATGCTACCCACGAAAGAACGTAAATCCCAGTAAGTGGAAAAATGAGAACCTGGAGAAGAGACGAGAGGCTCACCAAGAGCCAGGCGCTGAAATGAATTTGCCGCACCGTTCAGCATAACAAAAGAGATTGTTATTCCGAGCTGGCTTCCCGCGAAGACCCGTCCTGAGCGGGACGAAGGCCGTCTGTTTTTGTTGCGGGCACCAGGGAATTTCGCACGAACTCCACAATCTCCTGCGTCACGTAAGGCGGGGGAGTGATGCGAAACACGGGCCGTCCGGCAACTGGCTTCAGAGAAACTGTTTGCCATGCCAAGCCAGCACTCGGACCATCGTGGAGAATTACCGCTGAGGCGCGATCCAGAAATTCGCGCGCCGAAGTCTTGAAGTCTTCCGTACTCGGATCGAGCACGGTCAGATACAAATCCGGCCTCAGGAACTTCAAGACGCTGTTCGATTCCACAATCACATGCTGCCCAGACTCGATCCGCTTGCGCAGTGCGGGCATCGCTTCCGCAAGCCTTCCCTGCTCTGTCCGGACCCAAAGTGCGCGCGAGGCGCCAGCCAGTAGAAATCGCGACGTATCTGAATCCCCGCCGCGATCCTTCTCTTCTGAAATCGCCCAACTGTGATCGTCCGTCACACAATCGCAAGGCGCTCCATTTGCCGAGCAGACTCCATGTCCATACTGCGTAATCTTCACCGCGGTCCACTCGAACTCGCGCAGCGCGGAAATCAACCCGGCTACCACGCTGGTCTTGCCCACGCTTCGTGTATGTCCGCCAACCACTACGATGGCCACAGCTACCTCTTCTTCCCCAGCCGCGCCAGCGCCGCCAACTGCTTCAGATATTGCCGCACAGGCTGCGCCGGAGTTCCCCAAAAAGCCACGCCCTTGCCGCGCAAGACCTTATTGGGCAGCACACCTCCCTGCCCTCCCAGCATCACGCCTTCTTCAATCCGGGCATGTTCGCCAATGCCAACCTGCCCTCCAAGCACAACATCGTTCTCAATCACAATGCTGCCGGAAAGCCCAGTCTGCGCCGCGATTACGACATTCTCTCCCAGCCGGCAGTTATGTCCGATGTGCACCAGGTTGTCGATCTTCGTACCACGCCCAATCCGCGTTTCGTCCAGCGCACCGCGATCGATGGTTGTGTTGGCTCCGATCTCCACGTCGTCTTCGATCACCAACCTGCCAACCTGCGGAAATTTCTCGTAGCGCCCACTCTTGGAATCCCGCACATACCCAAAGCCATCGCTGCCCAGCACCGCACCCGCATGCACAATCACGCGATCACCCAAAATTGATCCGGCATAAATCGTTACGCGGGGATAAATTTCGCATCCGCGCCCCAGCCTAACTCCCCGCCCAACCACGCATCCCGCGCCAATCCGCGTGCCTTCGCCGATTTCCACATCCTCGCCAACACTCGCGTGCTCCCCCACAACTACGCGTGCTCCCAGGCGGGCGGAAGGATGCACCACAGCGCTAGTGTGCACGCCGCCTGTGCTGGCGGTCCCATTCTCCTCCCGCAAAAAACGGTTCGCCCGCGCGAAGGCCAACTTAGGATGACTGCATGTCAGCAACGGCTTCCCCGTCGCCTCCGCCGCGAACTCTCCCGCAATGATCGCGCCGGCGCCAGACTGCACTGCCCGCGGAAGATATTTTTCATCTTCCACAAACACTAAATCGTGCTGCGCAGCCGACCCAATGCTCGCGACACCGCCAATCTCGACGGTCCCATCCCCGCGCAGGCGGGCCCCGACCGCCTCGGCAATCTGCTGCAGAGTACGCTTCATGCCACCACTGTATAGGAGAGTCCTAAGGTGACGAAAGTGCTGGCCCGAAAGCCCTGCTGCCTTCCGCTTCCTGCGAACATACAATTACATTATGGAGAGGAAAATCTTCTGGATGACCTTCACGGTCCTCGGCCTGCTCGCCGACTTCATGCTGCCCCTCTGGTGGGGTCTTGCGGCCACCGTTCCCGCCCTTTTCATTTCTTGGTGGATCGCCTACCGCAGCAATTGGTTCTACTAGATTCTTTAAGTTGGGGATTGCGTCATCGTGAAGCTGCCGCCGGTGGTATCGTTGCATCCCGTCCCGCCCGTCAGCGTCCAGGTGCCCGTGACCGAGCCACCTGAAAGAGTCGTCCCATTAAGAGGCTCTGATCCGGTGACCGATGTGCCATTCAGCGTGAGTGTGTTTCCGCCTGACTGCACGGTGTAGACCATTGTTCCCGTCACGGTGAGGGTGGTCGTATTCTGCGTCAACGTCATTTGCCCGGTCTCGGTTCCGCCACTCAAGCATTGCGCCGCACCGGCGTTAAGAAATTGGAAGTATGTGATGTCCAGCGTGCCACTGCTGTTCAATGTGAACTGCGTGATAAAGCTGTATCCCGAGTCCGGGCCGATTCCCCCCAGCACTTGCGCCTGCCAGGTCACGCCAGGCGTCTTCGACGGAGTAGTCGTATTACTGCTGGTGCCACAGCCGTTGAGCAGAAGAGTGACCAACAGCAGAACTGCAACTTCCTTCATGAATAATCCTTGAACCTGGAGTTTAAAATCTGAAAAGATTTCTGTTGCAAGATTACAGAGATGCGCCCTAGCGGGTCAATGGATGTAAGCGGCGCAGCAAATCCCGTGATAGGCTTGATGTCGCCCGGAGAATGAACTCTTATGTATTTGCAGCCCGTCGTACGATGCAAGAATCCAGATTGTCCCACGCCCTCTGCCGCCCGCATTCGCCTGCCGTATCCCAATCCGCCGAAGACCGGCGCCACGCCGCCAGAATGGCCGAAAGAAGGCTGGAAGTTGCACCTCATCTGCCGCGAGTGCGATCACTGGTATGTCTACGAAAAAGAAGACGTGATGTGGGCGTCCTACTCTTCCCCGCTATCGGAGCACAGCGGCCTCGATTTTCAATGCGTCGAAATGGAATGTGCCGAACCCGGCTGCGGATCGCGCACCCGGTGGCACGTCCTCGACAACAGCCAGTTGTCCGAAACCGAATTGCTCGAGTTCGTCCTGCGCGCCGACCCAGTCGCAGTCTGCGAAAACGGCCATTCGCTCTCGCTATCTGGAGTCGCTTCCAGTTCCGTGCAAAAAGCGGAGTCGGTCTAGCCGCTACTCAATTGTCATCCTGAGCGGAGCAAGTGCCTGCGCGCTTAGCGCAAGCACTTGCGAAGTCGAAGGATTCTTTGCGCGCAGCTGCGGTGGCATGTCAAGGGGCCGATCCGACCAGCTTGGTACCCTTCCTCCTTCTTAGCTTTCGCGCTCTGATCTTGGGCCCTTCCCTCTCCAGCCTCTCGTAGAGCTCCTGAAAGTTGTCGTACACATCCTCATTGCCGTCTCCCTCCCTTGACCACTGTAGATAATCCCTGATGGCCTGACCGTCAGCGCAAATCTGAACGTAGGTGTCGAAGTGCTCGTATGTTTCCTCAAGAGACACCAATCCGCGCTTCAGAAGGAGGCCCAAGTCCTCAAGAGGACCCAGGAGAATGTCGTCGACCAAATACGTGCTCACAGTGGAAGAAGTGATTCCGAGTTCTTGCATCCTAGTCTGCGTATCGCCCTCTTGAGTCTTGACAGTCTGGAAGTAACCGACGGTGGCCGATGTGAACTCGAGAAGGCCATTCTCGATGAGGAAAATCAGGCGTCGGGCCTCGTCGGTGAAAAAGTCCTTCTTCAGCCTGTAGATAAAATCTGATCGGCTTGTTAGGACTAGCTTCCGAAGCTGCCAATAAGCAAGGGCAGCCAACACGAGAGTAATGACGGTCGTCAACATAGCCCAGAAGTTCGCGGGCTCCTGAAGAGTTTTCAACCAGAAATCATGAGTCCACATCATAGCCTTCTCCCATTCCCGCCCGCCGAGACGATCCTTCAAGCTTGCTGCACCAACTTCAACGTGGGCATTGCGGGTAAAGCCACGTGGCGTCGAGATCCCCGTCCCTCTTTACGGTGGGGAATCCTTCGTATAGAGAGCCAGGAACACCCAGAACTGCGCGGCAGCTTGCACGAGTAAGTAGATCAGTCCAATGCCAAACCACAACGCAGACCCGCCTGCGCACGCACGCGACGCCTCCACTAGGAGCAGAATCAGGGTTGGGATGACGTAGCAAAACAGCAACAACTTTGGATATGCGGGGTTCGGGACTCGTCTAAACCTCAAGAGTACATTGACGAAAAAAACAACGAGCAACAACGCCAGGGCGGCGTTCAATATCTGCCACACCCTCGGTTCTGAGCCCAGCCACTGATAGTAGAGAAGCGATGGAAAGAGGGCGAGCGGAACTATCGCAAACGAGTGCTCCAGCATGAACCGCATCCCCGTAGTTTCTCGACTACTCCAACCGCTGACGGGTTGCCGCCTGAGCGCAATGAGCAGGCCACTAAACCCTGCGAATCCCAACCCGATCTGGGCGATGGTCAGAAAAAAACTCTCACCAGTTAGAGGTGCCATTGTCCACTCCTAATTTAGGCCACAGGTTCGGCTCGACGTCTTAGTGCGCCTCACCGGTTCACCCTAGCTAAGGGTTCACGCTCTCCGCCTCTCCTTCAACTCCGCCAGCAACTGCTCGATCCGATCCTCTTTCTCCAGCGCCGCCAGACGGTCTTCCATGTTGTCGCCGGCAATCTCCGCCTTCGCCTGTCCCACCGCCTCGGAGTGTGCCACCTTGCGCTTCATGCGGTCGAACGCCGCGGCCTTCGAGCCATCGCCGATAGCCAAGCGCGCGTCGCTGGCCTTGCCAACAGCCCGGGCACGACGGTGTTGTGCAATCAGCAGATCAGCTTTGGCCTGCGCCTCGGTCAACTTCTGCTCCAGTTGGCGTAGCGCCGACTTCAGATTCTCCACCTGCGCTTTCTGGTCGGTTACCTGTTGCGTAAAGCTCTCGCTCATCTCGCGATAACTTTCCACGCGCTGTAGCGAAGCCCGCGCCAGGTCGTCCTGCTTCTTGTCGACCGACAGCTCCGCCTTGCGCATCCACTCCGCCACTTTTTCTTCGTTTTCTTTCTGCTTTTTCTCAAGCAGATGCTGATCGGCGATGGCGATCGCCACCTGCGTTTTCACCTGCAGAAGCTGGTTCTGCATGTCGAGAATCACCTGCTTGATCATCTTCTCCGGCTCTTCAGCCTTATCGATCAAGTCGTTAAGGTTGGCCCGGACTAACGTCGAAACGCGCTCTAGTAATGCCATGGTGGACTCCTTTTCTGACTTCTCAGCCTCGTGCAATTACAAGTTGTCATCCTGAGCGGAGTGACTGGTTCGCGAAGCGAAGCAGTCACGAAGTCGAAGGATCGCTTTCCTCTTAACTCCACTCTTGGCTCCGCCGGGCATTCCTGTCACCGCCCGCTCCCTAATGAACTCTGCACCTGCCCGCTTCTCGCTTCATGTTTCTGATGAATCACCGCGCACTCCGGGCACCTTTCCTCCGCGCGCCGGAACGTCGCGCCCAGCGCCATTCCAATCACGATCCCGATACCCAGCCAAATAGCGATGTGCCCGGCCAGAACTCCAGCAACTGCGCCCAGCGCCGCTCCCAGCGCGACGCCAAGTCCCGCGTTTTTCGATTGACTCGCCATAACCCACTCCGATTTGCTCACCTCGCTCCGCCCGGCGGGACAGCGGAAGCTGCTGTCCCTGCACGAGCACTTGAGACCTACTTCGCCGCCTCTACCACCGGCGGCTTCGGAGCCTTATCTCCAATCTGCCGCACCTTGCCGATCAACTCCGACAGCGGCATGCCCGAAAGCGTTTCGAACAACGCCGGCACCTGCGCCGCCATCTTGGCGATATCAGCGGTAATTTTGTTCATCCCCGACGCATCGCCGTTGCCAGTCGAAACAATCGTGATCTTGTCGACGTTCGCCAGCGGACTGGCCAGCGCCTTCACGATCTCCGGCATGGTGGCAAACAGTCGATCGATCACTGCCGCCTGGTTGTATTCCTGATATGCCTCGGCTTTCACATTCATGGCCTTGGCTTCCGATTCGCCTTTCTTGAAAATGATCTCGGCCTCGGCCTCGCCCTGCGCCCGTATCGACGACGCATGACCTTCCGCTTCCGCGATCAGGCGTTGCTTCTCAGCCGCCGCCAGAGTTTCAATTCGTTGGCGCTCGATCTCCGCCGGCTTGAGAATTGTCGCTATCAGTTCGGCCGAGCGGCGGTTAATTTCTGCCTCTTGCACTTTGACCTGCTGCTCTTTCTCGATCTGCTGCACTTTCACCTGCTCGGCCACAACCTGCTGCTGCATGATGTTGGTCTGGATGTCATACGCTTTATCGGCTTGCGCCTGCTGGCGCTTGGTAACTTCGAGGTATTGCGCCTTCTTAATTTCGAGGTCGCGCTGCGACTCGGCCTGCTTGGCCAGTGACAACGTCTCCGCCAGCACACGCTCCTGATCCGCCTGAGCCTTGGCCACCGCCGACTCCCTCTGCGCCAGTGCCCGTTTGATCGCGGTATCGCGGTCCGCTTCTGCCGTGGCAACATCGGCGTCGCGCTTGATTCGCGCCACATCCGGCTTGCCCATATTGGTGATGTATTCGTTCTTGTCGCGCACTTCCTTGATGGTGAACGAAATCACCTCGAGTCCCATCTTGTTCATGTCCTCGGCACACGTGCCCCGCATGCGGTCGGAAACCATTTCCGGCTGCTTCACAATTTCTTCCACCGTGAGCTGCCCGATGATGCCGCGCAAATGCCCTTCCATCACCAACCGGATCAGACCTTCCCGCTCCTGATCGCTCTTGGTGAGGAATTGCTCCGCTGCCGTCAGCACAGACTCACGGTCAGACTTCACCTTGATCTGCGCCACAGCTTCCACCGTCACCGCAACGCCTTGCTTGGTGTACAAATCCTGCTGCGGCGCCACGTCGAACGACATCAATTCCAGCGACAGATCTTTGCAAATCTGCACCATGGGAAGCACCAGCGTGCCATGCCCTTGCACCACCCGAGTCCCGCCCAGGCCGTACACGATGAGTGCCTCGTGCGGCCCCGCTTTGCGATATAGCCTGGCCATTCCGCTCATCAGGAACAGAAGGACCATCACTCCCAGCCCGGCGAAAATCCAAATCTCCACCATCCTCGACATCTCGAACATAACGCCTCCTCCCACGAATGCCTTTTATGGATCTAATTGGCCCACGATCTAATCAGCCCACAACGCACTTGATTTTGGGTGGCGCAGCGCTTCAGCGCTGCGATGAACCGCCCATTTCTCCGCTGGCTTTTAGCCGCTGAGGTCAAACTGTTGAAACACCTTGCTATTCATCCCCCGACATCTCGCTCCACAACCGGACATACGCAATTCCCTTCTCGTAACGCGTGACCACCACTTCCGTTCCTTTAGCGATGGCGCTGCCGTCATCGCTGCGTGCGCCGCATACTCGGCGCGTTCCCATCTGCGCGTAAACCATCTCGCCTGTTCCGCCCTGCCGGATCGAACTACAAACGCGTCCCAGTACTCCCACCATCTCGTAGTCGGCGGCGTCCATATTTTCTTCGTCCGAAATCAGCACTCGACTCAAGAAAAGAAACACGATGCCTCCGCCCATCAATCCACTTGTCACTGAGGCCAACAATCCGAAACCTACCCACAGCCCGGAATAACGGGTCAGCAGATATCCCGTCCCTCCAAACCATGCCAGGAAAGCTGTGAGTGTGACGAAGTTAAACGGCGATACTCCGCCGCCTGATGCCGCGTGCACGTCACTCTGACTCGTGCCGGTCGGAGCCGGACCTGTCGCCGGCGCATGACCTGTGACAACCGGCCCATGCGCTGCTGGAACGCCCGCCGCAGGCAGATGCGCTCCGCCGACATGTCCGTGGAAATGCGGCAAATGCAGCCGTCCCGTCCTCCCCCCGCCAAACACAAACGAAAAAAAGCTAAAGCAAAAACCTACCGCGAAACAGATCAGGTAGAAATCCGCCCAGGTCATGGAATAGTTCATCGGATTCTCCTTCCCTTTGCACTCGCGGCGAATGTGTGACTCGCACCCGCCTGATGTTTCCGGCGATGGTTTCCGCCTGCCGCCAACTCCGGCCTCAGCGCCTCCAGCAGCCGCTCCGCCAACTGCGGCGTCTCCAGAATCGCTCCCAGCAATAGCAGGCACCGTCTCGTATCTTTTTCCCGCGCCGCTTTAATCAACACCTCACTCACTTCCGGATCACTGGCAAACCGCTCCGACCCCTGCAGCAGCCACACGTCAATCTGCCCTTCCGTCGTTCGCAAATCCGACGTTAGCTCCGTGTGATAACCCTCCGGGTCATCCACCAGAAACCCAGGATGCACCTTGAAGAATTTCGCCAGCAGCGCCCGCGACGATTGCGTCATATGAGGCCGCGCCCCGCTTTCGATCTGCGATAAATACGACTGGCTGATGCTCTTGCCCAGTTCCTGGCGAATGGCCTTCACCATTTCCTGCTGCGTGATGGGCCGCGCCATGCCACGCAGCGACCCTTCCACCTCGCGCAGGTAGCGAATTTTCTCTCCCAATTTCATATTCCAGATCGCAATAAGTATATTGCAATATGCAATGTCGGTCAAGAACTCGATTTGACCTGTTTTGAATGGCTTAACGGGAAAAGAAACGCCCCCGGCTGATCCCGGGGGCGTTGCCTCTGTTGTCTTTGGTATTAGCGCACTATGTTAACGACGGCCGCTGTGTTTGGCCTGCGCGATCTGGCGGGACATGCGGTTCTGCTGGCGGTTGATTTGCGCCCGCTCCTGCGGAGTCAGTTTGCCTCCGTTGGCGGCGCGGTCGTTGCGCACTTCCTTGTTGATCTTCGCTTCGTTCTTTTCCAGGTGCGCGGCTTGTCCGGCGCTGAGCTCACCACTCTTCACGCCCTGCGCGATGCGGTCCTGCTGATTCTCTGAGCGCTTGCCGATTTCGCTGGTCGGATTGGTATTCTGCGTGGCCGCATTGTGCTTGTCCTGGTAAATCTGCTTCGACAGCTGGTTCTGCTGCTGGTTGATCTTCGCTTTGTCAGCGGCAGTCAGATGACCGTCGTTGGCTTGCCGCATGTCGCGCGTTTCCTCGTTGATCGCTCCTTCTTTAGTTTCCAGATTGGAAGCCTCTGCCGGAGTGAGTTCGCCGCTCTTTACGCCCTGCGCGATGCGATCCTGCTGGTTCTCCGCGCGCTGCCGAACCGTAGGCGCGTTCGCCGATCCGCTCGCTGATGTGCTCTGCGCCACAACTGGCAGCGCGAACACCGCTAGCGCTGCGCTCATGAGTGTGAACTTGATTTGTACTTTCATTGGAAATCCTCCTCTTTCGTGATATCCGTCTGGACGTTGTGGCATTCACGAATGCAAACACTCTGTGTAAACGAATGTTGCGCGCAAAAAAGCGAAGTGCCGCTAAACACGCGGCGATCAATGGTTTAGCCCGTAAAGTTTTCTTGGCTTCAGAACCACACTCAGGAGAATGGAAGACGGGAACTAGAGTCTTTACTGTAGACCGAGCAAGTTACACGGTGAATGCTAGAATTCCGCGATGCCCAAACTCAGCGCACAATCCCGCGCCCGCAAAATCAAACTCCTGCTATTCGACGTTGACGGCGTTCTTACCGACGGCAAACTCTATTTCTTGCCCGAGAAATATCAGCCGGGCGAAAGCCACCAAAGCGCAACCCAAACAGCGCAGAACCAAATAGAGTTCAAAGGCTTCCACGCTCACGACGGTGTCGCGATATCCCTGGCGCGGCTCGGCGGTCTCAAGACCGGGCTCATTACCAAACGCAGCTCGCAGACAGTCGCACTGCGCGCGCGCGACCTGAAACTGGAATTCGTGTCTCAAGGTGTCGACGACAAACGGGCCGGCTTCGACGAGATCGTCCAAAAGGCGGGACTGAAGCCGGAAGAGGCCGCTTTCGTGGGCGATGACGTGGTCGACTTGCCGGCGATGCGCGCAAGCGGACTTGCCATCGCAGTCAAGAATGCTCGTTCTGAGGTAAAGGCTGAGGCACATTTCGTTACGCAACATGCAGGCGGCGAAGGCACTGCGCGCGACGCGGTTGAGTTCATCCTCAAAGCTCAAGGCAAATGGAAGAGTGTGCTCGATGCTTACATCGGCGGAAAAAGCAGCCGTCAGCTTTCGGCCTTCAGCCTTCAGCCAAAAACCAGAGCGCGACAGCGACAGAAATGATCTTCGAAATTTCTGTTTCTTTCGTCAGTTTGAAAATCGGCTTTGCTGATGGCTGAAAGCTGATGGCTGACGGCCAAACAAAAAACCCACCGGATGCTTGCTTGGGGCGTGCTCGGGTCAGCATCCGATGGGCTACCGTTTCTCCCTACTCACCCTGTTGCTTTCAGGAGTATTTGCAATGATTAAACCCCAGAACTCCATGAAGTTCCGTCTAGATTTGTAAAACTTTGTAATTCCCGCAAGACAAAACATTCTCCTGCCAGAATTTCAGAGCTAATCTGAAAGCACCGGGGTCTTGGCCGCCATCAATTCAGTGAAGCGCGGGTTCTTCCGCAGCTCGGCAAATTCCACGTCCTTATAGACGTTTTTCAAATCTTTGTAGCCGGCCTCGATCGCCTTTCGCAGATACTCAAGTGACTGCTCTGAGAAGCCCATCTTGGCGTATAACTTTGCGACGGTGTAGTCATAGCGCGCGCGATCGTCGGGACTGGGCAACTGCGCCTGAACCCCGGCGCGCGACGTCCGTTCAAAAACTTCGGGGTCCAATTCCAGCGCGTGCTGGTAGGCGGCCACGGCCTTCTCGAATTCTTTTTTGGAAAAGTGCGCGGCGCCCAGGTTGCTGAAGAACGAAGCGGAATTATGATCTTTCGCAATCGCTTTTTCGTATTCTTTCACCGCGGCACCGTATCTTTTAGCCTCGTAGAAAACCACGCCGAGATTGTTGTAGGCGTCGGCAAATTCGTGGTCAGCCCGAATGGAGTGCTCGAAGGCTTTGCGCGCGTCCTTGTAGCGCTGCATCATGAGGTTGGTGATGCCAACCTTGTTCAGCAGGTGGGCATCGTTCGGCTTCTTGGCCAGAGCGGCGTAGTAGTAATCAAGTGCGTCCAGGTAGAGCTTGTCGGCACGCAACCGGTCGCCTTGCTGTTCCAGAACCTCGGCGGTTGCATCTGCCGCCGGAGGATCCACGGCGCGAATCAGTGGCGGCGCAATCTGCACCTGCTCGGAATGAGAAACTTGCGTAAATGCCGCTGTGGAAGAAACGAGAAGGAGAAGCAGGCAGGTCTTTCGGCAGGACATACACACCCCCAGACGACCATTACCAATGACGCCATTTTGCCACAGTTTCCGCCGGATGGCGGGGAAATTTGTGGCTACAGGCTTAGACACCGGCACGGCCGCTTTGTCATCCCAGCTGTGGATTTCTACCCGAAAATAAAGTTAGGGCGACCTTCCCAGAACGGGATATTCGGCACTCTGCGACCGGAAACCAAGGGGTACCCCCCGTCCCCTATCCTCTGAAAATCCTGCTGGGCGCGGGTTCTGCAAAAAGTGTCTGCAAAATATTGATGTCAAAGAGCTTAGAGGTCAAAATCTCGGAATTATGCCTTTGACAAACCCCTGCGACTAAAGTTAGGCTTGTAATGTAGTTCCTCCGCTTTCCCCGTTGACGGACCCCTATCCGGTAGGCGAAATTACCATGCTGTATACCATACAACGTTACTTTGGTATGGCAGAATTGGTCATCTGGCAGGGAGTAGTGTTCTACTTCGTGCTACGCGACTATATCCGAAACCACAACAAGAAGTAAGCAACAGCCCCCAGGGCAACGGGGGCTTTCTTATCCCCGCCCCATCTTTCGCGTGCCAGTACCCCCCCGCGAATCATTTCGCCGGGTTGCTCTCGTCGGGCGCGGGGGCTTCAGGGGTTTTGTTGGCGGCTTCACCTTCAGCACGTCCGCCATCACTTCCCGGAACGGAAGCGGAATGTGCGGGATCGGCTTCGAGTTTGTGATCTTTTTTCCCGTGGTATCAGCCATCATTTCACCGCCTTCTGAATGGACTTCTTTAGCGTGTAATGCGCTCCGGAATCTCGTTCGATGTCCTTACGATGGTGCCAAGAGAGAATCCCTTTATTGACCATTTTTTGCAACAAGTGCTTGGCCGATCCCCACTCACGCTGCGTAAGGCGCTGTGCTTCGCTGACATTTATGCGACCGTGTTCCGCGATACGGTTAACAATCATGCGCTCATCTTCGATCAGTTGTCGAGCGAGGTCTTCTCCCACAACGTTGCTCACATCTGCGACAACCCAAGCACGACGCTGCTTAACATTGTTTCGCAGGACAACACGAACGTAAGTGTTGAATCCGACTTCGTTTTCCTTAAACTCGGGACTCGGCAGCCGCATCCGGTTCATGCTATCTCGCATTCGGCGAGTCCCTTCATTCATTGCCTTTACGTACTCGAGGAACTGCATGGCCGACATGAGATGAGGATTTCGCGGATGGCTGTATTCGTAAATATTTTCAGGAGAAACAAAAGGAGGGAAACCTCCGGGGCTCTCGATTACTAAGCGGTCATCGAACATCTTTACGAAGATATTTTGATTCTTCATGCTGTACGAGCGATGGACGCACGCATTAACAATTGCCTCATACCATGCGCCGTATGGATATTCCGGATCGGTATAGAACTTCCCATCTCCTCCCAGCTTGGAGAATGTTCGGAGTTGTGCTTCCACGACCTTCGCCGTTTCGGTAATCAGCATCGGGACGCATCCTTCAATCGTGATGTCTTTTACGGCATTGAGAGTGCTTCCAGTTTGCTCGTGCTCGCCCTCAAAGCGTAGGAATCTCGTCTTGCATCCGGGAAATCGGAGCAATGGATCTTTCGCAAACAGCAAGGCGCAAGCCACGTTCGGCTGGAAACCTACTGCCGTCATCACCCCCAATCGTCTCCGGCAAAGTATTTCCTCCGGAGGATGGAACTGTGTAAGTCCGAGTGCGATGCGAACATTTTCACAGAATGAAGAAATGATTTGTGGATTGAAATCCGAAGGGAACTTAAGGTCAACCGTCTCTTGCTCAAAATCGACTTCGCCTTTTTCATGTTCCAGCTCCCTTACTTCTTTCTGCGGGATTTCGTATTTCGATTCTCCACGTCGCCGGAATGCTTTCCCTGCCGTAGTTTTTACAACCTTGCTTTTGTTGTAAAAGACCCGAAATACCAGGATAGAATCTGCGACACCGTCCTTACGTACCAGCTTAAGTTTTTTGCTTTCGTGGCGGGCATCAGGGCAAAACGTATCCCCAGTGCATTCAAGTTCGTTGTTTCGAGATTCGTGAACCGTTTCACATCCGTGAAGAACGGAACCGCTATCCTCCATTCCGAGAACAATCAAGCCCCCATCTGGAGGAGTATTTGCCCACATTGAGAAATAGTCTCCCAGTGCGCGGCACTGGTACGCAATTGGTTTTTTCTCAATGCGCCGATCTTCTTTAATCAATGCTAGAAGGTCGGCATCACTCTTGGAATAGATTTCATCTGGGGTCAGGAGGCGATAGCCTTCTGGTTTAGGCCATTGAATTTCGTATTGATCTATGTGCGGGTCTGGCAGCGGTTTCATTACCAAATGGCACCCGTTGAAAAGCCTCGAGGGGTGCCATTATCTCACTGATAGGGATGGCTTTACAAGGATTTACTGCTCGTTGAGTCCCGGAGCATCAACCTCTTTCCGCCAGAGCTCTTTAGTGCCATTAGCGTGCGATCCCCGTCCTTCTCCTTGCGGGAGTTGTACCGGAAATCAAACTCACTCAAGTAGCGGTGTAGATGCTGCTGTCCAACGTGGTGATACACGCCATTGATGCCGCGTTTCAAAGTGGCAAAAATAGCCTTCGATGGCATTCGTTGTAATGCAGAGACCGTCCTCGTAGCGAACGTACTCTTTTTCCGTGTGGTTCACTTGAGAATGCGTGCGCTTGCCAAGGAACGCTTTCTTGAGCACGGTGGAACTGTCGGTCATTACGTGGGCATCCTCATCCACCATCGTATTGACCATCTCGCGCAAGTTCTCCGCTGTGACCTTCTCAACATGCGTGGATTGCACCCGACCGCCGCGCTGCAAAACAGAAACGACCGCAGCCTTGTTGGAAGTCGGGGAAGCATAATCCGGTTTCCTGCCACGGTTTCTCATGTATTCTTGGCCTGTACGGGCGCAGGAAAACCCACGCAATCGCGTGGATGTCGTTTCTGAGTGCGCTTCTCCTTGTTTTCTTTTCCGGCTTGGGCTATAGCATTTATTGGAACGCGATTCGGGCACAAAGGAATGACACGTATAAACACCTGGAGGCATCCGTGGTTCTACCACCGTCAAATAACCCGTATTGGTCTAACTTCACTATACGGAACGGAGGCGACACTTCGATAGGAAAGAGGGACATCACTTGTAGCCCGATAATGTATACGCATTCCGACGGAACGATCGGATTGGAGGTGACTGGCTTCGATGAGCAGTTTCCGGTTACCAACGCAGAAATGGGCCCGGGAGGAGCGGAAACCAATAACTGCCTCGCTCTAATAGGGCCATCGGACGCCCGATGTCTGGACGTGATGCTTACGATTAATTACGTCTTAGTTACTCAGCCCAAGCTACAACAAATAAAGCAGTGGCGCTTTGTGGCTACCGCTGCTAATGGCCTCTTTCAGTGGCAGGAACAACCCATTGGCGAGCCGCACAGCTACTGCACCCTGTATTTGAATCCGAAAGCACAACAAGAGTATATGAGCAAACCTCCGTTGCCTCTGCCCAGGCCACGGTGAGCTATGGGGAGCACAGAGTTCAGACGGAGCCAGTTGCGGAGACTCGTCAATTTGACCTCTGATCCCAAGGGGGGTCTCGATTCGCAAGAATCGATAGGGCAATCGTCATTTGGATGAAGCTCTAAGAATCATCCTTCTCGGTATTGCGCTCCCACCCTGCACTGCCGTGGCTGCTACTCGGCGGCGCAGGAAACTGAATCAATGTTGGATCTTTTCTAGCGCTTCTCACAATATAGGGCCCTCGATGATAGGGGGACGGTACCCTGCTCTTCCGGACGATGGGAACCATGAAGTCCTCCCAAGCCTTGCGGGTGCCGTAAATGGTAAGAAATAGGACAACAACTGTGCCCCCGGCCTCGACTATCCCGACTCTTACGTTGGCAAGCAGCTCGAAGAAGTCTTTGAAGGTATTCATATTCATCGTTCCTCTAAAAGAAGCGATAGGCTATTTCCGGATCATAAACCCCTACTGATAGATTAGATGCCGAACCCGACAATTCGTTGGTGAAAACCGGATCACTGTTTACCAAGCCCCTCTGTAGGGCGGCGGTGATGTTCCTGCGGGGGTTCGACTAGTCGCAGCGCTAAAGAGCTGCACCACCCAAATCGAGCTTCGTTTGCACAACACGCTGCGGTTGGGAAGGGGGCAGCGATGCGGCACGCATAAATGCGTGCCCTGATAAGAACCTCATCGTGCAAATCTCTCACTCAGTGCGGGGCCGGTTGCGTAGCGTCCGGCGGCTTGGGCGGCGGGGTGGACTGTTTATCGTCTTTGAAAATGCCGGCGATTTTTCCGAAGAGGCCCTTCTTCTTTTGCGGATCGGTATTTGGCGCGGGCTGGCCATTGGCGAGGGTCGGGGGCAAGGCTTTTGAGCCGCCACCGAAGAAGCGGGAGAAGACTCCGGCGATGCCGTTTTGCTGATCGCAGGTTTCGCGGGGCTCGGTGCCGGCGACAAAGGCGGCGACATAGTCATCGGGACAGGCGGGGGTGGCCAGGCGGTTGGTAGCTTTGTCGAGTTGCACGTCGATCACGCCGCTGGGCTGCGAGAAGGACTTCATGTCGGAATACTGCGGCAGCGCGGAAGCCTTCTTCATGAACTCGGTCCAGATGGGCGCAGCGGTCATTGCGCCGCTGAGGCGGAGGTCGCTGTAGTCGTCGAAGCCGACCCAGACGATGCACAATAAATTGGAGGTGTAACCGGCGAACCAGCCATCGTGGGAACTGCCGGTTTTGCCGGCGGCGGGCTGATTGAATCCGCGGAGGCGGACCGCGGTGTATCCCAGGCCATTGTTGATGACGCTCTCCATCATGTTGGTCATGACGTAGGCGATGCGCGGGTCCATCACCGGGCGCTGGTCGGTCTTGAAGTTCGCTACCACGTCGCCTTTGGCGTTGCGCACAGAGTTCACCAGAATCGGCGAGAGGCGAATGCCATTGTTGGCGAAGACAGTGTAGGCTCCGGCCATATCGAGCGGAGGCGCGTCATAGGAACCAAGCGCCATGGCTGGCGTGGCTTTCACCGATGTGATACCGGCGGACTTGGCCAGCTCCGCGACTTTATCGTAGCCAACTTCTTCGGCAACCTTCACGGTGGCGTTGTTCAGCGACATGGCCAGCGCGTAACGCAGGGTTACGTCACCCTTGTATTCTTCTTTGTAGTTGCGCGGCTCGTAGATCTGATCTCCATAGGCGAAGCTGGTGGGAGCGTCGGTGACCGTCGAGGCTGGAGTGATGACGGTTGGCGAGCCATCGAGCGCGGTATTCATGGCGGCGGCATAGACGAAGGGCTTGAAAATTGATCCGGTGGGGCGTTTTGCCAATGCGTGATTTAGCTGGCTGAAGCCGTAGTCGCGTCCGCCGACCAGGGCCAGCACCGCGCCTGTGTGCGGATCGATCACGACCATCGCAACCTGAGCTTGCGGACCCGGAGCCACTTTGGTTTCTACTTTCTTGCCGACTTTTATACGTTTTGTGCGCAGCTTGGTGACTTGATCGTCGACCAGCTTGATGCCGGTCTCGACCGCTTGCGCTGCGGCTTTTTGCAGGTCGGGATCAAGCGTGGTGTAGATGCGGTAAGACTCGTCGTTCAGATCGTGATCGCTGAACTTGTTGATCAGCGTGTCCCGCACCATATCGACGAAATACGGGGCGTCGCTGGCTTCGACGTTGGGCGGGGCGAGCTTCAGCGGCGTGGCTTTGGCTTTGTCGGCTTGCTCGCGGGTGATGGCATGAGTGTCGACCATGGAGTCGAGCACCAGATTGCGGCGTTCCAGCGCGCGCTCCGGGTGGCGATAGGGGGAGAGCCGGCTTGGGCCTTGGATGATGCCCGCCAGCAGTGCCGCCTCAGGCAGCGTGATGTCTTTTAAGTCTTTATTGAAATATGTCCGGCAGGCTTCGCCAAAGCCGCTGATGGCGAATGATCCACGCTGGCCCAGGTTAACCCAGTTGCCGTAGAACTCAAAAATCTGCTGCTTGCTGAATTTCTGCTCGAGTTCCTCGGCGATCAGCATCTCGGTCAGCTTGCGGCGAATGGTTTTTTCCGGCGTCAGGAAGAAGCCGCGCGAGAGCTGCATGGTGATGGTCGAGCCGCCCTGCTCATGCTTCTGGCGCATTACATCGATCCAGAGGGCTTCGGCCATGCGGACGAAGTTCACGCCGCTGTGCTCGAAGAAGCGACGGTCTTCGATTGCGAGGACCGCGTCCACCATCACTTTAGGAATTTCGGCATACTTGACCACCTGGCGCTTGGAGCGTTGTTCGTAGTCGAACAGGGCGGTGACGAGTTGCGGCTCCAGTTCATAGGCGGAAAGCTCGTTGCCTTTGCTGGTGATGCCATCGACCTGGCCGCTGTGAATAGAAATGTGAGCTTCTTCGGGGCTGTGATAGCTCTCGGGGCCGGGCACGATGTCGATGCCGTCTTTCGAGAGATGAAAGGTTCCGAGCCTGGAATCGTCATCTTTCTCGGAATATCCGGCACGGCGCAGGAGCGTGGCGATCTCTTTGGCGTCGGCTTTGTCGCCATCGTGCACCGTGCGCGGCAACGCGTAGATTTTCGCCGAATTGCTGAATACAGGCGACTTGAAGCGTTGGGTGATGATGCGGTCGTATTTGATGTAGAAGTAGCAGAAGGTCCCGCCCATCCCGATTGCTACTACGAGAAAGACGAGCAGGGCGGCTCGAATGACGGGATCGCGCGGAAGTCCGCGCCATCTCTGGCCGTTGCTTCCGCCTTTTGGAATCTTGATCTTAATAGCCACGTTTTCGCTCGGCACCCCGCCGAAAAAACTGCCTTCAGGTCAGACGATGGGACCCGACCAAAGGTTTGATCCACCGGCGAATTCCCTTCGCCCGGCTCGCCCGCGCGGTTTCGCAACCACGAGCATGTCAGAAGGCAATCACTCCATTGTACCGCCGCTACCGCAAACAGAAAGAGACCCGCAGTACATGCGGGTCTCTTTTCTATTACTAGAGGGCTGCTAACGAATTGGTTACGGCGCGTCGGTCACGAGCCAGTAGCCGCCATAAGTACCGGTTCCGGTGGCCGTCGTGAGATTGCCCGCGGAGACGTCAAAGGACGTCACGGTGTATACAACAGTGTTGCTGTTGATGTTGAAAATTCCGCCGTAATCGAAAAGGAGACTGCCACCCTGATCAAATTGTCCCTCGGTACCCACCGCAGCGGTGAGGAAGGGCGATCCGTTCGCCGTAGAAAGTGTTCCGCTGGAATTCAGGGTGAAACCTTCGACTGGGTTGAATGACAGGGCTGAGTCAGCCAACCCAAAGCTGTAGACGAGATTTCCGCCGGCGCTCTGTTGCACCGCGATATTGAGAGGCGAGTAGGTCGTGGCGAAGGGCGAACCTGTCACAGGTGCGATTGCTCCCGACTGGTTAATGCTAAACACGTAAAGATGTTTATCGTCCACTCCGCTCAACCCCGGCGCTGCGCTGTTGCCGGTCGTCCCAATCAGGTACTTCCCGGTTGGCTCTCCCTGGACCTGCCACATCGAATAGGACGGGCCGGTGGGTGAAGTGGTGAATGGGCTGCCCGTTACTGCCGTCAGCCCGCCGGTGCTCCCAATGGAGTAGGCAGCAATCTCGGAGCCGGTGTGACTGAAGCTGGACGAGTCCGTGAAATAAAGATAATTTCCCAAGCCGTCGGTGGTCATGTTGCCGGGCGGAAACGAGACGGAAAACGGAGAACTGGCAACCGGCGTTAAAACGCCGCCAGTACCAATCTGGTAAACGAAAACTTGAGAACTGAATTCGTCACCGACAAATAGAAGCGTGCCAGCCGGGTTCGTGATGACTCTTCGCGTGTCGAATTGCGTCGCATTGAACTTGGGAAGGAGCAGATCGGTAAGCGGGCTGCCCACGGTCGTGAGACTTCCCGCGGTGCTGATAGACCAGCCGAAGATTTGCTGGGTCGAGCCGAAGGCCGCATATAGAAACTTTTTCTGCGCCACTGCCAGGCCGATGCCTGCGTCATTGTTCGGAATTGAGGGCGCAGTGTAGTTGGGGGTAAAGGTCAACGTGGGCGGGGCGGCGTTCGTATTCAGTGTGTAGCCGACCATGGTGCCGGTGGCGCTTCCGTTCGCCACAAATACAAACGCGGCGGCTGAGCTGCCATTACCGCCCGACAGGCTGGGTGGGCCGCCGGTGCAGGTGGAAACGCCAAAGTTGGCGCCACACGTGTAATGACCACAACTGGCCAAACTCATCGTCGCCAGCACTGCGATCAGCATCAGACCGGTTCGAACTCGGATCGTCATGAACTTCCTCCACCTGAACTTCACTTGGTGTTGAATGGTTTCGCCTATGTGAGTATCGAGAGTTCTCCGCATGGCGCGGTCCTGAGAAAACTCTCACCTATTGGGCGATCTTAGGGGGAAGGTAACGCGTCGGCAAGGTTACGAATGTCACTGGAGAGCAATGGCCAGTAAGCACGGGTCAGCGGTCAGGGGACAGGGTCTGGCGATTATGAATTTGTAAAGGATGGAGAATCGCGTGCGGAACGGCACTCTTGATTTTACTGACCCTTAGCCGCCAAGCTCCTGCTCTTACTTGTTTCCGCTATTCGGAGTGAAGTGCATGTCGAAGGAGTAGCCGGGCAGGTTGACCGTCACCGAATAGTCGGCCGCGACATATAGCGCTGACATGCCCGGCGTGTTAATGCGCTGCACAGTGATTTGCTTCGTGGTGATCGGCAGATTCTGGTCTTTGGCTTTGCGGACCACGTCGTTGCGGACGTCTTCCTCTGTCTTCTGAAAGTTTGCGCCATCGACCAGCGCCACGTTGCGAAGATCGTCCTGAAAACTGTAATTCGCCATGAGCGGCGGAACGATTTCGAAGCAGGCAACGATCACCAGAATGATCGCGAGAAATCCAACAATTGCCTTAATTGTTCCCATAGGTCTTGAAAATACGCCGCCGGCCGCGGCGCGAATTTCAGGCCTTGGCGGGCAGCACTCCTTGAAAATATTCCACTACCGCCGCGATCCTAACATCGCGTACTTCCCGAGTCGAGCGTAGAACCACTTCCACAGTGCCTTCGGTAACCTTGTTTCCCACTGTGATTCTAAAGGGGATACCGACCAGGTCTGCGTCTTTGAACTTGACTCCGGGCCGCTCGTTGCGGTCGTCGAGGATGACATCGAAGCCGGCCACTTCCAACTGCTTAGCAATGTCAATGGACGCAGTGAGCAGGGTTTCATCCTTCACATTGACGGGGGTGACCACAATTTGGAACGGTGCAATCGAAGGTGGCAGCCAGAAGCCGTTTTCGTCGTTGCTCTGTTCGACCGCGGCGGTCAGGATGCGCTCCATTCCGATGCCGTAGCTGCCCATGATCGGAGTGACTTCCTTGCCGTTCTTATCGAGAACGCGCGCACCCATCGACTCCGTGTAGCGATAGCCAAGCTTGAAGATATGGCCGATCTCAACCGCAGTATCGATGCGCAACGAGTTGCCGCAGTTCGGACAACCTTCGCCGGCAGTTACCGCGCGCAGATCGGCGTAGGCCGTGGGATGGAAATCTTTGCCCGGCGTGAGATTCTTCAGGTGATAGTCCTCTTTATTTGCGCCTGCGATCAGATTTCCACGGCCTTCCAGAGCCTTGTCGACGAGAAGAACTGGAAGAGCAGTATCCTTCTTTATGTCCTTCGCCCACTGGATGCCGACCGGGCCCAAATATCCTGCGGGAGAGCTGAACAACGCCTTGATCTCCGTTTCGTCCATCGGACGCGATGCAACTCCGACCGTAGAATTCAGCTTCGCTTCATTCAACTGATGATCGCCGCGCATCAGCACGACAATTCCGCGCAACTTCACTTTGCCGGACTTTTTATCTTTCTCTTCCGCCATGTAAGCGAGAGTCTTAATTTTGTTCTTCGGCGACACTCCCAGAAATTTCGCAACATCTTCGATCGTCTTCTGCCCCGGAGTGTGCACTTCTACCGGTGAACCGTCGCCTTCGGCGGCAAGGTCATCCACCAAACCAAGCCGCGACGTAGCCTTCTCCATGTTCGCCGCGTAGTTGCAGCCATCGCAGCTCACAATCTGATCTTCGCCCGCCGGGGTGCGCACCATGAACTCGTGCGACTCCTTGCCGCCCATGGCTCCCGAATCCGCCTCCACCACCATGTACTTCAATCCGCAGCGGTCAAAGATACGGCAGTAGGTCTCGTAATGCTTTTTGTATGAAACATCCAGGCCAGCGGCGTCGATGTCGAACGAGTACGCATCTTTCATCATGAATTGCCGCACGCGCAAGAGGCCCGACTTTGGCCGCGGTTCATCGCGAAACTTGGGAGCGATCTGGTACCAGATCTGCGGCAACTGCTTGTAGCTGCGCAGCTCTTTTAACGCGATCGAAGTCATGACTTCTTCTTCGGTCATACCCAGGCACATGTCGGCGCCCTTGCGATCTTTCAGGCGAAACAAGTTGTCGCCCATCAAATCCCAGCGCCCGCTGGCTTCCCAAACCTCGCGGGGATGCAGCACCGGCAGATAAAATTCCTGCCCGATCTTGTCCATCTCCCCGCGCACGATGGCCATAATCTTGTTGAACGAGCGGTTGCCGAGAAATAAGTACGAGTAAAGTCCAGCTGCTAGTTGCCGGATGTATCCGGAGCGCACGAGGAATTTATGGCTGGCGACTTCCGCGTCCGCCGGAGCTTCGCGCAGGGTGGGGATGAAGAGTTCTGACCAACGATGCATATTTGAGACTCTCAGGGAAGTTGTTCATTGTAAATGATCAAGCGACTGATAACGCCTAGCTGTGCATCCAAAACCGGCGCTAAGATATGATATTTATTTTGACAATTCATAAATACATTGTATTATTGAAATAGACAAGAGAAGCTATGGCAAACACTGCGGTCGCTACCGAACTTAAGGTCGCAGACGAAGTCTGGATTGCCGCTGCATTGCTGCATCGAGCACATCCAGAAGCGCAAGACTTCGCTGTGGAAGAAATTGTCCAACGAGCTAAGGAAGCAGGGCTGTGCAAGCCCTTTCGACGAGGAGTCTACGTTCATGTAATTCAGCACTGCGTTGCGAACCGTCCTCCCAATCCTGGCCGGTATCGCATGATATATGAAACGGCACCGGGGCGCCGTCGTCTCTTCCGCAATGGTGATTCATACCACCCCGACCGCGAAGGAGCTAAGATCACACCGAAACGTGAAGATCTTCCGTTTGGCTTCAACGGACTAATAAGTTGGTACCGCGACTGGTCATCGGTCACGGCCGCCAAAGCGTCAAAGGAAGACCCACTGTTATCGTTGCGCGGCTCAGGCAGGAATCTTTGGGCAGACGAACATGCGGACGCGTATGTGCGACGTTTGAGGGAGGGTTGGGAATGAGCCGCATTTTCTGGGACACCAATTTGTTCATTTATCTATTTGAGGACTATGGAAACCTCTCAAAGGCTGTCTCGCAACTTCGGTCGAAAATGCTTGCGCGGGGTGATCAGCTGCTGACTTCGACGCTCACTCTCGGTGAAATCCTTGTGAAGCCCTCAGAACGGGGAGAGACTGAACTGTGCGCAAAGTATGAGAGTGCAATCTCAAGCGCAGCAATAATGATTTCTTTCGATCTGAAAGCGGCACGCACATACGCGGAGTTGCGTACAGAGAGGTCACTCAAGGCTCCTGACGCGATACAGTTGGCCTGCGCCGCCAATGCTGCCGTAGATGTCTTCGTAACGAATGACGAACGGCTTCAGGGAAAGCACGTCCAAGGCATACAGTTCATCGTCCCCTTAGATCGCGTACCGGTCTGAACTTACCCCGCGAGCTGCCGCAATATCTCTTTCCCCAGCTTCTGCGTTTCGCCGAAGAACTTCTGATACTCAACGAATATCCGGTTCAGCTCCAGCGACTTGTCAGCTGAAAGATGCTTGCGCAGCATCATGTCACGGACGTGCACCGGGTTCGGCAGGGTTGCGTCTTCAGTCAATTCTTCCAGCGCGGTGTTGGGATCGTAGTGATACATGCAGCTATTGTAGCGCCGCCGTCCCGGCGGCTGTCGGGAGGGCGTCTCCCGCCGGCGAGACCCCGGCGCTACACTAGTTCCGTACTCCACAGATCGTGCAGGTGCACGATTCCTTCCAGTTTTCCGACGCCATTCACCACCATCAGCGACGTTATTTTCTTCTCTTCCATCAGCGCCAGTGCAGTCGCGGCGAACTCGCCAGCCGCGATCGTTCGCGGATTTTTTGTCATGGCCTCGCTCGCCGTTAAATCGAGCACATCTTTCCCGCGTTTCTCCAGCAGGCGTCGCAAATCTCCGTCGCTGATGATGCCTACTAATTTCTCGTTCTCCACCACCGCCGTCACGCCTAATTTCTTGCGCGACATTTCGTAAATGACGTCCGGCATTTTCGTCTGCGGGGCGACGCAGGGCAGCGCATCGCCAGAATGCATTAGCGATTCCACGCGCGCTAATCTTTTCCCCAGCTTCCCTCCCGGATGCAAGTTGGCAAAATCCTCTTCTTTGAATCCTCGCTTCTCACTCAGCGTAACGGCCAGCGCATCGCCCAATGCAAGCATCGTAGTCGTCGATGCCGTCGGAGCGAGGCCCAACGAGCAAGCTTCTTCGGCAATCGAACAATCCAGAGCGACATCGGCAGCCGCGGCCAGTGTCGATGCTTGTGTGGAGCGGACACTCTTGTCCGCTGCCTTTGACTTTGCCTTGGCTCTTAACTGAACTTCCGGTCCAGACCGTTTTGCAGCGGATTTAATTGCTCCCTTTGAGCCTTTGTTACTGTCAGCGGGCGAGGGCGCCCGCGCTACACTTGCCTCATCTCCGGTCAGGGCGATCAACGGCACCTGCAGCCGCTTGATCGTGGCCAGCAGCGCCAGAATCTCCTCGGTCTCCCCGCTAGCCGAAAGCGCCAGCACCACATCGCCGCGCACCACCATCCCCAAATCCCCATGCAACGCGTCGACCGGATGCAGGTACAACGCTGGAGTTCCCGTCGAACTCAGCGTCGCCGCAATCTTCCGGGCAATCAGCCCGCTCTTCCCCATCCCAGTGACCACCACGCGTCCCGCGCAGCAAAATAACAAATCCACGGCGCGCTGGAACGCCGCAGCCATCGGTCCGGCAATGCGATCCGCCAGCGCTCGCAACGCCTCCGCCTCAATGCGTACCACGTTCTCGCCAATATTCTTCATGGAGATTCAGTTCTTAGATTGTAAAATCGCCTATCACTCAATCGCTCAATTCTAGAAGTGATCTTCATTACTCCTCGACTGCGCTGGCTTCTGTCCCAGCACTGCCAGCCCCTTGGCCTGGATCATCCGGTCCCAGGGCCCGGCCTGCCAGTTGTCGCGCATTTTCGAAGGATGTCTCCACGGCGGGAGCGCCACCATCAGATTTTTCGCGGTCGCATGTAAATAAGGTTCATACATCGAACGCAGCTTGTTCAGCTTGACCCGCGCTTCATCGCCGGTACGCAGTTTCAATCCCGCGGCCGCCAGGGTATCGCGCACCGTTTCGTAGTCGGCATCCGTCAAGCGCTCGGGCGCTTGCGGATCGTAACGCGCATTCACCACCTGCGCCAGATCGACAGCAGCATGGCGCGCCATGGCAAACGTCAGCCGCGCCTGCCCGGGGTGGATACCTTCAATCCCCGTCATGATGAGCGAAGTCACGTCCAGCATGGTCATCAGCGCCCCGAGCCACGACTGGTTGCTGTGCTGCGATCGAAAAAATCCCAGCACCGGATAAGAAAGATGACTCTCCAGCAACTCGCCTGACCACCGTTCCCAATCGCGCAAGACTTCATCCAGCACAGTTTGGTCGACCGCCGGATGATCGGAACTCCCCGCCAATCGCACCAGCAACTCAGTCGCTGTGGGCGGCGACCCCGCGCGGGCGTCCAGCATCGAAATCTGAATTTCCCGCCGGGAAAACGATCCGTAGACCACCGGAAGATATCCGATCACCACGCCTAAGAACGCAAAGCCGAGCCCTGCTTCGAGCACCGATAGCAGGCGTGCGCTGGGCGATATTGGCACGATATCGCCGTACCCCAGCGTAAAGAATGTTTCCCCGCTGTGGTAAAGAATCCTGCCAAAGGTGATTGGCTCGTTTCCCAGTTGTTCGTGGCCACCGAGCCCGTATTGCAACAGAGCAAAGCCAAAGATAAGTCCCGCCGCCCAAAAAGCAAGCAGCATGAACAGCAAAAGCGGACCAAAATATCCTAGAAAACTCTGCTGCAGCGAGGGCGTCTGAATGCGTGCAGCTAGTTTTTTCCATGGAATCCACGTGCGGCGGTAGAACCACGCCGTCAGCTTGAATTGCCGCGTGACGCGCCGGGGCAGCACAACGGTCTCGAAGGCGTCCAGCAGCACCACGACGATGATGACGCTGCCGAAAATAATCGCGGGGATGCTGCCGTGATCGCTCATGCCGGATTCTCGATTGCAATCTGATGCGGAAGGAAGGGTAACAGATTCGGGGAACGTTGGGCGTCGAGCTTCGGGCTTTCGGGCTTCTACCCTTAGAAGAAACAGCAAGCCAATAGCCGTAAAATTGCGATCCCCTTTGGGGGCTTCGCTGAAGCCCGATGGCTGAAGCTCGAGGCCCTCTACTGCGGGTTGGATTGTGTCGGGGTGGCAGTCGTTGCCGGAGCAGCCGGTTTTTTGGCTGCCGGCTTCTTCTTCACCGCCGGCTTCTTCGCCGGCTCATTGTCATCCACCACAATTTTTTTCGGAGGCTCGGCCGGAATCGCCGCCTGCGCCGTTTTCAAATCGGACCGCAGCCGGACAATTTCCTGCTCCTTGGAAGCAGCCAGGTTCTGCACCCGCTCCGCCAATTGCTTCCGCGTCCCTTCAAAGCTGCTCAGATCGTTCGATAGCGCCTGCAGATCGTCTTTCGATCCGAACGCTCCCGTCGACTCCACCACGCTGCTCATTACGTCGTAGAGCGCGTCAAGATTTCGATAGAGTTTGAAAGTCGCAGGCAGATCCTCCGGCGCATTGCGCAGTTGCGCAATCATCTCCGGCAGTGCGTTTTGCAGATTGCGCTGGACAGAATCTGCATCAGCAAGCGACCGCTTCTTGGAACCGCCATCTGTCTTCCAGCGTTCGATGCGGAGCTTCGCGAGGTCGGCCTGCGTAGACTTGGACGCGGCCTCCAGTTGAGACAGCAACCCGTTCAGCTGCGACACCGACGCATAGGAAACCGCGCTGCTTTGTGGGACGGCCGCCGAAGCCACGCTGCCCTGCGTTGAATACTGAGGAGCGGCATGCTCTGTGGACTGTCCTACGGCTAGGGCAGCCCCTAACAGCAAAGTCAGTCCAAATGAATAAAGGATAGGTTTTGAGTTCATCGTGTGTGGAGTCAGTGGCGTGTGCGTGAAACAGAATATTGACAGGTCAGAATACTACAAGCGGCTGCGTTTTTTCCCCGCGTTCTAAGAAATCAGCCTTAGCGACGCGGCATGAGGCAAACAACTAACCAGAATTAAGCAGAGTTATTGCATCCAAGTCTCTATGATTGAAAAACGGTGGTTCGATTCCGGTTCGGCGCGGCGGCTGCGACGCTCCTTTGGCCGGACTGCCAAAGTATTCAGGAGGTGGTGGCAAAATGCAAACGTTCAAACTGGGCAAACAGATGACTCCGGCAGAACTATTGCTGGCTTATAAGACGGCGCTGGAAGCCATCGCCAAGGGCAGCCCCGATCCCGTAAAGATCGCTCAAGAGGCTTTAAGCCTCTGACCGTACTCGATCGTCCCTTTGCGCAGGCGCGCAGCGGGAGGGTAAGCCATCCCGGCGGAACAGGCCGTAGCACTCATTGTGAATTGGGGTGGCGACATCAGTGAGTGCAGGGCGTTTCCTTCAGCAGCTATCTGAGGGAATCCGGCTTATAGGTCAGGATGCGCGTTGCGAGGGCTGCCACGGCGAGGATCAACATGAAAGCGGCAGGTCCAATGCCCTTGACATCGCTTACCCGCAGATGCGAAACAGCGGCGCACACAAAATAGAGGATGAGACCCGTGGCCGCCGCCACACCCAGGACAGGCCACCAGATGCCCAGGACCAGACCCACTGCTCCTGCAAACTCACAAGCAGCTAGAAGCGGAAAATACTTCATTGGCACGCCGATGACTTCGTGAATGACCTGCACAATCCGCGGATCGCGTCGAATCTTCCCAACGCCAGAAAACAACACCATCGCAGCAAAAACGATTGTAATCACCAGGTAGGCAATATTCATGGAGCTGCTCCCCTATTCGTGAACATGATACGGCAGGATGGTTGACGGCATCTGGCGATTACACGCAACACCTCGGACATAGGTTCGATAATGGCGACACTATGCCAACCACCGTAAATAAGAAGAGCAGACTTCTTTGCGACCTTAGCGGCTTTTCTCCGCGTTCTTTGCGGTTAAAAGCTTTTGGTCGATAATGTCCAAAGAGTTCGCATCCAACAGAATTATGACTCGCATCTTGGTGCTGTTATCGCGCTCACGTTTCGCATCGTTATTTACCGTCATCGGTCTGGCGGTACTCGGTCTGGCACTGCTCTCCCCCGCGCAGGACCTCTCCCGCCGCCTCATCTTGAAAGACGGCTCCTACCAACTGGTCACAAAATATGAAGTCAAAGGCGACCGCGTCCGCTACAAGAGCGCCGAGCGCGATGAATGGGAAGAACTTCCCTCTTCGTTAGTCGACTGGCCGGCCACGGAGAAGTATGAAAAAGACCGCGCCAGTTCCGCAATCCCCGAGGCAAAAATTCTCGACAAAGAAACCGACGCCGAGCGCGCCGCTGAAGAATCCCACCTGCCGCAGGTCGCTCCAGGTCTGCGTCTGCCGGAAGATTCCGGCGTCTTTCTGCTCGACAGCTACCAGGGCCAGCCGCAGCTCGTTGAAATGCAGCAACTCGAAGGCGACGTGAACCGCAACACTCGCGGCAACATTTTTCGCGGAGCCATCAACCCGATCGCCAGCGCCAAGCAATCCGTTGAACTGGAAGGCGAACACGCTATCGTCCACGCCCACGTCGGTGTACCTTCCATCTACATCAACGTCGATGAGCAAGACCGCTCAGACCCTCAGCCTCCAGAGGGTGAAACCGCTTCCGCCAAACCATCCGAACCCAGCCTCGACGCTCCCCGCGCCAAGCCGCAAGGTCCGCAACAACCGCAGCAGCCCGAGCAAGCTCTCATTCCCTTTGATCGCTTTCACATCGTGCGCGCCAAAGTGAAAGGTGGCAAGCGCATCATTGGCAACTTGAAGCGCAACGTGACTGGCAAGGTCAGCCAGAACGAGGACTTCGTCAAAACCACCATCACGAAAGTAAGCGGCGGCTGGCTCAAGCTCACTCCCATCGAAGATTTGTCACCAGGCGAATATGCGTTGGTTGAGATGAAGGGGAACGAAGGCATGAATCTCTACGTCTGGGATTTCAGCGTAAATCCGAACGGGCCTGCGAATGCGAATCCGTGGAAGCCGGATGTGAAGCCAGGCCATACGGAGAAGACATTGAGCAATTGAGCGATTTGATGATTGGGAAATTGGAAATCGTTATTCAATCACCCAGTGACCCAATCGCTCAATGGCACAATTCCCTATTTCATCACTCCCCGCTGCGCAATCCCAATATTGTCGCGGGTCGTGTTCTTCACCAGATACATCATCTCGTCGGCTTGGCGAATAATGTCGTGCGCATCTTTCGCGTCGTGCGGGTATGTGGCAAGCCCGATCGAAGCCCGCACATTCAGATTCAAACCCTCGTCGCGGCAAAAACTGCTGGCGCGCAGCGCGTCGCGCAAGCGCTTGGCCACAACCAGAGCCTGATCTTTTCCCGTCTGCGGCAACAGCACCACAAATTCATCGCCCCCGTAGCGAAACGCGAAATCAATCAAACGCAGTTGCGCCTTCACCAGGTAACCAATCTCCGAGAGCAGCTTGCTCCCAATCAAATGTCCATGCGTGTCGTTGACCGACTTGAAATGGTCGAGATCGATAAACAGCAGGCTGAACTCATAGCCAAAGCGTGCAGACCGGTAAACCTCGGTCTCCAGTGTTTTGTACAAGTGCCGCGCGTTGTAAAGACCGGTGCAATCGTCAGTGATGGTGAGTTCCTGAATCTTCTCCACCCAGCGCGCGTTCTCAATGGCAATGGCGGCGTAATCGCAAAGCGCCTGCAGAAAGAAGACTTCCGGCTCATTGAATTGCGACAGATCCACATTCACCAATTGGATGACGCCCAGCACCCGAAGCCGCGATTTCAACGGCACGCAGATCACCGAATGCGTCTCCCACTGCGTAGACTCGTCGACGCGCTTGGCAAACCGCGGATCGCGTTCCACATCCGCCGAAATCACCTGCTCGCCCGTTTTCGCCACCCATCCCGCAATGCCCTCGCCAACTTTTAACCGAACATTCTTCAGCGCCTCGGCAGCCTCGCCCACCGCGATGGCAAAGTAAAGTTCGTCATGCTCTTCATCCACCATCAGCAATGACCACGTATCCGGACGGAAATATTCCGCCATCTTTTCCATGATCGTCTGCAGGATGGAATCAAGGTCCAGCGAGGACGTAAGCGCTTTGGCCACGTCGTGAAAAATGGTGAGTTCCTGGCTTTGCCGCGTCATTTGTGTGCCGGTAGCCTCGGACATGCTGATTCCTTGGTCGGAAATGGACGGAGTAACGGTTCCAAAAATTATAGGTCTGCCCCGTCGCCGGAGCAATGACCGTTGGTAACCAGTACCGCTAAAGCCAATGCCATGCTGATCTTAGCTGGAGGCGACGGAGGACATCGGGACATCGGACTCCGGGGGCCGAAGCGAAGCCTGCCCAACCTTCAAGCCTTTGAAGGACGGCGAAACGGGCGCAGATTTCTGAATTTCTAACGGCTGTGGGGTAATCTTCAACTTTCTACGTTGGCTGCGCGAAACCCCTCCTTTATGCCTTTGGTGGCAACCTCGACCTCGACCGCGATCGTGCTCGCCGCTTAGGCTTCACAGCCATCGCTGTTCGCACTTGCACTTACCAGTCGAGGTCTGCGTCGATACGTATTGTCCGCTGGCAGAATCGAGCCAGGTTTGGCCCTCGATGTTGGTCTCTTCATACACACACTGATTCGGCTTGGTGGCGCCTTTCGGCTGCAAGCATTTGCCGACTTCACACCCACGCTGCGCCAGCCGCCTGGCTATCTCGCGCGCCTTTTTGCTGGCGGGCATTGGGCTCGCGCCGTAGTTCACCACGGTTTGCTCCATCTCTTTTTTGCAGGGCTCGCTTGACTCCTCCATGCAAGAACATTTTCCAGAACTCGTCTGCGAAGATGTCCACTTCTTTGTCTTTGGGTCATACCAGGTCTTCCCGGCGACTTTGGTCTCGGTATAGAAACAAGTTCCCTTGTCGCATTTTTCGGATGCACATGCTTGAGCTGCCTGTCCCCGCGCCAGATTCAGCGCATCGTGGGCCGCCCCCATTGGTGAGTCCTCGGTGAGAGTCCCGGTTTGTTTCGGTAGGCTTCCGCAATTAACGGGCATGTCGTCCTCCTACGTGTCCTCATTGTCCTCCCTGGGTCGATTTCAACGCGGCCAGTTTACACGTGCCGCACCTTCACGCAAAAGCTGACGAGACAATCCATTCCACTGGTCTGAGGCCTCGGAGTATCCTTATTCGTATGCGAACTCCCGGACGAAGAAGTCGAGGCGCGCGAGCCAATCTGTTTGCGCTGGCAATGCTTAGCGTGTCGTCTCTACAAGCGCAGAGCGCTTCCGCCCAAACCACCCCGTCCGCCGACCCCAAAACCATCACCGAGATCGACGCCGGACTCGGCCCCTGCTCCGCCGACTTCACCGTCAACGACTCCAGCGGTTCGCCCATCTACAACGCCAAGATCCGCCTGCACATCGCCTATGGCAGGTTGAACCTCCACAAACTCGATCTCGAAGCCGGCACCAACGCCGACGGGAAAGCACGCTTCATCGGCCTTCCCGACAAGGGTAAGGAAGGACTTTTCTTTCGAGCCTCCGCCGGCGCCCACGAAACTTCCGTCTTCGACAATCCTGCTCAAACCTGCAAGAAAGCTTTCACAGTAGTGGTGGAGAGAAAGTCACCGTAGCTCCGTTTTACCCTGCGCACTCAGGTGCACCCTGTGTTTAGCCGTTGATCTTTCTACCCTACCCCAAGCTTCTCCCCAAGGTAACCGTAGTCTCCCACTCGGATATGGCGTCTCCCTCAGCCTTCGCCTATGATTATTCCATCTACACGCGGACGGGTTGGACCCCGCCCGCCGGAGCAGCCTTGGGTTCCTTCGGAGAAAAACTTCGCAAACAGCGCGAGCAGCGCGGCCTCGAGCTCGACGCCATCTCCAACTCCACCAAGATCAGCCCCCGCATGCTCCGCGCCCTGGAAGACGAACACTTCGATCAGCTTCCCGGCGGCGTCTTCAATAAAGGATTCGTGCGCGCCTACGCCCGCCAGGTCGGCCTCGACGAAGAAGAGGCGATTGCCGAGTATCTTGCTGCCCTGCGCGAGAGTCAAATCCAGCAACAGACCATTCTTCCTGACTTCCGCTCTTCTGCCAAAGCCGGCAAGACGATCGCACCCCCCAGCCCCGGCTTTAACGACGCAGAACTTCACAACGCAGATCTTCGCAACGCAGATCCTCGCAACGAGGCCCTTCCGGGAAAAATTCCCGGCAAACAACATTTCGACACTCAGGATTCCAAGGACGACCGCGGCAGCGATGGCCGTTACTCAGCAAATCGACGCAAGCAGCAAGACCGCCGTCGCCACGATCCAGAAGTCTTCCCCACACAGGGTTTCATCACCGGACCAGAACTTGTTCCTCAAGATGACGTACCTTCCCCCCGGATTCCCTGGGGAAAGCTGGCTGCCGCTTTGATCGTAGTTGCGTTGCTGGTGGTCGTCTGGAATCTTCTCCGATACCGGGAACTCACAGCTGCAGTCCGACCTGTAGCGTCTTCAACTCAGCCTTCCGCCCCAGTTCAGCCGGCGCCGCCAACACCTGCGTCAGCTTCCGCAAACTCGCTAACTGTGGCGAAACCGTCTCCCGCAGGAACCCTCTCCTCCGGAAAACTTTCTCCCGGAACAGTTACCGCGGAAACCAACTCAGCAAGATCCGCGCCGACCTTGCCCGATGCATCCCTGTCTTCCAAAGCAGGAGCGTCCCCCACCGCACTAACCTCTGCAGTTGCCAACAAACCCGCCGCAGTGCCGCCTCGCGAAACCACTGATCCGCCGCTCGCCAAGAAGGCTCCCCCCGCTGCGCTGAAACCGCCACCCACCTTCACGCTGCTTATCCGCGCCGAAAAGACTACGTGGGTATCGATCGTGGCCGACGGCAAGCCCATCGCCGAAGAAACCCTCATCGCGCCGGCGCACACTTCCATTCACGCCAGTCACGAGATATACGTCAGAGCCGGAAACGCCGCCGGAATCAGCTTCGTGCTGAATGGAAAAGAATTTCCCGCCCAGGGCAGCGAAGGCGAGGTCAAGACTTACGTCTTCAACGCCACCGGCTTGCAAGACACACCGCAACCGCAACCCGCAGCCACCAATCGTTAAGCAAAACAAAGCCCACAGCCGTTAAGCCGTGGGCTCGAAAGTTCTCTATCTCATTGAATTGCAATCAAAATGAATCGCAATCAATATTGCGGGCAGCTCGACCACGTATCGTGCCATCCGCCCTTGATGAAAGCGAAAGGGGCAGCAGTCTCGCCGCTTCGGAATCCACCATCTACCCATCACCCAAATAATTCCGAATTGACTTTTGGCTTGACACACTAACGACTCGCATTTACTGTGCTCGCCAAGTTTGCGGGGACAACTCAATCAACTTGGAGGGGGTTTATGGCTCATCGAGGTTTTAGTGTGTCCTCTTGCGTCCAGTATTTTCGCCTTCTTTTTAGAAGTGCTTGCCTCGCTTCGATATTGCTCTCTCCCGCATTCTCCCGCGCTCAATCGCCAACAACTGACGTTCAACAAGGGCTCGTCCCCTACGGAAGCTTCCAGCACGGGGACATTGACCACGTCAACCTGGCGAACGGGAACGTTTTCGCACGAATTCCGCTTGTCTCGTATCCTCAGCGCGGCGGCAAACTGAAACTGTCGTTCTCGGCGGTGGCCAACAATAAGGGGTGGCGGATATTTACGAATCCGATATCAAAACAACAAAACTGGGTTTACGCAGGCTACCCGGGAGTTAATGTTGTTCCCGATCAAGGCATTGTCTATTCAGGCCAACACGCGAATTACACGGACGACAACGGTCACGTATGGACAATTAAGTGGACCAACGCCTATACCACCGATGGCGCCGTGCACGAACTCCTATCGAACTCATACGTCGGGGGAGTGGCTTACGCCACAGATGCCACCGGGATAAATTCTGGTGCTGACCGCGATGGTCTCCTGTACTCGGGTGGCTCGATAAACCTGACCACCCCACCCTATTCTTATGTGCCTGGCAACGTGACGGACGCGAATGGAAACGAGGTCACCTACGCATCCAACGGATGGACGGACACGACAGGCCGTGTAGTTCCGGGGTACGCGAGCACAACCTCCACGGCACCGGGGGTTTCTTCGAATACTACGAACTGCTCAGCCGGAACCGTGTCGGCATTACAATGGAATCTCCCTGCCTATAACGGCTCGACCTCTCCCATTAAGTTCTGTTATGCAAACTTTTCCTATCAAACCAACTTTGGTAGACAGGGCGTAGCCGAGGTTGGTGGAACAGCTTCCTTGATCAATGCAATCGTCCTGCCAAATTTGGCGATCTGGAAGTTTTCCTATGACTCATATCTGGGTTTGGCATCTGTAACATTCCCCACTGGTGGATCAATAAGCTACGTCTGGGCGAATGACAACTATGGAATGAACAGAGTCGTAACATCGCGGACGGTTAATGATCGCAACGGTTCCCATCTTTGGAAGTACCAGTGGAATGTCACCTTCGGACAAAACGTAGTTACCGATCCATCCAACAACGACACCGTCAACTTGACCACCCAAATTGGCGGCTACGTAAATCAATCGCAATCCTATTCTGGCTCCTACACCAGCGGGACGCTCCTCAAAACCGTGTCAACACAGTTTACCTGGCAGCACGATCCACTAGAGAGTTATGGCTTGGGTGGATTCGCCATAAACATAGTTCCCGTCTCACAGACCGTCACGTGGGCGAACGGTCAAACTAGCCAAACGACTACCACTTACGACCCAGGTTTCTTGTACCTTGTTATCAACTTCGACGGAACGATGTCTCATGACAACGCCTACTACGGCCTGCCGACGAAGCAAACCTTTTCTGATTTCGGCTCCAGCTACCCGATCCTCAAGCAAGTCGCCACCGTCTACGAATGGCAGAACAACTCAAACTACCTGACTGCCAATCTCCTGAATCTGGTGCAGACGTCCCAAATCCAGGACAGCAGCGGTAACGTCTGCGCCGAAACTGACTACACCTACGACAACGCCAGCTACCTCACGGCGTCCGGCGTCACAACCCAGCACGTAGCCGCCCCCCACTCGGTACGCGGCAATCTTTCTTCCACCACGCGTCAGCTGGCTGGTTCGAGTACGCCTTGCGTTTCCAACCCCAGTTGGACGGCCGTCACTTCATACTCCAACATGTACGATACTGGAACGGTCTACAAAGCCATTGACCCGCTAAACCACGCCACAACCTTCGCCTATTCAGGTTTCGCAGGGGCTTACCCCACCACGATCACGAACGCGCTGAACCAGCCCACTATTAATAACTACGACTTCAACACCGGACTGCTGATTTCATCCGAAGACCCGAATCTCCTGACCACGTCCTACACCTACGACAACATGTTTCGCCTGTCCACGGTCAGCGAGCCCGATGGCGGCTTGCAAACCATCACTCACCAGGAAACCACCTACCCGTTCACTGTAACGTTGACCAAGAAAATCAACTCTTCGCAGAATGAAGTCACAACCAACGTCTTCGACGGCCTTGGCAGTGTCACTCAGAGCCAGGTCCCGTCCGATCCCCAAGGCACAATCTACACAGACACCACCTACGACAGCCTCGGCAGGGTCGCGACAGTTTCCAACCCTTACCGCCAGGGAACCGATCCCACCACCACGACAGGAATCACAACCTACGGCTACGACGCCCTGAGCCGCAAGACGTCAGTCATTTATCCCGACAACTCCGTTCTCAACACCGCGTACTGTGGCGGCTACACCTTGGTCACCGATCCCACCGGCAAGTGGCGACGCAGTAGCGTGGACGGCCTCGGCCGTCTCATCGAAGTCGACGAGCCCAACTCCACCACCTCAACCGTCAACTCCAACGGATGTCCCGGCTCCGGCGAACAAATCTGGGTCACCTCCTACAGCTACGATAATCTCGGCAATCTCACCAACATCCTGCAGAATGGATCGCACCAGCGTCCTTTCACTTACGACTCTCTCTCGCGTCTCCTTACCTCGCAGAATCCTGAGACCGGAAAGATCACGTACACGTACTACGCCGACGGCACCGTCAACACCAAGAAAGATGCCCGCAGTATAACGACCACATACACCTACGACGCGCTCCACCGTGAACTCACCAGCACCTATTCCAATGGTGACCCCACGCTCTCGTATTCTTACGACCAGACTGGCTGCATCAACCTCACCACCTGCCAGAACATTGGCCACCGCACCAGCATGACCGACGGTGCGGGTTCAGAAACTTGGGCCTACGAGGTGGATAAAACCAATCTGCGCAGCATCCACCAGGAAAAGCGGACGACCAACAGCTCGCCCAGCAACATCACCAAGACGACCACATATTATTTCAACCTTGCTGGCAACGTGACTCAGCTAGTCTACCCGACGGGCCGCACCGTGAATTACACCTACGATTCCGCCGACCGGCCCAGCACCGCCGCCGATTCCTCGAACGGAATCACCTACGCCACCGACTGGAAGACCCCGGGCACCGGTTGTTTGGCCAACGCCGTCTGCTACACGCCGCAAGGCAGCACCTACAACATGAGCCTCGGCCAGACCAGTTCGTTCACGGGCTTCAATCTCTCCGAGACTTTCAACAACCGTCTTCAGCCCAACGAGATCAAGGCCTCCTCGTCAGCTGGCAACGCCATCGACATCACTTATAATTTCGTCGATCCCGTATCGCTGAAAAATGCCGGACACGTCTACGGCATCACCAACAATCTCAACTCCAGCCGCAGCCAAAGCTTCACCTACGACCAGCTCAATCGAATCTCGACAGCCAAGACAACCGCCACCACCGGCACCTACTGCTGGGGATACCAGTTTAGCTACGATGCCTGGGCGAATCTCAACTCCCAGGCCGGACTGACCGGCTACGGCAGTTGCACCGAGTACACCTCCACCGCCGCCGCGGACGGCAACAACCACCTCGCTGGCTTGACCTACGACGCTTCCGGCAACACGCAGAGCGATGGCAACTACTCCTACACTTGGGATGGCGAAAGCCAGATGAAGACCGCCGCTGGCGTCACCTACGCCTACGACGGCGACGGACGCCGTGCCGCTAAGGTCGGCAGCAAGCTCTACTGGTATGGTTCGGGAGGAGAAATCCTCTCCGAGACTGACGCCTCCGGCAACACGCAAAACGACTACATTTTCTTCGGCGGCAAACGTGTAGCCATGGTTCCCGCCACCGGCAACGCCCTCTACTACGCCGAAGACAGCCTGGGCAGCTCGCGCGTCATCGTGCAGTCGACCGGCACGCTATGCTACGACGCCGATTTCACTCCCTTCGGCGGCGAACGTTCCTATGCCTCAACCTGCGCGCAGAACTACAAATTCGAAGGCAAGGAGCGCGACACCGAGACCGGCAACGACGACTTCGGCGCCCGCTCCTACTCCTGGCGCTTCGGCCGTTGGCTCAGTTCCGACTGGTCCGCCGTGCCGGTGCCAGTCCCGTATGCAAATCTCACCAACCCGCAAACCTTGAACTTATATTCCATGGTCGCCGATGATCCCGAATCGTTCGCCGATCTCGACGGGCACGTGGAATGGGCCCCATTTCTGGGTAATGGCCCAATCGGCAACATCGGATTCGCGACCGCTAGTGCGTCGGAGTGCGAGTCCTTTGGGTGCGCTGCAGGGATCGCCATGTTTGGGAGCCTGAATAGCGAACAAAGCCAGAACCAGCCGCAAAATCAAACCCCGCAAAGCCTAGCCAATCAAGTGCCGCCTGAAATGAAGGCGGCAATAATGGATGCTCTCAACGCCAGCAACGCGCCTACCGACGACGATAAGAAAGGCGGTTTCCACGAGGAGAGCGTCAAGTCGGGCAAGGACGCTTCGGGTAATGTAGTCGTGTCGCCGTCAGTTCCTGGGCCGTATGCCCCGCCGGGGACGGATCCTCACACTGGCTTTAAGCCCGCTGATCCGAAGAAGGACGAGAAGTTGGTAACGGTCGACGTGTTTGCGCACATCCATCCGAAAGGAAACGCGGACAGGCCATTCAACCAGTTTCCGTCGAAAAAAGACATAGCGGGAGCGCTCTCGCCCTCCGCCATAAACCTCGTCGTGGGCGCTAAGGACAAGAAGGTTTATTTCTTTAACGCTTCTGGTCAAATAGGCAATCCAATCAAATTGAGGGACTTTATGAGGGGGCCACAATGAGCATGTTGCGAGGGCTGCGTCAAACTCTTGGGATCGCAATCACGACGGCGCTAGTGCTGGTCATGACGGTGGCGGGGGTCGTTGTGGCTACCGCTCAACAGAAAAAACCGCTGCCGAGTTTACTGACTGCAAGCGTGCCGCTTTATCCTCGAACCCCGCAGATGGCACACATCGAAGGAGTAGTGCATCTTCGTATTTCAACCGACGGCAGTCGAGTTGCATCAGTAGAGGTTCAAAGCGGACAACCGATGCTCGCACAAGCTGCCCAAGACAATGTTAAAACGTGGCAGTTCGAACCGCACGACCCTGTGACTTTTGAGACCACTTTCCGCTACAAGCTGTTGCCCTCGAAGTGCGACGCGAGATGCAACTGCGACAGTTCGGAAAAACCTTCTACGTTTCTCCAACTCCCAACCAACGTTGAAGTGAACGCGAAGGAGTTGATGGTTTGCGATTCCGGCTCCGACGGACCAAAATAATAAACGGGAATAAACCGGGGGGCGTCTACCCGACGGCACCGGCTACTTGATATACAGAGGAGTCCGAATGTTGCCCTCACTAGCCCCACCACTTTGGTGGACCATCCCGGAAAATTTGGCGATTCCATGACCGGCAAAGTTGGATGCAAGGAAAACGACCGGTAAGCGGGCAGCGCCGGAAATCTAGGGAAAGGGACTATGTCGAAACCCAACAGCGATAAGAAAGACCCCAAGGTGTCCAAGGCGGCTGCTTTGTTCGCCAAGGCTAGTAACCAGTGGGACCGTGGCAAAGTGCGATCTGCATTCCGTCTCTTTCTCACTGGTGCAAAGCGTGGCGATCCGAGCGCTCAGCATAATCTCGGATACTTCTACGATGTCGGGGTTGGTGTGAAGCCGAACCGCGCAGCTGCGTTGTACTGGTATAAAAGGGCCTTCCGCCGTGGGTACAGGACTGCCGCAAGCAACATCGGAACGATCTTCCGCGATGAGGAGAAAACCAAACAAGCTTTGTCGTGGTTCCAGCGAGCTATAAGACTTGGGGATGCCGACGCGAATCTGGAGGTTGCCAAAATCTACCTTCGGGTAGAAGGCCAGGTTGAGAAGGCGATTGTCTACTTGAAGCGTACAACCAAGGCCAGACCAAGCGATGTAACTGAGGCATCGAGGCAAGAGGCGCAGCGCTTACTCAAGCAGATCGTTCGGAAGCGCGTTCAGGCCAATGGTCCAAAGTCGGCCCGCTTCCCAAGTAGTTTGAGGAATCGGCGGTCAGGACGATGGGACGGCAGGGGGGAAAATCCGGGGGAAATCCGGGGACGGGGAAAATCCGGGGGAAAATCCGGGGACAGACGGGACGTTCCCCATTTTTTCACGCCGCGGGCGGGTGGCCCAGGCTTTTGATCTCGGGCGCTGGCTCAGTTCCGACTGGTCCGCCGTGCCGGTGCCAGTCCCGTATGCAAATCTCACAAACCCGCAGACGCTGAACTTGTATTCCATGGTCGCCGACGATCCCGAATCGTTCGGGGATCTGGACGGACACGACGCGGACGGCAGTGACATGGCATCAAATTCGTCCTCCGGAAATAACTCGGATACGACGACGCTTGCCACAACCGCAACTTCCCCCGCGAGTGCCGCAGCAGCTACAACCGCAACCCAAACGCCCCCGCCCGTCGCGCCCGTGACACCACCTCAAAGCCAGATTGATGCCGTTGTAGAGCGTACGTTGCAGATATCAGAAGCCGGCGCGGAAAAAACCGGGACCTTTCTCGTAGATGCTGCTGGAAATCTTGTCGGAGCCTTCGTGTTTGTGGTCACAGGCGGGGTCCAAAAGACCGCGACGGAGGACATCGACGTAGCCCGTGATCCGAGGGATAATGGAAAAACATGTTCGGCGGATAAACCACCCGACCCAGCCCCCGCCTCAGGTGGTAGCGGGAAGGGGGCAAAGGAGGACTACCGCCCCACACAACAAAGATGAGAGGTGATCAGGGATACAGAGACAAAGACGGCAATACATGGAAGAAGGATCAATTACACAAGGATCACTGGGATGTGACAGACAAAAAGGGAAACAAGGTGAAGGAGGTTACTTTTGATGGAAGGCAGATCTGGCCAGATGGATCGAAAAACAAGAACAAATAGCCGCATTCACAAACAAGATCACCCCTACAAGGCGTTTGAAGCCACCCCGGCGTGGAAGCGTGTAGATCGGGCGATCGGTGCTTTGGTAAGGAACGGCGATATCCAGGAAATAACTAGCCGTGAATACATCGTGGGCTATATTTGCAAAATGGTTTGCAGGGATGCGACAGAGCATAAGGCGGATCGTCCCCGATGAGAAGCAGCCTTGCCGTAGATAGAGCGAAGACAAACCGGTGGGATTCCTCGTCGCTCCATCATCGGTTTATTAATCACTCGACGGCAACCGCTCGCCGTCCGAATCCTTCCATCCACCACGCCAATTCCGCAATTGAACTCACCCTCCAGCCTTTAGGCCCAAAACCATTGCGCGCCCCGCAGCCGTCTGTTAGCCTTTTTATTGTCATCCTGAGCAAGCGTTTTTTGCGCAGCGGAAGGATCTGGGCGAGCCGCGCGAATTCTCGGAGCCTGCCCTGAGAGAGCGTAAGCGACCGAAGGGCACGTTTGGCTCGCTTCATTATTAGTAGCGGCCGCGTGCGCCTGTCCCGAGCGGAGGGCCATGCCCTGAGCAAGCAAAGCGCGCCGAAGGAGCCGCGGCTCTCGCCACAAGAAACAAAGTCCGAAGCAGTTTTCTAAGGAGAACAAAATTTTGCCCCCTACCTCTACAGTAAAGAACCGAATTTTATTCACTTCCGAATCTGTAACCGAAGGCCATCCCGATAAGATCGCCGACCAGATTTCTGACGCCATCCTCGACGCCTGCCTCGCCGAAGACACCTCCAGCCGCGTCGCCTGCGAAACCCTCACCGCCACCGGCCTCGTCGTCATCGCCGGAGAAATCACCACCAAAGCCTACGTCGATTTCCAAAGCGTAGTCCGTGGCACCGTTCAGTCCATCGGATACGACAACGCCCTCCACGGCTTCGACTGCAACACCTGCGCCGTCATCTCCAGCATCAACAAACAGTCCGGCGACATCGCCATGGGCGTCGACACCGGCGGCGCCGGCGATCAGGGAATGATGTTTGGTTATGCTTGTAATGAGAATGAGGAGTTGATGCCGACTCCGATTTCTCTCGCGCACAAACTTACCATGCGGCTCTCGCAGGTGCGCAAGAATGGAACGCTTCCCTTCCTTCGTCCGGATGGAAAATCCCAGGTCACAGTTGAATATGATGCGAACGGCAAAGTGATCCGCGTGGATGCGGTTGTGATTTCCACGCAGCATTCAGAAACTGTTGCCAATGACGAATTGCGCGCTGGAATTTTGAAGCATGTGATTCAGGCGGTGATTCCGGCGCATCTGCTGGATGAGTACACCAAGTACCACATCAATCCCACGGGACGGTTTGTGATTGGCGGGCCCATGGGCGACACCGGGCTCACTGGCCGCAAGATCATCGTCGACACTTACGGCGGCATGGGGCGTCACGGCGGCGGAGCATTTAGCGGGAAGGATCCGACCAAGGTGGATCGCTCGGCAGCTTACATGGCGCGGCACATCGCGAAGAACATCGTCGCCGGAAAATTGGCCGACCGCTGCGAAGTGCAGTTGGCTTACGCCATCGGCGTGGCTGATCCGGTGAGCGTGCGCGTGGATACTTTCGGAACCGAGAACGTTGATCCTACGATCATTCCGGATTTGATTCGCTCGCATTTCAAGCTGACGCCTCGGGGGATCATCGAGTCTCTCGATCTGCGACGGCCGATCTATAAGAAGACGGCAGCCTACGGTCACTTCGGGCGCAACGATCCGGACTTCACTTGGGAAGCGACGGACAAGGCGGCAAAGTTGGCTAGCGACGCGGGCGTGCGGGAGACGGTGGGAGCGCGGCGCGCTTAGCTGGGCGCGTAGGCAGACGATAAGGAAGCGAGCCAAACGCGCCCTTTGGTCGCTTACGCTCTCTCAGGGCAGGCTCCGTGAATTCGCGCGGCTCGCCCAGATCCTTCGCTGCGCAAAAAACGCTTGCTCAGGATGACAACCGAGGCTAACCAAAGTTCAACCCCGGAGATAGGCCGAAAGTGCCACTCCCTTACGAGCATTTGGGCATGCTGATCTTTGTCGCGATTCGTGTATTCTGAGAGTGCGGCAATTGAAATAATTTCTCATCCAACAGATAGCCAGAACCAAACAATTTTCCGCAAGCAAGCGCCACAGGAGGCGTATGTCAACAGCAGCACAGATTAACAGCGACATCAAGAGCCTGGAACTGGCCGAACTGGGCAAAAAGCGCATCGAGTGGGCGAACCAGTCCATGAAGGTGCTGCAAATTATTCGAAAAGAATTCATCAAGAACCAGCCGCTGAAAGGCATCCGCATCTCGGCGTGCCTGCACGTGACCGCCGAGACTGCGAACCTGGCCATCTGCCTGCGCGATGGCGGAGCCGACGTGGTGCTCTGCGCCTCGAATCCGCTCTCCACGCAAGACGACGTTTCCGCCAGCCTCGTCCGCGATCAGGGCATTCCGGTTTTCGCCATTAAGGGTGAGGACAACGACACGTATTACAACCACATCCTCGCCGCCATCGATCACAAACCGCACATCACCATGGACGATGGCGCCGACCTGGTCACCATTCTTCACACCAAGCGCACTGACGCGCTGGAAGGCGTGATCGGTGGCACCGAAGAAACGACGACGGGCGTGATCCGCCTGCGCGCCATGGCGAAAGAAGGCGTGCTGAAGTTCCCCATCGTTGCGGTGAACGACGCCGACACCAAGCATCTTTTCGATAACCGTTACGGCACCGGGCAGTCGACCATCGACGGCATCATCCGCGCTACTAACTTCCTGCTGGCCGGTTCGAAGTTCGTAGTGGCCGGCTACGGATGGTGCGGCCGCGGACTGGCCAGCCGCGCCCGCGGCAACGGCGCTGAAGTCATCATCACCGAAGTCGATCCTACCAAGGCGCTCGAAGCCGTGATGGATGGCTTCCGCGTGATGTCGATGACCGAAGCCGCCAAGCTGGGCGACGTTTTCTGCACCGTCACCGGCAACAAGAGCGTGCTCACCCGCGAGCACTTCGACCTGATGAAAGATGGCGCGATCATTTCGAACTCCGGCCACTTCAATGTGGAGATCGATATTCCCGCGCTGGAAAAGATGTCGTCGTCGAAGCGCACCACACGCAGCTACGTGGACGAATATTCGTTGAAAGACGGGCGCAAAATCAATCTGCTCGGCGAAGGACGGCTAATCAACCTGGCCGCGGCCGAGGGACATCCCGCGTCGGTGATGGACATGAGCTTTGCCGATCAGGCGTTGTCGGTGGAGTACATAGTCAAGAATTTCAAGACGCTGGAGAAACGGGTCTACCGCGTGCCGGATGAACTCGACAAGCGCGTCGCCAAGCTGAAGCTGGAGTCGATGGGAATCAAGATTGACCGGCTGACGCCGGAGCAGGAAGAGTATCTGGCCGGGTGGAGCGAGGGAACGTAAGGCCTGTGGGCTTGTATGGAAGCGGGCGCGACTCGCCCGCTGCTTTTGACTTGAAGCGGGGCGGCGCAAGCCGCCCCGCTTTGTTTTTCCCGCCTTCCCAGGCGGAACGAATGCTAAGGGGCCGCCCCTTGCGCGTACTGGGTAAGCCCCCGATCCCAAATAGGGACCTAGTTATTTGTGTTCAAGGCAGGCTTTCCTGCACTTGTCATGCTGATCGCTGCAATACTTGATCCTGCTGGCATCGCCGCCTTTTGCGCAGTCCGCGTATTGCTTGTCGCAACTTTCGATACATTTCGCGTAGTCAAACGACCCTATCCCATCCAGATTGAAGTTAGTTGGCTCCCAGGGTGTGAGCGTGAACGTATCGGCTGACAACGCCTCAGCCGAACGACACGTGTTTGGGCTCTGGTCGGGGGTTGCGCGCGTTGCTCTGCCCCACGACAGGATTGAAATTACCAGCACTGAGATCGCAACAAGAGATACCTGCCTCATTTCAACCTCCTATGCCGGGATTGTCATTGACCCCCTCAGGCAGACGCCATTTTACACCCGATGGCCACCCGCAGCGACAAGGGCGTAGCGAGGCTGAAGCGGGAGTCGATGGGGATTAAGATCGACCGGCTCACCCGGAGCAGGAGGAGTATCTGGCGGGCTGGAGCGAGGGAACGTAGGGGCAGCTCTCAGTTTCTCGGCGATGCGTGCGGATCGACCGTTTTATGGACTAGCGCCCGCGGCCTGAATCAGGGGAACGACATCTTCGGCAGCTTTCTTGCTCCACAAATGGCTGCTTTGAAGGTATTGAGGGTCTTTCATTGCAGGTTCGCGGTCTATCGCCTTGCGGTAGGATGCAATTGCTTCGTCGCGCTGCCCCGATTTGTACAGGCCCAGAGCCAGCCCTCCAAGGACATCTGTGTCATCCGAATTGAGACGATAAGCTTCCTTCCAGTAGCGAACCGCGTTCGTCCAGTCGCCGGTTTCAAAATAGAAAAAGCCAAGGTTGTTAGCGGCGATATAATTTGGAGCAAGCTCCCACGCTCGTTGTGTTTTGTCTATCGCGTCTTGGAGGTCGGGTTTGCCACCAAGGTATTCCCTGTAAAGAACGAACCCAAAGTTTAGGGACACTGCCGGGCTTGTTGGGAAGTCTCGGTTGATCTTGCGGAAGTAGTCCAGGGCTCCCTGGTGCTGCCCGCGCATGTACTGCAAGTACGCGAGGTTAACCGCGGCTTCCGCGAGTTTTGGGTTTAGATCTAGCGCGCGCTGTGCATACTCGAGGGCCTGGTCTGCCAACTTGCTGTCAACCCTTCCGCCAACAACCCATTTACGAATCAGGGCATTCCCCCAATTGCAGTATGCAGTAGCGTCATTGTTATCGCAGGACGTAGCACGTCGATAAGCGTCTTCGGCAGCGTCCAGGTTCCTGCTTCCTCCTTCCGTTTGATATTTGAGCAAGTAGAAATAGCCGATCGCGTCGTACGCGCGACATCGATCCGGCTGCTGATAAGCTAGAATGTCCTCCGCTAACTCCCTGGTGCACGTTTTAATGGGGACGAGACACGAGTCTCCGGCGAGAGGCACCCACCAGTCTCTCTCGATTCTAAAGCTTGACCTGTCCTGCAACATCGCGTGGAGCAGAAAGCCGTTCCCTGAGGACGCCGCCGCCGTTGCATCGATTAGGATGAACTGCTTTACCTTCGCCTGAACCGCCCACTCCCGAACCATGCCAATGCCTATTCCTCGGAACTTCTGATCGAAGATGGGAAGCGGGTTTCTCAGAATTGTGTAGGCGGGTTCTTTAGCGGACGCGATTGGCAGGGGTCCGACTTGGAGGCCGATGCTCTGCGCAGAGGGTACAGCCGGCTGAGCTATCACGCGGATCCCCTCAATGGATGATAGCAGTGAGCTACCCAGTTGGTCGGGAGTGAAGCCCGGCGACAGGCCCGGCGGGAAAGGGCTGGGAATTATGAGAACCGTGCTAGCGGGCGTCTTCCAGTAGTAGTATCCAAATGTCAAGACGCCTGCCGCGCATAGCGCAAGAGTAACCCATGAGACTTGCAGCAATCGTTTTTTCATAGGCCCTGGTCTCCGTGGCCTCGGAATGCTGATTCGGTCCCGAGTTTCTTTGGCAGTTGTTTTCGCAGCCTCTCTGCACTAGGTCGCTTGCGATTCGTGGTAGACGGGTGCAAGGGACTTACCGCGGCGTTACTTTAATTAGGAAGCGGTACTTACGACTACACCACGTCTTTGCCTAAGTCAAGAAAATTCCCAAGACGGCAATGACGCCATAAACCCGTCTGAAATGTAGTTGCCATCCTTTTTGGCTCGCGATAACATGACTGGACAGTTACACAAGGAGGTCACCAATTATGCCGATTGACCCACAGGGAGGGGTTGCAAGCAAGAAAATCAATCTAGGGACCGCCGTCACCAGTGCTCAAACTGGCGTAGTACTGGCTGTTGCGGTTTCCAATTCGACTCTTGACTTAGTTGCGGGGGAAGGTGTCTCGACGTCTCTAGCCGGTTCGGACTCTGCTCCTGTCACAGACCCGGGTGGCGCGGTGGCTAAACCAACGGCGTTAGCGAAATGAAGGCTTGAGGGACGAGACTGCGATGCCACTCGCACCCTGTCTGTAACCCTGCCGCCTGAAATGCTAAAGAGGGCCCAGTCCATTGCCAAACGGGAGAGCCGCACCATGAGTGAGTTGGTTCGGGAGGCGCTCCGCCACTACGACCGCCGCGCGTGGTGGGATGAGGTCAATGCCTACGGCCGCCAGCGCGCCGAGGAACGCGGCCTTCGCGAAGCGGACGTGGAGCGGTTGGTCCACGAATCCCGCCGCGGCTCAGGAAAGCCGTCAAGAAGTAAATGGCTCGCGGCTGAAGCCGAGTTCCTAATTTGTGCGCTTTACGCGGCCCTGAAGCGCCGCTCTTTCACGGTATTCGCCGGGGTCTGTGCGGGCAGATGGTGGCCTTTACCCCTCCACGACTGAGGCTGCCGCACCTTTCGCGTTCGAAAGGTGCCATTGCCTTGGGCCGACATTCTTGGAGTCCTCTTTAATTTTTGATCGCAACAGCATACAGCTCGGCGCTCATTTTGATCGTGCCAACTCGATATTGGTGACGGTGAGAAGGACGCTAGCGTAGTAGCGATGCACTGTGCGTGGCGCAGATAGCTTCCCGGTTGCGACAACCTTGTGGTCCACAAGGAGAGCCCGCTCCACTGCCATGTCCTGGTTCATAATCACCTCTACCTGTTGAAGATTTTGCTGACTCGGGTAGTGGGAGAGAGTTTTCTTGTCTTCGTACACACACAGTGGGGAATCCAGCTTCAAGACCCACACGGTTTCAGCGCTGCCACCTGTTTGAGTATTTGTAGTTTCGGTTGGAAGAGTCTTCTCAAGTAGGGTTCCGTGAAGTTTAACTACAGCAGGATCGTAGAATTTGCAGCCAGCACCAGCAGGCTCAAGCTGTGCAACTGAAGCGGCCGACAGAAGAATCACCAGGAAAACCGGCCCGCAGAATACTCTCATCGATCCACCTCCTATCGGACAAAAATGCGAGTAATCGTGGCACGAATTATGCAACACTGCCGTAGAACTATCAATCCCTTGAAAATGAGCTTGCCGTTAGGGGGCCGGTACCCCATCCTTCGCGCTCTTTGGGACTCCGAGTTCGCATCCCGTTCGGGATTTTTTACGAGCCTGTAACATCAGCTCCGCCACTCCGTTTTATGTTATAGTTCCGCCGCCTTAGGCAGCAGGCTATGATTTGGGGCCAACTCCTCGAAACCATCAGCAAGCTTCTAACCGACCTCGCCATTGTTTTCGGCGGCGGATGGGTCCTGTACAACTACCTCGCCGGGAGAACTCATAGATCCCGCCTCCAGCTGCGCATTTCCGGAGAGAGATTGATCCGGGACGGTCGTGAGTATTTGCTGGTCAAGACTGAGCTGAGCAACGTCGGCATGGCAAGGGTGAAGCTGGCCAAGGGGTGCACGACGACCGTGTTCGCGCACGCCCTGCCGCGAAAAATGGAATACGTCATGGAGCCCGATTGGGAGGAACTTTCGGCTTTCGAACTGTTTCAGGGCCAGCAATGGGTTGAGCCCAACGGCTTGCTCGCCGATCAGCAACTGATCGCGCTGCCCGGTTTGAGTGGCAGATTCCTGAAGGTCTGGGCCCACGTTGAGTCCAAAAAGGTAGCTTGGAACGCGGAGGCAGTGATTGCACCGCTGCCAAAGTAGGCGTTCAGGTTGCCTGTACAATACATTCAGGGGTGAGCTATGGACTATCGATATCGCCTGGAAGACGTTGACCCAAAACTGACCGAGACTCTGGAAAAAGCGAAGGAAGCCCAGCGGGAAAGGCAGCGACAGGCGTGGGAGGCTGAGCGTCGCGAGAATCAGCAGCAAGTCCCGGTGCAACAGCAGCAAAGTTAGGCCCGGGCTTACCCCATCCTTCCAGAAGTGGGAATCCAGGCATGTGTCTACTAAAGTAGACCCTACTTTCGTAGACTTTACGCTGACGCACCGACATGTAAGACTGCAATAAGTTCCGAGAATTGTGCGGCCACCGGGCCGCATTTTTTATTGGAAAATTGGCGGCAAACAGAAAAATCGCGGCAATCGGCAAGAAGCGTGGGAAATGAGGGTGGGCTTGTGAAAAAACCTCGTTGGGCAAGAATAAAGAACAGGAAGGATCTCGGGGTATGGGGAGAACTTTGTTTCGCCGTTCGGGTCATGGAAGAGGGGCTGCGGGCGGCCCGACCGTTTGGCGATCCACCCGGGTTCGACTTCCTGGTCTATCACAAAGTCAAGCAGATCGTGCGCGTGCAGGTAAAGACGACTACCTACAAAAAGGTCAACTGGTACAACTGCACATTGAAAACCTGCCGCAAACCCTACAAGAAAGACTCATTTGATTTCGTCGCCGCGCTCCTGGCGCCTGAAGACACCTGGTACATTCTGCCGGAGAAGCTTATTCGCGGCATGGTGAGCTTGGCATTAAATCCGAAAAGCAGCGGGTCCAAATACGATCGATATAAGGAAGCTTAGCATCTGCTGCGGGGGGAGACGCCGGGGAAGGCTACAGACATTCAAGCGTGTGCGGGAGAACTGGTTCCCGGTCCACGTTTTTCGGTGATCAATCATGCGGGCTGGGTCGCGCCGTTTGTTCTGGCGGCACGCTTTCTGCGATGGAAATTCGGCGGAACGAGAATTCGGACCGACTACCATACTTGCGCGACCTAAATTTCAGGGGCATACCTCAGCGGCTGAAGCCGGGGTCCCAGTCTGGAAGAGTCAACGCGGCACTGAAGAGCCGCTCTTCCACGGGATTGCATGAGTCCGTGGACGCCCCGGCAAAATCAAGGTCAAAGTCAAAGGCAGCGGACAGGAGTGCCCGCTCCACACGAGCCGGAATGATCACCCAGGTCTATCCGAACTTCTTCTTCCACGCTTCGACTACCGGAGGGATCAAGGGAAGAGCCAGCGGGCCCAGGATATTCAGCCAACTAAAAACCGCGCTGCGATAGGATCCGGACGCGATGAGCTGGTCGCGCGATGCGATGGAAACGCGCATGCGATGCCATTGCGCCTCGTCGAGCGTACTGCGCCGGCTGAATAAGTCTTCAATCTCTTTCTCCAGTAAATTAAGGCTGGCGCGTGACACCTTTTTCACAACCGAGCGAATGTCTTCTTCGCTGTGCAGAAAAATAACTGTTCCAAAGCCCACCGAGAAAAAACTGGCGACTGGTACGACGAAGATCACGAACCAGGGAAGACAGCGGTAAAACAGCGGATAGAGGGTCGCGACCGCGCCGACGATGCCAAACCAGAATAGAAGGACCCGCTGGCCGACCGATGCGATGTGTACCACCTGCCGTGAGTGCGCCGGGTCCAGCACATAAATCCGATCGGAGTCGATCTTCAAATGAGTTGCGAAGGTACCATAGAAGCGCGCTACGTAGGTGGCGCGCGCCGCCGTAAAGTACAGGATGAAATATCCGCAACACAACCAGCCGATCTGCCAAAGACTCGCGCTCGATTCCGCCTGACAGTTTCGTGTCACGTCGTAGTGGAGCACAATCCCCGAGACCGCGGCAGCAGCCAGTGCGACCAGGAGTGCCACAAGCGAGATTTTCGTTGTGTCGAAGCGGCGAGTGAGATCCTCGTCGATTGCAGCAGTGGCGGTTTCGGAGAGATCAGGAAGAATGCGGTTTTCGATGACTTTCAGGATTGAGGAGGAAATGAGCCGGGCAAGGGTTGAGGCAAAAGCGAAATAGCAGCTGGCCCAGACGGACAACCAGAACAAAGGTCCGGAATCTCTGAAGAGGAGCCAGGGCAGCCCGCAAAACACAATTGCGTAAGAGACACCGTCAAGAAGTGCACCGGTGAGTGGTGACCAGGCGCTCGAATGCTGGCGGGGAGACGCCCCGAGGGTGCCAGACAGGAGGAGTCGGATTCTGTCTCCGAGAGTGCCGGCGAATTCCTGCTGCGAGGGCGAACTCATATGGTTTCACTGCCCGCTGACGTTCGTCAGGGCGATGCGGACACTCCGCGTGGCAATGATTGTGCTGCGGCAGCATTATAGACTCTCCTGACCGGGAGAATGCGATGCAAAAACGGGGACGGCTTGCGCCGTCCCCTCTCACCGCGTGGGGGAGGGACAACGACCAACTTACAGATTTCCGGGACGGCTTGCGCCGCCCCGGAAATCGCGACGGGGGAGGCCCGCGCATCCGGAGCGTCTTGCGTCCGGAATCCTAGAGGGTATCGACAGGCTTAGTAGCGCGCCTGTTTGGCCCAGAGACGAACTTGATCTTCCACCGAAAAGCGGCGGGAGGGATTACCGGCGAACTTCGACTCCAGAGAGAAGGCGTGCGACTCCAGTGGCACCGAAAAATGCAATTTAGTGTTCACGAAGCTGCGAACGAAGAGGTCGCAGTAGCGGTCAAGACCCAGAACTTCGAACTGAACGGCATGCACCAGTCCGTGAAACAGGAAGCGCTCGCTGATGGTCTCGTGGAAGATGACCAGGTCGAGAAAGGTGAGCGAGTGCATGTGGGCAACCTCGGGCAGGTTGACGAAACCCAGAGCCCGGTATTCGTCGTAGAACGGCGGGTTGGGGATGCGCTTTCCTTCGAGGTTGAAGATGCGGACGCGATCGAGCAAAGCGGCAGAAAAATAGGGCCACATGAGGGCTTGCTGATGCTTGCTCAAAGATACCGCCGACTGAAAGTAGCGCTCACGCTGCTCGCGCAGATAGGCGGCCAGGCGATCAATGGCCTGCAGGATTAGAGTTTCGCTCACGCGAACGGGCTCTGAGGACGCTTCGGCAGGGGGAATCCTTTTCTCGATCGACGTGTAATATTCGTTGAGAGCGGAGGCCGCCTGCACTGACTTGCGGAGAATATCGCGCTGCCCGAAACGCGCCAGATCGTCCGCAGAAAAGCGCAACCGCAACTGATGAACGGCGCAGTGGGCGCTGAGCAGTTCCAGTTGAGCGTGTTGCAATTCAGAATTCATTTGGGCAATAGACACTCTATCGCCGGGGTCTTCCCAGGAATACATCTCGATTGACTCCTTAAGGCGCTTGGATACCGCAGGGGGGCCCAACGACCATTTCGCTCTTACTTATAATTTATACAACGTTTCGTTAACGATGTCAACATATTAATTTACAGAAAATTAATATTTGCGAGGGGCGTCCGTATTTCGTTTACATTGTTATGTTTACCTTGTATACATAATAGCCAGAAGCTCATCCTGGAGGAAAGCGCGTGCCGCGACGACCCGACCCCGAACTGGAAAGCAGGATTTTGGATGCAGCACAGAAGCTGTGGAAAAAAGGCGGCGAAAAGTCTCTTACCATGCGAGCCGTAGCGGTCGCGGCGGGAACGAATACTCCCTCGGTGTACCGGCGCTTTCGCGACCGGGACGATATTTTGCGCGGCCTGCTGTGGCGTATCCGGCTGGAGATTGCAGCAGCGCTGGAGCGGGCATCCTCTCCGGAGGAGGGATGCGAGCGGTATTTGGATTTTTCGCTGAAGCATCCTCACGAATATGAGCTGTTTTATCAACACGACTATGAGCTGTATCATTCCAAACGCTCGACTCGGGCGGGAGCAAAGCTGGCCGACCAGCCGGCGCGCAATGTGATGCGGCGGAAGATCAGGGAAAAGCTGGGAGGATCCGACGCGGATCATGAGCACCTGCTGAAGGCGCTCTGGATGGTCTCGCATGGAGCAGCGATGCTGCTGATTGCCAAGACAATCCTGCCCCAGGATGCGGCGGGCGCGCGCGTCACTTTTACCAAGACCGTGTCCGCACTCGTACGCCATGCCGCGGAAATTGAGGACGCGGCAAATTGAGGTATTCTCCACTTGTGGCCGCCTGAGTTAACAAACAGGGCAGTCACGGAACGTCGAGCCCTGGAAAAAGAAGCGGTAGCGTGACCACTATTTACGCCAACCCTTATTTCTAAATGCCGAAATTCGAGAAGCACATTTTTATTTGCGGCAACCAGCGTCCTCCAGGCAATCCGCGGGGATGCTGCGATCCCAGTGGCCAGGCACGGCTGCAGAAGCTCTTCAAGCAGAAGCTCGCGGAACGTGGCCTGAAGGGCAAAGTGCGAGCTAATCAGTCGGGCTGTTTGGACCAGTGCGAACACGGCCCGAACCTTGTGGTTTATCCCGACGCGGTCTGGTATGGACACGTCACCGAGGCGGATGTGGACGAGATTATCGAGTCGCACATTCTCCGGGGCAAACCAGTCGAACGCCTCATGCTAGCCGATGAATGCCTGAATACCGAGACTTGTGAGCACAAGAAAAATAGGCCAGGGTCAGGTCAGTAAACGCTGAATAGGACGAACTCGGCCGAGGATTCGTTGTTGCAGACAGACCGGGCCTGATCCCTAAGCGCTAGCCCCTGTTTTTTCTGGTAGGCGCGGCAGGAATCGAACCTGCAACCACCGGATTAGAAATCCGGTGCTCTATCCATTTGAGCTACGCGCCCGTAGGGAAAATTTATCATAAGCTCGCGGTGGAGTATCATGCGGTGTCGCATTGGCCGCCGCCGCCCCATCCCGCCTGGCTTATATCGATTGGATGCGAGGACTGGCCTGCGTGTTGATGTTTCAGACGCATGGTTACGATGCGTGGCTCAGTCCTGCGGCGCGGCAGAGTAAATTCTTCATGTACTCGCAGCTGGGAGGAACTTTCCCGGCACCTCTCTTTCTGTTCCTAGCCGGGACTTCGTTTGCACTGGTAACGGACAAACTTAGGAAGAAGAATCTTCCGCCCGGGCAAATCGCCCGCGCCACCATTTTTCGCGGCGCCGAGATTCTTGGCTTCGGACTTTTGTTTCGCCTGCAAGAATATCTGGTGGCGTGGGGTTGGGCTCCGCTCAGCGACCTGCTGCGCGTCGACGTGCTGAACACGATTGGCGTCTCCATGATGCTGATGGGCGTTATGTGCTGGATGGTGCTTTCGCTTTATCGCGGCGCGCACGCGAAGCTTGGGCTGATTCTTAGTGCCGCGGGTACGGCTGCGGTGATCGCACTGCTGACTCCGCCGCTGTGGACCACCTGGAGCCCGAACTGGCTGCCGTGGCCGCTGGAGGCTTACATCAATGGCGTTCACAATCTGGGAACGCCGCAAGCCTGGCTGTTTCCCATTTTTCCGTGGACGGCATTTGCCTTCACCGGTTTAGCCTGCGGGTTTATTTTGCAGAGCGCATGGGCTCGCAGTCACGAAAGCGGAATCTTTTTTCTTCTCGGCGTGTCCGGATTGTTTTTTATTTTCGCCAGCCGCTGGCTGGAGGCACAACCCCGGCAGATTTACGCGGTTTACGACTACTGGCACACGAGTCCTAACTTTTTCTTGATTCGTGTCGGAATGCTGCTCGTGATTCTGACGGCAAGTTATGCGTGGTGCCGGTGGGGTGCGGGACAGTGGGGATTCAGTCCTCTTATTCTGCTGGGCCAGGCTTCCCTGCTAGTTTACTGGGTGCACATCGAGTTCGTGTATGGACGGGTTTCCATCCTGCCGAAACATTTGCAGAGTATTCGCACAGCATCGTTGGGACTGTTGACGATTTTTCTGGCGATGCTGTTGCTGGCATTCGTGCGGACGAGGATGAAGGGGCGCGGCGCCGGAATGCTGGGCTGGTTTCGAAACCCGGCGCGGGCGAATTAAAACGTTAGCTTCAAGACTAGCGAAACTGTTTGGAGAACTTCACGACCTCACGCTCGGCCCAGCGGCCGTCGTAGGCGGGATCGCTGCCGCGCTCGGCGACGAAGGAGCAGTGGCCACCGTCGTCGGTTTCGACATAAGTGATATTCGGATTGGAAAGGAGTTTCTCCCGCGTCTCCGGCAAGATGCGGACGAAGGGATCGTTCGCCGCATGGATCACCAGCGTGGGACGGGCGATACGGTCAATCACGTGGCTGGCGGCGGCGCGATCGTAATAATCATCCGCGCCGGCAAAGCCGCAATAGTAGGCAGTGATGCGTTCGTCGAAGTCTCTCAAGGTCTTGATTCCGCGCAGGCGTGAGGCATCGAAGTCATGAGGGAATAAACGTACCTTCAGGCGAAACCGGCGGAACAATTGCAGCAGAAAATAATATTCATAGATCCGGTTGGCGGGCTCATGAAGGGCATCGGCTCCGGCTGCTAAATTGGCCGCCGGACACACCGCCGCCGCGCCGCGAAATTCTGGTGGCGCGTCGTTTTCCCACTCTCCGGCCAACTTCAGAACAAGATTGCCGCCCATGGAAAACCCAATGAGGACAAAGCCGGGAATTCCATCCCCTTCCACCAGATGGCGCGCCACGGCCGCGACATCGCCCGAGCGATTGGAATTGTAGAGCGTGGGTCCGCAGTTATCCATACCGCCGCAGTTGCGCTGGTTCATGCGCACCACGTTCATTCCGGCGGCCAAACCGTTGCGCGCGATTCCCATCATGTATTGAGATTCGCTCGATCCTTCCAGACCATGTACGACGATCAGGGTCAGCGCTTTTCGATTTTTCTGCCAGTGGCAGTGGCACAGCACTGAAATGCCGGGCTCCACTTCGATCAAACGCCGCTCCGCAGCGGGCAGGTGGATGCGGCGGGGAAGAAAGAAGGAAGCAAGCGTCTGCATATGCCCGCCGCGCAGCAATCGATGCGGCCGGAAGACAGAGGGGACGAAGGCTGGCTGCGCCGGCGTCACCACATCAGTTTGCGAAGTTCCCACAAATTGATTCTAATAGGAGGAGTCCGCTGCACGGGAGTGATCGCCATGCCGATTTTCGAATACGTCTGCCGGGAATGTCAGCACGAGTTTGAAACCTTAGTCTTTGGGCGGGACAAGGCGAAGTGCCCCAAGTGCCAGAGTCAGAGGTTGAGCCCTCAACTCAGCGTGTTCGCGATGTCGGCCAAGGGATCGGCAAAAACGACGGCTCCCAGTGGTGGGTGCGGTTCGTGTGGCGATCCGCGCGGCCCGGGCGCCTGCTCGCTTGGCGACATGGACTGATTCTGGTTTCCCCGCGTCCTCACTAGTAACCAAACTTTCGGCACGGCTCCGCTCGTGACTGAGGTTACCTTTGCTTGCCTGCCGGGCCCGCCTACGATGCTCAAACCCCCTCTTCGCAATTCTAAGGAGCATCGCATGGATCGCCGCCGGCAGTCGCGCGTCTTCGTTGACCTTCCCGTCCAGATTTGGGGTATGGACAGTCACTCTCGTCCGTTCACCCAGCCCGCGAGTTTACGCACCATCAGCGGCCGTGGCGCAACTTTGCAGTGTGTGGACGCGCAACTGAAGCCGGGAGATGTGGTGGACGTTCTCTACCTGGGCAACAAAGCGCAATTCCGGATTGTGTGGTGCGGGAAGCCGGGAACAGAAATGGCGGGAGAAGTTGGCGTTGAGAATCTATCGATAGAGACGAAGCTTTGGGATTTTGATCCGCTTCGCTGTGCGGCTTCGGTGGGACGAGGGTAGAAGAAGCAAAAGTGGGGAGGGCGGGGGAAGGCTGGAACCCGCTTCAGACGGGCTATTTGCAGTATGCGGTGTTCGCGCTGTGAAGGCAAGAAGAAAGCGAAATGCGGCGCGAATTCGCGTCGAGTATGCAGGAACTTTCACACTTCCCGCAACCTTTCGTGAAAACGTTGCAAGTTCTGTCATCCTGGTGTGGTGTGGTTTCGCTCTTCTCGCACCCTACGCAACTTTCCTCGCGCACCCTGTGGCTAACAGCGTTTAACCGCTGAGTTCGCGGAGAACAGCCGCCGAGGTCGCAGAGAAAGCAGGAGCGTTATCGAAAAGGCTGTAAACTCTCCAGAGATGCGAGTCAAGATTCTCGGTTCGGCGGCTGGGGGGGCGTTTCCGCAATGGAACTGCGCTTGCGCCAATTGCACTGCGGTAAGAGCCGGGACATTTCACGGCAAGGCGCGCACACAGACGCAGCTTGCGATCACGCAGGACGGCCGCTCGTGGTTTCTGCTGGGCGCGTCTCCGGATTTGCGGGCCCAGATCGAAGCGACGCCTGAGTTGCATCCGCGCGGTGGCGTGCGGCAGTCGCCGATTGCCGGCGTGGTGCTGGCCAATGCCGATCTCGACCATGTTCTTGGACTGCTTCTGCTGCGCGAACTTCAGCCGGTGCGCGTGCACGCTACCACTTCGGTACGCCGCATTCTGCGCGAGGACAACACCATGTTCGCCATGCTGCAGCGCATTCCTAATCAGCTGGTGTGGAGCGACTTTCATCCTGGTACGAAATTCAATCTGTGCAACGCGCAAGGCGAGGACTCTGGCATTCGCTGCCAGGCATGGCCGCTGGGCACGCGCTATCCTGCTTACGTTACGGCAGAGCGACAGTCGCATCTCGCCTCTGGCGAGGCTTCGCTCGGCCTCGTGATCGAATCGCCATCCGGTCCGCGGCTGGCTTACATGCCGGCCGTTCCACAACTCAACGACGCACTGCTCGAAGAACTGGAAACATGCGACGTGCTGCTCTTCGATGGCACGTTCTGGAGCGAAGATGAATTGATTCGCGTGCAGGGCAGCGGGCAAACAGCGCTCCAGATGGGCCACATCCCCGTGGAAAGCACGTTAATCAAGTTGGCGGAACTTCGCCGCCCGCGTAAAATATTTCTACACATTAACAACACCAATCCCATGCTGGACGAGGCGGGTCCCCAAAATCGCCGGGTGCGGAGCGCGGGCTGGGAAGTGGCGGAGGATGGATGGCAGTTCGACCTGTAGAAACCAAAACAGGAGCCGCGGAGCAAGCTGGCCTGCTCTCGTTCGAAGAGTTGCGCGCGCAACTGCAGGCGGTGGGCGAGGAGCGCTACCACCACAAGCATCCGTTCCACTTGTTGATGCATGAAGGCAAGCTGAGCCGCGGACAATTGCAGGCCTGGGCGCTGAACCGCTACTACTATCAGAGCATCATTCCGATCAAGGATTCGATCATCCTGTCGCGCGGTCCTGATCCGGTGTTTCGGCGTGCGTGGCGCAAGCGCGTGGTCGACCATGATGGTGACGCGACCAGCGAAGGCGGCCTCAAGCGCTGGATAAAGTTAGCCGAAGCCACGGGACTACAGGCGGAACAAGTGCGAACCGGACGAGGCATTCTTCCTGCGACGCGTTTCGCTGTGAACGAATATTTGAATATTGTGCGCAGCCGGTCTTTGCTGGAGGCGGTCGCTTCGTCGTTGACGGAATTATTCTCAACCAAGCTCATCACGTTGCGAGTGGAGAAACTGCGGCAGCATTATCCGTGGCTCGCGGGTGGGCTGGATTATTTCGAAGCCAGACTGTACCAAGCGCCGGAAGATTCGCAGTTTGCGATCAACTACGTGTACGACCACGCCAAAACGCGCGCGGAGCAGGGTTTGGCGATTCAGGCCCTGCGCGACAAGTGCGACATCCTCTGGGCGCAACTCGACGCGTTGCACTTCGCTTATGTTGAGCCGGGTTGGCCGCCGCCAGGGGCGTTCCAGATTGAGGGCAGGTAGCATGGCGCACCCCGAAGATTCCAGCCATCCCCGCCTGGCCGCCGGTTGCCGTTGGGGCGCGGAGAACAAGCCGGGCTCCGAGGAACGCGTGGTTTTGTTTCCCGAAGGCGCAATCAAGCTGCAAGGCACCGGGCGGCAGGTGTTGGAGCGCTGTGACGGCCAGCGCACCTTTGCCGAGATCATCGCGGAATTGCAGGCTCAATTCGGGGAGGCCGATCCGGCCAAGATTCGGGCAGATATCAGCCAGTTTTTGGAACAACTGCGGCACAAGAGGATTGTGGATTATTAATACCGGTGGTGCTGCAGCAATTCATGATTCCCAACCCACTAGCGCTCATCGCCGAGATCACGCATCGCTGTCCGCTGCACTGCGTGTATTGTTCCAATCCGCTGGAGATGGCGGCGGTGAGTGAGGAACTTTCCACCGAAGAGTGGGCAGACGTTTTCCAGCAGTCAGGCAAGCTCGGCATGCTGCACGCTCACTTCACTGGAGGCGAACCGCTGGCGCGTGCTGACCTGACGGAACTCATTGCGAGTGCTCGGGCTGCTGGACTGTATACGAATCTGATCACCTCGGGAATCGGGCTTAGCGAAACAAGATTACAGGCGCTGGTTGATGTTGGACTCGATCACATTCAGGTCAGCTTTCAGGACTCGCGCGAAGACGCGGCGAACTGGATCGCCGGCGCCAAGGCGCATGCGCACAAGATTGAATTATCGCGGCTGATCCGGCGCCACAAGATTGCGTTTACCGTGAATCTGGTGGTGCACCGGCAGAACATCGATCATCTTGAAGAGATAATCGCTTTCATTGAACAGCTCGCTCCCGAGCGGATCGAGATTGCGCACACGCAGTATTACGGGTGGGCGCTGAAGAACCGGGGAGCACTGTTGCCGACGCGCGCGCAACTGGAAAGGGCCACTGAGGCGGTGACCGCCGCCGAGAAACGGTTGGCAGGACGCATCCGAGTGGACTTCGTGGTCCCAGATTACTATGCGCGTTTTCCTAAAGCCTGCATGGGCGGGTGGGGACGAAGATTGATGCTCATCAATCCCGCCGGCAAGGTACTTCCCTGCCATGCTGCGGAAGTGATTCCTGGGCTTGCGTTCGAGAACGTTCGCGAGAAGACGATTGAATACATTTGGCGAGACTCGGCTTCTTTCCAGCGCTTTCGCGGAGAAGAATGGATGCCGGAGCCGTGCCGCAGTTGCGACCAGCGCACGCAGGATTTTGGCGGCTGCCGCTGTCAGGCCCTGCTGCTCGCCGGCGATGCGGCGGCTACCGATCCTGCGTGCTCGCTTGCGCCCGCGCACTACATTGTGGAAGCGGCGTTGGCCGAAGTGAATTCCAACGCCGCGGTTTCGCAGCCTGTTCCGGCTTCGTCAATCGTGCAGTTACAGAAGCTGGCAGAAAGTCTGTGGAGTTACCGCACCAATCCCGAGTAGAATTCAAACCCCAGCTACCAGCGCAGGCCAATCGTGATCGGACGCACATCGGTCGTAATGCCATTGTGCGCTCCGTGGGTAAAGCGATATTCCACATAGATTTCAACGCCGCTGGGAACTTTCCGGGTAATGCCTCCGCCGAAGTTGTATCCGAAGGCGTTCTGGCTGGAACTGGCAAAGCTGCCATTGAGAGGAATGCTAACGCTGGAACAGGCTCCCCACCATGTCCAGAAAGGATTGCAGGCCGAACCTGGCACTGCGGTGGAACCGCTCAAGCTGCCGACGCGATGGAAATAGCCCGGCCCGATGAGGACGTAGCCTCCCCAGTCTTTGGTTACGGGAACGTTGATGATGGGGTCAAGAGTGAAATCCAGAGCGTAGCTGGTCGCCCCGGTCGCCTGCGCCAGTCGCAGAGTTGAGTCGCGAAGCGGCAAGTTGGCATAGAAGAAGTCCGCTCGCAGGCCAAGATATTTGTTGGCGTTGTGCGCCACGCCGACGGTTCCTACAAAGCCGCCGCCGCGTACCCAGGTTTTGGTCGTGCCACTGTCAAGATTCGCGCCAGCCCCAACGTTAAAAACCCAGGGCTTGTAGTCGCGAGGCTTTACTTTCTTCCGCATGGAGTCTTCATCGGCAGGCTCCTGGCTGGTGTCGGGTTGTTGCGCGGTGGGCTGCTGTGCCGCCGGTTGCTGGGCCGGCTGAGGCGTGGTGGCAGGCGGTTGGTCGGCGGGCGTCGTCTGCGCGAGGGCTTGCGCTCCCAGCAGTATTGTAACAATCAGCAGCGTCAGCGCAATCGCAGTCGCGAACTTTCCTGTCATCCATTCTCCTCCCATAACCGGGCGTAGTGCGGACCGTAGCGCTCGGCATGAAGAGGCGAGAGGCGCCGTTGAATAAAGGTTCCGCTGTTGATTCCGTAGAAGACAGTTTCTGGCTTGCCACGGGATCGCATCATCTTATCAACTTTGATGCTGAGTCTGCCCGATGGGCCGCCCGCGCCGCCGATCGCTTTGCCCATTGGCGCCGCCCGCCTACACGTATGATAAAAATGAGTTTCCATTTTCGAGGCCAACTTTGCACAAGATGCCGCCAGAGCAGCAACCGGACGCCACGCCCGCTCACAGTCGGGACCGGGCACGGGTGTGCCGCGTTGCCCTCGTCGGTTTCGGCACGGTGGGCCGCGCGGTGGCCAAGATTCTGTGTGAGCGCAACGATGGCATGCTACGCCTCACGCACATCTGCAACCGCAACTTCGAGCGCAAGAAGCAATCATGGATACCAGCGGACGTAGTTTGGACGGACGACTTCGACCTAGTCCTGGGTTCCGAAGTCGACATTCTGATTGAACTGATCGGCGGTCTTCATCCCGCTGAGGCCCTGGTACGCGGCGCGCTGAACGCAGGCATGTCGGTAGTGACCGCCAACAAGCAGCTGATCGCGCGCCATGGGCCGGAGCTGTTGCAACTGGCGAGCGCGCAAGGCTGCCAGCTTGAGTATGGAGCCTCCGTTGCCGGCGGCGTTCCTGTTCTTCCCGCGCTGCGCACGGGGCTTTGTGGAGACCGGCTGCACGGCATTGCAGGCATCCTGAACGGCACCTGCAACTACATTCTCAGCCGCATTGAGACCGCGCGCGTTCCCTTCAGCGAAGCGCTTGAGGAGGCGCAGGCGCGCGGCTATGCCGAGGCCGACGCCAGCGAAGACCTGGATGGAGGCGATGCCCGTGCCAAACTTTCCATCCTGGCGCTGGCCGGATTGCAAGTCCGCGTTTCGCCCGAAGACATACGCGCCCGCACCATTCGACCTGTTGACGCGGTGGATTTCGACTACGCCGCCGAATTGGGCTGTACCATCCGTCAGATCTCGCGCGCCGATCTAAAAGGCAGCACGCTATTTGCGGAAGTTGGGCCCAGCCTGGTTCCCACGAACTCGCCCTTCGGACGCGTGCAGAGAAACTTGAATCTGGTTTTGACTTCGGGACAGTACGGCGGCGACATGGCTTTTCAGGGCGCAGGCGCCGGAGGAGACCCTACCGCCGTGGCCGTGGTCTCAGACTTAATGGCGGTAGCGGAAAGCTTCGCCGCCGGACCTCGTCCGCGACGCGAGTTGCAATTTGCGTCGCCCAAAGTCAGCTGCGATTTTGAAACTCCCTGGTATTTGCGGCTGGTAGTGAAGGATCGGCCTGGGATTATTGCGGGGCTCTCCGCAATACTTTCCGCTCACCAGTTGAATATTGACGCGGTGTTGCAGAAGCCGGGATTCGACAAGAACGCACTGCCCTTTGTGATCACGCTGGAACCTTGCCGTGATGCGCAACTGCATCCCGCATTGCAGGAAATGTCAGCGTTGCCCTTCGCGCTGCGGCCATGTCTGTGCTTACCGATTCTTCGCTGATCATGGAGGGGACTGACGTATCCGAGTTATTCTGCGCGCTCGCCACGCTTGCTGGGCGGACGACACTCGCTAGCTGGCTTTGCTCCAGAACGGATTCTTCAATCCTGCGGGCGCGAGGGCGCTGTTGGTTATAGCTTCCGTGCCCGAATCGTCCGAAATTTTCTCGTCCTGCAAGCGCGACGAAGGTGACTTCGTGTCTTCCTGGCAATACGATGGCGTCATAGGAAAACGATTTTCTGAATTCATGGGAGACCTCCACTAATCGTTACTTCAGGGTCGTATGATCTACCTCCATTGAAACATCGTGGACGCGATTCGGAGGCTGCAAAATCTCGATAGCTGGCATCGAAAAATCAGCAGCACCCCAAATTCGGCGGATCGGCGTTTTCGGACACCGTGGCAAACTGCTACGATGTCACGGCAGGTAGAAGAAATTTCCAGACATTCTTTTGATTCCGAGGAACACCTTCATGAAATACCGCAAGCTGGGCCGAACTGGTTTTGACGTCAGCGATATCGCTTATGGACTGTGGGGCATGAGCGGCTGGAGCGGCTCCGACGACCAGCAATCGCTCGATTCCCTGCAGCTCGCCGTCGACTCGGCGTGCAACTTCTTTGACACCGCATGGGCTTACGGCGAGGGCAAAAGCGACGGCCTGCTCGGCCAAACGATGGCGAGCAATTCGCAGAAGCGGCTGTACGCTGCATCGAAGATTCCGCCGGCCAATGACAAATGGCCCGCGCTTCCAACCTACAAATATCGCGACGTATTTTCGCAAGAGCATGTTCTGAAGTACGCCGACCAAATCCGCAAAAAACTTCGTGTCGACTCCATCGACCTGCTGCAGTTTCACGTTTGGGATGACAGTTGGACCGACGACCCGGAATTTCGTTCGACGGTGGAGAAGTTGAAAGACGGTGGTTGGATTCGCTACTTCGGCCTCAGCCTGAACCGATGGGAGCCCGAAAATGGCATTAAGGCTTTACACACTGGGCTGGTCGACGTGGTGCAGGTGATTTACAACATCTTCGACCAGGCGCCCGAAGACAAACTCTTACCACTGTGCCAGGAGCTGAACGTGGGCGTGATCGCGCGCGTGCCGCTCGACGAAGGCAGCCTCGGCGGCAAAATGACACTGGAAACCCGCTTTCCCAAGAACGATTGGCGGTCGGGATACTTTGGTCCGGAAAATCTGGCCAACACGATTCAGCGGGTCGACAAGCTGAAGAAGATTCTGCCCGCAGGCATGACGCTGCCGGAAATGTCGCTCCGCTTCATCCTGTCCCATCCGGCGGTGAGTACGACGATTGTGGGGATGCGCAGCCCGGAGCATGTGCGACAAAACGTAGCCGCCAGTGAGGCCGGTCCGCTCGACTCCGGCCTGCTGACCGAGTTGAAGAAGCAGCGCTGGGACCGCAAACCACAGCGCTGGTCGGACTAAGGCAGTAGCGAGTACCTAGTACCCAAGTACCTGGTACCCAGTAAATGCCAGAATGGTCCCGCGAGTCGATTCTAGTTACTGGGTACTAGGTACTGGCATCGCTACGACCTCTGGTAGTAGTTCTCCCGCCGGTCTAACCTCGTTCCTGCCGAAAATATGACCCGAAACCTGCGCCAGACGCCATTCTCCAAGACTCTCTTCAAAATTCTGTTCACCCTTCTGCTCGCGGCACCCCTCAACGCACAGAATGTTCGCGGATCTTTGCGCGGCACGGTGCAGGACGCGACTGGAGCCCGCATCTCCTCTGCGAAAATTGTTGCCCAATTGTCTGCTTCCTCCGTGCGCCGTGAGGCCACCAGCGAAGACCGCGGCGAGTTCCGCCTGGATGACCTGCAGCCCGGCAACTACCGCATCACCGTGAACGCCACGGGGTTCGCTACGGCACAGGCGGACGTTGTCGTGGCCGTCGCCACGGTCCGCGATATTACGGTAACGCTGAAGCCCTCGGCAGCGCCGGAAACCGTGCAGGTTCGTGCCGAGGTTTCTTCCATCACCACCCAGCCCGTTGACCTGGCCAGCGCGGTTCACCAGGGCGTGGTCTCTTCGCAGGATTTGGAGACCCTCCCGCTCTCCGCGCGCAGCTTTGCCAACATCGCTTTTCTGGTTCCCGGCACCGAGCCGGTCGAGCCCTCCGATCCAACCAAAGCACGCATCACTGCGGTCTCTACGGGAGGAAGTTCCGGACTGAACAACGAGCTTTCGGTGGACGGGGGCGATAATTCCGACGATTGGATTGGCGGCTTCCTGCAGAATTTTTCTCCCGATGTGATTCAGGAATTCGCTGTGCGCACCGCGCAGGAAGATGCCGATACCGGAGGCACGACTGCCGGATCGGTGGTCATCAATACTCGCCGCGGTACCAATGTGTGGCACGGCAGCGGAGCTTTTTACGAACGCGCTTCTGCTCTGAACGCGCGCTTCCCTATCGAAAATCCCGCGCCGAATCCCAAGCAGCCGTTCTCCCGCCAGAATTACGTTGTTACTCTTGGCGGGCCCGTAGTGAAAGACAAGGTCTGGCTATTCGCTTCGTTCGAACATGTTCACGAGAATGCCAGCATCGCTTACAGCCCAGCCAGCACGTCCCAATTCAACGCGCTGGCGATGCTCGCGTCGGATGGCCTGATCCCGGGCATCCCCTCGATTTCCGTGCCCGCCAATGTTCCCATTCCCTTCCGCGACTACATTGGCTCGCTGCGCTTTGACTGGGCGCAGTCCTCAAAGTCGCAATGGTTTCTGCGAACCTCCGAGGACAATTACGTTACACACAATGCTCTGGTGCAGCAGGCCACGCTGCCTTCGACGGGCCTGACCACGCACAACAATTACTGGAACACCGTGATCAGCAACACCTATGCCTTCAATCCACGCTGGCTGGGAACGTTCGTATTCGACGCCAGCGAACTGCATCTTACTCAGGAGCGCAATTCGACTCTGGGATTCGCGCTGGCATTTCCGTTTAGTTCCACTTCATTGACCGTTTCTGGATTCGAAACCTTCGGCGACAACCAGTTCGCCACGCCGATCACGCTGTTCCCCTCCCTGCGCAATCAGCATAAATACCAACTCCGTTATGACGTAAGCCACGCTACGGGCGATCACGCCTTCAAGTTCGGTGTGAACTTCATTCACGAGCCGGTGCTAGGAGGGTCGTTCCCCGCCAATGCGGAGGAATTCATCATCTACCCGAGCAATCCCGACATCTATGCCGCGAATCCATCGCAGTTTTACTTCAGCACTCCAGCCGACCAATGCAACCCTCAGCCTGACCCAGCGTCTGGCATTAGTTGTACCTTCACGCCCGCGGGTGACGGCAGCTTCTCGCAAAGCGTGCAGCGCCTCGCGCTTTACGCCGAAGATTCCTGGCGCGTGACGCCGCACCTCACGCTCAATTACGGATTGCGCTGGCAAACGACTTACGGTTTGTTTACGGCCTCGGGCCGCAGCCAGGCGGCAAACCCCGCATTCGTTACTTTGCAGGCGCTGCAGATTCCCGTGAGCCTGCCGCACGATGACCGCAAGCAATTCGGACCGCGGCTAGGCATCGCATACTCTCCCGGCGAGAGCGGCAGAACCGTGTTTCGCGCGGGCTTTGGATTGTATTTCAACGATCTGGCACAGAATGGATGGGCAACCGCTTTTCAAGGAGTGAACTCGACCAATGCGGTTGCTCCGGGCTCGTGCATGTTCGTCGGCAGCACCACTCCGCCATCGACCACCGGCGCAGGCTGCGTTCCCGGAAATGCCGCAGGCGGAGGTGGGAGTCTGATTGACGGCCACTACAGAACTCCCTACGCAATTCACATCACCGGCGGCTTTCAGCACGCCTTCGACCAGCGCTGGACGCTAAGCGCCGACTATACTCACGAACAAGGCAATCACGCCTATCGCGCATACAGCTTCACGGGCGGGGCAAATCTTCTCACACCGCTCATTCCCATCTCCGATCCAACCTATACAGCGGATCAGGCAGCCGTCGTTCCCAACCTGAGTCTTTTCAAGTCCGATAATCGCTCCAGCTACAACGCGCTCATGGTGCGGGTTCAGGGCAACGTTTCGCGCCGGTTCAACCTAACGGCGCATTACACGCTTGCGAAGGCACAAACCTGGGGATGCTTGCTTGGCGAGCTCTTTGACTATGTGAACGGCGTGTGTGATCCGTTCAATGCCTTCGGGCCCGGCGACTATGGACCCTCCGGCGAGGACGTGAGGCACCGCTTTGTTCTCGCCGGTACTTTTCACATTCCGGGAGGCGTTGAGCTGACGACCATCACGCAAGCTGAAAGCTCCCGCCCCTTCACCATCACCACCGCCGATAACAGCAACCGTATTTCCGTAAACGGAGTAAGGACCCCGCTCGACGCCTTTCGCGGTACGCCCTACATTCAGGCGGACCTGCGCATCAGTCGTCCCATCAAATTTGGCGAGCGTTGGGAAATTGTGCCCTTCGCGGAATTCTTCAATCTTTTCAATCGCAACAATCCCGGCGCCAACTATGTGGCAAACGTGGCAGCGCTTTCAATTGTTCCGCCCGCCGAAGCGCAGGCCGGAAACGTCACCGACATCTGCACCAACGCGGATTGCTCCGCGACAAAACCGGTGACCAGCCTGAATCAGTTACGCGTACCGGGAGGCGGTTTGGGAGATTTCTTCGGGCCCGGCACCACGGTGGGTATCCCGTTTGCCGCCCAGTTGGGCGTACGGGTGACTTTCTAGTCCGCCCATGTTCTGCCGCCCAAACGGTGCTGGGTTGTTGGTAATGATTACGAGGGCTAATTCCGAGCCCTGTTCTTGATCCAAATCGGCGTCCCCACGAAACCGAAGGCTTCGCGAATCTGGTTCTCCAGAAATCGCTGGTAGGAGAAGTGCAGCTTCACGGCGCGATTGGTGAAGAGCACAAACGTGGGCGGCGCGACCGAGGCTTGCGTCATATAGAGAATTTTCACACGCGAGCGCATGGGAACCGAGGCGCGCTCGAAGTCCACGGTTTCAATGAAGCGATTCATCGCCGACGTAGAGATGCGCTTGCGGCGCTCGGTGGCGACTTGTTCCAGCAGAGGAAAGATTCTCTCAGTCCCTTTGCCCGTCTGGGCCGAAATGAAAACGATGGGCGCATAGTTCAGGAACTTCAGGTCCCAGCGCAAGCGCTCCTCGTAAGCGGCGCGGTCGCCGGGACGCTTGCTTTCGCGCATGCGCATCGCCTTCGACGGCCTGCCGGGTTTGAGTTCACCGCTGGCAATCAGGTCCCATTTATTAACAACGATAATGACCGAGCGCCCACTCTCGTGGGCGTAGCCTGCGATGGCAGCGTCGAGCTGACTTACACCTTCCGTGGCGTCGATCACGAGCAGAGCGATGTCCGCGCCCTCCAGATGCTTGCGGGCCATCACCACAGAGAGTTTTTCCGCCATGAGGTGAGTCTTGCCTTTGCGTCGAATGCCGGCGGTGTCGATAAAGCGGAAGCGGCGGCCGTTGTGCTCGATAATTTCATCGACCGCATCGCGCGTGGTGCCGGGAATGGGCGAGACGATGGCGCGATCCGATGCCGTCAAGCAATTCAACAGCGTGGACTTGCCCACATTAGGATGGCCGATGATGGCAACCTTGGTTTCGTAAACCGGCTCAGGCTCGGATGCATCGTCCCCTGCATGGCCCGGTGTTTCCTCTGTGTTTTCTGTGCCCTCTGTGTTTAAGTTTTCTGCCGGCGGCGGCAACACCTCAAACACGGCATCCAGCAAATCATCAATCCCACGCCCATGTTCGGCGGAGACGGGAAACATCTGTTTGATTCCCAGCCGATGGAATTCATCCACGATGTGCAATTGCTTTTCAGAATCGGCTTTGTTCACTGCCAGGAAGAGTGGACGCCCGGTCTTGCGCAGCAGGCGCACGAGTTCGAGATCGGGCGCAGCGACTTCCGTGCGTCCATCTACGACCATGATGATTGCGGCGGCTTCATCGAACGCCACCCGCGCCTGCCGGAAAATTTCCGAGGGAATAAAATCCTTGTCTTCGGGAATAATGCCGCCCGTGTCGATGATGCGAATGCGTCGGCCACGCCACTCTGCGTCGCCATACAAGCGGTCGCGCGTGATCCCAGGCTCGTCGCCGACAATCGCGCGCCGCGACCCTACAATGCGGTTGAACAGCGTGGACTTGCCTACGTTCGGTCGGCCCACGATGGCAAGCGTAGGAACGCCGACTGCGGTGGTGGCGAGAGTGCTGGTCGAGTTGTAAGTGGGTTGCGTCAATGGGTCGAGTCGAAAATCAGCGGCCAGAAGTGCTGATAGCCAGGAATGTTTATTATAGAGACTCCCGTGGCTTTAAGTTCTCAACCCGCATCGCCAACGTCCCCGCCGCGCTCCGCCTCCAGTGGAAAGGATGGCTCGCTGTATCAATTCTTTGCCCCCGGCGGAGTGCTTGCGCGCGCGCATCCGGCGTATGAATTCCGCCGCGGACAATTGCAGATGGCGCAGGCCGTCGAGCAGGCGCTGGAGGAAAAGCGTCACCTGATCGTGGAAGCCGGCACGGGCACGGGAAAAACGTTGGCGTACCTGATGCCGGTGATCCGCTCCGGCAAACGCGTGATCATCTCGACAGGAACGAAGAATCTGCAAGAGCAACTTTTCTACAAAGATGTTCCCTTCCTTGAACAGACATTGTTCGGGGCAACGAGCGATTCAGGGGAAGCTCGGCGGCTTTCCGTCTGCTACATGAAAGGCCGCAACAATTATTTGTGCCGCAAAAAACTGTACGACCTCACGGGCGAGCCCGTGTTGAGCGGTCTGGAAGAGATTGAGCAATACCGTTCGATTGCCGCCTGGGAAAAAACAACTTCCACGGGCGACCGCACCGAACTCGCCGAACTTCCCGAAGCCAGTGCGCTCTGGCACAAACTCGATGCGCGCGCTGACGCCTGCAGCGGACAGAAGTGTAGCGAGTATGAGCGCTGCTTCGTCACAGAAATGCGCCGGCGCGGCATGGAGAGCGACATTATTATCGTCAACCATCACCTGTTCTTTGCCGACCTCGCCATTAAATTGCAGGCCGAAGGCGCGCCCGACGCGGGCATTCTGCCGGAAGCGGCTGCGGTAATTTTCGATGAGGCCCACGAACTCGAAGATGTGGCGGGCAACTATTTCGGAATTTCCGTGAGCAACCTTCGCGTAGAAGATTTGGCACGCGACGTCGAAGCCTCGCTCCAGCACAATCACATGATGTCGGCGTCGCTGTCGGGAGCCTTAGCCAGCCTGCGCGAACGCTCCCAGTTTTTCTTTTCACTACTTCCGCCCGGAGAAGGTCGTTTTGCATTCGAAACACGGCGGGAATTTCTGGAGGAAAACGGAGATGAATTCCTCGCCTTCCATCAGTCTCTGACACGACTTGCAGGAGAACTCGAAGGCCTTCCGCAGAAGCCGGAGGAGGTTTTCAACTTCGTGCGGCGGGCACAGGAACTTCAGGTGCAACTCGGTTTCGCCATGGAGTCGGACGATCGCAATACCGTCTTCTGGATTGAGCGGCGCGGTGGAAGAATGAATGCACCACCAAGACGCCGCGACCCAGAGAAGAGCGGCCGCCAGAATGTTTTCCTGCAAGCTACTCCCATTGACGTCGGGCCCATCTTGCGCGAATGCCTGTGGTCCAAGCTGGAGTGCGCCGTGCTCACATCGGCCACGCTCGCCGTCGGCGGAGGCTTTGAATACATCCGCCAGCGGCTGGGCCTGGAGCACGCTCGCGAGTCGGTGCTGCCCTCGCACTTCGATTACGAAAGCCAGGCGCTGTTTTATGTTCCTCCTGATCTTCCCGACGCGCGCACTCCGCAATTCGGCGCGCTGGCGGCGCAGCGTATTCGCAAACTGTTGGGAATTACGCGCGGACGCGCCTTCGTGCTCTTCACCAGCTATTCCCAGATGAACGATATTTATCAGCGCTTGCTGGGTGAGTTGGAATTCCCCATGTTGCGGCAGGGCGATGCGCCGAAGAGCGCGCTGCTGGCGGAGTTTCGCCTGACTCCGAACGCCGTTCTGTTCGCGACTTCATCCTTCTGGCAGGGCGTGGATGTGCAGGGCAAACAGTTGAGTTGTGTGATCATCGACCGCCTGCCATTTGCCGTGCCCAGCGATCCGGTCGTCGCCGCGCGCGTGAAGGCGATCGATGCCGACGGCGGCAACGCGTTCTTTCAGTATCAGGTTCCGGCGGCGGTCATCACGCTGAAACAAGGCTTTGGACGCCTGATCCGCTCACTGCATGATCGTGGCCTATTGGTGCTGCTCGATAACCGCATTCTGAAAAAACAGTACGGTCGAGTGTTTATCGAGAGCCTGCCAAGTTACAAGAAGACTACCGACATGCGGGTGGTGGAGGAGTTTTTCGGCGCGAACTCTGCTTGACGTCTTGCCTGGGAGGCGATCCTTCCCTATCATGCACGCCTTTAATCAGCGGGACCACCCGAAATTTACCGTTCGCCGTCTTAACGAAATCGATGCGATCGCCAGCCTGAACTCCAAGTGCGGCGCGGATCCGCAAAGGGATGGTGACTCGTCACCCGGTGGTTATCTTCGCCATAAGCGCTCCTCATCGTACTTTTCCTGAACTGCATGTTAGCAGCCATACCAACTGCTAGTAATTTAACTTTATCTAACCGTTCGAATCGCATATTGTATTGGCTACTTTCGCTCCTCCACCACACCCGGCCCAGCCAGCACTCCCACCACAATCCCCGAAGCCTCCCCCTTGGCGTGATACACGCGCTCGGTCGCTTTCACAAAGTCCGATGGCTTCGCATCAGGAATATTGACGAAAGTCTGGGGATTGCGGTCGGTCAGTGGGAACCATGAACTCTGCACCTGCACCATGATGCGATGGCCGCGACGGAAGGTATGGTTCACGTCCGGCATGGCGAAGTCGATCTCCTCAATCTTGCCGGGAGTGAAGGGTTCGGGTTTTTCGAAACTGTGGCGAAACTTTCCACGGAATGGCTCGCCCCGCACCAGTTGCTGGTATCCACCCATGGTGAATGATGGCGCACCCACGTCACTTCGCCCCTTGTTTCTGTCTTCTGCTTTGACTTCATCGAGCTTGCTATCGGGATAATCGGGGGGATACACATCGATCAGCTTCACATCCCAATCCGAATCGGTGCCGGTGGTCGAGACGAACAGGCGCGGTGAGACCGGGCCGGCAATCGTCACATCCTCCTGCAGCACCGGCGTTTCATACACCAGAACATCCGTCCGGCTGGAGGCGAAACGCTGATCAGAGACCATGTATTCTTGCGGCACGCTGGTCGCAACGTAGTTCACGAACGGCACGGGCTTGGCAGGATCGCTGACGTATTCATCGAACGCCGGCGAGTCCGACGCGGGCGCATCGAACGAAAGACCGCCACCGGCGCGGAAGTAGAGCGTTTTCGACTCGGCCTCCCTCGGAGGCCACGCGGAATACTTTCTCCACACATTCGTGCCCGTTTCGAAGACGTACGCCTTGGGAAGTTTCGCGTCGCTATTGCCTTTAAGATACTGCTCGAAAAACGGAAAGAGAATATTCTTCCGGTAGTAGTCGGCGGTATCGAAGCCGAATTCTACCCGGCCCAGGCGTTCCCCGTCATAAAACCCCCAACCGCCGTGCACCCACGGGCCCATCACCAGCGCGTTAAAGATCCCCGGGTTGTACTTGTCGATCGCGTGGAACGTGCTGAATGGCCCTTGCAAATCCTCCGCGTCGAACCATCCACCAACGGTCAATACAGCGCAATGAATGTTTTTCATGTGTGGCGCCAGGTTGCGCGCCTTCCAGTAATCGTCGTAGGAATTGTGGCGCATCTGGTCGTCGAACAACGCACTCTTGCCTTCAAGGTATTTTGAAAGATTCCCGATGGGGCCAACCTTCAGATAAAACTCGTAGTCATCCTTGGTTCCATAGTCGAAGGGAACGAAATTCTTCGGCGGCAACTGCGGATTCTCCTGCGGCTTGAAAAAAGCATAGAAGTCGAAGTTGGCATCCAACATGAACGCTCCGCCATGGTAGGCATCGTCGCCCATGAAAAGATCGGTCATGGGAGCCTGCGGCGAAGCCGCCTTCAGCGCGGGGTGCGAGTCGATGATGCTGGCCGAGGTGAAAAACCCGGGATACGAAATCCCCCAGATCCCGGCATTGCCATTATTGTTGGGCACGTTCTTGAGCAGCCAGTCGATGGTGTCGTAAAGATCGCTGGCATCGTCCACATCCTGTTTGGATTTCTTGTTGTCGATGTGCGGCCGCATCTCGATAAACTTCCCTTCCGACATATAGCGGCCGCGCACGTCCTGGAAAACGAAAATGTAACCAGCTTTGTCGAACTCTGGCGACGGTCCGAGCCGAGTGCGGTACAGATCCACCCCATACGGACGTACGCTGTAGGGAGTCCGGTCAATCAGAAATGGGTAGGCATTGGCGCCATCCTTGGGCACGTATACCGAAGTGAACAGCCGCACACCGTCGCGCATCGGGATTCTGTACTCGTACTTCGTGTAATGCTCTTTGATGGCGTACTCTGGCGCCTCGGGCTTGCTTTGAGCGGCAAGATTCGCGGCGAATACCAGAATGACAAGCATCAGAACTGAGGGATGGCGGCGCATGGATGCTCCTGGTGCAATTAGATTCGGCCAACAAAGAAGTGAATAGGCAAACTACCTTCAGATGGCAACACCAGTCAAGACGCATCCCGCCCAAGCCGCGCTACAATAGATGTTTCGCAAGTAAACGCGGCCCTGCCTGTATTCACGCGCAGCCGACGAGGAATCCATGTTTGAAGTCACGGTTGACGATACTTTTGCCGCTGGGCATTATCTGCGCAATTACAAAGGCAAGTGCGAAAATCCGCATGGCCACAACTACAAGATCCGGGTCACTCTGGCCGGCGCCGAGTTGGATAAAGCCGGCCTGCTCCTCGATTTCAAAGACTTGCGCGAGGTGATGCGGCATGTCATCGACCGGCTCGACCATCAGATGATCAACGAAATTGAGCCCTTTACAGTGATCAATCCCTCGGCAGAAAATCTGGCTAAGTATTTTTACGACGAGTCGAACACGCGGCTGAAAAACGTAACCAACGGCCGCGTGCGAGTAAAAGATGTAACGGTGTTCGAAACGGATACGACGACGGCAAAATACAGTGAATAGAGCAGCTGCCAGCCACCGGTAGCCAGCTGCCAGTATGCTGCGGAGACGGATCAAATGGGCCGATCCTACAAAGACTTGGTGGCTTGGCAGAAGTCGATGGATCTGGTGACGGCCACTTATCGCACCACCGCCGGCTTTCCGAGAGACGAGTTGTTCGGCCTTACATCGCAGCTTCGCCGCGCTGCAGTTTCGATTCCAGGTAACATCGCCGAAGGACAGGGCCGCCTTCCGGAGAAAGAATTTCGATATTTTCTTGGGCAAGCCAGAGGCTCTCTGATGGAAGTGGAGACTCAGATACAAATCGCCGAGAATCTTGGTTACTTGAAGAAGGAACAGACAGCCCCGTTATTGCAATCGTGTGCGGAGGTTGGTCGTATTCTGAACGGGTTGCTGACGTCGGTGTCGAAACAAGCTGAATCGTAGAACTGGCAACTGGAAGCTGGCGGCTGGCGGCTGCTTTTAATGCAGATCACTGAAATCTACAAATCGCTTCAGGGCGAATCGACGCATGCCGGACTGCCGTGCATCTTCGTGCGCCTTACGGGCTGCAATCTCCGCTGCTCATGGTGCGACAGCGAGTACACCTTCCACGGCGGACACAAGATGACCCTGGAAGAAGTGTTGGACGAGGTAAGGCGTCTCAGTCCCCACGGCGGGCTGGTCGAGATCACGGGCGGCGAGCCCATGCTGCAAGAGCGGGAACTTGTCCCCCTCATGCGGCGGTTGCTCGAATCCGGTTATCGCGTCCTACTCGAAACCAGCGGGGAGCGGCCACTGGAGCGGGTTCCCGCGGAAGTCATCAAAATCGTGGACGTCAAATGCCCGAACTCCGGCGAAGCCGATACATTCCACATGGAAAATCTGGAAACCCTTCAGCCCCACGATGAAGTCAAATTCGTTCTCAGCGGACGCGCCGACTATGAATTCGCACGCAACTTCACGCATCGCCACCATCTCGCGGAGCAGGTGAACGCAGTTTTGTTCTCTCCGGCTTTTCGTAAGGATGCGACCGGCGCACGCGACAGTTCGCACTGTTTGCTGGACCCCCAGGAATTGGCCGAGTGGATGCTCGCCGACGACGTCCCCGCGCGCCTAGGGTTGCAACTTCACAAGTTCGTCTGGGATCCAGCCGTCAAAGGTGTTTAGCGGAGGTCTGTTATGCCAGTGCCCTACAGCGCAGAAAAAGATGACCTTTACTTCCCTGCAAAACGTGCAGTTTTCTTTCCCCATGGCCGGCCGCGCTCCGATGCCGCGCTTTGTGTAGAGCTGGCGCGCCTCGCATACTGCCGGCTTGACATCAGTTTCGCATTTGATCGCGACCGGATTCGCAAGGTTCTGGGGCGGATTCAGTTTACCGATTGCAAGTTCTTCGAGACCTCCTCTGAGCCCAATGGCGGGGGCTCCCACGCTTTGCTCGCACTCGATGGCGATAATAAACTTGCGTTTCTTTCGTTTCGCGGGACCGACAAGAACGATCCCACTGATCTGGCTGACGACCTCAATGCACTGCCACAACCCTGGCAAACCGGAGGTAAAGTGCACTGTGGTTTCGCCAAAGCCCTCCGGGACGTTTGGCCGGAAATTGCGGCTGCCTTGCAACAGATCAAGGATTACAGAGTACTGTTCACCGGGCACAGCCTCGGCGCTGCTATGGCCACGCTGGCGTCGAGTCTGCAAAAGCCGAAGTCTCTGTATACGATCGGCTCTCCGCGGGTAGGAGATCAGGCCTTCGTCGACACGCTACGGGGAGTGGACAACCATCGCTACGTCGACTGCTGCGATCTCGTGACCCGAGTGCCTCCGGAGAAAATACTGGGGCTGAAATGTTACGCGCACATTCCCGGCAAAATTCATTACATTGATTTCGACCGCGCCGTGCGAGAACTCGACCCCGACGATCCAGTCATCGAAAAAGATCGCACCAAGGCCGAGGTGGACTACCTGGAGAGCTATGCCTGGAGAATCGGAGACGTGGCCTTGCGCCCACTCGCTGATCACGCCCCGGTCAATTATGTACTGCCGGTAACGGCGGCGACTCCATAACATCGGACAACACGGAATGCTGCCTTAAGGTCCTGACGAAGAGTGCTGGTGTCCTGAGAGTGAATGAAGAGAAAAAGCGCGCGGTGGTTCTGCTCAGTGGAGGGATGGATTCCTGCGTCTGCGCGGCGCTGGCAGTCCGCGACTACCACGCCGCGGCTCTGCACATCAGCTATGGACAACGCACCGAGGCCCGCGAGTTCCAATCCTTCCTCGCGATTTGCCATCGCCTCAACATTCCCGACAAACTCGTCGTCTGCAATGAGGTTCTGCGGGCCATCGGCGGTTCCGCGCTCACTGACGAAAACATCGCCGTGCCCACCTCCGCCACTCCTGGTCACACCATGGGCCACGACATTCCAGTGACGTATGTTCCCTTTCGCAATGCGCATTTTCTGGCCGCCGCCGTAAGCTGGGCCGAGGTTCTGGGAGCGGAGAAAATCTTTATCGGTGCAGTCGAACAGGATAGTTCCGGGTATCCTGACTGCCGCCCCGCCTACTATGAAGCCTTCAACCGCGTAATCCAGGCCGGTACCAAAGACGGGACCATAGAAATCGTCACCCCGCTCATTCAAATGCGCAAAGCCGAAATTGTGCGGCTGGGCCTTGAATTGGATGCGCCATTCCATTTAACTTGGTCATGCTACCGCGAACAGGAGCAGGCTTGCGGTGTCTGTGACAGTTGCGTGTTACGCCTGCGCGCGTTCGCCGCGGCCAGCGCTAGGGATCCGATTCCCTACGCCGAGAAAGAAATTGTTGAGTTGTGATTGTTGATTGAAAACACAGATGCCGCTCTCTCCGATCTTTCAATCGACAATCAGAAATCAATCAATCGACATTGTTTTGCGCCGGGAGGCCACAATGAAGAAGCATTTTGCATCATTACTTTTCCTCGTCTTACTACTGGCGGTAGCTGTACCTCAAATTTTCGCCCAGGCTGCGGGAACCGTGAAAGGCGTTTGCAAAGACGCCCAGGGCACGCCGATCGTGGATGCAATCGTCCTGTGGCAGAACACGGACAATGGCCAGAAATACCCCCTCAAGACCAATAAGAAAGGCGAGTATTTCTCGCTGGGCGTTACGCCCGGCACTTATACCGCCACCCTGTACAAGACCGCGGATGATTTCAAGGCTAACAAGGAACTCTTCCATTTCGGAAAGATTCACGTCGGACTCGACGAACTCGTGCAAGACTTCGATATGAAGAAGGAACTGGAAGCCCAGGCCACGGGCCAGGGCCTGACTCCAGAACAGGCTAAGCAGGCCCAGCAGCAATTGCAGCAGCAGGAGCAAGTAAAGAAGGAAAACAATACCATCAAGGCCCTGAACGAAAAAATCAACACCGCGAACGCTGCCATTAAGAATGGAGACTTCGATACCGCGATCGCCACCTTAACCGAGGCCACGCAAATGGACGCATCGCGCGACATTCTCTGGGCACAACTTGCCGATGCTTATCGTGGTTCGGCCCTCAAGCAAACCGATACTGCGGAAAAATCGAAGCGCCTCCAGGAAGCCACCACCGACTACAGCAAGGCCATCGATATCAAGCAAAAGGCGGTCGACGCCGGCACCGCCAAGAAGCCCGAGGATTCAAAGCAACTCGCGGCGTATTACAACAATCTTGGCGAAGCTGCCGGCAAGTCGGGCAAAGTCGCCGAGGCCGTGAAGGCTTACAACCAAGCCGCCCAGGTGAATCCCGAAGGTGCCGCCGGCTATTACTACAACGCTGGCGCGGTGCTAACGAATGCCGGCAAAGTGGACGATGCCATCGCAGCTTTCGATAAGTGCATTGCCGCCGATCCCAACCGTGCTGACGCTTACTACCAGAAGGGTGTCAACTTGATTGGCAAAGCTACGCTGCAAGGCGATAAGATGGTCGCTCCTCCGGGCACCGCCGATGCCTTCAATAAGTATCTTGAACTTCAGCCCACCGGCCCCTACGCCGACGTGGCCAAACAGATGCTGGCCAGCATCGGCGCCTCGGTCGAAACCGGCTTCGGCAACAAAAAGAAAGCCGCCACAACCAAGAAATAGGCTCCGTTCCCCTCTGAAAGCGGCGCGGCTTCCAGTCGCGCCGCAAACCCTCGGCTTTTCCTTTGCGACCTTTGCGGCAGTTCTTCGCGTCCTTCGCGGTTAAAGCTTTTTGCCGCAAAACTCGCAGAACTCTCGCCACCTCAACAACTATCCTCTTCCCCACGTTACCAAGGACTATGTCCTAACCGTCCCTACGCTTTCCCTCGCCCACGCAGTAAGGTTGAATACGCGAGTTGAGTCGTTACGGTCAGTCGCCAGCCAACAGTTAAGACGTACTGACCCTGACCACCGACCACCTGACTGAATAGAGGACGAATGGCATCACCTGGTACCGCGGCGATTTCAGTTTCCTTGGAAGGCTACTCCGGCAGCGGCAAAGTGGCGACTCCCGCTTTGCTCGGCGCCATGTTGCGCGCCGGCGAAAAGATCAGCGATCTCATCTTTTCTCCCGGACGCCCGCCTCAGGTACAGGTCTACGGCCAGCTGATTACTGTCCAGGTCCCCGGACTCGACACTCTTACTCCCGATGACACTCGCCGCATTGCCGCTGATTTAATCGGCGACAATAAACAAGCCGTGGCCACTCTGCGCGAGCAAGGCTCATGCGACCTCTCTTACGGATTACCCGGGGTGGCCCGCTTTCGCGCCAATATTTTCATTCAGCGTGGCAGTTGCGCCGTCGTCATGCGTGTAATTCCTACGGCGATTCCTGATTTCGCTTCGCTCCGCCTGCCCTCTCACCTGGCCGATGTGGCCAAGCTTCGCGATGGCATTGTCCTGGTCGCAGGGCCAGCCGGCTCGGGAAAATCGTCTACTCTGGCCGTCCTGCTCGACTGCATCAATCGCGAGAAAAACTACCACATCATTACCATCGAAGATCCCATCGAGTTCCTGCACAACCACAAGAATTCAACCATTCATCAACGTGAACTCCACAGCGATACTCCCAGTTTCGCCCACGCTCTGCGCTCCGCCCTGCGCCAGGCGCCAAAGGTAATTCTGGTCGGCGAGCTGCGCGACCGCGAGACCATCGAAATCGTCCTCGAAGCCGCCGAGACCGGGCATCTGGTGCTCTCCAGCCTTCACACCATGGACGCATCGAAGACGGTGGAGCGCATTATCAGTTCCTTTTCGCCCACGGAACAGCCCCTCGCCCGCGACCGCTTCGCCAAAACGTTTCGTTATGTAATCTGCCAACGACTCTTGCCCAAGACCGACCGCAGCGGCCGCGTGCCGGTCGCCGAAATCTTGAAAGCCAATCCACGCACCCGCGAATGCATCGAAAAAGGCGAGCGTGACGGCAAGACCCTGCTCGATGCCATGAAAGCCGGCGCATCCGAAGGCATGCAACACTTCGATGGCGAGATCGCCCAACTGGTGCGCGACCGCATCATCGACCTCGAAACCGGCCTCTCCTTCGCCACCAATCCCACAGTCTTAGGCCAGGAACTCGTCCGATAGCTGGATGGAGAATCTTGTTTCGACTTCGCCTTGGAGGCCGTTGGCTCTGAAAGGTCGTTTGGACTCCGCTTTGAAAGGGTGCGGCTTCAGCCGCGCCGCAGCGGCCATAACGTGGAAGAGCGGCGCTTCAGCGCCGCGTAAAGTGCAAAAGGGGACGCGGCTTCAGCCGCTGGGTCTATCATCTCTGCATGACCGCTCCGTCCCTAATCCTGTCGTTCGAGGACGCCCGCCGCTCCGTCGAAGACCACGCTTCACAAACCTCCCCAAGAGAAACCGAACTCGTCGACCTCCTCCACGCCGCCGGCCGCATCCTCGCCCAGCCCATCTCCGCCGACCGCGACATCCCTCCCTTCCCCCGCTCCACCCGCGACGGATATGCCGTCCGCGCCGCCGATTTGCAAACTCTCCCCGCCAAGTTAAGAGTCATCGGAGAAATTAAAGCCGGCCCGAATCAAACCGCATCGCCGATGAGCTCCGGCGAAACCTACTCCATCATGACCGGCGCCCCAGTCCCACCCGGCGCCGACTCCGTTGTCATGGTCGAATACACATCGCAGAAAGGCGATTCCGTCGAAGTCAAAAGAAGTGTCTCCCCCGGCGAAAACATCGTCCCGCAAGCAGCCGAGGCAAAACGCGGCAGCCTCATTCTCAGCCCCGGCACTCGCCTCAACGAAGCCGACATCGCCCTCGCCGCGTCGGTCGGCAAGTCGCGATTGACGGTATTCGCTCGCCCCCGCGTCGCCGTCCTTACAACCGGCGATGAAATTGTCGCAATCGACGCTATCCCGGGCCCCGCACAAATTCGCAACTCCAACACCTACTCGCTCGCAGTCCAAATCCAGCAAGCCGGTGCCGAGCCCCTCCTTCTGCCCATAGCCCCCGACGAGCCACACCGCCTGCGCCAGCTCATCGAAGAAGGCCTCCACTCCGAGCTGCTGATCATGACCGGCGGCGTCTCCATGGGGCGCTACGATTTAGTCGAGCAAGTCCTCGCCGACCTGCAAGCCGAATTCTTCTTCACCGGAGCAAAAATCCAGCCCGGCCGCCCGGTAGTATTCGGCCGAGTCAGCGCGGACGCCCTCGTCCGCGGGGCTTTAGCCCCAGCATCAAAGTATTTCTTCGGACTCCCCGGCAACCCGGTCTCCACCATGGTCACCTTCGAACTATTCGCCAAGCCCATGATCGAAGCCCTCGCCGGAATGTCTCCCCGCACACTCACCTTCACGCACGCCCGCCTGAAATCCGAGATCCGCACCAAGACCGGCCTCACCCGCTTCCTCCCCGCAATCCTCTCCGGAGCATTCGCCGACTCCCACGCAGAGCTCGCCCCTTGGCAGGGCTCCGGCGACATCGCCGCCCGCTCCCGCTCCAACTGCTACATCGTCATCCTCCCCGACCGCGACCACATCCCCGCCGGCGAATGGATCGCAATCCTGCTGAGGTGATTTGACTCCACCGCTCCGTCTCTTGTCATTCCGACACGCGAGCGCAGCGAGACAGGAGGAATCTGCTTCCACTCGGTAACGCCACAGTCGACTAGCCCGGCTCGCATCAGATCAATGCGCTCACTTTTCTCTGCGACCTCCGCGGCAGTCCTCCGCGTCCTCCGCGGTTAAAAGCTCCTACTGCAAAATGTGCCCGGAAGTTGCGACATTGCAAGGAACCCAGTCGACCTTTAGCACCTGCCGCGTCCCATGTAAGATAGAGCTTCCGCATGGCGAAGAAGCTTTCCCACTACGATGACGCCGGCTACGCCCGTATGGTCGATGTCTCCGGCAAACCCGCAACCCGCCGCGAGGCCGAAGCCAGCGCCTTTGTAAAAATGAATCCCGAAGTTCTGCAAGCGCTTCCCAAAAATCCCAAAGGCGATCCGCTCGAAGTCGCCCGTATCGCCGGAATCATGGCCGCCAAGCGCACCTCCGAACTCATCCCCATGTGCCACTCGCTGCCGCTCGCCCACGTTGATGTCCAGATGCGCCTATGCGAGAATGGCGTCGCCATCACCACCAAAGCCGTCACCACCGCGGAAACCGGCGTCGAAATGGAAGCTCTCGTAGCCGCCGGAATTTCCGCGCTCACAATTCTTGACATGTTGAAGGGGATGGATAAGGGAATTGAGATTCGCGAGATCGTTTTGCAACGCAAGAGCGGCGGCAAGAGCGGCGACTACCGCCGGACAAAATAAATGGCGAATGACGTAAAACTTCTTCTGGTCGACGACAATGCGATGGTGCTGTCGATGCTCGAGCAGGCACTGACGCAGTTCGCGCGCGTCACCGCTGCCGGCGATGCCGCCGACGCTTTGCTCAAAGCAGTCGACGATCCTCCCGAGCTGGTGGTTTGCGACTACCGCATGCCCGGAATGGACGGCCGCCAACTGATCGAGAAGCTGAAGAGCCGTAAAGCTACGTCGAATTTCTCTGCGATCCTGCTGGCCAGCCGCGCTGACATTGATGAGCGTCTATCTCCCCAGGATGCCGCCGACGACTACATTGCCAAGCCGTTCTTCCTGAAGGAAGCCACCCGCCGCATCAAGCGCACCGTCGACCGCATCGCGCTCGAGAAAATGGCGAAGACCGCGCCCTCCGATGGCGTAGTCCGCGGCAATCTTTCGCAGATGAACGTGATCGACCTGATGCAGTCCCTCGAGATGGGACGCAAGAGCTGCCAACTCAAACTCAACAACGCCGGCGATAAGTGCGAGGTCTTCTTCGCCGAAGGCCAGGTCAAGCACGCCACCTACGGATCGCTGGTGGGCGATGAGGCTGTCTTCAAAGTCTTGCGCTGGACCGGCGGTAACTTCGAACTCAATTTCGAGGGGAAGACCGATCAGGAAACCACCAAGCTCAACACCCAGGGCCTGCTGATGGAAGGCTTGCGCCTGCTCGACGAATCGCAGCGCGACGGAGCCACCGACGCTGGCGAGACTGGAGAAGATAGCAGCGCCGCTGCCAGCACCCCCTCTACTGCAGTGAGTGGCGGCCCACGCAGCGGACGCGCCGAAGAGGAGGATGATGTCCTCCTCGACAACTGATATGCCTCCCGATTCGTCACCCGGAACATTCTCCACCGCCGTAATCACGGTCAGTGATTCCTGCGCCCGCGGCGAGCGCACCGACCTCTCCGGACCCGCCGTCGTCGAAGCCCTGAAAAAATCCGGCTTTCGCGTGACCGCCACCAAAGTTGTAGCCGATGATTCCATGCAGATTCAGAATGCTTTGGTGCACCTCGCATTGGAAGTACGCCTCATCGTCACCACCGGCGGCACCGGCATCGCGCCCCGCGACGTCACGCCTGAAGCGACCGAAGCGATTTGCGATCGGCTGATCGACGGCGTGGGGGAGCGTATGCGCCTGGAAGGCGCAAAGAAAACCAAGTTCGCCGCCCTCAGCCGTGGAGTGTGCGGCGTCCGCGAAAAGACTCTCATCCTGAACGTTCCCGGCAGCCCCAGCGGCGCAGTGGAATCCCTCGAGGCCGTGCTGGATTTGATTCCGCACGCTCTGAATTTGCTGGACGGGAAGACGGAGCACGCGTAAGTGGCTGGCCTGTAAGCGTCGGGGGATGCGAGCCGGGTACGTATTTACGTTGTGTAAATACATCTTATGCGGTATAGTTGGGACGAAGAAAAGAGCCGCCGCAATGTCGAGTTGCACGGGATCGCGTTCGAAGACGCGGCGCGGATTTTCGAAGGGCCGACGCTCGAAAGAGTGGATAACCGCTTCGACTATGGCGAAATCCGGGTGTATGCCATCGGACTCGTCGATGGCTTGGAGATTACGGTCATTTACACCGATAGAAATCACGACGAGAGACGTATTATCTCCGCTTGACGCGCGGAACCACACGAACGGCGTTCCTACTGGCAGAACATCGAGGGCTAACGCGATTGAAAAGTAACGCGACAAAGACGAAGAAAACAAACTCCGGGCGCGGCGGCACGGACTGGGGCAAGTTGCGCCGCATGAGTGCTGCCAGGATTCGCAGGGGCATTGCGGCCGACCCCGACGCCAATGCCACGGACGAAAATTTCTGGAAGGGCGCTACGGTCGTGATGCCCACACCGAAAGAAATTGTGACGATGCGGTTGGATGCCGACCTGCTGCGCTGGTTTCGGCAACAGCGCGGCTACCAGACGCGTATCAACGCTATCTTGCGGGCGTACATGCAGGCGCAGCAGTAGCTTTGAAGGTCGGACGCCCAAGTCCCCCCGATCGGCACCTCGAAAGCGTCAAACCCCCGAGCGATTCGAGCCTGTGGAATCCCACCTTTTGCAAAGAACGCAAAAGATGGGGCACCCGCCGCATTTAGCTGGAGAAGTATGCCAGCGGCTCAGTGCCGTCGCGGAAGCCTGCGTTGTTTAAGGGAGCGGTGAGTTCATCGTTGTCGCGCCGGGAACACCTTATGAGCGTGTTGATGCAGGATGGTGGAGAGTTGGGGTGCCTGTTCTGTAATCGGAAGTGTTGAATCGTGAAACAGAGCGCAGACTGAACGGTCCGCGTTTGCGCCAATGATGGAGCGGACCGGGTCGCTCTCTAGATTGGCCCGCAAAGCTACCAATTCCTATAAGGAATCGTGGATAGCCGGACCTTCCATTTACCGGAGGCTTCCTTCGAGAGAAGGCCCGCAATAGACTTCCCTAAATGCGATTGGCGAGGCGAGGGGCCGATGTAGATGATGGGCGCCACGATGCGTTCTTTCTTACTTGAAAGCTTAAACTCTGTGTACGGAATCAACATAGATTGTGTCGGCCGCCATTTTGTTGGAAGGCGACGGGCGGCGGGGATCACTAGCCTCCACTCCTGCTCCTCGCTAAATGATGGATCTTTGAATGCAGTGGCAACGTCTGCGAGGCCTACAGAAAATCGCAAGATGGCAGTATGGAGAGGAGAGTCTCCACGCAACCAATCTGAATGTTCGCGCTCAAGGAGCTTCTCCACGATTCGCTGCTGAACTTGTCGGTCGTAAATACATTTGACAAGCCGGAACTCTTGAGTTCGCGCTCTGGCCAACAGGTTCTTGGTCTGAAATCCAACGCTGACCCCAGCGCTGCCATGTGTGTACGCACGCCACTGACTCAGCACATCGGGTTTTTCGGAGAATGATGCAACAAAAGGCGGCCCTCCAAGCGTCCACACCAGCGAAAAGCCTTTCTTGCCGCAGAGGAACTTGTAGAACCTGTCTCTGGGTTGCTCTTTTGCTTTTCGGTCTTGGAGAATCTCCGCAATAGCAAGAGCGCCCAGATACTCCGTGGTATCGTTCAAGTAAAAAATGCTGCTCGCCCATAACGTTCTGCTGCTGAGAATGCCGAGCAAGCCTTGCAGCGACGTATAGTGGTAAAGGAACCCGGGAGGACGGGGACCTCGCAGCGCGACATCCAATGAAGCCGATAACGGGCGAGTTCCGACTGGTAATTGTGATGTCCGCCGACTCGATGCTGTCATGGCATTCGCCAAGAGAAGTACGCTAATTGAGCGGTTGAAGCAATTGCCAGAACTAGATTCCAGTGACTGCGTTCAGTCAACCTTCGCCAGCTTACTCCAAGGCGGAACGTACAGAGAAGCTTCGTTGGAGAGCGAGGCATCCACTCGATTCAAGAGTCTGAATGGCGATTTCTGATGCTTTTGCCATGCCACCTTCACCTTATCGAGCAGCAGAATCAGACCTGCCGCATGTCCGAGAACCGTGAGTGCTCCAACCTTCAGCCCTTCGCCAAGTTTGGACCCCTGTTCCACGCTCTCCAATAGATATCGCCCGGCAACTTTCGGCAGTGAGCCCCTGTATTTGTCCCATTCACTCAGTACTTCCAGACTCGCCTGCCTCAGACGTTTTTCTCGGATTTCCGGGTTCTGGATATTCGGGATTGTAGCGGCGATGCCAGCGAGCATGTCCTTAAATCGCCTCAGGTCTTTTCCGTCGTTCAGAAGGTCCCGAATGTCAGTGGCCCTAAGCTTCGCAAAGTCGAAGAATGCGGTCTTCATCACGACTTGCGCTAGCTCATGTACGACGCTCTCTTTTGAAGGAGCTTCAATTCCCGCCAGACTCTCGAATGCCTGTTCGTCACTGCTGCTGAGCATGGACCTGTGTACGTCCTGTGACGAGGTTACAATGTCGAGGCCGCTATCCTCCGCAACGGCTAGAGCGAGCGTGGACATGGCTGCCTCCCCGAGTTTTGGATGCAGAGCGAGCCAGACCTTTCCTGCACCCCTCTGGTCACGGCTGTACCATGCCAAACCGAGTTCCTTCAGCAGTTCAGTTAATTCCCAACTCATCTTGTTCTGGTGTATCAGAAAAGATTCGCTGTCGTGGCCCAGCGTCTCTTCTGTCCGCGCCTGAGAATATTGTTTTTGAAGCTTCCGCTTGTGCTGTTTGATCTTCTCGCACAGGTTGTGCTGCTTACCCAAAACTAAGCGGGAGTTGAGTCTGGCCTCGGTTAAGAGGGGTCCGCGTGGCCCTTCTGTTTCGCAGAATTCCCGCACTTCATCAGTGTCCCTTGACTGGTAGAATTCTGAAGGCACCATGCGTTGTACCTGACCGAAGGCCAGCAGTGTCGCCTTCAGCCAGTTCACGTCGTGGACCTCAATGCACGGATAATACAGTGCACTAGTTTCAGTCGCGATTTCGGGTGCTCTACTCATCCAACTACCCCCGGCAGAGTTTACATCAGTCAAGTGCCGGGTGCCCCATCCTTTGCGTTCTTTGCAAAGGGTGGGATTCCACAAACCTCAACCCTCGTGATGTTGACTCCCACGGGGGATCCGTATCGCCTTCCTCTTTCACCCCTCCGGGGTTCGCTTGTTTTCCTGCTTTTTTCACCCGCGGCTTGCGCTGTGGGCTGCATTCTGCCTCCGCTTCGCGGCTCAATCACGGCTATGAAAAACCGGAGCCAAATCCTGTCAATAGCTAAGTAGTAAATGACTTTCGCTATGTTATGGCAGGCAAAGGAAATATAAATTTGAAAATTTGGCGCTTTTACCTATAGCGGAGTGATATACTATAATTATAGAGTCGAGAAATCGACCAAAAGAAGGCGTAGCCCACGGGCTGCGCCTTTTGTGTTTTAGGGGCAGGGGTGGGTCCTAAGCCCCGCAGGAAAAAGCAGATTCCTCACCGGGCTTTCCGCCCGGTTCGGAATGACAACCCTTCAAAAACAACCCTTCAATGGTACATCTGCGGTGAAGCTGGCATGGGGAGAGACTATGAGGCGGGCGTGGAAAAGATTGTTTGCGAATTACAAGAAGCGGGGCGAGTGGGTGGAGTTGCTGTTTATGACGGTGGCGGCAGGGCTTGGGTTTACGGTGGCCAAGCCCTGGGAAGAGACGGCGCGCTACGATGTGATCGTGGAGAACGAGGGACGGTTCCTGAGGATGCAGGTGAAATCCACGGAGCAGTGGATGGGAAGTCATTACTTGTGCGAGCTACGCATGTGTGGCAACACTCTTTACATGGCCGGAGAGGTCGACTACTTCGCGATCTACGTTCTACCCGAGGATGTGTGGTACATCTTTCCGGCAAAAACTCTAGCGGGGATGGGGGCGGTGGTGCTGTCGCCGCAGCGTGAAGGACACAAATACCAGCGCTACGTGGAAAATTGGTGGCTGCTGACAAGGCATCATTCCCGTCGAGGAACGAGAACGGTGGTGCCGAAGGAGGACAATCGGCCGGGTTCGATTGACGGTTTGAGTGGGAGAATCCTAGCGAGGTTGAGGGCCGTGGGCAGAGATGGCCGGGTGGGATAGACTTGCGGTCGGGATTAGGGAGAGAGCGTGTTGCTATCGAGGCAGCGGGCGAGGACGCCCGCTGGACAGCCGCGGGGACGGCGGCGCTACTATTACTGCCTTACTTCGCCGCTGGCGGCACATACTCCTTCGGCACCGCCGACCCTTCCCCGAAGAAGAATTGGTCCATCTGCTTGACGATGACTTCCTGATCTTCGCGGCGGGCGGGGTTCAGGCGGTATTCGTTGAGCAGCATTTTGCAGTGCTCGGTCCACATGCGCCAGGCTTCCTGGGAGACGTTGTCGTAGACCTTGCGGCCAAGGTCGTTGTCAAAGGGCGGCTCGTCGAGGCCGGGCAGTTCCCTTTTCAATTTCACGCAGAACACAGTGTGCGCCATTAAGCTTCCTTCGTTCCTTCGCTGGGAAATTTGTCTGTTTTTAGATTACTACAGGGGACGGGAGGATGCGGTTTCGTCGGGCCGCGATTATCAGAGTTCTTCCGGTGGTGGTGCAGTTTGATAAGGAAGCGAGCCAAACGCGCGATTATTGCGTCGCAAAGAGCGCGACGCATCGCGCGGCTCGCCCAGATCCTTCGCTGCGCAAAGAACGCTTGCTCAGGATGACAAGCAAACTGCACCACCACCGTTCTTCCCGTCCACTTTACCCCGGGAAGCCGAAGATGTAGCATCTAGTTATGGTGAAGTGCCGTGCCATCCTGTCATTCGTTCTTGTCTTGGTATGGACGGCTACGCCTGCACTCGCATGTATTCCGAAATCGGCCATGACCCAAGCCGAGATGGAATGCTGTAAGAAGATGGCAGGAGACTGCCACATGGGTTCTCGCAATCATCCTTGCTGCGAGAAAAACGTGAATCAACCTTCGGCGGTTGCCGCTATCCAGCAATCGCACGTCACGCATCCTGTCCTCGCAGTGGCCGCGTTGGATGTGGCAAGCGTCCAGCCAACGATCGGATTTGAATTCTGTCCCGTGAAATTCGATTCTCCTCCCCACTCGCCTCCGAGTTTGAACTCTCCACTAAGAATCTAGCCTCCAAGTCTGCTCACCTCACTGATAGGCGAAGTGTGTTTTTGCGGACTAGGAGAAGATCACATGAAACGAGCACTGATTCTGCTCGTCGCATTGGCGTTGCCATGGCGTGCCAATGCTTCGGGTCATGGCCCTGTGTTTGGGCTGGCTACGCCAACGAACTCGCAAGGGGAATGGAGCTTTGACCAGGGCGTTTTCGACCGCTCTACCGGCCTTGGGTCACAAGCATCCATTCGAGAATTGATGGGATATGGCTTTACTCCGCATCTCACCCTGTCCTTTACCCTGCCTGCCGTCGTTGGCAATACTCCACTTCCACCCACTCGTATTCAACCGGGTGACGATTTTGACTCGACCCTGGCTTGGCGCTTTCAGCACAGGGCAACAAAGGTTGGTACTCGGATAGAAAGCACCGCGTTTGCGGGCATGGTCGTTCCCGGGCCGCAGTCAGCATTCAACGGCATCAAGCCAACCAATAGTCCGGGCTTCATGCTCGGAGGGGTAACGGGTAGGGCCTCACTCAGTCACTATTTGTGGCTTGGGGGGACGTTCACGAATTTCTTTGAACACGACGGAAGCAGGCGTCCGGACGTATTCGACTACAGCCTTGTGTACGGATACCGTCCGGCGAAGTGGCGGAAACCACCCGACAAATGGGACTGGCGACTGTTCGCTGAATTGGTCGGCGAACGTTCTGGCAGTTTTCGGCAATCGAGTGCAATCGTTCCAAGTACCCAAGCACACCAGGTCTTTCTCGGGCCCTCCGCCCTTGGGATCTATCGCAACTACACGGTGAGTTTCGGAGCACAGTTCCCTGTGTACCGGAACGTCCAATCGCAGTTTCCCAAGGAACGCGTGCGTCTTGCAATCAACTTCAGCTACCTTCTGTTCCAGCATTCACATAAGGAGAAGAAATGAAGAACGTCATAGCATTCTTGTCGGTCTTACTGCTCACCGTGACTTCTGCGTCGGCCGAGATCAAGTCAATCGACATCACGATTTTCGGCATGGATTGAGAAGTCTGTGCGCACGCCGTGAGCGTGTCATTGAAGTCCGTGTCAGGTGTCGATTCCGTTGACGTGAGTCTTGCGAAGGGACTAGCTGCGGTGAAGATGAAACCGGGCAATACGGCAACGCTGAAGCAGTTGCAGACTGCGATCACGAAGAACGGATTCACGATGAAGGAGTCCGAGGTCACAGCCGCCGGAACCGTTGTTGTGGACTCCGGAAGAGTGCAACTCAGAGTCTCCGGCTCGAATGAGATGCTGGACCTCGTTCCCGACGGGCAGGTCACACCGATTGCGAGTTCCCTGAACGGAAAGGCAGTTCTTGTTGAAGGCGTAATCCCTGAAACTGCCAAGGGTAAGTCCTTCGCTATTCACTATCGCTCCATCAGAGAACAACCATGACGGCAATGATTCAGAACAAACCGAGACGTTCGGCCCTGTTGAGCTACTTTTCACTGTTCACATCTCTCGGAACCTTGCTTTGCTGCGCCTTGCCTTCGCTGCTTGTCTTATTCGGTCTTGGGGCTTCGGTAGCGTCCATGCTGTCGTTCTTGCCGTGGCTCGTCACTTTGTCCCGGCACAAACAGTGGACGTTCGCGGTGTCGGGCTTGCTGATTGCTTTCGGATTCGTGAACATGTACGTGATTGCTCCACGACTGAAAGCTAACACTTGTGAACCGGGCGACGACGCATGTGGCGAGGCAAGTAAGGCGTCAAAGATTGTGCTCTGGGTATCGTCGGGAATTTATTGCGTCGGCTTCTTTGTGGCTTACGTGCTGGGGCCAATACTAATTAGGCTTGACCGATAGAAATTTGCGATTACAAGTTTCGTCGGGAAGGCAGGATGAACTTCGGCCATCTGGCTGCCGGGCCTGAGCAACATCGCGCCCCATAGCGCTTTTAGGGCTTCGACTGCGCGTACTCCGCCAAAGCCTGCGCTACCTGATCGGCGCTCGGCTGAGAACCGGCAGCTGCGGCTGTCTTATTCTTCAGCGCGATGTAGACGGCGTTGTAAGTTTCGTCGCCCAGGTTTTCTACTCTATGTTTGACCGGCGGAAACCAGCGCGATTCGCCGGCTTTGGCGTAAACTTCGGTTACTTTGCCGTTCTGGTCAGTGAACTTGAGATGTCCACCGGTAAGGTTGACGACTACGCCACCGGGATGGTCGTGCAAGTCCGACTTCTCGTGCGGGCCGTAGTGGATGTCGATTACCACCACGTGCTCGTTTTCGAAATGCAGTTTGTAGTGCTTGGGCTCGGCCTTGGTGGGATCCTGCGCGACGGATACATTCACCATCAGACACACAATTGCAGCTGCACAGAAAATTCTGCACCACATGGATCGGCCTCCAGAATTAATCAAGTTTTATTAGAACTTTGGTCAAGGATGTCGTTGAGAACTAAGCTCACGCTACTATTGCGCTGATGGCCTGTCAACGATTCCGCCCCAAGGTGGTTAATCTAAAAAGGGGGTGCTGATGACTTCGTCGCGATGAAGTAGTTAGCCCCCGGACGCGTTCGTCCGGGGCCCCGCCGCGGCAGCATTGGATTCTGCGCGGTCGCTTCTCTCGCGGGCGGACGACTGCATCCGCCGCTACGTGATTTTTTACTTCTTCTCCGGCTCAGCGGCTGGAGTCTTGTCCTTGTCTTTGTTTTTGTCTTCGATGGACATCAGCTCGACTTCAAAAATCAAAGTGGAGCCGGGGCCGATGTCGGCGCCCGCGCCGCGATCGCCATAGGCGAGATCGGTGGGAACGAAGAGCTGCCACTTTGAGCCGACGGGCATCAACTGAAGCGCCTCGGTCCAACCTTTAATCACGCCCGTCACCGGGAAGGTCGCGGGCTGTCCGCGCTTGTACGAGCTGTCGAACTCCTTGCCGTCGATCAAAGTGCCGCGATAGTTGCAGACGACCGAGTCATTCGGAGTAGGCTTCGGTCCGGTACCGGCTTTTTCAATCTTGTATTGCAGGCCGCTGGGCAGCGCGACTACGCCTTCTTTGCTTTTGTTGGCGGCCAGGAACGCTTCTCCGGCTTTTTTGTTCGTGTCGGCTGCTTCTTTATTCTTTTCCTGCATCTTGGCCTGCATTTCCTTCTGGACATCCTGAATGGCAGCTTGCGCTTCCTCGTCGGTAAGCAGAGTCTTGCTGCCCGCCAGAGCGTCCTTGATGCCGCGCGCCATAATTGTGGCGTTCACCGGCACTGCCTGCTTTTTGAAATTTGCTCCCATCTTCATGCCGATGGCGTAGCTGAACTTTTCTTCCTGCGTCTTGAGAGTCAGTGGAGCCGCAGTCTTGGCGGCGGTTCCGGTGGCAGGTTTTTTCGCCGCGGATGTCTGGGATTTTGCCGCGGGAGTTGCAGTCGTAGGAGCCTTGGCGGCCGGTGGAGTCGTCGCTGCCGGAGTATCTTGCGCCAGGGCATTCCCCAGCAACATCGCGGCAGCCAATATGTTCATGGCTGTAATCAAAAATTTGGGCATGTAGACATTGTCCCATTGGCGGCGAATCTCCGCAAACTCCGGGAGTAATCAGGGTCTTAGTCAGAAGCCGCGAAGCGGTTCGGGGCTTGCTGAAAAATACCGGGGGCGGATCCATCATGAGCCTGCTGACGATAACGCCGTCAGCTTGTTCGGTCTCAGGTCTGACCCTGAACGGTGACCCCAGCATCACGGTCAACGGCCAAATCAACTTCAGTCAGACGGCTCCATTGTTTCCCATAACGCTATCGGAAACCGGAGGCATCTCGTATGGCCCGAATCCCTCCGGAAGCTGCCAGGTCAAAGTGACCTACACGGTCAGCTCAGCAACCACCTGCACCGTCACCGGCAGCGCCTGCGGCCAGCCCGTAAATGGTCCTTGCTAGATTGAATCTGGTGGGCCCGCCAGGATTTGAACCTGGGACCAATGGATTATGAGTCCACGGCTCTGACCGCTGAGCTACGGGCCCAGAGAGTCTACGCTAACACAATATTAAGCGAGGAAGGTCCGTGACAGAATAGAGGGATGGAATTGTTTGCGGGGCCGGAATTTGTTTATGGGACGGCGTGGAAAGAAGAGCGGACGGCGGCGCTGGTGGAGATGGCGATCCGCGTGGGGTTTCGGGGGATCGACACGGCGAACCAGCGGCGGCATTATTTTGAAGCAGGAGTGGGAGAGGGTTTGGCGGCGGCTTATCGCGCGGGAGTGGTGAGGCGCGCGGATCTTTTTCTGCAGACGAAGTTCACGTACCGGCCAGGGCAGGATCACCGGCTGCCTTATGATCCGGCAGCCGGTCTGCGGCAGCAGGTGGCGCAGTCGATGGCGAGTTCGCTGGAACATTTGGGGACAGATTACGTGGACAGTTATGTGTTGCATGGGCCGGCTTCCGGTTACGACTGGACCGATGTGGATGCTGAGGTGTGGGAGACGATGCGGAAGGAGCGCGAGGCGGGACGCACGCGGGTGTTGGGAGTAAGCAATGTTTCGCTGGGGCATCTGGAGCAGATGGTGAAGGCTCATGGGGAAGCTCCGGCGTTTGTGCAGAACCGCTGCTACGCGCGGCTGGGATGGGATCGCGAGGTGCGAATGTTTTGCCGCGAGCACAACATTGTCTATCAGGGATTCTCGTTGCTTACGGCGAATATGGAAGTGTTGCGGCACGCGGTGGTGAATGAGGTCGCGGCTCGGGCGAATGCTACTGCGGCGCAGGTTGTGTTTGCGTATGCGCGGGCGGTGGGAATGTTGCCGTTGACGGGGACATCTAATGCGGAGCACATGAAGCAGGATCTGGCGAGCCGGAAGTTGCAGCTTTCGCCGGAAGTGGTTATGGAGCTGGAGGGTTTGGTTGGGTAGGCGTGGTCAGTCCCGCGCAACGCATCGCCATACCGATTTACGCATGAATGCGGTGAGAGTTCAGTCGTCCCTACGGGACTTGTTCTATATTCCGGTCCCTTTCCCCAGCGCTGGAAGCGCTGGGCTATTGTCAGTCGCCCCTCCGGGGCGGGGGTGCAGGATCCCAGTAACTTAGTTTGAAAGTTGTCACACTGTATTTCTCTCTTATCTGCGGTATACTCGCGCCGACTAGCTGTGACCGCAATTTTCTGTGAGGTGACGCCATGGCGTTCTGCAATTCTTGTGGAGCGAGTATCGCTGCTGGAACCAGGTTTTGTAACAAATGCGGGGCGCCGATATTGGCTTCCTCACCGGCGCAAGCGAGCGTGCCGACATCTGGGGCGGGAGCGCCGCCTGCCGCGCCGGGCACAATGCCTGTGGCCTCTTCCTACCCCGTAGCTGCCGCGTCTCCGCCGGCTTCGGGCGGCGGGGCGCTGAAGGCCATTCTGATTGTTGTGGGAGTGATTGTGCTGGTGGGAGTTCTCGCGGTCACGTCGCTGGCGTTCTTCGCTTGGCGTGTCGCTCGCCATACCCGGGTTCGCCAGGATGGCAACAATATGAGTGTCGAAACTCCGTTTGGCAGCGTTCGCTCGACCAACGATCCGGATGCGGCGGCCCGCGATCTGGGAGTGGATCTCTATCCGGGAGCACAGGCTTTGAAAGAAGGGGCGACCTCGGCATCGTTCGGCAGCGTTCACACTGCGACGCTCAATTTTGAAACCTCAGACTCGGTGGACAAAGTTTGCAGCTTCTACAAGCCTAAATTTCCCAATGCCATGGTGATGACGAGCGAGGCAAACCAGTGCACCATCGTCTCCAACGACCAGAAGAACATGATCACGATCGCGGTCAAAGCGGAGAACGATAAGACGCGGATCGTGATTACGAATGTGAGCAAGGCAGGCTCGGGAAGTTCATCGTCGAATTAACCTCAATCAACGACCAGACTAAACAACCAGCAGCATGACGAATCCATTCGTGGAAATCGCCCAGGCATCGAAGTCCGCGCAGGTGGACGCCGGTGGATTGTCCAAGGCTTTGCGATCGGCGATTCGGGGCGAAGTGCGATTTGATCAAAGCGCTCGCGCCCTCTACGCCACTGACGGCTCGAACTACCGGCAGGTGCCGATCGGCGTGGTGTTGCCACGCGATGCGGACGATGTTCTGGCGACGGTGGCGCTTTGCCCGGAGTTCGGCGCACCGCTGCTGTGCCGAGGCGGAGGCACGTCTCTGGCCGGGCAATGCTGCAACGTTGCCGTCATCCTGGATTTCTCGAAGTACATGTCGGGGATTCTGGAAATCGATCCCGAGCGCCGGATCGCGCGGGTGCAGCCCGGTGTGGTGCTGGACAATCTGCGCGCAGCCGCCGAAAAACATCACCTGACATTCGCCCCCGATCCGGCTACGCACGACCGCTGCACGCTGGGGGGGATGATCGGCAACAACTCCTGCGGCATTCACTCGGTGATGGCGGGCAAGACGGATGACAACATTGAGGCGCTCGAAGTCCTCACGTACGACGGCGTGCGGATGAAGGTAGGCGCGACGTCGAACGCGGAACAGGAACGCATCTCGCGCGAAGGCGGACGTCGCGGGGAAATTTACGGCAAGCTGCAAGCCATTGGCGGCACTTATGGTGACTACATCCGCAAGCGCTTTCCCAATATTCCGCGCCGAGTTTCCGGTTACAACCTGAACTATCTCTTGCCGGAAAGCGGGTTTCACGTGGCGCGCGCGCTGGTGGGCTCCGAAGGAACCTGCGTCACGATTCTCGAAGCCACGTGCCGACTGGTGGAGAGCCCGCCGGAGCGAGTGCTTTTAGTTGTTGCTTATTCGGACATTTACCAATGTGCGGATCGTGTTCCCGAAATCATGACGCACAAGCCGATCGGACTGGAGGGCTTTGACGAGATTCTGGTCGGCTACACGCGGCAAAAAGGGATCAACTCGGAAGGACTGGCGCTGCTGCCGGAGGGCGGCGGGTGGCTGATGGTGGAATTCGGCGCGGAAACATTAGGTGAGGCCGAAGCGCAGGCTCGGCGGCTGATGCAAGTTCTCGCAGGAAGTTCCCAGGCTCCGCAGATGCAACTTTACACCGGGAAGCAGCAGATCAAGCGCGTGTGGGAAGTTCGGGAATCCGCCCTGGGAGCCACTTCGCACGTCGCCGGGGAGCCGATGAACTGGGAAGGATGGGAAGATGCGGCGGTCGCTCCGGAAAAGCTTGGGGGATATCTGCGCGATCTGCGCAAGGTGTTTGCCGCTTACGGCTACCGAGGATCGCTTTACGGACACTTCGGCCATGGCTGCGTTCACACCCGCATTAACTTCGATCTGCAATCCAAGGAGGGGATCGCCAAGTTCCGAAAGTTTATGGAAGAGGCTGCGGATCTGGTGGTGAGTTATGGGGGCTCGCTTTCCGGGGAGCACGGGGATGGTCAATCTCGGGGTGAGCTGTTACCGAAGATGTTTGGGCCGGAGCTGATCCAGGCGTTCCGGGAGTTCAAGTCGGCGTGGGATCCGGAATGGAAGATGAATCCGGGGAAGCTAATCGATCCATATAAGCTGGATGAAAACTTGCGGCTGGGCGCGGACTACGCCCCGTGGGAACCAAAAACCAATTTCAAATTTCTGGACGACCACGGCAGTTTAGCGCAGGCGACTCTGCGGTGCGTGGGAGTGGGCAAGTGCAGGCACGAAGAGGGCGGAGTGATGTGCCCCAGCTACCGCGCCACGCGCGAGGAGGAGCATTCGACTCGCGGGCGGGCGCACTTACTCTGGGAGATGACGCAGGGCGAAGTGATCCGCGACGGCTGGCGCAGTGAAGAAGTGAAAGAGTCGCTTGACCTGTGCCTAGCGTGCAAAGGGTGCAAGAGCGATTGCCCGGTCGGCGTGGACGTGGCCACGTATAAGGCCGAGTTCCTTTCGCATTATTACGAAGGCCGGGTGCGTCCGCTGAGCGCGTATGTTTTCGGGAACATCGATATCTGGGCGCGTTTGGCGTCGCATGCGCCGGGCCTGGTTAATTTGACCACACAACTTCCGGTGCTGCGGGAGGTTGCGAAATTTGTGGCGGGAATTCCGCATCAGCGGGCTATTCCGGCGTTCGCGGCGCAGAGCTTTAAAACATGGTTTCATCGGCGCCGGCCTGCGGGCGTCGGGCAGAATGCTCCGGCGGTGGTTTTATGGCCTGATACTTTCAATAACTATTTTGTGCCGGAGACAGCGAAGGCCGCAGTGGAGGTTCTGGAAGCGGCAGGGTTTCGTGTGGTTGTGCCAAAGGCGCATCTTTGCTGCGGACGGCCGCTTTACGACCATGGCATGCTGGACCGGGCGCAGAGATTGCTGCTTCAGATCCTAGACGAACTTTCGCCAGAGATCGAAGCGGGGATTCCCGTCGTTGGGTTGGAGCCGAGCTGCGTGACTGTGTTTCGCGACGAACTGGTAAACCTGTTTCCGCACGATGAGCGGGCGCAGGCTTTGTCAGGGCAGACTTTTCTGCTGAGTGAGTTTCTGGAAAAGTACTGCGGGGATTTTTCACTTCCTCGAATGGAGCGGAAGGCGTTGTTGCACGGGCACTGCCATCACAAAGCGCTGGCGAAGATGACGGCGGAAGAGGCGGTGTTGCGGCGAATTGGGGTGGAGTTTCAGAGTCCGGCGCCGGGGTGTTGCGGGATGGCGGGAGCATTTGGATTCGAGCGCCATAAATATGATGTGTCCATTGCAGTTGGGGAACTTGAACTGATGCCGGCGGTGCGTCGGGCGCCTGCGGATTGGTTGATTATTGCCGACGGATTCAGTTGTCGGGAACAGATTGCGCAAGGGTCGGTGCGAAGGGCGCTGCATCTGGCGGAGGTGTTGCAGATGGCGCTTCATGAGGCGGGACCACACTAGGAGTCGGGGGCTAAAGCCCGGTTAGTATTTTTTGTTGCTGTACGCGGCGCTGAAGCGCCGCTCTTTCACGGTTGCCATGCGTTCTCGCAGGAGCAGAAGTACGAAGACTGAGCACGAATTGCCGTCCCCGACGTGACTTGTTCCTCATTTGAGGCTGAGTTTACCCAGGACTTCGTCCTGGGCTATTATCGGTGGCCCCTCCGGGGCGGGCTTTCCTCTTCGCACAGACCCGCGAATAACTCATTGTGGGAGTTAGACTTACGAGGCCTGCCCATCCCCCCTGTTTTCTGGGACAATAGGTGAGGGGACGCGCCCTTTCAGCTCTGGGCCGACCTAGAATCTAATTCGACGTGATGGAAGCCAAGAACAGCACGATTGTAGCGCAGTCGCCGCAGCCAGCCATAGGCAAAGTCCCGGCGGAAGCGCTGCCTACTCTGGTGGCCGCCAGTCCGCTTGATGCTCCCTTGTGTGGGTCGGTGCTGGTGCTGATTCAGTTTGATGTTTGTGAAGAAATTAAGCTTGATCAGCTGCGGCAGATCCTTGGGGCACGGACAGTGGATGCCAGCTTCAAACATCTTGCGCCGGGATACGTACGCTACCAGCGTCCTCCGGTGGAGGAAGTGCTGGAACCTCTGGTGCTGGAGAGCGGAGAACGGTTGCAGGGCGACATCAAGTACTTCGACTACGGCGTGGTCAGCGTGATCTTCGAGGTGCCCTTCTCGGGAGACTGGGACAAGCTGGTGCAGCTTTCCAGCCGCTGGGTGTGGGACACGAACTTCGAGAGTCTGGCGGCACGCATCGTGAAACAGAAACTCGAGCGCGCCGCGCCGGCGCTGGTGAAGCCTTATGCGGGCGAATGGTTGAAGGAAGATTATTTCATCTTTCATCTGCGGGAGGTTGCGGGGTCGCCGTCGGCGTCCGATCTGCTTGGTGCACATGGCGTGGAAATTGCGCAGGTCGTACGCGGGGAGAGTCAGCCGCTCTCGGACGGCGAGCGGCAGGAGATTCTGCAAGCACGAACCTCGTACTACCCAAACGACTTGGCGGTGATCGGATGGAACGCGGCGTTTATCTATGACAGCCCGGTGGGCGCCGAAACCGCCATCCAATTGCTCCAATATGCCAACTCGCAGCTTCTTGAATTCCGTCACTACGATGAGTTGCTGACGAAACAGCTCGAGGGAGTGTACGACTTTCTGGATCGAGGCCGCGGGCTGTGGTCGCGTTGGCGAACAGCGGGAGCGGCGTCGAAACTGCATACCGTGCTGCTGGATGTGGGCGAACTGACGGAGCGCGCCGACAACGCCATCAAATTCCTGAGCGATATGTTTTCCGCGCGCCTGTACAAGCTGGCGGCGCAGAAAGTGGGAGTGCCAGACTATAAGGATCTGGTGCAGCAAAAGCTGCAAACTGCCGAAGAGCTGTACCGCTTCATGGTGGACGAGTTCAATCAGAGCCGTGCATTTGTTCTGGAATTGATGGTGGTTATTATTCTGATCATCGAGCTAATTTACTTTTTCCGCGGGAAGCCTATCTAAAGTGATCGTCGCAGTGTTCGCCAGAACCAGCGTTGCCAAAAATCCTCAACCAGAGTAGATTTCGGGTAATTCCCCACTCCTGTGGGGCAGTAGACCTAACCGCTTAATATGGCGTCATACGACATATCGTTTGTCGCCATATATGGAACTACCGCTCACCGAAGCTGTCCTACTCATCCTGCTGAGCCTGGCGGAACACCCGCGGCATGGTTACTCCATTCTGAAAGATGTGGAAGAAGTCAGTGGAGGCCGGGTTGTGCTGAGCACCGGCACGCTGTACGGAGCATTGCGCCGTTTGCTCGATGAGGGCTGGATTGAGCGTTTTGAGGAAGACGACACTACGCGGGGACGGCAGGCCTATCGCCTGACCACCCTGGGACAGCGCACGCTGCAGACCGAAGTCACCCGGCTGAAGCAACTAACGCGAGTGGCCAGTTTGCGAACAGCGCGCAGGGGGGCATAAACAATGGTAGCCCTTTATCAAAAGCTCTTATACCTGTATCCCCGCTTCTACCGCCAACAGTTCGCAGAGGAAATGACTGCGGTGTTTCGCGATGTAGATGAAGAAGCGCGCCGTAGGGGCAGCATCATCACCATGAAGTTCTATGTGCGGGAGGCCGGCGGACTGCTTCGTGGAGCAGTAACGGAGCACTTCCGGCGGATTTTTGGCAGCCAAATTCCTTCGCCACTTTTTCCCATGAGGTTCACCATGCGCCCCGGTTTCCGATTCCCCAAATCCACCTCATTCCTGATGACGGTAATCCTCGCTGGGATCGTCCTGGCGATCGACAAAGCGGAAGCGATCCGCACCGCGCTCCCAGCCGACATTGCGCCGGTTGGCCCGATGTGGGCGCCTCACGTCAACATCTTGACGACTATAGTGCTGACGTTCCTGCTGGTGGATTTCGTGGCCGCGGTGGGGTGGGTGGTGTTATTTGCGCTGCACCGCTCGGGAGTGCAACGGCTGGAGGAAACCTCGTCCGCTCCCGAGCGTTCATAGAGCAACGCCGCCAGCAGTAGTCGTGGGGCCGTGCGCAAGCCCCCACATCCGAGGTTGAGACGCTGCTGGCTGATCTGACACGGGTTCGCGGGTTTATTTGTCCGCGCCCGACAGGCTAAACAATGTGCCGCACCCACTCGAGCACGCCGTGCTGCTGCCGCCTTCGAGCGTTGAACCGTAGAAAGTCCCGCCGACATCCAAGAGCGCCGATTGCGGATTCGCACCGTCCGCTGAGTCGAAGGCGTGCAACCGCGTCAGCCTTCCCGCGGGAGTGATTTTGTAAACTGTTCCGCAACCACTGTATCCATTGCTTCCCGGGCAGCCGCTCCCGCCAAACGCGGTGGTGCCATAAAAGTCGCCACTGGAACCCTGCACCAGTCGTGAGGTCGGCAGCTTGCCGTCGGGGCAGTTTGTTTTGGCGCAGAAAGCGTGGAGCACAGTAAATCTTCCTGCCGGCGTGATTTTGTAAACCGTGCCCCAACCATTGGCTCCGCCCAGGCTGGCGGTGCCGAAGAAGCCTCCACTGCCGGCTTGAACCACGCCTGCGTAGGGGGAATCGCCGTCCACACAATTCGGCAGCGAGCAAAAGCTGTAGATTGTGGTCAACTTGCCAGTCAGGCTGATGGAGTAGATGGTGCCATAATTTAGACTGGTTCCCCCGGAGTACGTCGTCCCGTAGAGGTTTCCGTCCTTGGCTTGGATGAGTTGGCCGAATGGGATTTGGCCATCCACGCAATTTGTTGCCGAGCAGAAACTGTAGATCGTTGTCAGTTGGCCTGCTGGAGTGATTTCGTAGACCGTGCCGAAGCCCATGACACCCCCGTACGACGTCGTCCCATAGAAATTTCCGTTTGAGGCCTGCACCAGTCCGGTACTCGGATAGATTCCGTCGGTGCAATTTGTCTTCGCACAGAAACTGTAGAGAGTGGTCAACACTCCCCCGGGGGTGAGTCTGAAAATGGTACCGTCGTTCTTTGCGCCTCCAGCATTCGTTGTGCCGTAAAAATTCCCATCGCTGGCCTGAATCACTCCGGCTACCGGATAGGAACCATCGGCGCAACTGGGCAAAGCGCAGAAACTGTAAACTGTAGTGAGTGCGCCCCCGCTGGTCAGGGAAAACACCGAACCGTAGCCGCTTCCATATTCGCTTGAGGTCGTACCGTAGAAGTTCCCATCCGTGCCCTGGATGAGGGCACCCCACGGATTGTCACCGTTGGACACGTCAAAACTTAAAATATTGTTGAAGGTCTGCGCTTGCGAGGTGATGGTTGCTACGGAAAGAGCGACGGCCATGCATGCCATACGAACGAAACTGAGCTTTTTCACGATGCCTCCTTTTGGGCTATGCACCGACCGATTTTGTGGGCACAGGTGGGCAGATTCGTTGGAGACAATCTCCCGACGAAATTGACCAATTGATTTACGGCAAGGCTCTAGAGAAAGAAAGTCGTGCCGCAAGGCTTAGGGGAGGAAAGAACGGCGAAGCGGGAGTATTATTCCGTAGCTCTGAACCTTTGTCAATCGGCAACATTCCTTTATTTTTCCGAAGTGCCGTGCTACAACGGGCTGGCCTCCCCCGGAATCGCGGAAGCGTAGTCCCCGGGAAAAGGGAACCGAAAAAATGAGGGGTCTGAAACAAAAACGCATTCTGATTACCGGTGGCGCCAGCGGCATTGGTGCCGCCACCGCCGCGCGCTTTCTGGAAGAAGGTTCACAGGTCTGCATCCTCGACCGCGACGCCAAAGCGTGCGAAGCAATTCGCCACCAACTCCCGGCAATCTCCGAAGCCATCATTGCCGATGTGACCGACCTGATGCAGGTGGAAGCAGCTGTAGCCGACGCGGTGCGCGTGATGGACGGCGTCGACGTCCTGATTAACAACGCGGGCATCAGCATTCGGCATAACTTTCTCGACATCACTCCGGAAGAATGGGACAAGGTAATCGCCGTCAATCTAACCGGCGTCTTCTATGTGGCGCAGACAGCGGCACGCCACATGTGGGAGCGCGGGAGTGGAGTGATTCTGCAGACTGCTTCCACTAACGGAATCATGGGCTACCCTTACTACGCCGATTACAACGCTACCAAAGCCGGAGTAATCGAACTGACACGCTCGATGGCGCTGGAACTAGCGCCCAAGATTCGCGTGTGCGCCGTAGCACCGGGATACGTACTCACGCCCATGCAGCGCGCTGAGTATACCGATGCGATGCTGGACGGAGTAAACCGCAAAATTCCCCTGGGCCGGCACGCTAAGCCGGAGGAGATTGCAGCGCTGTTCGCCTTTTTGGCGTCGGACGACGCCGCCTTCGCGACTGGCCACGTCTATACGATGGATGGCGGTGAGACTACCGGCGGACTCGCCAGCCGTTGAGATTGTGAAATGCCGGGAAGGCTAGCGCCGCACCAATCTTGAAGCCAGCCGCGCCAGGCGCACTACTCGATAAAGGGGGGAAAGGACGCGAGGCAGAGGAAGCGCCTCCCACTCGCCCGGACCGGGCGTGAAAGTCAGGCGGGCAAGAAAGCGCAAGCGGTCAGCTGGGCGTTCGCGCAGCCGTATCATCAAGCGGAAGTAGGATATTTGCTGGACATCGTGAGAAACTCCCGCCGCCAATGCCTGGGCAATCTCATCGGCCAAGGCCCGCGCACCTGAGTCCGCGTGAATCGCAGCTTCGAGTGGAGCTGGAATCGGCGTGTCCAGAAGTTGGTTCGTCAGCAGCAGGGTGGTGTGCAGTATGCGCTCGACGCCGATTTCTTGCGCACAATCCCGGATTCGAGTCCAACTTAAGCTGGATCTCTTCAGGATTTGCGCGATGTCGCACAGCCAGAGGAGCCTTCCCCATTCATGTTTTGCGGCATGAATAGCCAGTACGAGCAGTAAGTCTTCAGCCGACGGCGTTTTCACGTTGCGGCCGGCAACGGAGACGATCACGGCCCGGTCAAACAGGCCGTCCATATCGAAATCGACTGCATAGAAGCGGGGCTGCAGCGCCCACTGCACTTCCAGGAGTCCGCGGCCCGCGGGACTGTCGAAGCTGCATTCGTATCCGGAAGCGATGTAGTCTTTTTCGGCGTCCTCTGGAATAGCGACGTGTTGCGTGTATCCGAGTTCGCGAACTGCATGTTTGATACGAGCCACGACATTTCTACGTACAAACAAGTCGATGTCGCCGGGTTGGCGGAGCGCCAAGTCTCCATAGTAAAGCTCTGATAAGACCACGCCCTTGTAAGAAATCGTTTCAATGCCGAGTGTATCCAGACAGTCGAGAAGGCGGATCAGTTCGCGCGCGAGGAACAGAGACTTGTGCACGTTGCTTTCGTAACGCTGGCGCAGAGTCACCAGCACCTGCGGGGGAACCAAATCCGGCATGCGGGAGAGATTCTGATAAAGAAGAGAGGACAAGCCGTGCTCCTCTGCGAGGCGAAGCAGGGACTCCCATTCGACCGAGCGATCCAAGGCGATTTTCTCAAACGAAGCCCGGAGGAGGCCAAGATCGTGCTCGGATGCATCTGGTGAGGCAGCGGCCAGCAGAAGATTCCACTCGGGCGCGACCGAAGTGGTTTGGCGGGAGATGGCCACAGGTGGGGCTATTTCACTAATCTGATTCACCGATGCCGGCCATCTTAACAGGACAAGGCGGCAGTCTTCGAGGCGCATCCCGGCGGACCCGGGGCGTCGCACCGGCGGATCTTCCAGAAGATTACTTCGGTCACCTCCAAAGTCGCCTTATTAGGCTTAATCACGCCTCGGCTCTGTCAAACTCTGAGGAGCGGACTGAGCGAGGTCCGTGGCATAGCAGGGATGGAAATACTCACGCCCAAGTCGATTCGCCGCAGCACGCGATTGCGCGTGGAGATTCCAGTGACTGTAACCAGCATGGATCGCAGACATCCGTTTTCCGCGTCCTGCGTTGCCCTGGTGGTGAGCCCGCAGGGTTGTGGATTCCGTACTACGCATCCGTTACCAATTGAAACGCCAGTGCTGTTGAGCGATCTGCCCGGTGGCAAAAGCGCCTCTGGCCGCGTGGCCAATTGCTTGCCGCTGGGCAAGGATGGGAACTTTCTGATCGGAGTATCGCTGTACAATCCTGGGAACGTGTGGGGAATTATCGATCCGCCAGCGGATTGGAATTGCGAGGGGAGTGCTTCCAGTGCCGCCGTTGCGGGTGAGGCCCCCGCCAAAAACAAGAATGCCTGGCCTTACAACCTGTTTTCCGGCCAAGGCGAAGCCCACCCCGGACGCAAATAGCCTTCAGGGTTTAGCCGGGCCGACCTTCCTTGCAGCACTCAAAACGGGACAGGGTCTATTGGCAACATCCTCCCATGCTTTCGTAACCTCGTCTTGGGTGTGGGGTACTGCCATACTTTGGGCACGATGTCGCAACCACACGCAGCTCTTGCGCCGCTCGCATTAGAACCCTCTCCTCACGCATTGACCGGGCAAGACCGGCCGTTTCGAGTGAAGTTCCGGGGATCCATCCTTACGCTGATGCGGTTGCCGAACCGGCGCGAGTTGCGTGGGAAATTGCATCAGCTTTCCGTCACCGGCGGCTTGATGCACGTGGAGAAACCGCTCGACGAGAAGCTCAAAATCGAGCTGATCTTTCACATCGGCGAGACTACCGTGCGCGAAAAGGCGGAAATGATGTTTCCCATGTGGGCGACGCAGGGGTGGCTGCAGCCCTTCCGCTTTGTGGAACTGGCCGAAAGCAGTAAGAATGGGTTGGAGAAAAGTCTTCTGCAGTTTGTTCAAAGCTTGCAAAAACCTGCCTGAGTTCCTAGCATCAGGCTCAACAGGCCTGATGGCTTTTCTTCCCGAAGGAAACAAATCTTAGAGTAAGAGTGTTATAAGCTGGGTCTTGCCGCAATCACGGCAAGCAGGCGGACCCGCAATGGCATCTCGCAATGTTGTTTTCTGGGAGGTCGATACCCAGGCCGACTTCATGTTGCCGGGGGGAAAACTATACGTGCCCGGCGCGGAGCGGTTGCTGCCGAACATACGCCGACTCACGGATGCGGCGCGCCAGGGCCGCGTATTACTCGTCTCGCATGGTTGCTACCACACGAAAGACGATCCTGAGTTCAACACGTTTCCGCCGCATTGCGTGAAAGGCACCGCGGGCTCCGCTTATGTTCCGGAAGCGATAACGGAAAAAGTGATTACGGTGCCAAACGAGGCTGGTGCGAAACTTCCGAGCGATCTCGGCCCCTACCAGCAGATTCATCTAGAGAAGCAAACACTCGACATCTTCGAAAGCCGGCACGCCTATGAACTTGTCAAGCGGCTGCCCGATGACGCCGAAATCGTAGTTTTTGGTGTGGTGACGGAATACTGCGTTCGCTTCGCCGCCAAGGGATTGCTGGAGCGCGGACGGCGTGTCTCTGTTGTTCAAGATGCTGTCGAGACTCTAAAGGCTGCAGACGGGGAACGAACCGTGGCTGAACTGAAAGCTCTCGGCGCAAGATTCATCACTACGGATCAGGCGCTGGCAAAGCTAGATCCGAAGTGACCAGCGTGCCCTAGCGAGCGACACCCTCTAGGGAAAGCGCACGTCCAGGCTGTAAATCTCCTCGGTGCTTCGGTCTCGCATCAGCAGCGGAGAGTCGTTGGGCGCCAGTCCGACCCAGAATTCCCAGGGATCGAATCCGCGCGGAACCTCCTTCAGGTTGAGCAAGCGTTCCACTTTGCCATCCGGGACGCTCACGCGAATCATCTCGTCGGTATTGTCAGAATAGTCCTCCGCATACACAAATTTTCCATCGTGCGACCAATTCTCAAAAGCAAAGCGCGACGCCGCCAGTTGAGTCCAATTATTTTTACTGGTGTCGTAGAGCATCAGCTTGCTGGAGTCCGCGGAGAGCGCGGCAATGTAATGCCCATCCTGTGAACAGCGAGGACTGAAGAGATTCTCCGAGCCGGGGACATCAGAGACCTGCGATGTCTTTGTGTCGGCCTGGTGAATGTTCGGGCCGTTAACGCTTCCGTAGTCCAGCCAGGGCATTCCGGCAAACACGATGGAGTCGCCGGCAGTCGTCCACGTGGGGTCGCCCTGGTTGTGATCTCCCGAGGTCAGTTCATGAGGCGTGCCACCGGATGCGAGGACCACGAAGATCTTCCACGGCTTTCCGGGACGCGACGCCATGAATGCGATCTGCGTCCCATCCGGCGACCAGCGCGGGGCATGCACCTGCATCGGCGCATAAGTGAGTTGGGTGCGCGAACTTCCATCCGGCTTGCTGCGCCACAGAGTAAGTTCCGGATGCGCCACATAGGTCATCCACTCGCCGTTGCGTTGGAAATCTGCCTCGCCCGCCGACACGCCGGGAAGGTACAGGGCGAACTGTTGCGATTTACCATTCAGTCCGATCAAATCGAAGCGGCGCTGCTCGCCGATCACGAAAAGTTTCTTTCCATCCGGACTCGGTGTCGGGCTGCTGAACATCAGCGGGCCGACAGTCAGTTGCGTGGGTTCTGCGGAACCCTTGCTAAAAAGAGATGCATGTTCACGCAAAGCCCAGATGTTTTGGCTGTGATCGCGAGTGGATTGAAGCAGGTAGTAGTCTCCGTTTGCGGTCCAGTTTCCGTCAACCTCTTGCGTAGGCTTGTTCCAGTCAGGCAAGACCGGGTGCAGGTTTTTGCCGTCGGCCGTGACCTCCCACAACGACGACGTGCGCTGCTTAGTATCCTGAATCGTGAATCGCAAACGGCGGCCATCGGGAGACAATCGCGGGGCAAAAGGTACTCCGGGCACGGTTAGAAGTTCCTGAGAATCGCTTCCATCTTCATTGCAGGTGAACAACGTTGACTTGCTGGCGTACACGATGCGGTGACCGTCCGGCACCCAGGTGGCAGCGTGAGCCAGGATGTTTCCCACGGGACGGGGCGAGCCTGCCGGAACGGGTAACACCCAAACCGGCCACTCTGTCTCCGAACCCTCGGCCATGCCTCTGACCAGCAACTGGGAGCTGCCAGGAAAGAAATCATAAATGTCCGCGCTCGCCAATGAGATCGGTAAAGGAGTTGTCTCGCCACCGGAAGTCGAAACCTGCATCAACACCGAGTGGCCGCCCAGATGTTCGGAGAAATACAGCCGCGAACCGTCTGTAACCAGAGAGCGCTTTGAGGCGCCATCGTTGGTAATCTGCATGGAAGAAAAGACTGCGGGCGGGGCCTCCGGGGACCTGAACAAGAACATAACCGCAATCAAGGATGCCAAAGCAATGAAGCCCACTACCAGCCATGGAAATATCTTCGTCTTCCCTTTCTGTGGGGTGTGAGACGTGGTAAAGGCCGTCGCGAACAAGGCGCGGATTCTCTCTTTCGAATCCGGCGCCGGCCTTATCGCCGAACCGCTAGTGGAAAATTGGCCAGACTCCAACTCCCGGCGCAAGCGTTGGAAATCAACCCGCATCTCACCCGCGCTTTGATAGCGCTGCCCAGGATCTTTCTCCAGGGCTTTCCTGACGATGCGTTCGAGCTCCGGAGGCGTGGCCGGATCGAAGCGCAAAGGCCACTCCGGCGCGCTGTGAATCAGCGAATCAAAAAACGCAGCGGTGGTTTGCCCCTGGAAGGGCAGCGCTCCCGTCGCCATCTCGTAGAGCACGACGCCAAAGGAAAATAAATCGGTGCGCGAATCCAGAGGACGCCCCAACGCCTGCTCCGGCGACATATAAGGAATGGTTCCCAGGGCGGAGCCCGGGCGGGTCAGATCATCCGGCGAGTGAGTGACACCTCCGCCGAAGGTGTCACCGCTCACATGCGCATGGTCGTCTACAGTAAGCTTAGCCAGTCCAAAATCCAAAATCTTGGCGTTGCCGCGCTTGGTTACAAAAATATTCGTCGGATTGATATCGCGGTGGATGATGCCGTGCGCATGAGCAGCGTCCAAAGCATCACCGATCTCGATCCCCAGGGTCAACAGCGTTCCGATCTCCAGAGGCCGACCGCCAATGCGGTGCTTCAGCGGGAGGCCATCGAGAAACTCCATGGCGATGAAAGCCTCACCATCCTGTTCGCCGATGTCGTAAACGGTGCAAATATGGGGATGGTTTAAGGCCGAGGCAGCTTGAGCCTCAACCTGAAACCGGGCCAGGGAATGCGCATTGCGAGACACTTCTGGAGGCAGGAATTTCAGCGCGACGAAACGGTGCAGCCGCGTGTCTTCCGCCTTGTAGACGACGCCCATCCCGCCGCCGCCAAGCTTTTCGAGAACACGATAGTGCGAGATGGTGCGGCCGATCACGTAGCAGAATCCTACGTTGGAGAAAGGCTCAAGTCAACGCACGGGTTGACTGGCGCGCCTTTCACGAGCAGAGCGACCGCCGAGCAATCAACACTTTCTTCTCTCGGTGAGAAGTTGGACCCTTACTCGATCACCTGTCATTGCATTACTCTATTCGAGTTGCCGCCTTGATCGCCGGAGGATCCATGTCCCGTTTTGTGAAGTGGCTGACCTTATGTCTCGGCCTTCTCACAGCTTTTCTGCCTGCACACTCGCAGTGTGTACTGCCCGCATCCCCGAACCAGGCCACTATGGATTCCAGCTTCGACAGCTTTTTCCAGCAGAACGGCCCGGGGTGGACGGGAGGAGATGGCTCCTATTCCATTCTTCTTCCCGATGGAACCAATCTGTGGCTGTGGTCCGATTCGTATATCGGAACAGTCGACCCGACCACGCGCCTGCGCAAGAGCTACATCTTTACGGCGCACAACTCACTCACCATTCAGAACCAGACGACAAATACTCTGACCACAGTCGGCTATCCGCCACAAGCGAGTTCGTACTTTGTTCCCACGAACAAGAAAGACTGGTTCTGGATTGGAGATGGGCTGGTGGTGCAGACTTCGCCAGGAGTTTACAAGATAAAAATCATGCTGCTGGAATGGACTGGTGCGTTCAAGCTGGTGGGCAATTCATTGGCGACTCTCTCGTGGCCCAGTCTCTCGATCGACTCCATCACTCGGGTGGCGCTGCCTGACACTTCGATTGAGTGGGGATCGCGGATCATGCAGGTGGGTTCAAATTTTTACATCTATGGCTTAAAAGATCCTGGGAACGACAACAAGACGCCTTACCTCGCCCGTACTGGATCGGTGAATAATCTCACGAATCCCGCGAAGTGGCAGTACTGGAACGCCACGCAAAATAAATGGCTGTCAGGGCAAAGCAATGCAACTGCGCTCAGCGGCGTCGCGGCGATCACACCGGAGTACTCGGTTGACCAGATGACATCCAGCGGGGGCACGTTTTATCTGATGACAGGAATGGATCCGCAAAACCCGCCGTTCCCGCTGTGGAATGCGGTGACGACATGGTATTCCTGCAACCCGCAAGGCCCATGGTCGAATAAGACTACCGTTTATACGACTCCAGAGGCGGGCGCGAACGGCTGCAAAATCGGAACGCTCGTTACCTACAATCCCAAAGCGCATCCCGAGTTCACTGGCTCGAATGGCATTCTGCTGACTTATAACGTGAATGCGAATACTTCGAGCGATCTAGTCTGCGCGAATGACTACATGCCGCGATTCTTACGGCTGACTATTCCGGGCGTGACTTCGGCGGCGAAGCCCTTCCCGCAGAGATAGAAAGAGCCTTAAATTTTTAACTCCACAACCGGGTAGCGTAGTCGGTCATGGTAAGCCCAAGCAGCAGAAGCAGAAAAAACAAAGCTCCGAGGACTACCAGTTTGGTGAGCTTTTCGCTGGCATGGTAGACGTGCATGAAGAAGAGTGCGACGAGGGTGGCCTTCACAGTGGCAATAACCAGAGCCACCGGAGCATTAAATGGCCCGAGGTCCAGAGTTGCGGCGAACACCGTAAGGCCGGTGCCCACCAGGAGCGCGATGAATACCGCGAAGTAACCTGGAAGCGGAGACGATTGTGAGTGTCCTGTCATGCGAATCCTATTTGTGCCGGTCGATCAGATAGAGCAACGGGAAAAGATAAATCCATACGATGTCGACAAAGTGCCAGTACAGGCCTCCGATTTCGATTGGCGTGTTGTACTCGGACGTGAATCGTCCCTTCCATGCCATCAGTAACAGCCACAGAAAAATGCCGAGGCCAATGATCATGTGCAGCGCGTGCAGGCCCGTCATCACAAAGTAGAGAGAGAAAAAAATCTGCGCGTGGGCCGGGCTGGCGTACTGACCAGGATGCCCTGGAATTTCTTCGTGGTCGAAGCTGAAAGACGCGCCAGGGAGGTGATGCTCCACAAACTTGTCTCGATACTCGATGCCCTTGATGCCGAGGAACGTTGCGCCGAGGAGCATGGTCGCTGCGAGACTGATTAATAGCAGAGTTCTGCGTGCGGTCTGCGCCGCCCAGACTGCGAGCACTACCGTTAGACTGCTGCAGATCAGCACCGCAGTATTGGTGGCGCCCAGCGCCATGTTGATGGATTTGCTGGCGGCCGCGAAATCTCCGAAATACCAATGCCGGTAGATCAGATAGGCGCAGAACAGTCCACCGAAGAACATGACTTCGGTCGCGAGAAACACCCACATGCCGAGGCTAGAGGCATCGCGCTGCTGCTCAGGATCGGCGAAGTGATGCAGCAACTCCGGACGATTCTGCTCCTCGTGATGAAGGCCGACCAGCGTGCTATTGGGCAATGGGGACCTCCTCGGTGCGAGGAGCGTCCAATTCCTCGTAGTTGTACGCTTCCCAGGTGACGACTGGTTCTTCTTCAAAATTGAAAGTAGTGGGAGGCGAAGAAGTCATCCATTCAAGCCCCGCGGCATTCCAAGGATTGTCCGGCGCCGGCTTGCCATAGCGCATGGACCAGAGGAAATAAACCATGGGCAGCAGATATCCGACGCCGAGAACAGTCGCGCCTGCAGTGGAGAGGACGTTCAGCACCTGAAATTCCGGCATGTGGCTGTAGTCGTAATAACGGCGCGGCATGCCCATATAGCCGAGCAGGAATTGCGGGAAAAATGTCAGGTTAAATCCGATAAAAACGATCAGCGCCGCCAAGCGGGCCCAGCCTTCGGGATAGAGGCGTCCAGAAATTTTCGGCCACCAGAAGTGCATCCCGCCGAGATAGCCCATGACCGCGCCTCCAACCATAATGTAGTGGAAGTGCGCGACCACAAAGTATGTGTCGGTGACGTGAACATCAATGCCCAACGCGGCCAAAAAGAGGCCGGTGAGTCCGCCAATGGTGAAGAGTCCGAGGAAGCCGAAGGCGTAAAGCATAGGCGCATCGTAGTGAATGGAGCCCTTGTAAAGAGTGGCCGTCCAGTTGAAGACTTTGATGGCGGAAGGAACAGCGACGGCGTAGCTGAGCAGAGAAAACACCAGCGCGGCGTAGACCGATGTTCCCGCGACAAACATGTGGTGAGCCCACACCAGAAAGCCGAAGACTGCGATCGCAATGGATGAGAACGCCACGAAGCTGTAACCGAAGATGCGCTTGCGCGAGAAGCAGGCGATGATCTCGGTGATGACGCCCATGGACGGCAGAATCATGATGTAGACGGCGGGATGCGAGTAAAACCAGAACAGATGTTGAAAGAGAATTGGATCGCCGCCGAGTTTGGGATCAAAGATGCCAAGGTGCAAAGTGCGTTCGGCCGCGACCATCACAATGGTGACGGCGAGGACCGGCGTGCCTAGAAGCTGAATAATGCTGGTGGCGTAGTGCGCCCAGATGAACAGCGGGAGGCGCGACCAAGTCATGCCGGGCGCCCGCATGCGGTGAATGGTAACGACAAAGTTGAGGCCGGTGAGGATGGAAGAAAATCCAGCGATGAAGATTGCGAGTCCGGCTTCCACAACTTTAGTATTGGAAAAATTAGTGCTGAAAGGGGCGTAGAAGGTCCAGCCAGTGTCCACGCCACCGGTCAGCATGCAATGCAACATCATCACGCCGCCGATGATGTAGAGGTACCAGCTCAAGAGGTTAATACGAGGAAAAGCGAGATCCTTCGCCCCGATCATCATGGGCACGAGGAAATTTCCCAGGACGGCGGGTATCGAAGGAATCAGGAAAAAGAAGATCATGACCATGCCGTGCATGGTGAAGAGTTTGTTGTAAGTGTCGGCTTGGACCAGATCGCCCGCGGGGGTGAGCAACTCAAGGCGGATGAGCAGCGCAAAGAAGCCGCCGATGAAGAAGAAGAATGTGATCGAGATGAGATAGAGCAGGGCGATGCGTTTGTGGTCGGTGGTGAGCAGCCACGACCATACTCCATACTTCTTGTTCAGATAGTTCTCGCGTTCGAGAGGTTGAGGGATCGCGATCTCCATACTCATTGCACCTGACTTCCCTTGTTTAACACGTCCTGAACGTTTTGGACGTTCGCTGCGGCGGGCCTTGCCGAACTGGCGCTGGTTCTGGCAGCCTCACCCGGTTTGGCCGGCGCGATCGACTTGATGTAGGCGACCAGTGCATTGACCTGCTCTTCGGTGACTAGCCCTTGAAACGTGGGCATGATGGGCTGGAATCCCTTCACTCGCTTTGCCCCCGGATCCAGAATGCACTCGCGCAGATAGTTCTCGTCGGCAGTAACGGTTCGTCCATCTTCGAGTTGCACCGGTTTCCCGAAGACGCCCTGCAGGTTTGGACCCCGGCCCTGTGCGTCGCCGCGGTGGCAGGTGACGCAACCAAGCTCTGCGAAGATTTTCTCACCCGTAGCCGAGAGCGGGCCGGTAGAACCTCCGTTCATCCATGCTTCGTATTGGGCCGGTTCCTGGACGACGATATCTCCGACCATGCCCGAGTGCTGCGTGCCGCAATATTCTGCGCAGAACAGGTGATAGACGCCAGGCTTGGTGGCACGGAACCACTCGACCGTGTAGCGTCCGGGCAAAACATCCTGTTTCATGCGGAAGGCGGGGATGTAGAAGCTATGGATGACATCCTGCGAAGTCATGATCAGTTTGACGTCGCGGCCCACGGGGACGTGCAGTTCGTTGATCTCGCGTTGGCCTTCGGCGTGTTCCAGCTTCCACATCCACTGCTTCGCCACAACGTACACTTCTGTGGCGTCGGCGGGCGGCGTGCGCTCTTTGAAGTAGACGAGCGCGCCCCAGGCAAAGATGACCATGAAGACGAGGAACGGAATCGTGCTCCAGGTAATTTCGAGCGGCGTGGAACCTTCAATCTGCTCAGCCCGAACTCCGGGACGGTGGCGGTACCGAGCAGCAAAATAAAGCAAGAATGAAAAGACCAGTAGCGTCATCATCCCGGTGACAATCAACAGGAAGATGTAGAGGGCGTCCACGTTGCGCGCCATGGTGGAAGCCTGCACCGGCCATAATGGAAAGTTATTGAGCATACCGTGTCTTTGTCGCCGTCTTCCGCGTCACCGAACGATCTAATCTCCACAGGATAAAGAGCATGCCGCCGAGCAGAAGAACGGTCGCGGCCGCCGCTAATCGCAAAATATTGCCGACCATGGCGCCGTATTTTCCGCTCTCGGGATTGTAGTGATAGCAATAGAGCAGCACCGCATCCACGGCGTTGCCGATCTTGCCCTGCGAAGCTTCCACCAATCCCATGCGCAAATCTTTTGGAGGAAAATCCACGCCATAGAAATAGCGAGAGATACGGCCTTGCGGCGTGAGCACCATGATGGCGGTCGCATGAGCATACTGATTGGTTTTCTCGTCGTACTGATACTGGAAACCGACTGCCTTCGTCAGCGCATTGATCGATTCCGGCTGGCCCGTGAGGAAATGCCAGCCCGCGGCTGCATTGGCGCGGCCGTAACGCGCGACGTAATCTTTTTTCTTGGCCGCTGCCATTTCGGGAGTTTCGCGCGGATCGAAGCTGATCGTGACCACATCGAATTCATTTCCCACGTCGAACTTCACCAATCGCATCGCACTGGAGAGCCCGGCCAGGGCCTCTCCGCAGAGCATGGTGCAGTTGTAGTAAACCAGGTTCAAGATCAATGGCTTGTGGCCGAAGTAATCTCCCAGCTTCACGGTCTTGCCGGTATCGTCGCGGAAGGCAAGATCGGCCGGCACCTGCGCGTCAAGATGTTGCTCGATGCCAACATTCTCCAGTCGCGGTGGACGCGAGTTAGCGGGCGGAGCCATGATGCCGTTATTCATCTGTGCCCTTGCGGGCAAGACCAGCAGCGCAAACGCCAAGGACGCGTAAAGCGAATTGTTCCGCTTTCGAATCACTTCTTAGGGCCTTTCGTGGCAGAGCCGGCCTTGTTTGATAGGTTGCCAATCTTAGACTTCGCAACAAGAGTTTCGGCGCTTCCGCCTTGCCCACGAACGGGTAGACCGCGCTGCACCAGAAGATCCATTGCGCGTTCAATCGGGATGTGGACTACACCATCCTTCTCATTCACCCAACCGTAGCTGTAGAGCGTCTTATCCTCGTTAATTCGGATGTCATCGAGTTGGCCGCGCTCGTCCTCCTCCAACTTGGGGCTGGGGAAGACGCTCTGCGGGTATCCGCGCTCCACATGGCGCGTGTCTTCTGGATGCTTGGTGATAAGAGGATTCACTGAAGGCTGCGACGTCTTTTCCCGGCGATCGAGAACCGGAAAAAGTGCTCGCAGCGCCAAAGCGCACAGCAGCGTGACCACACCCAGGCCGAGAAGGAAATATAGGATGCCAGAGACCTTCAGATCCTGGCGCTCATAGCCGCCGTGGCCGTTTGCGTTCCCGTGTTTGGCTTCGCTGTTCATCAATCTTTCTTTACGCGTGTGTTTCGTGCGCGTGCTCCAATACCTCGTGGGCGTCAATGTCATAGGCCGGCAACAGCGGCAACGATGCCAGGTTGCGAAAAAAATACCAAAGCCAGATTCCGCCGATGGCGATTGGAACCACGACATCGGCCACGGTCACCGTTAGAGTCTTCGAAAAATTCGGCTCGATGATCCAAAACAGATCTAGATAGCGGATCACCAGCAGCCAGGCCGCAAGCCACACCAGGCGCCGGATATTGCGCTTGAATGGACGCGATAGCAGCATGGCGAACGGCACCACGAAGCCGAGAAAAATCAGAATCAACCCTATCAATTGCCATCCGCCGTTGATGCGCCGCAGATAAAAAGTAATTTCCGAGGGTAGGTTTCCCGCCCAGATGATGAGCCACTGGGAAAAATTGAAGTAGGCCCAGACCATGGTGAAGGCCAGCATCCACTTGCCGTGGTCGTGGACGAAGTCCGGAGTCAACATCTCCGACATGGGTTTGTAGTTGAAGAGGATGCGTTCCACCACCACCGCGAACGCCATCGCCGAAAGCACTTCGCCGATCAGGATGACGAGGCCGAAGATGGTCGATATCCAGCTGGGATCGAGCGACATGACCCAGTCGATGGCGGCGAAAGAAATCGTGAAGCCGTAAAGGATGAGGCCGGGGCCGCTGACGGCTTTGAAGCGGCCGCTGTTGTCCGGCGCGCCGGGACGGTCGGTTTCTTTCGACCATTTCGATAGCAGGAACGAGAGTACATTCCAGACGGCAAAATAAAATATTGCGCGGATGACAAACCCGTTCCATGTCAGATAGGTCTGCGTGATCTGTTCGAGATGTTCGCGGAGATGCTTGTCTTCAATGTTAGAAAGTGGTTTAGCCCAGATATAGAGACGGCGGATTCCGAAAATTACCGGGATAAACAGGGCCGCCAGCAAAGGCAACGTGCGCATGGCCGCGCCCAGGATGCGACGGATGACCGTACCCCAGCCGCCGCCGGTGAGGTGGCGAATCATCAGGATCGCCATCGAACCGAGTGCGACGCCGAGCCAGCACATGAATCCCAGCAGGTAGGCGCGATAGAACTCATCCGGGCGAATGAATGCCAGGGCGCCGGAAACCAGGGCAAAGATGATGCCGATGATGAGCGAGCGCTGAGATATTTTCCTTACAACTTCAGGCGCCGTCAGATCGAGATGTGAAGTGGCGGCGTTCATTTGTGCTCCTCGGAGGGCAAACCTGCTTTGGAATCAATGGTCCTTGTATCGATGACAGGCAGCGTGGCGCCCGAACCGGGCTGGCCGCGGAAAGGCGGCGCTTCCGAGGGGAAGGCTTGCCCCTGAGGCGCATCCGCTCGAGTCGCATGCTGGCTCAGTTGCAGCGCGCGCATGTACGCGACTATATTCCAGCGGTCTTGCACAGGAATCTGCGAAGCGTAATCGGGCATGATACCGAAGCCGTTTGTGATCACGTCGTAAAAATATCCGAGCGGAGCCTTCTGCAGACGCTGGTCATGGAAAGACGGCGGCTTGCGCGAGAAGCCTCGCGAAGGAATAAACCCGTTGCCATCCCCTAGGCGCGAGTGACATGGAGAGCAATAAATGTTGAAGCGCTCGCGGCCACGCGTGAGAACTTCTTTGGTCACCGGAAACGGTAGATAGTCACCGAGGCTGTTGCCTGCTTTGCCCGTGTAGAAATAAGTATCTTCGCGAAGTTGCCCGCGGGCGACAGTACCTTCGACCGGCGGGCGCTCGGAGCGCTGGTCGGCGAAAAAGTCACTGCGCGAGAGCGGATTCTGCCGCGGCTGCACGTGCATATCGATGCGGCAGGCAGAGCACAGAGTGAGCAAGACCAGCACAGCCGCACAGGAAATCGCTGTCAAGCTTCGCTCGACCGGACGGGCGGGGGCGCCCGTCCCCACACGGACTTTGCCGCCGCCAGCCTTGATGGATTTAACGAGTTTGCGGAAATGCGGCATGTTTAGCTGGGCACCTCCGAGAGGGAGCGTGGCTGCAGGCTTTGCAGAAAATCACGTGTGCCGGCGGGATCGTATTTTAGATCGGAGGAGAACACGATCAGGAAGAAGCGATCTTTGGAAGCCGACGAGAAACGCGGAACATTGAACACGGGATGATAGGGCATGGGCAAGCCGTTCAGCGCCAGCATGCCGAACACGGCGGAGATTCCGGCGAAAAGAATCGTCATCTCGAACGTAATCACGATGAACGCAGGCCACGAGTGGTAAGGCTTACCGCCGATATTGAGCGGATAGTCCACAGCGGACATCCAGTACTGCATGGCGTAGCCCGATAGCCCGCCGATGATGCCGCCGATCAGCACTACGAGTGGGACTTCGTCGTGATGGAAGCCAATTTCCTCAGCCAAGCCCTCGATCGGGAACGGGCTGTAGGCGTCGATCTTGGTGTAGCCGGCATTGTGCGTACGTTTGGCCGCGTCGATAAGCGCTTGCGCGGAATCGAACTCCGCCATGATTCCGTATGTGCGTTCGCGCCTCATTCCTTCACCTCCGCGTCGGGCAGGAGGGTACGCATTTCGAAGATCGAGATCATGGGCAGCAGGCGCACGAACAGGAAAATCGCCGCCAAGAACATGCCGATGGTGCCGATGTAGGTCATCCAATCCCAACGCGTGGGGTAGTACATTCCCCAGGATGATGTGAGGAAGTCCCGGTGCAGACTGACTACAACGATGATGAAGCGCTCCAGCCACATGCCAACCAGAATCACGCCGGAAACCAAGAAGAGCGCCACGGGACTGGTGCGCAGCTTGCGAATCCATAGCACTTGCGGGATGAAGATGTTGCAGATGAGCAAAGACCAATAGGGAATCGCGTAGGGTCCATGCAGTCGATTCCACAGTGTGAAGGCGTCGTAGCGGTCGCCGCTATACCAGCCCATGAAGGCCTCAATGCCGTAGCCGTAGGCCACGATCAATCCGGTTGCCAGCATGACCTTCGCGGAATTCTGCAGGTGCTTCTCCGTGATGAAGTCTTCCAGGCCGTAAATCTTGCGGATCGGAATTGCCAGCATGAGCACCATCGCGAATCCTGAGTAGATGGCGCCAGCAACAAAATAGGGCGGGAAGATGGTCGTGTGCCAACCCGGTACGATGCCAACTGCAAAATCAAAACTCACAACCGTATGAACGGACAGCACAAGCGGCGTGGCTAGTCCGGCTAAGAGTAAATATGCCGTCTCGTAGCGATGCCAGTGCCGTGCCGATCCCCGCCAGCCCATCGAGAGCATGCCGTAGATCATGCGCGCAGCGGGATGCGTGGCGCGGTCGCGCAATGTCGCCATGTCGGGAATCAAGCCGATGAACCAAAACAGCGCCGAGATCGTGGCGTACGTGGAGACCGCAAATACGTCCCACATAAGCGGACTTCGAAACTGCGGCCAAACGCCCATCGTGTTGGGGATGGGAAACAGCCAGTACGCCAGCCACGGACGGCCGACGTGAATCGCGGGAAAAATTCCTGCGCAAGCCACGGCGAACAGCGTCATAGCTTCGGCGAAACGGTTAATGGAATTGCGCCACGACTGCCGCAGCAAGAGAAGGATGGCGGAAATGAGCGTGCCTGCGTGACCAATTCCGATCCACCAGACAAAATTCACGATGGCGAATCCCCAGCCGATTGGGATGGTGACGCCCCAGACGCCGATGCCTTTCAGCACAAGATAACCGATGGCGTAGAGCATCATCATCGTCATCATGAAGGCGACGCCGAAGCCCAGGAACCACCCGTTCGAGGCGGGGCGGGTCAGCACGATGGCGCTGATTTTCTCCGTGACCGTGCCGAACGTGTAGCCGGGCTCGATGACTGGAGCCTGCTGCGCCTCGACCGTCATTTTGTATTGCTCGTCCATGCGTTCCGCCGGGCTAAAGCCCATTTCTCTAAAAATCGTCCTCGCGGCATGGCTAAAGCCGTGCCCTGATACGAATCCCATTACCTCAAACCAGCGAAATGGTTCGTATCGGGGTATGCCTTAAGGCATACCATCAACCCAATCGCTCCAAATGCGCCTTTAGGCGCTGCGTTCCCTACCCTTTCAACTCCGGATTCGGGTTGCTGATCTCCGCCAGATACGTGGTCCGCGGACGTGTGTTCAACTCGCCCAGCAGACTGTAATTGCGGGACTGCGCTTTTAATTTCGAAACTTTGCTATTCGGGTCGTTGAGATTGCCAAAAATAATCGCGCCCGCTGGGCACGACTGCTGGCAGGCCGTCTGCAATTCGTCGCCGACCTTGACCGCTTTCCCTTCGCGCACCGACGCAGTTTCGGCATCGATCTTGCGTTCGTTGATGCGCTGCACACAGTAAGTACACTTCTCCATCACGCCGCGGCTGCGCACGCTGACGTCGGGATTGCGCATCATCTTGTACTGCGGCGTCTCCCAATCCTGAAACAGCAGGAAGTTGAAGCGCCGCACCTTGTAAGGACAATTGTTCGAGCAATAGCGCGTGCCCACGCAGCGGTTGTAGACCATATCGTTCAGGCCTTCACTGGAGTGATTAGTCGCGCCCACCGGGCACACCACTTCGCAGGGGGCGTTCTCGCATTGCATGCAGGGTACGGGCTGGAAAAATGCCTTGGGATTGTCGCGGTCGCCCTGGTAGTAGGCGTCAACGCGAATCCAGTGCATGTGGCGGCCGATGACGGCCTGCTCTTTGCCAACCACGGCGATGTTGTTCTCCGACTGGCAGGCCAGCATGCAGTTGTTGCAGCCCACGCAGGAGTTCAAATCAATCGCCATGCCCCACGCGTAGTCTTCTTCCTTGTAGGGATAAGGCTTGTAGAGCGTGAGCCCGGGCGCGGGCTCTTCTTCCTGCGCGAAGTTCGGCTCTTTGCGATACTCCTCAAGCGTGGTCTCGCGGACCAGCGGACGATGGCCGCCATCCGGCGTGTCCATGCTCTGGTAACCCTGGGTCGAGGCAAGCTTGTAAGTTTCTCCGGTCTTGCGGATTTGCAGGCCGGTGGCGATCCACGGGGCTGCGCTTGTGCGCAGCGCGTAGGCGTCGAAACCCTGCGCGGTACCGACGCGGCCGGCGCGGCGGCGGCCGTAGCCTAACGTCACCGTGACCGAGTTGTCGGGATGGCCGGCTTGAATCCAAACGGGGCCGTTGACCTTCTTGCCGTTCAGTTCGAGTTCGACGACATCTTCCACGTTAATCTGCAGCCGTTCCGCCATCTTGGGGCCGATGAGCACGGCGTTGTCCCAGGTGAGCTTGGTCATTGGCTTGGGCAATTCCTGCAACCAGCCGTTGTTGGAGAATTGGCCGTCGTAGATGGTGGGGTCGCGGCGGATATTGAGCTCGATGGCGGCATCGGTCCCCCATTTCCACCCAAAGTGGTCATCCTTCACAGCAGCCGATTTCGGATGGTAGGTGCTGCCCTCAATCCAACCATCGTGCAGCGACCTTCGCCAGAATGCCTCGAAATCCGCGCCGGTGTGCTCCTTCAGCCAGTAAGAGCGGACAAGATCATAACCTGTGGCGTCGGCTTGACCAGAAAGCAGACCGACGAATTCAAGCGCGCTCTTGCCGCTGTAGAGCGGCGCAATCAGCGGCTGAACAATGCTGACCGTTCCGTCATACGCGCGGGCATCGCCCCACGCTTCAAGCTCATGCGCTTGATTGACGTGCCACTGACAGAGCTCCGCAGTCTCGTTCTGATAGAGCCCGAGATGCACACGCAGCGGAATTTTGCCGTTCTTGAGAACGTCGGCAAAGTTGAGATCACGCGGGAAATCGTAGGCGGGATTGCCTCCAAGGATCACAAGCAAATCCACTCGTCCCGCACCGATATCGGCAGTAAGTTCCCTAATGGACTCGTTCTGATTCACCGGATTCGCGTCGACTGGATCGGTGTAGAACACTGTCTTGCCTACATTTCCCAAAGCTTGGTTGACCGCGTGAGCGAAAGCATGCACGTTAGCAGGTTGGTGATCGCCAACAATCACAACGCTAGATCCGCGATGGGCAAGGAGGTCTTGAAACAGAATTCCACCTAACCCTGGGTAATCCCCCGCTACGCCCCCTGTTGGCGGATTGACAGGCATGTGGCTCGATAAGTCGTGCGCAAATCTCTCGATTTCACTCGCTCGAAGCGGCAGCCGATGGTCCGCCTTCGCCCCCGTCGACGTCATCGTGCTCTCGATCACGTACAGCCGGTTCATCTTGCCATCGGGATTGCGGCGCTTGGCGAAGTCGCGGATGTAGCGGACATTTCCCGGAAAACCCGCATACAGGAAGTCGGCGTCGAGCGAGACGATTACATCGGCCTTTTCAAAATCGTAGCGCGTCTCGACCGGCTGGCCGAAGGCCAGCTTCGCGCCTTCGAGCACGTTGTCGCGATTCACCGGCTCGTACACGTGCCACTTGGCCTGCGGATACATCTTAAGCAAGCTGCGAAGTTGATCGGCGAGCGTGGGCGAAGAAATGGTCGGCGTGAGAATGCGGATGCCCGCGCCTTGCAGTGCCTTCTGCGCGCTGAGCGGGCCGCGAATCGCGGTGAGAAACGACTGCCACGAGCGCTGGTCGCCCATCGAAGTCACGCTCTGCGAGCGGTCAGGATCGTATAGGCCGAGAACGTGGGCTTGCGCAAAAATGTCGGTCCCACCGAGCGACGCGGGATGCTTGTCGTTGCCTTCGATTTTGGTCGGACGCCCGAGGTGGCTCTCGACGAGAATGGGATTGGCGTATCCGCCGAGAGTCATCGCCGTGGCGTAAAACTGCGGGCGGCCGGGGATTACGTCCTCGGGCTGGCGCACGTAAGGAACGATCGGTTCGAGCGGCAGGCGCACGCATCCGGTCATGCCGGCCAGCGCCATGGACGCGCCCATCACTTTCAAGAAGCCGCGGCGGGAAACGGAATCGACCCACTCGGAGGCGCCTTTGGGAAATTCGCGGTGCAGCGCTTCCTGGAACGCAGGGCTGCCGGCAAGCTCCTCGAGGCTGCGCCAGTATTCCGGGCCGGATTTCTCGTTCGCGTCGTTGATCTGATCGCGCAGGTTGTCGAGATCGAGTTTGCCTTTCTGAGAGGGGCAAACGTCTTCGCGCTTAGTCTCGCGAGGCGCGCGTCCGTCTTGTTCTTCCATCTTCATCGGTTCCACATCACATGCTTTGTCATCCTGAGCGGAGCGAGAGTTCGCAAAGCGAAGTCTCGCGCAGTCGAAGGATCCCTATAAAAACCATGGATCCGACGCGCCGCTAGGGATCCTTCGACTCCGTATTTGCTGCGCTTCGCGCAGCAAATATTCCGCTCAGGATGACAAGTTCTCATAAGCTCGTTTCTACCGGTGGCACGTGTTGCAACTCGTAATATCTTTCACACTGCGCACGTTGTACTTCTTCACCAAAACATTGCCCAAGTCCGCCTGCTCGGTGAAACTCTGGCCGTCAACCACGACCGGATTCGCGCTAGTGGGCTGCTGGTAACGCATATTAAAAACTTGTTCTCGCGGGCGCAGGTTCTTTTCCGGAGCGCGGTGGCAATCCAGGCACCACTCCATCTGCAGCGTTGCTTCCTGATACATCAGCGGCATCTGATCCACAGGGCCGTGGCAGGTGTTACAACCCACACCTTTCGTCACGTGAATGCTGTGATTGAAGAACACGAAGTCCGGAAGTTGGTTCACCCGCGTCCATTGCAAAGACTGGCCGGAGCGGTAGCTGGCGCGGACGGGCTCGAGCAACTGTGCGTTGGTCCAGATCTGCGAATGGCAGTTCATGCAAGTCTTGGTTGGAGGAATTCCGGCAAAGCTCGAGGTCTCCACTGACGTGTGGCAGTAGCGGCAGTCGATGCCGAGTCCGGCCACGTGATGCTGATGGCTGAAGGGCACCGGCTGCGGCTTGCGGACACCTGCGTAGGTAACGTAGGGCGAGCGCTGGACCTCCATTGCCATCCAGCCCAGGGCAGCAACGACGAAGACCGCGCCAAAAATCGTGGCCCGGGAAAGAGTATTCGTGCTGCGATGAAAAATCTGCGGCATGCTTAGGTGCGCTTCAGATCGTACGAATGAAACCAGAGCGCTCTTTCCATCGAGCGCAGGTTTGGCGCAAAAGACATCTCCCACAGAAACTCTTGCGCCACCTACGAGAACAGGAAATTATAAATACTTCGCAGAGACTTGTCGCGCATTTTGCCAACCTCAGGACGAAAAAAATTCCGACATTGAACTGCACGAAAAATAGACCCTGACTATGTACGTGGCCGCACAAAGCCCAGGTCGCGATTGTTAGCGTAAATTCATCACCAGCAATTTGGGTTCAGTCATCTCTTCGATGGCATAGCGCAGACCTTCACGACCCAAGCCGGAATCTTTGACTCCGCCGTAAGGCATTTGGTCAATGCGGAACGAAGGAATATCTCCGGCGACCAGGGCACCGACTTCCAGTTCTTCGTACGCCTGGAAGAGCAGCTTTACATCCCGAGTGAACAAGCCTGCCTGCAGGCCATAATTGGAATTGTTGATCCGCCGCAACGCTTCGTCGAAGTTCTGGTAGGGCTCGACCGTCACGACGGGGCCAAAGATCTCCTGACAGTTCACTTTCATCTCAGCTTTGGTGCCGGTAAGCACGGCGGGATCGACAACCGAACCCTTGCGGCCTCCGCCACAGAGCAGGCGTGCGCCGGAGCGGACCGCTTCTTCGATCCAATTCGTCACGCGGACAGCATCGCTCTCGCGAATCAGCGGGCCGACGTCGGTCAACTCGTCCATAGGATCGCCGGTTCTCAGCTTCTTGACGCCTTCAACCAGCAGATCGGTGAACTTGCCATAGACCGAGTGCTCCACAAGAATGCGTTGCACGGAAATGCAAGTCTGGCCGGCATAGGCAAAGCCGCCGGTTACACAGCGCTCGGCGGCATAAGCGAGATCGGCGTCGCTGTGCACGATTGCTCCAGCGTTACCGCCGAGTTCGAGCGTGACCTTCTTCTTTCCAGCCCGACGCTTGATGTCCCATCCCACGGGAACGCTGCCGGTGAAGCTGATCAGCTTGATGCGCTCGTCGGTGACCAGCAGGCTGGCATCGTCGTTTGAGAGTGGCAACACGTTAAGTCCACCATCGGGCCAGCCCGCCTGCTGCACGCACTCGGCCAGAAGTACCGAGCACAGCGGCGTTTGCGGCGCGGGCTTCAGCACCATAGGACAACCGGCGGCGATGGCCGGCGCAACTTTATGCGCCACTAAATTCAGCGGGAAGTTGAAGGGCGTGATGCCAGCGATGGGTCCAACGGGAAAGCGTTTCACGATACCCCATCGTCCGGCGGTCGACTGCTGCCAATCGAGAGGTAAGTACTCGCCGTAGATGCGTGTCGTCTCTTCCGCAGCGACGTTGAAAATAAAGATGGCACGGTCCACTTCGGTGCGCGCCAGTTTGATGGGCTTGCCGGCTTCCTGGGATAGGGTGCGGGAGAATTCGTCGTGGCGCTCGCCAATCGCCTGGGCCACGCGTCGCAGTACGCGCTGGCGCTCGAAGGCCGGCAGACGTCGCGTTGTGCCGAAGGCCTTTACCGAGGCGGCGATGGCGGCCTCGGCATGTTCGCGTCGAGCCTGCGTGACGCGCCCAACCACGCTACCGTCGAACGGAGAGTGGACCTCGACGATGTCGCCATCTTCGATCCAGCGGCCATCGACAAAGAAACCGTGGGTTGCGACTGGAGCCAGCGTCAGTTCCGACATTGGGTTGATCCTCTTTCCGGCGAATAGCGCTTTTGATTATAGGCTTGAGCCGGTGGTTGCTTTTTCTGGAAGACGAAATCTTTAACCCATCGGTTCACGGGGGTTCACAGGCTAAAGCAACTACAATAAGGCCTTAACAAGATGGATAAACTGGAAACTATCTCTGAACTCGTCCCGCGTCTGAGGCGGAACGAAGTCTCACCCGTTGAGCTGACGCGCGCTTGCTTGGATCGTATTGAGAAACACAATCCTGCTCTGAATGCTTTTATCACAGTAACTGCGGAGTCGGCTCTGGCGGAGGCGCGGATTGCGGAGAGCGAACTCTTGCGGGGAGAGTGGCACGGGCCGCTGCACGGAATTCCTGTCGCTTTGAAGGACCTCATCGATACCGCAGGCACACGCACAACGGCTGCCAGCGCGCTGTTTGAGCATCGAGTTCCCGCGCAAGATGCGGAGGTGGTACGGCGGCTGCGGCAGGCGGGCGCGGTCATCCTGGGCAAGAACAATCTGCACGAGTTCGCTTACGGCGGAAGTTCGCTAGTCAGTTTCTTCGGCGACGTTCACAATCCGTGGAACGTGAGGCACATTGCCGGAGGATCGTCCGGCGGTTCGGCGGCAGCGGTTACGGCGGGACTTTGCTACGCGGCGATTGGGACCGATACGGCGGGATCGATTCGCGAACCGGCCGCGCTGTGCGGGTGCGTGGGCATCAAACCGACTTATGGGCGCGTTTCCGCGCGAGGAGTGATTCCGCTTTCGTGGTCGCTCGATCATGTTGGTCCGCTCACTGCGACTGTCGGCGATGCGGCTATCGTGCTGCAGGCCATTGCGGGATACGATCCGCTTGATGTGGGCAGCGCCGATGTTCCCGTAGCCGATTACGTCTCACGCTTGGACGATGGGACGGAGAAACTTAGAGTCGGAATTCCGCGTGCACATTTCTATGACGGTCTTGATAGCGAGGTTGGCGCGGCAATGGAGGAGGCTCTGATTGTGCTCGCCACTCTGGTTGCCGATGTGTGGGATGTCCAGATCGAAGTGAGCAACGACCGCACCGTGCAAGCCGCTGAGTCGTTTGCGTATCACGCGGAGAACGTTACGCGGACGCCTGAGCTGTACCAACCGGAAACGCTGAGGCGCATTCGCTCAGGAGAGAACATTTCAGCGGCGGACTACATTCAGCGGCGGCGCGAACTAGATGGGGAACGGTGCCGGGCCCACAAAATCTTTGCCGAGGTGGACTTGTTGGTCACGCCGACGATGCCCATTCCGACACCGGCGATTGCCGATTTGAAAAGAGATCCGAGCGCTCTGCGTCCGGCGGAACTTATTTTGTTGCGCAACACGCGTCCGTTCAACGTGTGGGGGCTGCCAGCCATCTCGGTGCCCTGCGGTTTTACCAAAAGCGGACTGCCCATTGGATTGCAAATCGCGGGGCCGCACTGGCGGGAGGATCTGGTGCTGAAGCTAGCTCACGCCTTCGAGTCGGCTACGGAGTGGCACGGGCGACGACCGGTGGGATAACCCCTGGCCGGGGCCGTTGAGTCCACTACCCCAAGCTGTGGATTTCTGACTGAAAATAAATTTCGAGCCTACCGGCGCATTGTTTCGGAAAGGCTTCCGGGATCAGATATCGAGAGTAAAAAAATTATTCGATAGCCCTGTAAGCCGCGCCCAGCGCGGGTTTCGCGAACCCTATTTTGCAAAATCTTGTTTTCAAAGAACTTAGATACCAAAATCTTGATAACAAATGGCTTAGGGTCGAGCACTCTGGGCTCTCTCAACCGTCACTGCCTCGACCATGATCGTGCAATTGAGATTGTGAGCGCAAGGTCAGATGTCACAAGGGGGCTGTGGAAAAAATCAAGGTTGCGTCGAGTTACTTCCCACGAAAGGCCCCGCCCAAGCTGGGCTTGGACCGGTCCCTCGGTAGACAAGGGCTGATGCTGGAGACCTGGCCCGAAACATCCTAAGCATTGCAATTACGGGTTAGGCCATGTTCGATACGGAACTGCCCGCCCGATACGGGTCGAGAAAGGACGATCCGTCACGGACACAAGACCTGACTCTCCGAATGTGACTGATCACCGCCTCTCGGTCAGTTAGTATTCTCAGGTTCGGACCAGAGATCGCCCTCTCTAGCGTAAGGAGAAGGTCGCGCACCCCTTCCGGAGGGACCCTGTAGGAGAGCATTGACACTAAACTTCTACAAACCAGCCTGACACAGTCTCCGTTCTCGCTTCCGAGATGCGCCCCATTCATCAGAGCTCTCATCGAGCACAAGCCTGTACTGCTGCCACGTGTATACCCGGTAGTGAAATCTCGACTCCGATGAAGAAGGAAATACTGGGCAAGAACATTAGATGCGGAGTCGTGATCATTGCATTTGAAGTAATATCGCCACTTCCATGCCAAAATGTTAAGAGCCCATCGTCCGGCGAATGGCTCGTCAAATTTGGCAGCGCCCTTCTGCAACGCATCGAATTCAGCGGATCGCTTCCTCTGAGTATCGCGAGGAACCTTCTGATGCGGTAGCACGATGGTCTCGACACCGTACAGACACGTTCTCGCAACAGTCACTTCGAACGGTGTGAATCGGTCGTTTAAAGCCTCAGATGCTCTTCCACTCTGCTCGAAAAAACAGATGGATTCAGTGTGGAGACCAAGCAGTTGGCTAATGTAGCCCTGTTCGTAAAAGTAGAGCGGGAGATGCTCGGCAGGTACGTTGCTGATCTCCATCGTCGTCAAAACACCGCGGGCCTTTTCAAGCGAGCCCCTCGCGCACCGACGTCGTTGGATCTGCGCTTCCAGAATTATGGAAAGCACGTGGTCAGGGGCAGGTAAACCCTTGGTTCTGCAAAGTTTCACGTGCCTTAAGGCGTTGCGCGTCTCATTTCGGTGAACCAAGTGATAGACACTGTCCAACAAGCGAGTACGTGAGGGTCGAAAACTTTCAGACGGACAGAAAAGATTTCGGCACTCCATCTGCGGTCGTAGAGGGGCAAGCGACTCAGATCGCCAGCATTCTGCCGCGTGGCTCATTTCAGCGATGGATGCGCGACCGCCATCATACAGAGCATGACAGTCCTTACACAGCAGAACGAGGTTATCTTCTGTTGTGACTCCGCCTTCTTCAAGAGCTACAATGTGCGCTGCCTGTGCTTCCTCGCTTTGGCTGAAGTAAGCGCCACAAGCGGCGCAGTATCGTGGGTATTTGTTGAGGAGGACCTCCCGTAACCTTCGAGTCTGGCGACGTTCACCATCCAGGTCGCTGAGCTTCTGGATAAGGCCCAGAATCGGGCCCAACGCTTGACGCACCCCGAAAGTGCTTTCAATCAGCTGAAGCATGGCTGTCTCAGTAAAAAGGCGCTTAAGCTCAGGCCACAGAGCGGCTCCCAAACCAGTTTAGTCCACCGTCCTCACATCATCCGGCAGGATCAGTACAAACGAACAAGTTCCCGATGCAGTGGAGCAGGAGAGGATTCCGCGGCGGAGGACTTTGACGGGGGTATCGTCGGGAAAGGTAAGGCGGTAGTTGGCGGTGCGCAGGGCCTCGGAGAAAGCCTTCAGCTTTTCGTCTCCGCTGGCGAACTTGACGGATTCGACGGTGGCGGCGGACTCTTTGCCCCGACTCAACAGCACGAAGAATTCGGCGCTGGCGGTCTCTTTTGCGACCTTGCCCAGGTCAATAGTGCGCGATTGCTGCAGGCTCTCTTTGTTCTTGGCAACTGCGGCGTCCACTTTGGCGGCACCGCCAACGAGCGGTGCCAGGCGGTCGCGGCTTTCGGGGATAGGGCGCAGCCCGTTCAGAGAAAGCGCGTAGGTGCGCAGTGCAAGATCCTTCTTCCCTTCCTTGTCGTAAATCTGCCCGAGGTGGTCACCGACTTCGCCATGTTGGCCCAGTCCCCAGGCGGCGGAAACGTATTTCTCCGCCTTATCGAGATTGCCTTCCGTGAAGTAAACCCAGCCGAGCGTATCCCAGTAAGCGACGAGATCGCGCACCAACTGCAAATCCGGGGGCGTGAGGCGATCGAGAGAAACGTTGCGCAATGCCGCCGTGGTGGCCGAGACCGCTGACTCGGCATATTGCTGGGCACGATCCAGATGAGACTTCTTTAAGGAGAGTTGGTAGGCGATGTTGTTCCATACCAGCGGCGTGGCCGAAAGTTCAACGGCATGGTCGAATTTGGCGAGGGCTTTGTCATCCTTGCCAAGATTTAGATAGGCATCGCCGAGGCTGACTTGCAATTCGGCATTCTCCGGCGTGAGCGACGTAGCCTTTTCCAGTTCAGCCACGGCCAGATCGTACTTGTGCCACTCGGAATACATTGCGCCTAGTCCTGCGTGGGCAAACTTGTCGAGGGGATTGATTTCGATCTGCTTGTTAAAAGCCGTGACTGCATCGTCGTATTTACGTTCCTGCCAATAGGCGCGGCCGAGGGCGTTGTAGGCATACTCGTCGTAGGGATTGATCTCGATCTGCTTGTTGAGCGCGGCGATGGCTTCGTCATTCTGGCGCATTCCCAGATAGGCCGCTGCCAGAATATTCCATGCGTATTTATTCTTGGGATCCACTTCGGTGGCGCGCTTGAGTAGTTGAATCGACATGGGCAGATTACCGCTGGCCATGGCAGCGCGGCCACTTTCAACCAGGTCTTCGGCTTTCATGTCGGCGGGCGGGCCGGGCGTCCCGGCCACGGTATTTTCGACGGAAAGAAATTGGCCCAGGTCCGAGGTGACCGCGCGACGGAAGGCTTGATAATCCGTGGCGCGGGCCTCAGGAAGTTCAGCCTGCCGCATGGTAAGGGTGCGGGCGGCGGTAAATATCGTCCCTTCCAGTTTGTAAGTGGCCTGATATTCCCCGTAGTCGCGCTTCACGGAAAAAGCCAACGGGGCATGCGCAGTGTATTTAGCGGGAAGGTCCAGCTTGAGTTTGTAGATGTATTCCGCCTTGGGTCCGAGCTTCAGCGGTTCGGCATCGTCGCTGTCTTCATCGTCGTTGCCGAGATCAGGAAGGTTGAATTGGCAAAGCGGCAGCGTGAGGTCTGACTTCTTTTTCGACCAGTCGAGGAAGTTTGGACGAGAGACATCGTAAGACATGGTGAAAGGTTCGCGGGTAGCGGCGGGATCGCTGACTTTTAAGTTTGTAATTTCGCCCCCCATTCCTGTGTTCACATTCTCCACCACACGCTGCCAATTCGCCTCTGGAACGCGGCGGAAGACCGACCGCAGCATCAGTTCTTCGTCGCCACGGAAGGTGTAGTGGACGTGGGCTTCGAGCTTTCCGATGTCGTTAATTTTTCCATCAACCTCGGAGAGTTCGGTGTCGGGCATCGGAGTATCGGCGGGCGTTTCCTCGAGATGCGGCGTGCTGCCGTCGGCGGGAATAACCAGCGCCAGCTTGTTGCGAAGACTGAAGGCCAGCAGGCGGAAGGGCGCAATCTCGCTGGTGGTATCCATCCAGACTTCATCGCGAGGCGTGGTCATCGGCAGCATGGTGATGACGTGATCGAACTGCGAGGGCGAGGGCACGTCGGGATCAAGCTTGCGGGTGGAGTTGATCAGCACCGAAGACGCATGCCAGCCCTCGGCTTCGAGCAGAGAGGCCAGCAGCGTGTGCTTATCTTTGCAATCGCCGTATTGATTGTGGAGGACATCGCCGGCGGCGTGAGGCTGGTACCGGCCTACTCCGAGCGACAGGCTTACGTAGCGGAAATTCTTCGCGACATAGTCATAGAGTGCCTGGACTTGGTCCAACTGGGCGTAGAGGCCTTTGGTAAGTTCTTGTGCTTTCGCGCGGACTTCTGGCGACGGGGCGCGGCGATCCTTTTCCAGGCCCGCATACCAGCGGCCGATCTGCTCCCAACTGACGAAGGTGGTCAACTGGACATCGGGGCGCTCCTCGTCGGCTCGCTTCTTCTTTTTCTTTTTGTCTTTTTTTTCTTTTTCTTTGTCTTTGGCGTCGTCTTCGCGCTCCAGGTGGGAACTGGTCCAGTGGTAGATGCGGCGTCCCTTGGCTTCGGAAATCTTCGGATCCATGCCCGGCTTGGTCTTCAACTTGAGCGGGCGGTCGGCGGGAACGTCGACGTCGACTTCTTCATTGAGCATGATGTTGTTCTTATCGAAATCGTAGTCCGCCCAGAATTGTCCAGGTGCAAGGGCGGTGTGGATTACCGTGACCATGTCATACTCGAGAACGTCGCCGGGACGCAGGCCAGGCACCGTAATGTGCTTCTGGCGATAGTCGGTGTAAACCGGGGCTTGCTGTTCAAGCGGTGCGCTGAGGTCTTGCACGGCATCGTCGCCCGCTTTAATTGTGCTGCCGTCGGCCTTGATTACGCGGACGTATGCCACTTCCAGACGTTCGTTGGCGGAGTTGTAGCCGACCTGAATCTGTCCCCATTGCTGGACTCCGGCTTCGCTTTGGACGCGGATGCGGGCAACTGTTTCCTTGCGGCCAGTGCCGTCGGCTTCAAAGCGATAGTGCGACCGATATTGTTCGACGACGAAGCCCTCTTGGGAGTAATCGTGTTTGAGTTCTTCAGGCTTGGTGGAGGTCGGGCTCGAGGGCTTCTTGTCGTCCGACGAAGTTGCGGTTTTTGCTTTCTCGGGAACAGCGGAGTTGCTTGGAGTTTCGCCCGATTGGGCAATGAGTGTGAGGGGCGAAGCTAGAGCGCAGGCTAAGAGGATGACGACAAGATGACGCATATGCTTATAGTAAGGCCTGTAGCACTCATTGATGGACTAAAACTTTACATACTGGCTTGTGATTCAGGTGTTCACCAGTCGCAAAACCATAGTAGAATTCGGCCCAGATAGTCTTGTCCGGCCATGATGCCGGGCAGGCGTGACGCATAATGTACTTGCGCCACGATCCTTCCGTTCGGAGGTTTTACATGGAAGATCGGGCCCCTGATGTCTCATCGGCTACCCAGTCGTCGCTTACTCAATCCTCTGCCACAAGACACCTTGCTGGCCGCGGCGCCTGGGTACTTACTGCTTACGGTATTTCCGGGCTGGCTTTATTCGGACTGCTCGCCTATTTCTTTTCGGACTTCATCGCTCATTAATTTGGTCCGGCGGGGACGAACGGGCGTGAGCGTCCGCGGAATGGGTGGAAGTGTATCTGAACTTGTTCGCACTCTCTGAGTGGATCTCTCCTCAGCGGCGTCCTGCTTTGAACGTGTTACAATCAGCATCCTCGGAAGTGAATTGTTTCACAGAACTCTGACGTTTTCCCAGCGTTACTATCGTGCCTAAGAATCCCATCGCCGTTGCCGGGCCCATTACCTACGCCGACGCCGGTGTCGACATTGACGCCGCCAATCGAACCAAGAAGCGCATTAAGTATCTGGCACACAAGACTTTTACCCGCGGCGTGTTGAGCGAAATTGGCGGCTTTGGCGGGCTGTTCGCGGTGGATAAGACGAAGTATATCGACCCCGTGCTGGTTTCGAGCGTCGATGGAGTGGGAACCAAGCTGAAGGTTGCGTTTGAGATGGGGCTGCACTCGACGGTGGGCGCCGACCTGGTAAACCACTGCGTGAACGACATTGCCGTGCAGGGCGCAGCGCCGCTGTTCTTCATGGACTATCTGGCGGCAGGAAAGCTGGATCCGACGATTGCCGAGAAAGTTGTCGAAGGTATCGCCGATGCGTGCAAGCACAACGGTTGTGCGCTGATTGGCGGCGAGACGGCCGAGATGCCCGGATTCTATCCGGATGGCGAATACGATCTGGCGGGATTTATTGTGGGCGTGGTGGAGCGCGACAAGATCATTACCGGCAAGGAAGTGCAGATCGGAGATGTTGTTCTGGGAATGGCTTCGAACGGATTGCATACCAATGGGTACTCGCTGGCCCGCAAACTTTTGTTCGAAGTTGCGCACTACTCAACTGAAGATTACGTGAACGAGATCAAGAACAAAGTGGGCAACGAGTTGATGCGGACGCACAAAAGCTACTGGCCGGCGCTGCGAAAGTTAATCGATGGGCAGTGCGTATCGGCATTGGCGCACATTACGGGCGGCGGGATCACGGAGAATCTTCCGCGCGTGCTGCCGCGCGGAACTGCTGCCTCGATTGATCTTGGGTCCTGGCCGGTGCCCCCTTTGTTCGAGCATTTGCAGAAACTCGGAAACGTTCCACAGGACGAAATGCTGCGTACTTTCAATATGGGCTTGGGTATGCTGCTGGTAGTTCCACTGGCTAAGTTTAAAAAGGCCCAGACCGTGCTCGAGCGAGTGGGTGAGAAGGCTTTCACCGTAGGCCGCATCGTGAAGGGCGAGCGCAAGGTTTTCTACAACTGAAAATTGCTGATTGTTGGTTGCTGATGGGCGATTTCACACCGGATCGGTTTTCGATCAACAATCAACAATCACAAATCAACAATGCATTCCATTGGCATTCTTCTCTCCGGACGCGGCTCAAATTTCGTTGCGATCGCTGACAGCATTGACACGGGCCGCATTGCGGACGCGCGCATTGCTGTTGTGATCTCCAACAAGGCGGATGCACCGGGCATCGCTATCGCACGGCAGCGCGGGTTGAATGCAGTGGTGATTCCATCCCAGGGAAAGCCGCGGGAAGAGCATGATCGCGAAGTTGTCGCTGCGCTAGTCCGAAATAAAGTGGACTTGGTCTGCCTGGCGGGATATATGCGCTTGCTTTCGCCGTGGTTCGTGCAGCAGTTTCTCCGCAAGATTCTCAACATACATCCATCGCTGCTGCCCGCCTTTCCCGGACTGGAAGCGCAGGAGCAGGCTTTCGCCTACGGAGTGAAAGTATCGGGCTGCACGGTGCATTTTGTGGATGAGGAACTCGATCACGGGGCGATCATCGTGCAGAAGACCGTGCCAGTGCTGGATAGCGATGACGAGCGCTCCCTCGCCTCTCGCATCCTCGAGCAGGAGCATGTCGCGTATACCGAAGCGATCAACATGGTGCTAAGCGGTAAATATGAGGTCAAAGGGCGGCGGTTAATCCAAGCCAAATAGCCCAGCCTTTATAATCGACCCGTGCCTAACTTCCTCCCTGTCGACGAACAACTTACTTATCTTAAAAAAGGCTCCGCGGAAATTATTCGCGAGGCTGATCTGCGTGCCAAGCTGGAAAAGTCGCGCACAACGGGCAAACCTCTGCGCGTGAAACTCGGCATGGACCCCACTGCTCCCGACCTGCATCTGGGGCACACCGTCGTGCTGCGCAAACTCAAACATTTTCAGGATCTGGGGCATACTGCAATTTTTCTGATCGGCGACTTCACTGGCATGATCGGCGATCCGACGGGGCGCTCGATCACGCGTCCTCCGCTCACTCGCGAGCAGATTGAAATGAATGCCGAGACTTACAAAGCACAAGTATTCAAGATTCTCGACCCGCAGAAGACCGTGATCGACTTCAACCGTCGCTGGATGGGCAGCTTTACTTCCGACGATTTCGTGCGATTGATGGCCAAGTACACCGTTTCGCAACTGCTGGAGCGGGAGGATTTTCATAAACGATTTCACGACGAGAAACCGATTTCGGTGCACGAGTTGCTTTATCCGCTGGTGCAGGGCTACGACTCGGTGGCGCTCGAAGCCGACGTGGAACTAGGCGGCACCGATCAGAAATTTAATTTGCTCGTCGGTCGCGAACTGCAGCGGTCTTACGGGCAAGAGTCGCAGGTGGTGCTAACGACGCCGATTCTTGAAGGCCTTGACGGCGTGCAGAAAATGTCGAAGTCGCTGGGGAATGCGATCGGCATCCACGAGCCGCCGCTGGAGATGTACGGCAAGATCATGAGCATCTCCGATGAGATGATGTGGAGATATTACGAACTGCTGACCGATGTGCAGCTGGCCGACATAGAAAAGATGAAGCGCGAGACGCATCCGATGCAGGCGAAGAAGGAACTGGCCCGGAGGATCGTGGTGGATTTTAACGGGGGGGAAGCAGCGGCGAAGGCGGGGGAGGATTGGGGAAAGCAGTTTCAAAAGGACCAGGTGCCGGAGGATGTGGAAGAGACCTCAATCGATGCTCCGGAAAACCGTCTCCGAATTGACAAATTGGTGGCTCGGGCGGGGCTCGCAGGGTCGGTAAGCGACGGCGGCCGGATGGTGAAGCAGGGCGCGGTGAGAGTCAACGGCACACCCGTCAACGATCCGGCGACGATCCTGGATATTTCGGCAGGGGTCACATTGCAGGTTGGGCGCAGGATCAAAAAAGTGAGACCGGGAATCCCTGGAACCGGAATCGTTACAGAAACTTTGTCTCGCTGAGAATGGTCCCCCACGGCCTACTTGATTAACTCTGTTACTCTCAACCGCGCATATGCGAGCGGCCGCCATCCTCGGGTTGGGAAGTTCTGCCAAGAATCTCAAGGCCTTCCGCACCGACAGTAGCACCGACTGGCGAATCGGGATGCCCGAGGCTGCGGATCAAGCGGACATCATCCTCGTCTTCGGAGGCGATGGCACGGTTCATCGGCACCTGAATCAATTGGTGATGCTTGGCGTGCCGGTATTGATTGTTCCCGCCGGGAGCGGAAATGATTTTGCCCGCGCTCTGGGGCTACGCCGGGTGCGCGATTCCCTCGGGGCCTGGCGTAGGTTCTGCGCTCGTCGGGATAACGTTCGGGCGATCGATTTGGGAGTGATCCGCTCGCAGGGTTCTGCCCGCTACTTCTGCAGCGTGGCCGGCGTTGGCCTGGATGGCGAAGTGGCCCGCCGCGCCAACGCTTTGCCGCGTTGGTTGCGCGGGCATGGCGGCTACGCTCTGACCCTCGTGCCCACAATTTTTCGATTTGGCCCATTCCTCATGAAGATTTCGATCGCAGACGAAGCCGGTGGCTGGAGCCCTCACAGCGACCAGCCTTCTCTTCTGGCGGCATTTGCCAACACTTCAACTTACGGCGGCGGGATGAAGATCGCGCCGCAGGCGAAAATGGACGATGGCCAACTCGACGTATGCGTGATCGGAGGCGTCGATCCCTTCAAACTCGTATGCATGTTTCCCACCGTTTATTTTGGCCGACAGTTAAGCATCCGCGAGGTGAAATATTTTCAGGCGCCGCGCGCGCGGGTGGAAACTGAAACTCCGATCGATGTGTATGCCGACGGTGAATTTGTGTGCCGAACGCCAGTCGAAATCGGCATAGCGCCAGAAGCCCTGCAAGTGGTTGTTCCGTAGCTCCAGTGCTAAACTTCCCTCATGCCTGAACGACGTTCCCACACACTGCTCTGGATTCTGATCGGCGGAGGAGCTTTCTTCCTCTTTGTGCTGGCCGTATTTTCGCTGGTTTATATGACGCTGCACGCGGGCAGCAACGAGGCCGGATTTGGCGGCTTCGGCGACCGCATCGGCGTTGTTGACCTCGACGGCGTAATTCTTTCGCCACAGCCGGTGGTCGGGCAACTGAAAAAATTTGGCGACGATACTTCCATCAAAGCCATCATCCTGCACGTGAACTCGCCGGGCGGCGGCGTGGCTGCGTCGGAGGAGATCTATCGCGAAGTAAAGCGTATTCGCGAGGAGAAGAAGAAACGCGTCGTGGTTTCGATTGAGACTGTGGGCGCGAGCGGCGCCTTTTACATTGCGGCGGCTTCGAACAAGATCTATGCCGATCAAGGCAGCATCGTAGGTTCCATCGGCGTGATCGCACAGTGGGTGAACTATGGTGACCTGCTGAAGTGGGCCAAGCTGAAGGATGTGGTGATCAAGACCGGCGAGTTTAAAGATACGGGGAATCCCACTCGCGACCTCACTCCCGCCGAGCAGGCCTACATGCAGTCGTTGATCGACAACATGTTCGGGCAGTTCATCAGAGCGGTGGCCGACGGACGCGGCATGAAGTTCGAGGACGTGAAAAGCATCGCGAATGGCAAGGTGTGGACGGGCGAGCAGGCTAAGTCCATGAAACTGATTGATGAAGTGGGCGACTTTGAAGCGGCGGTCAGGGATACTGCCAGGGCGGTAAACATTTCGGGAGAGCCGACCCTGGTGCATCCGGAGAAAGATCGCAGAACGCTGCTTGATCTGATGACAGGCGACATTTCCCAGTGGATCCCAGGGCGGGAGAAGATGCTGGAACAGCAAGTTGGGTTTTATTATCTATGGAAGTAGAGCCGCTCTGGTTGGGCCCAACCATTAGGACAAGACATCAGCGGAAGCGCCTGTTTTGCCTCGCCCCAAAACTGTGACTTGCGTACAACCCCTGAAATTTGAGAAGGTTATGGGAGTTAGGCGGGTTTCAACCGGGGCCATCGCCGCCAGGCGATGAATCCTCCGGGGAACGGCCGGCCGAGATCGAAAGAGGGATTATGACCAAAGCCGACTTGATTGACGAAGTCTCGCGTTTAGCAGAACTTACGCGCAAAGACAGCGAAGTGATCGTGGAAACGATCTTTGACAGCGTAGTGCGGTCCTTGCGCGCGGGCGACAAGATCGAGATACGGGGCTTTGGCAGCTTCCGAACCCGGCAGCGCAAGCCGCGCATGGGACGCAATCCCAAGACCGGGGAGAAGGTCGAAGTACCCGCCAAAAAGATTCCTTTCTTCAAGCCCAGCAAGGAGTTAAAGGACTTGGTCAATGAGGGGATTGTTAGTGACGCGGCAGCGCCCCCTGCGGCCGCACCGACGGCGATGTAGAACGGCAGAAGTCAGAAGGCAAGATGTAGAAGTGCGAGCAAGGCCTTCTAAGTTCTGAAATTACAGCCGTATTCCCACGACACCCATCATTCTTCCGGTTCTTCCCTTTTCGGCGCGATAGGAGAACAACAAGTCGGGGCGGCAGTTGGTGCAAAGGGGCGAGGCTTCGATATTCTCCGCCGGAACGCCTACAGCCAACAATTGTTGTCGATTCGCTTCCACAAGGTCGAGGAAGATCTTTTTCGGCAAGATGCTGTGGCCGGGGGCACGCGCCGTCAGAAACAACATGGGATATTTTTCGCGTACGGGGTCGGACTCCTCGACCTCATGGAACAACTTCGATGCGTACGAGAACTGCGACTCGAACTTTGTGCGTACTTCCTCGCCCACTTCATAACAGCAACCGTGGATGCCGGGACCGATTGCCGCCTGGATATCGCGAGGACGGCTGCCGAAGTGAAAGCGCATACGTCCTAATCCCTTTTCCACGATGCGTTTGATCGTCCCCCGCCATCCGGCATGAAACACTCCGATGGCACGCTGCTTGGCATCGACGAGAATAATGGGCAGGCAATCGGCGGTTTGAATCCCTAGTAAAAGACCGGGCGTCGCGGTGATCAGCCCATCGCCGACAAGTCCCGATTGAGGCGGTGCATCGACGAAATGGATGATGTCGGAATGAACCTGGCGGAGCGTAACCAGCGTCGGAGGCGTCCCCGAACCTCCGTTGCGCAATGGTTTCCTCTGTTTACCTGCTGCATCGAGTTCCAGAAGAAAGGCAGAGCGGTTGCGCTCGACGGCGGTTTCGGAATCTTCCTTGGTGAATCCGAGGTTGAGCGCGCCGCCTCCGTAGGCTCGCGAAAATCCACCTTCGCGGGTTGAAAATCCATGAACGAGCCAAGGAACGTTGCTCAGCTGAGTTGCGCGAAGGATGTTGAGTTTGGATTGCTTAGAGACCCGATTCGACACCCGTCCATGTTAAACGATGAGCGTTAACATGATTAACTTCGGGCCAGACCGGTAGGCGTGTAAAGGAGAAAGCAATGAGCAGAGTACGAGTTCTGGTAGGAACGCGAAAGGGCGCGTTTATCCTGACTGCCGACGGCAAGCGGGACAAGTGGGAAGTGAGCGGGCCGCACTTTGCGGGATGGGAGATGTACCACGTGAAGGGATCGCCGGTGGACCCGAACCGCCTCTATGCGCCGCAAACGAGCGGATGGTTTGGTCAGATCATTCAGCGTTCCGATGACGGCGGCAAGACCTGGCATCAGCCGGGAACGCCTCCCGGAGAAGCGCCTGTCCCCGGGCCTCCCAAGGCCGTAAGCAATAAATTTGTTTACGACACTTCGGACGCCAGCGGCAAGCCTCTCACCACGCATCAGTGGTACGACGGCACCCAGCAGCTTCCGGGAAGGAACCCTTTCTCATTATTGGCGCGATTGCGGGAGGGGAAGATCGTATGGGGGATCTCGGATGCGACGGGATCTTCTTCTACCTGTCATTTGCCCCGGCCTCATCGCTCCGTTATAGTTTTCATAGCCATGTATCAGGATTTTATTGCCACCGACCGCTGGACAAAGAAGCCAGTCCACTGCATTTATCAAGCGCTGATCGTCGCTATTGCCACACGGCATGCCGATGCCGTGGACATCAAGTTTCTGGTGGATGGAAGACCAGCATGGGTTGTTCTGCCCCATCCGGCATGGGTCGAGTACAAGAAGCGCACCGGCAGAGTCATTACGGATCCGCTAGCCATAGAAATTGCCGGGCATTATCTGAAATCAGCGCTCGAATCCGGCGAGGGTATGGGCCGCGAAATGTATTCACTCACGGTGGAAGAAACGCTGGGGCATTTGGAAGCGGCCGTCACTGAAATGCAGTCGCCTGTTCCAGCCTAGGACAACTTCGCTCACTTCAGACCGGGATCCCCCTCGCCAGCACCCTCTAGGCTTTTTTCAGCTAGGCTTTCTTCAGCAGGCGACTCAACCAGATCAAGAAGATGGCGCCTATGATCGCTACCACGATGGTGCCGATCAGTCCACCGGCGTAGATGCCAAGCGCACCCAAGAGCCATCCGCCTACGACTGCGCCAATGATGCCTAGGACGATATCCATGACAGGGCCGTATCCGCCGCCCTTCATGATCTTGCCGGCGGCCCAGCCCGCGATCAGCCCAACAATGATCCAGTAAATGAGATTTGTAAGCACGCGATCCTCCTGTGACTGACGGATTCTTCAGATGGAGCGGGTTCGCCGTTGTTACCAATCTGAAGATCGAGTAGCAACTCTATAACTCTGGTGCACGGAGGGTAGTGACCGGAAGCCGATCTTGTCAAGGAGGGGCTTCGCGCCGTGATGGTTCACTGACGCCTGTGGTTAAATCAATTCATGTTCGCCCGCAAGATTCGCATTGAGTATGAGGACCATGGCCAAAGGGTTCCCTGCCCTCTGAAGTGGCTGGATAGTTTTTCCATGCGCAACTTCACCAACGCCAGTGTGTTCGACGATACGGTGCCGACCTCAGACGGGCGCATGGAGATCGGGACCAATGTTCCCCTGGACCAACTCCGTGCGGCCATGGAGGATTGGTTCCGGCGAAGAAGCTATTTACCTAAGGACTCGAAGTTGTTACTGGAAGAGACTTGAAAGTAGGGGGAGACTAGCAGGCGTTGGGTGCTCGAGTGGGTTTCTGATATTACAAGGTGTTGACAAAATGGGCGCAACCCATCCGCGATTGGCTGTCATCTTAATTTTCAAGTAACGCAGCTGATTTGCCGGAGAACGTTAAGCACTTGACTCGACTAGTTCGGAGGCGCGGATTCCGCGGATGAAAGTATGAGCTACAAATCTCAGCTATCGCTATCCAGCAGTCGTCAGCACATGGCAATTGCGCCTTCCTGGGGACTATCTCCCGCCAATATGCGCGATATGAAATTGGTCAGTCCGTGGATTGAATACGACTCCAGTGTTCGGCCGGGACTCGCTTCTCGACGTCTCAAGTGGAACGCGGTGCTAGGAATCGGACTAGCCACCGCCGTCAGCGCCAGCATCTGGACTGGCATCGTAATCGTGGCGGCCCGCATACTCCGGTAACCGCGGTTCCAATCCCAGCAACTATTTGTCGTAATGCAGCAGCGACATCACCTCATAGCCCTTGAGTTTTTCCCGCCCGCGCAGGAAATCCAGTTCCACAATAAAGCCAAGGCCGGCAATCTCGGCGCCGAGCAATGATGCTAATTTTGCCGTGGCCTCGGCGGTGCCTCCGGTGGCTAGCAGATCGTCTACGATCAGGACGCGCTGGCCCTTCTCAATAGCGTCCTTGTGCATCTCCAGCGAGTTGGTGCCGTACTCGAGCGCGTAATCGAACCTCACGGTTTCTGCGGGAAGCTTGCCCACTTTGCGCACGGGAACAAACCCGGCGTTCAAGCGGTACGCAAGCGCAGGCGCGAAGATAAAGCCGCGCGCTTCCATGCCCAGAACCAAATCAACTTTCTGATCGACGTAGTGTTCGGCAAGGCGATCGACAAGAGTGGCCAGGCCGACTTTGTTTTTCAGCAGAGTGGTGATGTCGTAGAACAGAATCCCCTTTTTCGGGAAATCGGGAACTTCTCGAATTAACTGCTTGAGTTGATCGGGATCGAGTCGTGAGTGGAGAGACAATCTACCAGGCTCCTTCAATGCGAAATAAACTGATGTCCGAGGCCGGCTTGGCTTCCGACTCTTCTATGGCATCCACGCGGGCCGCCCGCGGACCCTCGCGCAGACGCGACCGCAAACCTAAAAGTTGATCGCGAGTTCCCTGCGCCAGCACCTCGACGCTGCCATCGGCGTTGTTGCGCACCCAACCGGCGATGCCGAGAATGTGCGCCTCGCGCTCCACGAACCAGCGGAAACCGACTCCCTGCACGCGACCGCGGACGACGAAACGGCGGGCTTGCACGTCTTCTGTCATTGAGCTTTATCAAAATAACAGCCCGGCGCATTTCTAACAACGGCGGGACCCGGATGACGTGTGTTCCTGAACACGGGAGTCGATGGACGGGCGACGCTGCTGGTCATCGGCGACAAGACAGACCTGCTGGCGCTGCGGACAATCGAGGGTATTCCGATTGTTTCGGCGCGCGAGGCGCTCCTTCGGTTGGAGTTTTAGCTCGGCGCGATTCCTGACGCTGACTGAAAATAAATATTTCGTGGCGTCCCGAAATCGCCCCGGTCTGCTTTGTCAGGGATGTGCCAGGTCTGTACCACCGTGGTGTACCCCCTCCCCCCTTTTTGCAAAATATCCAGAATCTTCAACTTAGCGGGAATTTCCCGGCAAAACCTTGATGTCAAAGAACTTAGATACTAAGTTATTTAGAATTAATAACTTAGGACGCGACGATTTGGGCTGACCCGACCGTTACGGCCTCGACCATGATTACGCGATTTGATTTTGGGCGCAAGGTCAGATGTCACAAGAGGGCTGTGGAAAAGTGCGGAAAGGTCAAAGTGCACTAAGGACGATGTGGCGACAGGCGGGACGTCACTATTCCTAAGATCGACAACGATCTATCCGCGCTGGCGGCCCTCGCGCACGATGGCCACTAGATCGCCGGCCGACTTCACCTTTACACCTTTCACATCGAGTGGTGACACCGCGTTAGTTCGCAGGGGCAGAATGCGGAACACGGTGCCATCGCGGCGGCGAATTTCCACCGCCCCGTCCCGCTCGGCTTCGTCGAGCACCGTCGCAAAATTTCCTCGCGCCTCAGAATAACTGTAGGACTTCATCGGCCTTTGGCGTCCACGTCGGGAGAAAACAATGGTGCCAGTCCCGTCTGTCCCCGCATTTTCCCCCCGTGGGTGGAGTCGGACCAGAACGCGGCCAATGTGGCCAACCCGCGTAGAAACCATCTTCCCGCCATTTTGTCCCCTCCCTCTTCATTAGAGCGCGTCAAGAGCGATCCTTTTGCTGGGTACGCTCTCTCAATTTTTCTCACTATTTCTGTAAATACTCTCCAATGCCAACCGCGTCCAACTGAAAGATAAAATCCAGAAGGCCGTCCGAATTGAAATCGCCAGTGACCATACCCTGTTCGCCACCCTGGTTGGGAGGCCCCGGCAGCTTAACTTGCGATCTGGGTTGAAATGTTCCATCGCCGTTGCCCAGGAGGATTAGGAAAAGGCCGTGGTTGTAATCCGACACAATCAAGTCCGTCTTTCCGTCGGAGTTGAAGTCTCCCGCAGCGAAGCTAAAGGCGCTGGCGGTGCCCACGTAGTAGTATTTCGGCTTTTGAAATGTTCCATCGCCATTGCCCAGCAGAACTCCGATGCTGGTTTGGTTACAGAAGGCGATATCAAGCTTGCCGTCGCCGTTGAAGTCGCTAGTCAGCATCGGAGCTCCGAAGGCACAACTACCGTTCGAGTAGCCGACCGTCGCCGCTGTTTGAAACGTGCCGTCGCCGTTGCCGAAGGCAATTGAAATCGGGGACTTAGGGGGTGCATTTCCAAAACTCGCCAAATCCAAAATGCCGTCTCCGTTAAAGTCGCCGACTGCCAGGTACACTCCGCCCACCGCCGCAGACGTCGTCGTCAATTGAAAAGTTCCGTCGCCATTGCCGAGAAAAAGATAGGTTTCGCCGATGAGATCAAGTTTGCCGTCGCGGTTGAAATCTCCCGCTACGACCCCGCCCACAGCAGTGCTGGCCGTGTTGGTAAACTGCCATATAGGATCGAAAGTTCCGTCGCCATTGCCGAGATTCACCCCCATACCGGCATTCGCTCCGTGCACGCCATAGACGGTCGTAAACGCCAGATCCAGATTTCCGTCACCATTAAAGTCGCCGTACGCCATACTGTTGCCGCCAGAAATAGGAAGGTAAATGTACGTTGCATTAGAGGCCCACCGGAACCCGCCGTCTCCATCGCCTAGGCTAACATTAATTATTCCCGTCCCCGTCGCGAGATCGGGAATGCCGTCGTTGTTGAAGTCAGCTACCAGCAGTGCATAAACACTGCTGTTGTTTTCGCGATTTTGCGTCTCATAGCCCGGCATAATCATGGCCGTCGGCGTGTGAACTTCCACTAGACTCCAACTGGAACTCGAATTACCTCCTCCGGGTGGCGGATTGGTCACCGTAATATATCCCGCCGTCGCCGCTACAATGTCGGACGCGAGAATCTGCGCCTGCAGCTCTCGGGCAGAAATGTAAGTGGTGGAGCGCGCCTGCCGGTTCCAGTTCACCACAGCTCCCGGCACAAAGTTCGCCCCGTAGACGTTGAGCGTAAAGTCTCCTCCGCCGGGGGCTACCGCAATGGGATGCGGCGGGCCGACAATTTGCGGCACGGGATTTTGGGCAAGAGCGCCTGCGACTAACAAACCGGCGACAAGTGCCGCCAATGCCACCGACCTCAGACTGCGATAAAGGTTGGATGTCCGACTTTTCACAGCTACCTCAGATGCTTGCCCACCGTGCGGCGAACTGGCCGATCGCGATCATACCTCGGCGTTGGCCGCGGGGGAATGATGAAAGAATTTGCAACTTCGGGACGGGGACAGAGCGACAGGGGGACAGAGCAGAGGAGACCGAGGTCCTTCAGCCCGCAAAGAACGCGGGCTTCAGGATGACAAGGGCTAGGGTATTACGCGCGCGAGAGTTTACGCCCGCGACAAATACACGCCTTCAGCCGTATCCACCTTAATCTTCTCGCCTTCGTTGATGAAGGGCGGCACGTGCACTACTAGTCCAGTCTCAGTACGGGCGGCTTTGGTCACGCTCGAGGCGGTCGCGCTCTTCAGTCCGGGCTCGGTCTCCACCACAGTGAGTTCCACCGTCTGCGGCAGTTCAATGCCTACGGCCTTGCCGTCGAAGAATTCTACTTTGATCTCAAGATTGGCGATCAGGTAATCCACGGCGCCGCCGAGAATCTCTTTGGTCAGGTGGGTCTGCTCGTAGTTCGAAGTGTCCATGAAGTAGTAGTTGTCGCCATCGGCGTAGAGGAACTGCATATCGACTTCGTCTACGTTGACCTTTTCGATGGGATCGGGCGAGCGGAAGCGGTGCTCGAACATGGCTCCGGTACGAAGGTTGCGCAGCTTGGCCTGGATGAAGGCACGCAGGTTGCCGGGCGTGCGGTGTTCCACGCTGAATACAGAGTGCAGATCATTGTTGTGCTTGATGATCATGCCGGGACGCATTTGGGTGGCAGGGATCGACATCGCTGGAAGCTATCTCCTTCAAAATAATGACGGTGTGCTGAGTTGGCGGAAGGCGGGAGGACCACATTTTCCACCAGACCATTTTCCACCACACAAGGCCGAAAAGTTATTTTACACTCAGGGCCCTGGGAAAGGAAACCTTCCCATAGAAGCTCTCATCGTAGAGAGACCGCATTTGTTGCGTCAGCTGCGCTCACGTCCTTCCTTCCGAAAGGACTAGAATCGCAGTTGACGAACTACCGACTTTCGACGACCTGGCAACGCCGTCCGAAACTTGCTGGCCAAATCTAACTCCACCTGAAATGAGGTTACATTTATGAGTTCTGGAAGCTATGAATCTTCTGAAGGCAACAGCGTAGGAACCGCGATTACTTTTCTTTTGATCGGACTAGGAGCCGGAGCCCTAGTGGCGCTCGCCCTGGCGCCCAAGACTGGCAAGCAGTTCCGCCGCGACCTGAAACGTGGCTATGACGATGCCAGGGATACGCTGCAGGATTGGTCCGAAGAAGCCAAGGATCGCGTGCGCGACGTGAAAGAACGCGTACGTGACGTAGCCGAGCGCGGCGCTGGTCTCGCCGATGATCTCCGCGAAAAGGTGGAACCCTTGCGCCGCGCCATCAATCGCAGCTAAACAGGACTGCTACCCTTCTAGCGCCAGATTGCGGAGAAAAACCTTCCAATCTTTCGCAGCACACTTCGGTGCTGCGGTTTTGCAGGAGGCTCTGGGGTTGGCACCGGTTGTACTTGGGCTTCGACCCGCGCCGGCGTAGCTGTCGGATCTGTCGCCGGCGGTGAGGCCGCCTCGGACGTTGAGGCTGGTGCCGCAGTACCTTTCTTCCCTTGGTAGACCAAGGGCGCATCCACCTGTATGTGAACGTCATCCGGCTGCGAGGGGGGTACTGGACGGATCTCAGGTCCGCTGGAAAGCACCTGCGGAGCCGTGCTTGGTGGCTTGGTACCGGCTTCCGACTGGGCATGCCCTTGGGCCAAAGTTGCATTAGCCGGCATTGCAGAATCCGGTAGCGGATTTGCCGGGGCAGCATCCGCACGATTTACCTGAGGAGGGGGCGGACAGCCACACTCCAGCGGAACATCCGTATCGACCTTATCGATGCGGCCCAAGCGAAACACTGCCTGCTCGTTGGGTCTCACCTGGTAAATCCGATCTCCTATCAACTCCGAAACCAGCGCCGCGGATGTATTTCCCTTCAAACCGCGCACACAGGTGGTGCCATGCGAGTCAGTGCTGACGGCATAGTGAAACTCACCGGGCCCCGCGAACAATATGCGGAAATCGGGAGTCAGCACGGTGTCGGCCGAGGATCCCAGGGTGTAATGCGTCTCCATCGCTCCCGTGCTCATGCCCAGCATCAAATCTTTTGTTTTCTTGGCCGGCGTCACCGACAGAGTAGTGCCGGGGCAAACTCGGACTTCGCCGCCTCTCGACAAGAGCAAAACGGCGGTATCGCTTCCGGCAGTCAACGATGATCCCGCGGAAAACTGTTTGCCGGCCATGACCACATCACCTACTCCGCTGGTGACTGGGACCAACACTGGCGCTGCCGTGGGCGTGATCGACAGCACCTGTGGCGCCTGGCGCGGCGATTTTTTGACTGCGTTCGGATTTTCCACCGGCTTCAGCCGCACCATTAAAGTGTCGCCGGAGACATCCCAGGTGTAGGCATAGGTAACCAGTAAATCGAGGACGATTCTTGTGATGGGCGGATCGTTCTGGAATTGTTCCGCCCGGAGAGTGAGCAAGTTTTCCTGTAGCACCGGCGTTCGCTTATGCGTCGCTCCTATGCGGGCGTTCGCCAGATCAATGACCAGACGGGGCGGCGAGTCAAGCATTTGAATCGTGGGCAACACGGGATGGCTGGTAACAATTTCCACCGCCGGCAAACCTTTGTCCTGCAACACGTGCACACTGGTAACGATCGCAGGTTCCCGCTTAGCGACAGCCGGCGGCTGGGCAGCAGTTTGAGCGGGAGAACGGCTCCCCGCCAGCGCTGCCAGCAGCACGAAACATCCAACGGGTTGAATGTGTAATCGCAAAGAAATCCTTGAGAACAGACCGAAGAACTGGCCCACGCACGGAGCCGTATTAAGAAAACCTTATCACTTGTCAGGATGGTAAAAAAAGTGGCGGGGATGCTTCCGTGCGGCCGATACTTATCACCGCTCGGGTTGCGTCAGCTCTCAGGTAGGAATTCGTATTCTTCAATCACCGCAGCCACCGCCATTTTACCGTTGGCCGCACCGTCCTCGATCCGCACAATGCGCCCCTTGCACTGCACGCGGATGCTTTCGGTGAGTGTGATCTCCGGCGGCAGGGTGAGTGTGAAGCCAATCGGTGATCCTTGCTCAATGGGCGAGTCCAAGTAAAGGCTGATGCCGCGCGCGCTTACGTCGCGGATTTGGGCGGACTCGCTAAACTCCGCATCTTTGCGGGCAATGGCTACTGGGATCTGAAGCGCAAAACGTCGTGCAGCCCTTTTTTCCTGGGCTTCTGCCATGCGTTACTCCAAGCTAATGAAGTGGCTAAATCTTATGCATGAGAATGCCCTGTCGCGGGCCGTACGTCAATACCACCATTGGGGACGGGCATGGCCCGTTCCGGGATCAGGCTTTCCCCTAAACGATGAGGGGCTTCAGAGCCGGTTCAATCCTCACTGCGCAGCGTGTAAACTTGCAGGCAGGATGGTCTTCGTTCTCGACAACTACGATTCATTCACTTACAACCTGGTGCAGTATCTTGGAGAACTGGGCGCGAAGGTTGAGGTGCGTCGCAACGATCAGGTGACGCCGGAAGACGTGGAAGCGATGTGTCCGGAACGTATTGTGATTTCACCCGGCCCGTGCACGCCGCAAGACGCCGGCATCAGCATCGACCTGATACGGCACTTCGCGGGCAAAGTCCCCGTACTGGGCGTTTGCCTCGGACATCAGGCCCTCGGCGCCGCTTTTGGCGCGAGAGTGATCCGCGCGCCACACCTGATGCACGGCAAAACCAGCGCCGTTACGCACGATGACAAGACCATCTTCCACGGCCTGCCTTCTCCCATGACCGCCACGCGGTATCACTCACTGATCGTGGAGGAGAAGGATCTGCCCGCGGAACTCGAAGTGAGTGCGTGGACCACCGAGAAAGACGGGTCGCGCACGATCATGGGTTTACGTCACAGGAAGTTCGCAGTCGAGGGCGTGCAGTTTCATCCGGAGAGTGTGTTGACCGACGCGGGGAAGAAGCTGGTGGAGAATTTTTTGGTACTGACCACTTCCCACTGATCACTGCCCAGCGCCCCTAGCCATCTCCACCGCCCTCAGCAGCGCCTGCGCCTTATTCATCGACTCGTCGAATTCTCGCGCCGGATCGGAATCCGCCACGATCCCCGCACCTGCCTGCAAGTACGCATGCTTGCCTTGCATGAGCATGGTGCGAATGCCGATGCACGAATCCAGATTCCCGGCGAAATCGGCATAGAGCACCGACCCGCCGTAGATCCCCCGGCGTACCGGTTCCAGCTCTTCGATAATCTGCATAGCGCGGACCTTGGGCGCGCCACTCAGAGTGCCCGCGGGGAAGCAGGCGGCAAAGGCGTCAATGGCTCCGAGATCCTTACGCAGCTTCCCTTCCAGGGCCGATACCAAGTGCATCACGTGAGAGTAGCGCTCTACGTACATCAGGTCTTTCACCTTGACCGAGCCATACTCGCTGACGCGGCCAAGATCGTTGCGGCCGAGATCAACCAACATTACATGCTCGGCGCGCTCTTTCTCATCGGTGCGCATCTGCTCTTCCAGGCGCAAGTCTTCGGCTTCGTCGCGCCCGCGCGGATGCGTACCGGCGATAGGACGGTACTCCAGCTTTCGTCCAGTCACACGAACCAGCATTTCCGGCGAAGAGCCGAGGATTTGCGCATCGCCCATTCGCAGAAAATATAAATACGGTGAAGGATTTACCTGGCGCAAAGCGCGGTAAAGATCGAACGGCGCAATTCCAGGGATAAAATCGAGCCGCTGCGAAAGCACAACCTGGAAAATGTCACCCGCCGCAATGTATTCCTTGCAGCGTTCTACGCTTCGCAGGAATTTTGCCCGCGTAGTTCCTGAATGGATTTTGAGTTTCCCGGGCTTGGCCTTGGTGGATTTTCGCCACGTCGCCGGACGTAACCCCGCAGCCAGTTTTCTTTCGAGCCCGGCAATATCACGAACCGCACAGTCATAGGCGGCGCGAGGCTTTTCCCGCGAAACATCGGCCGCGGCGACAATATGAATCTGGTGGCGCAGGTGATCAAAGGCCAGCAGCCGATCGAAAAACATCAGCTCGCAATCGGGGAGCGAAAGATCGTCTTTCGCGCGGTCGCCAATCTTCTCCAGTTGCCGCACCACGTCGTAGGAAAAATATCCAACCGCCCCGGCCGTGAACGGAGGCAGCCCCGGCACGGTTGCAGGGTGATGCTCGCCGAGCAAGAGCTTCACGAAATCAAAAACATTTCCTTCGTGCTTTTCACGCTTGCGTCCGCGCTCAATCTCAATGGTCGAACCGCGTGCTCGCAGACGCATGTAGGGCCGCACGCCTAGGAACGTGTAGCGGCCAACCTGCTCACCGCGCTCTGCCGACTCCAGCAAAAACGCATGGGGCTCTTCTTGCGCGATGGCCAGGAAGGCCGATACCGGCGTAAGCAGGTCGGCGCTCACCGATTTCACTACGGGCACCAGCGTCGCTGTTCGCGCCAGGCGCGAGAATTCTTTGAAGTCAGGATAGGGCATGAAGAAATCGCCGGGCCGCCCGGCAGAGCGACAGCCTCGCGCTTCATTATAGGGGAGCGCGGTTTCAACCTTTACGGTGTGAACCAATCCAGCAATTGACGGACGTACCCCTTAGTCCGAAGATACCAAGGTAGAGATCAAGCAGTCGGGCCCGGGTGCGGTCACGAGCCTATGCGGATTAAGTTCTGGGGCGTGCGCGGTTCTACGCCGACCCCACAACCCGAAAACATGCGCTATGGAGGCAATACCTCCTGCGTCGAGGTGCGCTTCGGCGATCGCATCTATGTCTTCGACTGCGGTACGGGATTCCGCGTGCTCGGCCAGCAACTGCAAAGCGAATTTGGCGACAAGCCCTTTTCCGCGAACGTCTTCGTCTCGCACTTTCATTGGGACCACATTCAGGGCATGCCGTTCTTCCGTCCCTTGTACACCAACTCGGAGAGCCGGTTCCATTTCCAGTGCTCCGCCCGCACACGCAGCCTGAAACAAGTGCTCGCCGACCAGATGGCCGCTCCGTATTTTCCCGTGAAAATCGATGAGATGAAGGCGCAGCGCGACTTTTATGACATCGAAGCCGGGCGTATGACCCTGGAAGACGGTATACAACTGCAGGCCGCATGGCTCAACCATCCCCAGGGATGCATGGGCTTTCGGCTCGAAACTAAAGATGGAATCCTTGTCTACGCTACCGACAACGAACCCGGCGACGACGCCTTCGACAAAGCCGTGCGCAAACTGGCCGAAGGCGCGGACGTTCTTATCTACGACGCACAGTATCTGCCGGAGGAATACGAAGCCCGCCGCCGCGGTTGGGGACACAGCCACTGGCGTGAAGCCGTCAATGTAGTGATGGAGAGCGGCGCCAAGGAACTTGTGTTGTTCCACCACGATCCAGAACACACTGATACCGTCATCGATAAGGTCGTGCGCGAAGCGCGGAACTACTATCCCAAGGTAAGAGCCGCGGCTGAAGGGATGGAGATTAATCTGTAGTTCCTGGTTCATTATGGGATTGCGTCCGCCTCCGCCTCCCTCTGCACCTTGCTTCCCACCCTCCCACCCTCATATACTCTGAACGTTTGCCCGTCTACTCCGGGAACTCGTCCCGGCGCCGGCCAACATCTCGAATCGCATTTATCCGGAGATCTCTTTATGAGCACGATAGCTACGCCGCCGCACGTCGACAAAGAAAGCAATCCATGGGAGTCTCAGCGGGCGCGCTTTGACCTGGCGGCCCAAAAGCTCAATCTTGACGACGGCTTATGGCGGGTGTTGCGGTATCCCAACCGCGAGCTTACGGTCTACATCCCGGTGCAGATGGATGATGGGCATCTCGAAGTCTTTACCGGATTCCGCGTGCAGCACTCGATTGCGCGCGGGCCGGCCAAAGGCGGCATTCGCTATGCTCCGGACGTTACGCTCGACGAAGTGCGAGCTCTCGCCAGTTGGATGACCTGGAAGTGCGCCGTGGTCAATATCCCCTTTGGCGGCGCCAAGGGCGGGGTGATTTGCGATCCGCACAAGATGTCGATGGGCGAGATCGAACGCATGACGCGGCGCTACACCTCGGAGCTGATCGAGTTTATCGGTCCGGAAAAAGACGTCCCTGCCCCCGACGTCAACACCAACGAACAAATCATGGCGTGGATGATGGACACCTACTCCATGCATATGCGCCAAACCGTGACGGCGGTCGTGACCGGAAAACCGATCAACATCGGCGGATCACGTGGACGCCGCGAAGCCACCGGCCGCGGCGTGATGGTGGTATGCAACGAGGCCATCAACAAACTAGGCCTGTCACGCGAAAGCAGCCGCGTGATTGTGCAAGGCTTCGGCAACGTAGGCTCAAATGCTGCGCACCTCATGCACCAGGCGGGTTACAAAGTGGTTGGCATTGCCGAAGTCGGTGGCGGGCTCTACAACAAGAATGGAATTGACCTGAACAAACTGGTGGAGTACCGCCAGAAAAATGGCACGGTCCACGGCTTTCCCGAAGCGGAGAAATACGATCCAGCCGAACTGCTCACTACCGAATGCGAAATTCTTATTCCCGCTGCGACAGAAAACGTCATCACCTCGCGCAACGTCGATCGGGTGAAATGCCGCATCCTTGCAGAAGGCGCAAACGGTCCCACGACCTCGGCCGCTGATGACATATTGACGGACAAGGGCGTCTTCGTGATTCCCGACATTCTGGCCAATGCCGGCGGCGTCACAACGTCTTACTTCGAATGGGTGCAGGACCGCCAGGGTTACTTCTGGAAAGAGTCAGTGGTCAACGAGCAATTGGAAGAGATCATGATTTCGTCGTTCGGAGACGTGGTCCGCTACGCCGAGACCCACCACGTCAACAATCGCATCGCAGCCTACATGCTGGCAATCGACCGGGTAGCTTATACCATTCGCCAACGCGGCATTTACGCATAAGGAGATTTCATGAGTACACATACGCGGAAGCTTTTCTTGCGGATGTTGCCGCTGATACTGGCGTGGCTTACCCTGCCCGCACTTGTACCGTCCCGTTCGTTCGCAGCGGGGCCATCCCAAGCCGCTTCCGCGACAGCAGACAAGCTCGATCTGAACAGCGCGACCAAAGAACAACTCAAGGCCCTGCCCGGCATTGGGGATGCATACTCGCAAAAGATCATAGACGGCCGTCCTTACCGCACCAAACTCGACTTGGTGCACAAAAAGATTATTCCGCAGGCAACGTACGACAAGATCAAAGACCAGGTCATCGCCAAGCAGCCGAAGCCGACTGCTGCCAAGCCAAAATAGGCGCGAAACCGGAGTCGCACATCGTCAGGCCACCGTGTCCTTACGGTGCTTTCCTGTCATTGCGTTCCCTCTGCCCGTGGAGGATAATCAATTTATCTTCCGGTCGCCTTCCGGAGGATTTTGAGCCGCGGTGAACCTTCCTAACTCCATCACGCTGATCCGCATTTGCAGCATCCCTTTGCTGATGTGGATTTTGTCATCGAGTCATTTCAGCAGCGAACACGGCGCCAAGGAACTGATCGCCTCGGCCATATTTATCGCGGCTTCCATGACCGATGGCATCGATGGCTACCTGGCGCGCCGGCGCGGCCAGATTACAACCATGGGCATTCTTCTCGACCCCATGGCCGATAAACTTTTGATCGCCGCGGCTTTCGTCACGCTGGTGCAGTTCAATCCCAGCCTGGTTCCTGCCTGGATCGCAGTGATCATTATCGGCCGTGAGTTTCTGGTGAGCGGTCTGCGCTCCATCGCCGCGTCTGAAGGTTTCACCATCGAGGCCAGCGAACTCGGCAAGTTCAAAATGGTGGTGCAGATCGTTTCCGTAGTAGCGGTAATTCTTGATCACCGCTGGAAAGAGTGGCCGGTATATGGCAACTTCGTCTTCCCGGTGCATTGGATCGCTTACGTTTCAATCTGGTTTGTGGTCTGCGTTTCGTTGGTTTCAGGCATCGATTATTTCGCCGCCTTCTGGTCGAAGATTGACCGGCGTGTCTCCAAGCGGCGCCGCCGCGCTTTTATTCTGAGCCGCCGGCGCAAGCCACAACCCGCGCCCCGTCCGGCCGATGCCGATGTCGCCCCCACAACCTAATTCGGTAGCTGCGGCAGTAGCCCCCGGGGAATTTTCCAGCGAGGAACGCAATCAACTGCTGCGCCTCGCGCACGAGTCCATTTCTTCGGGGGTGGATCATCCTGAAACGCATCATTGCGAGCTCTCTCTCGACCCTCCCACTCCTCATCTTGCCGAACCTCGCGGGGTTTTCACTTCCCTCTACCTGCACGAAGAATTACGCGGCTGCGTTGGGTATGTGTTCCCCACGTGCTCTGTTTACCGTGCCGTAGCGGAAACCGCCCGGGCCGCTGCCTTCGACGACAACCGTTTTTCTCCGGTCACCAAAGAAGAAGCCTCGCAACTCCAAATTGAGTTGAGCATTCTTTCGCCCGCTCAACCCGTTCGCGTTGAGGAAATCGAAGTCGGCCGCCATGGTCTGCTCATCAGTTGGCGTGGCCGGCGCGGCCTTCTACTGCCCCAGGTCCCGGTCGAACGCGGTTGGGACCGCACAACTTTTCTGGAACAATCCTGCCGCAAAGCCGGATTGCCCCCCGATGCCTGGCAACACGGCGCCACCATCGAAGCCTTCACCGCGGAAGTCTTCGGCGAGAACATTTAAGAACAGAGCTCGGGGGCTAGGGGTCAGGGTCAATAGAGCCGATCCCAATCGAATGTGCAGAAATCCTGCGCGGCCCGCCAGTTCAACGTTCTTGACGCTCTCACAAAAGAAAACCGGAGACGGTTATCCGCCTCCGGCTCAACATCTGTCTGTGGTACTGGGTATTAGCCTAATCCCTGACCCACCTTACTGGTTCTGGTCGTCTAACTCCACGTTGTCTCCAGCGTGTACATCTTCCATGGCGAACACGATCATGCCTGTTGCCGTGGTGGGCGTGGTTCCAATGACGACGATCTCGCCTACAGCCCGCCTTGGCAGATCACGCACGTGAATCACGGGGCCGTTTCCTCTTTCCCATAAGCCGGGATCGAAGGAGGGCTGTTTTTTCTGCGTATCTTCACTCACCGAAGCCCTGAAGGAAAGCGAATCGACTGGATCGTGTAGATCAGCGTCATAATTCCGTACCGCTCGGAAGTAGTCGCCAACCTTCACACCCTGGTTCGTCCCCACGTTGAAATAGACTTTCTGGCCAGTTCCCAGTGTTGAGTCAAAATCCTTTCCCATTACAACGCGTCCGGAAACCTTGCTGCCGGTGGGCAGGAATCGATCAAAGCGCAACGGCGCATGGAAAGGAACCATGGTTTTCTCGGCGAAAGGAATCGCCGTATCTCCCGGATTGATGGGATCGCAGGAATACTCGATCTGCGCCACTGCGGCCTTGCTGCGGGTGTCAATGATGCGCACCCGGCCCACTTCTTCGTAAGGCTGGCCTGTAGCCTTCAGCAGCTTCTTCTGGCCCGGGAACATCTCATATTCGTTGATATCGCGGAGAGCACGGATAATTTCGTACTCCGCCCCAGGGGTATAGCCCTGTCCCTTCAAATAAACGACGTCTCCCCTCACGAACTTCGTCGTAGAAGGAGTCTGCAACCCGCCCGCTACGTAGTTAGCGTCAGGCAGGCTCTGCCGGTTAATGAAGCCCGCGCAGTAAATATCCGCATAAGTGGGCATCTGCACCCGCTGTATGGGAAAGTTGGCTGAGGTGGCTATGGTTCCCTCGGGTGCGGTCGCAACAGCCGAAGCTGCATCAGAGGCCGTCTGGGCCCAAGCTGAGGCCGCCATTAATACCACTAAAAGTCCTATTTTCTTCATGTTACCTCCAAGAGACGACACACAGCCCCTCCGGCATCCTCACGGAAGCTAGGCTCAACTAGGACGGTAACAATGGGGTAAGAGGGGGTCAAGGTTACGAGGGTGTCAGGCAGGGTTGGAAACAGGGTTTTTCGGGCATTTTGCGAATCCTTGTTGCATCTGGAATTAAGCCCCTGTAAGATTCGCGCCGAACCTATTGATAGAACAGTTTGCTGAAAACAATGCCTCAAATTGCTGATTCAAGATGATTTCTGCTGCCAAAACTTATCCGCCCCGCCTTCTTCCCCTGCGCCTGCCGCGGGTTTGCGTCGCTCTCACCGCGTCTGACCCCGCCGAACTCGTGGAAAAGGCGGACGCCCTGGTTCGCGATAACTCCTTCCTGGAGTTCAGGTTGGACTACATCGCCAAGCCCGGATTGGCTATTCCCAAAATAAAACAATTCATTGAGACTCATCCCGGCACCGTGGTCATCGCCACCTGCCGCCGCGTGGCCAACGGAGGCAAGTTCCGCGGCTCCATTGCCTCTCAAATCGACATTCTGGCCAAAGCCTCGGCCATTGGCTGCCAACTGGTCGACGTCGAACTCCAGACCGCACAGAAGTGCAAACCTGCTCAGCTGCAAAAGCTGAGATCCCGCTCTGCCCTGATTCTTTCTTTCCACGACTTTCGCGGAACCAAGAAACTCGACGAAACTCTGGAAAAGATGCGGGCCTTCCCTGCTGATTTCTACAAAGTAGTCAGCACCGCTACCACGCTTGCCGACAATGTCGTGATGATCCAGTTTCTTGCGCGCGAAGCGGACAACGATTCCCTCATCGGCATGTGCATGGGCGAACAAGGCCTCATCAGCCGCGTGCTCGGAGTCCGCGCCGGCAGCGTCTTCACCTTCGCCTCCGCCAGTCCCGGTGAAGAAACTGCCCCGGGCCAAGTTACTGCGCAGGAACTCCGCAGCGTCTACCGCATCGAAAGCGTCGACGCGGCCACCCGCGTCTATGGCGTTGCCGGAGATCCCGTCTCGCACTCGCTTTCGCCGGCGATCATGAACGCCGCCTTTCGCCGCGAAAACGTAAACGCCGTCTATCTCGCGCTCCACGCTAAGACTCTCAAAGACCTGCTGAATTGCGTGCGCGAGATTCCCATCCACGGCCTCAGCATCACTATGCCCTACAAGGAAGCCATCCTTCCTCATCTCGACAATACCGACTCTCACACCACAAAGATCGGCGCATGCAACACAGTGGTCCGCGCGCAGGATGGCAAGCTCTACGGCTTCAACACAGATACTTCCGGAGTGGTTCGCCCTCTGGAGCGCCGCCTGACCACGCTGCAAGACGCGAAAATCCTCGTGCTCGGAGCTGGAGGCGCCGCGCGAGCCGCTGTCTTCGGCCTGAAAGAACGCGGAGCCGAAGTCTACATTCTCAACCGCAGCCTCGCCGCGGCGCAGAAACTGGCCCGCCGGGCTCATGCCCGCTCCATCAAGCGTGCGGATCTAAAGAAGTACGCCTTCGACGTGATTATCAACGCCACGCCGGTCGGCATGGGCAATAGCCGAGAGACTCCGCTTCAGGAAAAAGAAATCAACGCCCGGTACGTCTTCGACATGATCTACGATCCCGCCGAGACTCAATTGTTGAAGCTGGCGAAGCAGCGCGGCGCACAGATCATCCCCGGCATCGAAATGTTCGTCCACCAGGCCGCCCGCCAGTTCGAGATCTGGACCGGCAAGCCCGCCCCGCAGGATGACATGATGCAGGTCGTGATGCTCTCCATGCAGGAGCGTGCCACCAGAGCCGCTGCTGCTGCCGCGGCAGGGAAGAAGAAGTAAGGCTGACGAGAGCATAAACCGGCACACTGGGGGTGTCCCATTCTTCGCGTTCTTTTTTCAAAGAGTGGGAATCACCGGCCTCAATCCCTAAGGGTTTCAGCCTGAAGTGAAATGGTCGAGACGAACGCCAACGAAAAATCAAACCCATCACTTCCGCCGCTCGCCGTCGGCATTCTCGTCGCCCTCTGCGCCGCCAAACTGCTGTTGCACATCTTCACCAGCCTGCGCCACTACGGCTACTTCCGCGATGAGCTTTATTACCTGGACATGGCCCGCCACCTCGATTGGGGCTACGTTGACAGCGCACCGCTGATCGCCCTGTATGCCAAAATCGCGCTCTGGATGGGCGGTTCGCTCGCGGCGCTGCGCATTCTGCCAGCGCTGGCGGGCGCTGCACTCATCGCATTCACCATCCTCATCGTGCGTGAACTCGGTGGGAAACATTACGCCCAGTTGCTCTCGGGCTTCCTGATCCTGCTCTGTCCCGCTATGCTCTGGGCCGACAGCCTCATGACCATGAACGCCTTCGAGCCGCTGTTCTGGATGGGTTGCATCTGGGTTGTCGCGCGAATTCTGCGAACCGGCAATTCGAAGCTCTGGCTATGGTTTGGCATGCTTGCCGGACTCGGCCTCGAGAACAAACACTCCACGTTGTCATTCGGATTCGCCGTCACCGTCGCCCTGCTTCTGACCCACCATCGCCGTGAGTTCGCGGGAAAGTGGATCTGGATCGCTGGAGCCATCGCCCTCGCCATCTTCCTGCCCAACCTCATCTGGCAAATCCGGCATCATTTCCCCACCATCGAAGACCTGGCCAACGTCCGCCGCGAAGGCAAGAACGTCGTGCTCGGCCCGCTTGCATTCGTCAAGGAGCAGATCATCGACCTGCACCCGATCCTGTTACCCGTCTGGCTCGCGGGTCTGATCTGGTTTCTGCGCGACCGCCGCTGGCGCGTGCTCGGATTGACTTTCGTCGTTTTCTTCGTGCTGATGGAAGTGGCGCACGCCAAGAACTATTACGTTTTCCCGATCTATCCCATGCTCCTCGCCAGCGGCGCGGTCGTCATTGGGAAATGGCTTGCCAACCGCGCGGTGTGGACACGAACTGCCGTGGTCGCGATCATTACACTCGCGTCGCTTCCCGCCATCCCCCTGGTGACCTGGATGCTCCCGCCAGAGCGTCTCCTCGCCTATCAAGCCGCCATCGGCTTCAAACCCGCCAAAGCCGAAGTCCACCACGAGTCGCTCTTGCCCCAACCCATCGCCGATCAGTTCGGATGGCCCGAGATGGCCCGCGAAGTCGCCACCATCTATAACTCGCTCCCGCCCGAGGAGCGCACCCAGACCGGCATCTGGGCCGGAAACTACGGCGAAGCCGGCGCCGTCAACTTGTTCGGCCCGCAATACGGACTCCCGCGCGCCTACTCCCGCCACCAGAACCATTGGTATTGGGGTCCGCCCCCGCAGGTCTATAAGAACCTCATCGTCATCCAGTGGGGCCTCGACGACGTCCGCGACAACTGCACTTCGTTTCAATCCTTTGAGCACTACCAGCGCTTCGGCATGGGCGAAGAAACCAGCCCATCTACCTCTGCCGCGGGGTCGAATTCGACATCCAGAAAATCTGGTGGCACTCGCATCACTGGAACTGAGAGTCCCATCGACGGTAGCCAGCTAGCCGTTGCAGTGTGCCCAGTCCTTGTCCCTGAGCTGAGCCGAGCCGCGCCTAACGCCACAGCACTACGATCAGGAGAAAGAAACACAACACCAAGCCCAAGGCAGCGATCTCCAGCCATGTGGGGCGAGCTATGTCGAGCTTCCCAATCTTTCGCACGTTAAACCGGATCATCCGAGATCCTTTCGTCTCGGACTCTATATCGGATCGAGAGCGATACGAAGGAATTAGACAAGAATAAAACCTTTTCTTTCAGCGAATTACATGCGAATAGTATGCGTGGGATAATATGCTGCACTCATTCCTTGGAGAAGGCTGTACAGGTCATCTAGTCTGTCGATGGAGGATGCACCAATGAAAGAATTGTCCAGCGAGCAAGCGGAATTTGCCGTCAGCTGTTTTGTAAGCATCTATCAGTCCCGTGAGGTAAAGCAGGTAGAACTCGAGCGAATTTCGTCTGTAGATCAATCGACCATCTCTAAAATCGTTCACTCACGAGACAGCGGAGAGAAGTACACTCCGAGCGCGGAAATTCTCCAGAAGCTGTTTCAGGCTCTCGGCATCAAGCTCTCGGACATCGTGCACGAGTCCGATCACCTGGCCGATGAGATTGTTGGTTACTTGGCAACACCGCTTACCAGCTTAACCCCCAAAGAGGATAAGGAGGTGCGCCGTGTGGTTGCTATGGTCAGGAAACTCGCTAGCGAGGCACAGTTCACCAATCCTCGCTTCGAAGTGTATTGGCCGGGCGACCATACTCATCCGACGCAACATGCGGCGGCCACCGCGCAACAGGTCTATGTCACCGATCGCTCGCGGGCCTCAACACACGATTTTATTGTCTTGTTCTGCGCGTCACCGAGCTACGGTGTCGGGCAAGAAAACGAGATTGCAACCCAGGCCGGAGTCCCTGCAATTCGTTTGGTACCTCCGGCGGGCCTTTCGCGGATGATGCTAGGCTCATTCGTGAACGCAACTGACATACCCTATTCTGGAGATCTGAAATCGCAAGTTGTCCTTGATGAAGAAAGGCTCCGAAATGCAATGCAGGAAATTAGAAATTCCTACTTTAGGAGTCATGCGCTCTATCGCGGAATGAACGGCGATGGCTTTGGTAAGCGTTTGAGGAAGTTAGTCGACGACCGCTGCAATGGCGGCTACCATCAATTTGCGACTGATATTGGTGTAAGCCTCATGTATTTGCTCAAGATGATGGATGAACCGTTCATCATTTCCAATCCCAGCGCGTTGTTGTTGAGGCGAATTGCGCACCGACTCGGTGAACGGGTCGCGTTTTTACTCGGGGAAGAGGAACAGAACGATCCGATCTGGGTGGAGAGCAACGCGGCCTGGCGATCCTGGATCGACAAGACACCCGGCCTCGACGCACAGACTGTACTGCGCATGCGAGACAGCTGGCGCGATGAATACGCCATAGAAAAGCGCGAAAAGCAAAGTAGCAATGCCTCGTTCCGAAAATCAACTCGGCTGATGCGCGAGCCAGACTGGGATAAGCGATACCAAAAGGTGCTCAAGAACGACACGGCCAATGAAAAGCAAACCAGCCTCCTCTGAATCACAGTCAGATCTCGTTCGGCTCTTTGTCGAGCGATCTGGTATCCGCACGCCGCATTGTTCACCCGAACGAGTGATGGCCACGATTGTTGCGGGGATTCGCGGTGGGCGGATCAGAAACCAAGAACAGCGGCTTCAGGGGGCATTGAGTGAAAGGAACGTCGTTTCAATTGAGGTTAGTGCGAACCTGAAGTGTGACGGAATGCTGGAGCCAATTGGCGTGACCTTCTCCGAGGGGTTTACAGTACGGCTAAAGAAGAACGTCTCCGCTGCCCGCATGCGCTTCAGTATCGCGCATGAGATATGCCACACTTTTTTTTACGAACTCGTCCCAGAATTGAAGTTCCATGCGCACAAGGTGGATGATGCAGAAGAAAGGCTCTGCAACCTTGGCGCCGCAGAACTCCTGGTTCCGGACAAGTCGCTACGCTCAGCCGCAAGGAAACGGCCAATCTGCTTGGATTCGCTGGAGCAACTTGCCGAGGACTACTGCGTCAGCCTGCCCACCATGTTGATCAGACTTAGGGCGCTCCGTTTGTGGAATTGCGAACTGTCCAATTGGCATCGAAACGTTAGCGGCGGCTTTGTTCTGGACCGCTTATACGGCGGGCGACTGGTTGAATGGGAATGGCAGGACTTCTCCCAGTTACAGTGCGCTTGGGAGTCGAGCACATCTATTTTTGGAACGGGCTTTGTTTATCTGACGGACGCGCGTAGTGCTAAGCGGTATAAGCCGATTTCTTACAACATGCGACGTTCGGGAACCGGCGTAATTGCTCTATGGGGTTCCGGCATACGAAAGCCAGCGCAGAGCCGCCCTCTTCTCGATCTTGCTTACAGCAGATGACGATCACATTGGCCTCGTGCCCAATCTGTGGGGCGCTCAGGAGAGACGCGGACACTAGTCTCCCAAACACCACAAAGCCGGGCTGGTTGGCCCGGCTTTCTTTGCGCGGAACTGGTTCCGATCAGCTCCCCACAGAATTACTTATTCCTTGAGGGCAGAAACTGGATGGGCCAGCTTGTCTGCCAGCCAAAGCTTGATGAGCGACTGTCGGGTTACGCCCAGTCGGCGCGCTTCCCGGTCCAGGGAATCCACCATCCAAGATGGGAAATCTACATTCACTCGCTTTGGACTGGTGCCAACACGCCGTGCCTTTCTCAGATCAAGTTGATCAACGACGCTCTCACCAGCATCAAACCTTCGGTCAAACGTCTTCGCTTTCATAAATCGCCACCTCTTCGTCGCGCGACCGCCTCACCGAGATCAGCCGGGTATTTTCGTCCCGTCGAGTAACCACCGCAGACCAATGCTTCTGGCCGATTTTGCCGATCAGCAACCATCTTGGTTCGTCGCTGCTCCGCGCCGGGATCTCAACCAGCGCGGAGTCTGCCCAAAGTGCCTGCCCTTCCTCGAAATCAATTCCGTGCTTCCCCTTGTTCTCGGCGCTCTTCTCGGGGTCGTACTCGAACTTCATATTACGAACCCGTGAACCAGCGGTATAGTAAAGGTATATATATTATACCATACAAAAACTAAGGCTTCAGGCGGGCCTGGCGGCTCAGATGAAGGACGAGCGCTTCGTAGACATGCCCCAAACGCCACAAAGCCGGGCTGGTTGGCCCGGCTTTCTTTGCGTGGAACTGATCCGGTCAATCTTGTTTCGATCGCCGGCCCAGAATGTCAAAATCTTGTCTCACCGCTGAGAAATCTCACCTGTCGAAATCTCAGAACTCGTAAAATCTCATTCCCCAATTTGCATCGCGGGTTCACCGGCCCACGCCGCACGTAGCTCTTACATCACCAGCGCGAGATTCTCCAGCTCATGCTGCAGCACCGGCAAAGCGCATCCGGCCATTTCAACACGGCCTGCTGCATCCAGCGCTGCCTTGGGAGATACCCCGTAGCCGCGCCCCATCAGAAACACCTGCAACAGTTCCGCAGCCTCGTAGGAATCGATCATGCCACCTTGCAGCAGATCGCTCCGCAACGCCGCCAGTTCGGTCACCGTGAATCTGTCCTTATCGTTTTGGACTCTTTCGTTCATCGCATCCAATCTTTCGTTGAACATGGCCGTCATCACCTCCGACTCCGACCTTTACCACTTGTGCCTATTAGACTCATCGGCAGCTGTGCAAGTTGCATGCAATTTAATTGCCGCGACTGCCTCTAGTTTCATATACGGAAACCAGGCTGCTTTAGATCCATTAACACCTGTGAATATCGGAAGTTGCAAGCAACCCTAGCAGGCCGCCCGTGTTTCCCCTAGGTACCCTTGGTAATGCCTGAGTCCCGAAAACTGACACAGAGTGTCAGTTTCGCGAGCACCTGGTCAAGAGATTGACCTGCAAACCCCTTGGATGAATGTCAAGGTTTGTAAATCCGGGGACTGAAACAGCAGCATCAAACGCAGCCCGCTCTGGAAACTTCGGCAATCGAGAGCCGGATTGGCGGCTCATTGCCTGAGTCGACCCTAGCCCTCGATGGTTGCCTCGTCCACCAGCATGATGGGAATATCGTCCTTTACCGCATAAACCCGGTGGCACTGCTTGCACTTCAGGCTCTCGGGACTCTCGCGGTACTCCAGCGCCTGCCGGCACGCCGGACACACCAAAATCTCCAGCAGGTCTTTGGCAATCATGACCAGCATTGTACGCGATGCAAGAACCACTTCACCACGGAGACACAGAGTCACGGAGAAGAAACACTGGCGGAACACCTCAGAAATCCTGTCTTAGTTCTTCTCTGTGCCTCTGCCTGCCCTGAGCACAGTCGAAGGGTGACTCTGTGGTGAATGATTTCCTATCAGTGTAAGATTTTCTAGCCGAAGCCCGGAGCCCGGAAGCAATGCTCGCCCGAATCCTCGACGGAACAAAAATCGCCAGCGACATCCGCAGCGAAGTCGCCGCGGAAGTAAAGTCGATGGCGGCCGCCGGAGTTCGCCCCGGCCTTGCCGTCGTCCTCGTCGGGCACAACCCGGCGTCGGAGGTCTACGTCCGCGGTAAAGTGAAAGCTTGCGGAGAAGTCGGTCTCTACAGCGAGCAGCACACGCCTCCCGAGACCGCGACCACCGCCGAACTTCTCGCTCTGGTGGAAGATTTAAATCGGCGCGATGAAATCGATGGCATCCTGGTGCAGTTGCCGTTGCCCCAGCAAGTCGACTCCAAAAAAATTCTAATGGCAGTCGATCCCGCCAAAGACGTCGACGGATTTCACCCCGTCAACGTCGGCTTTCTATCTACGCAGCGACCCGGACTCGTCCCCTGCACTCCCGCCGGCGTACTTGAGATCCTGAACCGCAGCCACATTCCCATCGCCGGCCAGGAGGCTGTTGTCGTCGGCCGCAGCGACATTGTCGGCAAACCAGCCGCCATGTTGTTGCTCAACGCCAACGCCACGGTCACCGTCTGTCATTCGAAAACGCACGATCTGCCCGCAGTTTGCCGCCGCGCCGATATTCTGATCGCCGCCATCGGACGCGCTGGAATGATCACCCAGGATTTCGTGAAGCCCGGCGCCACCGTGATCGATGTCGGCATGAACAAAGTCACCGATCCCGCAGTCTTTCAGCGCCTCTTCGGCGGCAGGCTGTACAAGAACGCCAAGCGCGAGGATAATTTCCGCGCCAAAGGATCGACGCTCGTCGGCGACGTTCATCCCGAAGTGGCCGAAGTCGCGGGAGCGCTCACTCCTGTTCCGGGCGGCGTCGGCCCGCTCACCATCGCCATGCTGATGTACAACACCGTCAAAGCCGCTAAGATGCGCAGAGGCAGCAACATTCCAGAACTAACCTCCAAATGAAAGCTCTTCCGGAGGCTGCATGCTGAAAGTCGGCCTGACCGGCGGCATTGCCTCCGGGAAATCCGTTGTTGGAGAGATGTTCGTCGCCCTCGGCGCGCGTCTGGTCCAGGCTGACCGCATCGCGCACCAGCTCATGCTGCCAGGCCAGCCAGTCTACAACGAAGTGGTGCGCCACTTCGGCGGAGGCATTCTCAATCCCGACCTTAGCGTGAACCGCGCGAAGCTCGCCGAGGCCGCTTTCGGTTCAGCGACTCCGGCTGCTTCTCGCATCGAAGAACTGAACCGCATCGTGCATCCCGCTGTGATTCACAGTCAGGATGGATGGATGGAAGAAATGGGACGGCAAGATCCGCACGCCATCGCCATTGTAGAAGCAGCGCTTATTCTCGAAGCCGGAGCGGCCAAGCGTTTCGACCGCCTGATCGTCGTTACCTGCAGCGATGAACAGCGCATCGCTCGCTTCGCTGCGCGGCAAAAAATGCCGCTCGAAGAGGCCCGCAAAGAAGTCACGCGACGCATGGCCGCGCAACTTCCTGAAGCAGAAAAAATCAAAGCCGCTAACTACGTCGTCGACAACTCCGGCTCGCTCGAGCAGACGCGCCAGCAAGTGGAACAAGTGTGGCAAAATTTCCGCGCCGCTGCCTACTCCTGAGCACCTGTTTTCAGCGGCTCGCAGAATCGTTCACAACTCTCGCGTTTCCTGGTTCAAAACACCGCTACGGAATCTACGGCGTGACGTGAAAAATGGGATTGCTGTTGAGCGTTCCCGACGGCGTCGTTACCTGAACTGTCCCACTGGTCGCTCCGGCCGGCACTGTCGCCTTGATTTCTGTGTTCGAAACCACGGTGAACGTTGCCGCCGTGCCGTTAAAGCTGACCGCTGTGGTGCCTGTCAAGTTGTTTCCTAAGATCACGCTCGTAGCTCCCACTCTACCGAAGGCAGGCTCAGGTTCCACCAAGGGCCCAAGCCCGACGTTCAGACTGTATGCAGTGCCATAGCCAGCGCCGCCGTACCACGTTGTGCCGTAGATCGTTCCATTGGTGGCCTGAAAGAGGGCGCCAAGCGGAAGATAGCCATCACCTCCCACAAAGTCATGCAAGGTCGTGAAGGTGCCGCTGGGAGTGATTTCGAAAATGGTTCCGCAGTTGTCGTAGCAACTGCCTCCCGCGCCGCCGTATCCAGTAATTCCATAGAAATTCCCATCGCTGGCCTGAATCAGCCCAGCCTCCGGATAGCTGCCATCGGAACCGATGAAGCTGTGCAGCGTGGTGAACGTGCCCGAGGGTGTAATTTTAAAGACTGTGCCGTAGGCATTCGACCCTCCAGTCTCGGTAGTGCCGTAGAAGTTGCCATCTCTGCCGAGAACCAGCCCGCCGATTGCGTTGGAGCCGTCGCTCACGTTGAAGCTGTGGAGTACAGTGAAAGTGCCGCTGGGAGAAATCTTGAAGACTGTACCATTCCCGTTGGCTCCGCCGATGTTGGTTGTGCCATAGAAAAAGCCGCCGTTGCCCTGCACCAAAGCATTGATAGGCGCTTCTCCATCGGTTTGGTTGAAGCTGTGCAGCAGGGTGAACGATCCGGCGGGCGTGATTCTAAACACCGTTCCGTAATTGAAGGCTCCTCCCGAGTAGGTAGTGCCATAGAAGTTGCCGTCGCTGGCCAGAAGGAGAGCGGCGTAAGGACCATTTCCGTCGGAGCCGCTGAAGTAGTGCAGGTTGGTGGCGACACCGCTGGGAGTGAGCTTGTAGACTGCGCCGGCGTTCGCTCCGCCGCTATTCAACGTCGTTCCATAGAAGTTGCCATTGCTTTGAACCAATCCGGCAAGAGGAGAGAAGCCTACGCTGGTGCAAACTCCCGACTGGCAGAAGTTGTAGAAATCCTGCAGTCTGCCTGCGGTAGTCAGGCGGAAGGCTGTACCACCGTCGAAGGCTCCGTAGTTGGCTTCCGTGCCGTAGAGGTTTCCATCGTATCCCTGAATGAGCCCCGAATAAGGATTGGCGCCGTTGAAGGAACCGAAGCTCGCGAGGCTGGTGAAGGTTTGCGCCTGAGCGTGCAACGTCAGACCGAAGGCGAGTGTGGCGAGCGCAAGAGCTAAATTCAATACTTGCGAACGTCTCTGTATTTTCATGGCAGATCTCCTTTTGCGTGGCTCGCGTCGGGTTGCGATAAACATGGCTTTCCGCTACGACGAACTAAGCCAAGGTTGTACGAACGCACAAGGGGAGGGAAACAGCTGAGGCGGAACTATAGCATAGAAAAGGAAGTCCTGAATGTTAAGAGACAGCGAAAATTCTGCGCAGCCGAATTCAACTCTTCTTTAGAAACTTCCCTTCCTGAAGCTCCTGAAACGCCTGCTGCAACTGGGCTTGCGTGTTCATCACGATCGGCCCATACCACGCGACCGGCTCTTCCAGAGGCTTGCCTGAGACCAGCAGGAAGCGAATGCCCTCTTCTCCGGCTTGCACTGTGACTTCATCGCCGCGATCGAAAAGAATGAGTGAGCGATTGTCGGCTTCGACCGGAGGGGCGGTGTCCAGCCACTTCACAGCTTCAGTCGGTACTGCTAACGGACCAGAAGAGTTGCAAAACTTTCCACTTCCCGCGAACACATATGCGAACGCGTGCCGCTTCGTCTCTACCGGCAACGTCTTTCTCTTTCCCGGAGCAACTGACACATCCAGATAAATTGGATCGGCGGCAATTCCATCCACCGGGCCTTTCTTGCCCCAGAAACTTCCGCAGACCACGCGCACGTGCGTGCCGTCGTCATCCTTGATCTCGGGGATATCCAGCGCCTTCACTTCCTGGTAGCGCGGCGGCGTCATCTTCAGCGCCGAGGGCAAGTTCGCCCACAACTGAAAGCCATGCATGCGTCCCGCCGGATCGCCTTTAGGCATCTCCTGATGGATAATTCCGCTTCCCGCCGTCATCCACTGCACGTCGCCGGCGGCTATGGCGCCGCGATTGCCCATGCTGTCGCCGTGCTCCACGGTCCCGGCCAGCACATAAGTGATGGTCTCAATGCCGCGGTGAGGATGCCAGGGAAATCCGGCCAGATAATCCTCGGGAACATCGTTGCGGAAATCGTCGAGCAACAGGAACGGATCAGTCTCTTTCGTGTTTCCAAAGCCAAACGCCCGCCGCAAATGCACGCCCGCGCCTTCAAGCGTAGGCTTGGATTTAATAACCCGCTTCACTGGTCGAATGGACATACCGCGCCTCCGGAAAGCCTTTTGATGTCGCTCCGAGGCTTGGAGATTCTGGCTCGAATGACACAAACGGCCCGCGACCGGCAAGGTAGCCGATAGGCTGGAAGCGAGCGCCCGGCGCATTCTGGGCGAGCGACGGGCGTGGCATTGTTTTATTCAATGTCAGCGGACAGCCAACTCACGGCGTGATCTCAAATACCCCACCACGCCCGTTCGCGCCACCGATCTGCGTCGTGCCATAGAGATTGCCAGCGGCGTCGAGGATCAAGCTGGCATAAGGATAGCCGCCATCGCTGAGGCAGGTGAACGTGTAGGTCGTGGACTCCGTCCAGCCGCCGCCAGCAGCAGGCGCCAGTTTGAAAACAACACCGCAGTTGGATCCTCCACCGCGGCTCGCCGTGCTGTACAGATCGCCGCTGGCGTCGGCCACAAAGCCAGCCAGCGGATTCGCTCCGTCCGAACTGGAAAACCGGTGCAGCGCGGTTTCTTTCCAGCCGCCGCTGGAACGCGGCGACAACTCAAAAGCGACGCCACAGCCGGATGATCCGGGACAGTCGGCCTGGTTCCCGCCATATTGCGTCGTTCCATAAAGATTCCCGGCCGCGTCAAACAACAGGCCGCCATTGGGATATCCCCCGTCCCCTCCATTCTTGAACATGTAGAGCACAGTCTCCTTCCATCCCCCAGTGGTAAGAGGGGACAGTTCAAAAGCCACACCAGTGCCGCAATTCGCGACGCTGCATCCCGTACCACCCTGACTCGTCGTGCCGTACAAATTTCCGGCGAAGTCGAAGATTAGACTCGCGCTCGGACGCGACCCGTCCTTGCCCGTGAAGGTATGCAGCAACGTTTCCTTCCAGCCGCTGGAAGTGCGCGTCAACTTAAAAGCCACTCCACAATCGCATGTAGGGCTACCACCGTTGTGTGCCGTTCCATACAAACTTCCGGCCGAGTCGAGGATCAGATTGCCGTAGGGACCCGCTCCATCTCTTCCGCCGGTAAACGAATGAAGAGTGGTCTTGCTCCAGCCTCCGCCGGAAACCGGCGAAAGCTCAAAGATGGTGCCGTAACCGGGCGTGCCGTTACCGTCAAGGCCGGCGGCACCATAAAAGTTGCCCGCCGCATCTTCGACCAGGCCAACAAACGGATTCGCTCCATCCTTGCCGCCAGTGAACGTATAGGGCACGCTCTCGCTCCAACCTCCGCCGGAAATTGGCGACAGTTCGAACACCACGCCGCAGCCTGTGCTGCAACCGGTGAAGTTTCCGCCCTCCGAAGTTGTGCCGAAAAGATTTCCCGCGGGATCAAAGGTCAGGCTGGCCACGGGATTGTATCCGTTCGTGTCATTGGCAAAGCTGTGGAGCGTGGTCTCGGTTTGCGCCCGCGCACTGACTGCCAGGCAGCATGCAATTGCCGTTAACGCGAAGGCCTGGCTCAGCATGTGTGAGATTTGCTGCGAATCTGCTGCTCTCTTCGTTCTCGTTGTTCTCATTGGATTTTCTCCTCCCTCTATGGGGCGACGAGGTTTCCCCAGATTGACGGTTGAGCTTTCCATGCCACGCGTTGGCGCGACACAGTGGTGCGAACGATCCTTCAGGGCCGAGACGGAGTGGGCTGTTCCACGGACGAGCCAGAGGAACAACAGGGGGAGAAAGCAAACTTCGAAGCGAATATATCACAAAATGCTGGTAAAGTTGGCGCAACCGATGATGCCGGTAGTGGGCTACTTTCATCGGATTTAGTTGCCCTCTGGGAAGCCTATGAGCAGCGGAGGGCGGAAAGAGCGGCGTAAAACATGAAGAACTACATGGGCATGGGAGTGGCTATTGGTATCGCTGTGGGGGCTGGTCTTGGAGTGGCGTTGCACAACATTCCTCTCGGAGTCGGCGTCGGGATCGCCGTTGGCATAATCTTCGGCTTCGCTAAACGGAACCCAAATTCAAAGTAGCCCACTACCGATGACGCCTGCAAAGCCTGAGCCAGCGCACCAGAGCATTTATATGCAAGTTCCTTCATCTTGACACTTGCCAGTCATACCAGCAGACTACTCGGATTCTGGCAGTCTTCCCCGAAACGCCAATCTAGAAGGGGGCCATTCATGAAGTGCTTACTCGCAGCTCTCGCCGTCAGCCTCATTTCCATCGGTGCTCTTGTCGCGCAATCCTCCAACCCAGTACCGGTCATCAATCAGCCTCTGATCCCCTCGAGCGTCGCCCCCGGTTCTCCCCCGTTTACGCTGACCGTGAACGGAACCGGCTTTGCTTCTGGAGCGGTCGTCAGGGTCAACGGCGCAGGCGTGACTACGAATTTTTTTAGCAGCAACGAACTGCAAGCGGCCATCCCCGCTTCCGACGTCGCCACTGCTCGCACCAACGAGATCACCGTTCTCAATCCCGGCACCACCGAAGCCTCGAACATCGTTTACTTGCCAGTCATCGCGCCGTTCACAAACCTGAGCATGGTTCGGCAGGACTACGCCACCGGGAACGCTCCCGCCAGCATTGGCGTGGGGGACTTCAATGGTGACGGCATTCTGGACCTGGTTTATGGAACAGCGGGCTACAGCGGTGCTGCCTATCTGACAGTTTTCCTCGGATACGGCGACGGCGCCTTCCAGGAAATGCCGATTACCTACCCCACCGGCGCATTTCCACTCTCGATTGCGGTCGGCGATTTCAATGGCGATGGCAAGCTCGACATCGCTACCGCCAACTCAAATGCGGGAAGTATCTCCATCCTCTTGGGCAACGGTGACGGAACCTTTCAGACTCATCTCGATTACCACGTCGGAACTTTTTTTACCGAAGGCATCGCCACCGGCGACTTCAATCATGATGGCAAGCTCGATCTGGTCACGGCCAACCTGAGCGACAATAATGTAGGCGTTCTTCTCGGCAACGGCGACGGCACCTTCCAGCCCGTCGTCACTTATCCAGTCGGCAGCGGTCCCTACACAGTCATTACCGCCGACTTCAATCGCGACGGCAATCTCGATATCGCCGTGGTCAACGATAGTTCTTCCAGCGTATCGGTCCTTCTGGGACGAGGAGACGGCACATTCAATTCTCACGTCGATTACACCGTCGCACAGTATCCGCTGGGACTGGTGGCCGCTGACTTCAACGGAGACGGCGTCCCCGACATCGCCACAGTCAGCGATGACGACAATGGAACGCTCTCGCTTCTGGTGGGGAAGGGCGATGGTACTTTCACGACCGCTTTTTCCATCGGTACCTTCAATCAGGCGCAGGCCATCGTAGCCGGAGACTTCAATGGCGATGGCAAGCTCGATGTGGCCGTGCAAACTTTTAATTGCCCCGTGAGCTGCTCCGAAGGCACTCTCGCGCTACTCTTAGGCAACGGCAACTTAACCTTCCAGGCGCCCGTCGGCTTCAGCACCGCCAACCTTGGCAGTTACGTGGTCTCCGGCGATTTCAACAATGATGGCAAGCTCGATTTTGCCGTCGGCGTGTACTACAGCTCCAATCTGGCCACAGTGCTGCTGCAAACGCCGGACGTGTCGGTCTCCCCCGGCGTGATCAACTTCGGGAACCAGAACACCGGCACCACCAGTCCGGCGCAGAACGTAACCTTGACCAACAACACAGCCAACACCATCACAATCAGCGCCATCACGGCTCCGGCTCAATTCACCGAAAGCAACACGTGCGGAACTCTTCCTGCGATGCTGGGCCCGGGAGCGAGTTGTACTGTCTCTGTCGTCTTTGCGCCTACAGCCGACGGAAATTTCGCCGGAGCAGTCACTATCACCGACAACGGAGGCACCGGAACGCAACAGGTTCATGTTACCGGCACCGGGGTTACTCCGATCGCGACTCTTTCGCGCGCGCGGATTTCTTTCCCCGCTACCCGGGTCGGACAAAAGAGTGCGCCGCAAGTGGTGCGGCTTACCAACACCGGCACGGCAAACTTGTCCATTACCAGCATCACGCTCACCGGGGACTCGGGGAACTTCACGGAAAGCAATCGTTGTCCCCCCGCTCTGGGCCCGGGCTTCGGTTGCCCGATCACCATTACTTTCACCCCGCAAGCCAAAGGAGTTCTCCGAGGAGGCGTCGCGATCGTCGACAACGCCACTCCGCCGACTCAAACCATCAGCCTGTTCGGTACGGGAGACTAGAAAGGTTTACACGGTGTTGGGCGAGTGTCCCCGCGTGCAACACCGTGTCTACGGAGCACCTACTGTGCAAAATCCTTCATATTGACAGCACTCGATTCGGCGAGGATGATGTTCCAGTCTTCGTCCAGCAAACAGAATACTGACGCGCCAAGATCGTCAAGAACGCCGGCCCCCCAACCGGAAATTCCTTGACCGGACGGTTTCCGGTCGAAAGAAATCCATTCCCCTCGAGGTGAGTGAAAATGACAAGGCCAAACTATTTTCTTCGTATGCAGCCGGCGATAGTGATGCTCGCAGCTTTGCTTTGCGCCGCCACGTTGTTTTGCGCCAACACATCGTTTGCCGCTACCGGCAAGACCGTCCACGCCTTCGAGAGTCTCGCGCATGGCGCGAACCCGCAATCGAACGTCATTTCGGACTCCGTGGGGAATCTTTATGGCACCACTTATTTCGGCGGCGCGCATGACTTAGGCGAGGTGTTCGAGCTGAGCCCCGGCGCGAATGGAAAATATGCGCAGACGATTCTTTACAGCTTCGCCGGGGGATCGGACGGATCTTTTCCGTGGGCTGGTCTAACCTTTGACTCCGCGGGCAACCTCTATGGAACCACCGCTGGCGGCGGAACAAGTACGGTTTGCTACGGGGGCTGCGGAACCGTGTTCAAGCTTTCGCCCAAATCCGGCGGGGGATGGACCGAGACCGTTCTGTTCACCTTCACCGGCAGCACTACGGGCAACACCCCGCTGGCAGGTGTCATTTTCGATTCTGCTGGAAATCTCTATGGCGCTGCCTCTGGGGACTACGGAATCTTCGGCGCCGGCGTCGTCTTCGAACTCTCGCCCGCCACTCCCACCTGGACCGAAACCATTCTTTACACGTTCCCCGGCGGCAGCTTCGGCACTTTTCCGACAACCACTCCGGTCTTCGACAGCGCCGGCAATCTGTACGGAACTGCGGTCGGCTACACCCAAAGCGGTCAAGTCTACAAGCTTGCGCCCGGCGCTTCCGGCTGGACGGAATCCACCATTCAGACCTTCGGCGGCGGACCGCTCACCGACCTGATCATCGACTCGGCCGGCAACCTCTACGGCACAACCTCAGATAATGTTCTGTGCGGCCAGTGGGACGATACAGTGTTTGAACTGAGTCCGTCTGCCGGCAGTACCTGGACGGCAAAAACACTCTACTGTTTCGGCTCCAGCAGCAATGACGGAGTGGTCTCCAGAGGCACCATCGCCTTCGATTCCTCCGGCAATCTCTACGGCTCTACCTTTGAAGGTGGAACCATGGGATTCGGAACCGTCTACCAGTTGATTCCAAAAGCCACCGGCCGCTGGACTGAACACGTGATCAAGAACTTCACCAACGGCGCGGACGGTGCCCAACCCGAAGGTGGCGTCGCCTTCGACCCGGCGGGAAATTTGTACGCCACGGCGTATTCCGGCAGCTCGGCAGCCTGCCTGTATTCGAACTACGGCAATCCCGGTTGCGGAACGGTCATCAAACTCACGCCGCGCGTTGGAGGGCCGTGGCCTTCCACCACCATCTCTAACTTCGGCAGCACCGACACATCGTTTCCCATGGGCGGACTGATCGCCGACAGCTCCGGCAATTACTACGGAACCGGCACTCAAGGCGGCGCGCACGCCGCCGGCGAGGTCTTCCGCCTCAGTCCAAAAGCGGGCGGGGGGTGGACCAAAACTGCGCTCTACGATTTCACCGGCCTCAACGGAGACGGACTCTATCCCTCCGGCAATCTGGTCTTCGACACGGCGGGAAATCTTTACGGCACGACCGAGTTAGGAGGAGACAACACTGACTACTGCAATAACTTCTATTTCGGCTGCGGCATTGCTTACGAGTTGAGTCCGACCGCGAGCGGACCGTGGAAGGAAACAGTTCTGTTCACGTTCTCATCGGCGGTTGGCGGATATCCCACGGCCGGCCTGGCTTTTGACCACGCGGGAAATCTCTACGGCACAACCTTGCAGGGCGGGCCGGGGAACTGCTTTCTCTTCACGAGTGGTTGCGGCTCCGTGTTTCAGCTTAGCCCCGGTGCGGGTGGCACGTGGACGGAACATACCATCTACCAATTCACCGGCAACAACGACGGCGGCAACTCCTACTTCCCTGTCGCCGTTGATTCCGCGGGAAATCTTTATGGCACGACCTCCACCGGCGGCATCTACTTCTACAGTGGCACCGCTTTCAAACTGTCGCCGGGCTCCGGTGGAAGCTGGACCTTCAGCGTGCTCCATAACTTTGGTGGCATGAACGGAGATGTCACCTATCCGCTTTCGGGCGTGGTCCTCGATTCCTCCGGCAATCTCTACGGCACAGGCTACGGGCCCAACGGCACTTCTGACACGGGCATGGTTTTCGAACTCTCCCCCGCCGCCGGCGAGTGGACCACCACTGTTGTGCACGGCTTTACCGGAAAAGACGGAAGCTCACCTTACGGTGGCGTCGTCTTCGACTCCGCCGGAAACCTCTACGGCACAACCGCCAGCGGTGGCAAGTCCACCAACTGCCAGGGCGGCTGTGGCACCGTCTTCTCACTCGCGCCCTCAAGCTCGGGATGGACCGAAACCGTTCTTTACTCCTTCACCAGCGCCGGCGACGGCTCAACCCCTATGTCAGGGGCAACTGTGGACTCCGCCGGCCACATCTTCACCACTACAACGAAAGCTGGTGGCGGACATCAGGGCACGGTGTTTGAAGTGTCCCCGTAAGCCGGCTTGCGTAGCTCAGGACTGGGCGCCCCACTCCCCGCTTCCTTTGCGGGAAGTGGGGCTTTTTGTCGTGGAGCAGGATGGCCCTCCACGGAAACGGCAACACGAGCGGCCACGGATCGTTGTTCACGGATGGTCGTGACGGATAGTTGTGAAGGTGAGCTTGGTATCAGGCACGCATTCATGCACGCCGTAGACGTCCCAACTGCAACGCGCATTCGGTAGCGCTGGCACCCCGACGTGCCTCCGAACGGAACATTGTTTAGAATCAAACGTAGAAGTGAGTGGGCCTTCTTCAGAGGAAGCCCTCGCCTCGAAGGTGTGATCCTATGAAACTGGCACGACCTGCAATCCTGGCACTCTTAATCGCTGGCGCGTTCTTCTACTTCACTACGTGGCGTTCGAATGCAAAGCTGTCTGGGTCAAATCCGGAGAACTGGCTCAGCCATCCCGAGCAAGTCGAAATCACGGAGGCGTCCGGGCCCGAAGGTTTGGACGGCGAAGAGCAGAACAATATCAGCGTTTACAAGAAGAATATTCCGTCCGTGGTGAACGTGACCTCGCGCGCCATGTCGTTCGACTTTTTCTATGGCATGGTGCCACAGGAAGGTCAGGGCTCCGGCTTCGTGATCGACAAGGAAGGGCACATCCTGACGAACTACCACGTGATCGCCGACGCGCGACAGGTGGAAGTCACCATGCACAACCGCAAGAAGTACAAGGCGACTGTGGTGGGCACCGACCCGGCGCACGATCTGGCGGTAATCCAGATCAAAGCGCCTGACCTGGTGCCGTCGGTGTTGGGCGACTCGCGTAACTTGCAGGTTGGACAGAAGGTTTATGCCATCGGCAACCCGTTCGGACTGGCGGGAACGATGACGCGCGGCATTGTGAGCTCGATTCGTCCGGTGCGCGAGCCGAATGGCGCGACGATTGATGAAGCCATTCAGACCGATGCCGCGATCAACCCTGGCAATTCCGGCGGGCCCTTGATGAACTGGCACGGCGAGGTAATCGGCATTAACACCATGATTCTTTCCAGCGTGAACCAGAATGCTGGAATCGGATTTGCCATTCCCATCAATACTGCGAAAGCTGTGCTCAACGACTTGATGACGCTGGGGCGGGTGCGGCGTCCGGCGCTGGGCGTGCGCACCATCCCCATCAGTGCTGAACTGGCTGATGAGATGGGGTTGCCAGCGGACTACGGGTTGATGATTGTGCAGGTGACGCCCGGAGGCTCAGCCGATCAGGCCGGACTTCGCGGCGGCAGCGAGCGCGCTTATCTGGGCAATATTCCAATCATGCTGGGAGGAGACCTGATTGTCGCCATCGACGGCGAAAAAGTTGAGGACGAGCAGGATCTCGCGCACATGATGAACAATCATCGCGCCGGCGATACGGTGAAGGTGACGATCTACCGCAACAAGAAAAAGGTGGATGTGAATGTAGCGCTGGGTGAGGCCCGGGAGCAAGTGTAGAAGGGCGGCTCTCAGCTATCGGCTCTGACCAGTGACCTAAAGCCGAACACCGGGGATTGTTCCTTGAAATCGCCGGGCTTCCCACGTAATCTGTGTATCTGCCTATGACCGCCGCACGCTAGCTTTCGCGAACTTGCAACTCTGAGTGACAGGCGCCGCAGTGTGCGCTGTTTCGTTCCCCTTTCGCTGCTTTGCTAAATCAAGAAAGGATTTCTGACATGCAATTCGTCGATAAGGCATTGGCACGCCGCTTTGAGGCGTGCGAGGAGATGCCGCAGGTGCTTTACGCGCGGGAGTTCCAGAAGACGCGACCTGCGATTGGGGCGGCGGAGCAGGAGATTTGTGGTGGGCACATGATTTTCGCCGGCCTTGGATCACCCATCGGCAGAGCCACTGCCGCCGGGCTTGACCGGCCGTTTACGGTGGAAGATGTGGATCGGGTGGAGCAATTCTACCGTTCGCACAATGCGCCATCGCAAGTAGATTTGTGTCCGCTGCACGATCCCGCAGTGTTTGGGATGTTCAAGGAGCGCGGCTATGGAATCGCAGAGCTGAACAACGTTCTTTATCGGCCGTTAGATCCCAATGAGGAGTTCCCTTCTGCACCTGCAGGCTGCGATATTCGTCGCGGTCTTCGTGAGGAAGCAGAGAGTCAATCGGAGATCGTAGAACGGGCATTCTTCCCCGATGGCGCACCGGAGGCCTTCACGGGCCTGATGACGCCGCTGTACCAGATGGAAGGCGCATTAACCTATGCGGCGACTGTGGATGGCAAAATGGTGGCGTGCGGCGCGGGGCTCGTGATTCCAGAGCACAGGATATTCGCTGTATGCGGGGCCGGGACGCTGGCTGAATTTCGCGGACGGGGACTGCAAACCGCCCTGTTGCGCGCCCGCCTTGCAGCAGCAGCCGAGACGGGATGCGAATACGCAGTGGTGGTTACGAATGGTGGAAGCGCCTCGCAGCGCAACTGCGAGCGTTTGGGATTTCGGGTGGCCTACAGTAAAGTGACAGCGATCAAACAGATGGGGGAAGAGTAACGCGCGCGGTTGAGTAATCCGATTCAAAGTGAGGTGCTGTGAACGTCGATCTAGTTCGTGAGTTTTGCCTCAAGTTCCCTCAGGCCACCGAAAAACTGCAATGGGGCGACGACCTCTGCTTCAAGATTCGCGGGGGCAAGATTTTTGCCATGCTGGGTCTGGACAATCCGCGGCTGTGCTTTAAATGCACGCCGGAAATATTTGCTGAACTCATCGAGCGCGAGGACATTCATCCTGCGCCGTATGTAGGACGCTATAAGTGGGTGATGCTCGACCGGCTCGATGCGGTGCGGTGGGAGGAGTTACGGGAGCTGATCCGGCAGTCGTACGAGATGGTGGCAGCGAAGGCGCCGGGGAGGAAGGCGGTCAGGAAGAAAGGTTCCCCTAATCGTGCTCGGGCGAAGAGGACGAGGAGCGCTTGAGATTGTGGTTCGTGGTTAGAGTGGGCGGACGAGGGCGTCCGCCCTACACCACCCTGATTTGACTCTGCTTGGCGCGGTCGGCTAGCCTCAAGTATCCGCGTTCCTGGATAGTCTCGATCTGCATGCGATTCCGGCACAAATTATTGATTTTGCTGCTGATGGCGGCTTCGGCGATCTGCGGCGCGCCTTTCGTCGCCGCTTCCACCGAGCCAGTGCATGCGAAGCACGGAATCGTGGTGAGCGTTCACGAACTGGCGTCGCGCGCCGGAGTTGAAATCATGCAGGCTGGTGGAAACGCCGTGGATGCGGCAGTAGCCACGGGATTTGCGCTGGCGGTGGTCCATCCACCAGCGGGAAATATCGGCGGCGGGGGATTCATGCTAGTTCGCATGACCGATGGCAAGACGCACTTTATCGACTACCGTGAAAAAGCACCCGCGGCTGCGACCGCTGACATGTATCTGGACAAGCAGGGAAACGTAATCGAGGGCGCCAGCGAGTTTGGATATAAGTCGATCGGCGTGCCGGGATCGGTTGCGGGCATGGTTTATGCCGAGCAGAAATACGGCAAGCTGACTCTGAAACAGGTAATGGCTCCGGCGATCCGGCTGGCACGCGAAGGCTACGTGCTCAGTTGGGGCGAGGCCCGCGATATGCGCGAGGACCATTATCTGGGAAAATTTCCCGAGTCGCGCCGAGTGTTTCAGCGGGATGGAAACTACTACCATCCAGGTGAGATTTTTCGCCAGCTCGATTTGGCGCGCACGCTGGAGCGGATTGCCGCCAAGCCTGACGACTTTTATCACGGAGCTTTAGCGCGGGAACTCGCGGCCGCAATGCAGAAAGGCGGCGGACTGATCACCGCTGACGATCTGGCGCACTACCAAGTGAAAGAGCGCGAAGCAGTTCGGGGAAGCTACCGGGGATACGAAATCATCAGCGCACCGCCTCCGTCATCGGGCGGGACGGTGTTGATTGAGTCTTTGAACATTCTGGAAGGTTACGATCTGGCCAAGATGGGAAACCGCTCGGCGCAATCGATTCATTACACGACTGAGGCCTTCCGGCGGGCGTTTTTTGATCGCGCGGAATTCTTGGGCGATCCGGACTTTTCGAAGATTCCGGTCGCGCAGTTGATCGATAAAAAATATGGCGCGGCCTGGCGGGAGTCCATTGATGCAACTCATGCCAGCGCAAGCCATGAATTGAAGCGGCCCGGAATTTTCGCGGAACTTGAGGAGTATGCGACAGCGCATCCGCAGCCGGTTGCGCATCATGAGCCGCCGCACACCACGCACTACTCCGTGGTGGATGCCGACGGCAATGCCGTAGCAGTAACAACCACCATCAACGACTGGTTTGGATCCAGGGTGACTGCGGATGGGCTGGGATTTCTGATGAACGATGAGATGGATGATTTCTCGGCCAAGCCAGGCGTGCCGAATTCAGACGGACTGATTCAGGGCGCCGCGAACGCGATTGGGCCGGGGAAGCGTCCGCTGTCGTCGATGACTCCGACCATCGTGGTGCGGGACGGAAAGACGGTCCTGGTGCTGGGTTCGCCGGGGAGTTCAAAAATCATTACCACCGTGGCCAATGTGCTGATGGGCGTGGTGGACTACGGGATGAACATTCAGGAAGCGGTGAATGCTCCGCGCTTTCACCATCAGTGGATGCCGGACGTGTTGAACGTCGAGCAATGGTTCTCGCGCGATACGGTACAAGTGCTGCAGAAAATGGGTTATCACGTGGAGTTCGGGCTGCACGAAGGGAACGAGATTTTTCCATACTGGAGCGATGCGGAGTGCATCGCTATCGATCCAAACAGTGGTGAGCGGCTGGGCGCCAGCGATGGCCGGAATGGCGGAAAGGCAGTAGGCTACTAAGAGCATTGTTGATTGATGATTTTTGATTGTTGATCGAAAATCACAACCATTTGTGCGGTTGGGTCTTAATCAACAATCAGCAATCAACAATTTCGCTAACTAACAATTTTGTTAAAGGGATCGGGCATGTTGAAAGCGGTATCGACTTATTTATATGTGAAAGAGCGGCTGCATCCGGGAATCCTGGATGGGCTGACTCGCAGCGGAGTGCAGGCGATCGAGATTTTCGCGGCGCGGCAGCATCTCGACTACGCTAATCGCAAGGCCCATGTGAAAGAGATTGCCGAGTGGTTTCGTGGGAGCGGCGTGCCTTTAAACTCGGTGCACTCTCCCCTATATGCGGACTACGAGTGGGGCCGGGCGGGAGCGCCGCCGATCAATTTGGCTTCCACGGACCGCGCTGGGTTGGTGGAGGCGATGGATGAAGTGAAGCGAGCGCTTGAAATTGCAGAGCAGATTCCCTTCCGCTTTCTGGTACAGCATTTGGGACTGCCGAACGAGAGTTTTAGCGAGAAAAAGTTCGAATCGGCCATGACCTCGATTGAGCACTTGCGCGCCTTCGCCAAGCCGTTGGGAGTGCGCATTCTGCTGGAAAATATTCCCAACGAACTTTCCACGCCCGAGAGGCTGATCGAAATGATTCACACGGCGCATTTTGACGATATTGGCATCTGCTTCGACTTCGGCCACGCCAATATGATGGGTTCGGTGAGCGAGGCTTTCGAGATTGTGCGGAAGCTGGTGTGCTCGACGCATGTGCATGACAACAACAAGGTGCAGGATTCGCACTTGTGGCCCGGAGCGGGGACCATCAACTGGAAAGAAGCAATGGAACTGCTGCGCTCGGCACCGCAAACACCGGCGTTATTGTTGGAGCTGGAAGGTGACGAGAAGGTTAATCCGCTGGAAAAGCTTGGAGCGACGTTCGAGAAGCTGGAAACGGCGTAGAAGCTCTTACCGCCGAGGACGCAGAGTACGCCGAGGAAGAACGAATTAGAGACTTCGGCCACCGACCAATTCCGAAAGCAATTGTTTTCTCGGCGTGCTCGGCGGTAAATCGAATTTGACTTTCTAAATTATGTCATCCCCTGTTACGACCATCGCAGAAATCGGAAAGCACGAAGGGCAGTCCGTCACGCTACGCGGCTGGCTCTACAACTTGCGCGAGAGCGGGAAGCTGTTGTTCCCGCAGTTTCGCGACGGCTCGGGTGTGATCCAGGGCGTGGTTCCGAAGAATGCGGTCACGCCGGAAGTGTTCGAGGCGATCAAGACGCTAACGCAGGAGTCGAGCGTGATCGTAGAAGGCAAGGTGCGTGCCGACAAACGCGCGCCCGGCGGCTACGAACTCGATGTGGTCAATGTGCAGGTGGTGCAGCGCGTCCCGGAGTCCGATCCTTATCCCATTACTCCGAAAGAACACGGCACCGATTTTCTGATGGAGCACCGGCATCTTTGGGTACGGTCGCAGCGGCAGGCTTCGATTCTGCGCGTGCGTGCCGAGATCGTAAAAGCCGTGCGCGATTTCTTTGACGAGCGCGGCTTCACGCTTACCGACCCGCCGATTCTGACTCCGGCAGCGTGCGAAGGCACAAGCACTCTTTTTCCTGTCGATTACTTCGACGAGCAGGCTTACCTCACACAATCCGGCCAGCTCTACATTGAAGCCACCGCAATGGCGCTGGGCAAGGTGTATTCGTTCGGCCCAACGTTTCGGGCAGAGAAATCGAAGACGCGGCGTCACCTGACCGAGTTCTGGATGGTCGAACCAGAGATTGCTTATGGCCAGCTTGACGACTTGATGGACCTGTCCGAACAGCTCATCAGTTTTATGGTGAAGCGCTGCCTGGAGCGGCGCAAGACCGATCTGCTGGCGATTGGGCGCGATATTTCGAAGTTGGAAAAAATCGAAGCGCCATTCCCGCGGATCAGCTACGACGAAGCGGTAAAGAATCTGCAGGAAGGTCATGCGAAAGGCGCGCTGGAGACGAAGTTCGAGTGGGGCGGAGATCTGGGATCGCCCGACGAAACTTATCTTTCGTCACAGTTCGACAAGCCGGTGATGGTGCATCGCTATCCGGCGAAAGTAAAAGCTTTTTACATGGAGCCCGATCCGCAGCGGCCAGAGTTGGCCTTGTGTGTGGATGTTCTCGCGCCCGAAGGCTATGGCGAGATCATTGGCGGCTCGCAGCGTATGGCGTCGCACGAGTTGCTGGTGCAGCGCATTCATGAGCACGGATTGCCGGAAGAAGCGTTCAAGTGGTATCTGGATCTGCGCAAGTACGGCAGCGTTCCGCATGGCGGTTTCGGCATGGGGATCGAGCGGGCCGTAGCGTGGATTTGCGGGCTGGAGCATGTTCGGGAGACGATTCCCTTCCCCAGGATGCTGCATAGATTGTACCCATAAGAGCTTTTTACCGCCGAGCACGCCGAGAGCGCCGAGGATGGAAGAAAAAGACAGGCTCGATTCGATTACTCGGCGGATTATAGGTGCAGCTATCGAGGTTCATCGACGTTTGGGTCCGGGTTTGTTGGAGTCGGCATATGAAGTTTGTCTTGCTTTTGAACTTCGGCAAATGGGTTTAAAGATTGAAGAACAGAGACCGCTGCCGGTCGTTTACCGGGACGTGAAGCTTGATTGCGGATATCGTTTGGACTTGGTCGTCGAAGAGTCAGTAATCGTTGAGATTAAGGCTGTCGACCAGTTGGCACCAATTCATGATGCACAATTGCTTTCGTATCTACGTCTCTCTGACAAGCGAGTTGGTTTGCTAATTAATTTCCATGTCCGTGTTCTGAAAAACGGCTTGAAGAGGATCGTGAATGACTTTCCTGACTCGGCGCTCTCGGCGGCCTCGGCGGTAAATAAGGGATTCAAGGACTAAGGCAGATTATTCAGACTATGACATCGATAAGCACTACGAACATTTCTCCCAAGAAGATTCGTGTAATTGGCGTGCCGCTGGATCTGGGGCAGTCGCGACGGGGCGTAGATATGGGGCCGTCGGCCGTGCGTGTCGCGGGTCTAGAGGCTCGTCTCGAAGCTCTAGGACATGAAGTGGAAGATGGCGGCAACGTGGCGGTGGCCATTCCTGAGCAGAAAAAGGAAGGCGACACCCACGCAAAGTATTTGAAGGAGATCACGGCGACCTGCACCAAGCATGCAGAACTGGTGATCAAGACTTTGGAGGCCGGGAAAATTCCCATATCGCTGGGCGGAGATCATTCGATGGCGGCCGGAACGGTCGCAGGCGTGGCTGAGTTCTACCGCCGGCAAAATCAGCGCGTGGGGCTGATCTGGATTGACGCGCATACCGACATCAATACTCCCGAGAGTTCGCCCAGCGGCAACGTGCATGGCATGCCGCTGGCGGCGCTGATGGGATTGGGTCCGGCAGAGTTGCAGAACATCCTGGATTTTTCTCCCAAGGTGAAGCCGGAGAATTGCGTGCTGGTGGGCGTGCGCGACATCGATGCGATTGAGAAGGAAAATGTGAAGCGCGCGGGCATCGGCGTATTCACCATGCGCGACATTGACGAGCGCGGCATGCGCACGGTGATGGAAGAAGCCTTGCGCATGGCCGGACGTGGGACTGCCGGCTATCACATTTCGCTCGACATGGACTGGATCGATCCCGAGGATGCACCGGGCGTGGGCACTCCGGTGCGCGGCGGCGCTACCTACCGCGAAGCTCATCTGGCGATGGAGATCATTGCCGATCATGGACGTATGTTGAGTTTCGAGATCGTGGAAGTGAATCCCGTGATCGATGAGCACAACCGGACCGCGGACCTGGCGGTGGAATTGGCGCTATCGGCATTCGGGAAAAAGATTCTTTAGAGAAGTCTCTGGAAAGATATGAAAAAACTTCGTGTCGGAATTCTTTTTGGCGGGCGCAGCGGCGAGCATGAAGTTTCACTGCTTTCGGCTGCCTCGGTTCTCAAGGCTATTGATAAAGAGAAGTACGAGGTTGTGCCCATCGGCATCACCAAAGACGGGCGTTGGCTGACCTCGGACGACGCGGAGAATCTCTTGCAAGGCAAGCTTGTGCTTGAAGCGCGGCAACTGCGCGCGGGCGATCCGGAAACCACACAGGCTGCAGCGGTATTGGCCCGGGGTGAGTCGGTAGTGGTGCCGCCAGAGCCCGTACACCGGCAGAGCGGGCTGGTGCCTTTTCAAACGGAAGCGCCGTTGACGCGGCGCGCCAGCGATCGAGCAATCAACGTCGATGTAATTTTTCCTGTGCTGCATGGCACGTTCGGAGAAGATGGGACGATTCAGGGTCTGCTCGAACTGGCGGATATCGCGTATGTGGGCGCAGGTGTTCTGGGCTCGGCCGCGGGCATGGACAAAGATGTGATGAAGTCCTTGTTCACGGCTGCGGGAATTCCCATTGTGAAGCATGTCACGATCCTGCGCAGTGCTTGGGAGAAAGAGCCGGCGCGGGTGCAGAAGTTTGTAGAAAGCAAATTGAAGTATCCCGTGTTTGTGAAGCCGGCGAATCTGGGATCGTCGGTGGGGATCAGCAAGGTGCATAACCGCAAGGAACTTGGGCCGGCAATTGAAGAAGCGGCAAAGTTTGACCGGAAGATTGTGATTGAGCAAGGCGTGGGCGGGAAAAAGAACAAGGCACGCGAGATCGAGTGCTCTGTGCTGGGCAACGATGAACCGATTGCCTCAGTTCCCGGTGAGATTGTTCCGGTAAAAGAGTTTTACGATTACAACGCCAAGTATCTCGACGAAGGCTCGGAGTTGATTATTCCGGCGAAGCTTACGAAAGCGGAAACGAAGAAAGTTCAGGAACTGGCAATGCGGTCCTTCAAGGCAGTGGACTGCGCAGGCCTGGCGCGCGTGGATTTCCTGATGGATCCGACGACGCGAAAGATTTATTTGAACGAGATCAACACCATGCCGGGATTCACCGCGATCAGCATGTATCCCAAGCTGTGGGCGGCGTCTGGGCTGGAATATGCGGAGCTCATCGACAAGTTGATTCAGTTTGGCCTGGAGCGGCATGCGGACAAGAAGCGGAACCAATACAGCCGGTGATTACGGAACTGTATTGGCGTCTACTTGCGTTTTGCACGATCGAAAAAATGCAGATTGACGAACCATGACCGGCTGTGTAGCATTATGAGGACAAGTTTGCCTTTCGGGGCAGACTGAATTTCATGCAGAGTGGCTGAGGGACGAGCCCTGTGACGCCACGGCAACCGGATCTTGATCATATATCGAGACCGCCAGGTGCCAACTCCCGCCCGGAAACGGGGAACATGAGATTCGGATGCGAGCCTTCATTTCTATTTGCATTCCGAAACCTCTTTTTCCTATTCCCGGGAAAAGAGGCCTTTGATTTTTAGGGCGCTTTTGGGCCGCTCGTCCTCAGCTACTCGCAACGGTTAGAGAAAGCGAGTAGCCCATGTCGAACCAAAACGCTCACTACGAACTGCGCTGCCGGGAATGTGGCCGCCGCTGGGGAAACCAACCCCGGTCTGTCTGCGACGAGTGTTTCTCTCCTCTAGAAATTGCTTACGACTATGACTGGATCCGGTATGTGCTGGGCGAGGGCGCGATTGACCCCTCAAAGTGCATCCGCGCTCGCATTGCGCAGCGGCCAGCAAACATGTGGCGCTATGCGGAATTGCTGCCCTTGCCTGCGGGCTATGAGCCGCGGCTCCCCGTGGGATTCACGCCGCTGTTCCAGGCTCCGCGGCTGGCTGGGAGGCTTGCCGGGAATGGCGATGCTGCAACCGCAGCGCAGAATCTCTACATTAAGAATGACGCCGTGTGTCTGCCCACGCTGAGCTTCAAAGATCGCGTGGTGGCGGTTGCTTTGGCCAATGCGCAGGCTTTCGGGTTCGACACGGTCGCGTGTTCGTCCACTGGCAATCTGGCGAACGCCGTGGCGGCGCATGCGGCGCGGTTGGGGCTGAAGGCATGGATCTTCATTCCGTCTGACCTCGAGCCGGCAAAGATCCTTGGCACGCAAGTATTCGGAGCAAATGTGGTGCGCATCGCTGGCAACTACGATCAGGTGAACCGGTTGTGCTCGCAGATTGCGGAAGAACGGCGCTGGGGCTTCGTGAACGTGAACCTGCGGCCTTATTACGCTGAAGGATCGAAGACAGTCGGCTTCGAAATTGCCGAGCAGTTGGGATGGCGGCTGCCGGATAACGTGGTCGTCCCAATGGCGGGCGGGTCGTTGATCACGAAAATAAAAAAGGCGTTCGATGAACTGAGCAAGCTGGGATTGGTGGAAGAGAAGCCAGTGAAGTTCTTTGGAGCGCAGGCTACCGGGTGCTCTCCGATTTCTACTGCGGTAAAAACTGGGAGTTCGGAGATCGATCCGCAGAAGCCGGCGACGATCGCGCGATCGCTGGCCATTGGTAATCCTGCCGATGGTCACTATGCCATTAAGACCATCAAGCACAGCGGCGGCTGGAGCGAAGATGTGAGCGATCCCGAGGTGATCGACTCGATTCGGTTGCTCGCGGAAACTGAAGGCATCTTCACCGAGACCGCCGGAGGTGTAACGGTAGGTTCGGCGGGCAAACTGTACCGGCAGGATCGCATTCTGCCTGAGGAAACAACAGTGCTGTGCATCACGGGGAACGGACTGAAGACAACGGATGTGCTCGCAGGAGTTTATGAGATCGAGAGGCCGATTGCGCCGAAGCTGGCTGAATTCGAGAAATATCTGCACGAAACGCTGGACGGCGTCGAGGTCGCGAAAGAAGCAGCAGCGACTGTGGGAGCGTAGCGGAGGATAAGAATGGCAATCACAGTACAAATTCCGACTGCGCTGCGACGGCACACGGCGGGCGTTGGATCGATTGCGTGTGCAGCCACGAACCTTGGGGAACTCTTCTCTGTGCTCGATGAGAAGTTTCCGGAACTGAAGCCGCACCTGCGCGACGAAAAAGGGCAGGTGCGGCGATTCCTCAATATTTACGTGAACGAAGAAGACATCCGGTTCCTGGGCGGGCCCGACTACATCTTTACCGACGGGGACGAAGTGCTGTTAGTTCCGTCTATCGCGGGCGGAATCCAGTAAACGCCCCTCTTCCAATTTTATCTTGCCAGGTTCATTCTTGAGCTGATACAATCTAACTAACTGGTTAATTAGACTTATGGCTCACCTGTTCAAACCACGCCAGCAACCTCCCCGCATGGGCTCGCGCGGGCAACCGGAGGAGAGCCGCGCCGCCATCCTGCAGGCGGCGGCCAAAGAGTTTGCCGAGCACGGCATTGCCGGCGCGCGGACAGATGCCATTGCGTGCGAGGCGCGGGTGAACAAGGCACTGCTTTATTACTACTTCAAGGACAAGGAAACGCTTTACGGAGCGGTACTCGATAATGCCTTCTCCGGGATGAAGGCGAATGTCTTCCAGGTGCTGGACAGTGACTTGCCGCCGCGCGAGAAGATCCTGGCATACGTAGGAGCGTATTTCGATTTCATTGCTTCCAATCAAATTTACCCCAAGCTGATGCAGCGCGAGATGATGCGGGCGCGCGAGGGCGAATCGAAGCATATCGACCGGCTGGTAAAGACCTACTTTCAGCCGATTTATGGACGGGTCGGGGCGTTGTTGCACAAAGGGATTGCGGATGGCGAGTTTCGCAAGGTTGATCCGGCGCACTTTGTGCCTTCCATGGTGGCGATGATTGTTTTCTATTTCAGCAGCGCGCCGGTGATGCAGCGGATCGTGCGTTTCGATCCGCTGGCTCCGAAGCGGATTGCAGAGCGCCGCGCTGCGGTTCTGGATTTTATATCTGCGGCGCTGTTTGAGCCGCGTTCCCGCGTGAGCCCGGTTCGAAAGTCAGGAGTGCGGCAATGAGCGCTCGCAACCGCTTTTTTATTTTGCTCGGCATCATCTTCGTGATCGCCGCGGTTTACTATTTTTTCTCCGTCGATCATTCGAAAGATTTGGTGCTGATTGGCACCGTCGATGCGAATCAGGTGATCGTCAGTGCGCAGGTGGAAGGCCGAATCCAGAAATTACTGGTGGACGAAGGCACGCCGGTGAAGGCCGGAGACTTGATCGCCGTTCTCGATCCCTCGGAATTGCAAACGCAAGAGGCCGCGGCGGCGGCGAACATTGCGAGTTTTAAGAATAGAGTTTCCGAGATGCAGCACACGGAGGAGTCCACATCTGGTTCGACTTCCAGCGACGTGGCCAATGCCAAAGCCAAGCTTTCCTCGACACAGGCGCAACTTGCGCAAGCGCAGGCTGCGCTTGACCGCACGGCGAGCGACAGCCGTCGCGCCATTGAACTGGCGAAGGCCGGAGTAGCCTCCGAGCAGGAGCGGGTGCAGGCCGAAACCAACTTGCAGGCGGCACAGGCGACTGTGCAGGCGCAACAAGAACTGGTGAATGCAGCCAAGGCCGATTTGAATTCCGCTCTCGCGCGCACGCATCAGGCAAACGCCGCCAAGAGTACGGTCGCCGCCACACAGGCTGATCTCAAGAGTGCGGTCGCGCAGAAAAATCAGGCCGCGGTGCGACTGGGTTACACCAATGTATACGCGCCGGTTACCGGCACAGTTTCAGTGCGCGCAGCACGGCAGGGAGAAGTGGTGAACATCGGCGCGCCGATCGTGACCATTGTCGATCTGAGCGATACGTGGGCGCGGGCGGCGATTCCGGAAACTTATGCGGACCACATTGGCTACGGTGACGTTTTGCGCGTGCGGATGCCGGGCGGGACCATCGTGAGCGGCAAAGTTTTTTTCAAGGGAGTGGAAGGCGACTTTGCAACGCAGCGCGATGTGAGCCGGATGAAACGCGATATCAGAACGATCGTGCTGAAAGTGCGGTTGGATAACCCCAAAGGCGCACTTGTGCCCGGGATGACGGCGGAGGTTCTGGTTTCGCCGGAGCAGTTGAAAGGCAATCCGCAGAGCGCAGCAGCGGGGCAACAATGACGGCAGAGGCAAATGCGAAGGCGAATGGTGGAGCGTCTTCAGCAGCTGCTGCCGAATCGCCTTTGGCAATACAGGTAGAGCACATCGTCAAGAAGTATGGGGATTTCACTGCGGTGAACGATGTGTCGTTCAACGTGCAAGAAGGCGAGATCTTCGGGCTGCTGGGGCCGAATGGAGCTGGGAAGTCGACGCTGATCCGGATGATGACCACGCTGATTCCGATTACTGCGGGAAGGGCGAGCATCCTGGGGCACGATGTGGCGAAGGATCCCGATGCGGCGCGGCGGACGATCGGAGTGATCCCGCAGGCGCTGACCAGCGATCTGGATCTTACGGTAGAAGAAAACTTGAACATCTACGCCAAGCTCTACGACGTTCCGGCGAAAGAACGGAAGCGCTCGATCGATGAGTTGCTAGGGCTGGTGGATTTGACCAAGTGGCGCGATGCGCAGACCAAGACTCTCTCTGGCGGCATGCGGCGGCGGTTGGAGATTGCGCGCGGTCTGGTGCATCATCCGAAGATTTTTTTTCTGGATGAACCTACTACGGGATTGGATCCGGTTTCGCGCGTGGCGGTGTGGGAGATGCTGGGCAATATCAAGAGCCGGCGGAAGCTGACGATTCTGATCACGACGCATTACATGGACGAAGCTGATCGGCTTTGCGATCGCATTGCGATTGTGGACCACGGAAAGCTGGTGGCGCTCGATGCGCCGATGGCGCTGAAGGCGAGCGTGCCGGGATCGAACGTGATTGAGGCGCAGTTCGAGAATTTTCCAGAGGATTGGGAGCAGCGGCTGCACACGCTGGACGAGGTGACGTCGGTGCAGCATGAGGGCGCGGGAATGTATCGGATTCTGACCGGCAACGGTTCGCGCACTACTACCGAACTGGTGGAGATGGCGGTCGAAGCTGGGGTTGCAGTGAAGTCGCTCTCGGTGCAGAACACGACGCTGGACGACGTATTTGTGCACTACACCGGCAGACAGTTGCGCGACGAACTGCAGAAAGCCTACGCCTTCACCATGCCGCAGCGACCGGGCTTGCAGCCATGAACCTCTCCAGGCTGAATTTATGAACCGGATGATGGCAATCGTCGAGCGCGAGATGCGGAAGTTTTTCCGCTCGCCGGCGCTGATGCTGGCATCGATGATCTTTCCGTTGGTGCAGCTCATCATCCTGGGCAATGCGTTTGGCGGGAAGATCCGCGACGCGCGGCTGGCCATTGTCGATCAGGACGGAGGCACGCAAGCCCTCCGAGTGCGCGAGGCTTTCGACTCGGTGCGGGCCAATATTCGAACTTTCTTGCCGGTGAATTACGACAGCGAAAAGCAGGCGGTGGAGGATGTGCGCAACGGCAAGCTGGAAGGAGCGGTAATCATTCCGCCGCAATTTTCGCGGCGAGTGTACGAAGAAAATCATCCTCGCATTGCGGTAGTGGTGGACAACAGCGACAACTTCATGAGTTCCGCCATTGAATCGGAGTTGACGGAACTGACCAATGCGCTGAACCAACCAACGGTTGAGCCCCGCATCCTTCGGCAGACCGCGCTCGATATCGTGGAGCTTTACCCCTACATCGAGTACATGAAGTATCTGCTGCCGGGCTCGCTCACGCTGGCGATGTTCGTCTCCGTGATGATTGGCGGGGGGATGCTGTACATCGACGACAAGGCCAGGGGTGTGCATGAAGGATATCTGGTGACGCCCATCACCAAGCTCGAACTTGTGCTGGGACTGAACCTGGCAGGAGCAATCAAGGCGGTGATGACGGGCGTGATCATTACGGTGATCGGGTCGTTGATCGCCGGAGTGAAAACCATTTTCAATCCTGTCACGATAATAGGGCTGCTGGGAATGATCGTGCTGACGGCGCTGGCTTTCAACACGATGATGTTTTTGCTGATGGTAAGGATTGAGGATCCGCTGGTGCCGCGGGCCATGTTCGGGATTCTTAACACTTTGCTGTTTTTTCCTAGCGGCTCGGTTTATCCCATTCAGGCGTTCCCGCCGTGGTTGCGGGCGATCGCGAAGGCGGACCCGTTCACTTACGCGGTTGACGGATTCAAATGCCTGCTGCTGAAGGAGACGACGTTATCGGCGGTTGGGGGGGACATGTTCTTTTTGGCGATCTTTGCTGCCGTTACGCTGGGCATCGCGATTCCATTGTTCAAGCGCACGCTGTAGGAAGAGCGATTGGGTGATTGAGCGATTGCCCTTGATCTTCAATCCGCCCGATCGCTTAATTCTCCCTCGGAACTTTTGACTTACCCCCCGCGTCCATTATGCTAGACGATGATGACCCTACTGGACGCGCGCGAGTACCATCCCGAGAAAGAGCGGCAGAAAAAAGCCCGCATTGTTTCGGCCATCGTGGTTCTGCTAGTGCTGGCTGGGATTGTGTGGTTTAACCGCTTCTGGCCGGAAAAGCATGTCGCGGATAAGTTCTTTGCCGCTCTGCAGAAGCAGGACTTCGAGGCGGCCTACGGAATTTATTTTCATGATCCGGAGTGGAAACAGCATGCGCAGAATTACAACCGCTACCCGATCAATGAATTCAAGCAGGACTGGGGCCCGGGCGGAGAGTGGGGAGTCATCAAGACTTACAAGATGTTTGGCGAGAGCAACTGTCCTGGCGGCGGAAGTGGCGTAGTGGTGGATGTGATCGTAAACGATCGCACGAAACATGCGCAGCTGTACGTGGATAAGAACGATAAGACGATCAGTTCCCCGCCCTGCGATCTGGAATTTCGTTAAGAATTAAGAGGCGGCGGCGAACTGCGCCAGGGTCTTATTGAGAGAGGCTTCGTCGCCAACATTCCAGCAGGTTTTCGAGCGGTCAATTTGCCGCATCAAGCCGCAGAGGACCTTTCCGGGCCCGATTTCTACAAACGTCTGCACACCCTCCGCAATTATGAGACGCATACACTGTTCCCACTTCACTGCTCCGGTTACCTGTGCGACCAGTGTTTTCCGGGCCAGTAACTCATCGCTGACCAAAGTTGCATCCACATTGCAGGCGACCGGATAAACCGGCTTGCGCATCTTGAGGACGTTCAAGTCGGCTTCCAAACGGTCTTGTGCCGGCTTCATCAGCGAGCAGTGGAAGGGCGCACTGACGGGCAACAGCTTGGCGCGTTTGGCGCCACGCTCGTCGGCGAGTTTTGCTCCACGCTCAACCGCGGCGGTGTTGCCGGAGATCACAATTTGCTCCGGCGAATTAATGTTCGCGGGAGAGCAGACTTCACCCTGCGCAGCGTCCTGGCAAACCGCGGCGACTTTGTCGAATTCCATGCCAAGGATTGCGGCCATGGTTCCCACGCCCACCGGAACGGCGTCCTGCATATATTTGCCGCGACTGCGCACGACGCGGACCGCGTCGGCAAAGCTCATTGTCCCGGAAGCCACGTGAGCTGAATACTCGCCCAAGCTGTGGCCGGCCACAAAACTCGGCTTGGCCATTTGTGTCTCAAGAACCCGAAGGGCTGCGATCGATACCGTGAGAATTGCGGGTTGCGTGATCTCGGTGAGGCGCAACTGATCTTCCGGGCCCTCGAAACACACTTGCGATAACTTGTAGCCCAGCGCATCGTCGGCTTCTTCGAAGGTTTGCCGTGCCACGGGATATTTTTCGTTAAGATCCTTGCCCATGCCCGCGGCCTGTGAACCCTGACCGGGAAAGATAAATGCGATCCTTTTTGAGCTGGCGTGCGATCCGGCACCGGTTGATGCTGCGTCAACGGCCAAGTCTGAGGGTTCAGTCATGATTTGTGCGGTTAATGAGCAGGTGCGACTTCTACTTCCGAGGTTGCGGGATGAAGCGCGGCGAGTCCCTGCTCGATCGACTGATTGATCCGCCGTTCGGAGAACTCCGCAGCCACACGAACGGCATTCTTGATGGCGTTGGAATTGGACGAACCGTGCGTGATGATGCAGACGCCCTTCAATCCCAGCAGTGGCGCGCCGCCGTATTCGGTATGGTCGATTCTCTTCTTGAAATCCGAAAATGCACTGCGCGAAAGCATGAAGCCAACCTGGCGAGTAATTGTAGCCTTCAGAGACTCTTTTAGAACGGTCCGCACCAGATTGGCTACGCCCTCGGAAATCTTGAGGGCCACGTTGCCCACAAAGCCATCGGCCACAATCACATCCACGTGACCATTGAACAGATCTCGCCCTTCCACGTTTCCCACAAAGTTCAACGGCAGCCGCTTGAGAAGCTGGAAAGACTGACGAGTCAGCTCGTTGCCTTTAGTTTCTTCCTCGCCGATGGAGAGCAGCCCCACCCGGGGACGCTTGCCTGCGGAAAAACTCGAGCGAGGCATGGTATGGCCAAACATCGACTGAAAATAAATTTCGCCCATCACCGCGAACTGTTCCAGGTTATGCGGCTTGCAGTCGACGTTAGCGCCGACGTCGAGCAGAATCGCCGCCGTACCGGGAGCCGTAGGAAAGACTGCGGCCAGTGCCGGGCGATCGACACCATGCAACGCACCGAGCACCATTTTGGCGGTTGCCATGGCTGCGCCAGTGTTTCCGGCGGTGACAAAGCCGGCAGCACGTCCCTCGCGCACCAGACGCAGGCCCACGCGCATCGAGGAATCGCGCTTGGCGCGCACTGCCTGAACCGCCTTGTCCTCCATGGTGATAACTTCGCTGGCGTGGACAATCTCGAGAGGCAAGTGGGACGCAGCCGGATGACGATCCAACTCGGCTTTGATGGTGGCCTCGGGACCGACCAGAAGGACGCGCACGCCGTAGCTGCGAGCGGCATGAATCGCGCCTTCGATTTCAGGCTTGGGCGCCCGGTCCGAACCCATCGCATCCAGCGCGATCACGCTAGGCATGGTGGCAGAAAATTAACTGGCTTCCTTTACTGCCAGAACTTCGCGGCCCTTGTAGTAGCCGCACTTGGCGCAAGCGCGGTGCGGCATCTTCTTCTCATGACAATTGGGACACTCGGAGAGCGAGTGGCTGCTGAGGGCATCGTGGGCCCGGCGGGTGGATGTGCGCTTCTGCGAATGTCGTCGTTTTGGATTAGGCATGGTCGGTAAAATTCCTCTCGTCGCAAAGGCCCTAGGCCCCTGCATGAATCGATCTCTTGGGCTGGACTGCGGTACTTAGTGCGCCAGTTTGCCGCGAATTTCTTTCAGAGCCGCCCACCGCGGTTCATCCAGGGCGACGGCACAGGAGCACTGCTCCTCATTCAGATTCTTGCCGCAGTGCGGACAGAGTCCCTTGCAATCCTCGCGGCATGTTACCTTTAACGGGACGGCCAAGAGGACCTGCTCACGCACCACATCGTCTAGCGGGAGGCCCTCGCCTTCATAATAGCTGATCTCGGCCTCGGCGTCCGTTACCGACATCTCATCCCGCCCGGCGTCGGCGCCTTGCGGGCGATACAACAGGTCGAACTCGCGCTTCACATCCTGCGTAAGCGGTTCCAGGCAGCGCGCGCAGTTGGTTTCCAGAGTTGTCGCCAGCCGGCCCTGAATGCGTATGTCTTGAATTATCTTGTGCTTGCCGTGATGCTCTTCCACCAGATCAGCCCGGCCACTGCTTTCAATCGGCGTGACTTGGCGGTAATCGGTTCCCAAGTCAATAGCGCCCGGCGCGAACTTCTCCGCGAATTCTACGGGATGAAGTTCTAAGTCTTTGATCTCGAAGAACATGGGAACCCTCCGCGCCCCGCCAAGTACCGCTCCAGGCCGCGGAAGCACGCCAAAGAAGGCGCAAGTACCGCAAGGAGCAACCTCAAGGATAAAGGTTGAAAGAAAGTAGTGTCAAGGCAGAAGGTTGAGCAAAACTAATATGGATTTGATATACTTCACCTAGGGCATCCATATGCCAGCACTTTACGTAGAAAAGATACCGGACGAACTCTATCAGGCGCTTCGCAAGCGAGCACGTGATAATCGCAAATCGATTGCCGCCGAGGTCATTTCCCTCCTGGAACGTAATGTGCCCACCGCCAAAGAGTTGCAACGGCGGCGCGAATTCTACAAGCGCATGGCGCAACTCCGTGCACGTCAGCCTGAAGCCCCCGGCCCCTTTCCGACGGTTGAGGAAATGATCCGCGAGGACCGGGAGCGGTGATCGCTCTCGTTCTCGACGCAAGCGTAGCTGCGAAATGGGCAATACCATCCGCGAAAGAGTCGCTCACTCTAGAATCCCTTCAACTGTTAAAACGCTACACGGCCGGAGAGATCAACTTCATCGTTCCGGATGTGTTTTGGGCTGAAGTTGGAAATGTCTTATGGAAGGGGGTTCGCCAGCGAAGATGGTCGCATGCTACCGCGGAACGTGCCGCTCTAGACATGAAAGCCCGCAACTTTTTTACTGTTTCTTCGCTTGAATTGCTGGAGGAAGCTCTTGAAATCGCTTTTGCCAACGACCGGAGCGTCTACGACTGCCTCTATGTCGCGCTGGCCATTCAGTTCCAGGTCGAAATGATTACGGCGGATGAGCGCCTGGCCAACGCTCTGGCGGCGCGCTTGCCCGTAAAATGGCTGGGCGCATTCACGACCCGGCAAGAATGATGGCCAATTCAACAGAAAACAAAAATAACCGTTTTAAGAGCCACCCCGATCTGTCGGTTTATGTCATCATCCTGCTCGGCTTTCTGGCACGTCTTTGGACAGCTTCCGGAATTTTCCTCAATCCCGACGAAGCTTTGCATTTCAGGCTGGCGAACCAACCTTCGCTGTTCCTTGCCTATAAGGCAAGTCTGACGGCATCTCATCCTCCGCTTCTCACCCTGGTGCTGTATTTCTGGCGTTTGCTCGGGACATCAGAACTGTGGCTGCGCATGCCTTCGGTGATTGCGGGCACGGCTTTTTGTTGGATGTTTTACAAATGGTTGGCCAAAGCTGCCGGCAAAACTGCGGGCGTTATCGGGCTCCTGTTTGTCGCGGTGCTTCCGCCTATTGTGCTGCTCGGAGTTGAGATACGACAATATGCCCTTTTGCTGGCATTCTCCGCGAGCGCTCTCTACCACTTAGACGAGGCTTTCTCGAAGAGATCGTCTGGCCGGATGGTTGTCTTCACTCTATGTCTCTACCTCGCCGTACTCTCCCATTACTCGGCTTCTCTGTTCGCCGCCGCGCTTGGCATCTATGCGCTATTCCGAATCGTCAGAGAACGTGCGCCGCTCGGCGTGACCGCCGCATGGACAGCCGGGCAACTCGGGGCCGTGGCTATCGCTTTCGTTCTTTATAAGACCCACATCTCGAAGTTGGGCGTGGGCGAATCGAGAACGGTGCTGCAAGGCTGGATGAGCGAATTTTTTCTTCGCCACTCCTATTTCGATCGAGCCCACGATAATCCGGTTGTGTTCGTGCTCGGCCATACTTTTGGAGTTTTTCAATACTTCTTCGGACAGCTTACCGTGGGCAACGTCATGGGATTGTTGTTCCTAGTGGGAGTGGCGCTGCTAGTGCGCGGAGAAGGCTCCCTGCAGGAGCGAAGGTCTTCTCGCCGTCTAGGATTTTCCCTGGCCCTACCCTTTGCAATTGCTGCCGTCGCCAGCCTGGCTGACATTTATCCCTACGGTGGAACGCGGCACATCGCGTTTCTGGTGATTCCTGGGATGGCGGGGATCAGCGTGGCCATCGCACGCTTCGCTGGGACTTGGGCCCGCGGGCTCGCGTTTGCGAGCGTTATCCTCATAGCCTGCATCGCCTTAGGCAGGCCACGGCAACCGAGGATGGATCGCGCCGATCAAAGCCGGAAAAACATGTCGGCGGCAATGCAGTTCGTGAAACAAGATATTCATCCCCCTGATCTCATCTTCGTCGATTACCAAACCGACCTCATTCTCGGTCACTACTTGTGCGAGCAGCGCGTCATATCCCCAGAAGCCGCTCCAGCAAACTTCGAACAATTTTCTTGCGACGGCCACCGCGTCGTTTCCACCGACTACAAAAGCGACTGGATGTTTTGGGCTGATAATTTTCCCAAAGATTGGCAGCAATTCGTGCAAGCCTACAATCTCCAACCTGGGGAAACTGTCTGGATTTTTCAGACCGGATGGGGAGTAGCTCTTCCTGAGGATCTGCGGAAGCACTACGGAGAATTCCGCGATCTGCCGTTCGAATCATTCGGCAAGAACATTAAAATATTCAAGATGCCTGTAGGAAGGCCGATGCCTGCGACTACTCAATAGAGATGGTCGAAACGGCATTGCTGCAAACTATTTCAGCGCTAGAGCTTGCAGAGTCAGCGGGTCGGGAACATTCTTTCCATCTTTCTTTGTGACGACGCCGAAGCTGCCGGAGTAATCCCACATCGTCCAGCCCATGCCGTGCCGCTCCAGCGCCGTGCGAACGTCGCGGATCCAAGCCCCGCGGTCCTGCGGATCGGCGTATTGACGATACACGCCGAACTCGTTGCACACCACCGGAACTCCGCGCTGGTGGGCCCATTCCGCGACCTGGGTAATCTCGGCGTCGATGCGTGCGGCATTCCAGTGGTCTTGTCCGTAACGGATGATTATCAAGCGGTCTACCGCGTCGGGCGCGACGGCCGCCACTTTTGCCGCTGACTCCGGCGAGGAAGGATAGTGGAGCCCCTTTACCCAGTGCCACATGTACGATCCCCACGTCGCACCCTGATGTGTGAAGATGTGCGGTTCGTAAAAGTGAAAGTTGTAAATTACGTTGGAATCGCGCAGGGGTTCGATAAAAACCAGTTCATCGTCGGCCGACCAGCGCGCTCCTGCGGCAATCATCGTGTGTTGCGGAGCGCCTTCGCGAATTGCCGCGGCCAACTTAGCCTGCACGCCATACCAGCGGTAACGGTCAGCCATTTCCGGCTCATTCAGAATTTCGAAGAAAACACGCTCCGCATCCCAAGTGGAATAATACCGCGCCAAGGCACGCCAGAAGTCGGCGGTTTCCTGAACAAAGGTGTCATCTTTCGCCAGCCGTGTCTTGAAATCGCTCTCGGGATGAAGGTCGATCACCACGGCCATGCCTTGATCCAGAATCATCTTCATCGCGGCATCGAGATATCCAAAGTATTCCACTGAAATCTCGTCTGGCCGGTGGTTCGGCATCATCGGTTGCGGATTTACGCTCAGTCGCACGTGATCGAATCCCATAGATCTGATCAGGGCAACATCTTCCGCAGTGGTCCACGTTTGGAAGTGTTCTCTGGTATAGCCACTCTGATCATAAATTTGCGCGAACCATTCGCTGGCATTGATGCCATGCCGCAGATGCGACAGGCGGGATGCAGGAACGGAAGGACTCTGCATGACTGTTTGGCCTATCGGCAGGATCGCTGTGAGACCTACGAAGAAAACAAGTGACAGCGAGCGCAGAATCTTCGACATAGAGTTCATCATGACTTAAACGAGGCTTGAAGAATCGCAACCTTCACGAATTCAAAATCGGAAGAGAGCGGATTCTCTTCTTCGTTGCCGCGTAAATCGCGCTGCACAAAGCCGGCGCCAAGGGAGGCACGGACGGTTCGCCGATACCCGTTGGCGATTCGGTACTCGGCACCATATAAACTTCCACGACCGGCGCCTCGTTCATACGCAGCGGCGAGTAGTCGTCGAAGTTCCCCTGCACCACACGGCCCTTCTCGATTGTGATCTTCGCCCGCAGCGCATTCGACAGTGCATAGACGATACCGCCGGGAATTTGCTGCTCCAGAATGCCGGGATTCACCACCTGCCCACAATCCACGGCCGCGACCACGCGATGGACACGCGGCGTTTCATTCTCCATGCTGATCTCGACCACTTCGGCCATGTAAGAAGAAAAACATCCGAAGCAGGCGATTCCGCGGAAGCGTCCCGCAGGCAGAGGATTCTTCCATCCCGCTTTCTCGGCCGCAAGTTGCAGCACGCCGCGCATCCGCGCGGTGTGCCACGTGTTGGTGAAGAATTGAATGTCCTGATCCTTCGCCAGCATGTGCAACCGGTATTCCAACGGATCTTTCCCCACCGCCACAGCCAGTTCATCGATGAAGCTTTCGCTGGCAAAGCCCGCTTGCAAGGCGTAGACCGACCGCATCCACCCCAGCGGCACCGCTGTCTCTGCCATCACACTCTCGATGGAAACATTGTCCACGCCATACACGAAAGCAGCTTCGTCCGGCAGATCTGGATCAACGCCTCCGGGCACCGGCTGACCTTTTTGCCCGCTGATCGAGGGCGCAATCATGCGATGGGTGAACGCCACGGGCCAACCTGCGCCATCAACCACCGCGCTCAACTGATGCAAGCTTGCCGGACGATAGGTGGAAAACCGCATGTCGTCTTCGCGGGTCCAAATCACCTTCACCGGAGAATTTGCGGCTTTCGAAACCAGCGCTGCTTCGACCGCGTAATCGTGCTCCAGGCGGCGTCCAAAGCCTCCGCCCATCAGCGTGACGTTCACTTTCACTCGGTCGGGATCCAAACCGACCGCCTGGGCCACGGAATCGCGGCAGTCTTGCGGAACCTGCGTCGGAGCCCAAAGCTCGCATCCGTTTGCCGAGTAACTTGCCGTGCAGTTTCCCGGCTCCATGGGAGCGTGAGCCATGAAAGGCAACTGGTATTCTGCGGAAATTCGGCGGCCCTTGGCTTTCGCCACGTCGCCCACCGAATACAAGGTCGCTCCCTTTTTTGCCGCCGACTGCTTGAGAGACTCGACCACCGCCGCGGTGTTCAAGTCTTTATTGGGACCATCATCCCAACTCACATTCAAAACACGGCGCCCTTCCATTGCGCCCCAAACGCTGTCAGCTACAACCGCCACAGCCGCATCGCCGATCTTTCCCGCGAAAGTCACCCCAGCAATCTTCTTCGATTCCTTGTCATCGAAGTTCGTGACCTTGCCTCCGATCGTCGGACACCGCGACAGCACCGCGTACTTCATACCGGGCATTCGGAAGTCGATGCCAAACACAGCTTCGCCCTTCACTTTCGAGGGCGTGTCCACACGCGGCAAGCGCTGACCAACAATCTTGTAGTCCTTGGGCTGCTTCAGGGTCACATCGGTCGGGACCGGCAAAGTGGCAGCCTTCGCGACTAACTCTCCGTAGCTCAATTGCCGGTTGGACGCCGCATGCACCACGCTTCCCTGCTGCGCGGCGCATGTCGAACGCGCCACGCCCCACGTCAGCGCTGCCGCCGAAATCAACATTTCGCGCGCCGCCGCGCCGGCTTTCCGCATCGGATCCCACGTCGTCTTTACACTCGCGCTTCCGCCCGTGCCTTGATCTCCGTAGAGAGTGCTCGCTCCGGCTTGCTCGATCTCAATCTGCTTCCAGTCCGCTTCCAATTCTTCCGCCAAAATCATTGGCAAAGCCGTGCGCACGCCCTGTCCCATCTCCGAGCGCGCCACCACAATCGTGACCTTGTTGTCAGGAGTGATCCGCAGGTACGCGTTGGGGGAAAAAGCCTCCTCGGGCTTGCGTCGTCCATGGGGCAGGTAGAAGCCCACCACCAACCCAGCTCCTCCGGCCACAGCCGCCGCAACGAACTCCCGCCGACTGAGTGGGCTCATTGCGCACCTCCCGCACTCGCCCGATGAATCGCCTTGCGAATCCGTTCATAGGTTCCGCAGCGGCACAGGTTCCCATTCATCGCCTGCGTGATCTGCTCGTCGCTGGGATGCGGCGTTTTCGCCAGAAGAGCGGCCGCCGTCATGATCTGTCCAGTCTGGCAATAGCCACATTGCGGAACCTCCTCCGCAATCCAGGCCTGCTGTAGCACGTGAAGGCCGTTCGCGCCCAGACCTTCGATGGTCGTAACGGTTTTCCCGGCAACCTGCGACACCGGAGTGGAGCACGACCTGATCGGCGCTCCTTCCACGTGCACCGTGCAGGCGCCGCAGAAGCCAGCACCGCAGCCGAATTTCGTTCCCGTGAGTTCCAGAGTGTCCCGCAGTACCCAAAGCAACGGGGTTTCCGGCGAGACGCTCACTTTTTTCTCGCTACCGTTAACGCGCAGTGTGAAGTCAGCCATAGGTTTTGGATTAAGGAAACCTGACCATCCTACTCAACCCGCGGAAAAAGGGGAATGGCCGATGTGGGGCACTCCGAAACTAATGCGTCGCGAACTTCGTGCCGATAAAGAATGCAGGCCGCTCCCGTCAACCGGACGCCGACTCACCTGATTGTGAGTTCCCGCACCCTTGGAGAAAAGCGATTGGAAGCCCAGAATCAGACCGCGGTAGGCCGCGTCCGAGGTGTAGAGGATGCACGCCGCCAGCCCCGTTTCAAGTTACAGGTCAAGATCAAAATCTGCTCCCGCGCTGGCGAAGTACTCCAAGGAGAGACCGTCGACATCAGCGAATCTGGAATTTCCGCGATGCTAAAGATTGAAGTTCCTCTGGGCGAGGTCGTGGAACTGTTCTTCACCTTGCCGTTTGGACACGTGAAGATCTATGCGATGGTGCGCCAGAGAAATGCGTTTCGTTACGGCTTTCAGTTTGTTGAATCAGCCGGCGGGCACGAAGTCATTCATGCCACCTGCAGCCACTTTGCCGTGGAGCAAAGTCTCTTAGGGGAACTTTAGGAGAGGCCGTTGAGAAGCAGAACTACTTCAACTCCGCCAATTTTTGCGTAGCGATCTGCACAGCCTGTGGGCCCGGATTTTGTTTTTTGATGTCTTCGTAGACGCGCTTGGCATCAAGCGGCTGGTTGTTGGCCTGATAAAGCTCGGCAAGTTGCAATTGCGCCGTTGCTTTGCTCACCGAAGCCGTGGGGTGGTTGATCAGTTCCTGGTAAAGCACGATAGCATCCTTGGCCCGGTTGGTGTTGCCGTAGAGAGTAGCGAGCGCTAACTTGGCCACGGAAGCCAGTTCTTTGTTGCCGGCCGAAGACACCGCCTTAAAACTATTTTCCGCGGCGGCGTTGTCGCCGTCACTCGCCGACGTGACCCCGAGAAAGTAGCGTGCCATATCCGCCGTGCGGGTATGCGGATACTTGTCCACGATGGCCTGAAATTGTTTCCGGGCAGCGTCTGACCGCTCTTTCGCCGAAGCGAAGCTGGGAAAGTCGGGCTGAGGAGGCGACCCGGCGGGCCGAAGTTGCGTGTCGAGAGTTCTTACTGCTTGCGATAAATCGAAGCTGGCCTTCTCATCCTGAGAACTCAGGTAATACCAGCCTCCGGCTACCGCGGCGACTATCACTACAACAACCACAGCCGCGGCCGCGAGAGTATTCCGGTGCTCCACGCTCCAATGCGCAGTTTTCTCGGCAGCTCCGAGGGTGACCCGGCTGAATGCGTCCTGCTTGAGTTGATGGCGAGTTTCTGCGCGCACGACTACCTTCCAGTCTCAGTCTTGTGAGTCTATGTCGATGACTCTCTGTGGTAACTCTTTGTCTTGGTGGGACGAGCTAATAGTTTATCAGCCGGAAAACGGCAGCGTCAAAGCGGCGTGGTGACCTTTGGATCGTGAACTACAAACCCGATACTTGTGATCCGGAACCGCTCGTGAACGGCCGGCGAAGAACCTGATCCTGGCTCAAGACGCAACGGATCAGCCAGCGGTTTACCGGGGAGCCTCTTCCAGCAATCCCTGCTCCAATTTCTCCTGGCATTCGATGCAATGCCGTGTCCAGGGCACTGCCTCCAGCCGCTTGGCGTTTATTTCCTTCCCGCAGTGGATGCACTCGCCAAAGCTGCCCTCGCGAATCCGAGCCAGCGCCTTGTCGACCATCTGCAGCAACTGCCGTTCGTTGTTGCTCTGGCTAAAGAGAAACTCTTTCGTGTAGGAACTGGCAGCGCGGTCAGCAATATCCTGCGCCGTATCCTCGTCGGCTGAACGCCCGTCCGCCTGGGTGCGGGAGACCGTGCGGCGCAGATCCTGCTGCCTGGTCTCCAGCCGTTTCTTGAACGCTTCTAACTTCTTTTTATCCATAAGTTCACTTCTATAATCCTGCGGCAGCTTCTTCAGAGCCGCTCGCGAGTATGAGCCAAACGAAAATGATAAGCGCGACAATTGAGATGCGTCAACCGGGGCAGACGTCGCAAGAAAGCATTCAACACGAATAAGCGGACTCGGCGAAAAGCTGGCCCGAGAGTGGGATTCCGCCTCCGGTAGCTCACCTGCATCCAACGTGAGGGTTCGCTCGCCAGGTTAGAGGCTGAATCTTTGCGTGCAGATTAACCGGTCGAGGGATGCTGGCTAGAACAACCGGGCAACCTGCCGCCCAACGGTAAGGGGAAGCGGTACCGTCTGCGTCGTAGAGCCTTTGCTGGCGGCCGACACCACTACGGAATACTTCCCGGTCTTGACGCTGCCGGCTACCGTGATCTTGAGGACGCAGCTGCCTGATCCGGGAGCAGGAAGACTGGAGGGCGTGAAAATGGCAGAGACTCCACTGGGCAATCCTGTGATCGAAAGCGAAACCGCTGCGTTGAAGCCTCCGCTCACTGTAACGCTCAGGGTGATGCTCTTGTTCGACGCGGGAGCAACTGTGATCGAACTTGCAGAAGAAATTACGTGAAAGGCGGGAACTGGGGGAGGAGCTGCATCGCCGAAGTGGTTGACTAGAACCAAAGCATCCACAGAACCGAGACCCGTGGCCTGATCGTACCCGGTCGTGGCCTTGAACCCGGTCAATCCGGGCACGCTGTTGTTGCCGCCGGTGATGTCGTGGAAAACAGGCGCGCCCCCTGCCTGCTGCTTGCTGGCCAAAGCGTAGAAAACGACGTTCGCATTGCCTAGGCGCGCGGCCGTGTGTTGCACCACGAGCGCCATAATCCCCGCCAAGGCTGGGGACGCCGCCGAGGTACCGCCGACCACGTAGAGCGATCCTTCTTGAACGATGAGATAGCCATCGTGGCCCGCGGACGAAAGTGAAACGTCAGGAACGTCGCGCTTGCCATCGGCTGGAACGCCAGTTCCGGCCTGCCATGAAGGCTTGGCATAGACAGAGCTGGCGCCACCGCCGCTTGACCACAGTCCATAACCAGGCCCGCTTTCGTTCCAGGTGATTTCCGGTATGTAGCTGAGCGCCGATGCCTGGGTGCCTGAAGCGTTAGAAGCCGACCAGTAGAGTGACGGTGTCGAAACATCGTCGAACTCGGTGCCACCAACGCAGGTGCTGTAGGGCGTTGAACACAGACCATTGACTCCGCGTCCATGCGTCGCCGAGGCATCCGACGGAGAATCGCATCCCGCCGCGCCATTGTCTCCCGAGGAGACAAGCACTGTGATTCCTTCCGCCGCTGCCTGTTGCCACAAGCTGTTAAGAAATCCATTCCCGGAAGAACCCAGTGAAGCTTCACACAATCCAAAGCTCGTGCTCATTACCGGCGCCAGATTGTGGTTGACAATGTATTGCGCCGAAAGATTCACGCCGTCACTGGAATTCGTCGACTTCGATACCACGAACTTAATGGTGGCGTTCCGCGCTACAGCGCCCGACCACTCCACGTCCAGATCAGCTTCGGTTTCTTCTCCGGAAGTGAAAATTCCAGGATCGCTTCCGTTCACAATGATCTGAGGATCATTGGCGGGCAGTCCAAAGGTGGTGCGGAACTGGCGCACATCGGCCAGTTTGATGTTCGATCGTCCCACGATGGCAATGGATTGCCCGCTGCCGTTAATCGATTGTTGATAGAGCGGAACAAGGTCATAAATGGTGGCAAAGTCGGCAGGGGCGAGATAGTACGAACCGCCGCTGGTAAAGTCTGGCGATGGTTTGCGGACCAAGCCATGCATCGCATCGCTGCGGAAATCGTGCAGCGAAACCACTCCGCCTACGACGCCAGCCAGGACAGCGGGAATCTGAGGATCTCTTGCGTTGGCGTGATGAAGTTCTCCACGAATGTTGTAGGCATGAATCTCAGTGCGAAAAGCATCCTCCACTTGAGCCGCAGTACCGCTGAAAATGATGGATGAGCGGCCCGGGGTGACCTCCTCCACTTTCATGCCATGCGCTTGAAGCCAGCCTGCCACTTGGGCGGCGTCCGTCTCGGAAACGCCGAAACGTTCTCCATACTGCTCGGGCGTGAGCCACTGATGGTAGTAAGGGGACTCGGGGTCGTGTTGCGCTTCCAGCAATAGATTCAAGGAACTTTGTTGCGTGGCGTCAGGCAGCAAAGTCAGGAGCATGTGCTCCATAAGAAAGCCGGCCTCGACTGCACCCGCATCATAACGCGCTGTGGCGAGGGGATGGCGATTGCCCCGCAGCGTCACACGGTCCTCGTCGTCGATGAAGCCGAAGATGCGATCGTTTGCCGGAACAAATGGAGGTTGAATGAAAAACGGACTTGGAGCATCGTCTTGACCTTGTGCCTTCGCCGACATGTTAAAGGAGAGCACTGATAAGAAAATTATTAACGATACCAATGAGATAGAACTACGCTGCGCAAGCGCAAGAAATGGGCGGAACATATTCGGTTGGTCCTCTCGGGAAACCACTCTGCTTCAAGGTTCATCGGAGGAACCAGGGGAACACTTGAGGGATCAGTCCGCCGTCTTCATGACGGAAGTCACCTGCAGCACCGATTCGGGGCGCACATGCCCTGGTAACCGATGTCGCAGTTCTGGCAGCCCTAGCGCGGCAGCGGCTCTTTCATGTTGGTCAGCGCGTACGCGAGTACCGCCATGGCAGCAGCGTTTTCTCGGAGCTCGGCGGGAACTACTTTGTCGAGAGTGTCGGCGGCGGTGTGGTGGTAATTGAAATAAGTGCGGCCGTCTTGCAGAACGCCGAAGGCAGGAACGCCGGCATTGGACATGGCTTCGATGTCGGCGCCCGGAGCATAGGTCGTGGACTGCAGCATTGTCGCGCCGATGCTTTGGAGCACCGATTGAAGGGGCCGCAAGGCATCGGCGGCGGCAGGCGTTGCCTTCACGTTGAAGCCAAGAGGGTGGGCTGCGCCGGAGTCGCTTTCGATGGCGGCAACGTGATGGGCGAAGTCGGTGGCGAAGTCGGTGGCGAATTCGTTGGTGTACGCTTTGGCGCCGGAGCCTCCGGTTTCTTCGTCCATCCAGGCGATCACGCGGAGAGTGCGGGCGGGGCGCAGGTGAAGGCGTTGGAGGATTTCGGCAGTCTCCATTGCCATGACGACCCCGGCTCCATCATCGATGGCGCCCGTGCCGAGGTCCCAGGAATCGAGATGGCCGGAGACGACTACGATTTGCTCCGGATGTTCGGAGCCTTTGAGGTCGGCAATGACGTTGTAGCTGGTTTCGTCGGGCAGCTTCTGCGGAGTTAGCGTGAGACGCATGCGGACTCTGCCTTGGGCGGCGAGGTGGGCGATCAGGTCAGCGTCTTCGGAGGTTACGGCTGCGGCGGGAATTGCTGCCGGGAAGCTGAATCCGGTGTGGGGGAGGCGATAGTCGGCGCTGCCCACTGAGCGGACAAGAGCGGCGATGGCGCCCAGATCGGCGGCGGCTTTGGGTCCGGCTCCGCGGTAACGGACAGCTTCGCCATAGGCGGCGAAGGCTTGTCCGGCGGCGGCTTTTTGCTTGTCGAAAATCTCGTTGAAGAGAACGATTTTGCCGGCAACTTTGTCACGGCCCATGGCTTGGAGTTCGTCAAAGGTGTCGACCACGATCACATCGGCAGTCAGGCCGTCCGCGGAAGTCGCCGCGCTGCTGCCCAGCGCCGTGAGGACAATCTTCTGCGCGGTGTTGGGAACCATTCCTGCGTACTCGACCAACGCGGCGGCTTCAGCGCCGCGAACCCAGTGCGGAACGGCGACTTGCTCAAGGTGGACTTCGAGGCCCAGCTTGCGAAGTTCGCCCGCTACATACTCTGCCGCAGCCGTGGCTTGTGGCGAGCCGGTAGGACGCGCTCCTATGTTTTCGGTGAGGTGGGCGAGCTGGCGATAGGCGTAGTCGTCATTGAGCGCCGCGGACTTGATGGCAGAAAGCTGCTGCAGCAGAAGCGGCGGAAAATTCTGCTGGTTGGCCTGCGAAGCCTGCGGCGCCGACATCATTGCGGTGGCGGGCGACGGCTTCTGAGCATTCTGAGCGCCCGCGGAGGAGGGCACGAAGAGCGCAAACGCGGTCATCGAAAGCGCAACGGCGGAGAGACGGAAAACCTTGGTCATAGAGTAGGCAGTGTATCCGAGAAAAGCAGCGGCGCGAAAGATGGCATTTCGTAGACACTCCGCGGCGCAAGTACAGTCCGCACCCGATATCTTGAATAGCCCGGCGTGGTAGCGTCGGGTATGGACAAAAAGAAATTAACAATCCCAAGATGACATTGAACTTCCTGATCTGAGTGGGCGGAGTGTTTATGCTGCTGCGGTTCGCGTTTCTGGCGCATTTTGTCTGGAGAGTGTTGTAGCGGGAGAGGGCCCAAGCCAAAAAAGCGGCCCCATTGCTGGGGCCACAATTCAAGAGGTCAAATTTGGAAGGGTTTCAAGATAGGCGATGCAAGTAGCCGATCCAATAAGTGGCGCGGCACTTCGGGAAATGGTGACTGGAAAAGGTGAAGGTCATTGCTTTGGGTTTGCGGCCTCTTAGTACACGAAGAGGGAGCATTTGCCGAGCCAAAGGGAGTGTAATCGGCAAGCGCGCTTCCGTCACTTCATAATTGATTGATAGCGATAGGGTTAGGGCCATAGGAGCGCTCTCTGCGGGGCGTTGGCGGGCCAAACATGGACTTCGGAAGATGCACAAGGCTGCACATTCACTGCACGGTGATGCTCCGCGCGGCGGAGCAGCAGTTGAGAGGGTAGAGGATCCCTTCGACAAGCTCATGGCAGGCTCTTCGCCCGCGAAGAACGAGAGACTCAGTATCCGCGTATACCATGGTATAGTGGTATACGCGGTATGGAGGAAGCTATGTCCCGGGAATTCAACGGCCAAATTCACGTCAGAGTTCCGGCCAGCGTTCACGAGGAAGTCGCCAAGGAAGCGTTCGACAAGGGTACTTCCATCAGCGGGATTTTGGCGCAGGCGCTGATCGTGCGGCGGGCTCTTAGGAATGTCGATCCCTGGAAATCCATCGACGAGGTGCAATCCGCCAACCGGGGAGTGCCGGCGGAGGAGGTCGAGAACACGGTTGCCAGGGCCGTGAAGGCGGTCCGGAAATCCAGGCGCGGGCCAAGAATCTGAGGTGGAAAAAGAAGGATTGCCGCCGCGTCTGGTCATCGACACCAACGTTTTTGTGAGCGGATTGATTTCGGGGGAGGGGCCGCCGGCCCAGCTTCTGCGAGCTCTCCAAGACGAACGCGCCATCCACCTGGTTTCAGATCCGATTGTGGAAGAGTACTTGCGCGTGCTCAACTATCCCCGCATCCGGAAATTCAGGAAAATCACCGATGCCTTCGTGGCGGACATCGCCGCTTATCTGGTTTATCAGACCGAGCGGGTCGAGTTGCGATCGCGGATAAAAATGAGTCCTGACCCGGATGACGATGTGTTCCTGAATACCGCAGTGGATGGACGTGCAACGTTGTTGGTCACCGGCGACAAGACGGACCTGCTCGCGCTGCGGAGAGTAGACAGCATTCCGATCGTTTCGGCACGCGAGGCGCTCTTACGGCTGGAGTTTTAGCTCGGCGCGATTCCTGATTTGCAGCTCTGAAATTCTGGGCCGCCTCAAATTCGATGGTTGCTCAGAGGTCCCCTAGGCCGCTGATACGCCGGCGGCCTGTCGAAAACCCGATAGTAGGCAACATAAACCCCTCATGCGTACAAACTTTAAGCGTCCATTTAGATTTGTACAAGCGCGTTTGGCTGTCCGATGAGACTGAATCTTGAGACACGCAAGCCCCGCGATTTGCGGGGCCTGAGGTTAGAGTACGATTTTTGTTGAGAGTTCCCACGTTATTTACAAGTTATTGATAACACGCCACTTTTCACTTGACAGAATTCCTACTCTGCATGACTCTTGCCGCATGAGGAGAGTTTCCGGCTTGAAGCCAATTCGGAGCGCTATGACACGCCTCTACTTCCTCTGTCCGAGTACGAGAAGGTGGTTCAGTGCGACCTTCGAAAGAGTTCCACCAGACGGGCCGATTAGGGGCTTGTTCACAATCAATCATTGTCGCTACTGTGAATCAGTGCATCGTTACAAAGGTTCCGAGGCACGGAGATCACGTCCTGCTTCACAGCCGAATCCCAAGTTAGGACTGAAAGCAAAGCCCAAAGGCAAGAGACTTGTAGCCCGCACGAAGCCGCTCTCGTTTGAAAGACCCGTGTTATGGGCCGCTCACCGACGCCAGCCAGAGAGAGGCTGCGGAGGCTCACGGCTCGGGATCGCTGTTTATGTTAGAGGGCAAGCTGCGCTGTACCTGCGGCAAGATGGTTGGGGCCAAGCCATCTACGATGGGCAACTACTTCGAGCCCGATCCAAGGCCACATGAAAGATACAAGGAGCCCCGCCAGCCTCCACGGAAACGAGGCCCCTACAAATCCTAGGGTCGAGGCTCGATTGCCGAGCGCGGAAGATTAAAAATGCCCCACCCTCTCGCAAAAAGCGCGAGAAGGGTGGGGCATCCGAATATCCGGGATACGACTAGCTGTTGCCTGCCACCGTCCGCAGCTTCCCGGGGAGGAAGTGGTACGGGGGCCAGGGGCCGCTGATGGCTACTGCGCAGTTCTTTAACTGCTTGGCGGCGGTGCTGTAGCGGTTCTGATATTTCTCGACCGACTTGGTGTCGATGAGGTGGGCGATATCGATGAGCATGCCTTGCGGGGCGACCCTTTTACAGCTCACTTCTTCTTCCAGCGGGTTGAACAGTTTGTGGACCTGGACCGACAAGGCGCGGGCCTTGGTCTGGCGTTCACGCTCGCGGGAGGCTTTCACGCGCAGCTTTGAAAGATAGTCTCCGCCGACGGTGTCGGGCAAGATGACGTCGATCATGGCTTCGCGGAGGGAGCCGTCGGTGACGGTCAGCTTGATGTGCATTTCGGACTTGCCTCGAAGTTTGGCGACGCTGACGCCGAAGGCGCGCCGGTTGACCCGGACAGCCTGGCGGAGGGCGTCGTCGCTCTCGAATATGGTTCCGAAACGGAACGGAAGTACGGTGGAGTTACGGAAGCAGCCGCTGACCACGCGGGCGTGGTCAATGGCAGCTTTCTGATCAAGAGGGGCAGACGTCTGGTCGTATTCACTCACAATCACAGCAAACTCGCCGCTGGGATAGCTGAGCACAGGGGCTCCGTTCACGCCTTGAACGTTCTCAATTACAAAAGGGCGTCTGGAACGGGTGCCATTGGGAAGGGTCTGGTGCTCGGTAAGGCAGTACGCGTACCACGCCATATTGAACTCTCCGAACCGGGACGGAGGCTGATGGGCGGCCTCTTATGTTCTTTTGCACAGCCGAACTGCAAGTTTGGAAGTTAGTTATTAGCGGTACAGGGTCTGGAACCTGGGAAACCTTTTTGTAAAGCTCCGTAATGGATATTACTTCGGAGTAGAGGGAAAATGCAACTTTTTTGTAGCAAGGTGCATCGGCGGCGAGCTCCTAATGACTAGGAGCGCGCTCCGAGTGGGTCTCGGCACGGGTGTCGTCCCCTCGGTTCTTCCTCGCTGCCTCAACCCGCACTTAGTCCGGGGCTAATGAATTTCGTCGCTGGCGCGACTCTGCGCCAAGTGAAGCGTTGCCTCATCTCTTTGGTTTCAATAGTTTAAGCGCTGCCGCTACTCGTAGCGCAGGCTCTCGACGGGGTCGAGCTGGGCTGCCCGCGCGGCAGGCACCGTCCCAAAGATGACCCCCACCACAGACGATACGACAAGCGCAATGATGGCGGATAAGCCTGAGACAGGCAGGCGGTACTCCGTGAGGAAGCGAACCGACCAGGGGATGGCTAGGCCGATAACAATGCCGGCGAAGCCTCCGATCAGCGAAATAAGGATCGCTTCAGCCAGAAACTGAAAGCGGATCTCCCGGTTAGTCGCCCCGATCGCCTTCCGAATCCCGATCTCTCGGATGCGCGAGGTCACTGTCGCCAGCATGATGTTCATGATGCCGATGCCGCTGACAATCAGCGTTACCATGGAAATCGTGAGCAGGACCCAGGTCAGCCCGGTGGCAATGCGGTCCGCCATGGCCAGCAGTGCTGTGAGATTAGCAACATCGTAGACCGACTCGGCGCGATGCCTGGACTGCAAAACCCGCTTGATCTGCGCCGTAGCGGAAATGACCATCGAGGGATCTTCCATCGAGAAATACAGGAGCTTTACGCTAGGCGTCTCCATGAAATAACGGCTCACCGAGTAGGGGATGAGCATGGTATTGTCCACGATTTCGGACTGGCCGAAGGTTTCCACCCGCTCTTTGAAGGTCCCGACGATAGTGAAGGGCAATCCGGTCAGCTTGATGACTTTGCCGATTGCGGCTTGCGACGAACCGTAGACTTCCACCGCCATCTTTTCGGTGATCACGCCCACTTTGTTGTGGCCCCGCGCGTCCTCCTGATCGAAGAATCTGCCGGAAGGGATCACCAGATTGCGCACCCGCAGGTATTCGGGGCTGACGCCGAGAATAGTGACGTCCTTTTCTTTACCATTGCCGATCGGAACACGGTCAGAGAGTTGCGCCACTGGCGAAGATGCAACAATGCCCGGAACCACCTGCTGAACAGCGGCTAAGTCGTCCACCGTGAGCGGGTCGGGGTTGGAATTGCTGATGTGCGGAGCTCCGCCCAAATATTCCGCCCATATTTCATTGGTGCCGATCGCCTGGATTTGGCTAAGAACATATTGCTTGCCCGTCATGCCAATGGTGACCACAAGGATGAGGGAAGCCGTCCCGATCACCATGCCCAGCGCGGTCAGAATGAAGCGCACCTTGTTGCTGCAGAAAGTATCGTAGGCAAAGCTGAGAATCTCGCCGAACGCCATCTGCCGGCCAAGCCGGTTCGGAATGAGGGCAGCGGCCATCTGATCTTAGATGCTACGCAGAGGTGTAAAGAGGCACAAGGGGGAAAAGCGTGGTCGAACAACAACACACATCAGCAAGGCTCATTTGTGGCAAAGTAGAGTGCTGTAACCGGTGAGCCAGATTCTTTCCGACAAGTATAAGACGCTGGGCATCCTGCTCGTGCTGACGGCGGGCGCCCTGCTGGTGCAGGGATACCATCCTTGGTCTGAGGATGCGGAAATTTATTTGCCTGGGGTTGAGAAGATTCTGCATCCGGAACTATTTCCCGTAGGGCGCGAATTCTTTCAATCGCACGCCAGCCTGACCTTCTTTCCGAATATTGTTGCATTCTCTCTGCGGTTGACTCATCTCCCTTTCGAAACAGGGATTTTCCTGTGGCATGTTGCATCAATTTTTTTTCTTCTTCTCGCTTGTTGGCAGATGAGTGGATTGTTTTTCCCGGGGCGGCGAAGTGCTCGATGGTGCGGCGTGTCCCTGGTAGCCGCGCTGTTGACGATTCCCGTAGCCGGTACCGCGCTCTACGTGATGGATCAGTACTTGAACCCGCGGAATTTGGCGGCATTCGCTGGAATCTTCGCTGTAACCAAAATCTTGGAAGGGAAATATCTACGGGCGTTATTGTGGACTGCGTTTGCGGCGTGTGTGCACCCGCTGATGTGGATGTTTCCATTCTCATTCTGTGCGCTGTTCCTGGTAATGAGCAAATACGAGAGCCGCAAGAAAGGCGTGACCTTGAGCGCGATGGCGACATTTTGGCCTTCGATCCCGCTGGCTCCTCCGTCGTCTCCCGTTTATCACGAGGTGGCAAAACTGCATGGTTACTTCTATATCCAGAAATGGGCGTGGTACGAAATAGTCGGTGCTGTTGCGCCGATCGGTTTGTTCTGGTGGTTTGCGAGGTTGGCACGTGACCGGCAGTGGAGCCTTTTGGATCGCGTCTGCCGAGCTTTCGCCATCTATGGCGTGATCTATCTGGTGATCTCGCTCGCGCTGGATTTGCCAGCTCGTTTTGAGGCCTTGGCTCGATTGCAAACGCTTCGTAGCCTGCACTTGCTCTACATAGCTTTGTTTCTTGTCATTGGTGGGTTTCTCGGTGAGTACGTTCTGCGCGATCGCATCTGGCGATGGCTGTTGCTCTTCGTGCCGCTGAGTCTGGGGATGTTCATGGCGCAGCGGGCACTCTATCCAGCGAGCGCCCACGTCGAATGGCCGTTCGCGGCTCCCAGAAATCCGTGGGCACAGGCATTTGTCTGGATCCGGCAGAACACTCCGGAAGACGCCGTGTTTGCGATCGATCCGGAGTACATGCGGATCGTCGGCGAGGACGAAATTGGATTCCGCTGCCTCGCGCAAAGAAGCCGCCTCGCGGACTGGGTAAAAGACAATGGTGCAGTGAGCATGTTCCCTTCGCTGGCTGACGAATGGTGGAACCAAGTACAGGCGCAGACTCCGTGGAAGAGTTTTCATGCAGAAGATTTTTCGCGATTGAAGAAAGCTTACAAGGCGAACTGGGTGGTGGTGCCACAGCCGGGAGTGGCAGGACTCAACTGCGCCTACCAGAATTCTGCAGTGCGCGTTTGCCGGATTCCTTGATGTCTATGCGGGCCGCGCGGTTTCGGTTCTGCGCGCGTAGTACGTCGGATATCCCGGTTCGAGTTTGCGGCCTTTATCGCTGAAGCGCGGCGAATGTATCAGGCCGATTTTTTGCAAAGCAAACTCAAGTGTTGTCGCCAAGACGCCGAAGCCGTACTTCACGCTGCGGCGGAAGTTGATCGATGAGGCTTCTTCGAAGTACTTCGTCGGGCAGGATACTTCTCCGATGCGGAAGCCGAAGTGCACGCATTGGGCGAGCATCTGATTGTCGAAGACGAAGTCGTCGGAATTTTCCAGCAGCGGCAGATCGGTGAGAACTTTGCGGCTGAAGGCGCGGTAACCCGTGTGATACTCGGAAAGTTTGACGCGCAGAAAAATATTTTCGAACGCCGTCAGCAGCCGGTTGGAAATATATTTATAGATCGGCATGCCGCCGCGCAACGCCGTCCCACCGATGATGCGCGAACCCAGCACAACGTCATACACTTCATAGGCCACCATGCTGGCCATCGCGGTGATCAGCAGCGGGGTGTACTGATAATCCGGGTGCAGCATGATGACCACGTCAGCACCGGCGGTGAGGGCTTCGCGATAGCAGGTCTGCTGGTTGCGTCCATAGCCGTAGTTGCGGTCGTGTTGAAAAACGAGCAGGCCCATATGCCGCGCCAGTTCGACAGTGCGGTCGGAGCTGTGGTCGTCGACCAGGATGGTGACATCCACCAGGTCTGGCAGTTCTCCCACCGTGACCTCGAGGGTCTTCTCCGCGTTATAAGCGGGCATTACGACCGCGATGCGTTTGCCGTTGATCATGTGCTCAGTCTGCTGAATCCCATGATACCTGAGCGCGCACAGCGGGCATAACCAATGCCGAGGGTACCGGTTCCCTCCGGCGAGATCGCATTGCTGCAATTCTGAATGGCTGTGCAGGATTTTTCACCATTGACATCCCGCCCGGCCGAACGAATAATGGGCGACGCTCGCAAAGTCAACTCCTCCCCTTGCACGTTGCAGCCAGGCTACACTCCGTCTAAGAGCCCTGGTTCCGGCTGCGAACCGACTTTTTGTTCTGGCCATGGGTTTTCTCGAAGACGAAAAGTACAAACTCAGGCTTGGTTTAACGATTGACCGGCTTGGACCGGAGAGAGGGATACATGAAGAAGCTAAGTTTCACAGAACTATCCTGTGCGGTGTTTGCGGTATGTGTCGCGCTTGCCATTAGCTCATCAGCTCAAACCGTGACTACGGTCGCAAGTTTTAACGGCTGGAGCGCTTCCTCGCCTTTGACCCAGGGAACCAATGGGAACCTCTACGGCGAAGGCAACCCGCAAGGAATCGGCAGCGGAAACGCGTACGAAGTCTCACCCAGCGGTACCATGACCGGTCTTGCCACCCTGAGCGCACCGTTCGGCGGATTAGCTCTGGCCTCCAACGGGCTCTTTTACGGTACGGACCAGACCGGGGGAACCGCCCTGGAGGGCGACATCTTTAAAATGACTTCCTCCGGCACCGCGACCACCATCTACAGCTTTTGCGCGAACACTTGTGACAGCTCGAATCCAAGTACCCCGCTGGTCCAGGTCGGCGGAGTGCTTTACGGCACGACACCGGGCACGGTCTTCAAGATCACGTTCGGAGGTGCGCTGACTACGCTCTACAATTTTTGTAACACCATCGACTGCAACCGCCTCGGCCCGCCCTATCCCTCCGCACTTGTGCAAGGCTCGGATGGCAACTTCTACGGAACCACGGCGGGCGGAAACGTCAACCTAGGAACTGTCTTCAAGATGACTCCATCGGGGACGCTGACGACTTTGTACACCTTTAGCGGCCCGGACGGTTCTAGCCCTGTCGGCAGCCTCGTGCAAGGCCCAAATGGAGCTTTCTACGGGCTGACGGTCACCGGTGGAAATACGAACAGCCAGTGCCCGTACCAAAGCACCAGTACCTGCGGGACGATTTTTAAAATCACTCCCGGAGGAACGCTCACGACCTTGTACAAGTTCAATGCCAGCGATGGAGCGAATCCCCAAGGCAGTTTGGTGCTGGGCACGGACGGCAACTTTTACGGAGCAACCTACCAGGGCGGTTCCAACAATGCCGGCACCGTTTTCAAAATTAACCAGGCGGGCAAGCTGACGACTCTTTACACCTTCTGCCAGCAACAGTTCTGCCTGGACGGCGCCACTCCCAGGACTGCGCTGATGCAAGCCACCGATGGAACCTTCTATGGGACAAACTTCAGTGGCGGAGAACAGGGATTGGGAGTGGTTTTCAACTTGTCGGTGGGGCTAGGGCGATTTGTGGAAACTGCGCCTCTGTCGAACTCGGTTGGAGCGAACGTAATCATCCTCGGAAATGGTCTGACAGGCTCGACGAGCGTGAAGTTTAACGGAACTTCGGCCGCGTTCACCGTGCTCTCAGACACCGAAATCACGGCGACGGTTCCATCGGGCGCAACCACGGGGCGTGTCAAAGTGACCACGCCGAGCGGTATGCTCACCAGCAACGCCGTCTTCCGGGTGATTCGGTAAGGGGGGTCATCTATAGGGCGCACACTGTTACCGCCGCGACGCCGAGGATCAAGGAAGGATTTCGAAGATAACACCACCGGTCCCGGTGCCACCGTAGAGCGTTGCGCCGTAAAGATTACCAGCAGAGTCGAGAACCAGGTTTGTCCCCGGATTCAATCCGTTATTGTTGTTGGTAAAGGTGTAAAGAGTAGACAGATTCCAGGCTCCGCCCGCAGGAGAGAGCTCGAAGACTGTGGAGAATGTTGTGCCGTAGAGATTTCCAGTGGCATCGAGCGTTAAAGCTTCTTGAGGAAAGCATGAAGTGTTTGTGAACGAATACAGCGTATTCAGGGTCCAGATTCCACCTGTGGAAGACAACTCGTAAACCCCACAGGAGTAGTACAGAGAGGTGGTCCCATATAAATTGCCGGTCGGTCCGATGATCATCGAAATCGGGAATGGGCCACTGATGGGGAAATCGTAAATTACGTTGTAGGTCCATCCGCCATTGCCGTTGCGCGACATCTTGAACGCAAGGCCGCCGCATTGGCCTGAACTGTTGCACGTCCCTCCGTACGATACGCCAAAGAGATTGCCAGCCGGGTCGAGAGCCAGCCCTTCTACTCCCACACCTTCCGCTACAGCGGAGAAACTGTGCAGCACGGTCTCAGTCCATGTGCCATTGCCGGCTGGGCTGACTTCAAAGACTGTCCCACAACCGTAAGCGGAGTTCGTGGGGCAGTAGCTTCCGCCATATTGCGTTCCGCCGTAGATATTTCCGGACTGATCGAGAAGAAGACTGAACTGTGGCGGGCTACAGCCGTCTTTGTTCCTGGTGCCGCGGAATGTGTGCAGTACGGTCTCCTTCCACGCACCGCCAGCGGTGGGGCTAAGTTGAAAAACCACACCACAGCCACCGGGTCCGGCCAAACCCCCGCCATTCGTCGTGCCGTAAAGACTGCCATCTGCTGCCAATGTGACTGGGTTCGGAAAGCCGCCGTCGCTGAATCCAGTGAAGCTGTACAAGATAGTCAGTTTCCCACTGCCTCCAGAGGGAACCATCTTGAAAATCTCTCCGTAGCCGTAGGCGCCGCCTTCGGCGGTTACACCGTAAAAATTTCCCGAGCCGTCGGGGGTGATGCCGGCTGGATAGAGTCCATCGCTTCCGGGGAAATTGTAGAGCTGAGTCTCCGTCCAGGCGCCGGTTGAAGAAAGGCTCATCTTGAAGACCGTGCCGCAGCCGGGATTGTTAAAGTAGCCGCCGAAGTAGGCTTGGTAACAGTTATATCCACCGCCAGTCAGGGTAGTGCCGTAAAGATTGCCGGCGGCGTCGAGAATCAATCCCGCCTGGGGCTGGACACCATCGAGGTTGTTGCCCTGGAAGGTGTGAATTGAAGCAGTCTGCCAAACACCGCTTGGGCCGGGAGACAGCTTGAAGATGGAGCCGCAACATGGGATGCCCGCGGAAACCCCGTAGAGGTTGCCCAGGCTATCCATAACCAGGCTGCCAACCGGAACGTTTACGTAAATGGAATCCGAAATTGTTTTCTCCACCCAACCACCACCCGCAACCGGCGACAGTTCAAAGACAACACCGCTCCCTGTACCACCGCTGCTGCTTCCGAAGAGATTTCCGGCAGCATCAAAGATCAGACCACCGGCCGGATTCCCACCGTCTCCGTAGCCGGTGAATTGGTGAAGTATGGTTTCGGTCCACCCTCCGGTTGGGGAGGGCGACAACTCGAAGGCGGTGCCACACACGCTTGTACAGAAGCCACCGCTCTGGCCGTAGGTCGTGCCGTAAAGATTTCCTGCCGAATCGAAGATGACGCCGCCGACCGGCCCGGATTCCCCCGGAATACCGGTGAATGAGTACAGTATTGTCTCCGTCCAACTTCCCAACGGGTTAGGCGAGAGCTCAAACACCGTGCCGCAGTTACACTCGCGCACCCGGCCTCCGTATTCGGTAGTTCCGTAAAGGTTTCCGGCAGAGTCGAAGATCAGATTTCCTTGCGGAAGGGAGCCGTCAGAGCCTCCTTGAAATGTGTGGATTATTTTCTCCGTCCAGGTTCCATTAGAGTTCGGTGAGAGTTCGAAAACGGTGCCACCTCCGAGACAATACACTCCGCAGCTAATGGCTTGCGTGCTATCCGTGGTTCCGTAAAGATTTCCCGCTTTGTCGAAGACAAGTCCGGACAAGGGATAGTAGCCATCTTTGTATCCCTGAAAGCTGTGCAGGATGGTCGCTACCCACTGGCCGCTCGCCGTGGGCGTGAGTTTGAAAACTATGCCTCCGCCGTATGTTCCACCGGTTGAGGCGGTGCCGTACAGATTGCCCTGCGCGTCGGCGATGAGGCTGGATTGCGGATTTCCGCCATTGAGGGCGGCGTTGAAGGTATGGAGGACTTTCTCGGTGCCGGCGACAGCGCCGGAAGTTGAAAGAACTGCGGCAAGGAAGGTAAGAGCGGCGCGTGCGAGCAGTCGGCGAAAAGACATGGCCGGAACTCCTGGAAGTTTGGGAGACGCTGGGACCCGAACAAAGCTGGGGATGCTTCGTTGGCGGAAGATTATATACCATCAGGGGGCGGCTTGCTCACTTCCCGCGCGCTGTGAAAAACTAGCAGTTAGGGTTCTTTTTCAAGCGTATTTTCAGTGGTATCCATGCCGGCTAAACAAACACTTTTCGAGAAGATTTGGGACGCCCACCTGGTGGCTTCACCGGAGGGGCGGTCGCCGATCCTTTATATCGATTTGCATCTGGTGCATGAGGTAACTTCGCCGCAGGCGTTTGACGGGCTGCGTGCCGCGGGGAGAAAAGTTCGGCAGGCGTTGCGAACCGTGGCTACCGTAGACCACAACATTCCTACCGAACCGCGCGGAACTCCGATCACCGATCTGATTGCTGCCAAGCAGATTGCTGCGCTGCAGGCCAACTGCAAGGAATTCGGCGTCAAGCTGTTTGACATGGATTCTCCGGATCAGGGGATTGTTCATGTAATCGGGCCCGAACTCGGGCTGACCCGGCCAGGGATGACGATTGTCTGCGGCGATAGTCACACCAGCACGCACGGAGCTTTCGGTGCACTGGCCTTCGGCATTGGAACGTCGGAAGTGGAGCACGTGCTGGCGACGCAGTGCCTGGCCCAACAGAAGCCGAAGACGATGAAGATCGAGGTGCACGGGCGTTTAGCGGAAGGCGTTACGGCCAAGGATCTCGCTCTTGGAATCATCGGGCAGATCGGCACAGATGGCGCGACTGGGCATGTGGTCGAATACGCGGGAGAGGCGGTGCGTGCGCTCTCGATGGAAGGCCGCATGACGCTCTGCAACATGAGCATTGAGGGTGGAGCGCGGGCAGGAATGGTCGCGCCGGATGAAACTACATTCGCGTATGTGAAGGGAAAGCGGTTTGCTCCACGCGATGGCGAGTGGGAGAAAGCAATTGCCGAGTGGCGAAGCTTGCCGACCGATGAAGGAGCAGTGTTCGATAGAGTCATCGAGTTTGATGGGGCGCAGCTATCGCCGTTTGTGACTTGGGGAACGAATCCCGGCATGGTTGCTCCGGTGACGGGACGGGTACCGGAGTTCACGACCTTGGAAGAAGGCGACCGCCGCGCCACGGAGCTGGCTTTGCAATATATGGGTCTGGAGCCGGGCAAGCGAATTGAAGATATTGGAATCGACAGAGTGTTTATTGGATCGTGCACGAATTCGCGCCTGGAAGATTTGCGGGCTGCGGCGCGGGTGGCTCGGGGACATCATGTAAGCGCGAAGGTGCGCGCCATGGTTGTGCCGGGATCGCAGGCAGTGAAGCGGGCGGCGGAACAGGAAGGTCTGCACCGAATTTTTCTGGATGCGGGATTTGAGTGGCGCGAGTCGGGATGCTCGATGTGTCTGGGAATGAATCCTGACATCTTGCAGCCGGGCGAGCGTTGCGCCTCGACCAGCAATCGGAACTTTGAGGGGCGGCAGGGACGTGGGGGGCGGACGCATTTGGTAAGTCCGATGATGGCCGCTGCGGCGGCGATCGCTGGCCATTTCACAGATATTCGGGATTGGAAGTTTCGGTAAGGATACGATGATACCTTTTCGCTCACATCGAGGGCTGGTGGCGCCGCTGGATCGCGTCAACGTCGATACCGACCAGATCATCCCCAAGCAGTTTTTGAAACGGATTGAGCGCACCGGCTTTGGCCAGTTTCTGTTTTATGACTGGCGTTTTTCGGCGGAGGGCAAAAAGAACTCTGGATTTGTGCTCGACGAATTATGCTACAAGGACGCGAGCATTCTGATTGCAGGTAGGAATTTTGGCTGTGGATCTTCGAGGGAGCATGCCGTCTGGGCGCTGTCCGACTTCGGTTTCCGCGCGGTAATTTCTTCCTCTTTCGCCGACATCTTCGCCAATAACAGTACGAAGAATGGATTCCTCACGGTACGCCTGACTGAAGATGAGGCGGCTGAGTTGATGCGACGCGCCGGCGATGTTGAGGGATATGAACTCACCGTCGACTTGGAGCGATGCGAGGTGCGTGACGATCAAGGATTCCTCGCTAAATTTCCCATCGACGAATTTGTGCGCCACTGCCTGCTGAATGGCTTGGACGATATTAGCCTCACTCTCCAACACGAGCCGGAGATTGCCGCCTATGAAGCGCGACATCCGGCGTCTGAGTTAACTGCTCCGTAAATGCACGCAAAGAGGCGTAAAGATTTGTAAAATCTTCGCCTCAGTCTTGACCTGTCGTGCGCCACAGTTGATGCTGATTACATGGCGTTCTACTATTACGTCTGCGTTGCGGTCGTCATGCGTTCGGACCTTTGCTGGATTTTGAGACCAGCGACATTAGCCTGACGATTTTGCCGAATCATCTACTCTTTCTTTTCCGGACCGAGTTGCCGCAACCGAGTGGAGCACGACTACGTCTAACCTGTGACCTATTTCGGGCCGATCCTATGACTGATTGCCAGAGACAACAACCTTGAAAACATTCCCTTCACATTTCCCTCAAGAAGAACGCGGACCGATTAGCTACCAACGGCTGGTCTTCACCGTCGGGCTCGGCCTGTTGTTTTCGCTCCTTTCTGGGTGCACCAGCGTGGATTCGAAACAGCAACAGAAAGCACAAGCCGCGGGGCCGCGAGCGGTTTCGGTTGCCGTCGCGAAAGTACAGCAGCAGGATGTTCCGGTTTACCTCACCGGGCTCGGAACGGCTACAGCGTTCAATACGGCGAACATCAAGAGCCGGGTGGACGGGCAGATCATGGAAATAAACTTCAAGGAAGGCCAGAGTGTAAAGCAGGGGGAGTTGCTCATCGTGATCGATCCGCGCCCCTATCAGGCACAACTGGATCAGATGCAGGCGCAGAAGTTCAAAGATGACGCGACCCTGCGCGATGCGCAGCTCAACCTGCAGCGTTACACCACGCTGATTCCCTCCGGAAGCATTGCCCAGCAGCAAGTGGACACGCAGAAGGCTCTCGTCGATCAACTCGAAGGCACGGTGCGCACCGATCAAGCACTGATCGATAACGCCAGGCTGCAGGTTGCGTACTGCCACATCACGGCGCCATTTGCCGGACGCGTTGGCTTGCGGCAAGTGGACAAAGGAAACATGGTACACGCCTCCGATACGAATCCGATGCTCGTGCTCACGCAATTGCAGCCGATCACAGTGATCTTCACTCTTCCCGAAGATCAGTTGCCGACCGTGGCGCAGCACATGAAGAACTCTTCCCTTCAAGTGGAGGCCTACAGTCGCGACGATCAGACGAAGATCGCAACAGGAAAACTCCAGACCATTGACAACGAGATCGATCAGACCACGGGCACGGCGAAACTGAAAGCTGTTTTCGACAACAACGACAACGCGCTCTGGCCTAACCAGTTCGTGAATGCCAATCTGCTGCTGGAGACGCGCAAGAACAGCACGGTGGTGCCTACGGCGGCGATTCTTCGCGGACCACAAGGTAACTACGTTTATGCGGTAAAACCGGATAAAACTGTCGAAGCGCGCACGATTGCGATATCGCTGACTCAAGGCAACATCACCACCATCACGAGCGGCCTCAATCCCGGAGACACGGTGGTGACCGACGGCCAGGACAAATTGCAAACCGGCAGCAAGGTCGAACCTCGGGGCGGCGGCCCGGGCAATACGCCGAGCGGTAGCGGCGGTGCACCGACGGGAAGCTCAACTTCTGGAACGCCTTCAGGAACTCCAGCTTCATGAGTCCTTCACGATTATTTATTCTCCGGCCGGTGGCGACCACGCTGCTCATGTTTGGCGTGCTGCTTGTGGGGGGGGTTGCGTTTCTCCAACTGCCCGTATCGGCGTTGCCGGAAGTGGATTACCCAACCATTCAAGTGGTGACGTTCTATCCGGGCGCGGATCCCGATGTAATGGCATCGTCGGTTACCTCGCCGCTGGAGCGGCAGTTCGGGCAAGTGCCCGGGCTAAGCCAGATGACCTCGACGAGTTCGTTTGGCAGTTCCGTAATTACGCTGCAGTTTGCGCTCGACCAGAACATTGACGTGGAAGAGCAGCAGGTGCAGGCTGCCATCAATTCGGGATCGACGTATCTGCCGACCGATCTGCCGAATCCTCCGATTTACAACAAGGTGAACCCAGCCGATGCGCCGATTCTTACGCTGGCGATGACGTCCGATTCTCTTCCGCTCTCGAAGGTGGAGGATCTTGCCGATACTGCGCTGGCACAGAAAGTCTCGCAATTGCCGGGCGTAGGGCTGGTTTCGATCAGCGGCGGACAGAAGCCTGCCGTACGGATTCAAGTAAATCCTACCGCGCTCGCTTCGTACGGCCTGAGTCTGGAAGACATCCGCACGGCTATGGCGCAAGCCAATGTGGACCAGGCGAAGGGCGTGATCGACGGCCAGCGGCAGTCTTACACCATTGGCGCCAACGATCAGCTTTTCTCCAGCGACCAGTACAAACCCATCGTGATCGCGTATCACAACGGCGCGCCCGTGCGGTTGAGCGATGTGGCCAACGTGATTGACGGCACGGAGAATACGCACCTCGCGGCGTGGATGAACCTAACGCCAGCGGTGATCGTGAATGTGCAGCGTCAGCCCGGCGCGAACATCATCAGCGTGGTGGACCGGATTAAGAAGCTGTTGCCGCAACTGCAGGCTTCACTGCCGGCGGCGGTGAAGGTGCAGATTCTGACCGACCGAACGACAACCATCCGAGCATCTGTGAAGGATGTTGAGTTCGAGCTGGCATTGACCATCGTGCTGGTGGTGGTCGTCATTTTTCTCTTTCTAAGAAATTTGCGGGCCACGATCATTCCGAGCGTAGCGGTTCCACTTTCAATCGTGGGGACGTTCGGCGTGATGTATCTGCTCGGGTACAGCCTGAACAATTTGACATTAATGGCGTTGACGATTTCCACCGGCTTCGTAGTAGATGACGCAATCGTAATGATCGAGAACATTGACCGCTATCTGGAAGCCGGGGATTCGCCGCTGGATGCGGCCTTGAAAGGGTCCGGCCAGATTGGGTTCACCATTGTCTCGTTGACGGTATCGCTGATCGCCGTGCTGATTCCGCTGCTATTCATGGGAGATATTGTCGGGCGGCTGTTCCGGGAGTTCGCGGTGACGCTGGCGGTGACGATTCTGGTGTCGGCAGGAGTTTCTCTGACCCTGACTCCAATGATGTCAGCCAAACTGCTGAAGCATCGCAAGGACGGAGACAAGGGCCGCTTCTACGAGGTCACGGAAGACTATTACAACCGGGTGGTTGCGTTTTATGGCCGCACGGTGAAATTTGTCCTGAAACATCAGACCGCAACCCTCTTCGTGACCTTTGGAACTCTGGTTCTCACGCTGTTTCTTTACATTATTGTGCCCAAGGGATTTTTTCCGGTGCAGGATACGGGCGTGATTCTGGGAATCTCAGAGGCTCCCGACAACATTTCATTCGAGGCCATGTCGCAGCATCAGCAGGAACTGGCGAAAGTCATCCGGCAAGACAAAGATGTCGAAAGCCTTTCTTCATTCATCGGCGTGGACGGCACGAACACAACGCCCAACAGCGGGCGCATTCAGATCAATTTGAAGCCCCGCAATGAGCGCAGCGACGATGCTTCCGCAATTATTCGGCGGTTGCAGCCTGAGTTGGCGAAAGTGGATGGCATCACGCTTTATATGCAGCCGGTACAGGATCTGACGGTGGAAGATCGCGTGAGCCGCACCCAGTTCCAATACTCGATTGAAGACGCCGATGCGCAGGAACTTTCGCAATGGGTGCCGAAGCTCGTGGACCGGCTTCGCGCTGCACCCGAGTTGACCGATGTAGCCACCGACCAACTCAACGGCGGTCTGAGGACAAGCGTGACCATCGACCGCGATACCGCATCGCGGTTGGGGATACTTCCCCAAGCCATCGATAACACGCTTTACGACGCTTTCGGGCAGAGGTTGGTTTCGACCATCTTCACGCAGTTGAACCAGTATCATGTCGTGCTGGAAGTGATGCCGAACTTTGCCAAGACGCCGGAGGCGCTCAACGACATCTACATTCGGCCGAGCAGCACCACGCCTAACGCGGGCGCGCCTTCTGCCAATGCGGCTACGGCAACGACCAGCGGAACTCCAGTTCCGATTACGGCCTTCACGCGCATGCGATCGACAAACACTCCTCTGTCGGTGAACCATCAGGGGCAATTTCCGGTGGTAACGCTTTCGTTCAATCTCGCCCCGGGAGCTTCGCTGGGCCAGGCCACGAAAGCCATTCAACAGGCGGAGAAAGATATCCAGATGCCGGCGAGCATTCACGCGTCATTCCAGGGGACGGCGGCGGCCTTCCAAAATTCTCTTGCCAGCGAGCCGTTCCTGATTCTCGCCGCCATCATCACGGTGTACATCGTGCTCGGAGTTTTGTACGAGAGTTACATTCACCCGATTACGATTCTCTCCACGCTACCCTCAGCCGGTGTGGGCGCCATTCTTGCGCTCATGCTGACAGGAAACGATCTTACGGTGGTGGCGCTGATTGGAATCATTCTGCTGATCGGCATCGTCAAGAAGAACGCCATCATGATGATCGATTTCGCTCTGGAAGCTGAGCGCGAGGAACACAAACCGCCGGAAGAGGCGATATTTCAGGCCTGCCTGCTGCGCTTCCGCCCCATCATGATGACGACGATGGCGGCGCTGCTTGGCGGTTTGCCGCTGGCACTTTTGTCCGGAACGGGGGCCGAGTTGCGGCGTCCGCTGGGCATCACGATCGTGGGCGGGCTGATTCTGAGCCAGATGCTTACGCTCTACACCACGCCGGTGATTTATCTGTGGTTTGACCGGCTGGCCCACCGATTTGAGAAATACAAGATTGGCAATCCCATTCCGCACGATGCGGCTGAAGGAAGCGCATCGGCGGATTAGGTATTGCGGTTAAATGCATGAGTATTTCTGCTCCATTCATACGGCGGCCTATTGGCACGTCGCTGCTGGCGGCGGCGCTCCTGCTTTCGGGCATTCTTGCCTTCAATTTCCTACCGGTGGCGTCGCTGCCGCGAGTGGATTTTCCCGTCATCAGCGTAGGTGCCGGGCTGCCAGGCGCTGATCCGCAAACCATGGCTTCAGCCGTGGCGACTCCGCTGGAACGCCAGTTTGGCCGCATCTCAGGCGTCAACCAGATGACCTCGACAAGTCAACTGGGCTCAACCAGCATCTCTTTGCAATTTGACTTGAACCGTGACATTAATGCCGCGGGCCGAGACGTGCAGGCCGCGATTAACGCGGCGCGCAGCCAGCTTCCCGCCAACCTGCCGAGTAACCCAAGCTACAGAAAGTCGAATCCGGCCGATGCGCCCATTCTGATCCTGGCGCTGACTTCCGACACCATGAGTGTGCCCCAGATGTACGACGCAGCCGACTCCATTCTGGCGCAGAAACTCGCCCAGGTATCGGGCGTGGGTCAAGTCAACGTGGGCGGGGCGGCACAACCCGCAGTGCGCGCGGAAGTGAATCCGACGTTGCTAAACAAGCTGGGCGTGGGACTGGACACGGTGCGCAACGCGCTGAATGCGGCCAATGCTAACCGCGCCAAAGGGCAGGTATCGAACGAGACCACGTCCTGGTCCTTCGACGATAATGATCAACTCTTTACCGCGGATCAGTACCGGCCGCTGATCGTCGCTTACCACAACGGCGCGCCCGTGCGACTGGGCGATGTGGCTGATGTGCAGGATTCCGTTTCCGATGTTCGCAACATCGGCCTGGCCAACGGCAAACCCAGCGTCCTCATCATTATCTTTCGGCAGCCCGGCGCCAACATCATCCAGACAGTGGACCGCGTGGTCGCACTGATGCCGTACTTGCAGTCCTCGATTTCACCGGCGATTGCTCTCACCATTGCCATGGATCGAACGGTGACGGTCCGGGCCTCGGTCAAAGACATTGAGTTCACGCTAATTCTTTCCATCATTCTTGTGATCCTGGTGGTGTTTGCCTTCCTGCGAACGGTCCGGGCAACGATTATTCCCAGCATCGCCGTGCCGCTTTCCCTGGTTGGCACCTTCGGAGGCATGTACCTGCTGGGCTACAGCCTGGACAATCTGTCGCTCATGGCGCTGGCAATTTCCACCGGATTTGTGGTGGACGACGCCATCGTCGTGTTGGAAAACATTACGCGCTACGTGGAACACGGGATGGATGCAGTGCAGGCGGCGTTCAAAGGCGCGGCGGAAATTGGATTCACCGTAATTTCCATGAGCACATCGCTCGTCGCGGTGTTCATCCCATTGCTGATGATGGGCGGAATTGTGGGGCGGCTATTCCGCGAGTTCGCGGTCACACTGAGCATCGCGATCGGAGTCTCGCTGCTGGTCTCGCTGACCACGACGCCTACCATGTGCGCCAAATTCCTGCGCCCACCTGTAAAAGACGGGCGCCACAATCGCATCTACCGCGGCAGTGAATGGGTCTTTGACAAGACTCTGTCAACATACGACCATGCGCTGAAGTGGGTTTTGAAATATCAGCTCGTGACGCTCATCGTGACCATCCTTGTAGCGTGCCTGAGCGTGTATCTGTACATCAGGGTGCCGAAGGGCTTCTTCCCGCAACAGGACACCGGACGCCTCGGGGGATCGGTGCAGGCGGGGCAGGATATCTCATTCCAGGCAATGCGCGGCAAGATGGAGCGCTATGTGAAGATTGTGATGACCGACCCGGCGGTGAGCACGATCGTAGGTTTCGCGGGAGGCGGCACCGCAAATCAGGGGCGGTTCTTCATCATGTTGAAACCTCTGGCAGAACGCGGCACATGTCCGAAGCAACATTTCTGGCAATCCTGTCCTAACGTTAGTGCCGACGATGTGATCAACCGTCTTCGCGGCAAACTGGCGGTGGTGCCGGGAGCCACGCTTATTTTGCAGTCGGCCCAGGATCTTACCATCGGCGGGCGCTACGGCAATGCGCAATATCAGTACACCCTGCAGAGTGCGAACCTGGATGATCTTAACAACTGGTCGCCCCAATTGTTGCAGAAGCTTCGGAGCTTGAAAGAATTGCAGGACGTAAACACGGACCAGCAAGATCATGGTTTGCAGGCAAAGCTGGTCATCGACCGCGACACCGCCAGCCGGCTGGGCGTGAGTCCTCAGGACCTGGACAACGCACTCTATGACGCGTTCGGGCAACGCCAGGTTTCAACCATGTACCGCCCGCTTAATCAGTATCACGTGGTGATGGAAGTCGCGCCCCAGTTCCAGCAAACGCCTGAAGCGCTGCAGAATGTCTACCTGCGCTCCTCCGGCGGCAATCCCATTCCGCTGGCGGCATTCACGCACTTCGCTCCCTCCAACACTGCTTTGGCTGTGAACCACCAGGGTCAGGTTCCGTCGGTCACGATTTCATTCAACCTGGCTTCCGGAGTCTCTCTGGGAGAGGCAACGCAGGCCATCGATAACGCCCAACGTACAATTGGCTTCCCCTCGACCATCCAGGCCAGTTACCAGGGCACGGCGGCCGCCTTCCAGGATTCACTCTCCAGCCAGAAGATCCTGATTTTTACCGCGTTGCTTACGGTTTATATCGTGCTGGGCATGTTGTATGAGAGCTACATTCACCCCATCACGATCCTCTCGACAATTCCATCCGCCGGTGTGGGCGCACTGCTGGCCTTGCTGCTGAAGCACATCGAGCTCAACGTGATTGGGATGATCGGCATCATCCTGCTGATCGGGCTGGTGAAGAAGAACGCCATTATGATGATCGACGTGGCGCTGGAAGTGGAGCGCACGCAGGGAAAGAAGCCAGCCGAGGCCATCTACGAAGCCTGCATCCTGCGCTTTCGCCCCATTATGATGACAACCATGGCGGCTCTGCTGGGAGCTTTGCCACTGGCGTTCGGCACGGGGACCGGTTCCGAGCTGCACCGTCCTCTGGGCATTACGATTGTTGGCGGGCTGATTGTGAGCCAGCCTCTCACGCTTCTCACCACGCCCGTTGTCTATGTGTATCTCGACAGCTTGCGGATGTTCTTACGTGGTGGTGAAGACGCGCTATTGGCCAAAAGTTCGCCCGCCAATCCGACACCGAGTCCGGCGCGGTGAGTTGCTTAATTCTTCCGCAAACGCGGGCTGGTACAACCTGGATTCAGACACACAGCATCGCAGGACGGGTGGACCGCCCTTTTTCCCGGCTTTGACCGTATATGATAGGGAGTGCTTTGTTTCCATGCCGGTTTCCCGGCAACCCAGTGTTCTTGTTCTTCGTTTTAGCTTTCAAATTCTCTCAGGAGTCACGGATGCTTCAGAAAGCATTAGTCCTGTTTACTGTTCTGGCAGGAATCGCTGGCTGCGTCAGTTGCGGCAGCACATCGAGCCACTATGTGTACGCGACCATTCCGGCTGCCAATCAAATTATTGTCTACCGGGAAGATCCCAACTCCGGAGTACTAACGCAAATCTCTGGAAGTCCTTATTCGGTGGGCGAAGGCGCGCGTTCCCTGGTCCTGCATCCTTCCGGAAAATTTTTGTATGTGGCCAATCCTGGACAAGGAGGAACCAGCGAGAACGATATTTCTCTGTTTGATATCGCGAGCAACGGCGGGTTGACCGAAGTTACGCCACGCACGTCTCTTGGGTCCTTTGCCTCGCAACCGCAGCTTTTGCTTATGGATTCTGCTGGTGCTTTTCTTTATGTGATGAATACGGGATCGAACAACATTTCGGTTTTCTCGATTGATAGCGGCACCGGCGCTCTCGCCCAGGTTGCAGGCTCTCCTTTTGGCATTGGGGCTCCGCCGTTGAACATGGTGCTGGCGCCGTCGGGCAGTTTTCTTTACGTCAGCCTCGCGAGCCAACCGAGCGGGTTGATTGCGACTTACACTGTGACAGCCGGGCAACTCACGCTGGTTAGCACAGCCAGCACCGATGGTCTCAATCCCTACGGGCTTGCCGTCAACTCAGCCGGAACTTATCTTTACACGGCGAACACCACGTCCAATTCCCTCTCCGTTTTTACGATTGATTCGTCCGGCGGTTTGGCGCAGGTGCAAGGGTCCCCAATCAACAATGGTTACACAGCCCCCATTGCGATGATCTTCGATCCTTCGGGAAAATACCTTTACGTGGCGAATCAAGGATCGAACAATGTCGCGGCGTATTCCATCAGTTCCACGGGACTTCCGGAAGCGTTGACCACTTCCACTACGACGAATACATTCACCACGGAAACGAGCCCAAGCTTTCTGGCGACGGATCCCAGCGGAAAATATCTTATGGTGGGAAATCAGGGAACCTCCGCGGGCATCCAGTTGTTTGGCATCAGTAACGGCAGCTTGAATACGCTCTCCACCTACAGCGTAGGCAATACGCCTAGCTCAATCGCGGTACTACAGTAGAAGAGAGCTTGGGATTTTCGTAGGGGAGCAACCTCGTACTGTGCTTGAGTCGCGCGGGATCGACGTGGACCGAGTTCCAAAAAACTTTTTGCCAGCTGATTACAAAGCTAAATGGAACTCTGCGACAATAATTGGACCGGCACTGCTCCTCCGTGTGTAGTATTACCGGAGCCGAAACAACGCCCAGAATCGGTCACCCTGGGCTGATCGACTGCCGAAACTGACCGAGGAGTCAGAAACCATGAGGATCGCAAGCGCTGCAAGCGCTTTTCCAAAACATTACTACTCCCAAAAACAACTGCTCGAACGTCTTCAGGATTATTGGGGAGACCAGCTCAAAAACCCTCTGTTGCTGGCGCGGCTGCACCGCAATGTAACCGTGGACGGACGCTACCTGGCCATTCCCGCGGAGCAGTATGTGGACATCAAGACCTGGGGCCAAGCCAATGACATCTGGATCAGGGTTGCGCAGGAGTTGGGCGAGCAGGCTTTGTGTCTCGCGCTGCACAAGGCTGGAATGGAGACAAGCGACCTGGGATGTTTGCTGTTCACGACCGTTACAGGCGTGGCGAGCCCGTCGATCGATGGCATGCTGATCAACCGGATGGGGCTTCCCACCAACATTCGCCGCACTCCGATCTTCGGTTTGGGATGCGTGGCGGGCGCCGCGGGAAGCGCGCGCGCGGCCGATTATGTTCGTGCCTATCCGAAGCAGGCGGCGGCACTGGTCTCGGTGGAGCTTTGTTCGCTCACGCTACAACGCGAAGATCTATCGGTGGCAAATCTGATTTCATCGGGACTTTTCGCCGATGGCGCGGCTGCGGTGATTGTGACCGGTGCGGATTTTGAAACGCCCGGTCCTGCAGTGAGCGGACCAAAAATTCTTGCCACCCGCTCGATCTTTTATCCCAACACCGAAGACATGATGGGCTGGAACATCTCGGAGAAGGGCTTCCGCATCATTCTTTCTACCGAGGTGCCGACCCTGATCCGTCAAAACCTCGGGCGGGACGTTGACGCTTTTCTGGCGGACACCGGGCACAAGCGCAGCGACCTGAAGAGCTTCGTCCTCCACACGGGAGGACCGAAGGTGTTGGATGCCTCCGCAGACGCACTGGGATTGCACAACGGCGAGTTGGAAGCCTCCTGGGATTGCCTCCGTAAAGTAGGCAATCTTTCCTCCGCGTCGGTGCTGTGTGTGCTCGAAGACGTTATGAAAAACCGGCGCCCTGAGCCGGGAACGCTGGGTCTGCTGGCCGCCATGGGGCCTGGATTTTGTTCGGAGCTTTTACTGCTGGAGTGGTGAGAGCGACACGCCAGCGAAGATTGCCGGATGGGAATGTTCAGTGCGACAGAATCAATATCCGTTCTGCGGCGAGATTCCCTTCCCTTCGGTGCAGTCGTAGCACCTTCCAGCAGCGAGGTTCTTGAACTCTTCGGTCCGGCCACTGGGCCATAAGATGACGGCGCGCTCCACGCGATCTCGTTTCTCCAATCCAAACGTAATGGGAAGTTCAGACTGCGACAGATAACTGGATCCACTCTTCACCATGCGCGATTGGTTTAATCCGCCGGAGGAAATGCGGACGGTTGCGCCGATTGCATCGCGGTTCGACTTGGTGCCGATCAACCGAAAGCGAATGCTTCGATTTCCTGCCATCTGATCATTCCGATATAGATACGCGGGACCATTGTTCGTGGTCAGCAGCAGGTCAAGGTCGCCATCGCGATCGAAATCTGCGTAGGCAAGACCTCGGCCCACCTTCGGCTGCTCGAAGCCGCCGCCGGCTTCAGTGGCGACATCGTGAAAACTTCCCTTGCTATTGTTGAGAAATAGGTGTGGAGGCTGGGCATAGCCGATATTGCCGTGAATGTTGCGCACCGTCTCATCGATGTGGCCGTTGGCGACGGCCAGATCGAGCCAGCCATCGAGGTTGGCATCGAGAAACGCGCATCCGAATCCCAGACTGTTTTTTGAAGGCAGGCCAACACCCGCTTGGGCTGCAACGTCCTCGTAGGTTTTTCCTCCGAATTCGTATAGGCCAGCCATCTCGTTATCGAAATTCGTGATGGCCACTCCGGAATGGCCCGAGTTCCTGAAGTCTCCCACGTCCACTCCCATGCCGGCGCGCGCTTTGCCCTCATTGCTGAAGGCAAGCCCGGCTTCGACAGCCGCGTCTTTGAAGGTTCCATTGCGCTGGTTTCGATAAAGCTTGTTGGGTTGGGTGTCGTTAGCCACCAGCAGGTCAGGCCAGCCACTCTGATCTTCATCGAGCAGCGCGACGCCGAGAGATTTGGAACTGCTGTCGAAGATGCCGCTGGAAGCGGTCACATCCTCGAAGGTGCCGTTGCCGCGGTTGTGAAACAACCAGCAGGTCTCGCCGCGATAGGCTTCCGGCGTGCAATAAGATTTGTGCTTTCCGTCGAGACTGCAGAACACGTCGTGCTCCGGCGACCACTTCACGTAGTTGCACACAAAAAGATCGAGCAGGCCGTCGCGGTCGTAATCGAACCAGAGGGCTGACGTACTAAATCCCAAACGCTTCCCTAAGCCGCTGGTATTGGTCACATCGACAAAGGTTCCCTTGCCCGTGTTATGTAACAAACGGTTCTGCCCGACGCAAGTGATCAGGATGTCGGGAAAGCCATCGTTGTCATAGTCTCCCACGGCGACACCCATGCCATAAATTTCAACGTCCAGGCCAGCGCGGGAAGTGACGTCGGTGAAAGTACCGTTCCCGTTGTTGTGATAGAGCCGCAGCGTGGAGCGGCGTTGCTTGTGGCCGGGCCAGTCCATCCCATTGATGAGAAGGATGTCTTGCCAGCCATCGCGATCGTAATCGAGGAAGGCGCAACCCGAGCCCAGAGTCTCAGGCAGGAACTTGCCTCCAAAGGCTCCGCTGTTGTGCTGGAATTGAAGGCCGGCGGTGGAAGTTACGTCCACAAAACGAAATCCGGTGGACGACGTGGATCCCGCTCCCAGCGCCTGCAATAACGGGAACTGAGAGGCTGCCGCCAGGCCCGCCACACTCTGCAGAAAAGATCTGCGATTCACGGAACGTTCACCAGCCCGGCGCGAATGGCGTAAACCACAAGCTCGGCGGTTTTGTGAATGCCGAGCGCGTTCATAATGTTGGCGCGATGGACCGCAACCGTATTCGCACTCAGATCGAGAACGGTAGCGATTTCCTTGTTCGATTTGCCATCGACGATCATCTGCAGAACCTCAAGTTCGCGGGGCGTCAGACCGGTGCTGCGTTCACCCTTTAGAGTCGCCGGCTGCGCCACCTGGGGATCAAAAAGCGTTTCGCCTCCAGCCACGCGCCTCACGGCGGGCCCAAGTTCCAGGTTCATCGCATTCTTCAAAACGTAGCCTTTGGCCCCGGCGTCGATCGCCTGCCGCACCCAGGTGTTTTCCGAGTGCATGCTGAGGACGAGCACGGCAGTGCCAGGAAGAGCAGCAAGAATCTGACGGGTCGCGTCCAGACCGTTCATCTTGGGCAGAGCGCAGTCCATGACCACTACCTGAGGTTTAAACTCGCGCGCCAGTGCGATGGCTTCCTCGCCATCGCCGGCTTCGCCGACTACCGACATATCGGGTTCATCTTCCAACATGCGCCGAAATCCCCGGCGCACCAGACTGTGGTCGTCGACCAACAATACGGTGATCTTCTTGGTCATGGACTTCTCTTATCCTTGATCCTTGTCTCCTTGATCTTTGTCGCGGAACTCAACTCGATCGCGCGGGACAGTCAAGTGCAATAATGTGCCGCCCGCAGCCGGAGTGGAAAACACAATCCGCCCACCCATCAACTCCGCGCGTTCGCGCATCGCGACCAGGCCAATGCCCTGCTTCGCGGGCCGTCCGTTGAAGCCTACGCCGTGATCTTCCACTTCCAGTTCCAGCGTGGCTGGCAAAAAACGCAATCGCACGGCGGCTTGCTTCGCTCCGGAGTGCCGCGCTACATTGTTCAACGCTTCCTGCAGCACCCGGTAAATCTGCACCGCCGCGCTGCTGTGCACGGCGAACGGGGCACCCTGCTTCTCATAGGATATGGCAATTCCGTTCTGTCTTTCCACGGTCGGAATGTACCAATCCAGTGTAGTCTCTAGCCCGGCTTCATCGAGCATCACGGGATGCAGCGCCTGCGAGAGGCTCCTGACGCGGTCCAGCGTATCTTGCGCGATCTGACGAACTTCCTGCAAATCTTCGCGCAACGGCGAGCCTTCTGGAGCATGAGCTCCGGCGCGGCCTAACATTGAACCCATTGCCGTCAGTATCTGGCCAAACTCGTCATGTAATTCGCGTGAGATGTAGCGCAGCGTAGACTCCTGCGTGGCAATCAGTTTCTGCGCCAGTTCGCTGCGCCGGTCCGAAAGTTCCGCCATGCGCGCGAACAACTGACGGTTCCAACGGATCATGGAAAATCCCGTCAGCAAGATTGCTCCCAGCGTCGCGGCCAGAAAGACGTAAACCTGCCGCTGCACGCGGTCATAAATAAGGACAATGCGCTGCGCCGCCTGCTCCTCGTTCTCACTATTTTGCACCAGCAATCGCGCCACGGCCGTGCTCAAAGCCGCCTGCCGCGACTGTAACGAAAGTTGGATCTGCTCCCTCGCATCCTTCTCTTTACCTTGACCGGCCAGCGTAAACACGCGATCGACCGCATCCCAAAATTGCGTGAGAGAACTACTCAAGGAAGCGCTCTGCTCGGGAGTACGGGTCGTGGGTGCTAGCTTCGCCTCCAGTCGCATGGCATCGTCGAGATCGGTGCGGATGCGTTGGAACTGCGCCGCCCACGCCGTCAGCGGATACGGCTCATCATTGTCGAGCATGTCGCGCATGGCGACCGCCAGCAGATTCAAATCATTCTGGATGCGCAGAAGCTGTAGCGAATCCTTGCGATTGCGGTCGATCAACTCCGCCTGCAGCTTGCGCAGACCGGCCACCTGGAAGGTGATATAAGCGGAGTAAGCTACCACCGCAGCAAGCGTAATGATGAGACCGAGCAACAGGCCCAGGGTTGGAGAGCGCTCCGGCGAAGGCGGACGTGCCACGCCCCGAGGATACAACGGCGGGCCATGGCATGTCACAATGCGGTAATAATGAAGCGAATAGAGTACCAGCGGAGTCCAATTAGGGATTGAGTTCTGATTCAAAACCTACGAAACCACCGAAAGCTCAAAGACTGAAGGCGGTTCTGCCGGAAGTCTGGAAGCTGATGCGTCCGCGGCGCTGGCTGCTGGCGCTCGGCCTTCTACTGATGGTGATTAACCGCGTGGCGGCGCTGGTGCTGCCCTATTCGACGAAGTTCCTGATCGATACCGTCATCAACAAGCATCACATCGAACAACTTAAGCCGTTAGTTCTTTTTGTGCTGGCGGCAACCCTGGTACAGGGCGTGACTTCGTTTTCACTGACGCAGTTGTTGTCGAAGGCGGCACAGCGTTTGATCGCGGAACTTCGCGAACAAGTGCAAGTCCACATCTCCCGCCTGCCGGTTGCCTTTTACGACGGCAACAAGACCGGCAATCTGGTGTCTCGCATAATGAGCGACGTGGAGGGCGTGCGGAACCTGCTGGGTACGGGCTTGGTGGACTTCGTGGGCGGACTGGTCACGTCGGGAATTGCGTTGGTCTTATTGTTCCGTACCAGCCCGCAGATGACTTTAATTGCAGTGAGTTCCCTGCTGTGCTTTGCGGTAGCGCTGAACAAAGCGTTTGCGACTATTCGCCCGATTTTCCGCGAGCGTGGCAAGATTAACGCAGAGGTCACGGGCCGGCTGACGGAATCGCTGGGCGGCGTTCGCGTGATCAAGGGATATCACGCCGAAGAGCGCGAGGAGAAAATCTTCGCCGCCGGTGTGCGCCGCTTGCTGGAGAACGTGATGCGCACCCTGACCGCGACCTCGGTGATGAGCCTCTCCGCCAGCGTGCTTCTCGGCTGCGTGGGCGCGGTGACGATGTATGTTGGAACGCACCAGATTGCCTCTGGCACGCTGACGGTCGGCGGTTTCTTCTCTTACACTTTATTGCTAGGCTTTTTGGTCGCACCCATCATGCAGATCGTTTCAATCGGCACTCAACTCACCGAAGCGCTGGCTGGACTGGAGCGGACGCAGGAAATCATGCGGGAGCGTCCCGAAGATCAAGATCCCAGGCGCTCCATGGCTTTGCGGGACATTGTGGGAAAAATTGGGTTCGACCATGTAAGTTTCAGCTATGACGGCACGCACGAAGTCTTACGCGACATTTCCTTCCGCGCCGAACCCGGCACAGTGACGGCACTGGTGGGATCCTCCGGCTCAGGCAAGTCCACTACGATCGGTCTGATCTCTGCTTTTTATATTCCCACTCGCGGAACAATTTTGCTGGACGGTACCGACTTAAGCACCGTCCGTCTCGACTCCTACCGGACGAGGCTCGGAGTCGTGTTGCAAGAGTCGTTTCTGTTCGACGGCACAATTCGGGAGAATGTACTGTTTTCCCGTCCCGATGCAAGCGAGGAAGAATTTCTGCGCGCTTGCCGGATCGCGCGCGTGGATGAGTTCGCCGACACTTTCGCCGACAAGTACGACACCATCGTAGGCGAGCGCGGCGTAAAACTCTCCGGCGGGCAGCGGCAGCGAATCTCAATTGCCCGCGCTATTTTGGCCGAGCCACGCATCTTGATTTTGGACGAGGCAACTTCCAGCCTCGACTCGGAATCGGAACAGATGATACAGCAAGGACTTTCCTATCTGATGCAGGGCCGGACTACGTTTGTGATCGCACACCGTCTATCAACCATTCGCCGCGCCGACCAGATCCTGGTGATGGAGCAGGGGCAAATCGTGGAGCGTGGAACCCACGAACAACTTTATGCAGCGCATGGCCGCTACTACGACCTTTACACCCGGCAACATGGAGTAGAAGACAACTTGTTCCTCGCTCCGGGTGAGGGCGACTCTCTAGACGGAAATGAAAACGGCGTCACTGCTGCAGGCCGCAACGGCGACGTGAAAGCCACGGACGCATTGCGCGTGCTCAAGGGAGAGGTCCGTTAGCGTGGCAAGTAATACGGACAGGTCTCCCCGGAACGGCGCTCCAGCAATCCACGCGAACCAACTTTGCCGTCATTACCGCATGGGTGACACTCTGATCCGCGCGGTCGATGGAGTAACTCTCACCGTGCGCGCCGGCGAATTTGTTGCGTTGCTAGGCTCTTCCGGCTCCGGAAAGTCTTCAGTGTTGAATCTGATCGCGGGACTGGACCGCGCCACTTCTGGCAGCGTAATTGTCCTCGGCCGCAATCTCGCAGAACTCTCCCGCGAGGAACTTGCCCGCTATCGCCTGCACACTGTAGGCATGGTCTTCCAATCGTTCAATTTGATCGCCAGCATGACGCTTGCAGAGAACGTAGAGCTGCCCATGCGCTTTGCGGAAGTGGATCGCGGCCAACGTGGCGAATTGGCGCGCGAAGCCCTTGCCAGAGTTGGCCTGCAAGCAAGAATGAAGCACCGGCCCAACGAACTCTCTGGCGGCGAGCAACAACGGGCTGCACTGGCCCGGGCGCTCATTAATCGTCCCCAGTTGCTTCTCGCGGACGAACCCACCGGCAATCTCGACAGCCATACTGGAACTGAGATCATGAATATGGTTCGCGATTTCAACCAGCAGCTTGGCATGACGGTGGTCATGGTAACGCACGAGCGTGCGTTGGCCGAGCGTTACGCCGAGCGCCTCATCTTTCTTGCCGATGGAAAACTGGCAGGAGATGAATTGAATTCGGTCTCGGCCGTGGCGGCGAATGTGGAACGGCAATGAAGCTTCCCGATCTAACCGAACTCGCGTTGCGGAATCTTCGCGAATCGATTCTGCGAAATTCACTGACCACGATCGGCATCTCTGTCGGCGTGGCATCGCTGGTTGCCATGCTCTCTCTTGGTATCGGGCTGCAACAACTCGCGTCGCGTCGTTTGATGAAGTCTGGACTATTCGACACGGTGGTGGTCACATCGCGCCGCGACCTGCGCAACTTCAATCGCGAAGAGGAGCGCAGTGGTCCGGCCCCGGGCGAGAGCCGTATCCTCGACGAGCCCACAAGGCAGCAGATCGAACAACTTCCCAACGTGCTGGAAGCCAATCCGGACATTCGCTTCATCACCGAGCTACGCTATGACGATAAACCTCATCTCACCATGATCGCGGCGCTGGCTGATTCGGCGAAATCAAGCGATGCATTTGAAAGTGTGCAGGGTCATTTCTTTTCATCGGACTCCGCGCCCGAAGTCATCCTTCAGAAATCCTTCGCCGAAGAACTACTGGGAAGAACTCCACGGCCTGGCCTTGACGAAACCAGCGTGAAAGAACTTGCCGCTCCACTTCTCAGCAAGGAATTGGTCATGCGCTATGCCCAGCGCGAAGGGACCAAGAGCGCGCCCTCAGCAGACGGCCACGCTCCTACAACCAACGATGGCCTGGAAGATGCCGCGTATTCCGTAGTGTCGCGAGAGCAGCAACTGAAGATTGTTGGCGTAGCGGACCTCGACCCGGAAAGCATGCGCGGCCCCACCCGGGCGCGCGTTTTTCTCCCCCTCAAGCTGGCCGAAAGCCTGCACATTATGCAGCCGACCGATTTGCGCGAAATCTCCAGCGCAGCCAGCGACAAGCCGATCTATTCGTCGCTGAGTGTGCGGGTAAAAAATCCCAGCCAGATTCAAATGGTCGAGGATACCGTCAAGAAAATGGGCTTCAATACTTTCTCCATCCTCGATGCCAGTAAGAGCATTCAGCAGTTCTTCAAGGTCCTGGACGTATTTCTCGGAATCTTCGGGAGTCTCGCCCTGGCCGTTGCTTTCATCGGAATAGTGAATACGCTGGTGATGGCAATTCTCGAGCGCCGGCGTGAGATTGGAATCATGAAAGCCATCGGCGCGAGCGATAGCGACGTGAAGAAGCTCTTCTTCGCCGAGGCGGGGGCCATGGGCATTCTCGGCGGCATTGTGGGAGTGGCTTTGGGCTGGGCGATAGGGCAGGTCATCAATCTGGGAACCAATATTTATCTCAAGAGCCAGTCTTTTCCACCGGAGCATTTCTGGTCGGTACCGTGGTGGCTGGTAGCATTCGCCCTTTTGTTTTCCTTCCTCGTGAGTCTTGCCGCAGGCCTTTACCCCGCGGGACGTGCGGCGCGCCTGGATCCTGTACAGGCCTTACGGTACGAGTAAATCGATGGATCGCCGCTTCCGAATCATTCTGCTGTTTACATCGTTAGCGGTTACAGTTCCGGCTCACGCTCAAAGCCGAATCGACTGCAACGCGCTCAACAGCCGAATTCTGAAACATCCAGTTCACTACTGCGTTTATCTTCCCGCCGGTTACGACGCAGGCGCAGGAAGACATCCGGCTCAAACCTATCCTGTGCTCTATTTCCTGCACGGGCTCGGCGATAACGAGCGCACATTGTTCAACAGCGGCGGATGGACGATGCTCGACGATCTCCGACGGCACCACAAGATAGGAGAGTTCCTCATCGTAGCACCTGAGGGTGGACGTACGTTTTACATCAATTCTGCCGACGGCTCGGTGCGTTACAGCGATTTCTTTCTGCAGGAATTTATCCCGCACATCGAGACGAGCTACCGCATCAGCAAAGGCCGGAGTACCCGTGCGATCAGCGGCATCTCCATGGGAGGCTATGGCGCGCTGCGTTTCGCCTTCTCTCATCCCGAACTGTTCTCATCCGTCAGCGCACAAAGCGCCGCCTTGATCACGGAATCTCCGCAACAACTTGACACCGCGAGCCGTTCGGGCGCTCCGATGGGGAAGTTGCTGGCCACGGTCTTCGGCAGCCCGATCGACGTAGCACGCTGGAGGGAAAATAGTCCGTTCCTCCTCGCTGCTAAGAATCTCACTGCGGCGCGAAGGCTCGAAATTTACTTCAACTGCGGTCAAGATGATAACTACGGCTTTGAAAAAGGCGCTGCCGCGTTGCACCAGCAACTGCAGAAGGCGGGCGTAAAACATGAGTATCATCTTTATCCCGGCGACCACAGCCTGACTTATTTTCTGTCTCACTTTATGGAAGTGATGGAGTTTCACTCCCGGGAGTTCGGCCTCAAATAGGCGTCGCGCTAGAGTAGCGCCGTACGAAGACTGTTGCAAAAACTGCTGTAGAGACTGTTGTAAACTATCCCAGATAGCATCAATGCTCAACCCTCTCGCGGAGGGATGTGTGAGTGGTTGAAACAGGCGGTCTTGAAAACCGCTGTACCCGAAAGGGTACCGGGGGTTCGAATCCCTCTCCCTCCGCCACGCAGTCTGGACTGCGGAGAAACATGGCTGCAATCCTCGGAAAATTGCGCGAAATGGCCGCAATTTCGCGAGTCCTGCTCGCAAACCGGACTGGAGAAAGTGTCCCACTCTTCGCTCCTAGGCGAGGTTCATGGGCATTTCTCTCTCGAAGGCACATTCGCAGTCCGGTTTCAGCTACTCCAATTTGCGAATGCAACGGGATCACAATCCGATGATTCGGCGAAAGCAACTTGACTTTGTATGTTTTTGGACCCAGACACTAGACTGGGTCATTGAGAATTATCGAAGGCAAAAGCATTGTGGACCACGCCCCGCTGTGCAAAACAGTCTCGCAGCGCACGCCTCAGCCCAACCGCGTGTAGAGTTGAAAAGGCGCCCAATAAAAAGCATTGTGGAAACTGCTGTTGTGCAGCAGCGATAACTTGGCGGCACGAAGAGCAGCGTCCGGCCCCGCTCCCTTGTCTAGTTCGTCGTAAAACTTGTCCATGAGCAGCTGGGTGGGGGCGTCCGTCGCATCCCACAAGGCGGCGATCACACTATGAGCGCCGGCTTTCAGGAAAGCCCAGGAAAGTCCGACGAGGCCCTCGCCTGAGTACCGGCCCTCGCCCGAACTGTAGCATGCCGAGATCGTGACCAGGTCAGCCTGCATCGGATGGAGAATGATGTCGCGAGCGTAGAGCTTGAAGGAGTCATCCTCAGCGCTGGATTTTGAGAGCACAATCGCCGAGTCGAGCGGACTCAGCCGGTTGGCGGTCCCGTGCGCGACAAAATGGATGTAGGAAAACTGCTCTGGACCGCTATTCAGGTACGCCGCCGGAGTGGCCTTCTCGCGCGCAAAGACCTTTAGCTTTCCCGGAAAATGTCTGGCCACGCTTTCCATCTGGGCTGCGGCTCTTGAGAGTTCGGGATACGTATTGTTGGGTGAGACGCTGTTGCCCACGAGAAGCAAGGTACGTTCGCGTTTTGTTTTCACTGCGTGTGTGGATGCGAGGATTCGCAGCGAACTGGCGTCTGCAATCGTCACATCTTCAATCCAATAGTGCACCTTCGGTTGGGGCGTGTTTGACACGGGCATCTTTGGATCGGTCGGCTTGGAGTCAGGAACCAGAAGCGTTTCGAAATTCAGATTGTTCAGGCTGCCGTCGGGGATGATGAAAACCTTCGCGTCTTTCTTCAACAACGCTTGCGCCGGCGCGATCAGCGTGCGATAGAGCAATTGGCCATCCCTATCGGACGATTCGAGAACATCATTTGGGCCGCCGAGAGACTTGCGATAACGTTGCACCGCCGCATCGATTTCCCCGCCGGGAGGAAGCGCAAACAAGCTGGTCCTCTGTGGCGTAACCGCCCATAAGTACGACTGCTTCTCGCCCAGCCAATAAAAAAGAATGGTGCCCTGGGCGCGGCGGGCGAGTTGCTGAGGGTCCAGTGGCGGAGGCCCAGTTACCGCTCCCTTTGGCAGCAGTTCCAACCCTTCGGCAAGAGTGCGAGCGCGGCTGAAGTCAGCCCACTGTAGGGCCGCGGCGCTTCTTCCGTGGCTTACAAGAAAATGAATGTAGTCGTCGTAGATGCGCGAGGCGTTGTTGGAAAAAGGCAGCTTCAAGTCGCTGGGAATGACCGATGACCGAGCGGCTTCAAAGGTGGCTATCGCGGCGCGATACGCGCGATCTGCGACATCGAAGCGGTGTTCGGTTTCATAGAGCCGCGCGAGTGCATGTTGAGCCCGCCACTTCAAAGAGGCTTTCGCCGACGAGTCGCGTTCGACCTCGCGAAATATGTGCTCTGCGCTCGCCTCATCATCAGAACGCGCAGCGATCAGCCCCTTAACCAAGAGTGGGTAGAGTTCATTCAGCCGGTTGTTGTCGGCCCGCGCGATGGCTAGCGCGTCATCGGAGTACTTGCGTGCCTCCTCCAGTTCACCGCTCTCGACCGAGACAAGCGCTAGCGCGCGTAAGGCATTGTAGATGTCTTCTCTGCCGTTGATTTGGTTGGCGAGGTTGAGCGCTTGAAGATAGGAATCCTTGGCGCGAGCAGTATTTCCAAGGTCCGCGTAGACATAACCTGCGTTAGTGATCCACGAAAGTCGATCAATCACATCCCCTAGCTGCGTGGCGCTCTTTTCTGCTTCAAGAAACAGTCCGAGAGCTCTTTCGGAATCTCCGAGCCCATAGTACGCCCACCCAAGATTGCCGAGGGCGTTCTGCATGAGATCTCTGTTCTCTAAACTGGCGGCTGCTCGGTGGGCGGCATCGGACAGTTCGACTGCCTCATCGAAGTGTTCCTCTCTCAGCGAGGCAGCACCAAGGTTGAGCAGAGCAGTTGCTTCCAAGAGCCGATCATGGTAGGCGGAGGCAAGGGACAAGCTCTGCTTGAAGAATTCTCGTGCCTGCGCCGACTGGCCACTCTCATTCAAGAAAACACCGTGCGCCCGGCTTACAGAGCCGCATGCAGCATCCGCAGTTGCTGCACAAAGTTGTTCCGCTTCTGCAATTTGTTGAGCCGCCTGGGCGAAATGATGCAGACGTGCGTGAGAGGCTCCTTCCAGCGCCAGGACTTCAATAACGGAGCCTCTATCGGCGGGAGGAGTTGACTGGGAGCCAAGAAGCGCAAGCGCATCCCCGTGCATCCCGCGCCACTGAAGGGCCTCAGCCTCCAAAATTCTGAACCTCCAAGCCCACTCGTGATCAGAGGTCTGAAACCGCCGGCAGCCCTGTTCGGCCTCTTCCTGGCTTCTGACGAGATCGCCGCGGGTGAAGGTTTGCCGTGCGTGCTCGAAAGTGGCCTGCGGGTTAGTAGGGCGACCACAGGTCGCGAAGTCCGCCGCAGCCGTAACTAACAGAGTCAACGATAAGAGCCGGCGCTGCCGACTACACCTCTTGTAACACGCTGTGCGTAGGTGGGACATGGCAGTCAGACTAGCCCTGCATTTTATTTTGACAGCAGTCTCCGGCAAGCATACAAAGGTCCGCGGAGGAACACTAACATGCTTGCTACTCTAGCTCTTGCAATGACCCCGGGGAACCAAGCCAACGCAGCTAACGTGAAGCCTGCGGAATTGGTTAGCTTCCCCAATACTCACATTTCTCAAATAGCAGACGACCCTCAACTTTTCGACGGCGGTAACGGTCCCATCATAGACGGCATGACCCGACCCTAGTCGGATTTTGAATCGTCATTGTTTCAAGGTGGTTGGCTCAGTGACAGCGCCGACCACCGGACCCTTTTTCTTCCTACTCAATTGACCCTCCATGGAAGACCCCGCAGACAAGCTGCCCCGCGACCTGTTACGGCTCGACGACTTGGACGGTGCGAGCCGCATAGCGGAAGATGAGATTTGGCGTGTCGAGGATCAGGGAAGCAATCCTGAGATCTGGCGGCTTAGATTCGTCCGCGCCGAGATCATGCGGCTGCGCGGACACGTCGAGGAAGCTCTGAAATACTTGGAAGCCCGGGAGTCGCTATATCCCCCGGAAGCTTCGGATGCCGAATCACTCATCGGACTCCCGATGCACCGCGGCTATTGCTGCGGTCTGCTTGGAAGATACGGGCGCTCACACCTACTCCTTGCCGAAGCTGAGGAGAAAGCTGGATGCGCCGGCCTGCTGGAGCTTCTATGCGAGGTTCACCAACGCCAGGCGATGATTCTCTTCCGCCAGCAGGATTATGCGTCTTCTGATCGTATCTTCCGTACTACCCTGAAGCTCGCCGACGAGGTCGGGGATGGTACTTCCGAGGCAACGCCCTTTGGGGCATAGGCAAGAACCTGATGATTCAGGAGCACTACCGGGAGGCCCTGCCGTGGCTGCGTGAATCCCTGGAGGTTTTTGAGGGCGTGGACGCGCGGCTATCGGTGGCGACGGTATGGAGTGAGTTGGCGGTCTGCCATCTGGGCTTGGGACGCGATGAGAAGGCTCTTGAACTTTTTCAAAAGGCGGCGCAGCAAAATATTGACGCCGGTGCGATTCACAATTACCAGGTAGCGCTGGCTAACATAGGCAATGTGTATCTGCACCGGCGAGACTATCTCACAGCAATCTCGTACTATCGCCAGGCAGTAACCCTCGCTCGCGAGATTGGCGATCCCTTATCGATCAAGAAGTGGACCTACAACATCAACCTCGCTTATGCGAGGATTCGGCAGTCCGTGGACGAACAGCATTCAAAGAGACTTTAATCAGCGTTACGGCTTTGTTTGCCCGTTCAGCGCGGCAGTGCCGGCTTGCGCGGTCCCGACGATCGGACACCCCAGGCGCATGTTCAGCATGTGCAGCGTGAAGTAGCTGGCGCCGTCCGGTTCCGACGAAGAGCCATTTCCTGAGTTGGGGGGGAAGCCATCTTCGACGGCTTCGATGCCCACCTCGACTTCGGCCAACGATATCGTCCCAAAATCCGGGATGAAGATCATATTCCCGAACACCTTGACCCCGGGAATCGGAATCGGCGCGATGCTCTTGACCAGTGAACATTGCAGCTTGGAATTGCCTTTTCGCCCGCCGTTCGAGCCTTCGATACCACGTTTCTTGAGGTCGTTAATGTAGGCGATCTTGGCATCGTACTGTTTTTCCAAGCCTTCAGGAAGACCCTCGGCATCGGCGATGCTGCTGAGTTGACTCTGGACGCGTTCCAGGAAGCCACTGTCTTCCAGATAAGGCCGGTCGCCCTGGGGCCGGTCACCGCAAAATCCAAGATTGAGTTCCACCTGGACCGGGTATCCGGCAACCCGCAGATTTTCAAAGCGCGTGCCCAGGAATGTGACTTTGGGGACGTGGCCGGGGTAAGTGAGAGGGTGCTCGGTAGAAATCTGGGCCACCAGGCGATCAGCAGTGAGCACATCGCCCACATTGAATCCCTCGAGTACAGAAGTCGACTGGGTGATCCAGCCCGAGTGATCGTTGCCAAAGATATCCTTCTTGTGCTTGAGTTGACTGCCGATCACGCGGGTGTGGCCTGCCTGGAATGAAATCAAACCTTCCACGCTGGTCGCGCCGACCGACTCGCTGAAGAGGCTTTCGCGGCGGGTCTTCTCGATAACAACGTTTCCGTAATGTTCGATGGGCTGCTTAATAGGGTGTTCCAGTTCGCCACTGAGTAAGTGGGCTCCAGCGTGATAGACGTGAGAGTCTTCCAGGACGGGGACCGGCTCCTCGATTGGTTTCGACATTGTCGCCATGTTGTTAGCTCCTCTCGTTTGAGCTCACTTCAGAACTTGCAATTCAAATGACGTCCGACCGACTTCCTTGCTTTCCCCCGCGGCAGTAACGCCGCGCACAACCAAAATGTAACTGCCGGCTGCCCGATCCGCTCCCGGGACCTGGACCGGCCATTGATCTTGCCCAGGCGATGCAGGAATGGTGAGCGACCATTCCTGCTTTCCGGACGGATTATACAAGTCGGCTATGTAATGGGGGTAGACACCATCCGGTGGAATCCTCACAAAAAGCAAAAAGCCTTGCCCCGGACGTGCCGAAATTACAGGCCCGCCAGATCCCCATGTACCCACATTCACCGACACCCACGGCAAGAGATGCGGGCTGTTCAACGCCAGCTGCAACCGCGGATAGGTAACCAGATTCTGGTACCCGATCACCGCCAGCAACAAAGCCATCAGAGGAACAGCCACCGCCGGACGCAGCCATGTGAACCATCCCGGTTTTGGTGCGATTGCGGCCACAGGCATATCCGCGGAGACCGATTGAGCTTTTTCTGCCAACACGACTTTGCTCTGCTCCACGAACAAAGCTCCGGCGCGGACGTCAAGAGCGCAATCCGGGCAGTCGAAAAAATGCCCTTCAAATTCGTCCCGTGCGTCGGGATCGAGTTCACCGAGCAGATATCTTTCAGTCATTTTTGACCGAACCACCTCTTCGTGGTCCATTGTTAATGCCCCCTCGTAGAATAGTGAGCCGGGCCGCCCCGGCGTTTCACATTGGTCAAGCCGAAGTAACCTCCGGCAGGTCACCTCCCATATCTTTTCTTGAACGACTGCTTGGCGCGGAACAGCAGCACCCGGAGAAAATCCCGGTCTACACCGAAATCACGGCATACTTCGTCTTTATCGCGTTCCTCGAGGAAAACCTCGCGCAGCAATCGCCGGTCGCGTTCCGAGAGTTGTTCCAGAATTTCCCGAACTCTCTTTTCCGTCTCCTTGGCAGCAAGGGCGCCGAAGGGATCAATTCCCGTGTCAGGAAAGTCCTGCGGCTCTTCCTCGTCGTCCAGCGAATCGAGGCGGGCTCCTTTGCGGTAATGCTCCAGCAGGACGTTGTTGCACATTGAGTTCACGTATGAGCCCAAGCGTTCCGGCTGCCTGATTCGTCCGTCGCGCAGGGCCACAAAAAAACGAGTGAACGTCTCCTGCCGGACGTCCTCGATTGCCTCCCGCGACTTCAGCCGGGAACGCAGCTTGATCTGTATCAAGGCGCCGAAATACGCGCCGAAATGCTCTTGAGCGCGGTAGTCGCCGGCTCTCAAGCGCTCGAGGTACGAGCCGTCAAAGGGTTGAAATTGCAAGGACCCGCCCCGCAGACCCGGAAGTGGCAAACAGTGTAGCACCGGCGGGGGTGAGCTGCCTGCATTTTCCGGCGTGAGTGCGGGGAACGAAGCGCGTCTTGGACCAGGGCATCTGCTATGCCCGTGGCCCGCAGCCGGAATGGAGCGAGAAGCACGCACTGGATATTGAGGAACACCTTTTGAATTGTGAGCAGGCGAACTCACCGGTGAAGATGAGAATGTCAAGAAGTGCCGGAGTCGCTTCCCCCGTCGACTCCGGCACCAAACGGGATCCCATCCAAAGTAGCTACTCAGTTGGAATCCTAAACTGTGGCGCCATCGCCCCACAGCGCGACATTTCCCACTTATTGGGATAGTGTCGACAACCGGTCAATCGTTTCACGTTATTTTTCGCCCGCAGACTGATATGCCTGTAGGACCGTCAAGTCTTGCAGTGCTCGGGCCGCAGTTTCGATTGGCATCGGCGTTTTAGCGCAGCACATGAAACGCTTCGATCGTCGCAATCACTATGTCAAAGAACGCGGAGGCGTCCCGATGCCCGACAAAGACAAGAAGCAGCAAGCGCAGGCGGCCAATGAATCCACTGCGCCCGAACTCAACAACCCAGATTTTCAAGTTGTGCTGAAGGCGCTGCTGGCGGCCTATCAGCCTATCCTCGAACAGCAGCTTAATTTGGCCAAGAATCCGCAAGAGCTCCAGAAGGAAGCAGGCAGCCAGCCTCCCAACTGCGACGATGAATTTGCCGAGGCCAATGCGCTCTTCGGCAAGTTCCTGAGCGACGACGTGGCGTTGCGCCTGATTCCAGAAAAAAACCGCGCGCAAATCGGCCCCATCGAAAACTGGCGCTGGTGCCTGCAACACCTTCGCTGTTGCATGATTTTTGGGTGGCTGGTCTGCCGCGGTCCGCGCACCTTCCGCGCCTGGTGTTATTACGTATACCAGTATTGGATCTGTGTGCGGCAATCATTGGGCACCCCCGTGGCCAATCCGCCAACCGAAGAGGAACGCAACGATTTCAGGATTCTGATCGAGGCACTGGCGCAGGCATACAAGCCTTACCTGACCGACCAGTTGGCCAGCGTGGAATTTCCATCTGGAATACCCGAAGAAGTACTGAACGGGACCATCGATTGCTTTGAAGGTCAGGCAGACGCCTGTGCGATTTTCGACCGGTTGCTCACTACGGAAGCCGCTCAGGCCCTGCTGGGGAAAGCCGCGTTTGCATCTCGCAGCCAGGATACGAACTTCTGGTTCTGCCGCTGCTGGTGCCTGTGCTCCATTTGTTTCGGCTGCTGCCTGGCGCGCGCCCGGTCGTTCATCGACGTGCTGTGGTGCCTGGTCTACTACTTCCGCTGCTTAGTGGATTGCTTTCGGCCGCTGACGTGTGGACTGACCGGTCCTCAAGGTTGCGTCCAGGAACAAGAGTTCGATAGTGCGGGCGTTTTCCGCGGCGTGCAAGTTTTTGGCACGGCGGCGGGTGCGTCATGTGATCACTACACCCTGCAGTGGAGGCAGAGCGGGATTGGTCCCTGGCAAAGTTCTGGCATCGTCTATCCTGGAGGCGCCGCCGTCGGCACCTGTGGCGTGGTTGGCGGCCTACTCGGCTATCTGACGACTTATCCCTTCGTCGCACCAGGCCTCGTGGAGATCCAACTCTGCGTGTATTCCAGCATCGCTGGAGAGGCTCCGTGCTGCACGACGATCTTCTTCGAACTACAGCGCAATCTGGTGTGGATACGCGGCCTCGAGGGTCTCAGCGCTGCCACTCCGCCCGGCTTGTTCGACCCCACTGCGCAAATAACGGACGGCGCCGGCATCGTGCGCTCATTTGGCACGGCGCTGCGCGTATTCGGTTCGGCTGATGTTGGCGGATGCAGCGGGCAAACCATCAAACGACTCACTCTTAGTTATCAGCAGGGATTCACTACCACGACCGCAGGCGCATGGACGAGGTTTTGGGAGGTGGATTATTTCACTTCGCTTGAGTTGGATGCGGGAACCAATTTAATTTTTGAGGACGTTCTTACCAAAGAGTGGTTTGAAGAGGAGTGGGTCCACCTTGTTGGGTTCCCTCCAGTTCCTGTGTGTAGCGTTGTAGGCAACTACCTCAGCGAAGAATATTGGGACACACAATTCCCGCGCGGGCCTTTTCCAGTCAACTACCCAGACCCGCCGGTAGTCTGCGGAGAGGCTCCTGTGGCCACCTGGAACTCGACGCCTCTGGCATTGCCGAATTGCCAGAGCGGGCGCTACACCTTGCGCCTCACCGTGGAGGACACTGGAGGCGGTTCCACGGACAGTCTTCGGCAGGTGTGGTTCGATAACAAGAACATTTACGGCAAGATCGCTCAGATCGGATCTATTCCGGCGTGTTCCACGATCGGACTGTCTTCGTTCGCCGGCGGTTCCGCAGACTGCACCAAATCGTGGCCTGCGCCGCTGCTGGGCATTGCCTATGACGAATACATCGAAGAAGGCAACTTTACCCTGCCCAGTGACAATTTCGGGGGGTACTCGCTGGAAATCGAGAAGGATGGCGGGAGCTGGCACAGCTTGCAGATTCCCGGTCCGGGTGGTTCACCCTGGGGACCGCCGTTCATCGGCACTTCTCGTGTAGGCGACCCGGGAGTGCGGTGTCCTACGGCAGTTCCGCCGCCCGGCCTGATTCCTCCAACAACCAACGGGATTTTGACCATGCTCGATATGCGCCGTTTGGATTCGGTTTGCAATACCAACCCCGCGGATGCGGACTTGGTCTTGCAGCGCGCCACGGCCAATTCGCCGGGTGAATGCTGCGGTTTCGTTGTGCACTTGTCGGTGTGGGATACGTCGATTTGCCCCAGCCTTAGCGGGGATCGGCATCAGGTTGACATCTATTTCCCGTTCTGCATTTGCAACGATCTGCCGCCAGTCGGCTAACGGTTGTGGAATGGAAGATTGCTATGGAAGTTTGGCTGCGCTTGTTCCTGGCCGTCCTCGCAACTTGGCGGGTCACACACCTGCTGGCCAGCGAGGACGGCCCGGCCGATGTAGTCGTAAAATTTCGCGCGCTGTTGGGGCAGAGCCTGGTTGGCAAGCTCATGGACTGCTTCAATTGCCTGAGCCTGTGGATCGCGGCTCCAGGAGCGCTTTTCGTGACACGGAATTTTCGCGATTGGGTATTGGTCTGGCTGGCCGTTTCCGGCGGCGCTTGTCTGCTCGATCGGCTCGCTCGAGAGCCCGTCGTTGTTCAGCCGAATTTACAATCTTCAGAAGGAGACACCCACCATGTGTTGCGGTCAGAAACGAGCGGAGTTGAAGAGCAATTCGAATCCCACAACGGCGCGAACCACGTCAGCAACACCTAGATACCAGCAAACTCGGCCTCTCCCCGGGCAAACTGCGGCGCGAAGCATGACACCGCCAGCAGCAATGGGCATGCTCACACGCGCCATCCATCCGCCGAAGCAAGCGACGCATCACTCGACACCCATCGCATCACACAATTCTCCAGTCAGCGTTCGGTATATGGAAAACTCTCGCATCCGGGTGAGCGGCCAGGTAACTGGCCGGCAATATGAGTTCTCGGGATCTCAACCGATTCAATCGGTTGACGCGAGGGACTCCTCGTATCTCTTACAAAGCCCTTTCTTCAGGCGTAGTTGAACGATACTGTGAAGCTTCAGCGGACGTGTAAGCCTAGGGTTCCCAGGACCGGGTCGCATACTGGTACTAGAAGTGGCGAAAGCTACTACCTGCCTGGACTCTGCTCGCATAGGGCGGCTAGTCCGACACCCCCGATAGGTTTCGAAGTGAACGCGTAGGCACTAGGTTTCAAGGAACCCCACCCACCTAACGGCTCGCGGCGACAGCCACCCGATTCGACACCGAAGTCCCTTAGTTCAAGCCCTCAATCCCCAATCACTCTGATTCCCGCCTACGGAAAATCTGGGCTTCCAGTTCTCGCGCGATCGTTCCCACGGGAACTACCTTTGGCCCGGCGTTGCGAATCCAAACGGCCAGGTTCGTACGAGCAAACATTATCATGGTGTTGGCTTGCCCGAAAGCAACGTCGCCGGGAGCATTTTTCCCCGTTTGCCGTTCCACCTTGGGAGACTGAACATCCGCCAGCATTTCAAGAAGTTGATCGTGAGCGGCCTTCACTGAGGCGCATTCAAACAGATCGATCGACAATAGCTCTTCCCTCGAATCGCCGTGAGCCCAGAGAGATCGAAGCGCAATGGTCCGGGCTCGCTCCTCGATCTTCACGCGCTGCAGTTTCCAGTTCTTGATCTCCAAGTCTTCGATCCGAAATCCCTTCACCATGCGACGGCCCGATCCGCCGCGGCCGTACCACTCTTTCACGGCATACTGCTCGTCAAGAAATTCCTTTTGCTCGGTGTGCATTTCATGCTCCTTTACACAACTGTGCGATGCTGACGCGTGCCAGGCTGAGGATTGCAATTCGGCCGTCCCGCGGGCGTGGCGAGACGGTCGCGATAAAGCAAATCTCCCGGATTTCCGAACCGCAGATCCTGAGGCAAGAGTGCGACGTGCGGCGCGGTGGTTGGATCGCTGTCACCGTCGACTCGGAGGCAAGCGTCATAGACATCTTCGTTCGCCGTGCACGCTCCCTCCCACGCCACTTCATGATAGAAGAATGAGCCCCACCCGCAGGCGGTCTGCCAAACGTTGCTCCCGATGGCGAGCAGTTCATTCAGGGCGAAGGAGAACCCCATTCTCGATTGCCACAGATTGCACCCGAGGGCGTTCGCGAAAGTGGAAACAAAAGTCGCGCAATCGCTGCAGTTCACGTATATGCCGTTGCCCAACCCGCCGCCCAGACGATCAAGGAATGCAGTGCAATCGAAGTTGCCGGCACTGTACTGGGAACTCCCGCCACCTGGACAATCATAAGTGATGATGGAGGGTCCAAGCGCGTAGACGTTCTGCGTCACAAGCGCGGCAGCCATTTCCCTCGAAGTGGCTCCTTGCGCCCAACGGCAGGCATGGTCGAGCACGCTGGTCCAGGGTAATTGTGCGTTGGCGGCGTTGTAGGGAGCTTGCTTCCATGGCTCTTCTGGCAAGTCGAGGACTACGTAGACGCGATGCCGCGTTGTGTCGAAATGGTGCCACTGGTGATGGGGCCCTAGCCGGTACTCCCAATGCCAATGCAGATCCCAGACTCCCACGTGGCCACGCTCGACAGGCGGATCGATTAATTCATAGGTGACAAAACCGGTCTTCCCGTTGGTGAAACTCACGGCCCGAGCCTTGACCTGATTTTCGACTCGCACCTCAACGAACGCCAACCCCGGGTCGCTTGTAGTGATCGAAACTTCTATCGTGATGTGGTTACCCTTAGTGGGCGCAACCGCATACGCGGCGGGCGAGTCTTCCGGATTTACGCTGATGAATCGCCGCCACTCCGGAACGTGAACGACCTGCATTGCATTCCTTCGAATGTTGAAAGCGTCGTGGGTTGCAGAACCGGGATTGTGATTAAACTTGATTGCTTCAATCGCGATCATCTCTCATTCTCCTGCCCAATGGCTTTGCCCTCGTTCCTGCGTCGGCGCCGAGCCGGGGGTGAATTCCTTGCTTGGCCGGACGTACCTACTGCTCTTTCTGAGTCTTGAAAGGGCGAAAAGTCTTCGCCGAGAAACGCGTGTCGAGGCTGCGCATCTCCCCCGGGCCAAATCGATAGCGAAAGTCCTTGCCCTCCAAACGTGACAAAAGCTTCTCGTCGTAAATCCTGAAATAGAGCCCCTCGCGCGTGCCTCCGTATTCAGGAATTCGATAATCTCCGATGTAGAGCTCGAATCCCAGCCCCTGGTTCAAAGGAAAGTTACCTTTCAGAGTAACGACGTAGGCCCGATCGTATTTCTGCTCTTTGCCCTCGGTGTCGAGGAGCCGAACGGTCTTTTTCAATTCGAGCTGAGTGATCTCATAGGAGATCAAGCGGATCGGCTCCCTCTTTGTCTCGTCCGAGGCTTGAGCGGGGGACGAGCCCAAGAGATTCGCAGATGAACCAAGAGTGAGGAAACCAAGCGTGATGGCGAGAATCCGTTTCATGAGCTCCTCCTTCACTTGGCGACTTGAATGTCGTCGATGGCAACGAGGCCACTGGCTTTTTGATCGAACTTCAAATGGATCTTGCTGAGATCGTGCAAGTGCCAACCAGGGTGATGCTCGATGAACTCGTGCAGCGGGATGCGTACGGTCTGCAACACGGATTTGGTGTCGTCGCCGAACCAGCAGGCCTTGGTTTGCTCGGGGTAGGGCAATGGATTGAAACTGGAAACGTGCAGCTCGTTGGTCATGGTGCCCCCCAGATCCAATGCCACGCTGAAGTCCTGATTCACCCCAGGTGTGTTCCTCGCCGGTGGAGATTCAAAAAGCTGCCCAACGCGAAGAGACAGAACTCGATCATCATCCAGCTGCGCGGCCAGCGCCGGCGGAACGTCAATTACATACTCGGCATTGGTGCTCGTCCAACCGGCGATCAGGCCATCGGTTTGCTCCCAGAGATAATAAGGACTGCCATGGTCGGAGAACGTGTAGTGTAGATAGGGATTCAGCAAGCCGCCGGGATTGGAGTTTGTCACTCCGGGAAACGAGCCCACGGCCAAATTCGGGCCTTGCTCGTAGTTGTCGATGAATACCCGGTGCTCGCTCTGGTATTGCGTCATGAGCGTAATGTTGGCGGGCATGCTGGGAAAGCGTACCTTGCCTTCAAATAGTTTGACGTACCGGTCCTTATCCTTCAGAGTCATCAGGTAGAAGCCGCTTACGAAGGCTTTCCCAATGGATTGTTCGTCCGCGGCGGAGATGATCTCGGCCGCCGGCGTTACAGTGCACGGATCGGCAGTACCCCACATGGTATTCCACTGGTTGTGGATGGCTCCATAAACCCAAAGCAAAGATTTTGTAGCCGAGCCCGCGACATTGACCGGCTGGGCGCGGTCGAAGGTCTTGTAGCCTTCGAAGTCAAAGACGTCGCCGTCGTGCGTGCCGTGCATCACCATATAGTCCGCGTTCTGCACGACCACCGGAACGTTGGCGAACGGCAAGCCGGTGTGCGGATTGATCACGCCAACAATCTGACCGTCGACCGGCGCAATGGCGAAGAGACTCCGCAATTTGAAGTTGAAATTGTGATCCGGGTCAGCCGGATTGTTGAGCATGGTGTTGAAGAGCCACGCCACCGCGACAGCCTCTCCGCCGCGGGAGTGCCCCGCTAGTCCAATGCGGTCGATATCGACCTTGCGATAGAACGAATTGCCAGGTGTGGCGTTCCAAGTACGCCAGCGCTGCAAATGGCGTAGGAGCACAATTGCCCTCGCGGCCATTTCGCCCCAACTGCCGTTCAGGTAGTCTTCGTCCACGCTAACGGCGATGATTCCATGGCTCGCCAACAGATCGATCAAGTAAATGTAGCCTTGTTCGCTGCTCACCGCGGGATCGTGGTTTCCGTGTACGATGAGCACCAGGGGGAATGGTCCATCGCCGCTGGGATAGCGTACGATCCCATGCAGCGGGACATGGTTCATGGTATAGGGCACGCCCCACGCGGGGCTGTTGAAATAGCTGGACACGTCGGTCCACAAAGGATCACCCGGATTAGCTGGGTCCGGTTTGTATTCCGAAGAAAGGACATTGTGGTCTCCGGGCAGGGCCGGATCCTTCAGCTTGTCGTGGTCACATCCCTGTGCGAAGAATGCTGCGATGACAAGAAGTGCGGCCGAGCGCCAGCACAGTGAGCGACCTGTGGTGCGGCTTGGGGTCGAAGCCGCAGCCCATCTACGCAGTAAACAAAGAGAATTCATCGGCAACTCCTCTCGATCCTCAAGTCTAGTAGCAACTACTCGCGCTCATGATCTGCCTCACAATGGCAGCGTCTGACTACGTGAAGCGTTTCGACGCTCGTGCTGGGCAGAAACGTACTGTCCGCTCCGGGCACATAGCTGGCCGTCACCCGGTGAGTACCGACTTTGAGCCGCGATGTCTCCCACGTTGCACGGCCCCTGGCATCGACCGTGACCGGCTCTCCTGCGGTCGAGCCGTCAACAGCGAATTGGACGGTACCGCTGGGAGTGCCCGTAGCCGTTGTAGAATTTGGAGCAACAAAGGCGGTGAAGGTGACCCATTCTCCGGCTTGCGAGCGATGAGGATCATCCGTCAAGCTGGTAGAGGTTGAGTCAGCCAGGACGCGCTGCGTGTCCAGGTAGGTCTTAGCGAAGCCAACGTTACCGGTAGCCCTCACATCGAAAACGCAATTGGAGTGCATGTTCTTGTCCCAGACTCGCCGGCAAGCCGCTTCGGCGACAGCTTCGCTGGCGGGTTCTACGGGTTTCGTATTTGGAACAACACATGGCGGATGCTCCAGCGGCCAGTCCCGCATGGTGAACGTTTCCGTTGAAGCGCCGGGCGCATAGTCGAACAGGCTATCTTTGTCGGTGACGCGCCAGGCATCGGCGAATTTCCGGTAGAGGGCGACGTAACGGTCCTGCAACGGCCCGGGCATCGGCCCCAGCGATGCCCCACCCGGGAGCGCTGGCAACCAACTGCCATTTGCCAGGGGACCCGCAATTCCGCCCGGAGAGGCCCCGCCCCCACCGCTCACGATGCCAAGGTGGGTGACATCAACGTTGAGGTACCACTTGCTCTGCGAAGCCCACCACGCCGGGGTGACGAACAAGGTTTTGCCGTCGGGGAAATCGATTTCCAGATTGCCTCCCGTGGGAGACTTGAAAACGCGCCCCCCGCCCCCGAGATCCTTCCCTTGCGAACCGAGTGCGGTGAGAGCGCCATCGATGCGAAGTTGCAGGCCGTTGGGATCGGGTACACCGGTGAGGTCCGGCTCGTAGGTGACGCGGTGTTGCCCCACACGAGCGGCGACTGCGGTGTTCAAACTTACGCAAGTGGTCAGTCCGTCGTACCCATCGGTGCCAATGAACGTGGTCGAGACGGGCGCTTGCCGCGTCTGTATCTCCGATCCGTCGGAATCTCGTAGAGATACAAACTCTCCCGCGCTCTGGAAATCATAGTGTGCGCCGTCGGCGGTGGTGATGTGCGGGTCTCCTAACAGATGTGTGGCGCCGCATGTTGCCGTGTGGCCGGCATTGGTCTCCATAAACTGAATATTCGGCGACGCCCCGCCGTAGGGACAGCATACGAGTGTCGAGCTCCCGGTCGTGTCCGCGAGGTTAAGATTGTTGGTCTCACCGGTGAAACTTTGCTGCAGGCAGGCGGGGGGATTGGCGGTTCCGTCGTCGATGGTCGTCTTGACGACGATCGTCGTTCCGCCGCTGAAGACGGCCTGAGAAGAATTGCCGTCGCCGAATACGTTAAACTCCGCGACGTTCCATGCCGCTTCCAGATTGAGCGTGCTGTCCGCTCCCATCGCGTTGAGAGTGCCACCCGACCCCAGAATCACCGTATCCGTGCCGCCGATGGCCTTGCCGGTCAGGATCTGACTGGCCAAGTTCGAAGTCGGCACCCCCGTGACAGTTGTTGCGGGGCTGTTTGTAACGCAATCAACCCCGACCGGGGACCACCCTGCCGGGCACGCCGTTGTTCCCCAGTTGATCATCCAGTACTGAACGTATATGCAGGTGCAGTAGGGGGAAGGGCTGTTGTTGGCGAAAACGAACTGCTCCCAGCCTTGGCAGCCCGCATGGCCAGCGCAGGTGGTGGTTGTGAAGGGTCTAGAATTGAGCTGGAGCGAGAAGCTGTCGGTCGTTCCGGCGCCGATCTCGGTCGTCCCGGGGGTGACGCTGTTGAACGACCCTATCGCCGTGGATATCAAGCCCGACGTCTGCGCCGAGAAATCGGTGGAGCCGCCTCCACCCACGGTATCGGGATTGATCCTCCCTGTACCCTGCGTGAGCCGCGGTAGTTGCAGCGGCGGCGGCGCGGTCGCGCAAGGAACCTCCTTCCACTCGGTACTCGGATACGAGGCGTTGAAGCATCCCTTCTTCGGCAAAGGAGTGCGCTCCATGGACTTGCGCCAAGCCTCGCGACCCTCGGACTTCGCGGCTGGAGGTTGCTTCGCTTGCGCCCAGCAAAAGCTGGTGCTTGTCATCAACACCAGAGTTGCAGCGATGAACGAGGAATACCCGCGGTTGTACATAGAACTCCCTTGCCCGGCACTTTGAATTTGCACCAGGCTTTTTGCTCTTCGCACGGGTGGCGATTGTCCCCATCCCACGGGAAGCAGTCTGTTGAATAGTGAACGAGGAGAACGAAACGTTTCATACGGCAGAGGGCGATTTCGGTTGGCCTGCGAGTGGCATTTACAGGACACAAGGCCGGTCGCCCCCGACAGATGAGCCAATTGTCTCTACGGAATATTGCTGGCCACGAGTTGCAAGTTCTTGGTCTCTGAGAACATTTCGCCGGTTCCGTTTACAAATGCTCCATGCGCGAAGGGGTCGCCTTGCAGCTGATACATGAACCACGCCGTCGGATAACCCAGGTACCCGTAGACACTGTTGACGCAAGGAAACGAGGCATGCGAGCAGTCCGGCTGGCCCTGCACATCATTGTGGTTGGGCCCGATGAGAGTTCCCTTAAGCTTGCGGACACTGCTTGGGGTTGCGTCGTAGAAGGCCTGGACCGATTGCTCTCCAGATGTCTGCGGGGATTGGGTTGGCGGAGATATCGGGAAGTCCGTTGATCCATCAATGTAGAACACGGATCCAGAGGTGAGGTTGGCAGGTTCGAAGCAGTTAGGCCCAAGCGTACACCAGACCCGCGCCGGAAGCTCGATGGGGACCACTGTCTTTATCAAGCCGGCCGACTTTAAGAGCGCGTTACCCGCACCACTGGCACCCTGCGAATGGCCAAAGGCCCCAACTTGATTGACGTTGAGCTTGTGAAAGAAGGTGCTTGCAGGATCGCTGTTGGCGTGGACCATGAAATTCGCGGCATCGAATATCGTTTGGCCTGCGCCCGTTTGTTGGTCCTCCGTGGCAATCACCACAAAACCCCAGGAGGCCATATGCTTGAGAAAATAGTCGTATTGCAGTGGTGATGCAAAGCTGCCGTTGCCCCAGGTGAGAATTGGATGCATGAACCCGTTGGCCCCCAGGGTCGTTGGGTAGTAAAGGTCGAACTTGTTGTTGGCCGAATCACAGCAAGCGCCGCCCGTGCTGACCGTGACCGGCCAAGGGCCCAGAGCATAGTACTTGAGCTCGATTGGTTGGCTTGGATAGTTCGGGGGATTGTTAGGGCAGGCAACAACGCATCCGAGCGTGGCCAGCACAAAAAAGGAGCTGACTGCTTTTCTCCTCATCGGGTACTCCCTGCATACATTTGAATGGTGCGCGAGTTACCCCGTCCGTTTCAATGCCCAGAACCGGGTTAGTAAGTGAAATGGCTATGTTCCGCAAAACGACCGTAACCAAGCTGTGCACCAGAATTTTTGCTGCGGAGGCGGCAAAAGCGTGGGCATAAAATTCCGACAATTCCTAGAATTCGGGCCTAAACTATACCTCCATTCGAGAGAATTTCAATTTCATGACTGTCTGCTGGACAAGCAGTCATATCCGAACCCGATCAGGCCGGCTGAGGGACTCTGAAAGTGATCACTTCAGCCACACAAGCGCCAACGCTTCGCCTCTAGAAGCTTCGCGAAACCCCACTGTTTAGCGTGTCGAATGGGGGAGCAGCAGTCTTTGGAGAAATTCTGAACAGGTTGATTCCGCGCAACTTACGCAAACGCCGGCTCTTACAGGTTTCAGACCTGTACCGAGGGTTCGAATACTTCCCTCTCCGCCACGCAGTCTGGACTGCAGAGAAATTTCGCTCGCTCTGCGCCAAAATATGCGAATAGTGCCCGTATTTCGCGACTATTCCTAAACAAACCGGACTGCGGAGAACGCACTGCTCAGCATCGGACGCGGTCCTGTGGCGGCTTTTCTCCGGAAGGCACATTCGCAGTCCGGTTTCCAGTAGGGCATCAGGCGAATGCAATGCGATCAGAAGCTGGGGATGCAGCCCTAGCGAGTTGACTTCTGGCAGCGCCTTGGAAACCGAGGTCGACGTTTCCCGTAAGCCCGTTTCTGGACCGCTTCCGTGTCAAGGGGAGCTCGGCTCGGTCACGCCAACAACGAGTAGGCTAGAGAAACCGGAGTTCGACCGACAAACCGTTCAATACTGCTGGTGAGCCGGGGCACTCCAGATCAAGAGGCATGTCTCCGCCCATTCGGGCTGATTCTTTTTCTCTTCTTTCTCGACATTTTGAGCGGCATTGTTACCGCTTCGACGGCTTGGGGCGTAGACAATCTGGGTCACGTCGATATATTCGCGTGACCCATGTTGTCCCGCACAATCTCCGGCCTTGCGCCTTCGCGCAGCATATGGCCGGAATGCATGGTGGAAGCTTCGAAAACGCCCTTTATCGCTCGAATCGGACGAGTCCGAATCTCTGCAAATGCTGTTTGCCAACGTTCGCGGGCAAATTGGATTTCGGGTGTGTAGGTGCGACCTCTGCAACCGACCTGCCTATACTTTGCCTTGCTGGGGTAGCCAGAAAGGCGTGGATGTTGCCCGCATCCGGCCCGCTGAGTACGATTGCCATGCCCGAGATTTGTCCGCGCTCGTTGATCTTGTTAGCCATGACTGCGAAGAGGTTGGAGCTGGCAGGAAACAGCGTGTTCAGGTCGGTCATCACGCCGTTCTGCCAGATGAAGGCATGGGACCAGTCGAAGTTGGAGTCGTAGTTGCTTCCCACCGCTTGGCCCTTGTTGTTGATGCCGCTGGCCAGGCCGCCAAAATCTCCCGGCAGAAGACCGAGGTTTGTGAGTACGCCGTTCTGCCAAATCGCGCCAAATTGGGTTGTGCCGTCAGCACTGCCGACTATCCCAACAATTTGGCCCTGGTTGCTAATGCCCTCGGCGATAGCGCCAGTTCCAAGGTCAGGAAGCGGCGAGGCAGTGCCGTTTTCCCACGATACGGCGTGCAGCGCTGCGGTGCAGGTTCCCGAGTAGCCTACGGCTTGGCCTTGATCGTTGATCCAAAATGCGACCCCGTCTAGATCGCTACCCACCGTGGGAAGAGCTTGGGCTTTGCCGTTTTCCCACATCACTGGCAGTGCAATCCGATTATTAGTTGTGCCAGGGGGGCATGAGGAGTCCACGGTACCGTTCTCCGCAAATCCTACGATTTGTCCGCGGTTATTGATCGCGCTCGCCTGCCCGTTATTTCCGCCGAGCGTCGGGAGAGCGCTCATGTGGCCGTTTTGCCAAAGAAACGGGCGACACGTAAGGTGTGTGCCGAAGCCACAAATGTCTTCGGCGTTCGGGTCCGGGACAGCCGTTTCGGAATCACCCACTACCTGCCCACGGTCGTTGATCTCGCCCCAGTTCATCCAACTGTTCGGTCCTCCGAGCGTGCCGAGGTCGAGCTTGAATCCGTCGATGTCTATCAGTGCGCGTCCGTTTAGAAGTGTCCCGAACAAGTTATCCTGCTCCCCCGGTGGCAGGTTCCCAGCCATGATCTCCGTCCAGCCTTGATTATTGACGGACATGGCGCAACCGAGATTGTCGCTCCCCTCAGCGCCCAAATCGGTAACTCTGTAGCTCGCTTGAGCGACTGCATTGCTAAAGGAAGCCAGAACAATTGTCGTAACCCACAGCATCCAGAAATTCCGCAAGCGTCTAAGCGTATTCATATGTCTTCTTTCCTCCGGTAAAGTCGTGGTGCCGGGATGACTGGCGATTTACGTCAGCTACCCGGCGCTCTGACAGTTAGTGTGCAATCGAGAGCAGAATTGGCTCACAACTTCACAAACTCCTGCTGAGTCAGAACTCAGGGAGCATGTGGTGTTCCACGTTCACAACGATTACGTGAGACAACAGGCCCAACCCTTCAGAGTTCGAAAACCAGTGGCGGACTGACAAAATCCGGGGACGATCCCAAAACGGCTGGAGCGCTTGTTTCTCCAACGTTCCATACATACTGGCGAGTGGTTACGAAATTCGAGAACGTCACAGCCAAAAGGCAAAGCACTCAATTGGGATTGACTTTCAGATCATTTAACATACATACTGGTCGGTATGTTGAAAGCACGCAAGAGTCCGCAACGTAGCGCGATCAAACTGCGCGATTCTGAGCGGACGCGGGAGCGCTTGCTACAGGCGGCATCCCGCGAGATCTACAGATCGGGTTTCCAGAGCGCCAGCCTGGACACTATTCTGGCCGTAGCTGGGGTCACCAAGGGCGCACTGTACTACCACTTCGACAGCAAGGAAGCCTTGGGATACGCCGTCGTCGAAGAGGTCATCGCCCCCGACGTCCGCGGCAAGTGGGTGCGCCCTCTACAGACCGGCAAGGACCCTATCGACGCTTTGATCGGCGCTGTTCAAGGTATACCTGTTCGGCCCGTGGATGTGCGCGGTGGCTGCCAGTTGAACAATCTGGCGCAGGAAATGTCTCCTCTTGACGCGGGATTCCGGAAGCGGATGGCGACAATCTTCGACGCCTGGCGGGAGGCCGTTGCCTCCGTTCTGCGGGAGGGCCAGACCCACGGAAGCGTTCGCCGTGACGTGGAAGCCGCTGACGCCGCCGGCTTACTGATCGCGATGGTCGAAGGCTATGCCTCGCTGGCCAAAAACGCTCAGGATCCGAAAGTGATGAAAGCGGGGATCAGAAACATCGTGGACTGGCTACGATCCCTGCGCGCACCGGGCAACCGCAAGCGCGGTTGATCGCATCGGTGTCTCAAGGAGCAGTTTGACACCGTTACATACCAACCAGTTCGTATGCTCGCACAGTCAGCATTGCGAATCGGGCGAAGCGCTTCAAACTACATCATGAAAAGGAGAACGAACAATGACAAGGATCGCAGTGTCGCGCAGGAATCTGCTCGCAACGGGAGCCTACGCGCTGGTTGGTGCCGTGAGCCTGCCGGGACCGGCAAGTGCCAGCGTATTGGGCGGGCAGAACTTAACGAATGAGGAGGTAGCCCGGAAGTGGTACGCCGCCTGGGAGAAAAAAGACTGGGGCCCAGTGGATAGCCTGCTTGCCGATAACTTCACCTTTACCAGCGCGGCTGGCGACGACCACATCAGCAAGAGCACTTTCAAAACGCGATGCTGGGAAACACAGATCGACTTCATTGGACATTTTGAGCTCGAACGCATCACCACTGGCGCGGAGGATGCTTTTGTGAAGTATCTTTGCCACACCAAGGACGGTAAATCGTTCCGCAACGTGGAGTATCTCCGAATCAGCAACGGAAAGTTGCAATCCATTGAGTGTTATTTCGGCGCGCAATCCAGCTTTCCGTCGGCAGTGAGCACTGGGCAGAAGTAACCTACGGGCCTGGAGAGCAAGGGGGGTCCATCATGAGCGCCCGGGAGATTCAGGATCAGAAGGCCATTGCACGTGAGATGTTTGTTCAACAAGCTGCTCACGCTTATGCGGACGTTTCGACTAGCCCACTGCGGGCAGCTACGATTTGCTCCACCAAGAGTAGACGGGATTACGCTCTTGAATCGACAGCGGACGAGTTCTGCGAAGCTGCAGATACATCACTGCTTCCGGTAATCCGAGTTGATGCTGCAAACCTCATCCGAGTCTTGCGGCAGGTGGAGGTTATAGCAAAACGACAGGCGGCACGAATCGCGTTCAAGGCAAAGGGTAGCATCCTACTCTTGGATTTAGCCGACATCTTGGCAGTGCAGGCCGAAGGTAATTACGTTTCGTTGCAACACCGACCTAATCCCTATTTGGTGCACGAATCCCTCTCGTCCATTGCGGAGAAGCTCAAACCCTACGGTTTTATTCGCATCCACCGCTCGGTCGTCGTGAATATTTCGGCCGTGGAGGAGATCCAACCTTTACCGACGGGGGAGTACAGGCTGCGTGTAAGAGGTGGGAAGGAATACTTGGTAACGCGTACATACAAACACAACCTCAGAGATCTGGCTCAACTGTGGGTAGGCTCAGAGCGCCTTTGTGGCTAACAGCAGCCAGAGGTATTACCTCGTTATTCCATCGTAGCATTCCCGATCGTCCCTTACGAAAAGTCAGCCCGCAAACAGCGCGGCAGAATGAAAGCGCAAGCAGCAAATCTTGCTGGGGCGGCTGCTGGGCGGTTGATCTCGCGAGTCGTTCGCTTTGATCATCGCTAGCAAGAAGCAGCATCGATACGGAGTAAGTCGCGGCGAGATGGGACACTACTTCGGGTCAGAAGTCGTCTTGTAGGAAATTGGTATCTGGCGACGATTGGAGCGGATGACGAGCAACTCGGAAACAATCCGACGGATGGGCATCTCCGGTTTCCTAGCGAAGGAGCTGGGAAGTCGTGTCACAAAGCATGCGCAAGAATCTCTGTAAATCTCCATCAGTTCGCCTTTGACGAGCTCACACCCTGGGGAGATATTTTTCGCTTTGGACTGCGCGGTAGGCAGGCAGTCACGCACGAACCAATTTTGGCCGCTTGAGGAACTGCGAAGGTGACCACTTTCAGCCACACAATCGCCAGCGCTTCGCCTCACCAAGGATCGTGAAATAGCACTGTTTTAGCGTGTCAACCGGGGAGCAGCCAGTCTGGAGAGAAGTTCTGAACTGGTTGATTCTGTGTAACTTACGCAAACATCGGGCTTTACAGGTTTCAGACCTGTACCGAGGGTTCGAATCCCTCTCCCTCCGCCACGCAGTCTGAACTGCAGAGAAATTCCGCCGCTTTTTGCTGCGAAATACGCGAAACATGCCCATTTTTCGCTATTATTCCCGAGCAAACCGGACTGCAGAGAACGGACTGCTCGGCAGCGACGGGGGCACTTTCCTGGCTTTTCTCTGCAGGGCGCATCCGCAGTCCGGTTTCAAGCAGGACATTAGGCGAATGTTATGCGATCAGAAGCCGATGTTCCGGCGAAAGCGACTTGATATTCCACGGGTGCCTGCGCGCAGACTCAGTCTCTACTATAAAGGTGCCTTTCCACCGATGATGACGGGAAAGGCCAGCAGCCTACCACCAGGTCCTCCTCCGGTAAGTCGGGTCCCCGGGTGCCTGAAGAAGGACGAAGAGCGAACAAGGAAAATAGAAACTCATCGGCAGGCTCCTCCAAGCCGTATGTCCGGCCGCCTCCGCAACCACCACGTACTCCACACCCGGCGTGGCACCGGCAAGAACGAAATGCCCCGATTCGTCCGAGGAGGTAGCTGCCTCTACGCCCGCTCCCACTCTCTCGAGAGTCACTTTCGCCCGGACTCCGTGGAAATGGCTGTCCTCCACGGTACCGGAGATTTCAAGCGGCTCACGCTGCAGCTCTGTCAGGCCCACCTGCGTCAAGATCGCGTTCAGTTCTCGCGACTCCTTGTCTATCTTTCCGCGGAATTCGTCGATTTGCTCGATGGCGTTTTGATGCTCCTGAGTCTTGCGCTCGAGAGCTTCCTTGGCCTCAGTCCGCTCGCTTTCCAGTTGCGCAATATTCGGTGCCATGGTGTCGTTCAAAGCCTCGGTCCGATTGATCTCTCCGAGCAATACGCGAACCGGCCCCACCGGTCTCAATATCACCTGTGGCGGCTTCCGCGCCGCACTCTTCTTCATCGCCTTGATCGCCGGTTTCTTTTTAGGCCCCGGATTCTCGTCCTCCTCGGCGGTATCGTTTACCGGCCGCATGGTAACGACCTTCTCGGCGTCACCGAACCACGCATCGAGGTCATCGTCGTATAAGGATCTCTCGACCACAAAGCCTCTTGCGGAAGCGTCGATCTTGTAAGCGGCGGCGGCTCGGATATCCGGGAACACTGCGTTCCCTTCGCTATCCGTTGAACGAGTAATTTGCTTCTGGAGGGCGACATCTTGGGCTGAAACCACCGCCCCTGGTACAGCTGAGCCGGACTCGTCCTTCAACCGTACAATGAGGCGAAGCCGTTCCGCCGGTTTCCAATCCGGATTTGCTTCCAATGCGGTTTTTGCAGTCTTGAGCGCTGCTGCAGCCCATTTTCCCGTTCTGCGGCCGACCGAAACTTGCGAGTCCAGAGCCGAGTTTCTGTTCTCCTCCTGGGTCACTATTTTCTCCAACTCTGTAAGCTCCGCGGTCAGGGCTGTCTCCTTTTCCTTCAACCGCTGCGTTTCCATCTCCGCCTGTTTGCGGTCGCCCTGAAGCGTCTTTACAATGCCGGCGGTTTCTGCCAAATCAAGGCTCTCTGTACCTTGCGTCAATCGTGTAGGGTTCTGCCCCGGGTCGAGAAATCTTGTGACCGGCTCGTATGCGGCCCAGTGCCGGGCCGCTCGCCACTCGGACCGCTTGCCCTCAAGCAGGCTGCGTGCCGCCCGCGTCGCCGCCGCCGTATAGTCCCCGCCGTCGTGGAGACTCCCGTAAAACGCCGCGGAAAATGCGTACGCCGCGGGTGCTTCCACACGCCAGCGCGTCGCTACTACCGTCGATGCGTTGCGGGCGAGAAACGCATCCGCGAGCCCGTAGGCCTCCTCGCCCGGGTACGTCTTGCCTGTTCTTGTTTCACAAGCACTCAGCAGCAATCGCCGTCCGCTGAAGTCCAGATTCCCCAGATCGAGGCTGTAGAGGCGTCGACCTGCCGCTAACTCGAGAAACGAGTAGTCCGGCCGTAGATAGTCGCTCTGTGCGTGCGTCGAAATGTAAACCGCATCGGCGCGCGTCAGCGCCCGTTGGATGTTGGGCAAGGTTGCTCCAACGCCTTCCAGTTTAATGATGCCGGAGCGGGCTCCATCGCCGATGGCTGGAAGTTGCCCGGTCGCGTCCACATCCGAGTCGGGATTGCTTATAACAAGCGTCTGCTCTCGCGCCATCGGCGCGCTGCTTCCCGACGCGGGTTTCACACCTGAAAGAATTCCGATTTCATATTTTTCGATCAGGTACTGGCCGTTGGGCGTTGGCAGCGCCGCCCAAGCCAGGTTTAGCAGGGGACCGTCCGCCAGTATGCTCAAGCGCCGCTTTCCCGTCATCTCCGGCAGATAGGCCAAGAGCTTTTCGTAGAGCTGTGCCCCAGCCTCGGCGGAAGGACCCTCCGCCTGAAGCGCCTTTTCGAAATCCTGACAAAGAGCTTCCAGTGAAGCAATCGGCATATAGCGGTAGTAGCCGGAGGTACGGCCATGCTCGTCGATCGTGACCGTGAACACGCCTGTGTGTCCTACCGATTGCAAAATCAGCAGCTCTCCTCGAGCCGCCGGGCGAATCACCGCTCCGGCGTGCGTGTCGCCCGGCGTCTCTGCGTATAGTTCGTCCGTAACCAAGTAGGTTGCCTGTTCGATCGCATTGAGTGTCGGATCCCCGGACGGGAGCCGCTCCGGCTGCTCGAAAAGCTTGAACAACTCGCGGTAGGCTTGGCGGGTTACGGGGCTCTTCTCCGCACCAGCCGCCAGGGCGTCATAGGTATCTTTTAGGGTTTCCAGTTCTTGCGCCAGTTGGCGCCGGGGGGCAGCCGCCAGAATGGCGGCCGGCAGAACGCTGGCCTGCCGGTATGCCGCGATCGCTCGCGCCATCCCAGTCCAGTCGCCACGCCGGTACAGGGCCGACAAGTATTCTTCCTGGATCAACTGCCGCAGATCCCGAAGACGCAACGATGCATTGCGCGTCGCCACCGATCGGCGCAAGCCTTCCAATTCAACTCCCGCCGCCTGGAGCAGTGCTTCCTCCTGGAGTGCATCAGCCAAACCCCGGTAACATATTGCCATGACATACTTGACTTGCACGCGCTCCAGCGTTGTGGGCGAGGGCATCATTCCCTCAAACTTCGAGAGCCGCTCGATTGCCTCCCCATACCGCTTTCCGGCCAGAGCACTGAGTGCCAGGTCCAGTACGATCGAGCGTTTTGTGTTCTTGATCTCCCGGAGTTCCTGAACTCCTTCCTGCGGGAACGATGCGTTGAGGCTCGACGGACTCACCATATCCGCCAGGGCGTCCGACATGGCTCTCTCCAGGTAGGGTGACTCCGGACGGACAACCGCGTTCAGGAGCACCGGATACTGCATGCTCCAGACTGAGAATTCGAACCCACGCAGGAACCCCTTCGGAGGAGTGTCGCTCTCACCGGTTGTGGCTTCTCCCGTGGCGTCATTTTGCTCGCTATCCTCGTCGTCAAGAGAGTCGAAGTCCGGCATGTCCGGCTCTTCCGCGATAATCGACTGGAAATTCTTAGTGTTCGCCAGGCGCGCCGCGCCGCCTTCGGTCGAGAGATAGGCCATCTGCATCACCCGGATGGATACACCGAACATGCTGGCTTGCTCGATATCTCTTTTGAGGCTGTAGTCGTTGCGTATTTTGCTGAGGAGCCATTCGAAAGGCCGTTCGCCTCCCAGTTGTACGTGTGGGATCTCCCCGTTCGCCGCTAAAGCGAATTGACCAGCGTAGGCGATTTGAAATTGGGCCCCCTCCTGTTCGTTCAACTTTTCGGGTTCCACCCCGAACGCCGCCGCAGTCACTGCAGAACCCCCGCCCGCAGCCGCATAGCGAGTCACCAGCCGCGGCCAGGCTCGGCGCTTCGACGCTCGGCCGAGCGCGACCGCCTCCCCCAGAGCTTCGGAATCCGATTCGCTGCCCCACCCATTGACATTCCCCATCCCCGCCTTCGAAGATTCCTCGGCCGACAAAAGAAGTGGGGCATCGACGAGTCCTGCAGCGCGCTGCAGCGCCGCTACCATGGCTCGCAGCCGGCTTGGATCCCGCATCGACCACGCCTCCAGCAACCCGGCGGCGTACTTCAGTTTCGCTGCAGTCTTGTAGTCCGGCGCTTGCTCTTTTTCGTCGTCCCCCTGCGCGGCCAATGCAGCAATCGCCTTCAGGACCGGCGGCAACGTCCGAAAGAACGCTTCGAACTCCTTCGCTGCTAGTTTCCCGTCGCTTTGCCGCAATGCTCCGAGGGCACTTTCACGATGCCTGTCGGCCTGCTTCGCCAGGCCCTCAAGCTCTGACGTCATTTGATTCTCGTCGTCGGAATCGTTGTCCGGGATGAGTTTTTCGATTCGCTTGAATCCGGCGATCAACTCCCTGCTGTAAGCCGCGTACCCCCTCCCGGCGAAAAGTTCTGGACGGCTTCCTGGGTCCACGCCCGCCTCGAGCAGACCGTAGTCGATCAACGCTGCGTGCAAGAGCCGCGTACTGGCCGGCAACGTTGCCAATGAAGCCGCAGCATCTTCGGCCATCACGCCGTACCATCCCGAAGCGCCCATTTCTCCCTTATTTTTCAGTGCGGCCGCCACCGCCCGCGAGGATTTCTCGATCAGCGTGAGGTTTCCCGTCGCCGCTGCCCACCGGAAGTACTCGCGTGACTTCGGCAAGCTCAGATTCTCGCCAGCATACTGCTTTAGCCGCTCCAGCTCTCCGCGGTTAAGCACCCGGACCGACATCAGGCCAGAACGCAACGCCGTGTCTTCGGCACGCGCCCATAGTCGGGCAGCCTTCTCCTGTTCGCCAAATGCTTTCGCGCTGTTACTGACTGCTAAGAGACTCTCGACCACTCCATCGACCAGTCCCCGCCTCTGGCAATAGGACTCTGCGGCCGCGGCAGTGGAATCGGCTTTCACCGCGTCGCGCGCCGTTGAGAATGCTGTGACACGCAGAATCAAGACAGCTGCAACGCCACGCTCGTCCCCTGCGGTAGCGAACGCGTGCTCCGCCGCGTGCAGACTGGCCAGCGCGTCACTCGTAGCATTGCGGTCGATAGCAAGTTGCGCCAGCCCCAGCTGTGCCAATCCTTGCACACGGAGGGGAGCGTCTTTGGCAGCGGCTGCAGTCCAATTCCGCTGTGCCGCCTCTGTCGCCTTCTGCTTCTCCGCTGCCGCCCCATCAAATAGATCCACCCACGAGCCGAGACTCGGTTCCTCCCGCCACTTCGGCCGTGCCTGCGTGAGATCGTCCGCCAGCGACGTTGTCGCTTCACCCGATGCCAGCGAACTGGCGGCATCATTCAGGTTCGCTACGGAGAGCGCTGCCGCAACCTCGGCCGTCTCGCCTTGCTCCAGCAGGTCCGGCAACCATTTCCCAAGTTCGATCCGGCTCGCCAGCGTATCTCCGTCCAGGTAGCTTCGCCAGGCGCGTTCGATTCCGGCTTTCGGCGTGCGCTCTTGCAGCCCGGTCTGCCGTCCCGGCTCCCCATATCCCAGCGCCACTCGCCAGATGCGCACCGGCGGCAGCTTCACCGGCGTCGCTTCCTGGAGGGACTTCGAATTGCCTTGCGCCGCCGCTGCGCCGACACTCGACAACAACAGGAATAGCCCCAACACTCTGAGCTTCATATCCCACCCCCTGCTAGAGCTCGATGCGGATCAGACCCGTCTCCGCGGTTGCAGTCCCGCTGCCACCGTTTACTCGAAACGTTAAAACAAACTCGATCGCCGCCGCTGGCGTCGCCGGACCGAGCGGGCTCAAGTCGAATCCCAGCCGCAGGTCTACGCTCCCCAGCGTCGTGAACTTCAGCGGCGGCATCCTTACGGAAGTCCGGCCTGGCGCCGCCTTGATGAACAGGTCGTAGTAGGCCTCATCGGCGAAAAATCCATGCCCACCCTTCAGCACGCTTGCTTTCTTGACTTCAACGTCAATTCCCTGCAGCACAACCGCCGCTGTTTCGCCCGAATGCAGGACGACCCGGAACGTCGGAGCGATTTCGGTGAACAGAGCCCGGCAGAACGGCCCGAGTTCCTTCTTACTGGCCGCACTTTCCTGCCACTCCTTCGCGCATCGCTCCGCGCCTTCATCGGCTGCAGCGGCCCGCTTCAGGCGGTACAGCTTCTGACCCGCTGGAACTGCCGGAGTCAGGTCCTCGTAAAACTGCGTATTTGTGAGCTCCCATCGATCGATCTTCAGGTCTGCGTTAGGGGCATTGGCGAAAACCGCGACTGCCAGAAGAACAAGTACTTTACTTACCCACATACTTCGGCACCTCCGGTACCACCATCGTCTGCGGATCGTGACTCCGCCACATGGGAAGCACATCAATTCTTCCCGTCCGGTAGGGGACCTGCGTTCTTTCCGCGGTTGCAAAATAGATCCAACACTGTCCGATCGGCAGGCGCGCAGTGATCCGCTTGCCCGCCGGGATCAGAGCGATCCGCTCCGGTTCCTTACCTGGATTACTCAGAAACACGAACACGTCCTGGCCCGCATCCGACGAAAACTCGACCTGGCCATATCCCGCGCCCACAAAGAGCAGCCAGGCGGCTGCGATTCCAAGAACCGCCGTCGACACCACAAGCGTCGGTGCCCGGTTGAGCAAGCGGCGATAGGCTGCCAGGCACTGCTGTTTGAAACCCTCCACATTCCCCGATCGTAGCGCCTCGACGAAAACAAGTGCCCCCCAAACGGCCAGCGCGACCGCGACACCGCCGCTGATGCGAGCCCGCCAGGGGTCGTCCGCCGGCAACACAATCATCAGCCACGCATACAACCCGACAGTCGCCACGATCAGGAAAAGGTGCGTAATCTGAACTATCCGCATCACGATCATTGTCCGGCTTACGAGCTAGGTTGCCAGAGGGTGGAGGCGCAATCGGCACGACATCGATCAACGGGCCATCGCTCCACAGGCTGTTGCACCCAGGACATCCAAGGCCTTCCCTGCAGCACTCAGCCAATATACAGCGCTTCCGGAGTCGAAAAGCTGGATTTCTAAACCAAGGAGTGCGGAGAGGTACCGCAAACTCAGGAATTCAATTCGCGATCACAAGCCGGGAATTCGGCCATAGTGGGTTGACTTTCTTCAGCAGCAAGACTCCGTCCGTACGACCTCAGAATCCAGACGGGTTGTGGGAGCGAAAGCAGTTCTGGATGACTTGATGTCGTCTTACTGCGATTAGTAACGGGAAGTCGGCTTGTAGGAAGTTGGCGCTTTTCGACGACAAAACAATCTGACAGATGGATGTCTCGGATTTCTAAACCAAAAGGCGGAAGTTGTGTCACAAAGCACGAGCAGGAATCCCCGAAAATCTTCATTCAGTTGCCTTTTTGCGAGCACGCGCTGCGGAGAAATTTTTCGCTGTTGGACTGCGCGGGTAGGCAACCAGTCGTCGCCTCAAGTTTCGGAACACGCCGGGCGAGATACTGACCACTTTCAGCCACACTATCGCTTGCAATTCGCCTCAACGATCGGACTTGAAGTGGGACTGTTTCTTGGGAATTTGTAGTAAATAGTGGCCGTTGATTCTCTGGTTAACTTCTTTATTGGACGCAAGTTACGCCAACGTCGGGACTTACGGAATTCAAAAAGGTAATGAAGGTTCGAATCCCACTCCCTCCGCCACGCAGTCTGAACTGCAGAGAAATTTCGCTGCCCTTGCCCCTGAAATGTGCGAAACATGCCCATTTTTCGCGGTGATTCCTCAGCAAACCGGACCGCAGAGAACGGAGTGCTAAGAGCGAACGGGGTGACTGTCCTGGCGTTTCCCCGTAGGACACATGCGCAGTCCGGTTTCAAGAGGGGCATAAGGCGAATGCAATGCGATCAGAAGCCGGGGATTCGGCCATAGCGAGTTGACTTTTCCCGGCGTCTTGGAAAGCGATTCGATGCTTCCCATAACCCCGTTTTTCGCCAATCCTGATCTCGCACGTTTCAGTTTTGTGTGGCAGCTAGAGCGGAGCTCATCTGCGGGAACTGATTGACAGTTCTTAAGGCCTCGCCGGATAATTGTCCACCAAAGTCCACGCGGGCTTTGGGCGGTGCCCATGGGTAGAGATGCGATCGATGTGCAAACGTTCGCGCGTAACCTTGAACGCTACCTTGATAATCCCTCTCCCAGCGGGTTGGACATCAAAACGCGGTTTCAGGATCTGCCTGGGTGGACCTCCCTGCAAGCTTTGATCGTTGTCGCGGGTTTCGAATCCGACTACGGTGTTACCGTTTCCGAGGATGAGTTCCAGCGAGCGAATACGGTCCACGACCTCTACCGCGTGGTTGTGCGGAGAATGGCCGAATAATGGCCATTTTCTCGATTCCTGATCTTCGAGTAAGCGGGGTTTGCACGGCTCTGCCGATTCAAGTGGTGCGCAACCAGGACTTGGATCTGCTGAGCAAAACTCAGATCGAGGCCTTCGAGCGAACCGTTGGGATTCGAACTCGAAGAATCGCGCCGGCCTCGGTTTGCGCATCGGATCTGTGCGTCGACGCTTCCCGCTTTCTGCTGGAGCGGGTGGGATTGCGCGCGGCAGATATTGGACTCCTTGTATTCGTAACGCAGACTCCCGATTATCCTCTGCCCGGCAACAGCATGTTAGCCCAGCGGCAGTTAGGCTTGCCCGCCTCGACTTACCTGCTCGATTTGAATCAGGGGTGCGCTGGGTATGTGTACGGACTGGCTTCGTTAGCTGGCCTCATGAGCGCAACCGGCATCGAGAAGGGCCTTCTTCTGGCCGGTGATACCCTAACGCGTATCGTGTCCACCCATGATGGAAGCACCCTGCCCATATTCTCCGACGCAGGCTCCGCTACTCTCGTCGAAAGAGACCCGGGATCGGATTTGATGTACTTCAATCTGGAAAACCAAGGGCAGGGCGCTGACGTCATCCAAATCAAAGGGGGAGGGGCAAGGCAGCCATTCGGTCCGGAGAGCCTCGTAATGAGCGAGGAATCGGACAATGTAGTTCGGGCCCCAATCCACCTTTCGATGCGCGGCATTGATGTTCTCCACTATTGCGCGAAGTATGTGGTGCCAAACATCAAAGAACTGCTGGCCTTCGCCAATGTCGACCGAGGCACTCCCGACTACTACGTTTTGCACCAGGCAAATCGGATCGTGAACGATTGTCTCGTACGCCAACTCGGCATTCCCGGTGATAAGGCTCCGGAAACACTGAGTGAATATGGCAATACAAGTTGCGCGAGCATCCCGGTCACGATGTGCCGACGGCTAAGCCAACAGTTGACTTCCGGCTCGGCCAGACTTCTTCTGTCGGGTTTTGGTTCGGGTTTTTCCTGGGGAAGCGCCCTAATCAGCGCGAAGTCTGTGCAATGCCCGGAGCCGCGCGAAATCAGTGAGGCCGATGGAATTTAAACCGCATATTTCCGTCGTAGTTCCCGTCTTCAACAGTGCGGAAACGCTTCCCGAATTGTTTTCTGGGATTCGGGAAACAATGGCTTTTTTAAACCTGCAATTCGAAGCTTTGTTGATCGACGACAGCAGTACGGATGAATCCTGGAGAGTTATTCTCAATCTGAAGAACGAGCATGGTAATCTGGTGCGCGGCTTTCGGCTTGCGAGGAACTCGGGACAACAAGCCGCCACCTATTGCGGCCTGCTCCAGTCCCGGGGCGAGTGGGTGATCACGCTCGATGATGACTTACAGCCGCACCCGCGCGAGATCATCAAACTTTGGCAACACGCCCAAGCACAGCCATCTGACATTTTGTACGGGATCTACGGCCGGCGCAGGCATAGTTTGGTACATCGCGCCGGATCCAGGTTGTTCCGGGTGTTGCTGAGGCGAGTCGCGCCAGCTTTTCCTGATGGATCATCGTTTCGTTTGATCCGCTCCCAAGTGTTGCAATCCATCGCGACACGGCCAGGACCTTGGGTGCTCGTCGATCCGGTGTTAGCTTGGCAGACTTCACACATTGCCACCGTGCCAGTCGAGCACGGTGGTCGCCGCTCCGGCCAGTCTGGATATTCGCTGGTCAGACTCGTTGAAATCGCCTGGACTCTGTTGATCACTTACAGCAAGCTGCCACTGCGCTTGATGACCGTATTCGGATTTCTTTCCTCGATCGTCTCATTTGCGCTGGGACTTTACTACCTGTTTCTGAAACTCACGGTGGGCGCCCCGGTGGGCTTTTCTGCGTTGATTGTGACCATCACTTTCTCTTCGGGGTTGATCCTCTTGAGCCTGGGCATGATAGGAGAGTACATCTCGCAAATTCACACCATGGGATCCGGAGAGCCCGCATTTATTATCAAGGCCATGGTCTAATGGCCGAATGCGTTTCACACGTTTTGGCATAACGCTGGGGAAACTACAGCGCCAACACCTCGAACAAGTGCGCTGCTGGCGAAATAGCGACCTCGTCCTGCCCTATATGCGCTATCGCGAGGTGATCCAGCCGGAAGACCAGGTACGCTGGTTCGAAGCGATAGATCCAGCTAAGAACTGGTATTTCGTCGCCTATAAATGGGATGTCCCATTCGCGCTGTTTCATATCAGGGACATCGACTGGTCGAAAGCCTTCGGCGAGTCAGGCGGATTCGTCGGAGACCCGAACTTGCTGGGACGGCCAGAACCGGCGCGAGCAACTCTTGCATTGATGGACTTCGCTTTCTTTCTCTTGCAACTTCAATCCCTGCAAGCTCACTACAATCCTCACTTACCGGGAATCGCTCGATTCAACGAACAGCTGGGTTATCAGATAGTCGGCCAGGAAACAGACGGTTTTTGGCGCGCCAGGGTTGACGCAGAGCGGTACTTGAAATGCGCCAGAGTATTTCGACAAGCCGCTTTGTCGCTTTATGGACCCTCAGCGATTCTCGACGAGCTGGACCCATCGTTATCCGACCGGGTAGAGCAACTTCAGAGGTCGTCGCCCCAGGAGTTTCAAGTCAAGCTATGAAGCGGTTAAAACTTGATCGCCAGCGCCGAGGTTCGAGCAGCAGGGCTAACCGAATCGGAATTGCAGGATGCAGGCCCCATCGCACCATGCGGTAGAGCACGTTGCGGTCCCCCCAGGGGAATTTGCGGCTGTCTAGATCCGGCCACAAGATGCGAATGGTGCGCCAGAACTCACTCTTGTTGAACTTAAGGTATTCCGGGTCTCTCTTCTTGAAGATCTCCATGCCCACGTGAAAGGTAAGCAGATCGCGGTCGAACAGAGCGAATCTCTGCGCGTGGCAGAACAGATTCTGAGAGAAGATCATTTCGATGAAGGGGATGCCCACACAAACGCATCCGAATCTAAACCTGGGATAGAGCGAGCGGTGAAAGACAAAGCAATCGAATCCCGGATGTGGAGAGCCCTGCAATTGGTAGATTTCAGGCAGCTGGTCCACTGTCCGGTAATGACCCGGAACCCGGCGACGGTTGATGATAAAAGCATCCAGCCCAGTTCGGATTCTGGCCGCCACCTCCTGATAAAAAGAGGGATGCAAGATGATATCCACGTTGGTGTAGATGAGATAAGGCGCAGTTGATTCAGTGTAAAGCCGCTCAACCAAGTCGCCTATCAGGGGCAATTTCCTGTTCACAGAAAACTTCTGCATGTCGGCCGCAGATCGTTCCAGGTCGCTGGTTTGGGTAAAAAATGGCGGAATGATTTCGCGATCTTCGGGAAACTGAGTGGTCAGCAAATCTACGCGGGCGACGCCATTGGCCTGGACCGCGGCGTGCCTCATCGACTCGAAGGTGAGAGGTTGCGCGTAGGTGAGGTCGCTATCCACCGGAAGGCGCACCGGATTGATGAGATGAGCAATATGAATTCTGTCATCCATCCTATGGAGCTCTTCGCGAGTCGATCTTCAAAGAAGCCTGGACGCTGGGCGAGGAAAGCACTGCAAGTGCAAGAGTGTTCTGCGGATCCTTGGCCACAACCTCCCGCGCCAATTCGAGAGCATGACCATAATCCTGCATGCGAAAGAAATAGCTGGCCTGAAGCGCTTCCAGACTGATGTTTGCTGGGAACCATTTCCGAGCTGTGCTCGTCATCGCGCCCAGGTTCTCGATCTTATTTCCTAGCAGGTAGGCGCGCCCAAGGGCCACATACGCTTCTTCCATCTGTGGATTCAGCAAGACAGCCTTCTCCAGATAGGGGATCGCCAGATTGGTATCCTGCTCTGCCGCGTACAAGGCTCCCAGGCAAAAGTAGCTGTCGGGGCTGAGAGGCTCCAGGCTCTGCGCCTTGAGGAACGCAAGTTCGGCCTTATCGTAAATTCCACGCTCGGCAAACAGTTTGCCAATTTCAATCCAGGCCGCCTGAAAGTCGGGATAGATTCGTATCGCCGCTGTGAACGCCCGCATCGCGGCTGCTTGTCGCTCCTCTTTAAGCTCGGGGGCAGAGGTTTCGTAACCTTCCTTGTTGAGGGTATATCCGTAAATGGCCTGCGCGGCCGCATTGTTCTGCATGTAGCGGATGCGATTGTGGATGAGGGTGGAATCATTCCGCCAGTCGCGGTTACCGACTACGGTTCGCGCAAAATACGCCGTGAGCACAATCGCAAAGAGGAAGAGCACCGCTCTTGCCCGCACACCCTTTACCACAGGGACACGCAAGTCGAGCGCTGCCACCTTGAACCCGCAATAGACAGCCACGATCACCAGCCCTACCGACGGAATGAACATATAGCGATCCGCCATGGTGTCGGGCGCGAAGAATAGCAAGTTGGAGTACACGGAATAGGTAACGCCAAAAAATGCCAGGCCAAAGCCTAGGGGAAGCTTGCTCTTCCAGGTCTTCCAAACCAACGCCGCCAACGCCGCCAAAGCGGCAATCACGAGCCAAAGAGTAGGGTCCGTCCAATGGTTGAGCGAAATCTGGTCGTATCCATATTGGTGAATCAGAGGGTGGGGGTAAAGAAACAAAAGTCCATATCGGGCCATGATGACCAACGCCGTTGGTTTAATGGTTTCGGTGTGCGCCGACCACAGGAAGATGTTGTTCAGGACGCTGGAATTGAGGTGCAACGGCGTATCGTTGGAAACCGTATTCTGAATATGCCTGATCACCACAACCAACGCCAGGCTGCATACGGCGATAACACCGCCGGTCAGTAACTGCGCCCGGCTCAGTCTCAACTCTTTCGCGCGATGCCAAGCCACTAGGAGAACGACCGGAAGCAGGGTGACGGCATTGCTCTTGCACAAGCACGCTGACAGAAAGCAGGCAACACCGGCGACCGACAGCAGCCAGCGGCGCTGCTCGAGCGACTTGACCAGAAGCATCACCGCCGCAAGACCAAACAAGAGCGCCAGAATCTCGTCGCGCCCTTTGATGTTCGCGACCACCTCGACATGAAGCGGATGAACAACAAACAGCGTGGCCGCCAACAAAGGGAACGGCCAACTCAGCCCGAAAAAGACAAAGCGAATGAACTCGTACACGATCACACAGGTGATGGCGTACCACAGAATATTGAACACGTGTCCCGCGTGAGGGCTTCCCCGGAACAGATCGTACTCAATGGCATGAAGCGCCTGCGGAAGCGGCCGGTATTCGCCCTTGTAGGGAATACTGACGCGCTTCGTAAAGATGTCTGCCAGACCCTTGATGCCTTTTGTGGTGTAGCTATTGCCGGTAATGACCAGCTTGTCATCCCAGGCATAGTCGTAACTGACCGTGTTGCAATATTGAAGGCACGCCAGGAAAAACACAAAGACGGAGATCAGCCTTGGATCGGGCGCTTGGCGGACCATTGTGTGAGTTAGATTCAACGCCCCAAAGACTACCACCGAACCCGGAGCCAACTAAAGCTGCCGTTGCTCGTCAAGAGCCTCGCGATGCGCTCCTAATAAGTTTTGAATCGGCGAAGGGGTCACTGACCCTTTTGCAAAACTGGCTTCAATTTCCGGGAGCGGGCCTTTCAAGCACAACCTTGTGCACTCCCGCGCCCCTCGTGCCCACCCAGACGTCAAAGGCGTTGGTCGAGGCGTTAAATCTTCCCGGGCTAAAGTAGGCAAAGATGGGAGCTGGAATTCCCGGAGTGGCCGAAGTCGGGCTGATGTTATTGCTCACCGTCTGCCAGGTGGAACCGTTATCGATTGACACGAAGACGCCCGAATCGATGGCCCCTGCCACAATCGTCGTTGAATCGAGCGGATCAAACTTGAACAAGGAAGGCTGCCAATAGGTATTGAAATTGAGGAATCCAGTCGCTCTGCCTTGATTGGCCTGATTGACAAATACGGCACCGCCTCCCGTCGGCGAGATTCCCAGCATCAGGTTTTCCAAGTTTTGCAACCGAGTCCAGTTCGTCCCAAAGTCTGGCGTGATAAAGATCTGGAAGTTCCCCGTGGCGTTATCGATACCCGAGATGATCACATGATTCGCGTCTGTGGGGTCTACGTCATAAGCCGTGACAGTGCCGATATTGCCGGGCAGAGGCAACGGAACCCAGTTGCTGCCGGGCGTAGCGCCAACCATCGTGGATCGGAATACCAATCCCTGTGATTCGGGATCGCCGTTTCCCGTGTGAAATAAGACGTTGGGTTGTCCCTGGAGATTTGCAACTTTTACGTTCCCTGTACCAGAAGTCGCTGAAGTCGGAGACTTCAATGACGTCCACGAAGGACTGCCAATATTATTTGTGAAGTAAACGTCCCCACCAACGCAGGAAGACGACCCACATACGTTGACAACGTATCCCGTGCCGCCGAATGGAGTGTTCTCTCGACCGTTGTTGAAAGGAGTAAATAAGCGCTGACCCGACGGATAAGTGGAGAGCTCTCCGCCGCTTGATCCGTCCTGGTTTCTAAGAATAAGCGGGAATCCAGCCGGTGCACATGTCCCTCCAGAGCAACCCTCGATTGCAACGATCTTACCGGCTCCTTCCGTATTGTGCATGAGGTCGCAGCAGGTGTAGTTGTTCCAGTTCGGCCCGGGAGGATTTTGCCCTTCGGCGACGTTGGTCGCGGCCCATCCCCCGTCGTCCTGCAAACCATAGGTGAGAGCGTGTTGCCCCTGCGACACCCGCACCCCATCGAAGCCCCAAAGCCAGGTCGCGTGCGGAGTGATGTTGGGTTGCGTCCAACTGGGGCCTTGGCATCCCGGGTTGTTGGGATTGGTGTTTCGGTAGATACCGCCATCGCCGCTGTACACAGAGGGACATGCACCGGCGGTGAATCGCGGGTCGAACAGGACGTCCCCGGTGTCGTCGTGTGCGTTATCCTGCACGCTCGACCAACTGTTCACCGGGGCGCGAGGCGCACCGCCGGGAGCAAGGGTCGAAGGCGTAACCGCCGTGGCCTTGAAAAGATTGATATCGCCGTACCACACGTCGAATTGACTGGAACTGGAAAGCTGGTTGGTCTTGAGGAAGGGGATTCGTCCTTGTACGTTCGTAGCGCTACCCAGCAAAGGCAAGGTCAGAGACGTTGGCCAGGTAGCGCCGCCGTCGTCAGACTCAAAGATGTTGGTGCCGCCGGTCTCCGCCAACAGCACGTAGTTCTCGCGGGGCGACGCTACGATCGAGGCGAGGTCGCCGCTGTTACCGGGCAAAGGTCCAAGCGGCGCGCCTCCGATGGGGGTCCAAGTCGCGCCATTACTCGTGGAACGAAGATGGCCATTATCGCCAATGACATCCACAACACCAGAGCCCTGGGCGATGACCGCATAGATTTGCTCGGCTGCATCGACGGGTGAGGGATCGATGAACGTCCAGCTCACACCAGCATCGAGTGAACGGGCCAGGCCGCAACTCGTTCCCACAAAAACGGTCGCCGTGTTGGTCGGGTCGATGGCAATTTGCCAGGCCGAGGGCTGGGTCTTTCGCTGGGCAATTGAGCAGTTGAGTGTGTTCAGCTTTGCGAAATTGACCGCAGTCCAGGTGGTGCCCGCGTCTTTGCTTACGCTAATCCCCGATTGCGGATTTACCCGGCCGTCGAAGAAAGAAGTCGCGTATACCTTTTGACTATTCCGGGGATCGACTTTGACATCCCAGGTTGCCGAAGGAATGAAGGTGTTGATCCTTACCCAGGTGTTGCCCTGATCGAAACTCTGGTACAGTCCACCCCACTCAGAAGCCGCATAGACCTTGCTGAAGTCACTCGCCGCGCCCACGTGATTGATCCGGCCGCCGCTGGAGCTGTTCCTGTCCCCGTTGGAGTTGTTGGGATTGATGTCAAACCATGTGCTGGTGAGTTGTCCGAAGGCTGAAACGCAAACACCCAACCACATCGTAAGGAACATTGCCGCCCGGCGGGCTCTACGCTCTGTCACACTCGCAGTATCTGGCATAAGAGCGCTCTTCCTTCAAAATGAAACTGGGCATACGGGAGCGAGAAAAATAAACTCTTGCTCGGTTGCCCACTCTTTCCCGACCAAATGACTGACGCGTATGGTGTTGCTGATTCCTTCGCTCAACTCCCGGACGACCACTGTTTGCTTGGTAAACTGCCGATTAGTTGCTGGATCTTGCAGCAACACCGCCCTGTAATCCATCAGCTTCGGAAACAACCCCGGACCCGTCAGCAACACGGCCTCGGGATTGTTCACCAGAGCGCTGTTGGACGGTAGAGTGAACCGCTTGAGCTTGTCTGTTGAGAAGGCACTGGAATAAAAGTTACGCGCAAAAGGATCGTGGTGAAGGCCCAGATCGAAGCGCCGGACCTGCGCTTCCGTTTGCGTGGCCTGCGCCGAAGAGGCGCGCACCTCGATGACCTGTCCGGACATCTCATTCCAGCTGATTGTCACTTGTGGCACATATCCACGAGCGTCTGGAGAAAAGACGCATTCGGAAAAAGTGATGGGTTCTGGAGGTGCGGGTTCGCGCTTTTTGGGGGGGACCACAGCCAAGGCTAGGTCCGGTGAGGAGCTGATAAACTGCCGCCAGGTTTTCGGGAAATCTTTGAACACCGGGTCCACGGGTTTGCTATTCACCGTGACGTTCTGACCCAAGTTTACCCCGTCATGCTCGCCCCGCTCACCTCGACCGCGGCATCCGCTCGTGAACACCACGAGGACGATCAAGACTAAGCGCATCCAACGCATAATTGCCACTCCGATGCGGCAGACTGGGTGCTATAGTACCCCCAGAAATCCTGTGGGTCAATACAGTTTGACAGGTCGCGGACCAGCAGTTCAACGAACCTTCTGGGAAACCTATACCCCGCGGAATATTGTGAATGAAATCAAGTTCCGGTTATCGTCCTTGGCGAGGTCCCGGTCCAAGTCCAGCGATCAATCGGAGATTGAAATCGCCTATGACCGCAGTCATGCCGAGAGCGTCGGACAGTTTTACGACACTTACCACGATCAGTTCATGAAGGTGTACGGCGATGTGATCCAGGCCTTCCGAACGAAGGACATCACCGACCTATTGAACCACCAGATTAAGGCGATCGGGTTTCAGCACGGACAGCGCGTATTGGATGCTGGCTGCGGCACGGCAGCGCCTGCAATATATTTTGCGCGCCGAACCGACCTCATTATCGATGCCATTACCATTTCTAAAGTTCAGTACGACGTTGCAAACCAGAAAATTGACGAGGCTGGCCTTCGGGATCGAGTAAGGATTAGGCATGGTGATTACCACGAACTGAAGGAATACTTCGATGCAGGTGCCTATGACATCGTGTATTTTCTGGAATCCTTCGGTCACTCGACCGCCAAGAGAAGGCTAATTAAGGCCTCTTGGGATATGTTGAAACCTGGAGGAACACTCTATGTCAAAGATCTCTTCACGCGCATACCCCTGCGGCGTGAACACGAGGAAAAGATCCGGCATGAGATCCGCAAGATCAACCAAGCCTATCGTTATGAGGTTGCCGACTTGAACGCGGTTCTCGATGACCTGCGGGCCCATGGATTTCTGCTTACCTCACTAAAGGCCGTCGAATTGGACTTGGATCAGTTCGAAGATCTCGCCATTTCTAATGAATTTCAGGAACTGACCGGCTTGGCGCTTATCCAGGATTGGAATGAATATGTATTTCCGGTGGACTTCTTCGAGATCAAGTGCATGAAGCCGGAGTTCAGTCTGAGTGAAAGACTCGATAGGCATTTTCTTCAGAATCGCTATCATGCCCATCACGAATACAAGGCAAAAGCATTTAGTCCAACACACTTTTCGGTGTGTTGCTGAAGCCGCTCGATCTGACGCTAGTCCGCAGAGTTTTGTGAACGGCGCCAATCACTCTTTCTACGTCATCGTCTGTGAGCTTCGGGCTTAGCGGCAAGCTGACGGTTTGCCCGCCAATACTCCATGCCACCGGCCAAGCCTCCGGTTTCCATCCGAATGACTCGCGATAAACAGGATGCTCGGCGATGCTTGGGTAGTGAACCCCTACGCCGATACCAAGTTGGCTCATGCCCTCCAGGAATTCATCCCGTGTGATACCCGCCCTCGCCTTATCGATCAACAGGGTGAAGAGATGGCAGGCGTGCCGTGTGCCGGGCTCAGGGTCCGTTGGAAGTTTAACGGGCAGATCTCTAAGAGCCTCCTGATAGCGCGACCATATCACGCTCCGTCGTTGCCAATTTTCTTCCAACCGACGCAGTTGGTGAATGCCGAGCGCCGCCTGCAAATCCATCATGTTGTATTTGAATCCGACGTCCACCGCGTAGTAGTGGCTGTAGCCCGTGTCTTGAAAACGGCTCCAGGCGTCTTTACTAAGGCCGTGCAGGGCCAGAATCTTGATCTTATCGAGGTCCTGCGAATCTCGTGCGATGACCATTCCACCTTCGCCGGTGGTCATGTTCTTTGTGACATAAAAGCTGAAGCAACCGAAATGACCTATCGTGCCGCTGGCCTTGCCGTGGTAGGTGGCTTCGATTGCGTGGGCGCAATCTTCCACGACGCGCAGGCCATGGCGGCGCGCGATCACGATCAGTGCATCCATATCGCAGGGGCGCCCGGCAAAATGAACCGGCACGAGGGCGCGAGTCCGTGATGTGATCCTGGCTTCAACATCTCGAGGATCGAGGTTCATGGTAAGCGGATCGATGTCTGCCAGCACGGGACGACCGCCGGAATGGATAATTGAGTTCACAGTGCTGCAGAATGTCAGTGCCGAAGTAATGACCTCATCGTCGGGCTCGATGCCGACGGCGCGGATGCTCAGGTGAAGGGCGGCGGAACAGGACCCCACGGCCGCAGCTTGGTCCACGCCCTTGAAAGCTGCAAAATCCCTCTCGAACCGAGCCACGCGAGGGCCGGTGCCAATCCAACCCGAGCGCAGGCACGCCACGACCTCGTCGATTTCGTCATCTAGAATCTGCGGCTGGCCAAACACAATAGGCTCACAGATTTCATCTGCGGCGATCGGTCGGTTTGTGAGTTTGGTATTCATGATCCCATGCCAATCGGCGCAATCTCATGACCGATCGGCTTGACGCACATACTATAATCCCTCGAGTTATGACAAGCCATATCCTGAAGAGGCGTGAGGATTCCTACCTTTCTGTGATCGTTACTTCGCGGAACGACGACCATGGGGGGAATCTCCTGAAGAGGATGCGGCTTTTCCAGAACGGCCTGATGGAGCAGACACGCCGTTATAACTTCCCAATTGAACTGATCATAGTAGAGTGGAACCCCCCAAAGGATCGGCCACGATTGCAGGAGGTGCTCCCGAAACCAAGCAAAGACGATTGCCTGGAGCTTCGCTTCATCACAGTGCCTGCCGAGATTCACAGCCGCCATCGGCGCGCATCGGACATTCCCCTCTTTCAGATGATCGCCAAAAATGTTGGGATTCGCCGGGCACGAGGCGCCTTCATCCTGTGTACCAACATTGACTTGTTGTTCTCGGATGCACTGTTTCGCACTCTGGCCGATAAAACGTTGAGTGGAGGCGCATACTATCGGGCTAAACGATGCGAAATTCCCGACGGCATCGATCCGCGATGGAGTCTTACTCAGCAGCTCGACTGGTGCGAACGGAACGTCATTCGGCGGCTGGGCCGCGACCTGCGATTTGGAAATTTCAATTTGGAGTTGCTCGGCCTCCAGAATAAGAGCTACATAACGAAGTGGCTCCTCGATAAGATGGCTCTCGGTATGGGATTTTATTGGAGCCCGCAAAAACGATCTTTTTACCAACTGGATCTATTCGCCTGCGGAGACTTTACCTTGATGTCACGGGAGGCGTGGCACGCGATCCAGGGGTACGTTGAACTCGATCTGTACTCCTTGCATATCGATTCCCTCGGATTAGTCGCTGCCGCAGCCATGGGTTACCGGCAGCACGTTTTTCCGCCAGGGGCCTGCACATATCACATCGATCACGCCACGGGATGGGAGGCACTTTCACCAATTGAGAAAGTCAGATTGATGGCCGATCGCCCAGCGCTTGACTATGCTCTAGTGCAGGAAGTAGGGCTGCACGCGCTCGAGAAAAAACAGCCCTTCGATCTGAATTCCTCCAACTGGGGATACGCTGACGTCGAACTGGAAGAAGTGGTATTTTCTGCCGACGCCTCGGCGACCAGTCATGCGGTCGCCCAGACAATTTCGGTGGGCGGGTGAATCTTGGAGAGAGTTGCAGTCATCGGGATCGGGCGAATTGGTCTGTGCCTGGCCTTGAACCTGGAGCGGGCTGGCTATGACGTGCTCGGCGTTGATCAGAATTCAGAGTATGTCAAGCAAGTAGGCGAAAAAACACTTCGCTCCCCGGAACCCGGAGTCGAAGAGGCGCTGAAGGCGGCTCGCAATTTCCGAGTATCCGAACATGCCAGCTCCATTCGAGACTTCGTACCCGATCTGCTGTTCGTCGCAGTAGATACCCCGACAGCCGTAGGTGGCGGTTACGATCACAGTCATGTCGACCGTGTTTTGGTGGAGCTGTTCAGCCTCGAGCCGTGGCAGCCGCGGGTTGAACTCACACTCATATGCACAACTTTCCCGGGTTATTGTGATTCGAAATCGAGTCTGGCAAGAGTCCACTCGTATGCTCTGAGTTACAACCCTGGATTCATAGCTCATGGAACCATACTTCGGGACCAGCGGGCTCCCGATCAAATCCTGATTGGCGAAGCTGACGCAATCGCGGGCGAGAAATTGGCGAGCATCTATCTCCGGATGTGCGTCAACCGTCCTCTGATACATCGCATGACACCTTTGAGCGCGGAGATCGCCAAGCTCGCGACGAATTGTGCACTCACCATGAAGATCGCGTTTGCCAACGCGATCGGGGACCTGGCGACGGCTGTCGGCGCCTCGCCTGAGCAGATCCTCGCTGTCGTGGGCGGGGATTCGCGCATCGGGAGTAAGTTTCTGAAATACGGCTTCGGCTACGGCGGAGCCTGTTTGACCCGAGACAACCGGGCATTGAACTTGTTTGCCAACGAAACCAACCACCAGTTGCTGCTGGCTCTCGCGACCGATGAAATGAACCGCCAGCACCTTGCGTTTCAGGTCAACCGGTACTTAAACACATACCGTGAAGACGAGCCGATTCATTTTGATTCGGTAACCTACAAGCCTGGGACCGAAATTCTGGAAGAATCCCAGCCGCTGGCGCTCGCTGTACAACTCGCTCGGGCAGGACGAAGGATCGTAATTCACGAATGCTCGGCAGTGCTGGAAGTTCTTCGCAGGCAATTTGGTGATTTGTTCATGTATGAGATTCGTGCCGATGAAGATTCCAGCCATCCCGACCCTCTACAGTTTGCGGTGCGAGGGCGCTCTCCGGCGGCGGACTAGCCCTCACTAGAGGAGCACCATGTCAGGCAGAAGCGCGGGTGAATTTGCGACAGGCAAGAGCACGCAACGCGTCCACCCCTGAAGAGTTCGGGAAACTCTTGAGTGTTGCAATCGCCGAGTCCAGATGTCGCTGCCGGACCTCAAGCACCTGATCGAAGATCCCATGTTGCTCTAATAGTTCGATCAACTCGTCGCGATTGCACCCAACATCCTCTAACTGGTCCAACTTTCTGCGTACCGCGTCGTCGGGCGCTTTACGGAGATAGATCAGAGGCAGCATGGGACGACCTTCGGCAAGCGAGTTGCCCACAGGTTTGCCCAAGGCGCCCGGCTCGCCAATTAGATCGAGAAGGTCGTCGTCGATTTGGAATGCGATGCCGACTTGCTGCCCATAACAGCGAATCTGGTCCAGTTGCGCGGTGTTTCCACCGCCCAGAAGAACTCCCAAAACCCCGGCAGCAACGAAGGGAGCTGCTGTTTTTCGAGCGATGATGGCGGAATACTGTTCCTCGGCAATCCAACGCGCGGCGCATAGCTCTTCGTACTGACCGCGGCAGCAATCGATGGCAAGAAGGTTGAGGGCTTCCATGGCCCGCAGCACCCTCGCGGCCGGGTGACACGCCTGCGCTTCGGATAACGCCGCAAACGCCCGCAGGAGCAGGTCGTCACCGATCACCAGTGCTTTACCGACACCCAGCAGTTCATGGAGCGAGATTATTCCGCGGCGGTGCGAAGCGTGGTCAATAATGTCGTCGTGGAAAAGGGAGGCGCCGTGCAGCAACTCGACCGCCTCAGCCGCCATCACCACATCTTCAGGGTTGCCGCCTACCGACATAGATGCCGCGAACACCATGAATGCGCGCAGCATCTTTCCGCGCTCAAAATATCGGCAGAGCAAATCGCCGGCCGGGGCATCGCAAAGACGTACATGTAATCCTTGCCGGGTGCGCTCGATATAACTGGAGAGGTTAACTGATAAGTCTAGGAAGTTGGGCATCTCCGATATGGCTGGAACGCTACGACTCACGGTCAGCCCTCCCTTTCACATGAGTTGCCCCATAGCGAGCAGGAATTGTTCTCATCCTCGTCCCGGCAAGTCTTGGCCGGCTCGCTTCAGCCATTGCGCACCATCCTGCAACTCGGGTTCCGCGCAGAGAGTCTGGAGAATACCACAGCAGCTGATTGTGCGGCGATTGCCGATCGCAAACCAACCGCGGCCGTCAAACTTTTTGCTATCGCTCCAACTACTGCTAGCACAGGCTGCCTAAATGACGAGTCAGGCGTTGGCAATGCTACGGGCGATTACCTTATCTAGAATCTCCACATGGCGTCCGATCAGCGGGTGACCATGAATGGCAGCGCTTGCATTTTTTCCCAGACGCTGTGCCAGTTCGTTGTCATGAGCTAGACGGACCATGGCTGCGGCCATTGCGTCGACGTCGTACTCAGGGACAAGCAGGCCGGTCACATCGTGGTCAATCAGTTCAAGAATTCCTGGATGGCGAGTAGCGACCACCGGCAGTCCGCTCGCCAAGGACTCCATAATCGCGACCGGCTTTCCTTCCATATCCCCATTCTCCGGAGTGATAACGGAGTGCTGGACGAAAACCCGTGAACGCCGCATTTCCATCGCGACTTCTTTATGTGACAGTATCCCCTTAAAGTCGACGCGATCTTGCAGACCGAGCGCTTTGACCAGGATCACACAGGCTTCGAACAGCTCACCTCCTCCTCCCTTCCCAACCATAGTGAGCGTGGCATGCGGAAGAATCAGCGCGACCCGGTGGAAGGCGAGGATAGTCAAGTGGGGGCTCTTCGTTTCGGCGAAACGTCCTACGGCGAGAAACCGCGGTGGCAGAGTACTATGGTCCGAATAGGGGAACCGCTCGAGGTCGACGAAAGCAGGTAGATGAACGAGCTTTTCCCTGGGAGCGCCAAGCTGCTTGAGACGATCCAACATGGTCTCTGACACGCCCACAATGCACGCGGCCTCCCGAAACAGGGTCGCGTACCCCAAGGCACATTGCCGCAATGTCTCCTTGTTAAAGATGTCATAACCATGAAAGCACACCACCAGCGGTAAACCGAGGTCTCTCGCGATTGGCAGCATCGCAACGCCGACCGGACCAAATTCAGCGAGGATCAGTTGCACTCGTTTCGCTTGCAAGTAACTGGCAATGCTATTTTTCAGGAAATGGTCGGTCTCTAAATGCAGCCCGGCCTCGAGGAGTTGAGCGAGAGATTGCAGGTTGGGCAGGAAATGGCGATGGTCGTCGTCATATCTGGGGAGTTCACCGCCATGCAGGTAGTACACGTTGTAGGGGAGGCGGGGCACCAACCCTTGAACGAATGTTTCCGTGTACTTGGCTCGATTGACATTGGCAACAGCAATATTAGGGCGGCCGGCAACTTTGGGTGTGTTTGCCTGTCCGCTGGAATCATTGCGTACGACGCTGGCGGCTCCATCGCGCGAACGCCGCCCAAGCCTCGCGCTAGCATCTGAACCATGCGCCAGCATCATCAGAGGCCAAGCCAGCACGCGAAGATCAAGAACATCGCTCGCATAATAAAACAGTACTGCGTGCCCCAGAAGGAGCAGACCGAATCGCCAATCCATCAATGCGAGCCTCGTGAGAAGCACCAGGGGCAGAATGTCCTGATACATCCGATCGGCTGGAATCTTCGAGAAACTACACGTTAGAACTGGGTAACGGCGAGCGAGAATGAGAACCGCATGAAATGACGTTGATAACAAGAAAAGGCCGAAAATCACAAGAATGAGGAACCTTCGGCCTTCGGTGACGATTAACAGATACGCAAGAAAGCCGAGGAACTCAACCGGCATTATGACGTCTCGGATCAGTTCATGGACGTACCAATTTCCTTTTTGAGTCGCCAGTGTCGGTGTACCACTCCTGATGTCATTGACGCGGTCGAGTGCGAGATGGTTCAGGAAATGCCTTATACCCAGCGCGGATTGCCAGACAAAAAGAGCAGCTAGGAGCAGAGGATTGTGCGCTCGCGCCTCAGCGAGGAAGAACGTATGCGCGGCCAACACCGCTGGAACAGAATACGCATAACCACTGTCAGCCAAGATAGCCAAAACCCGTCGGCCTTTCAGCCGCAACGGAGGAATGGAATACGCCAACAGGAGCGCGGCTTCGAGCAGCAGGAGCAGGGCCGATACCCCGTCGAAAGGCAGCACCAGCCATGGGAGAGATGCTATCGCGAGCAGGCTGGCCAACAAACCATATCGCTTCCACTGGGTCATGCCTGCCAGAAAATTCCTTTTGCCCGCCGCGGCATCGGTGTCTATGTCGTACCAATCGTTAATCACATGGCCGCAACTGCCGATCCCGATGATCGTTAATACAGAAAACATCACCAGGAGAATGGACCGCGGGAAAGGAAGCCCGGTCATCAGCACGACGGAATAGAGGATTGCCAGAAGGTTCGCTGCCTTAGGCTTCCACCAGCGCTCCAGTTTGACGGTGGCGATGACCTTTTGAATGCTAAACCGAATCAGGCCTTCGCTATGGTCCGTACTTAAGGTCGTCGTCACTGGTTCGAATTGCTCCCAGGCAGGTCATTGTAGAGCGTCAAGCCGTCGCGGACAACGCGCGAATGTCTTTCAGAAGGAATGCAGGGAATGCTAAGATGACTTGGTTCTTGGGGACTGCTTACAGCGGAATTGGCCGGGCTGAGAGGGCTCCCTCCGCCGACCGACGCGTGAGATCGAGTTTTCCCAACGCCGGAGGACGGAGCGTGAAGGCGCTACTGAAAGGTCCTAAGCTCCAAGCGGATTTCGAGCGCCAGGGATTCGTGGTTACGCGCCTCTTCTCAGACGCACAAGTGAGCGCCCTGCTGGACCTGTATCACCAAAACATTCGAGAAAAGGTTTCGGGGCTGTACGAGAGCAGCCGCCACAACCCCTATGATGTGAATCGGCATATCAACGAATCCATTCGCGATCAGATTGCGATCGCTGGCAAAGAATTATTTCTTCCGTCGAAGCTCTATGGCGGCACCTTCATGGTGAAATCGCACACCGATTCAGATGTGCTTCCCCTGCATCGCGATTGGAGCATTGTCGAACCAGAGAAATACCAGACATTCTTTGTGTGGTGTCCACTCGTGGATGTTTCAGCCGTGAACGGGTGCCTGTTCGTCTTATCGGGCAGCCATAAATATTTCCAGTCGCTTGGTTCGGGGAGCTATCCGAGTGATCGATTCATTCTCCCTCCCGACCTGCACAAGCATACTTTGGATGTCTCCTTAAGAGCTGGAGAGGCGATTCTGTATTCGGATGATCTGTTTCACGGCAGTCACGCGAATAACGGACCGGGCGACCGCATCGTAGTGACGGCTCAGATCATGGAGGAAGAAGCCGAACTAGTGTATTTCCACAAAGCCAGTGATCGGGAGGTCGATGTTTATCAGGCGGATGAGGAGTTCTACCTGACTCATATCGATCAACTAGCGAAGGGCCGTCTGCCGGCAAACAGCCGGAAGCTCTACCGCCGTCCCTATCGACACGTTCCAGTCACCGACGACATTCTACAGGCCAAAATACGAGAACATTTTCCATCGGCAGGGAATAAAGTCATGAAACACTTGTTCAGAGACGCTAGTACGCAGGCAGAGTTCGAAAGAGATGGATACACCGTAATCGATCTGCTCGATCAGGCGCAGGTCGATGACCTAAAGGCTTTTTATTACGGGCTGGAGCGGCCTGCGGTTTCTGGATATGGCTTCCAGGTGAGTCTCGATAACGCGAGCCCAGATTTCGTCCGCACCGTCTCAGAACGACTTACTACAGCAGTGGGCGCAAGCGTAGACAAGCATTTCAAAGATCACAGAATCTTCACCTCGAGCTTCGTCACCAAGTCTAAGGCTCCGCTCGGCGTGGTGCCGCCTCATCAAGATTGGACGTTTGTGGATGAGAGTGAGTTTTGGTCCGCGACGATTTGGTGCCCTTTGGTGGACGTCTGCATCGATAACGGTGCTCTGGGAGTAATCAAAGGTAGCCATCGTTTTTATGATCACGTACGGCCGTCACCCTCGCCGCAGTTTGCTCCGCCGTTCAAAGATCAATTGTTCGTCATTTTCCCTTACCTGAATATACTCGAACTCAAGGCCGGACAAGCTGTTGTATTCGACAATCGAACCATCCACGCTTCGCCGCCTAACATCACTGCTGAGGTGAGGGTGGCTTTCGGAATCGGAATCACGCACCAGGAAGCGAAAATCCGTCACTACTACTTGCTGCCCGCGCAGGACAAGCCTCTAATCGAAGGATATGAGGTGGGGCCCGATTTTTTCGAGAGCTACAACAATGCACGTTTATCGGCGATGCACAGCTCTGGGACAAAACCGAAAAAACTGAACAGTTTAGGAATCTTCTCTTTGTGTCCCCGACAGTATGAAGCAAATCAATTAAAGGAAGCCATGGTGGCCGCTGGCAACAAGGAAGACAGAGTGCTGGTCAGTAAGATGACCAGCCTCTTCGGCAACCTCAACAGCCAGGAGAAAGGCGCCTTCGTAGGCATGGGGCAAGAATCACCGTCAGTCCCCGTGCAGAAGGCGCTCCCTTTTTGGAAGGTCTATACGCCGCGAAATATCGCGAGAGAAATACGCTATCGCTTAACCAAGTAGCCGGTAGTCGGTCACTTCGATTGTTGCTCCCAGGCGCGGAGCGCTTGGTTTCCCGTTCGTCTTTCCCACCTTTTCACGGTTGTATCGACATATAGGGCATCAATTTTATGGCGTAGCAAGTTCTGCCGACTCGTTCCGCGGCGATGATCGTTGATCCTACGCCGGAGAAATTGTCGAGAACTATATTCCCAGGTGCTGGGCGCTGACTCACGCGAGTACCGTCGATGTGAATGGTAAACACATCTTTCGAAGTGGTCGCTAGCGCGAAAGCAAATGTGATGAGGCAAACGGAGTTCGAGGAACTTGGCCGAATTGATGCCGGGAAGTCGGCTTGCGGTAAGTGGCGCTTTGTCGACGATTGAAGCGGATGATGAGCGACTCGGAAACAATCAGACGGATGGGAATCTCATATTTCCTAACCAAGTGGCGGAGGTCGTGTTACAAAGCATGGGCAGGAATCTCTGAAAATCGGCAGCCACTCGCCCTTTGACGAGCACATCCAGCGCTTTGATACAGATGTCCCCTTGGGGACTGCTTCCTGGCCTATGACGAGCAAACCTGAAGTTAAGTCCAGACCAAATTCACAACTACGCGGTCGAGAAGCCCGGTTCTCGGAAGTGGAGCCACAACGGCTGAGAAAGCGCGAGCAAGAAAGTCGAAAATCATTAGAAATCAGCTCCTCAAGCAGTTCATTCTGCCGGAGAGAGTTTCGACCTTATGACTGCCCGCTAGGCAACGAGTCGCATGCGGACCCAATTAGGCCCATGCAGAGGTTCCGAGGCGACCACTTTGAGCCACCGAATCGCCTAGCGTTCGCTTTCAAGTCCGAACGGAAGTCGAATCGAAACCGGACTGATTGCAAGGCTCTAGTGTCGCGGTTTAGTGTGAAATTCTCTGGTAAGGTTTTGCTATCTGCAACTTACGGATATGTCGAGGCTTAGCGTGGCAAAACCGTACCGAGGGTTCGAATCCCCTTCGCTCCGCCACGCAGTCTCGGCTGCAGAGAATCCCCGCCTCTATTTCCCGCAGAATGCGGGAAACATGCCCGTATTTCGCGATTCTTCCTCGACAAACCGGACTACAGAGAACGAACTGCTTACCAGTGAACGCGGTCACTCAGCTGGCTTTTCTCTGGAGGGCACATGGACAGTCCGGTTTCACGGAGGACACCAGGCGAATGCAATGCGATCAAAACCCGGGGATTCGGGCATAGGAGTTGACTTCTGTCCGCATCTTCGAAACCGGTTTCGGTACTTCCCGGAAGCCCGTTTCTGGACAACTTCCGAATTGCCGACAATTCGTCCAGAACCTTCGTTTTCGCTTCAGAGAAGCTCCAGGTTTCGGTCTTCATGGTTTCCGCCCCGTTGGAGCTGTGACTCCATCCTTGGCAAAGTCTATAGTTTCGTTTGCAATGGCCACGGGCCAGAGTTGCGTACTCATCTTTCTGGTTCTGGCACGCCGAGAATATCCGTCCCTGATTGTCGGTTAAAAGCTTTCAGTTGTAAACTCTCTCGGTTAACGTTACGCGAAAGAAAGGTGCAAACTATGATTCTGGCTCGCTTCTTCGTGGTAACCGTCCTGTTATTCATGCCCGCATCGGCTTTCGGTTGGGGTTGCATGGGACATCAGGTCATAGCGATGCTTGCTTACCAGGAGCTAAATCCGAAAGCAAAGAGTATGGCTGACTCGTTGTTGGCAGATTTGTCAGCGTATTCCGGCCTTCATCATTTCTGTTCACAACCGCAGCTTCCGGCATTCGGGATTGTCTCCACTTGGGCCGATGACATTCGAGACATACGCCCTGAGACTGCCCCATGGCACTTTATCGATATCCCCTTAAGTGCTCAGCCATCGCAGTACAACTCGTTCTGTGATTCACAAAAGGGTTGCGTTACTTCGGCCATCGCGCAGGCCGTAAGCATCCTTCGCGGACTTCAAGCAACTCCGAGGCAGAGAACTGAGGCGCTAATCTTCTTGATTCACTTTGTTGGCGATATTCATCAGCCGTTACACGCCGAAACGAACAACGACCGCGGCGGAAACTGCTTTCCCGTCCAATATTTCAAAGAACAGCCAGTTGAAGGTAAGGCGGAGAACTTCAAGCCCAACCTCCACGGAGTTTGGGATACTGAAATAGTGGAACTTCTTGTGGGATCACATGGAGGACCGGCAAGTTTCGTAAGGTACATCCAGCAGAAATATCACGCGCAGGCAGTCAGGTGGCAGGAAGAAGCCCCCAACTACATGCGATGGGCAGCAGAATCACATCAAGCGGCCTTGTCAGTCGCGTACGGTTACCTGCCCGCGCAGGTGGTAATTGAACAGCCGGTGTCTGTGACCCTGTGCAGTGACGACAATCATGTGAGCCATCGCCTGGCGGTACTTCACGAAGGAATCGGATCCAGCTACACAAGCCACGTGTCACCCGTAATCGAAACTCAGTTGGCAAGGGCGGGCACACGCCTTGCCGCGTTGTTGAATCACATTTGGCCCTAAGAATCACATGCCACTGGACTCGTGATTCCGGCCAAGAGCCCTGTTTTTTGGAAGGGCGAGCAGCCCATTCCCCTCTGATACTCTCGACAAATTACTTCGCACGTGAAGAGGCGACTTACCGTTTGATGGCCTTCCTTGTCAAACTCGTCGACGATACCGACTCTCCGAGGAGCATATTCATTTGTACCTCTGCCACTGGCGAGTGGCGATCCAAAAGAGTCAGGATTTCGTTGACATCGGTTGTGAACCGAACCTTATCCAAACACGCGGCGGCGTCTCCGTTTCGCGCACGCGCGAACCGAATAATGTTCCTGATGGCATCATTGACCTTTATTCCTGGAGTTTTGACATGCCCATTCTGGTCGAATTCCGCATCTCGCTCCCAGTAGTGGTCAGGATCGAAAAAAATCATCGGAGTGAACTGTTCGGTATTTTTGGCATAGTAGTTTCTCTCTAGATCTTCGAAGACTTCGCGAAGGGTGCCGCCGCCGCCTTGCGCATAAATCACTCCAGTACGCGCATTCGTAATTAATGCTTCCTCTCTAATGCTGTTCTGAAAATATTTGGCATACTCTGTCGCAAACGGCGTGGTTGGCTCTTCGCCGTACAACCACGTTGGAATGGCCAAGCTAGTTCCGACCGGCTTGGTCGCGAGAGCCTTCGCTTTTAGGGCTGCACAAAGCCAGCGATGCGCCTCTCTAACGTCCCCTTCGCGACCGGCCGCCAGAGTTCCGTCTGGGTTCAAGATGTCGTCGAGCCGTGGGAGTTTCGGTACTTTTGAGACCTCGTTAAGGGCTGCTTGGAAAGTGTCGCTATTCGAATTAGAAAAGGCGACCCCGAGGTGAGCTGCCTCCATTGCGCCGGGACCACCCCCGGTCACTACCAAGAATCCCTTCTTGGATAGAGCCTGCGCTAGCTGAGCGACAGCAACATATGCGTGATCGGTACGAAGAAGGCTGTGCCCTCCCATGATCCCCACGAGGCGACTGTGTGTCAGCAGATAACGTCGTAACGCATCCGAAATGAAGGAATCGTGCTCAGCCTGGGCACGACGAACACGCAACGAGACAGGAGCATCTCTTTTATCGATCACAAATTGCGTGAACGTTTTGAAATCCCAAGTTTTCAGATAACTCATCGGTCTGCCGAGATCAAATCCCTTCAGAAGTTGTTGGGCGGTATATAAGCTTTTCGGTCGATTGGTCGAGCGCTTGTCGGCTTTTTCCATGACTATTCGATGTCCTCCATGCTAAATCGGCTTTGAATTACTCTCGCCCACCCTGCATGGTACCTTGGAAATCCAAGCGGGCCGAATTATAGTCGAGCAAAAACGAGCAGGCAAATGCGGAGTGTAGTTTCCTAAAATAGGACATTGCTTGGGGGGTGCCGTCCCAAAATAGGACGCGTCCTCCCGCGGTGAAGGTTGCATAAAACCATTCATTTGTGTAGCCTTACGGGCAAAGAAACTGGCTTTAACTTCTGTATAGAACTGAGGGGTGAGTGACTTGTAATCTTGATCCGTAGGCGCTCCGATGAGCACTTCAGCTCAAGATCCTGTAACAACTTAAGGAGGGCTGCACGAATGGCTACCGATGCATTTGACTTGAAGTGGGGCCAGGAACTTGCCGCAAAGATCGGCCCTCAAATCAAGACCGAAATCAGCAGAATCAGAAAGAGCCCGCCCTTAATTCCATTGGTTCAAAGCAGTGCCCGATACGAGGGGGTCGTGCCGGACTATAGAGTAGATCCTGGTCCTCCCGCACGGATAAAACCATCGGCAAGGTTGATTCCGATTAAGATTTCGTCCGAGTTCGTGCTTTCCCAGGAGCAGTTTACCGATGAGATGCTTGCAGCGCATCTGGCGCTGCGTCCGGCAGCGGACCTAGCATATGCCGAGGATGCCATCCTCCTCCACGGTTCCCGAGCCGAGACGTATTTGAAGGGCCTTAACATTCGCGATGAGAATTCAACATTAGGTGAGCAGCATGGTCTTTTTGAGACGGCACCAAAGCCTCTTCCTGCGGATAAATCGATTACAGACAGCATCAGGGAAGGATTGGAGAAACTGCAAAAGCAACTGCAACATGGACCGTACTGCGTGATTGTTTCACCCGACCTTCATCGCGATGCCATTACGCCGAATGGCACGTCGACAACTCCGAAAATTGCTCCCGTATTACCGGAGCTCCGAGAGTCTGGGTTCCGGTTTAGCGAGGCCGCGCCACAGCGAACGGGCGTAATTTTCTCAATTGGCGGCGGCGCTTTGGACATGTACATTCCCTGGGATGTACATGTTGAATGCCGTAAGGTCGAAGGGAGTGCCACTTTTGTTATGGTGGAGCAGTTCAGGCTTCGGATCAACGATCCTCGGGCCCTCGCGACTCTCTCCTAAATCGTCGCCGTCGGGTCTCTGGCGATAAAAGATAATAAAGAAGCACCTGCGGGTGGAGCTATTGGATCTCTAATGCCGACGTTCAATCGAAAGCTGTTGGTGAGCGTTTACGATGCGCAAGAAGCTCGAGAGGCAGTTCTCGGTGGCGGACGAATCGTCGACAGTGAGGACCCGAAAAGCGCATTAGGCAACATAAAGCCACAGCAGATCATGTCTGTGAGCGACGCCGTTTTGGATTTCAAGAGAAATCTTGACGTCCAACTGAGTACGAACATCGGCGAAGATCAGTTGCTATTTCGGCGCAGTCCGGATGGTCACGCAATCGAGAAATCGCCTTACGAGATTGCGGGCAAGGCTTCGCAGGCTGCTATCGGCGTTGCGTGTGCAATGGGTACTCGCGTTCACCCATGCAATATCGTCAAAGTTGGGTTAGACGGCATGGACGTTCAAAAACTGATGGAGGTCCTGTCGGAAGTCGTACTGACCCTGCGGCGGACAGAATTCTTCAGTCACGGCCAAGTCATGAGTGTACTATTCGCTCAAAATCTTGATCTATGGCAGCAGCGAAAAGATACGGATGTGGTCCGACGAATCCTAGTGGAGCTCAGGGAGTTTTTTCCTGCACCAGATGGTGGCGAGGGCGCGTTCGATCTACGGGATTACGTAGTTGGTACCATCCGCAATTCTCAAGGCGGCTTCGCCTTTAGCGCGCCGGAGCAGGTTTCATTAGGTATGCTCATCCGGAGCAACATTCTGCCCGCTGGATCGAACAATTCACTTGTGCGAGCGAACCCGTTGTTTGATCACAAGCAATTCTTCCCTCGGCTTGCATCTGGCAACCGAACGAACCGCGCAGTCATAAAGGCAATGGTCGATGCGACCGCCGATTCTGGAGCGAACGCAATAATGTTGGACACATCAATTCTGACAAAGGTGTGTAACGTTTGTCTGGTCGACACCGCCAATAGTGAAATGGTCGACACGAATCGATACCGGGCAGTAACTGGCATGCAGCAGAAAGGCATTCTGAGCTTGGATGATCTCCGTTTTTTTGTTGACTACTGTCACTTTCGCAGCTTAGCCGCCAACGTCGCCGGATCTATTGAAAGCTATCAAGCACAACAGCTCTGGGTTCTCGTTCCCGAATTGGATCAACTGTCGACGCGTGGAGCTGCGTCTGCTGTCACAGTTGATCCGTCTGATCCCAATAGAGTCGGCGCCGACACGCGGCAGCACAGGGTTATCAAACGTACGCTCGTGAGTGGCCTAGCACCTCCTGAACAGGGAGGCGTCCTGAATCTGCCGCTTGCATTCCAAGAGACTTCAGAATCGAGAGATGCCTGCCTTCAGCTGCATCGAATGATTTCGGAGAGACGTACCCAACTAGGAATGCCGCCTCTAAAAACATACTACGTAGACGCAATGGGCCGGCAGCTTCCATTCTCTGCGTCGCACAGTGCCGCAGGCCCGCAGTAAATGCCGCCAGATGATAAGGGAGGTGAGTCGCAGTGCCACGCGGACTGATTTCGCCGCTAGGTCAAGAGAAAAGACCCCCGTGTTCGTTGCCACTTCTTGATGCCGATATGTCGTTGGGCAACGCGAATTGGACAAAGGGTCTTCAGGCAATGAGCGATTGGGTTTGGAGCGGGCATCTGAATCCCGTAGCGTTTCCAAACAATCTAGCCCGATACTTCCTGCATATTCCTGGCGTGTATGAACAGCAATTGAATTTTTCCACAACATTAATCTTTGACGAGCCGTCTTTCCGTAATGGCATTCAGATGTCAGGATTCATTGACCGTGTTTGCCGTGAACTTGTGATCAGTTTCATCGGTCAAAGGCGCCGGTGCTGGTACACCATGACTCACCATGCTGTTTTGGGATACCTGACGGCAAAGAAACATGGGCTCTCTGACATCGATTTCGAAAATAAATGGACTAATCTCGCGCAGTACAAGCGGCGCAACGACGTGTATTCGGATGTCGAAATTGCGGCTCTTTCATTTGCCGAGGCGTTTGCGTTTAACCCTAAGGAATACAGTGATGAGCAGTATGCTGCGTTGAGGCAAGTATTACGTGTGGATAATGAGCGCCGCTACCCAGTTGAGGGTAGGTGGCTTGAACAATTGAAGGCTGCGCGTGAAGCGCGCGCTCTCTCACTCGCAAGGGGCTACCGGACGGAAGATGTCGAGCTTGAATCAGCACGTGCAGCGGCGGCAGTAACGAACGCGATCCCGCACCAGCTACTCGAATCTAAAATCGACGCTCAGGTGGTAGAACTAGCATTTTTGTGTCTGCAATTCGTGGCGCTTTCTGGGGTCTTCACAGCCCTAAATATTCCGGATGAACCATTTCTCGGCGGACTGATGTCCGAAATGGTGCCCGCTTCGATGATAGGGGTCATTAACGATCTATGCGAGTTAGGTGGCAACGACCTTCCGTCCCTCATCCCGCCACGTGTGGCCTTGCCGGTGAACGAGATTGCTGCCGGTAGCGTTTCAGTCGAGCCCAGTCATGTCAAAGGCCATCGACTGCCATTGACTTCATTCGAGTTACTGACAGGGCAAGACCGAGATAAGGGCTTGACGGTCGGAGGAGTCCAAGTCGGGACGTATGGGTGGAGCTTCGGCTACCATTTTCCTGGCAACTTAGTCTACTGCTTGATGCTGCATCCTGAGCTTGCAAGATATGAACCTCCATACTCGCTGCCGGTTCTATTTAATGAAGACGAATGGCGGAATGGCACCCAAACATCCGGCTACGTCGACAGAGTATTAAAAGAACTGGTTTATCAAAAGGTATACAAGCTGACACGTAGTCGCTACGGTTTAGAACATCACACAATGTTCCTTTTCAATAGCTATCTCGACTACTATGGCGTCGGGCGAGATCCACGTCCTGCTCTGACGGAACCCGAGGCGTCTGCTGGGCGCAAACAGGCGATCCAGTGCGCTGAAGCGGCGGTGTTGCACGTATTGCAACACGACACTGCTCCGCCGGGTATATTCAACGAAGTCGAGAGTTCGGTGTTGACTTGGGTCGAGGCTTTCGTCACTGCTCCTCACACCGCGTATCGCGCCGAAGTTCGGGTACGTGAAGCGCTAGACGAAGCAAACAGGAGAGAAGTTGCCACGGGGACACGCAAGCTAGACATGAGTCCAGGGATTGGTGAACAAGCAGCGTTCAAGCGCTTGCTCGACCATCAAATCGCGGAGCTTGCAATGTTAACAGGTCATATGGATGGATTGGGCCGCGCACTCACAATTTTGCAGCTTCACTCTGAAGATGCAGTCCAGATGGTCGAGGGTTCTCTCAATCCCCGCACTGGGAATATTCGGCCACAGTTAAACGCCGACGGGGAAGTGATCCCCACTGGCTATTTCAATACTCGTCCAGGGCTGTTGGCCTCTATGCGCGACACGGTTGGAGTAACGACGAAGGCATTCACTGCGAATGAGCTAACGCTGAATCCGCAGCTCAATAATGAGGTCAAACGCCGACTTAACGTGGGTCAAAGGAATATCGAGATAGGAGCCACTGAGGCCCAGATAACTGCTGAATTCTAATATTGGCAAGTGACACACAGCAATGTTACCACTCGACGTCGACAAGGCGGAGATTAGCAGGATGTACGACGAAGCTCTGGACGCGTTCAAGAGAGGTGACCTTGAGGCGGTGTTGTCCTACTGGGAAGATGACGGTGCATATATGTGGCCTGCTGTGAGTCCTGCCATTGGCAAGCAAGAAATCCGGATGACGTACGCCGCGTTCTTCTCTCGGTGGACAGCCGACGAGGTCTTTTACCGCCACGAAGTGGAGGTTAGCGGTGACCTAGCGTTTTGTCGCTTTGGGACTGAACTGACGCTTTATCCGAAGGCGGGCGGAACTCCAACGAAGATGACCCTCCAGGGAATTCACATCTACCGTCGTAGGCCAAGTGGATGGAGGTTCAAAGTCGTAATTGCAATTGGCGTAGGCAATTCCTAAGTAGCAATTCCTGAGCTGATTGGTCCCCCTTTCTTCAATTCTGCGCCCTCTGCAACTACCAGGAGGCCAAAGGCACACGAGCGTGCTTCTACCGGAACACATCGGGCCGATGATTTCCACGAGGCTGCCAACGGGCAAACCTCCCTCCAACAATGTGTCTACCTCGGTTATGCCAGTTAGGTATCAGCTCAGGCGTGTGCTCAAGGCGGACGGAAAGCGCTGCGGGAATACGGGCTGCCAGAGACGATTCTCGATCTGTTGCAGGAGTGCATGTATATTCGCCTGTTGTTCGCTTGCTAGGATATGTGCTCAAGGGGTGTTTTGTCAATGAGCTGGGAATGGTGGTGAGCTCCGATTAGAGCTAACTTGCAGGACGGGTTAGAAGTCGACTCTCCCGGCCAGTTTCTTGGCGGTAACTTCCGAGTATCAGACCGTCCAGCGGGAATCGAGCGCTGGCAACATCCGCGGGTAGACCAGTCGACTTGGCCTTCCGACCACATTCACTTGTGGTTGTATACAGAGACTATATTGGCAGAGGTTGCCTAAAAACGTACCTTCCCGGATTTTGACTTGCACTCTGAACGAATCATGGTTGGCAATGTCCGAGAGTGAGGAAAGACAATTCGAGAAGGCGGTTGCGAAGTTCCTCTCTGAAGGACTCCACACCCGCCGCGGCTTGACTGGGAGGGAGTATACCGCCGCATGCCGCAAGGCGTGGGATGCATGTCGCGCTTCACCAGGGTTTCCGTTCAAGGTCCTAATAGACCCCCTTCAGTCGATCGAGAGCATGCTCGCGAATAGCACTCAGGAGTACATCCACTACCGAGTCGCTGACGAGCTTGAGGCCCAGAAGGACCCGTCAATGGAAATCAGGTGCGTAGCTCTCGGGGCGGTCAAGCCTGACCTTTCAACTGGACCTGATGATGGTCCACCGTTGGTCACAGAAGAGCCTGATGCTCCTGAGACGCGGCACTACCTGCTAGCTGTCTTCGATGTCCTAGGCTTCTCTGCGCGTCTCCAGGAGAAGGGCCTTAGCGAAATCACCGCTCTCTATGCCAGACTGATCGACGAAGCCGTCACAAAAGAAGCGATGCGGACATACACGATCGTTCGCTTCAGTGAAACTCAAAACGGTTCCGTCATTGGTGTTCTGCCTGTGCGCCACGCCCACTTCAGCGACACAATCTTATTGTGGGTGCCTTTGGTCCAACACTTTATTGCACCCTTCATAGCGCGCTGCGGCGATATGGTCTGCGAGGCACTCAGGATGGGACTGCCTTTGCGCGGCGCTCTCGCCGCCGGCCCCGCCGTGCTGCACTCACGCACGGGCACATTCGTTGGTGCTCCCTTGGTCGAGGCCGCCCGGCTTGAACAGGCACAAGATTGGCTTGGCGTTTCGCTCGGGGCCTCCATGTTGGCGCCCGATATCTCTCGGGAGTTCGATCCCAATCTCGTTCTTCCCTATGCCGTCCCTTTCAAAAAAGGAAAGTCACAGGTGTCGGCGGACCTCGCGCTTGACTGGCCCCGCAGATTTCGGGCCCGATTCGGGACAGATCCCGTTGAGGCGGTGCGAGCCGTCGATACATCGCCTTTGCATCGTGTCTATTACGATAATGCCGCAAGGTTTGCAGAGTTCTCTGCCGGCCCCGTTTTTCGCAGTGACGGCCTGCACCCGCCCCATCTCGGAGAGTTGGCGGACGCAGCCCTCAATGCCCGTCAAACCCAAACGCCCCTCAGCCGACACTACGAATTCATCCTGAAGGATCTGTCCCGCACGGGAACCGTCGGTGACTCTGTGGCTAAGTTTGTTGGGGCCGTTGCCCAGGGCCGCAATCCTCCCGAGATTCCCGATGGGTTGCCGCCTGGATTGCAGCGTTACCTGCGGGAGCTTTCATTGGCTGCTAGTGGCACTGCTAAGTTCTTCAAGCTGGTGCCGTGCGCGGTTGAGGCGATCTGTATGCGCCTATGCGGAATCCCCTTGACCCAGGAGGTCGACGCTATCCTCACTGACCTTGAGCAGTACGGAAAAGACAGCAAACAGGTTTCAACGTTTCTGCGTGAACTAGCCGCAGGTGGTACGCCGACCGTTCCGCGCAGACTATCAAAGGGAGCGGGACCTTTTCTGAAACAGGCATTAGCGTGGGTGAACGAGGGCAAAGTCCCTTCCGGCTTGGTAAGCCACGTTGCGGAAGAGTGCTTAAAGGCCAGATTGGGATATGCCGCGCTAGACGAGAATGCATTGCGCGTGCTCTCGGCCATGGAAGGAACGCGCGGAATTTGGCCCAATGTGGCCTCTTACCTCCGAACCGTCGCGGCCGGCGAACATGGGGCTGTTCCCGCTGACGTTTCCGAACCGCTCCGCTCTGATCTCATTCGCCTCAACCTCAGTACGCGATTGGCGGGTGTTCAACCCCCACGCACGCTTGAGATCATGTCCGTGGGTTTTGGCGATCCGGCAACCAACGTTGACCTCTTCACGCTGATCCATGAGCTGCGTTCAGTCAGAGGCAAAGTCACGAGAGTTCCGGAAGAAGCCGAACGTACGATCCAGCAATTTGAAGCGGCAGCGCCAGAACGAACTGTTATTGCACAGCGGTTGCGCTCATTGGTTACGAACGAGCCGCCGACCCCGATTCCGGACAACCTTCCGGTCGCACTAAGGATGCTGCTGGTTCAGATCGAAGCCGCTGCCAAGGGTAAGCCTATTCCTCTCGACCCATCACTGGTCGGTCTGGCCGCCATCAGGACTCGGCATGGCGGCGGCGCTATGGGTGATTGCATCATGTATTCACTTCAAATAATGGCGAGGTCCAATACCGAAGCGACCACCCTGGCAAACTACCTCTGGAGCATCGCGCACCGCGGGCCCGCTGGTCCTGCGCCGGTTCTGAAGGAGCCACAAGTCGCTGCCACGGCCGGAGAGGTAAGATGCCTTGCCGATAAAGAGGTCGGTGGTATCCGCATGATGTTTGCGGAGGCAAAACAGCAGCCCTCTCGTGGCAGTCCTCTGGACCGCGAATAGTACCATCAGTGGCTTCTGACGCGGACCTCACGTCCGATTTGACTGTTTGTCGCCGAGACTCGTGGATATGGCCCCACCGAGTGGATTACGGGCTACCCGGAAGTTATGCCCGGAACAAACTTTTGACGACGCTGGCCAGAAGTCGGCTTGTGGGAAGTGGAGATATGACGGCCGAGAAAGTGCGAGCAAGAAGGTCGAAAATTATTGGGAATCCCCGCCTCAAGTAGACCTTTTCACCGGAGAAAGTTTCGATCTCGTGACTGCCCGCTAGGCAAGCGGTCACACGCCAACCCAACCAGGCCGATTCAGAGCTTCGAAATGATCAATTTAAGCTACAGAATCGCCAAGGATTCGCCTTCGAACTCCTTTGGAAATCCCACCGGTTAGCGACGACTCCGCGGCTAGCAGGCAGTCGCAGAGAATTCTTAAAGCTCTTGATTCCGCGTAACTTACGCAAACGTCGGCTCTTACAGGTTTCAGACCTGTACCGAGGGTTCGAATCCTTCCCGCTCCGCCACGCAGTCTGGGATGCAGAGAAATTCGACTGTATTCCTCGGAAAATAGCGAGAAATGGCAGCAATTCCGCAGATTTTGCTCTCAAACCGGACCGGAGAAAGTGTTCGGCGTTACCCCGCAGGCGAGATTTATGGCTCTTTTTCTCTGAAGGGCCCATTGGCAGTCCGGTTTCAACGACTACATCAGGCGAACGCAATGCGATTGCAAACCGATGAGGCGGCGAAGGACCGGGCTTGACTTTCTTGTTTATCATTTGGGGTAATCTCACCTCTTCCGGAGAGCAACCCGGGGTACTTTCGAGTTTCTTTGCTACGCAGAGGAATGCGATCCTTTCCGCGGGGTTACTGGCCAGACCCGGTTGTTCGGCCCCAGACCGATAGCTACAAGTATCGCAGCTGCCAATTCTACGGAACAATGCGGCATACTAATCTCGATTTGATTCATCCGTGGCGTGCACGCACGTCTTAAAGCATTGTTCACGACCGAGTCAAGCACTTCGGCGGTGAGGCTTGCTCTGTGGCAGAAGCCGACGGCCCCTTCATCGAGGAGTGGTATCGATTGTCGCTCGGACAAGCTGCTCACAATAATGACCGGGATAACAGACGCTAGAGGGCTCAACTTCAGCGCACGCAAGGCGTCTAAAACGCTCGGCTCTGGTGCGGTGACATCCAGGAGAATGAATTGCGGTGAGACAGTCTCAGCAGCCTCAACAGTCTTGTTGTACCCATATGCCGTAACTACCGTGCTATCCGTTCGTTGCAATAGCTCAGAGGAGGCTTCGTTGAGGAGTACCGAATCTCGCACGACAAGGACAGGTTTGAGTTTATCCATCGTCAGAATCTCCGTTGGGTCAGAATTACGCCCGACAAGTGTCCCCGGGGCCTTGCTGGGCGATCCAGAGACTACAACGTGTTTCTTCCTCTATCCCGAATGAAACCGAACTGCTCGCGCGAGCCTCAAGCTCAGCGATCTTATCTGGACAATCTCACTGCACAGTCAGAGTCAGCGGCAAGGAGTGTTGCAACGTACCCGAGGCTCCAGTGACTGTAATAGGGTACGTGCCGGGCGGAGTTGCCAACGCCTGCTGTGACACGCCGGCGCAGGCGCCCAGGAACACTAGAGATGCACTCACAGGAAGCAGGATCAAGAAATGGAATGCTCTCTTTCTCCTCTTAGGTCCCGACAGGATAACTGCGAATAACCCAATGCCGGGCAACTGAAGGGAGATTACGCAAATTAGGGAATACCTTCGCGGTCCTAAGGGTAATAGCTGGGCCTTCGTTGACGTTGTAGTGATCGTCAATGTGACGCTTCGCTGATTTCCGGCTGGGGTTACTGAATTCGTGGAGAAGGTACAGGAGGACGTTGCTGGCATTCCGCTGCAGCTCAGCTTAACAGCATTTGTGAACGATCCCCCCACCGAGCCTACTGTCACCACGTAGCTCACGCTCGATCCAGTCTTAACTGTGTTGCTGCTAGGAGACGCGGACAAGCTAAAATCCGATCCCGTGCCTGTGAGAGGGACGGTCTGCGAGTTTCCGGCTGCATCGTCGCTAATTGTCAGCGCTGCACTGCGGGTTCCGGAAGCCGTCGGGGTGAATGTGATGTTGATCGTGCAACTGGAGCCGGAAGTCAGTGCGGTTGGACAATTGTCGGTCTGCAGGAAGTCTCCCGTCACTTGAAGGCTGCTGATGTTCAACGATGCGCTGCCGCTGTTGGTGAGGGTCACGGCTTGCGCCGCACTGGAGGTTCCCACCGGTTGAGCAGGAAAAGCCACGCTCGTGGGAGTCAGTGTGACAACAGCGCCGGAGCCGCTGCCGTTTAGATTGATCAGGTGAGGCGATCCCGCAGCGTTATCCTGGACGAGGATGGAGCCGGAGCGGAGCCCGCCTGCAGCGGGGATAAAGGTCACAGAAAACGCGCAGCTGCCAGCGGCTGGTACGCTGCTACCGCAATTATCAGTCTCCGCAAAGTCTGCACTGATTTTGATTGATAAAATCGACAGGATGGAACTGCCCATGTTTCGCAATAAAACGGTCTGCGGTTGGCTGGTCGAGCCAACGGCTTGCGCAGAGTACTCCAGAGAAGCCGGACTTAGCGAGACGGAAGGCGCTGAGCTCGATCCGATCTTGAGCACGAATGCATCGGTGCCTCCTCCCAGCGAATTTTGGAAAGCACCTTGCGTCACGGGGAAGTCGGTTGAATCCGTGGAACCGGCTACATAGATGTTGCCATTGGAATCGAGAGCGATCCCTGCCGGAGACTCATCTGCGCTACCGCCAAGGTAAGTAGCGAACAGTTGCGTACCGGCCAGCGGATCGATTTCCACTAGTACAAGATCGCTGCCACTTGTGTAAGACTCGATGCCGTTCACAAGGCCAAAGGAACTGCTCGACGTAGACGCCAACACGTAAGCATCACCGTTTGCGTCCAGCGCAATCGACTTAGGGTCGGCGCCATTGTTCGTCCCAAGGAAAGTCGAGTACAGCAGGGTTGAGCCAGCAGGATCGAACTTGGTGACAAAAGCGAAGTTGCATCCCCAGCCTTCGACGGACGGATCGCAGATGCTGGTTGATGTAATCGGAAAGGTGCCGTCACTCAGAGCAACACCGGTCACATATGCGGAGCCAGAACCGTCCACAGCAATGGCATTGAGACCCGTAGTTCCTCCGCTCGCTTCATAGAAGTATGTGGAATAGTTAAGGCTTCCGGAGCTACCGATTTTGCTCACGAACCCGACAACATTGTCCTGCGGCGCAGAGTCAGACGGAAGAAAGGTGCCGGGGGTCGTCGGGAAATTGTAGGTATTCGTGAGACCCGTTGCATATATGTTGTCGTTCGGGTCCAGCGCGATCCCGGTAATGACACTGAAGGGCGAGGGCCAACAGGGAGTACCGCCGCAATTCAGGGCGGAATTGGAGTTGCCACCGAGATAAGTTGAATAAACAAGCGACAATCCATCGGGACTGAACTTGGTCAGGAAACCGTAGTTTCCGTATAAGCCGCCTTGATTGGGCGAGACACTAGCTTGGTAGGCATTGACCACCGGAAAGTTTGTGGAGGTTGTATTGCCGGCAACCACAGCGCTTCCCAAACTATCGATGACAATACTGGAGGATTGGTCCGAAGCGTTCCCTCCGAAGTAGGTCGAGTATAAGAGTGAGGAACCATCCGAAGAGATTTTCGTCAGGAAAGCATTGAAGGAACCCGGATAGGCCCCCTGATAAGGGCTAACCACCGGAAAATCACTCGACGCTGTGCTACCGGTGACAAATACGTGGTTGGCGCCGTCTAGTGCCAGGGCAAAGCCGTAATCTTGGCTGTTGCCACCGATGTAGTCCGCATATACGAGATTCGATCCAGTCGGATCAAGTTTGGCGACGAACACATGCGACGCACCAGGCGCCATCGATCCCAGCATTGTCAATGGGAAGTCGGCCGAATCAGTATAGCCCACCAGATAGACGCTGCCCGTGTTGTCCACGGCAATTCCGGTGGGTTGATCGTTGCCACTTCCGCCCATATAGGTTCCGTACACAAGTACGGGATCGATCACCAACGCCTTATTTGGATCATACTGAGCAACATGGAATGCGACATGCGTCGGGCCGTCCACAACATACGTGCCTGCCGCCGGAATACGAACACCTTGGGATTCCTGATAGATCGCGGGGCTTTGGAAACGAAGTTCCCCACTGCTGGTCTGCAGAACGAGGTTGCCCTCGGCGTCCAGCTCAATCCCATTTGCGCCCGTGATTTCGAATTGAATTCGGCGCGGGTCTGCTCCCGCTGCGATCACAAAGTCGTACTCCATTTGTCGATGATTGCCGTAGTAAACGACGTCAATTCCTGGGTATACGTTTTTGTAGCGCACTCTGGCATACGTGGGTACGTTTGTGTGCCACTTCGCTGGATCTCTCCCGATGAAATAATTCACTCTGGCAAGCTGAGGATCTTCTCCAATGACGACAGGATTCCGAGCCGCTCCCAGCAGTTTGAACTTCAGCGTGGTGTTGGGAACTGCCTGAGATGTGTCTGTCAAAGGGGCATCGCTCCTCTGTTGAACTGGCACAGATCGGTTCGGACGCAACGAAAGGGTCATGCCACCAGTGGTAAGAAAAGCCGTATATCCCTGGCCTCGAGAAAGAAACCTAACTTCGGAACTGGTCTGGCCGCGGTTGGACTCAAACGTCAACGGCAGATTTCCATACTGCTTCTGGAGTGGTGCGACCACCGAGGAATCGGAGCTTGGCGCCGCGCCCGAAGGAAAGGATTGCTGAGCGGGAGACATCGCCGCCGCCAGAACGATCGCGATGAGTCCCGAGTAAAGATTGTTTTGCATTTTATTTCCTCCATACCACGGCAAATGAATAAGCGATCTAAGCCGATTACTCCGCGTGATTGCAGTAATGCAGTTCATTTCCGACCGCTCGATGCGTGTGAGGCCCGGACGTTCGCTCCAGAGGTCTGGCAACGAGATCGTTGTGAAGGGCATGCATCGACAGTGCGATACGATTCGTCACACCCACTTTGCGCATCAGTTTCGACACATGTGCCTTAACGGTTCGTACTTCGATGCCCAAGGGACCTCCGATTTCCTTATTTGATCGCCCTTCGACCAGCATTCCGAGCACCTCTCTTTCCCGGCAGGTCAACTCAGAACGGCCGAACTGGGACTGTCCTCTCGTTGAGGCCAGGGTTCTTTCGATGAAGCGGGACATCACACGGCGTGAAACCCATACCGAACCATTGCTTACTGAGCGGATCGCTTGAAAGAGGACAGATGCGGGAGCAACGTCACTGACATAACCTTTTGCGCCGGCGGCCAGCGCTTTCAGAATTGATTCGTCGTCCATGGCGCTTCCGGTAACGATGATGCGTAGTGCGGGCAGGACAATTCGCGAGGTGTCCATGATTTGTGCAAATCGCCTCGAATGGTTTCCCAGCAGTACGACCTGAACATGACGGTGCGCGGACATCCCAGTTGCAGACATGGCGGTAATTTCGAAATCTTGTGCTTGTTCCAGGATGGACTGGAATCCTACGAGTCGCAGAGGGTCTTCCTCTAATATGCCAACGTTGATAATCGGTCGTACAAACGTGCTCTTCATGAATTCTCCTAGATCTAGACTTTTGGGAATGCAATTTCCGGCGGCAATCAATCCGGTTTTGCAGTCACGCTGCAACACTGAAAAAACGGGGAGTTTCCAATCGAGGCTATGGCACGACTAGTGGTCCTCGCCGCGAACGTGGATCGGCCGGCTGATGGAGTGCAAGTGGGCGGCGGCGCCCCACTCTCCACACCCTTCAAGGCAGACTTCCGGGGGAGGAGTTCTGCTGTAACACTCTGCCTATATGCACGACGAATGCCGAAAGCGATTCGGGGGGCCACAAATCGAGGTAAGTTCCCGCTGCAGCAGCACTTGGTCCGCAAGAACCGCAACGTCTGCTTAGGCTTGTGAGCCTGCTTCAGGTGCACGGCGTGGAATATTTTATTTTCTGTGGACACGCTGGCCCGTGCCTACTCACTCTGTTTCTTGTAAGAAACGTGTTCTCCTCGGCCCCAATATTCAATCGTTATCGTCCGTCCATAAAAAAACAGCAATTCCACGGCGTGCAAAACCTGGCGGATTATGGAATTCAACGACCTCGCGAAAATAGCTCCCAAGCTATTCCTTCTCAAGGGCTTGCCTAAGGATGCTCTGAGTGGACTAGGGTATGGCGTCAGACGTGCATGAGGTCGCTGAAGAAAAGGTTTCTCTCCCCCAGAACCTCATCTGTTGAAGCACGCACAGCTTTTAAAGTGGACGACAACGACCAACCATCGCGAAAGGACGTGATCACGTCCGCGCTATCTTAGCCGTGGGCAGTCGTTTGTGATTGTTATTGGAAAGAAGTCTCTTTTTCCTAGAGAGTGTCCAGTTCAGAGGTCTTAAGATGTGTAGCGATTTGGTGCCAAGTCAATTCCCTCAACCCGAGAGCAGTGCTTACAACTGCCATGTCGAAGACGGCGGGACCGCAATTTCCAAACCGCACTTCACCGCGCTGGTTATCAATGCCCTCGAAGTGGCTGACCGTTATTTATCCGCAACGGTGGATGTAGCGGAAACCACCTCAGAAAGGTGGAGCTGTCAGTCCGACCTGTGTGCGGTATGAACATCGCAGCGGCCATCACCAAATTGAACCCTGAGATTCCCATTAGAGCCTGGCGCGCTAATGCTCGCCATCTGATTCTTTCTCTCGCCTTCGTTCTGCTGTATATCTTCTTAACGTTTCCGCAAGTCACGCTTACATCGCGCCTGGGCTCCACAGCCTGGTACCCGGCTATAGGATTGGCGATGGCGCTGATGCTGGGCATCAGTCCGCGGTACGGACTTCTGGTGGGCTTCTGCGATGCATTGGCCGGCTCGCTGGTCTATCACCAACCGATTCGGAGCTGGAGCGAGACGCTGGGCGCGATAGGCCTTGCACTCTCTTACGCGACCGCGGCGTACGTACTGCGCGGCCCACTGCAGATCGATCTTCGGTTGAGTCATCGCAAAGACGTAGTGCGGTACGTGTTTGTAAGTCTCGTAGCCGCGTCGGTCTCGGCGCTGATTGGCGCCGCTTGTCTTGCCTTGGAACGCACTGTTGGATGGAATGAGTTTGGGCACACTGCACTGACATGGTTTATGGGCGACGCTGTCGCACTGTTGGGAGTTACGCCCTTTTTTCTGTTGCATGTATTTCCCTGGGTTCGCAGGTCAATTACTCCCGGACTTGCCAAGTACAAAGAAGAGCTCGATTTCACCAGACCCAGCACGTCTGCGTATGTGGAGATGCTGTGCCAGACGTTCGCTCTTGCAGCCGTGCTTTGGTTCATGTTTGCGGCCGGGTCGACTCGTTCCTCTCGCTTGTACCTCTGCTTTATTCCCATCATCTGTATCGCGTTGCGCCAGGGAATTGGAAGAGTGGTCACTGGGGTTCTCGCCCTGAACTTTGGAATCGTTCTAGCCATACATCTGTTCCCTCCCCCAACCATCGTCAATGCTGAACTTGGCTTTTTCATGCTTGTTATCTCTGCGACGGGTCTAATTGTAGGTTCCGAGGTGAGCGAACGTGAGCGAACAGCCGTCGATTTGCACCAGCAAACCGACTACTTGAACCGCTTGATTCAAAACAGCCCCTTCGGAATTATTGTCTTTGACCACCGTGGACAGGTCGAACTGGTGAATGTCGCGTTCGAGAGACTCTCCCTTTATGAGCAGCACGAACTCCGGTCCGCGGATATCGACAGGTTGTTGTCGTTGGATAATCCACCCGCCACCGAGGACATCATCCCGCGCGTGTTCGCTGGAGAGTCGGTACGCGCCCTGGTGCCATGGCGACGCAAAGACGGCAAGGTCATTCAGGTGCGGATTAATGCAGTCCCGCTGACACTCAATGGCCGCGTGCGCGGCGCTTACGAGATCTGCCAGGATGTTTCCGAATATGTGGAAGCATGTCAAGCCAGGGAAAAACATGCGGAATCCCTCAATCACCTTGTAAAGAAGCTGCAACGACGCACGGCTGAAATGGCGTTGCTCAACGACATTAGGGATTGGCTTGAGTGCTGCGAGACCGAGAAAGAAGTCAGTCTCGTAGTGGGCGAATCAATTCCGAAACTGTTTCCCGAGTGTCTTTCCGGAACTCTGTACGTGTTCAAGTCTGAACGGGAACCGGTAGAAGCCGCAAGTTATTGGGGGGCAGCAACAACCTCGGAGCCGATGTTTGCCCCCGGGGATTGTTGGTCTTTGCGGCGTGGTCAGGCGCACTGGAGTGAACCGGGAACGGCTGGCATCCGGTGTACTCATCTCAGGCCTTCGAGCACTGGATCTCTGTGTGTACCCATGATCGCTCACGACAAGACACAAGGCGTTCTGCATCTTGAACTGCCCCACGATGTGGAGTCGCAATGCGGATCCGAGGCCGAAAGCTTGAGCGATTCTCAACGGCGGCTTGCAATCAACGTGGTCGGCCATATCGCCACATCCCTAAACAGCCTTCACGTTCGCGAAACCCTTCGGGACCAATCGGTGCGGGATTCATTAACGGGTTTGTTCAACCGGCGGTTCATGGAAGAGTCTCTTCAGACCGAACTTCGGCGCGCCAGGCGTAATGAAACGCCTCTCTCGGTCTTGTTGGTTGACCTCGATAACTTCAAAAGATTTAACGACTCTTTTGGGCATGACGCAGGTGACCTTGTGCTTCGTTCCATTGCCAACGTCTTTCGCGGATTCTTCCGTGGAGGAGATATATGTTGCCGATACGGAGGGGAAGAGTTTGCCATTATCCTTCCTAACTCCTCCTCGCAGTCCGCCATGGTTCGCGCCAATGCCCTTCGAACCGAGTTGAAGAGGCTGACTTTGCAACACAAGAGCCAACTCCTTGGAGGAGTCACTGTTTCCGTAGGGGCGGCTAGCTTCCCCGAGCACGGCTTGACGTCCTCTGACTTGCTAACCGCTGCAGACGAGTGTCTGTATGAGTCGAAATCACGCGGCCGCGATCGGGTAACCGTCCGATCTCATGTTGCAGCTACCCCGACAGCGGCATGCCCATCCGGGAGCCAACGCGAATGAGGCCTCCGCTACACACTTCCCTTCTCCATGGTGCAGGCGCAAGCCTGCGCGAACGCATGCAGGAAATTGAACGTCGCGATTGGTGGCTCTGGACTTGTGCGGTGCTAACTACACTGCTTCTGACCGGCGCGATCGTGTCTTTTGGTTTCCCGATGTTGCACATGCGCTGGCCCGAGATCAACTCCGCGCCCATCAACGACACGATCCTAGCTTTGGTCGGCATGGTGTTGCTCTTTGACATCTACACCATATACCAGCATTTCCAGATTCAGCTGATTCGCAAGCAACTCGTGGAACGTGAGGAACTTTTCCGGCTTATCACCGAGAGTGCCGCCGACATGATTGCAGTGGTCGACACAGACGGCCAACGCATTTACAACAGTCCATCCTACGAGAAGATTCTCGGATACACGGACGAAGAACTCAACAGCACTCTGGCGTTGGAACAGATACATCCCGAAGATCGGGACAAGGTGCTGAGAGCCACATCCGAGGCGCAGCGAACTTCTGTGGGCATGAGCGTCGAGTACCGCATGCGCCACAAAAATGGGAACTGGCACACTCTGGAGTCGAGAGCCAGCACCATCGTGAAAGAGGGAAGGGTCGAAAAGCTGGTAGTTGTAAACCGTGACATAACGGAGCGAAAGGATTTGGAAGAGCAGTTCCGCCAATCCCAGAAAATGGAAGCAGTGGGACGACTGTCAGGCGGTGTCGCACACGACTTCAACAATCTGTTAGGAGTCATTATCGGATACGGCGAGGTCGTTCAGGAGCAGACAGCCGGCGTGGATGAATTGCGAGCTTGCGTGGATGAGATTCTTAAGGCGGCAAATCGGGCTGCTTCGCTGACGCGACAACTGCTCGCGTTCAGTCGTCAACAGGTGATGGATCCCAAGGTCCTCAATCTGAACGCTATCGTCAAGGACACGGAGAAGATGTTGCAGCGCCTCATCGGAGAGGATATTCGGTTAACTACGGAACTCGACGCCGCACCGGTCAGCATCAAAGCCGATCAGGGACAAGTAGAACAGGTCATCATGAACTTGGTCGTCAACGCGCGCGATGCCATGCCCCAGGGAGGAAAACTGATTCTTGCTACGTCGAGATTTCATATGGACCAGAACTTCGTTCGTCGCTATCCGTATCCTGTCCAGGTTGGGAACTATGTTCTCCTCACCGTAACCGATAGTGGCATCGGCATGGACGCAACCACGCGCGCGCGTGCTTTTGAGCCCTTCTTCACAACAAAAGAAAAAGGAAAAGGCACCGGTCTCGGCTTATCCACAGTCTACGGAGTTGTGAAACAAAGCGGAGGCTACATTGACTTGGCGAGCGAGCCGGGAGCAGGGGCTACATTCAAAATCTATTTCCCCCAAGCAGAAGGTGCTGTGGATGAACTAAGGCAATCGGGTGAGCTGCCGCCGTCGTTGCATGGAACCGAGACCGTGCTTCTCGTAGAGGACGAAGCCTCGCTGCGCAACCTCGGCTCACATCTCCTGCAGCTTTGTGGATACTCGGTCATCGAAGCGGAGAGCGGCGCCCAGGCCATAGAGTTGAGCAGGGATTATCAAGATCCGATCCACTTGCTGCTCACCGACGTTGTAATGCCTGGCATGAGCGGCCGAGTGCTAGCGGAGGAACTCGCGAAGCAGCGGCCACAAATGAAGGTATTGTACATGTCGGGCTATACCGGTCAGACAGTGGGCGCTCATGGCGTTCTCGCGGAGGGGAGTTTTTTCCTCCCCAAGCCATTTACCCGCGAGGCGCTCGCCAGCAAGGTTCGAATCGCACTCGAAGGAAGAGCTGCGGCTGCAGCCTCTGTGTAGAACGCACGTCGAGCGCGGCAGGAAGTCACGGTTTTATGGAGACTGATATGCACAAGGTTTTGATTGTGGACGACGACGACGCGATGCGTCGAATGGTTAAGATGCGGCTCTCGGATACTTATGAAACGATTGATACGGGCGATCCTGTCCAAGCACTGGAACTGGCGCTCGAGCACAAGCCAGGGGCAATCCTCCTCGATTTGATGATGCCTGACTGTTCCGGATTCGAGCTGTGCCAGAGCATCCACAATTTGAGCTATACCGCCCGGATCCCGATCTTCGTGGTGAGTGGCGAATCTGCTTCGAAATATCGCGACTACGTTTGCAATCTCGGTGCGTCCGGATACTTCGAGAAACCGATAGATTTCTCGAAGTTGAAACGACGGCTCGCAGAGGCGTTTCAGACGAGACGCTGCGAACGGCGAGCTCACGTCCGGGTTCGCATGAAGCTGGTCCTCAAGCTCAAAGGTTCGGACTCGGAGGGCAGACACTTCGAACACTTGACCGCCACAGAAAACGTGAGTACCGGAGGCTTCTTGTGCAACCTGCCGCTGGCATTGGCCCCGGATTGCTCGCTGGAAGTCTTTCTTTCGGCGGGGCAGGACCGCTTCGTTGGGCGGGCCAGACCGGTGCGCAAGGAAGCCCCGGATACACCGTGGCAGCGCTATGGTTTCCAGTTCACCGAGCTGACGGCGGAGTGGATTCTTCAGTCGTAAAGATACTTCGGGCGAGGGGCGTCGCCGAGACTCTATGCAATTGTCCCTGCCTCCACAACCAGCAAGCCTGGTACCACACTACTTTGAGTGCAGGCCACAGCCCCACAAGCCTTTATTGCTTGACTCCACCTGCGCCTTTTGATTAGCGTGGTAACAGCCTCTCCCCCGCTGATCGCCGCCAATCATTTGTTTATTTATGGGGGCGTTTCCCAAACCCGAAGATATCCGACGGCCGAGTTCGGTCGAAGATACTCTTCGCCGTGTCATCGATACAATTCCCTGCCTGGTAACAAGATCTCGACCTGACGGCTATGTCGAACTCGTCAATCGACGTTGGCTGGAATTGACAGGTCTCAAATTGGAAGAAGTTCTGGGCTGGGGCTGGCGCGCCGTTTTCCATCCCGACGATGTTGAAAGACACATGAGGAAGTGGCGTGCGGCTTTGGCTGTGGGGGAACCCTTCGAGGATGAAACACGCATACGACGCGGGGATGGGGAATATCGCTGGTTTCTGAATAGGAACGTTCCGCTACGTGACGAGGACGAGAACATCGTTGAGTGGTATGGAACATGGCATGACATCGAGGACCTTAAGCAAGCCACGGAGAGACTCCGCCAAAGCGAAACTGAACTTCGGCACATCCTCGATGCGATTCCCTCCGATGTTTTCGCTCTTGAACCAGACGCAGGCAACTTCGTAAACGGGAATTTTCTGCCAAACCGGCACCATCTCGAATATACGGGCCTAACGCTGGAAGAGGCCCGCGGAATCCCAGGCAGAATCTTTCATCCTGACGATGCAGAAAGACTGCGGGCTCTCCGGCAGCGCGCGCTCCTGGACGGAATGCCTTTTGAGGCTACGGCCCGTCTCCGGAGGAAAGACGGACAATATCGCTGGTTTCTGATTCGAGTAAACCCGTTGCGCGAGAACGGCCAGATTCTACGCTGGTACGGTACGCGAACTGATATTGAGGACCAAAAGCGGGCTGAGGATCAATTGCGTGCCGTGATCGATACGATCCCGCAACAGATCTGGAGCGGTCCTGCCGACGGCTCGGTGGATTTCTGCAATGCACAATGGCGGTCCTACACCGGCCTGACAGCAGAAGAAGTGCAAGGCGAAGGTTGGCAGCGAATTCTTCATCCCGATGATCGTGAGCGTGCACTTAAAGCCAGAGGCGAGTGGATAGCGCTGGGCCAGCCCTATGAGCAGGAACTGCGTCGTCGCGGGGCCGACGGGCGGTACCGCTGGTTTCTTTCGCGCAGCGTCCCATTGAAGGACTCTGAAGGGCGCATTGTCCGATGGTACGGTACGAATACCGATATCGAAGATCGGAAAGAAGCCGAAGATCGCCTTCGACTCTTGATCGACACAACGCCCACGATGCTGCATAGCGCTCAGCCTGACGGCAATCTGGATTTCTTTAATAAACGCTGGTTGGAGTACGTCGGGCTCTCTTTGGAAGACATGCGCGGCTGGCGTTGGACCAAAGTGATTCATCCCGACGACATTGAGGACGAAGTGCGCAGGTGGCGCTCGGCCTTGGCGACTGGTGAACCCTTCGAGGCTGAGGTGCGCATGCGGCGCGCGGATGGGGAATACCGTTGGATGCTCCATCGCAAAGTGCCGGCTCGCGACGACGGGGGAAACATCATTAAGTGGTACGGCTCCAGTATCGATATTGAAGAGCAGCACGTGGCCAGCGTAGCCCTGGTAAAAGCGTTTAACGAAATCAAGACGTTACGGGACCAACTCTACCAAGAGAACCTGGTGCTGAAAGAGGAGATCGGACAGGCATCAATGTTCGAGGAGATCATTGGCACTTCTCCACCACTCCGAAGCGTCCTGGCACACGTGGGAAGGGTGGCGCCTACGGATTCTACCGTGCTTATCACAGGCGAGACCGGAACGGGTAAAGAACTGGTCGCGCGTGCGATTCACAAGCGTTCGAATCGTGCTACACGGGCGTTTGTCTCCGTAAATTGCGCGGCGATTCCACCCTCCTTAGTTGCCTCGGAACTGTTTGGTTCGGAGAAAGGAGCCTTCACGGGTGCAGTTGAGCGGCGTTTGGGCCGCTTTGAGCTGGCGGATGGAGGGACGATTTTCCTCGACGAAATTGGCGACCTCCCGCCTGAGACCCAGATTGCGCTGCTGCGAGTGCTTCAGGAGCGAGCCTTCGAACGCGTGGGAAGCGGACGCCCCATTCCCGTCAACGTCAGAGTGCTCGCGGCTACGAACCGCGACTTGCAGGCCGCGGTCGTCGAGGGTACATTCAGGCAAGACCTGTTTTATAGACTCAACGTCTTTCCCATCCATGTACCTTCACTGCACGATCGCGTGCAAGACATTCCATTGCTGGTCGATTACTTCACTAAACGCTACGCGAAAAAAGCCGGCAAGAAGATCAGTAGCATCAAGAGGAAAACGCTCCAGTTACTACGGGAATACGATTGGCCGGGAAATATTCGCGAACTGCAGAACGTAATAGAAAGAGCGGTGATCCTTTGCGACGGAGATACTCTGGCTGTCGATGAAACGTGGCTGCATCACGGATCGTCCAGGCTGGACGTTGCCACGCGAGGACTTGGTCGCCTGGATACTAATCAAGAAAAGGAAATGATCGAATCCGCCTTAACGGAAACTCGAGGCCGAGTCTCTGGGCCAGGGGGCGCGGCTGAGAAACTTGGCGTTCCGCGCTCGACACTCGAGTCAAGAATAAAAGCGTTAGGAATCGATAAACAACGCTTCAAGTCCGCATAGATGCGCCGACAGGCCATTTAATCCACTCTGCCAGTGTTCCGATAGAAGTTCGACTTCGGAAAAAGCTTCCAGACGTATTCCCTCTCCCTCATTGCTCTAACCAGGTATGCCGGGCGGTTTCACCCTGGCGACACTGGAGTTTAGACAAGTACATCGAAGAAACCTTTTCCAGAACTAGGGGAGATGTCACGCTTGCTGTTACTCGACATAATTGCCGAAATTCGCCACTAAGACTGCCACAAAGACTAGTCGATTCAGCGTTTTACGTTGGCACTCTAGTTGCCAACTAGGTTTCTACCATGTCCGAAGACGTTCACTCGATAGACGTAGCAAACGGTGGCGACCGCGAAAACTCTCGCGGAGACGACTCAGCGTTATCCCGCAGGGGACTGGTGCGATGTGATCCGCGAGCTAACACGCTGGCCCAAGAACGAATTGGCTACAAGCGAATCTGGAGTCATCGTCGAGGGTCAAACGTCGTGAGGGGGGAAACGACAAAGATAATGAGCGCTGCCTACGATGGGTAACCATAACCAAACTCCGCGACCGATGGTCTTCCGCGGCCTTCTCCTGGAGGACACGCCTGCTGATGCCGAACTATCGCTCAGACAATTGAAGCGGGACGGCTTTGAGGTAGAGGCTGATATTGCGCACACTCCGGACGAGTTCAAGGCGAAAATCAGATCCAAAAGCTACGACATTGTTCTGGCGGACTATCGGCTCTCGGGTTGGACCGGAATGGAAGCGTTACATTGGTTGCGAGCAGAAGGCTACGCCTTACCTTTCATCCTGGTTTCGGGCACTCTCGCGGACGATCTCGCGGTCGAGTGTGTCGAACTCGGGGTGACTGATTACGTCAGCAAGGATAGCCTCGAACGTCTGTCCTTAGTCGTTCGTCGCGCGTTGCAAGAAGACGAACTGCGGAGGCAGCACAACCGCACAAAGCAACAACTGAAAGAGTCGGAAAAGCAATACCGATTGCTCCTCGATATCAATCCCCACCCCATGTGGGTTTTCGACGCCCAGTCTTTTGAATTCATTGAAGTAAATGCTGCCGCGGTCGTGCATTACGGTTACTCCCGCTCAGAATTTCTCAGTATGACCATTCTTGACATACGGTCAGCGCAGGACATCCCGGCCGTGCGCCAGCCCGTCAGAATACGTCCGCGTGGCCGTCTAGAGGCGGAGAGGTGGAAACATCGCAGGAAAGATGGGACCTTCATCGACGTTGAGATCAGTACACACGAGCTCCGCTTTTACGGAAGGCAAGCTATCCTGGCACAGGCGCGCGACATTACAGAATTATTGCAAAACGAGGAAAGGCTTCGACAATCCGAGGAAAGGTTCTCGAAAGCTTTCCGATCAAGTCCTTTGGCCATAACAATTACTACTCGGGCAGAGGGACGATACGTGGATGCGAATGATGCATTTGTGAAGATGGTAGGCCTGCGATGGGAAGAAATAGTGGGATGCACAGCAAAGGAGTTGAATGTTTGGGATTTTCCCGAAGACCGCGGCCGAATGATCCAAGAACTCGAGCGATATGGCGGCGCGAAGGCGATCGAGACAGTGTTCAACTCGCGAACGATTGGAAAGCGAAAGGTTCACGTTTCGGCGGAACTCATCCAATTGGACGGGATTCCATGCATCCTCGCCATCGTAAATGACGTGACCGATGCCAAACGTCTGGAAGAGCAATTTCGGCAGGCCCAAAAGATGGAAGCTGTCGGGCGCCTGGCCGGGGGAGTAGCCCACGACTTTAACAATATGCTCAGTGTGGTTCTCGGGTTCTGCGACCTGGCACAAGAGCGCACCAGTGAAGAAAGTATAGCAAGAGACCTTGGCCACATTAAGAAGGCAGCACAACGTGCATCCGCGTTGACTCGCCAGTTGCTTGCGTTCAGCCGGCAACAACTCTTGTTGCCTAGAGTACTCAATCTCAACGACGTCGTGAGGGACATCAGCCCGATGTTGTCGCGGGTGATTTCCAAGGACATCTCTCTTACTTTCGTTCCAGCGCCTTCGATTGGCAGCGTGAAGGCTGACTTGGGACAACTGGAACAGGTACTGATGAACCTCGTGGTCAATGCTCGCGATGCACTGCCGCAAGGTGGCAAGATATTCATTGAGACTGCAAACGCCGAACTAGATACGACCTGTAACAGGCCTGATGAAGCAGTAGCGCCGGGTCGCTACGTCTTGCTTTCAGTCAGCGATACAGGTTCCGGCATGGATTTCCAAACCGTGTCGAGAATCTTCGAGCCCTTCTTTACTACCAAACCTCCAAGTGAAGGCACTGGACTCGGTCTCTCCATGGTGTATGGAGTGATCCGCCAGAGCGGAGGCTATATTCGGGTTTATAGCGAACCGGGGCAAGGCACAACTTTCAGGATTTATCTTCCGCGAATCGAGGGCGCTGCCGAGCCTTTGCCGCCGATCATATCGGAGACGGCGACGAAAAAGGGTTCCGAGACTGTCCTAGTGGTGGAGGATGAGCAGGATCTTCGTGAACTCATCATTGAATTGCTGGAGAGCGAAGGCTATCGGGGACTGGAGGCGAAAGACGGACCAAGTGCGATTGCGGTCTCGGAAGCGCACGAGAAGACGATTCATGTGTTGCTTACCGACGTTGTGCTCCCAAACATGAGCGGAACTGTACTGGCAGCCCGGATCAAGGAGACTCGGCCAGAGCTCAACGTGCTGTACATGTCCGGTTATACGGGCAACCTAATTGCGCATCACGGCGTCCTTGCGTCAGGCAGTGCATTCATTCAGAAGCCTTTCACGAAGCAGAGTCTGTTGAGCGAAGTTCGTAGGGTTCTGGACCAATAACAGAAGATCGTGGAGGCGAGTTGTACTTTTTCATGTCGCAGACAGGCCAACTGTTGTATTTACGCGCCGGTATAGTCCAGCGCTTTCAAAGCAAGCCCGACTCAAAGGCTGCAAGAAGCGCCCAGTTTCATACTAGCCATCAGGCAATGGGCGTTTGGAGTTCGCGATGAGCTCGCGAAGCGTTCTCACGCTGTTGGCCATTGATGACAATCCAGAGAGTCTGACGCTGATTAAGGCCTCGCTGGAGAGTGAAGGCCTGAACATACTAACGGCAGAAGACCCTGAGGTGGGGTTCGAAGTATTCCTGCAAGCTCGGCCCAGGATTGTCTTGCTTGACCTAGTGATGCCCAGAATCAGCGGGATGGAGCTGCTAGAGAGGATTCTTGCCGTTGATCCGGGCGTGGATGTCATCCTGATCACGGCTCACCACAGTGCTGAATCTGCCGTCGAAGCTATTCAAAAAGGCGCTTGTGATTATTTGACCAAGCCTCTCGACGTGGAGAAGCTCCGCAACCGCATCACAAGCCTCAGGCTGGACGCCGAAAGACGGCGCAAGACATTACGTTTGGACCAAGAATTGGTAGACGCCTGCCAATTCGAAGGAATGGTCGGTCGCAGCCCACTGATGTTGGAGGTCTTTGCAAGGATTCGGCGAGTCGCACCCCATTTCCGCACAGTATTGGTCACTGGGGCAACAGGTACTGGGAAAGAACTTGTGGCTCTCGCGCTTCATCGGCTGAGTCCAGCTGCGCGTGGCCAATTCGTGGTGTGTAATTGCTCCGCACTGGTTGAGACTCTTGCCGAGAGCGAATTGTTCGGGCACGTGCGAGGTGCTTTTACAGGGGCTGTTCAAGACAAGCCCGGACTCTTCGAGACTGCAGACGGGGGCACAATTTTCTTGGATGAGATTGGGGAACTGTCCCCCGCGGCACAAGCGAAACTGCTGCGAGTCCTGCAAAACCGCCAAGTGCAACGCGTCGGCTCGGTAGTTCCCCGCAGTATCGATGTGCGAGTGATCGCTGCCACGCACCGCGACTTGAAGGCTATGGTGCGCGAGGGTCGATTTCGCGAAGATCTGTATTACCGCCTAACCGTCGTCGAGGTCACCCTGCCGACCTTGGCATACCGCCGAGAGGACCTGCCACTGCTGGAGAGATACTTCATTCAGAAATTTGCTGCCGAATACAAGAAACCCATAGCTGGCCTCGTGCGTCGCGCTCAGACTCGGCTGGCGATTTATCCCTGGCCCGGAAATGTCCGGGAGCTTGAAAACGTCCTCGGCAATGCTTGCATGATGGTGGGCGGGAATCTCATCGATATTGATGATCTTCCGGAAAGATTGCGTAGCGTGGAGAGCGTGGAGGACGAGAATTCTCTCTCGCTTGCCGCCGTGGAAAGACGTCACATCACGAAGGTGCTTGAGGGAGTCGGTGGGGACAAGCTCCGAGCTGCACAGATCCTTGGGGTCAGCCGTTCATTCCTCTATAAATTCGACCGCAGGCGGTTCGAGGTTCTAGAGGATGAAAGGGCGTAACCTGAGATCGAGACCTGGTATCACCCGCTTTCACCTAGTGTTGGCGCTGCGAGACGTGGGTTTCCAAGCACGGCAAGCCTGTCTTTACGGTGAAGAAGTCCATGGCTGCAATGGCCTCGCGATGGTTCCGGAGAAATGTCAGCCAGCGTCTGGCGGGATCTGGAGTTCTCGGGCTTCGCCGGAGCCGTCGCGGGACAGTGATTTCCCAGAGATGAAAGCCCAGTTTCAGCAACTCGCCGTGAATGCGCGGCGCTCCCCAGGTTGGATTCTCAGTAGCTCGTTCTGCTGGCGCATTGTGATCGCACTGGGCGTCAGCTTTCGAAATGTGAGGAAAGTTGGCCCTGTGCCGACGAAGGTAATCCTCCATCGCAGAGCATGGATCAGAATTTACGAACATCGCCCATCGATTCGGCTTTTCACGAGTATGTTCTGCGGAGGAATTTTTCGACATTGGACTGCGCGGTAAGCGCGCAGTCATCTGCGAACCAATTCGGGCCGCAGGAAGGGGCTTACACCTCGCGACTTTCGGTCCGACAATCGCTTACCTTTCGCCTTTCGACAGAACAAGAAAAGGGACCACCCTGCCATAATTCGGTTCAGGCAGTTCTCCGAATGAAACGTGTATGTTGCAGGAGTCGCTCTATGTTACGCACACGTCGGCTGTTGCAGGATCACTAAAGCGTACAGAAAGTTCGAATTCCTTGCCCTCTGCCACGCAGTCTAGAGTGCAGAGAAATTCCGCTCTTCTTCCTCCGAAATACGCAGAAAATGCCCGTATTTCGCGATTGTTCCCAGACAAACCGGACTGCAGAGAACGGCCTGTCCAGCAACGAAGGACGTCGCTATCCCGGTTTTCTCCGGAAGGCACACGCGCAGTCCGGTTTTGAGGAGGACACTAGGCGAATGCAATGCGATCAGAGGCTGGGGATTCGGCGGGAGCGAGTTGACTTTTGTTAGAGCCGCTTCATAAAGCTCAATGAGCGCGATCGCCTGGTTGCGACAGTTTCGAGCCAACGAAGCGCTGACCAAGTAGAATCTTTCGTGAAGTGGTTACCGAGCGACATCGACACCCTTAACAACATTCTAATCGGAGTCAAAGGTGCACCTAGGCCGCCGCAGTGCGGAATAGGACTCATTCGTTGTCTCCAGGAGATATTCTTCTCGCTGAATGTAGGCTTCGCCTTCGCCAATGCGTTGATGAGCAATTATCCCTTCAATTGGACGCAGGATCATAAAGTGACTCGTCCGCCCCGCCGGCAATGAGTACGCGGCCGTTCTTGAGCTACAGGTTTTGTCAGCTTGAAGCGCTTCACATCCACCCCTGTCCCGCTGGAAAGTCTCCCGTTGCCGGATCATGGATTTCTGTGCTGGTTACCCTCAGTTGAATCGCTAAGGTGTTCGATGTGGCCTCTTGTAAGGGTATGCACGTGATTTATTCTGTGCGTTTACAAATGATCCGGAAAGAAGATATATCTGATCGCCCTTAAAATTCACGGCCAGTCCGTTCGATCCCCAGCGAATGAAGCGGCCCAGCGGGCCTCCCAGGCCCACAGTTGTGGGGAACGGAACCCAGCCGACTCGAACATAGTGCGTCATGTCAAAAATATCGACTGTAAAGTTCGAGTTCTCCTGCCAGACGTACTGCGTCAGAATGAACACGGAGTTGAGCGAAGAGTCCGGGGCCATGGGCCAGCCGCCTCCGACCTCAAAAATGCCTGCAGGCAATCCCGTTGAGGGATTGACGGCATGAAATCCGTCATCGGAATAAACCAATCCGCTGCCACGATCAAAATGAATCCGTCCAGGATTCCAGAACACGCTGGGATAATCCTGATCCAGCACAACTCCAGAAGCGTTCACGGTTAGCGTGTAGAAATCGAACCCCGTCGTCGAGCTGTTGGCCGCGTAGATTGCCGTGGCCTCCTCGCCCCATACAATCGAATCGTAGCTATCGCTCGTGGGTCCCCAGCCCTGCGTAGCCGTGGGCCGTTGCACACCGTCATCGTAGATGGCAATCCCGCCTTCCGTATCCGGCAAGAGGTTGAGAATTCCCCGCGAAATGGCAACCGTATGAGGAGTGGCTGGCGCTACCTCAATATCGAGCGCTACGTACGGCCCGTCGTAAGGATCGGTGCCCAGCGTAAAATTGATATCCGGAGTCAAATTCGGTAGCACGTAGCGTTGTACCGAATTAGATCCATCCATCCCGACGTACAAAAACTGACTGTCGTCAGAAATCGCCAGCATGTTCGGCTCATTCCCAACTTGGCAGTTCGTGATTGCACTGTTTGCCGGATTGAGTACGCAGACCTGGTTCGCATTTGCTGTCGCAGAACTCGGAATGGAAATGTAAAACACCTGATCCAGCGGGTCCCATACCATGTCATTGGTAGACTGATTCACCGCGGTCGGCTGATAGAGGATCTGAAATTCCGCAGCATTTGACACGACGCCACCTGGGGTTACCACCGTGACTTCGGCATAGCCGGGGGTGGTGAGGTCCGAAGCGTTGACCTGGGCGGCCAGAAATCCCTGAGAGGTGTTTGTGCGGGGGCTGCCGTTCCAGTCGACCGTATCTGAATTGTCTAACCAATACCCACTCAGATCCACCAGGAGTCCGGCGCTGCCAGCTACGGCAGAATTTGGGTTCAATGCAATGACGGACGGAATGGGCGGCAAGGAATTTGGACTTACGATCGTGAACGTTAGCGCATTGGAGGTACCTCCGCCCGGACTCGGAGTGACCACGGTGACTGCGGCAGTTCCCGCGTTCTGCACATCGGAAAAGCTGATTTGGGCCTGGAGCTGGGTGGTCGAAACCAGTTCCGTTTGCCGCGGACTTCCGTTCCATTCGACCGTGGACAGCGAGACAAAGTTGCTTCCCGTCACAGTCAGGGTGATTCCGTTCAGCCCGGTGTAGTCAACTTCTACCGAGCTCGGGCTCAGTGCCGCAATGGTAGGAGCCGGATTTGACTCCTGCGCACCAGCCAGCATGCGCCGTGGCTTGATCATTGGCTGAGAGCGAACTTCTGGCCGGACCTTCTGACGTGACCGAATGATTGGGTTCGGCCAGCTCCGCATAACGGGAAACAAGTTACGCTTGGGCCCAGTATTCTTTTCGACGTTGTTGCTCACGAACGAGCTGTTGATGATGTAGATAAAACCGGCATCATCGTTGAAAGCCAGCCCGCTCGCGCCCCAGCGAATAAACCGCAGCGGATAACCGAGCACATTAGGAATCGTTATCTCGGATATGGGCGCAAAAGTCGTGAGATCAAAGGATTCGATGGTGAAACTGGTCGAACCAGCCTGGCTCTGCGTCTGACCCAGGAAAAATGCGCTGTTCAGAGTCGAATCCGGAACCATGTAACCGGACGCTTGAAATTGCCCGACATGCTGGCCGTTCGCCGGATTGATCACGTTCCCATCGTCCGCGTAAACATAGCCCGTGCCGCTGTCGTAGTGGATCCGTTCGTAAAACTCAGAAATCTCGTTCGGGTAGTCATGGCTCAGCGACACACCCTTCGAGCCCACAGTCAGCACGAAAAAGTCGAAACTGGTATCCCAGTTGTTCACCGCGTATATCTTCCCGCCCAAACCCCATTGCGGGGAATCGTAGGTGCCCTGATCCGCGACCACGGGTCGCTGCGTTCCATCATCGAAAATCGCCATGTTCAAAGCAGGAAAAGCTACGGCTGATCCGCGCGAGACCGAGGTTGTGTGAGGAAGCCCAGGCGCAACTTGCAGGCCCTGCGCGAAGTAAGGCCCGAACGGGTACTGGCCCGCTCCAAGCAAATAGCCAATGTCGGGTAACAGGTTGGGCAACGCGAATCGCTGAACTGATGAGGAACCATCCAGTCCCGCATACAAGAATTGGCTGTCATCGGAGATCGCCAGCGCGTCCGGCTCGCTGCCGGCAAACTGTGTTGATTGGATGCTCCCGCTGGTAGGGTTCAACACCGCTATCGTGTTCCCGTTAACCGAGGCCAGACTCGGGACAGAGAGGTATATCACCTGATTGAGCGGGTCCCACACCATATCATTTGCAAGTTGGCTCACCACCAAAGGAGTGTAGTTGAAGCCGTTGATGCCAAACAGAAGCGATGTGGAACTTCCACCACCTGGGCCAGGAGTTAATACTACGATCTCGGCGAGTCCCGGATTCGCCAGATTCGAGGCGGGAACCTGCGCTACCAGGTACGAATCCGAAAGGTAATCTGTCGTCAACGCCACCCCATTCCACTGAATCACCGATGTGGGGATGAAGTTCGAACCGTACACAGTAAAAATGAGGTCAGCGCTACCAGCATCGACTGAAGCAGGATTGAGGGCCTGAAGCATCGGTGTGGGATTGGTAGTCGGATTAATCGTAAACTCCGCTGCCCCCGAATTCCCTCCGCCGGGACTTGGATTCGTGACGCTCACCGCTGCCGAGCCAGAGTTCGCAATGTCGGCCGAGGCGATCTGTACTTGCAACTGAGTACTTGAGGTGTAGGTCGTCGTTCGCGCAGTGCCATTCCATTGCACGCTCGACGAAGAGATGAAGTTATACCCGGTGATCGTCACGTTTAGCGTATTCCCGCCCTGCGTCGCTGAATTCGGGCTCAGAGAGGTAATCGCCGGGACAGGATTCGACGGAGGCTGTCCGCCACCAGAACCGTCTCCCGAGCTTCCTCCCGATCCGGATCCGCTGCCGCACCCGGCCATGAATATCGAAAATGTCAGAGCTGTGATAGCGAGAATGTTCGGAACGAATATGGCTGGACGCACAAATACCTCCCGGAAGGCAACCGTGGAAGCGCACTTGCTAGTCCCTATTTTGAAAGCCCTCCCCCGAGACGCCCATGTTAGCTTAGTTTCGCAGCAAAATCTACAAACTTGCCGTGAGAACGCTCCTGGTATTCACACCAATTTTGTATCTAGAGTTTGAGCCGACCACAGAAGGCAGTCCGCTCCACGGTTTTTTTCACTAGAAAGGGAAGCACCTCTCGATTCCTTGCGATGACCGGTATGGCACAGTGCCGGCCCTCGGTGTTGACTAGCCATAGTTGGCGAAAAATCGCCTCTCCACTCATTGACCCGATTTCGGCTGCGAACGTTAAGAAAGTGCGGGCATAAAATTCCGATACTCGCTAGAAATTCGGGCTTCGCCTGTCGATCGACTCGAGAGAATTTCAATTTCATGACTGCCCGCTAGCCCGACAGTCATATCTCAGCCCCAATCTGGCCGAGAAGAACTTTGAGAGCGACCATTTTCAGCCAGGGCTTCGCCCTTAGGACCGCCTCGGAAATTGCACTCGTTAGCACGACTGCGCGGCGAGCGGGTAGTCGCGGAGAATTCTTTAAACCGTTGATTCCGTGTAACCTACGCAAACGTCGGCTCTTGCAGGTTTCAGACCTGTACTGAGGGTTCGAATGTCTCCCTCTCCGCCATGCAGTCTGAACTGCAGAGAAAATCGGCCGCTCCGTGCCAGGAAATGCGGGACACAGGCCCATTTTTCGCGATATGTGCTCGACAAACGGGACTTAGAGAACGGACTGCTCGGCATCGAATGGCCTCCTTATCCCGACGTTTCTCTGGAGACGCGATGAGCAGTCCGACTGTCCGACTTCCAAGAACTCATGAGGCGAACAACGAGCGGTCACAAACCGAATGGCTTACAAAATCCGGATTTGACTTTTGGATCGCCCTCTTAGGACCGGATTCTGCCGTTAGTTTCAAGCTGCGGACAACCGAAGCAGAACCATTTCCTATCGGATCGCAGCAAAGTGCACACGCCGATTCTGCTGCCAGCACTCTTCACGTTCCTCTGTGCAGAACGGACGCTCTTTCCCCATACTGAGAGTTTCGATGCGATCAGTAGATACTCCAAGTGCCGCAAGACGGTTCTTTGCCGCCTCAGCTCGGAGGTCGCCGAGAGCTAAGTTGTAGTCGGTCGAGCCTCGTTCGTCGCAGTGGCCTTCGATGCTAAGGCGCAGTTCGGGGTGCACTCGCAAGAAGTCGGCAGCCTTTTGAACTGCTTGTTCTGCATCGGGCCGAAGATCGGACTGATCGTAATCGAAAAATGCGTCTTGAATCTCCGTCTCAAAGGATTCATCCGGCCACCGGGCAGGGGCCACTCCGGGCGGTGCATATGCTCCGACGTATCGGTTCTCTTTTCCACGGACTGCGACTAGCTTAGAATCTTGTCTTAGCCTGTAGTCATTGCCCGCACTGACAAATCCAGGATCGACGCTCAGGTCCGATTCGGCCTTGATGTCATAGGCTGGGTAAACTCCGAGCCCTACCTTCTGGGAATCGCGAGTAGTATAGTGATCGACCCGAAGATAGTTGCCATCCCGCAAAGGAAACTCCCTCGAAAGGAGGTTTCCATATATATCGTTGGACCCGAGTTTGTGGCGCGAAATCGCATCTAGCGATAGGCCGACTGAATTGGAAGCCAAGATGTTGTTGTAGACTTCCACGTCCGAGTCTTTCCCAACAAACAATCCAGCGTAGCGCTGTAGAACCACGGTATTATTTTCGATAGTGCCGCCTGACTTTTCCAAACGAACTCCGGTGTCATTGGCTTCAATAAGGTTTTCACGCACGAAAACCCGCGGATATCCGTTTACCAAAATCCCGTACCCTTCATTGTCTGATAAAGTGTTTCGCAAGATACGCACCTGCTGACGCACAATTTGGGATTCGTTCTCTCTGAGTTGCACTTCAATCCCGTTACCCTCATTCTGAATAACTAGGTTCCCCGTTAAAGTGGCGGGGCTGGATATCAGGGCGACTCCGTTCTGATCCTGTGTTAGGGTGTTGTTGGCAATTATGGCGGGTACTGGCGCATCGAGGAGCGCAATTCCAAAGCGGTGACGGCGAACTGAGTTCTTGCTCAAGCTCGCCTTACAGTTCTCAAGCCGAATTCCGAAATCGGTGCTCTTGTCGGTATTACTGGGATCCCATGTGCCAGTGACGATGTTCTTCGTAAACGTAACTTCCGAATCCTTTGCGAAGACACCATTGGCGTTACCATCCATAAGGCTGTTTTGAACCTTCGCCTTACTATCATCTCCGATTACGATGGCAGCCTTTCCATGCCCGACGAACAAGCTGTCACTGACGAGCACTTGTGCGTCGTAGGCAGAAGTTCCCACCGTTTCGGCCGTGCCTCGAAACGTGCATCGGATTACACTCACTCCTTTTGAGTGCTTTATCACTAGTCCAGTGTGCTTATCTGGAACGGAGAATTCAGAATCGCTGACCGCTACATTTTCCCCATCCTCAATCACCAGGCCGGCACGGGAAAAGCTGATCCCTGATAAATTCACGCCGTTACCTGACATAAGGAGCCAAGGAATCTCCGAGCTCACCCGCACGACCAATTTTTCCGCTGCTTGAATGGATATTCCTAGGGGGATCAGGGGTGCTTCCACGTAGTCACCAGCCTTTAGGACAATTTTGTCCCCAGGAACTGTTTGGAGAAGTGCGCCGATTATCGTTCGAAAGTTCGCACCGCCTCCGGGATCCACGAAGTATGTAGCTGGTCGCCGGGGTGTGGCGGGAAAACGAGCTAGAGTTATAGATGCATCGTTAGGTAACTTTCTGGTTCGGAGATTTACTGTCAGTAAGCTGCCGTCTCGGATGAGATCTGCGGTACCTTCCTTTCCGTCCTCCGAAAAAAGCTCTTGGGACGACAAACGTGCAAGGATGTCTCCCGGCTTCACACCTGCTTGATATGAGGCACTCCCCTGAACCACAGCCAAAACCAGAAGTCCTTTTGTGTCCCCTAACTTAAGATCAGACGCGAGCGCCTGATTGATGGGCGAAAGATAGAGTCCAAGGCCCGGACTCCACAGCCAGCGCGGTGAACCCTCCTGAGCATGGACAACAAGGGCCGTGAAGGCCAGAATGCAAAAGACAGACACAGCATTCCGAAGTCTCATGACGTATCCTCTGGCTACTGGGCCTCTACTAGCGGCTTGCCGTCCTTGTCGTGGTAAACGGATACCGAGATGCGCTGGAACTTGTCAGGAGTATCCACGTGGCTCAGTTGATAGTTTTTGGCCCATCCGAGGTCCATCGGTACCTTGTTCTCGTTTAGCCACCGAACTATCGCGACGGCCTTCGCTGCCTCTCTGAGTTGTGAAAGCACGGGGAACGCCCGACAAAAGTCGTCGTAGTGTTTGGTTAGATATTCTCCCTCAGCCTTGTGGCTAGCACTCACGTTGTCTTGTTTCGCGCTCCATACAACAACTCTCATATCTGCCTTGGTAAACTCAAAATCACTTTCGTTTGGAGGAATTTCCAACGAAATTTCTTGTGGAACCCAGACGAACCATACTGTTTCATCCCACCAATTCTTCGGCTTTTCCGCATTTTCACTGGGCTTGGGTCGAGGGGGAACTGCACCACTCAGCATAAGGTCAATCGCGCTGTAGTAGCCTTCCAGCTTGGCTGGATCGATTGGCATACCTGTCTTCCAATCTACGCCAAACCAGAACATGGAAAAGACCATGTCGGATTCCTGAAGCACGTGACCCAAAGAATTGTCTCTAAGGGGCCCGTAGTATGTCACACGGTCGTAACTAGGATCGGGCAAGCTGAGTACTCCGACACTTGGACCAAGGTCAAGGCCAATTTGCTGTCCAGTTGAGACGTTCTGCTGCGCTCTTGGGAGAAACTCTTTTTTCCACACAACATCTCCGTATTGTTCCTTCCCGGTGCTCAAAACTATTGCGTTCTCCTCGTTCGCGAGCACCGTGCCTCTGACGACTCCCTCACTACCATAGACGCTCCGGACAGCAAGAGCGAGAAATTCTGGGTCCAATAGCGGAAACCGTATTCGTCGTCCGTCGTACAAAAGCGTTAGGCGTCCGTTTTCTACGAAGACTTTTTTCATCTTGGCCGCCTGGAGTGGCGTAAGAACAGTCGCAGAGAGGTACAGGGAGACACCACCGTTACCGGCCCGTCCAGACCCAAAAGCTTCGGTTGAACGCGCTTTAGCTGCCCCTAGATCGGCACTCGCGGCTGCTTCCTGAGACCGTTGATTGACGATCTCAAGTTGATCCAGTGCACCGGATCTGAAGCGGATACGGCTTCTCTGCTCTTGTTGCGTGGGTCCAGTTGTGGATCCCGTATTTGGCATTGGTCCGGAGTTTTGTGTAGGCTTCCCTGGTGCGGGTTCCGACGGTCCCACTATGGTGCGCTTAAGCGACTCTGCAGCTTCTGCCTTTAGCAATGCGTCTTTTGCGAAAACCTGGGCTTCCGCGGAGTTCCTGGCATTCTCTGCTCGCTTTATACTGTCTTCTAGCTGCTGTTGCTGAATTCTCAACCACTCATATCGCTCCTGCACTTCCTGCATAATCATCTGGCTCTTGGCAGGAGGGCCAGCTGAGGATTCAGGCTTCTGTTCTTGGGGAATTTGTCTTTTAAGGACAATCATGTCATTCCCAATCTGTTTGGCCTTATCTTTGGCTTCTTGAAGCTTCTGTTGATCGTCGTCTGCAGCCTTCACAGGTCGACCGCGAAGGATGCCCGTGAATAGTGCGAAAAGCCCAACTGCAGTTATCGCGATGCGTATTACCCGACTTTGCATTGTTATCCCCCCTGTTTCCCAGACTTCCGAAGCTCCACTTCGTAGAAGTTGATGAGTTCCTCGGTGGACGCCAGACGTTGATCGAGTGCCAGCCTGGCTCGCTGCGTCGAAATCAAAGATTCCACAATGGAGTCCTTATCAGTTTCGATGCTCCACAGAACAATTCCCGATCCTGTTAGATTCACTGCTGAACGTGCTATTCCCAATGGCTCGTTGTAGGCACCAGCGATTGCAGCAATAGCATCGAGCGCCTTCGTTGCCCTGTCTCGCAACGAGAGATTATTGTTCCATTGATTCGCGCCACCCTTTATAACCTCGAAGGAAATCTCGACCATCTTAGAGAGGGCCTCCTTTTGTGGGGAGGGGGCCGAAATCTTAGCGATCACAGCCAGGCATTCTTTAGTCGCACCTAAAGCTGTCTCTCTCTCTCGTTCTCTATCAGGACCCGCGCGTGTGTACGACAGTGTGTCTAGGGCCCCTTTCATGAGCTTGGTGCTGAGATCCACTTGATCTGCATCATGCGAGGAGAGTCCAGGGACGCGCCCGAGAAACTCATTCGAACCGACCAGAGAGAGCAGATCGTCGATGGAATCGTACATGAGCTGCTCACGCATCTCGCCCATTTCCTGCAGGTATCCGTCTTCTCCGTCACGCAGCTGCGTCAATTTCTGGAGTTCTTTTTCAAGTCTTCTTTTTCGCGACGCTAATTGTGCAAGTTGTGCCTTGATAAGCGCAGGGTGTTCTGTTGTAGTAAAGAATGCTGGATCCACAGATGGCAGTTTGAGAACGCATTGAGAGCCCTGCGCGACATAGCCAGCCTGACATTTGCAGTAAGTACTTTCTTCCGTAGCAGAGCGCTCGACATGATCTAAAGTTGAACCGGGAGGACACTCCTGAGATTGTGCGGGCAGAACTAAGACAGCGAGGAAAGCGAGCTTTGATGCTGTTCCAACGAGTCCCATATTCGACACATTGGCCTCCAAGATACTCAGGGAACCCATGACCGTCGAAACTTGGGGAAGTAAGCTCTAGTAGTACGGAAAATTAAGGTCGGAACTTCGGCCGAGGGAACTATAGGTGATCCTCAGCAGCATGTCAAGTCAGTGTACCTAGTGGGTAGTGGCTCAGTTTGAATTTATTTTCCTACGAGGCTGTTATCCCGAAACGCGGCGTAGTTCAGCCGCGTGAGGGATCTTTGGTGTCCGGTGCTGGCCCTCATGACTTGAGCAATACTTCGAGGATACCGCGAATATCCTGGGGTGAGAGGCTTCTCGCCAAAACCAGGACCATGTCGCTTCTTACTTTCTCTTTCCAAAGCTTCAACATCTGTAGCACTAGCCCCGTGAGCGAGACTCCTGTCGCAGCAAATACCTCTTTTACGAATGTGGGATCGGCAATACATCTCACGGCGACCGTGCACGCACCGCCAAAAATCGCCAGGACCATGCCGACACAGACCAGAAAGAAAACTCGATTCTGGTCACTTACCGCCTTGAGATCGCGGCTGAGAGCGTTAGCGGCATCTTGATCTGGCTCGCCTTCGAACTTTTCGCCAAAGTGCGGACCAGATTCCGAATAACGTGCCAGCACGTCTTTTAGCTTCATTGAGTCCAACCTCCTGGAGTTCTTCGCGGATTCGGTAGACAGCATCTTCATAGGGTTCGTGTTTTTGGCTCAAGCTGCGGATCACCTGTGCGTAGGTAGCTAGTCGAAAATCCAGAAAGGCAAGATCCTCGTTAGCGAGAACCAAGCAGTGTGCACATGCACGACGGATGCTCTCCGCGAGCAAAACGGAGTTGCATACGGTCAAATCAACTAGTCCTGAGAAATGAGATGAGAAACGGCTGACAATTTCGTCCACTCCACGGAAGCCATCCACAAATTCGACACCCGGTCCGCCTCCGAATTCAGTGATTCGCGTCAGGATCATCCGCCGACGAGCGAGTTCATATTGAAAGCGCGTGATCGTACCCATTCGTTGGGATTGTCCATTCTCCCGGCAAGGAAGGTCCAAGCCGTACAGAAGTGCCTGATTGAGAGTAGCTGCGAGAATTGTGGCGTCTGCAGAGTTGGCAGGCAGCGTGTAAATAGTAAATTGTCTGACCGCCTGGGCTAAGTGACTGGTCGGATCGGATAGCTGGGAAAGCGTGCTTATAGGGTCCATGATATCGGAGGGTCTAAATAGCGCACTTCTCCATTGCGCGACCAGTGAGATTACTGAGCATTTGCCGAGTAGTGAGGCGAAATCGTCGAGGGTCGCGTCAAGGACGACCGACACGCCAAGACCCTGGACGCGGGCTGCTACATCGTGCGTAAAGCGAGCGTAGGGGGCGTACAAATTCCACAGTCCATTGGCGGACAAATTATGCCTGTAGGCGCGGAAGGCCTGGACAAAGTTTCCTTCTTCTTCCCGCTTAAGCTTCTGCAGAAAGGTTGCTTGGTCGAGGGGAACTGTAACGGCCAATCCGCAATCAGACGGGCTGATAGGTTTCTTCCTCGCTTGGAGAAGTCTGGTGGTTGTGGACAAGCAGCACGTCCTTTGCCTGGCGTGACAGCCGCAGATGGATTCCTTTAGTACCCGGATGGATGATCTTTAGGTCACGAAGGATCCTCCGACCGGCCATGATGGTATTTAGATCATCGGCAATGCCCCGCACGATCTGTTGAATGCTGGTTAGAAAGTCAGAGGTCAACTGAAAGCTTTGATCGAAGAACATCCTGATCCGTAGCAGCAGGGACGATCGTCCTGCCCGCATTGCCGGAACCTTGACCTCGATATCGACCTTTTCGAGGCCTTCTTCGGTCCTGCCCTGATCGACGACGTGAGGGGTCTCGGCGCGGGAGAAATCAAAACCCTCTCGTGAGAGGTGTTCCATTTCGGCAGGGCTCATTGCCTCTTTGGTAGGTTCTGCGATACTGAAGTCGAGTCTTGACTCGGAATCGCTCTCGCGCAGATCGAGTTCTGCAGTACGGACAAATCCTTGCGCCTGCCGGAAATCGAAGCCCTTAAAGTGTAGGTTAACGTCGGAGAGCGATCCGCTTCGAATACTCGAAGTCACGGCGTCGATGGCACTCGGCAGGTCGGAAGCCTCGAACCGCTGTCCGGATTTTCCGACTACAACGTAAGTGCTGTCGCTATTTCTAGTAATGACGAGCGGTGTGAATGTCTCTGTCCCTTTGCGCCTCGGCTCAAAGGCTCTAAGGATGGCCGCATCGTCGGGTGAAACCGCCGCGGGCGCGGGCCGCCAACCAATGTTTTCTCCGCCGGACCCCAGGTGAGCCGCTTGCAAACCTCGGAGTTCGGCGGGCTTTGTGTTGCCCACAAATCCTAGAACCTCCGATAAGGGCCTCGATCTGGGTTTAATCTCATTCAATTCTGCGGATAACATATGTTGCAGCTCTTCTGGTGGCTTTCCCTCGAAACGACCGGCAGATCGCACAAGTTCCGGCGCTTTTTGTCCATCCGCAGGACTGTAGAAGACGACCTTTGTGCGATTCTCCTCGCCGATTCTCACATGCCCAGCAAGGAGCTTTGGGTCAACTCTGAACTCGGTCATTCTGGCGTCAAGGTTGTGCCCTCCAACTGCGAAGCGCAGCTGGCCGACTGCATGAGAAATGACAATGGTGGGAGTACGTATCCACGTCTCGTCCGTTCGCCCCGACTCATCGGCGTAGAGCAACGCAGCGCGAGCGTTCTCAGGGGAATCGAAGCCAACTATATGGTGCCAAACTTCGGAGACCGCCGACGCTAGTTTGACCACCGCACGAGAGGTCTCATCGTCCTGCGCCTTTTGCGCGAGCGAACGGTACGCTCCGGAATCCGCTAGGGCATTCACCAACATGGCTACATCGTCTCTGTCGCCGTTCCCGAGGAAATCCCTCAATACATCTCGTACCTTCCGAATCTCTTCGATCGTGTCACTGTCATTTTCGGAGTCCCCATTGTGTTTCATTTCAGCGGATACCTTGTCCAGGCCAGGATCGGTTATAGAGGCGATAACGTCCAGCGCGTGTCTGGCAAGCGGCCGAATAGAACCGATTGAGTTGGCGTGATGTGTGGCCGGAGAAACCGCGGTTATCTGAAATCGACGGAATATTTGATAGAGGCCTGCGTACTGAACGACGCGCACCAAGTTGGGATCACTCAGATGATTGAAATAGTTATAAGCAGTATCCTCAGCCTTCTGCAAATCAGAATTAGATCGAGCCAGATAATCGATTGGCAAGGCTCCAAGACGGTTCAGCGCGAAGACTTCGTAGGGATCGCGGCGTAATGAGTAGCCGGCACCTTTCGTGTTCCAATTGAACGTTAGCTCGTTAACCTTCAGTTCCGTCACGATTGGGCCACGGAAAGGATAGCCGGCTGGATCGGGATAGTCGAAATTTGTGTATTTGATTTCGCCATGATTCGACCATGATTTCAGCATCTGATCCGTGATATTGAGCAGGCTTCCGTACTCAGTATCAATCAATTCATCACTCAGATAGATGGGGGCCCAATCGTTCGTTTGATCGAAGCGTCCGGCAAACATGAATTTGCGCTCGTAACTCTGAGCTAGTCCGTCCTTGTTCGCAGCGGCAAGCTGAAGCATGGTTTCCGTACGGAGTGGAGAAAGGACAGACACGGGGGTAACCCGTTCCCTGCCGACGATAGCCAACAGTTTGTCCGAAGCTACGGCTCCGACAATCATGTCTGAATCCAAACTAAATTGGCGTGCTTCCACGCGGTATTTTTCCAGGCCGGCATTGCGAGGGATCGACCAGACTACAAATCCGGGTTTCACGCTGAGGAAGACCCCGGACAACGAGCGGTCGAGCACCGAACGCAAACTGATCGGACTGCCCCCAGTTATGGGCCTGAGCCGGAATACCGACGAAGTGTAACCTGCCCTCGGCACAATCAGATAGACCAGACCAATAGCGAACCCCACTCCAAAGACAAAAGGGAGGATCTGCTTGTTTCGAACGCTTCGCCGTGCCAGCCAAATGGATCCAAGAATTAAAAGTGTCAAAAGCACAACGCGGGTTGCCGTCCAGGGTTCGGCGGGGACATCGGCAGAGTTCCCAATCAGCCACTTCCAAAGGTCGCCTGAGGTTACGTGTAAATCAAGACTGAGAGGCGCGATTTGTGGCGGATGGTCGGGAATTGGAATGGCATAGGCCTTGTACGTCGTCCAAAACAGCTTGTGATGAATTATGTCAAGCAACTCCGACAACTGCCCCGGTGGCATCGAGGGCAACTCAACCACAAGATCTTTCACCCAACCATTAACTCCAATAGCATGCTTAGCAATCGACACCCTCTCGAGAGCACCTGGATAGATTCCCTGAAAGCTCTCACTGGTGATATGGGGTGGGGGTTCAGAAATGATGAGCGTACGGCCTCCATCGGCATGTGGAGACGAAATAGCGACAACCTGCAGATGGTAAGGATAAGCTTGACGAAACTCCTTCCACTCCTGTTCAGAGGCCGTTTCGGAATATGCCAAGACTGAGAGCAAGAGAACAAAAGCGCAAACCGCATAGCGAGTGTTCATGACACACCTCCCCCCGTCTGTGACAAAATACTTGGTTCCGGATTCGGAACACCTCTTCGGGAGAAGCGCGTGACAGACTCTGCCTTACGCTGGTATTCGGCTCGGTGGCGGGGACCCCAGCCGCAACCTAAGAACCCACCAACGGCTGCGTAGTATAGCACCCCACAATAATTCGTCAAGCAGTTTTCTATGCCGGGACGTGTCCCAATGCGTGTTTCCACATGAGGAGACCAGATTGTGCAACTCACTCACGCAGAAGGTGCGTCTAATCAGATGGCCCGTGTTCGTGATTGATCCTCAGCCCCCAATCTCTACTTGAACTATCGTCGCGACCGACTGCGTCGCTGGGTGGCCCAAGTGGTTAGTTAGCCCACACCGAAGTGCTATTTGACAGTGATAGTAGTCGGTGATACCGTTCTGCCCGGTTACCTAGCAGCCTGCGGAAAAACGCGCTGCAGACCACGCAACCACGACTGTTTTCCGCAACCTGCCAGGGCGCGGGGAAGTGAATATGTTCGCGTGCGATCGAACAATGCAAAGATTAGGGATCCAGGTACTAGTTCTTCTTCTGACACTGGTGCTCGGGGCATCCTGCGGTTCCGGGGCGCGCGCTCCTAACTCCCGCGCTACTCAGAACCTATTTCCACCCTCGGCAGAGCCGCACACAGATGTTGACCCTACGACGGATATCGATGTTTATGTCGATGGCTCAGAGTCAATGAAGGGCTTCGCCAGCGCGACAGGATCTAACTTCATGCGCGTACTAACTGGGCTACTGCGATCAGCGCAGGAGGCAACGGCACAATTCACACTCAACATTTACAAATTGGCATCTACCGTTACTTCAGTTTCAAATCCACTGGAACTGCAATCACCGAATTTCTACGGTGGTGGAGATACCCCACTGGCGGATCTCCTCGTCCGAATTTCCCAGGAACCGACGCATACGGCCATCATAATCAGCGACATGGTGCAGTCGAAACCAGGCACCGATAGTTCCACACTCGCGGGAGCGTTAGCGCAGCTTGCGAATCAGAGGCCCCAAATGCGGCTGCTTGGATACCGATCGCACTTTGAGGGCGAGTATTTTCCGGAAAATAAGACAGCAGATTGGCATGGCAAAATCCCGCTCAGTGTTAGCCAGAGCCTTCCGGGATCTGGTAGGCCATTCTACATATTAGTAGTCGCACCGAGCGTAGAAGCGATGATACAGGTGGACAAGTATTTGCTCAGCCGATTTCCGCCGGCCCACACGTTCAATCCCACGGAACCCCCGATCATTGTCGATAAGATTGACCTCTTGCTGGACGACTCGAAAGAGGTGCCGTGGAGTATATATTCTCGTCCAACGCGAGATGTGACCGGAAAACGGCTGGAATCGACATTTCTTTTGAAAAAGGCGAACGTCGAATCAAGAACCGTATTGCCGCTCGGTTTCAACGTCCAATTAAAATCGCCAATTCGGCCCGGTCGCGCGAGTCAACTAAGTTGGGAAGTGACTAAGGCGACGTGGCGGAACAACCAATTTAGCAGCATTACTGAAGCAAGGATCCCAATCGATGGAGACCTTGAAACGAATGGCCAGCGCATCAGGTTACGGCTTACGCTACAGAATCCCGAGGTGAACAGTTGGGACATTTATCGGGTGAGGATGCGTGCGGGCGGCGCAAATCTTGATGTTCCGGCCTGGGTTACCGACTGGAACACCGACGATGACAACGTAGTAGGTAATGGCAATAGAACCTATCAGCTGGAACCGCTGGTGGAAGCCATGACCATCCAGATCTCCGAGAAAATTGTTTTTTGCGAATACATTCTGACCATAGGCCGAAAGGGGTGAGACATGGGCCGATTCTTTTTCTTTCTAGACAAGCCGGAATTGATCCCTGACGACATGTGGGCGACCTTTCTGGATGGAATGGCAGCAATGGCTGCGTTCGTTGTGCTGGCAACTGTTGGCGTTACGATTCTGTCCTACGTGATCGCAGCCAGGCGTCGGAAAGTGCACGTTCCCGACGATTTGTTTGCGCCTTTTACTCCGATGTACTCACTGTTGTGGGCGATTGCAGGTGCGCTCGCGGCGGGCGTGCTTTGCTTCACGCAATACCTGCCTGCACTGGATAGCAGCGAAGGGCGATTTGGGGTAACTGCGCAGATCGCCCTGGTGACCGGCGCCTTGTGTGCACTTATTTCGTATTTGTTGATTGCTTTCGCTCCTATCACTCCCAAGAAATATGCGTACCGCCCCGCATCATTTCTTCATAAGAGAAGGGCATAACGTACCTAGCAGGTTAGAGAGGAAGATTCGTATGACCACGCTTATCTGCGCCGGAGGATCTGGAACCAGAGTTCTTGAAGCCGTGTTGCATCTTTGTGCCGCGGGCCTGGGCCCCGATGTGTTGAGGATTTTCGTTATCGATCCAGACGGCACTAACGGAAATGTAACTCAAACTAAGACGCTCGTCGAACGTTATCGAGCCTGTCAAGAGGCTTTCGGGGAAGATCTTCCGTTGTTTCGAACCAAGCTTGACTTGATGAACGGCCCGCAAGGATTGCGAGTTTGGAATCCCGTCAACGGCCGGCAACAGTTTGGCGCCCTGCTGAATTATCAGGGTCTGAGCGAGCAACAGAAAGATGTCGCACATCTGTTTTTCACGCAGGACGAACTTGAGATGGAAATGAACGTCGGGTTTCGTGGGCACCCGGCGCTGGGCGCCGCGGCACTATCGCTAATGCCGCTTTATAAGAACGATCCACTTTGGAGCCAATTGCCCCAAGCCATCAACCAGGAGGTGATCCAAGGTCGGACCGAGGTTGTCATTGTGGGGTCAGTGTTCGGCGGCACCGGCGCATCGGCGATTCATCCGCTGGTCCGATATTTACGCTCTCTGCCGCAAACCAACGCCGACAATCTCAAGGTGGCGGCGGTCGCTTTGGTTCCTTACTTCCGATTTAGTGGCGACGCGACGGCACAGAACGAAGAGGCGAAGGCACAGCAGGCGGCGCAATCGGAATGGTTTTCCCTGGCAAGCCGGTCTGCGGCCGAATATTACGAACACTTGCGAGAACACAAAGATTGGGAGTTAGATGCGATGTATTGGCTAGGCGACGATTCTCCAATGCAGGTGAAATACTCGATCGGCGGACCGGCGCAGCACAATCCATCCCATTTCGTTGACTTGCTTGCTGGCTTCGCGTTTCTGGATTTTCTCAAATCACCACCCCAGCCGGGAACTTGTTGCTATGCGGGTCCTCAGGAATCGTCGAATGATCCGGGCCAGAATGTGCTCACTTGGGGAGACGTTCCAGCTCCCTCCGATATAGTGCGGGAAAATTGGTACAAAGCCTTGCACAGGTTTCACCTTGTTGGCGCGGCACACTTGGGGTTCTACTGGCCGCTTCTGAAGGACGAGCGCCTGCGAACCCTGCCGTACTGCGTTCCCTGGTATATGGATCGGTTCACGAATGGATCCAAGTTATCGACCAAGGACAATCAGGACCGCCTGGAAGCGCTCTCTCTCTATTTCCGCGAGAACTATTTTCCATGGTGGGGTCAGATGCACGCAGCAGAGCGCGATCGCGTCCGACTCTTTAACCGGCGGGCATGGTTCACCAAAGACGAGACACTCAAGATCGAACTGAACCGACTCGGCAACCTCATCTACCCGGATACAGAACTCCATAGTTTGGATCCCGTGGATGCACTATTTGAGAGGACCATACAGGCGGGGAAATCCGTACAGGAGGGAAAGTTTCCTTCGAGTACCTATCTTGCAATTTTGGCTCAAGCAGCCCAGAGCATGGTAGAGCAGGCAGCCCGCGGAGAAGCAAGTCATTAGAAAAAGGTGAGCATTATGGCAAGCAATCCGAGCAAACCGACGACAACCCGATATTTTTTGAATGCACTTCGGGAGAACAAGACTCTCCCCACACCCACGAGGGGCATGTGGCATGAGGAGGGGGATTTTCTTGCGAAGTATGCCAGCGATATTGACCTGCATGGACAGCTCCCGAGTATTCACTTCGCGCACAGCGTGCCGTCGGTTTACCAACGCCCGATCCAGTTTTATGAGTCTCTACGCAATAGCCACAATCCGCTGCACAATGCTGCGGTGGAGGAATGGCGTGGACTGATGGCCGTGATCGGACTGTCGCGCTGGGTAGAGCCACGATTGGAAGTCACACGCTTCGTCGTACCCCCGCGAAATGAATCGGCAACCAGCGAAGTGGGGGCGACGGGAAACCGAGATCTTCATTTCAACGCGATCCTGCGAAATCAGTTGCCGAAGGGTGAAGAGGATTGGAACGAGTGGTGGCTGATCCGGTGTGACGGTGTTTTGCTCGGTGCGACTTCCCCGTGGACGCTGGTCTACACCGCGGCTCAATATGAAACCCCGCAAAGAATTCCCTGGCAGCGGGCAGGCCTGCTCGTGGATCCCATCAGACACTACGACCCAACTGGAAGGCGCACGCCGGTGGAGCTTGCGATTCTGCACGCTTGGGTCTCTTCCATCCTGGCCGCGCGTGACAATGACGGCTGGGGAATGGCGGATCATCTGGGCAACCAGCAGAATTTGATTGCGGATGCGCTCGAGCAATGGCAAGAAGATCTCGCGAAGTATGCGAGGAAAGGTTTTGAAATTCAGCTTGACCCCACTCTGTTCGCGGCAGCAAACAAGCCTTTCTCGATGGTGTTACAGCAGCCCAGCGGCTTCGACCGAGCGGAGAGCGATCTCACATTGCTGTCGAGCAAGGTGGAGGCCTTGGTCCTTTCCAGGGATCTCCCCGCCGGCGCACGAGTACATCGGGGAATCTTCGCTAATCGTGTGGACGTAGACCAGTTAGCGCCCGAAGGTATTTCTTTTGCAACCCGAGACGGCGATTTGGTGAATTGTCGTTACGTGGTTGCCGAGAAACTATTCTTCCCCGAACAGCTTTTAAAACTGAGTCTCAGCCCGCATGCCCTCAAGGTAGGGGACGGTACGGTTTCGGTTCCCCTGACTCCTAAGTTCTTTGAATATTTTGGCCACTCGGATATTGGTGCAGGTCCCGGTAAGGTTCATTTGACAGTCCGCGAGCTTGGTGGAGCCTACAAGGTAATTCTCAGCCTGCCCCTGCAGAACGGCCGGAACTTGGATGTTGTCCGGGACTATGGGAAGGATGATGTCAAGGTATTAAGAGAGGGTGTTCCTGGTTTCGGCCTCTGGCCGAATTTTTACAGTACGAATTGGGAAGAGAACTTTGCGGCATATACACACCCCTCTCCCGGCCGTGACGACTTGCGCGTGCGGCCCTTGTTCGACGATGGCAAATTGGATCCAGGCGTGGCGAGAATCAACCAGCTTCCGCAGCAGAAACCCTTACGTATTTGGCAATGTCCGCGGCCGCCGATCGGTTTTGCCCTGGAATATAGCGAGGAGCGAACTGCCGGGCTCGTACTGCGTGAGAGTATTCAAGAACTGCCCGAACCCACTCAAGCGCACCGGGCCTGGAAAGTGGGGGTCGATTTTGGCACATCCAGTACGACCGTAATGCTCGAAGACGAAAAGCACGAGATCAATCTTATGCCCTTTCGGGGCCGTACGATTTTTCTCACCGCTCCCGAAGAAAAGACGCGCCTGGAAGAGATTGAGAGGAATCTGTATCCCGCCAGTGATGTTCAGCAACCTTTCAGTACGCTCCTGTATCAGGCGGCTGCTACGGTGTTTGGGCACAAGGACGGTCCGCCTTACACGATACGTTTCGCGTCATCCCCGGGACAGGACGGAACCACGAATCAACCCCTGAAGGACGTCAAGTGGGGCCGTCAATCGGACCAGGTTGGTGAAAGTCCTCTCACTGCTTATCTTCACGCACTGGTGCGCTACGTCGTCTGCGAAGCCAGAAATGAACATATCCAAAATCTCACATTTCACTGGTCCTATCCGTTGTCTTTGCCCAAGGGAGCGAAAACGAAGATGGAACACTTCTGGAACGGAATCGGCGATCACTATTCGGTTTCGGGGGGCATGACCGTGACAGCGACATCTGGCATTTCCGAATCGGAAGCAGTGTGCCAGTGTCTGGCCCCCAAGCTCAGGGTGAGAGCTGGCGGCTTGGTGATTGCCGTCGATGTGGGCGGCGGATCGACGGACGTGGCTTTCTGGAGTAAGCAAACCCTGCTCGATCAGTTTTCCTTCAAGGTAGCGGGAAACGATGTGCTGGACCCAACGTACTTGAGCCAGGACGCTCTGGCGAGTGTCTTGAAGATTTGCACTGGCGCTGCAATTGCAAATCCGGAGGTGGTCAAGGTGATCATGCAGCGGCCAGAGATCTATATCAACGCCATGCTGGCTGAGGCCAAAGATGCACAAGGAAACCGGTTTCAGGATCCGAATCCCCGGCTGCATCCAGTCCCGCACTCGGTCCTGGGGCATGTGGAAGAACAGGACCCATGGAAGCATTTTCGATCGATGATCTACATGTTTTTCACCGGGATGGCCTACTATCTCGGACTTCATAGCCGATCGTTAAAGGTTGATTTCCCTGACGATCCGATCGAGATCTATATTGGGGGGAGAGGATCGTCATTGCTCACTTGGTTGTCGAATCCGGAGAGAACTCAGAATGTCCTCGCCGCGGCATTCAAACTGGGATTGCAGCGGCCAGCCGGAGAAACGGAATCCGAGGTTTTTCCGAAGAAGGGATCGGCCAAATTTAAAGGTCCGCCGATTTGGTGGGACGGAAGCTGGCCGGCACTAAAAACTGAGGTCGCAAGAGGTCTTTTGATGTCGGGGACGAACACTAACTATGTGGTTGTCAAAAGAGAAGACTTCGCTGTCGGCGAGGTTGGTTGGAAACTTAAGAATTCCGGCAAAGAGTTGAAGTGGGACACGCGTCTGAATCCCGAACAGATGCGGCTTTTGGAGGTCCCGCGCGACCATGAAGGTGGGCATATGGCGGAATTCTTAGGTGAATTACTTGTCAAGAAAAATGTGCTTGAGGAACTGAATTTAGATTCCGAGTATCTTCCTGCCGCCGCAAAGAGCCCCGATATCCCCTCTGGTATACGGCAGAGCATTGAGGAATCCGCCGACGACACCAATTCGCCCCGTCAACCACTGTTTGCTTATGAGTTGAAGGTTCTAATGCGAGAATATGCATTTGCGGCAACCGAGGCCAGGACCCGACGGCCTACAGGTACCTAGGATGAAAGCGTTCCGCATCTGCAGACACGTCCCGGCCATTCTGGCGGGATTAGTCGTAGTGGCGTCCTGCTGCGCGGCGAATAGTCAGGAAGTTAAGGACACCAGTCAGGAGGTTAAAGTTCAGATTCATGACGACGGAAAGCAGTTTGTAGTTAAGGCAGATCTAGGCACCGTCTTCTGGCCCAAGAACGGTAACGGCAAGGCGTTGCTTGACGTCACAAGCGACCCGGAAGATCCCAAGATCGTTCCCGAGGAGGTTCCATACACAATCAAGGATTATCACTTCACAGCGCTCATCCCGTATCGAAAGCCAACCAAACCGGAGAAGGTGACGATAAAGCTCCACAACATCAAAGATAAGAACGATAGCGTCGCAGGAGTTTTCGTCGGGGATCCGATCGATTTGAAGGCAGCCCAACCCCAACAACCGGCCTCAACAAAGTCGGCCAAACCTGCCAGCACCGCCGATTCGAAACCCGCCCAGCCTTCCCAAGCTAAGGCTCAGACTCAGCAGCAGCAGCCGCAACCACCGCGCGAGCAGGCAAGGATATCGGAAGAAGACGATCATTTGGAAATTGCTGCAGACCTGAAAGGCCAGGTTTGGCCGAATTACGAAACAGGGATGGCGACTATTGAAGGGTCTCCCAACGCCGACGGCTCCCCCATTATTCGGCAGACTACGGTTCCGTACGAGGTCAGCAAAAACCGTCTCACGGCGAAAGTGCCTTTTGAGAGGCCCAAATCGCGGTCCGCGATGGTCACTATCAGGCTTAGCAAACTAAGGAGCCTCGAATCGGACCGCGAAATAATCATTGAAGGCCAAATATTCTTGAAATCCGTGCAGGAAATCGCCACCATCCAAAAACAAATCGCAAGCCAAAACGGGGATGAACACTCTTTCCACTCGCTGGTTTACCTGGACACTGCGTTGCTAATGATCGGCTTTTGCGCGGTTGCTGGTTCCCTGATTTGGCGGTTCCTGCAACCTGCCGAATCGTGGAGAGACTGGATGGACGCCAAAATCCAGAGCTTGGAAGCGGATGTCAAATCGGTCCGAGGGATAGCACGCGAGTTGCAGGGCGCGACTCAGCGGGCGCAGGAATGGAACGTCTCCAATGCCCCCTTACCGGCCAAAGAGGATAAACCCGTTCAGCCGACGCTCACCGCTGCCGAGATCCATTCGCTGGTACAAGATTCCATCAAAGCCCGCCTCGGAAGCGACGAGGATTGGGAAAACTTGCTTAGACGGTTACAGATCGAGCGGAAAACGCCTCCCACCGTTCAGAAGTTCGGGTTGGAGCGGCAGGAATCACGTGTTGCGGCTGTGGTTAATCGTTGGTTGTCCACGGGCGGACACGAAATAAGAGAACTGCTTCGACTGGCGGAGGGCCTTGGGCTGCAAGCCGCCCTGGCATCGCACAAGGACGTGGACCGCGTTTTTGGGGAATTAACGAACTTCGAATATCCGTTTGAATGCATGGACGATGGCCCATGGTTGTGGGCGCCTATCGCCGGAACCAATGATGTTTTCGCTGCTCCCGCAGATGCAGCGTTTTTCGGTATGGGCTCGGCGCCCGCTTTACTGAATCGATTATTTGACGGGATGAAAAATGCGCCCCAGGGTTTTCGCTTTCAGACCATTTATAAGCCTTGCCGGCTGCGGCGGGTGGGTGGGCAAAGCAGTTCTTATACCTTGGTCACTAAGGGATTACTGCAACTGGAGGGATTAGCGGCCCCGAATGCGACCAGACCCGAGGGCTATGAGTCGTTGATTCCGAGCACAAGTCGTAAGACCCCATTCTTGCCGAGTGAACCGTCGGTGTTGACCGCGATGTCGGCCTGGGTTGCCAACGCAAGTGCCGCTTCAGAGAGTCTAGCGAAAGATTATGCTGATGTCGTAGCCGCACTGATGGAACTGCAGCAGCGAATGGACAGGAATGACTCTCGTTTTGATGATCTTCTCCAAGCCATCAATCAACAAATCGAGTCGTTGGAGCGAAGCGTTCGGCGGCGCACAACTGTACTCGGGCGAGACAGCAACATAACAGCGGCGCAGCCTGATTCCTTGCGAAACGACGGGCAAGAAAAGCCTCCAAGTGCGACGCCGCCGGTGGTAACGCCTGAGAGTGCATCCGAGACTTCAGGAAAAGGAGATCGTCCCGTTAGCTCTCCTGCCGCTCAGGCCCCGGCGAGCCGAATGTCGTCGCCCAGCGAGAACGTGACCTCAGCCTCTCCGAAAGTTACCAATCGGTTGCCGAAAGGTTGGCAAGATGCCTTAGTTCATGCTGCGAACCAGCCCGACAGCGAGCCGGGGATGGTAGAGGTCCCCAAGCCGGCACTTTATGTACAGCGGGTCGGAAATGCGGCACGCGCCCTTCGTAGACTCGACTCCGGGCTCCAGGTCGCTGTGGTTCACCTCAAGCTGCAAGGAGACGAAAGATTTGAGATCCATGAGACGGATGCTGGCCTCGAGAATAATGCCGAGCTTGTTTGCACATCCTGCGATACCGGCCTGACAGGTCAGCTGGCCTGGCAAGTTGGAGTGTGCGTTGGGGAGAATGGGGCGAGCGACATCTCTATCCTTTTTCCTTTGGGGAGCCTGTACAAAGGACACTATTCTTCGGGGTATTCGTCACTGATCGATAGTTTACCCTCATCTTCGTTTTCCATTGGGAGGGTAGACCACCCAGCGGACCTCCATCTAGCCGATAAATCAGCGCGGGTATATGTCGTGACGAGGAAGATGTCGTGGTCTAAGCCGATGCAAGCCGTGGGAGCGGAAGTCTAAGAATGGCAAAAATATCCGTCTGCCGGCGATGTGGCGGAGAAGTGCAGGCGCCCGCGGGGACCTGTGAACATTGCGGTGCACGTGTTCCGAATCTCTTCCGCGGTTTCGTGAAGATTGCATTATTCGTGGCCATCTGTGCAGCGGGTGGTTTATTGCTGTGGAGACTCTTCTGGCTGAATGCGACAAACAGCATTAAGACCGACCCTCGCGTCATAAAGATAGTTGAACCTAGCGCAGCGAACCCGGTTCTGGAAATCCCTGGAATGATGACGGTTCGTTATCGAGAGGCGGGCGATCAAGTTGAAATCGAAATGCGAGCCAGCGGAATGCCGATTCTGTATGTCGATCAGGAGGGCAACGGAAAGGTTGACGCCGCTGGCGATGGTCGCAGTTATGCCGCCTATCCGAGCGGTTTGCCATGCGTGCAACGCATGCGCTCGGAAGAAACTGCCCAGTGTGGCAACGTGCCGAGTTCGGCGACAACGCGAGTAAGTGGCGATCAGGAACACTGGAGCGTTGAATGGACAATTCCGAAGCGCGAAATCAGCGTGAAGGAAGCCGTAGCGGACGTGGTATTTGGGGTCTTTCGCGAAAAGGATCAGCGAACCAGTTATTACCCAGATCATCCGTTCGCCCACGTCTATCGTTTGAACTTTTCAGCGGCTCAAGGCTCAGTGCAGTCGGCAATTAATCCTCCGGCTTCGGAGGGGCGCGCGTTGGACGCGGGTGACAAACGCCCAGTTCGGGGTTCCACCATGCCAGTCCGAGACGCCAAATCGCCGTTTGCGAGCTCGAATGTCAGCCATTTCACTGCACACAACAATCAACCTCACCAAACTTTTTCTGCCTCAGATCCATCAATGAGGGATGGTGACAGCGGATCGCTTGGTCGCAAGGACGCGTCGTTAATGCAGGCTAATTCACCGACGTCGGTTCCAGGTCCAACATCTGATTCTGGCGAGATATTCTGGTCGGGACAGATTGATCCGACGGGCCGGATTAACATTGGTTCGCGCGCAAATGCCGCGGAGGTACTAAGGGGTAGTCTTCCTGGGGTTCCTGTCGATGTCGAGGTTTTCCCGAAAACCATTCGTATTGTGGAAGGACCGAGCCGATCCAACGACTATAAGGGCATGGTGCTCGGCGGACCTGTGGGCGAGAAGATAACCGTGCTCGTACGATGGACGAGGGCAAAATAGAAGGGGTTCTGACCCACGCGATTTCGGCGAGTGCGTTCGAACGCATCGGTCCCGATTGGCTTCTCTTCGTCGATGGAGTGCCCATCGGAGCAGTCGAAGCCAAGAAAGAGGGCGAGACGCTGACGGGAGTCGAGCTGCAGACCACCAAGTACAGCGAAGGCGTTCCGGCACCTACTGCTGCCATTCCAGTGCTTTTTGAAACTTCATGGAGTGAAGTTGCAGCGCTCGCTGCGAATCCCGATCATCCGGTCGAACGGGATCAATCAGTCGGGATAAGAGATGACTCTCTGGCATCGGTGAGCTTGCGATGACGAAGCGTTTTTCAACAGGGCTTTGCACCCTCTTCATTCTTGTATTCGTTCTATTAGCGATTCTGTATCTCAACTTTCGACGGCAGTCGGCAATGCATGCCTTTCCTAAGGCGGCATCGGGACATGTTGGTCTTGCATGATTGTACCCAGATGGCACTAGCACTCCTGGTGCGACAGATCCGAGGGTTTCCCAGGCAAATATCGCGGACACCATTTGTGTACCGGGCTGGACAGGGACTGTTAGGCCCCGCGTTCGAGTAACGAACGCGATCAAAGTCGAATTGATGCGTGCGGTGGGCATGAACGACGCTTCTGCTTACGAACTCGACCATTTGATTCCGCTTGAGCTAGGTGGCTGCCCCGAATGCAAAGAGAATCTTTGGCTGGAGGCATACGACCCGCAGCCAGGCGCTCGTCAGAAAGATAGAGTTGAGAACTTCTTACACCACGAGGTTTGTAGCGGGGCTATGCCGTTGGAAGATGCACAGAAGGCAATGGCAATGGACTGGTACAAGATCTACGTTCAGATCTCCAACTCGGGAGAGGAATGAGGATATTGGGCACACGCAATCAGCCGACTTCGGGACGTTCTAATTTATCAGTTATCCGGTTGCTTCATGGAATTGTCTGCGGATGCCGATCAAAGCTCCTTACTGTTGTCGGCAACGTGCAGAACGACACCGCGGACCGGTTGGATCACTAGGAATTACCGGTATTCGTGAGCTAAAGCAGAAAAGCTCGAAGCAGGCTAGTTGTTGGTGCGGCGCGCCGCCCAAGCCATCGGTACTACTACCGTATTCGGTTCGCCAGCAGGTTTGCGAACAGGGACACTTGCGGTATCACTTCCGAAATGCAGCTTCTGCCGGTTTCTTGGCGGTTTGGTTTATGATTAGCGCCGACTGGTACGGATAACTAAGAATTATCCTTCTATGCTATTTGCGGCTTTTAGGTCGCTCGGCCGACAGTTGGCCGCTATCTGTGCGATTTTGCTGGCCTGTTCTCTGCTCGTTTGGCTCGCAAATGGAAAACAGGCAGCGATCGCACTGATCGAAACCGCCATCATAGGGATGAAGGGGCCCTGGGTGTGGACCTTTGGTTATGGGTTGGCTTCGTTCGTCACTCTTCAAGGTCGTCTATTGCCGCTGGACATAAACGGAGTCCTCGTACCAAACGAGGTCACCGCGGCCGCAACCGCAAGAATAGAGAGATCTACACGTCACTGGAATGCGCTTCGCTACACGGTGCCGATCACTGCATTGGGCGTACTCCTCACGACGGCTTATGGAATTCCAAACGGCGGGATTGCTTATTACATGATTTTCGCCGGGGTATGCGCGATCTACTACGCCGCTGCATTCTTGTTGTTTCATTTTGTTGAGTTGACCCTAGGCTTCCATGAACTCTTCGAATCCATGGAAAATGTGGAGTTCAAGCGAATTTACAGTCCGATGCATCTGGAGAACGTGACGAGCTATTTGGCCCTCACCACGGGTCTCGGTCTAGTTGCTATTTACGCGGGTTTTCGGGGGACGCTTACGGCGGGATTTCACTTCCATCACGAAATCTGGAGAACCTTCTTGTCCACTCCGCTTATCCTCTTCCTGCCGGGGACCCTTTTCTATAATTACTATCCTCGTTACGTCCTGCGGAAGATCTTGCAGTACAAAGTGTTTAAGACCATGGAAAGACTGGGTGCGGCCGACGAGTCCAATGCGAAGGCTTTGCTGTTAGACCTCAGAGAGAGCGCGGTCCTGAGCTCTCAAATTCTTCCGTTCTTGGACTACAAGAGTCTTCCCTCGTATTTGCTTGCCATTCTTTTTGCTGTTTCGTTCGCCTATAATAGCGACCCCGCGGTTAAGACCTTTTTTAATTATTTGTTCAATCTCGGTTCACACTGAGCGGCTTCGCGAAAGAAACCGCAGCGCGGACTTTACGACATGGTGTCCGAGTATCCCATCTCGACGAATGATCGCGTCGAAAGCCAACCGCAGAGTGCGACGATTGCCAAACTCGAAGTCGGCGAACACCAGATCATTAATCACCTCATCCGGATACTCTCTCAAGTCACGGACCAGACGTCGAAAATCATCGCTGTCAAAGCTGAGAAGGCTCTCAAAGAGCGTTTCTTGAAAGACACGGTTCATTGTGGTCATGTATCGCGGTATCGCCCGTTGAAGTTGCTTGTCCCCGAGTTCGTCTTGCTCAAGGCAGATCATTAGCGCTACCGCTAGCTCTCGATATGTACGCAGCATTCGTGAGAGCCCAGTAGCACTCGCGGCGGGGTTCGCCTGGCCAGCTTCGCCGAAAAACACGATGCGATCCAGCGCCGCTTTGCGGAGGCGTCCAACAGGGATAATTCCAAAGTAGGAGTTTTGGGCGCCGGTCGGATTCCAGGCGATTTGTTGACAGTAGTGAGACTTGCTCAAGATGAAATGCAACTCACCCTTCAGGGATCGGTTCAACTTGTACTGGCGGGCGGGGAGAATAATCCCGGCGTGCGCGGTTTGTTTTGACGTGGGAAATAGTTCAAAGAAAGCCGGCTGTCGGTCAATGACAACGTTATCAAGAGCTATCGGCGCGACTTCTCCTCTGATCGCCACCTCGCAACCATACAAAATATAGTAGCCCGCAATTGACGCAGTATGTTTGGCTCCGACCAAGGGTGAACCAAAGCCCATACAGTCGACTAACAGACGTGCGTGGAAGGTCTCCGAGTTGGCTCGTACGACTATCCCGGTCGCGTCGTAGGCGATGCTGTAAAGCCTGTGTCCGGTCAGCACTTGGACGCCATGTTCAGAGAGAATCTGAGTGAGGCGCTGAACTAGTTTCTCGGTGTTCCACAAACAGTAGCGGCCGCGGATTCTCGCCGTCAGTCCGTCGTACGCTACGAAGTCGAGAAAGTCATACCGCCGATCCACACAATGGGCCAGATGCGGATTGTCGTTAGCGGCTCGTTCGTCAGTCAGCCAATATTTGTTCTGTGGGAGAGAGTCGGACTGCTCGAGCAGCGTGACTGCACACTTCGGCGCCAGAGCACTGGCGATCAAGAGCCCAGATACCCCTCCGCCAGCGACTACAACGTCCGCTTTAGGCATTGATAATTCTTAGTTATCCGTACTGATCTCATCGCGCCACTTTGAAGTCGCCACGGCCGGCCCGGTTTACATTCTCGAAGCGTTCCGGTATAACGAAAGCCTTTGTTTTCTGTAGTTTGAAATGAGAC